>Ga0268299_1000067_pt1 | contig 402194 bp, 435 predicted proteins | sample NOBtaG_FD_193484 | JGI IMG/M metagenome (GOLD analysis project Ga0268299, IMG submission 193484) | Activated sludge microbial communities from bioreactor in Nijmegen, Gelderland, Netherland - NOB reactor | ecosystem: Engineered > Bioreactor > Aerobic > Activated sludge | place: Netherlands...
AGATGGTGATGCCGGGCGACAACCTGAAGTTCGAGGTCGAACTGATCGCCCCGATCGCGATGGAAGAGAAGCTCCGCTTCGCCATCCGCGAAGGCGGCCGCACCGTCGGCGCCGGCGTGGTGTCGAAAATCATCGCCTGAGTGACAACGGCAGGGTGCGCGGGTTCCGCGCACCTTGCCATTTTTTGAAGAACCCCGAAGGAAACCAACAAGATGCAAGGTCAGACCATCCGCATCCGGCTGAAAGCCTTCGATTACCGCGTCCTGGATGCCTCGACGCAGGAAATCGTGAACACGGCCAAGCGGACCGGCGCGCAAGTGCGCGGCCCGATCCCGCTGCCGAACCGGATCGAGAAATTCACCGTTCTCCGCGGTCCGCACATCGACAAGAAGTCGCGCGACCAATGGGAAATCCGGACGCACAAGCGTCTTCTCGACATCGTCGACCCCACCCCGCAGACCGTGGACGCGCTGATGAAGCTCGACCTCGCTGCCGGCGTGGACGTCGAGATCAAAGTGTAAGGGGGCATGGAAATGCGCTCTGGAGTGATCGCCAGGAAGCTGGGCATGACCCGGCTGTTCATGGAAGACGGGAAGCAGATTCCCGTGACCGTCCTGCAGCTTGACAGCCTGCAGGTCGTGGCGCAGCGCACCGCCGAGAAGGATGGCTATACCGCCGTCCAGCTGGGCGCCGGCACCGCCAAGGTCAGCCGCACCACCGCCGCGCAGCGCGGCCATTTCGCCAAGGCCAGCGTAGCGCCGAAGCGCAAGGTGGCCGAGTTCCGGGTGACGCCCGACTGCCTGATCGACGTGGGCGCGGAAATCACCGCCGACCACTACCTCGCCGGCCAGTTCGTCGACATCGCCGGCACCTCGATCGGCAAGGGCTTTGCCGGTGCGATGAAGCGGCACAACTTCGGCGGCCTGCGCGCCAGCCACGGTGTGTCGATCAGCCACCGTTCGCATGGTTCGACCGGCCAGTGCCAGGACCCCGGCAAGGTGTTCCGCGGCAAGAAGATGGCCGGCCACCTTGGCGCCGTCCGTGTCACCACCCAGAACCTGCAGGTCGTCCGCACCGATGCGGACCGCGGCCTGATCATGGTCAAGGGCGCGGTGCCGGGCGCGGCGGGCGGCTGGGTCACGGTGAAGGATGCGGTGAAGAAGCCCGCGATGAAGGACGTTCCGCGTCCTGCCGCGGTGCGCTCTGCCGCCGCTGCTCCGGCTGCCGAAGTGGCCGCCGAAGGGGGTGAAGCATGAAACTCGACGTGATCAAGCTTGACGGCAAGAAGGCCGGGTCGATCGACCTGGATGAGGCGCTGTTCGGGCTGGAACCGCGCGCCGACATCCTGCACCGCGTGGTGCGCTGGCAGCGGGCGCGTGCCCAGGCCGGCACCCATTCGACGCTGGGCAAGTCGGACGTCAGCTATTCGACCAAGAAGATCTATCGCCAGAAGGGCACCGGCGGCGCACGCCACGGGTCCAAGAAGGCGCCGATCTTCCGTCATGGTGGTGTCTACAAGGGCCCGCAGCCCCGCAGCCACGCCCATGACCTGCCGAAGAAGTTCCGCGCGCTTGGCCTGCGCCATGCGCTGTCGGCCAAGGCCCGCGCGGGCGAGCTGGTGATCCTGGACGCGGCGACGCTTGCCGAGGCCAAGACCGCAGTCCTGGCCAAGACCGTGAAGGAACTGGGCTGGAAGCGCGCGCTGGTCATCGACGGCGCGACGGTCGACGCGAATTTCGCGCTGGCCGCCCGCAACCTTGACGGCGTGGACGTGCTGCCGACCATCGGCGCCAACGTGTATGACATCCTGAAGCGTGACATCCTGGTGATCACGAAGGCGGGTGTCGAAGCCCTGGAGGCCCGCCTGAAATGAGCGCGAAACCCGAACACTACGACCTGATCCGGAAGCCGGTGATCACCGAGAAGGCCACCATGGCCTCGGAAAACGGCGCCGTGGTCTTCAACGTCGCCATGACCGCGACCAAGCCCCAGATCAAGGAGGCGGTCGAGGCCGTCTTCGGCGTCAAGGTGAAGGCGGTGAACACCACCATCACCAAGGGCAAGGCCAAGAAGTTCCGCGGCCGCGCCGGCGAGCGGAGCGACAAGAAGAAGGCCTATGTGACGCTTGAGGAAGGCAACACCATCGACGTGTCGACCGGTCTCTGAGCGGGAGTCGGGCTGAAGCCCGACCTACGAGTTGCGAAAGCCCCTGCCGGAAGGCGGGGGCTTTTGCTATTCCTGTGCCCACTGACCGGCGAGTCTTGGGTGAACACTATGAGATTAAGTTTGACTGTCGCTTCTTGTGTAGTGGCATTCTTGGCTCCAGTAAGAGTCCAGGCGGAAGGGCAGTGGATCGCAGCTCAGGAAATGAATGCCCTGCTCTTTGATGGCCCTGTTGGTCCGGGCTCGGCAACGGCCTTCAAGGCCATACTGGACAAACATCCTGAAAGCAGAGTGGTGGCCTTCAATAGTCCCGGCGGTTTGGTCGTCCCTGCGCTTGAGATCGCTGACGAGATTCACAGGCGCGGAATCAGCACTGTCATTTTGGAAGACAACATTTGCTTTTCCGCTTGCGCATTTATGTTCATGGCGGGAGGCACTCGATACGCGGTTGGCCAACTCGGAGTCCATCAGATCTCCGGAACAGACGATAGCTCTGTTACCCAGCTTGTCGTTGCACGGATTTACGACAGCTTGCTTACCTTTGGAACGGACCAGGCGTTCCTGAACGCAATGTTCCAGACGGCTAGCGAGGATATGTACATCTTCTCATCGATGGAGTTGGAAGAACTATCGATCAACAGAACGCCGGAGAATCCAGTTAAGCAAGAGCTTGAGCCATCTAGTACACTAGTAGAGTTTGATACCATTGCTTCTTACCGGAGCGGATTGTGGGAAGCGGTGTTGCTTAGAAATCGGAACAACGGACACTATCTCTGCGCACTTGAGTCCGTTGAGCAAAAGCCACTCTTCCGGGCCGTGAACTATCTTACCAAGCGTGACGCGTTTGTAGAGATCATGAATATCCCGCTTCCGATGCGGGTTGGAACCGAGCGAATATTTATGAACTTCTTGTCCCTCAACAAAGACCCTCTGAGCATATCCACAGTCGCGACTGTAGAAGACCCAGAAACGGCTTGGTTTGACATTGATAATGAGGAGGTTGGATTAATGGTTATCGCTCCACTCGCGCTCTATCGACACATGAAGCTTGAAACCGCGGATGGTCGTGTCCTAGGTCTGTACGATCTCTCTGGATCACTAAAGTCTGCGCAGGCCTTTTCAAGGTGCATCCTGAATCAGATGTAGGCGGGGGCCGTTGGTGGGCGTGCAAACGCCTTGCGACGCTCTCGACTGACTTTCGTGCTGGGCCCCAAGAATCCCGCCCAATCCCCATTGCCCCCCCGCCCCCCTTCTGCTACTGCACCGCCACGCCAGCAGCCCCGGATTCGTCCGGGGCTCTTGGTTTGTTCGTTCCGATGGCCTGTCCACCGGCGCGGGCACCCGAACCGGGGAGCTTCGGCGCCCTATACCCCGGGCCGCAAGGCCCTGAAGCAAACGGAAGACAGTAATCATGGCACTCAAGTCGTATAAGCCGACGACGCCTGGCCAGCGCGGGCTGGTTCTGATCGACCGTTCGGAGCTGTGGAAAGGCCGGCCTGTGAAAGCCCTCACCGAGGGTCTGATTTCGCAAGGCGGCCGCAACAACCTCGGACGTGTCACAATGCGCCACCAGGGCGGCGGGGCCAAGCGCCTCTACCGCGTGGTGGATTTCAAGCGCCGGAAGTGGGACATGCCCGCGGCCGTCGAGCGGATCGAATATGACCCGAACCGCACGGGCTTCATCGCGCTGGTGCGCTACCAGGACGGCGAACTGGCCTATATCCTGGCGCCGCAGCGCCTGGCCGTGGGCGACAGCGTCGTTGCCGGCGCCAAGGTCGACGTGAAGCCCGGGAATGCGATGCCGTTCAGTGGCATGCCGATCGGCACGATCGTCCACAATGTCGAGCTGAAGCCCGGCAAGGGCGGCCAGCTGGCGCGCGCCGCCGGCACCTATGCGCAGTTCGTCGGCCGTGACGGCTCCTACGCGCAGATTCGGCTGTCGTCGGGTGAACTGCGCATGGTCCGCCAGGAATGCATGGCGACGATCGGCGCGGTGTCGAACCCCGACAACTCGAACCAGAACTTCGGCAAGGCGGGCCGCATGCGCTACAAGGGCATCCGCCCGACAGTGCGCGGCGTTGCGATGAACCCGATCGACCACCCGCATGGTGGTGGTGAAGGCCGTACCTCCGGTGGCCGTCACCCGGTCACCCCCTGGGGCAAGGGCACCAAGGGCAACAAGACCCGCACGAACAAAGAGACGGACAAGTACATCGTCCGCTCGCGCCACGCCAAGAAGAAAGGGCGCTGATTCCCATGTCCCGTTCCGTCTGGAAAGGCCCGTTTGTCGACGGCTACCTGCTGAAGAAGGCAGAAGCCGCGAAATCCTCGGGCAAGAACGAAGTGATCAAGATCTGGTCGCGCCGTTCCACCATCCTGCCGCAGTTCGTCGGGCTGACCTTCGCCGTCTACAACGGCAAGAAGCACATCCCCGTTGCGGTCACCGAAGAAATGATCGGCCAGAAGTTCGGTGAATATTCGCCGACCCGGACCTATTACGGTCACGCCGCCGACAAGAAAGCCAAGAGGAAATAGGCCATGGGTGCGGACAAGAACCCCCGCCGCGTGGCGGACAACGAGGCGATGGCGGTGCTGCGGATGCTGCGCACCAGCCCGCAGAAACTGAACCTGGTCGCGGGCATGATCCGCGGCAAGAAGGTGGACAAGGCCCTTGCGGACCTGACCTTCTCGAAGCGCCGCATCGCCGGCGACGTGAAGAAATGCCTGCAATCGGCCATTGCCAACGCCGAGAACAACCACAACCTTGACGTCGACAGCCTGGTCGTCGCCGAGGCCTGGGTCGGCAAGAACCTGGTGATGAAGCGCGGCCGTCCGCGGGCGCGGGGCCGTTTCGGCAAGATCATGAAACCGTTCAGCGAGATCACCATCAAGGTGCGTCAGACCGGGGAGTCGGCATAATGGGACAGAAGGTCAACCCCATCGGGATGCGCCTCCAGGTCAACCGCACCTGGGACAGCCGCTGGTTCGCCAATACCAAGGACTACGGCGACCTGCTTCTGGAAGACCTGCGCATGCGCGACTTCATCCATGACGAGGTCAAGCAGGCCGGCGTTTCCAAGGTGATCATCGAGCGTCCGCACAAGAAGTGCCGGGTGACGATCCACACCGCCCGCCCGGGCGTGATCATCGGCAAGAAGGGCGCCGACATCGAGACGCTGCGCAAGAAACTCGCCGCGTTCACCAAGTCGGAACTGCACCTGAACATCGTCGAAGTCCGCAAGCCGGAGATCGACGCCCAGCTGGTGGCCGAGTCGATCGCCCAGCAGATGGAACGCCGCGTGTCCTTCCGTCGCGCCATGAAGCGCGGCGTGCAGAACGCGATGCGCATGGGTGCCCTTGGCATCCGGGTGAACGTGTCGGGCCGCCTTGGCGGCGCGGAAATCGCCCGGACCGAATGGTATCGCGAAGGCCGCGTGCCGCTGCATACCCTGCGGGCCGACATCGACTATGCGCTGAGCGAGGCCGAAACCCCCTACGGGATCATCGGCGTCAAGGTCTGGATCTTCAAGGGCGAGATCCTTGAGCATGATCCGCAGGCGCATGACCGTCGTCTTGCCGAAGCCGCCGACGGACCCGCCCCGCGCGGCCCCCGCCGCGAGCGTGGCGACCGCGATCGCGAACGCGCGTAAGGAGGAAAGAAGATGCTGCAACCAAAGCGCACGAAGTATCGCAAGATGCACAAGGGCCGCATCCATGGCGAAGCCAAGGGCGGGTTCCTCCTCAACTTCGGTTCCTTCGCCCTCAAGGCGACCGAGCCCGAGCGCGTCACCGCGCGGCAGATCGAAGCGGCCCGCCGCGCGATCACCCGCCACATGAAGCGTCAGGGCCGGGTCTGGATCCGCATTTTCCCGGATGTGCCGGTCTCGGCCAAGCCGGTGGAAGTGCGGATGGGTTCGGGCAAGGGGTCGGTGGACTACTGGGCCTGCAAGGTGAAGCCGGGCCGCATCATGTTCGAGATCGACGGCGTCGCCGAAGACATCGCGCGTGAAGCCCTGCGCCTTGGCGCGATGAAACTGCCGGTCACCAGCCGCATCGTCGCGCGCGAGGACTGGTAAGCGAGTCGGGCTGAAGCCCGACCTACGGCCCAACGCAAGAAATGGCCCCTGCCGGCGACGGCGGGGGCCTTTGTTTGTGGGGCCGCCGGATCGCGGCCCCGCCTTCTGCAAGTGATGGAGGCTGTCATGGCAAAGCGTATCCACCCCGAAGACCGGGCGTCCTTTTGAGGTCATCTCGAAGCGGCGGAAGTCCTTCCCGTCGGAAACCCGCGTGAAGACCGGCGCGCGGCTGGTGCACGGGCGATGTGGAACTTCACGAGAAGCTCGGTCGCAATGATCCCTGCCCCTGCGGCTCTGGCCGGACATTCAGGCGCTGCTGCCTGAAGTCCGGGCGCTATGAGGGCAGCGAAAGGCACCACTACTTCCGTGATCGCTGACCTGTCGACCCGGCCGCTTTGCCAATCGGCCGGGTTTCCGTTATCGCTTCGGCAAACCGCGAAAGGCCCACCATGCCCGACATCACCAGCCTCTTCGTCACCCGCCTTTATCGCGCCGGCCTGAATGAGCTGGCGAAGAAGAAGGTCGACTATGCCGAACTCCGCGCCAGCTGCGAGGCGATTGCCGAGGATGACGAGGCAGGCCAGGACTGGTGCGAGGCGAACGGCTATCCGGGCTATACCTCCTATGCCTCGCTGGCCGACCTCCCCTGGCGCTTTCCGATCTTCGCCGATCTGGAAAAGGCGCTCGACCGCCATGTGGCGGCGTTCTGCGACGATCTGGGCTTCGACCTGCAGGGGAAGAAGCTGAAATGCAACGGTCTCTGGATCAACATCCTGCCCGAGGGCGGCACGCATTCCAGCCACATCCACCCGCATTCGGTGATTTCCGGCACGACCTATGTCGCCATGCCGGACGGGGCGGGGGCCCTGAAACTGGAAGACCCGCGCCTGCCGATGATGATGACGGCGCCGGTCCTGCGCAAGAACGCCGGCCCCGACCGCCAGCGCTTCCACTATGTCGCGCCGAAGGTGGGCGACGTGCTGCTGTGGGAAAGCTGGCTGCGCCACGAGGTGCCGATGAACATGTCCGAGGAAGAGCGGATCAGCGTCAGCTTCAACTACGGTTGGGGTTGACGGATACCCGTCCCGGCCTTGAGCCGGGACCTCTCGCGTCATCAGCGGCCCCGGTTCAAGGCCGGGGCGCGCCAGGAGGTGCCGATGAACATGTCCGGGGAAGAGCGGGTTTCGGTCAGTTTCAACTACGGGTGGGTTAGCCTTCGAGGTCATCCAGATAGGTGACTGCCGACTGGTTTCGCCTTTGGTGCAGGATGCGCAGGATCACAGGCCGTCCTTCGAAACTCGCGATGGGCGAGAAGAAGATCAGGTGTTTCTCATGGACCAGAGACCGCACCCCCGGCCCGATCATGTTTCGCGAGCGGCCACACATAGGGTCCGCGGCAATTCGTCGAAATGCCGCGCCAAGTCCCCGATAGTAGGCTTGCCACTGCGCGCGGCCCCAGGTCGCAATCGTCCAGTCGCGTATCTCATCCAGATCGCGCCGCGCGCGTCCGGAAAGTTCAGGGACTGCAGGCTTCACCGGAATGCGTCAGGCTCATACGCCTCGACGTCGAACGGAGCATGGTCCCCCGCCTCGGCCTCGGCCAGCGCAAGCTCCAGTTCCGCCTTCAGCTCACGGAAGGCGCGAAGCCGGTCCTTCTCCATAAGGGTCCGCATCCCCTCGCGCACGACCTCGGACAGGTTGGCATAGGCGCCGGATTCGATCTGCGCCTCGGCATATTCCTGCATCTGCTTGGTCAGGTGGATGTTCGGCATGGATGGCCCTCCATATGTCGGATCATGGCAGATACTGACATGGGGGGCAAGGTGGGCGTAGGGTGCGCTACAGCGCACCTTCGGGCTACGAATCTCCTTCGCAAGTAAGCGGTCTTCCCTTGGAAGAATAGAACTCGGCAACAGGGACCGACATTGTCAGAATCTCGGACACGCCGTAGAGGACGCCCAACGATACACTGACGAACTCCGCTCTTGGTTCTTTCGTTCTTCTGGACGGGTGTGCGTCATTCTCGATGTAGATGAAATCATGGCCCCCAAGATAGCGGAAATCACCTGCGAGCATGCCTTGGAAGGTGCCATAACCGCTGACGTTGCCGTAGTTCTCGTAGATTGCGCGTGCGGCTGCGCATGGCCGCACGGGCAGTGATCTGAAAACAATGCCGATAGCAACCAGTATGATGACCATCACAGCCAGACCGAGTATCTTCAATGGCTGTACTCCGCGCCGATCAGGCAGATGTTGAATGTCGGAGCGCGGTGGTCAAGACGAGTCTGACCTCCCAACTTCCCCCTTGCCCCCCGGCGCCCCTTCCCGTATAGGACCGCATCCACGGTTCCGGGGCGACTCGGAATCGTCGGTTTGCCATTGATCCGCCAGATCACCGGTCACCCTTCCACGCAAGGGGCCGTCTGGCGATTGTGAAAGGAAGAGGCGCATGGACGCCAAGGAACTGAAGACCAAGACGCCCGACCAGCTGCGTGACAGCCTGGTCGCGCTGAAGAAGGAAGCCTTCAACCTGCGCTTCCAGCAGGCGACCAACCAGCTTGAGAACACCGCCCGCATGCGCGCCGTGCGCCGTGAAGTGGCCCGGATCAAGACCGTTCTCGGCCAAAAAGCCGCTGAAGCTGCGAAGTAAGGGGAAGAGAAATGCCGAAACGCATCCTGCAAGGTGTCGTCACTTCGGACAAGAACGAGCAGACGATCACCGTCCTTGTGGAACGCCGCTTCAAGCACCCGCTGCTGCAGAAGACCGTCCGCAAGTCGAAGAAATACCGCGCCCATGACGCGGAGAACAAGTTCAAGGTCGGCGACGTGGTCCGCATCGAGGAATGCGCCCCGATCTCGAAGACGAAACGCTGGACCGTGGTGACCGACGCTTCGGCGTAAGTCCCCGCGATCTGAACGAAACCCCGGGGCTGAAACCAGTCCCCGAAGGTCGGGAGAAGACCAATGATCCAGATGCAGACGAATCTGGATGTGGCTGACAACTCCGGCGCGCGCCGGGTGCAGTGCATCAAGGTTCTTGGCGGGTCGCACCGCCGCTATGCTTCGGTCGGCGACATCATCGTGGTGTCGGTGAAGGAAGCCATTCCGAAAGGCCGCGTGAAGAAGGGCGACGTCCGCAAGGCCGTTGTCGTTCGCACCGCCAAGGAAGTCCGCCGTGAAGACGGCACCTCGATCCGTTTCGACCGCAACGCCGCCGTCATCCTGAACAACCAGGGCGAACCCGTCGGCACCCGTATCTTCGGGCCGGTCGTGCGCGAGCTGCGGGCCAAGAACTTCATGAAGATCATCTCGCTTGCGCCGGAGGTGCTGTGATGGCTGCGAAACTCCGCAAGGGTGACACCGTCGTCGTGCTGACCGGCAAGGACAAGGGCAAGAAGGGCGAAATCACCGCCGTCTCGCCCAAGGACAACAAGGCCGTGGTCGATGGCGTGAACGTCGCGATCCGCCACACCAAGCAGTCGGCCGGCACCCAGGGCGGCCGCATTCCCCAGGCGATGCCGATCGACCTGTCGAACCTGTCGCTTCTCGACAAGAACGGCAAGGCGACCCGCGTCGGCTTCCGCATGGAAGGCGACAAGAAGGTTCGCTACGCCAAGACCACCGGGGAGGCGATCTGATGCTTGATACCCAAGCCTATACCCCGCGCCTCAAGGCGCAGTACAAGTCGACGTTCCGCGCCGCGCTCAAGGAAGAGTTCGGCTACAAGAACGACATGATGATCCCGCGTCTGGACAAGATCGTCCTGAACATGGGCGTCGGCGAAGCGGTCAAGGACACCAAGAAGGTGAAGCAGGCCGCCGAGGAACTGGGCCAGATTTCGGGCCAGAAGGCCGTGATCACCAAGGCGCGCAAGTCGATCGCCACCTTCCGGGTGCGTGAAGAGATGCCGCTCGGCTGCAAGGTCACGCTCCGCGGCGACCGGATGTATGAATTCCTCGACCGTCTGGTCAACGTGGCGCTGCCTCGCGTCCGCGACTTCCGCGGCGTGAAGCCCTCTTTCGACGGCCGCGGCAACTTTGCCATGGGCCTGAAAGAGCAAATCGTGTTCCCCGAGATCAACTTCGACAAGGTCGACGAGATCCTCGGCATGGACATCATCATCTGCACCACCGCGAAGACCGATGCGGAAGCCAAGGCGCTGTTGAAGCTGTTCAACATGCCCTTCAACGCCTGATCGCGAGGAACCTGAGATATGGCGAAAAAATCCATGGTGAACCGCGAAGTGAAGCGCGCCAAGCTGGTGAAGAACCATGCGCCCAAGCGTGCCGCACTGAAGGCGGTGATCTACGACCAATCCAAGCCGATGGAAGAGCGTTTCAAGGCCACGATCAAGCTGGCCGAGATGCCGAGGAACGGCGCCGCCGTCCGCCTGCACAACCGGTGCCAGCTGACGGGCCGCCCGCACGCCTTCTACCGCAAACTGAAACTCTCGCGGATCATGCTGCGGGAACTGGCCTCGTTCGGCCAGATCCCCGGCATGGTGAAGTCGAGCTGGTAAGGGAGACCGGATCATGTCGATGAACGATCCGCTCGGCGATATGCTGACCCGCATCCGCAACGCGCAGCTGCGCGGCAAGTCGACGGTGGCCTCGCCCGCCTCGACGCTGCGCGCCCGGGTTCTGGACGTGCTGCTGGCCGAAGGCTACATCCGCGGCTACGAAAAGGCCGACACCACCAACGGCCAGGGCGAATTCACCATCAGCCTCAAGTATTACGAGGGCGAACCCGTCATCCGCGAACTCCGCCGGGTGTCGAAGCCGGGCCGCCGCGTCTACATGGGCGTGAAGGACATTCCGTCCGTCCGCAACGGGCTTGGTGTTTCCATCGTCTCCACGCCCAAGGGCGTGATGTCGGACGCAAACGCACGCGCTGCCAATGTCGGCGGCGAAGTGCTTTGCACCGTGTTCTGAGGAGGGGTCCATGTCTCGTATCGGCAGAAAACCCGTCACCCTGACCAAGGGCGTCACCGCCTCGATCAGCGGCCAGACCATCGAGGTGAAGGGGCCGAAAGGCACCCGCAGCTTCACCGCGGGCGACGATGTCACCATCGCCATCGAGGGCGATCTGGTGAAGGTCGCCCCGCGCGGCCTGTCCAAGCGCGCGCGCCAGCAGTGGGGCATGACCCGTTCCATGGTCGAGAACCTGGTGACCGGCGTCACCACCGGTTTCAAGAAGGAACTGGAAATCCAGGGCGTCGGCTATCGTGCGGCCGTCCAGGGCAACACGCTGAAACTGTCGCTGGGCTTCTCCCACGAAGTGAATTTCGACGTGCCGAAAGGGGTGACCGTCACCTCGGCGAAGCCGACCGAAATCACCATCGAGGGCATCGACCAGCAGCAGGTCGGCCAGGTGGCCGCGAACATCCGCGAATGGCGCCGGCCCGAGCCCTACAAGGGCAAGGGCATCCGCTACAAGGATGAGTATATCTTCCGCAAGGAAGGCAAGAAGAAGTAAGGGGCGCAAAAATGGCTTTGAACAAACGAGAGCTGTTCCTCAAGCGCCGCCTGCGCGTCCGGAACAAGATCAAGGCTCAGGCGAATGGTCGTCTGCGTCTGTCCGTCCACCGCTCGTCGAAGAACATCAGCGTCCAGCTGATCGACGATGCGAAGGGCGTGACCGTCGCCGCCGCCTCCACGCTTGAGAAGGACCTGGGCGTGGTCGGCAAGAACAACGTCGAGGCGGCCGCCAAGGTCGGTTCGGCGATTGCCGAGCGCGCGAAGAAGGCCGGGGTCGAGGAATGCTATTTCGACCGCGGCGGCTTCCTCTTCCACGGGAAGATCAAGGCGCTTGCCGATGCTGCCCGTGAAGGCGGCCTGAAGTTCTGATGAATGCGGGTGGCGCCCCGGCGCCGCCCCGATGATCCGGGCCCCCGGCCAGACCGGGCGCACCAGGATTGGCCCATAGGGCGCGCATGTCGCGCCACCACGAGAAGGAATGCCTCATGGCAGAACGTGAAAACCGCCGCGACCGCGGCGAGCGTCGGGAAGACCGCCGCGAAGAGACCCCGGAATTCGCCGACCGCCTGGTCGCGATCAACCGGGTGTCGAAGACCGTGAAGGGCGGCAAGCGCTTCGGCTTTGCGGCTCTCGTCGTGGTGGGTGACCAGCGCGGCCGCGTGGGCTTTGGCAAGGGCAAGGCCAAGGAAGTGCCGGAAGCGGTGCGCAAGGCGACCGAGCAGGCCAAGCGTTCGATGATCCGCGTCGCGCTGAAGGATGCGCGCACGCTGCACCACGACATCGAGGGCCGTCATGGCGCCGGCCGCGTCGTGATGCGGACCGCTGTCGCCGGCACCGGCATCATCGCCGGCGGCCCGATGCGCGCCGTGTTCGAGATGCTGGGCGTTCAGGATGTGGTCGCCAAGTCGATCGGCACCCAGAACCCCTACAACATGATCCGCGCCACCATCGACGGGTTGAAGAAGGAAACCTCGCCCCGTTCGGTTGCGGCCCGCCGCAACAAGAAGGTGGCCGAGATCCTGCGCAAGCCCGAAGCCGAAACCGTGGAGGCCTGATCATGGCTGCCAAGAAAACCACCGATGCGGCGAAGAAGACCATCGTCGTGAAGCAGGTCCGTTCGGCCGCCCGCCGCCCGGCGGTGCAGACCGCGACGCTGAAGGGCCTTGGCCTGAACAAGCTGAACCGCGTGCGCGAGCTTGAGGATACCCCCTCGATCCGCGGCATGGTGAATTCGATCAGCCACCTGGTCGAGATCATCGAAGAGCGCGGGTAAACCGGTCGGTGCGTGCAGGCACGCACCCTACCTGTCAAGCGCCCCTGCGGAAACGCGGGGGCGTTTGCGTTGGGTGCCTTTCTTCGCTATTTGAACAAATAGGAGTCCATTTCTCCGAAATCTCGGGAGCGATTCTGCAAATGTTCAGTCATTTCAAGAGGGGAGTGGTCCTTTCAGTTTTCTTGGCCACCGGAACGAACGCGGGCGTTTGTGATTATCGGCTCAGTCAGCTGGTCAACCCGGCAGCCGCGACTGCGACGGTAGCTGCCGGTGGCGCTGGGTCAACTGTCGGGCCGGCCACCATGGCGATTGGGGGGCTGTATTTCTTCCCTCACGCGGGTGGCACTTTGATGCTGGGTTCGACACTGCCGGGGGCATCGGCTGCGGGAACTATCGGTATTATTGGTGGTAGCGGGTTTGCGGCAAGCGTGCTTGCCGTCTTGACCGCGCCAATTACATTGCTCGTAGCTGCGGGGACGACTGTCACTGTCGGCGGACTTGAAGCGGGCTGCTTCTTCGTGGACGAGCGCATCACAGATGAAGAGCAAGTCCTGGCAATCCTTAGGCAGGTCGCGCTGACGTCCAATGAGAAGAATTTCAAGCTCTTTGACGTGGGTCCCGATGAGGCTGCCGAAAACGGTACTGTTAGCCGTGTGCGTATTCCCGACGAAGATGGCAAGTACCAATTCTACGAAGTGGCAAAACTCTACATTGTCAACGGGGAGTTGCTACATCGTGACTGGTTCCTGAATACATCGCTCGGTAACATAGCAGCAGCAGTAGCGTCGGGCACCAAACCCTAGGGCAAAGCGCCGTGCTTGATCTCCCTTGCGAAAATGCGGGGGATTTGTGCATCCACCGGGGCATGCGAACAATGCACCCACCGCCTGCCCCACTCACACCACCGCCACCACCAGCGCATAGATCGCCATCGCGATCACGATCAGCGAGCCCAGCGAGTAGAACGCCGCCCGCGTCTCATGCGATTGCGCGGTGCCATAGGCCAGCGAATGCGCCGCCCGGGCCGCGACGAAGCCATACATCAGCAGCTGCGCCAGCCACAAAGGCGGGCCGACCGTCACGAACAACAGCCCCGCCGCCCAGAAGGCCGGGATGTTTTCCAGGTCGTTCCGGTGCATCCGGCGCGACCGGTCGACATAGTCGTTCGGGGCAAGCTGTGACGGATCGGGCGCGCGGTTGAAGGGGCCGGGGCGAAGGTCCTCGGGGCTGACAAGGCCGGCATTCGACTTCGTCATCCGGTAGACGGTGATCCAGCCCTGGCCCATGACCTTGAGGACGGTCAGCGCCGTCGCGACCAGATAGGTCACGAAGACCGGGTTTTCCAGGTGGAGGTCGGTCATCGGGTTCTCCCTGCTGCCAATGGTCCACGGTCTTGTGAAGTCCGGGTCGAGTCAACGCCGCTCTCCGCCGCCGGGCGGCCGGCAATCCGAAGGTTTCGCGATCCCGGGCGGCAATGCTACGCTCCGCCTGCGACTCAACCCGCCCGGGAGGGGCGGCGGTCGTCATGGGAGGAAGAAATGGCCGCGAAATATGCAGGCGGCTGCCAGCACGTCCATGTGACGGCGGCGGCCGAGCCGATCGACAACCACGAGTGCCACTGCAACGTCTGCAAGTCCGTCACCGGGCAGCACACCACCCATGTCGCCTTCTTCAACCACGGCGACGTCACGGTGGACCACCCCGAGAAGTTGAAGCGCGTGCCCTTCAACAAGGACAACCCGAACGGGCCCCTGGAAATCTGCCTCTGCACCGATTGCGGCGCGGTCATCATGCTGGACGACAAGCAGAAGCGCATCCGCGTGGCGGTGCCCAACGTCATGGGCTACGACGACGCCAAGTTCCCGAAGGCGACCTACCATGCCTTCTGGGATGAGACGAAGGGCTATCCGGCCCCGACCGATGGCCGCCCGGTCTATGCCGGGTTGCAGCCCAGCTTCGTCTGGCCGACAGGGGCCTGACGCTTCCGCATGGTGGTGATCACGCGCAGCACGATCCTGCCCGCTCCGCCCGCCGCTGTCTGGGCGGCGGTGCTGCGGCCGGAGACGCTGCGCTATGTCGCCTGGCCGCTGATCCGCTTTCTGCCCGATTCCCTTTGGCCCGAGACCTGGGCCGAGGGGGAATTTCCGGTAAGGATGCGGCTTTTCGGTCTTCTGCCGCTTGGCCGGCATGAGATCGTGATCGCCATTCCCGCCGCGGCAGGGGATGTGCGCTGTCTTCGCGACAACGGCCATTCGCGGCTGATCCCGGTCTGGGACCACCTGATCACCGTCGCAGCCAGACCTGAGGGGACAAGCTATACCGACAGCGTCCGGATCGAGGCCGGCCGGCTGACCGGCCCCGTTGCGGCCTTTGCGCGGCTGTTCTATGCCCACCGGCAAAGACGGTGGCGGCGGCTTGCGCATCGTCTGCGCTGATCCGGGGCGAGGTTGTCTGCTTGCCACGCCGGGGCCAAGGGTGTAAGGCCCCGCGGTGGCCTGATCCGGCCACGGGAATCAACCAAGAAATGCCGTGTGGCCCCATCCGTCGCTGGCGGGGCTTTTCCGGCCAGGAGTAGCGACATGAAACTGAACGAACTGCGCGACAACGAAGGCGCGGCCAGGAAGCAGAAGCGCGTGGCGCGCGGCCCGGGTTCGGGCAAGGGCAAGACCGCCGGCCGCGGCATCAAGGGCCAGAAGTCCCGCTCGGGCGTGGCGTTGGGCGGATATGAAGGCGGCCAGATGCCGCTTTACCGCCGCCTGCCGAAGCGCGGCTTCTCGAAGCCGAACCGCAAGGAATACGCGGTGGTGAACCTCGGCCTGATCGAGAAGTTCATCGCGGCGGGCAAGCTGGACGCCAAGGCCGAAATCACCGAGGACGCGCTGGTCGCGGCGGGCGTGACCTCGACCAAGCGCGACGGCATCCGCGTGCTGGCCAAGGGCGAGATCAAGACCAAGGTCAAGCTGGTGGTGACCGGCGCCTCGGCCTCGGCGATTGACGCGGTCAAGGCGGCGGGCGGCACGCTGACCGTTGCGGCGGCCGCGGCCGAATAGTCGCCGGAATTTGCGGTTGTGAGCGGCCCGAAGGTCGCTTACATCAGCACAGGTTTTCCCGCGCCGCCGACCGGAAACCGGTCTGGCGGCGCTGTCCATGAAAAGGGCATTGCATGGCTTCCGCCGCAGAACAGATGGCCGCCAACCTTAGCTGGGGCGCGCTCGGCAAGGCGACCGATCTTCGCCAGCGCATCTTCTTCACCATCGGCTTGCTGATCGTCTACCGGCTGGGAACCTACATTCCCGTACCCGGCATCGACGGCCCGGCGCTGCGGGAATTCATGCAGCAGGCGGGGCAGGGGATCGGCGGCATGCTGAACATGTTCACCGGCGGCGCGATCAGCCGGATGGGCATCTTCGCGCTGGGGATCATGCCCTACATCAGCGCGTCCATCATCGTGCAGCTTCTGGCGACGATGTATCAGCCCTGGCAGCATCTGAAGAAAGAGGGTGAGCTGGGGCGCAAGAAGCTGAACCAGTATACCCGCTATGGCACGGTGGGGCTGGCGATCTTCCAGGCCTATGGCATCGCCATGTCGATCCAGGCGGGTGAGTTGGCGCATACGCCGGGCTTTTTCTTCGTCGCCTCCTGCGTCATCACGCTGGTCGGCGGCACGATGTTCCTGATGTGGCTGGGCGAGCAGATCACCAGCCGCGGCATCGGCAACGGCATCAGCCTGATCATCTTCGTCGGCATCGTCGCGGAAATCCCGGCGGCGCTGGCGCAGTTCCTGGCGCAGGGCCGGTCGGGCGCGATCTCTACCCCGGTGATCCTGGGCGTGATCGTCATGGTCATCGCCGTCATCGCCTTCGTCGTCTTCATGGAACGCGCGCTGCGCAAGATCCACATCCAGTATCCCCGCCGGCAGGTGGGGATGAAGGTCTATGACGGCGGCTCGTCCCACCTGCCGATCAAGGTGAACCCGGCGGGCGTGATCCCGGCGATCTTCGCGTCGTCGATCCTGCTGCTGCCGACGACGATCGGCACCTTCTCGGGGTCGGGCACCAATCCGGTGCTGTCGATCATCACCGCCTATCTGGGCTATGGCCAGCCGCTGCATGCGGTGTTCCTGGCGGCGCTGATCGTGTTCTTCAGCTATTTCTACACCGCGAACGTCAGCTTCAAGGTCGATGACGTGGCCGAGAACCTGAAGAACCAGAACGGCTTCATCCCCGGCATCCGGCCCGGCAAGAAGACCGAGGAATACCTGGAATACGTGCTGAACCGCATCCTTGTCCTCGGCTCTGCCTATCTGGCCGCGGTCTGCCTGCTTCCCGAGTTCCTGATCGCCAAGGTCGGCATCCCCTTCTACTTCGGCGGCACCTCGGTCCTGATCGTCGTGTCGGTGACGATGGACACGATCAACCAGGTCCAGTCGCATCTGCTGGCGCACCAGTATGAATCGCTGATCGAGAAGTCGCAGCTGCGCGGCAAGCGCCGCAACGGCAACCGGGCGCCGGCGCGTCGCTGAGGGGACGGGAATGAACATCATCCTTCTGGGCCCGCCGGGGGCGGGAAAGGGCACGCAGGCCAAGCGGCTGGAAGAGGACCGCGGCATGGTGCAGCTGTCGACCGGCGACATGTTGCGCGAGGCCAAGGGTTCGGGCACCGAAATGGGCCGGCGCGTCGCCGAGGTCATGGCGCGGGGTGAACTGGTCACCGACGAGATCGTCATCGGCCTGATCGAGGAGAAGCTTGCCGCCGGCGCTGCGGGCGGCTTCATCTTCGACGGCTTCCCCCGCACGCTGAAACAGGCGGATGCCCTTGGCGCGCTGCTGGCGAGGCTGGGGCAGAAGCTTGATGCGGTGATCGAGCTGGTGGTCGACGACACCGCGCTGGTCGCCCGGATCGTCAAGCGCGCCGAAGAGGCCCGCGCTTCCGGCCAGCCGGTCCGTGCCGACGACACGCCCGAGGTCTTTGCCGACCGCCTGCGCGCCTATTACAAGCAGACCGCACCGCTTCTGGGCTACTACCATGCCAAGGGCGATCTGCAGCAGGTGGATGGCATGGCCGGGATGGATGCCGTTGCCGCGGCCATCGCGAAAGTTCTTGACAGGACGTGAAATGCTGATCCTGCGGCCTTGACGGGGCGCGGAAAAGCCCATAAAGCACGGCGTCCGGCGGGGAATCGCCTGTGCCGGGCTTCCCATCAGCGGGAAATCGAGTCGGGGCCAGGGCCCTGACAAGGTTGTGAAAAAAGGTTCTGGCGCTACGGAACCGCAACAGAGAAGGAATCGCACGTGGCACGTATTGCCGGCGTCAACATCCCGACCCAGAAACGGGTTCCCATTTCGCTTCAGTATATCCACGGCATCGGCCCGCAAGGCGCCGAGACCATCTGCGAGGCGCTGAAGATCGACCGCGCCCGCCGCGTGAACCAGCTGACCGATGCCGAGGTTCTGGCGATCCGCGAATACATCGACGCGAACTTCACGGTCGAGGGCGACCTGCGCCGCGAAGTCTCGATGAACATCAAGCGGCTGATGGACCTGGGCTGCTACCGCGGCCTGCGTCACCGCAAGGGCCTGCCGGTCCGCGGCCAGCGCACCCACACCAATGCCCGCACCCGCAAGGGCCCGGCGAAGCCGATCGCCGGCAAGAAGAAGTAAGGGAGCGCGAGAGACATGGCACGTGATCCGAAAGCCGCCGCGCGCACCAAGCGTAAGGAACGCAAGAACATCGCCGCCGGCGTGGCGCATGTGAATTCGTCGTTCAACAACACCAAGGTCCTGATCTCGGACGTTCAGGGCAACGCGATTGCCTGGTCGTCGGCCGGGACCATGGGCTTCAAGGGCAGCCGCAAGTCGACGCCCTATGCCGCCCAGATGGCTGCCGAAGACGCCGGCCGCAAGGCGCAGGAACATGGCGTGAAGACGCTGGAAGTCGAAGTGCAGGGCCCGGGTTCGGGCCGTGAATCGGCGCTGCGCGCGCTGGCCGCCGTGGGTTTCACCATCACCTCGATCCGTGATGTGACGCCCTTGGCGCACAACGGCTGCCGCCCGCCCAAGCGTCGTCGGGTGTAAGAGACAGGAAATACCGCCGGGTCATGCGCCATGCATGGCCCGGCTTGCGCATTTGAAGACCCTCGGGCGCCCCGCTTCTTCGGGACCATGGAAGCGGCGGCAAGAATGGAGGCACTGAATGATCCACAAGAATTGGCAGGAACTCATCAAGCCGACCCAGCTTGTCGTGAAGCCGGGGGCCGAGCCGTCGCGCGTGGCGACGGTCGTCGCCGAGCCGCTTGAGCGCGGGTTCGGCCTGACGCTGGGCAACGCGCTGCGCCGCGTGCTGCTGTCCAGCCTGCAGGGCGCGGCCATCACCTCGGTGCAGATCGACAACGTCCTGCACGAGTTCTCGTCCGTCGCCGGCGTGCGCGAGGATGTGACGGACATCGTCCTGAACCTGAAGGGCGTCGCGCTGAAGATGGATGTCGAGGGGCCGAAGCGCCTGTCGATCTCGGCCAAGGGGCCGGGCGTCGTCACCGCCGCCGCCATCTCGGAATCGAACGGGATCGAGGTTCTGAACAAGGACCACGTGATCTGCCACCTTGACGAGGGGGCGGATGTGTTCATGGAACTGACGGTTTCGACCGGCAAGGGCTATGTCTCGGCCGACAAGAACCGCCCGGAGGATGCGCCGATCGGCCTCATTCCGATCGACGCGATCTATTCGCCGGTCAAGAAGGTTTCCTACGAAGTGCAGCCCACCCGCGAGGGCCAGGTGCTGGACTATGACAAGCTGACGATGAAGGTGGAAACCGACGGCAGCCTGACGCCGGATGACGCCGTGGCCTATGCTGCGCGCATCCTGCAGGACCAGCTTTCGATCTTCGTCAACTTCGACGAGCCGGAAGCCGCCAAGGCGGGCGAGATCGACAGCGGGCTGGAATTCAACCCGCTGCTGCTCAAGAAGGTCGACGAACTGGAACTGTCGGTCCGTTCGGCCAACTGCCTGAAGAACGACAACATCGTCTATATCGGCGATCTGATCCAGAAGACCGAAGCCGAGATGCTGCGCACGCCGAACTTCGGCCGCAAGTCGCTGAACGAGATCAAGGAAGTGCTGTCGGGCATGGGCCTGCACCTTGGCATGGATGTCGAGGACTGGCCGCCGGAGAACATCGAGGACCTCGCGAAGCGCTTCGAGGATCAATTCTGATCGGTGCGGGTTTCCGCCCGCACCTTCGACAAAATGCCCGCATCTGGCGGGGACCATCCGGGCGAGAAGCCCCAACGACGCGGCCCGCAACGCACGGGCCGCAACACAAAGCAAAACGAGACGTCAGGAGAGAAAAATGCGTCACGCCCGCGGCTATCGCCGCCTCAACCGCACCCATGAGCACCGCAAGGCGCTGTGGGCCAACATGGCCGGCTCGCTGATCGAGCACGAGCAGATCAAGACCACGCTGCCCAAGGCCAAGGAACTGCGCCCGATCGTCGAGAAGCTGGTCACGCTGGCCAAGCGCGGCGACCTGCATGCCCGCCGCATGGCGGCCGCGCAGCTGAAGGAAGAGCGCCACGTCGCGCGCCTGTTCGAGATTCTCGGCCCGCGCTACAAGGACCGTCAGGGCGGCTATATCCGCGTCCTGAAGGCCGGGTTCCGCTATGGCGACATGGCGCCGATGGCGATCATCGAGTTCGTGGACCGCGATCCTTCGGCCAAGGGCGCCGCGGACCGCGCCCGGACGGAAGCGGCCGACGCTGCCGAATAAACCGGCGATTGCACATACGAAACATTTGCAGGGCCCGCCATTTCTGGCGGGCTTTTGCTTGAAAAAGTGGTTCCCTATGGTCAAGAAGCTGCAATGATTGGGAAATCTTCTTGAACTTGTCGGCTTCTGGATAAAGATCGACTATTAGAAGAATCGCGAGATTCTGGAATCGGGGCGTTATGTCCGAAAGAAAGGCCGTATCAGTGCTGCTGGAACAGCTCGATCAGCTTGCTCCCATGGGCTACACGGTCGGGCTCCACATTCGTTTTGCGACCCCGCTGATCTACCGCAGCTCGTATCCCGAGTCCTGGGTAGAGCACTACAATTCCCATTCCTACTACCTGCGCGACCCGCTGGTGTTCTGGGGCGTCGGGGTCGAGGGCACGACGCGGTGGAGTTCGATCCCGTTGCCCGATCCCTTCGGCGTGATGAAGAAGGCGGCGGCGCACGGGCTGAACTTCGGGGCGGTGTCGTCCTACGGGCCGATCACCTCGCGGTCGATCGTCGGCATCGCGCGGTCCGACCGGGAGTTCACCGATACCGAGCTGGGAACGCTGCGCGAGCTGACGGTGCAGCTGCATATCGGGGCGAAGCCGCCCTCGGACCTGACCAAGGCGCAGATCGAGGCGCTGCAATGCGTTGCGAACGGCGATCGTCATACGGCCGCGGCTGACAAGCTGGGCATAACCGAAAGCGCCTTCAAGGCGCGGCTTCAGTCGGCCCGGGTCCGGCTGGAGGCGCGGACCACCTCGGAGGCGATCAGGAAGGCGCGGGAATACAGACTGCTTTGATCCGAGGCTGCCCCTCGCAAGACGGGTGGGCACCGGTGAAGGAGAAGGGAAATGGAAGTCACGACCCTTTCGTATGACAACCTGCACAATTACGGGCAGTTGTTTGCGAACATGTTCCGCGCCCGTCACCGCACGTTCATCCAGAACGCCAAGTGGGATTTGCCGCAGGCCGACGGGATGGAGTTCGACCAGTATGACACGCCGGCAAGCCGGTGGGTGGCCGTGCATTCCCATGGCGAGGTTCTGGCCGGCGTGCGCCTGACCCCGACGACGCATCGCTGCGGCATCTACAGCTATATGGTCCGCGACGCGCAGCGCGGCCTGCTGCCGACGATTCCGCGTGATCTGTTGCGTTACGAGGCGCCGGTCGATCCCTACATCTGGGAATCGAGCCGGGTCTTCGTCTCCGACGTGGTGCCGGCGAAGGACAGGCTCCGGGTGCAGATGCAGCTCATCCACGAGATGGTGATCTCGGCCCGGACGCTGGGGGCAAGTTCGCTGCTGGGGATCATCCCCGAACATTCGCCGCGGCTGGCGCGGCGGGTGGGGCTGGACTGCATTCCGGTCGGCCCGGTGATCGACACCGGCGGCGCGCGGTCGGTCTGCGTGTCGATCAGCATGATGACCAAGCTGCACTGACAGACAGGCCGGCGACGGTTCCTGACGGCGCGCCCCTCAGGTGCCTTTCCCTTGGCCCCGCGCGCGCCTAGATTGGCCGCATGGCAGACCTTTTCGACAGGGATCAGACGGATGGCGCCCCGGCCGGTGGCCGCGATGCGCCACGCCCGCTGGCCGACCGGCTGCGGCCGCGCCGGTTGTCCGATGTCATAGGGCAGGATGCGGCGCTGTCGCCCGAGGGGCCGCTGGGGGCGATGCTCGCCTCGGGATCGCTGTCGTCGATCATCCTCTGGGGCCCGCCCGGCGTGGGCAAGACCACTATCGCGCGGCTGCTGGCCGATGAGACCGACCTTGCCTTCGTGCAGATCAGCGCGATCTTCACCGGCGTGCCCGATCTGCGCAAGGTGTTCGAGGCGGCGAAGATCCGGCGCCAGAACGGGCAGGGCACGCTGCTGTTTGTCGATGAAATCCATCGCTTCAACAAGGCGCAGCAGGACGGGTTCCTGCCGCATATGGAGGACGGGACGATCCTTCTGGTCGGCGCCACGACCGAGAACCCGTCCTTCGAGCTGAACGCGGCCCTTCTTTCCCGGGCGCAGGTCATCATCCTGGAACGGCTGTCGCTGGCCGATCTGGAGCGGCTGGCCCAGCGGGCCGAGATGGAGATCGGCCGCGCGCTGCCCCTGACGGGCGAGGCGCGCGAGGCGATGCTGGAAATGGCCGATGGCGACGGGCGGGCGCTTCTGAACCTGATCGAACAGGTCGCCGCCTGGAAGGTCGCCCAGCCGCAGGGCCGCGATGAACTGGCGCGGCGGCTGATGCGGCGGGCGGCGCGCTACGACAAGGCGGGCGACGAGCACTACAACCTGATCTCGGCGCTTCACAAATCGGTGCGCGGGTCGGACCCGGACGCGGCCCTTTACTGGTTCGCGCGGATGCTGGAAGGCGGCGAGGACCCGAGGTTCCTGGCGCGTCGTCTGGTGCGGATGGCGGTCGAGGATATCGGGCTGGCCGATCCGCAGGCGCAGGACGTGTGCCTGCAGGGCTGGCAGACCTACGAACGCCTTGGCAGCCCCGAAGGCGAACTCGCGCTGGCGCAGGCGGTGGTCTATCTGGCGCTGGCGCCGAAATCGAACGCCGTCTACACCGCCTACAAGGCCGCGCGGGCGCAGGCGCGCGACACGGGCAGCCTGATGCCGCCCAGGCACATCCTGAACGCGCCGACGCGGCTGATGAAGGACGTGGGCTATGGCGCGGGCTATGCCTACGACCACGACCAGGAAGACGGGTTCTCGGGCCAGGACTATTTCCCCGAAGGGATGCGCCGGCCGGTCTACTACGCACCGCCCGAACGCGGGTTCGAGCGTGAGCTGAAGAAGCGTATCGACTACTTCGCCAGGCTGCGGTCGCGGCGGCAGGGCGGTTCTTGACGGGCGGGCCTGCGCGCGCATAAGGGGCCATCCGCCGGAGGCAGGCATGCTTGACGATCTTGACGACATCCACCCGCTTTTTCACGGCGCGCCGTCCTCGACCGAGTTCAAGAAGCTGAGGAAGCGCATCGTGCGCGAGGTGCGCGAGGCGATCGAGACCTATGGCATGGTGGAACGCGGCGCGCGCTGGCTGGTGTGCCTGTCGGGCGGCAAGGACAGCTACACGCTGCTTGCCGCGCTGACCGAGCTCAAATGGCGGGGTCTTCTGCCGGTCGACCTGCTGGCCTGCAATCTGGATCAGGGCCAGCCCGGCTTTCCGGCGACGGTGCTGCCCGAATTCCTGACGCGGATGGGCGTCGACCACCGGATCGAGTATCAGGACACCTATTCCGTCGTCACATCGAAGATCGCGCCCGGCGGCACGATGTGCAGCCTGTGTTCCCGGCTGCGCCGCGGCAACCTTTACCGCATCGCGCGGGAAGAGGGGTGTTCGGCGGTGGTCCTGGGCCACCATCGCGACGACATCCTGGAAACCTTCTTCATGAACCTCTTTCACGGCGGGCGGCTGGCGACGATGCCGCCCAAGCTGGTGAACGAGGATGGCGACCTGTTCCTTTACCGGCCGCTGGCCTTCGTGGCCGAGGCGGATTGCGCCCGCTTCGCGACGGCGATGAACTATCCGATCATCCCCTGCGACCTGTGCGGCAGTCAGGAAGGGCTGCAACGGGCGCAGGTGAAGCGGCTGCTGGACGAATGGGAGGCGCGCAGCCCCGGGCGGCGGCAGGTGATGTTCCGCGCGCTGATGAACGTGCGGCCGTCGCATCTGGCCGATCCGGGCCTGTTCGATTTCGCGGCGCTGACGCTGGGCGGTTCCGGCGGGTTTGAAGAAAAGGCGCCGCAACTGCGCCTGCCGGATTAACGAAGCGAACAGGGGCAGGGGCCTAGAACCGGGGCATGGCGCGGGCGTGGCCGCGCAGCCAGCGGAAAGGTCTGCCCGATGCCGAACAGTCTGCGCGCGCCCCTCGGGGCACAGGTTCGCCGGGCGCTCGCCTGGACGCGGCGGGAAGAGTTTCTGGTGCTGCTTCCGGCAATCATGCTGGCCGGGTTCTGGGGCGGCGGCGAACGTCTGCTGCTGCTTCTGGCGCTTGGCCTGCCGCTGGTGTTCGTGATTGCCGGCAGCGCCGGGCGGGCAGCGCCGGTGGCCGAAGGGGAAGAGGTGTCCCCGGTCGCCCGGGCGATCGCGACGATCGACCGCAGGCTGGCGCAGGCGGCGGGGTCGGGGCAGGCGGTGGCCTGCCTGGTGGCGCGCTTCGACCAGACCGAGGCGATCCTTGACCGGCACGGCCGCGCCGCGCAGGATGAGGTGCTGGCCCGCGCGACCGACCGGCTGTCCGGGGCGCTGCGGGCGGGCGATGCGGTCATTGCGCTGCCCGATCGCGCCGTCGCCGTGGTTCTTGCCCCGGTCCGGCGGCTGGATATCGAGATGCTGGTGCAGATGGCGGCGCGCCTGCAGGAGGCGGTGGCCGAACCTGTGGCGCTCGGGGGGGCGCAGGTCTGCCTTTCCTGTTCGGTCGGGTTCTGCATCGACGCCCGGTCGCCGGCGCGGACGGGCCGGTCGCTGCTCGATGCCGCGCAGGCCGCCGCGGATGAGGCGTCACGCCATGGCCCCGGCGCGATCCGGGCCTTCACCGAAGACATGGCGAAAAGGCGGACCGAACGCGATGCCCTGCGCGAAGGGGTAGAGGCGGCGCTGGACCGGGGCGAGATACGGCCGCATTTCCAGCCGCAGGTCTCGACCGACACGGGCGAGGTTTCGGGGGTCGAGGCGCTGGCGCGCTGGCACCATCCCGAACGCGGATGCCTTCTTCCGGCCGATTTCCTGCCGGCGGTCGAGGCCGGCGATCTGGGCGAACGGCTGGGCGAGGCGATCCTCTATCACGCGCTGGCCGCGCTGAAGCACTGGGACGGGCAGGGGCTGCATGTGCCGTCGGTTGCGGTCAACTTCTCGGCCGGCGAATTGCGCAACCCGCGGCTGCCCGACCGTATCCGCTGGGAACTGGACCGGTTCGAGCTGGCGCCCGGACGGCTGACGGTGGAAATCCTGGAATCGGTGCTGGCGCGCACCGACAACGATGTGATCGTCTCGGTGGTCGGCCGCCTTGCCGGCATGGGCTGCGGCATCGACCTTGACGATTTCGGCACCGGCCACACCTCGATCACCACGATCCGGCGGTTCTCGGTCCGCAGGCTGAAGATCGACCGCAGTTTCGTGACCGGCGTCGACAGCAGCCGCGAACAGCAGCGGCTGGTGGCGGCGATCGTCTCGATGGCCGGGCCGCTGGGCCTGGAAACCCTGGCCGAGGGGGTGGAGACGGCGGCGGAACACGCGATGCTGGCGCAGCTGGGGTGCAGCCATGTGCAGGGCTATGGCCCCGGCCGGCCGATGCCGGTCGAGGCCGCGACCGACTGGCTGCGCGCCCGCCGGGACCGGAGCGCCACCCTGCCGCGCATCGGCGCGCGGCGCTGACGGCCCGCCCGACTGCGGCCCCGGGCGGGCGGCGGGGCCGAAACCGCTTGACCTTTCCCGCCCCCTTCTGTTGAAGACCGCTGATCCAAACCTTGCGCGGCGGTGGTCCTGATGGACGAGAACAACAACAAGAACCTGATCCTTGCCACGGTGCTCAGCTTCCTGGTCATCACGGTCTGGTTCCTGCTGTTCCCGCCGCCCGAACCGCCCGCCGCCGTTCCCGAACTGCCGCCCGCCGCGGCCACCGCCGACGGCACCCCCGCCGGCGCCACCGCGCCCGGCGCCGAAGGGGCGGCCGCGACGGCCGAGGTCACCGCCGTGCCCGAGGCGCCGCGGCTGACCATCGACACGCCCGAACTCTCGGGCTCGATCTCGATGCTGGGCGGGCGGATCGACGACCTCTCGCTGAAATCCTACCGCGAGACGCTGGACCGGGGCTCGGCCAATGTCCGGCTGCTGTCGCCGGTGGGCGAGGGGCAGCCCTATTACGCGCTCTTCGGCTGGGCGCCTTCCGGCTCGCTGACGGCCGAGGACGTGCCCGGCCCGCGCACCGAATGGCGGCTGGCCGCCGGGGCGACGCTGTCGCCCGGCCAGCCCGTCACCCTGCAATGGGAAAACACCAAGGGCCAGGTCTTCACCCGCGAAATCGCGGTGGACGAACATTTCATGTTCACCGTCACCGACCGGGTGCAGAACGACGGCACCGGCGATGTCACCCTGCGTCCCTATGGGCTGATCGCGCGCCACGGCCTGCCGAACGACCTGCAGAACATTTTCGTCGTGCATGAGGGCGTGGTCGGCCGCGTCGACGGCGAGTTGTCCGAGATCGACTATGCCGACATCCCCGACATGGACGTGATCGAGGGCGAGGGCCACACCGGCGTGAAATCCGACGCAGGCGTCGACGGCTGGATCGGCTTCACCGACCATTACTGGATGTCGGTCCTGGTCCCGGAACAGGGCAAGCCCTTCACCTCGGTCACCAAATACGTGGCCGGCGCCGACATCTACCAGACCGAGATCAGGAACCCGACCGTCACCGTGGCGGCCGGCGGAACCGCCGCGGCGACGACCCGCCTCTTCGCCGGCGCCAAGGAATGGGAAACCATCCGCACCTATGAACGCGACGGCGGCATCCCGGGCTTCATCGACTCGATCGACTGGGGCTGGTTCTACTTCCTGACCAAGCCGATCTTTGCCGTGCTGCACTGGCTGCACAGCTTCATCGGCAACATGGGCTGGTCGATCATCGCGCTGACCTTCGTCCTCAAGGTGCTGGTGCTGCCGCTCGCCTACAAATCCTATGTCTCGATGGCGCGGATGAAGGAACTGCAGCCCGAGATGGAGGCGCTGAAGGAACGCGCGGGCGAGGATCGCCAGAAGCTGCAGAAGGAAATGATGCAGCTCTACAAGGACAAGAAGGTGAACCCGGCCGCGGGCTGCCTGCCGATCCTGATCCAGATCCCGATCTTCTTCTCGCTCTACAAGGTGATCTTCGTCACGCTGGAACTGCGGCAGGCGCCGTTCTTCGGCTGGCTGAAAGACCTGTCGGCGCCCGATCCTTCGTCGCTTTACAACCTCTTCGGCGCGCTGCCCTGGGATGCGCCGGCGGCGGGCACGATCCTGCACCTGATCTTCATCGGCGTGCTGCCGATCCTGCTGGGCATCACCATGTGGCTGCAGCAGAAGCTGAACCCCGCGCCGACCGATCCGGTGCAGGCGTCGATCTTCGCCTGGATGCCCTGGGTGTTCATGTTCATGCTGGGTGGCTTTGCCAGCGGGCTGGTGGTCTACTGGATCACCAACAACATCATCACCTTCACCCAGCAATACCTGATCATGCGCAGCCACGGGCACCGGCCCGACATTTTCGGCAACATCCGGTCGGGCTTCCGCAAGAAAGAGGCGGTCGCCGCCGCGGCAAAGGCGCCCAAGGGTGGCAAGAAATGACGGCCGGGGTCCGGCTTGCCGCCATCGTGCGGCATCCGGTCAAGTCGGTCGGCCATGAGGAAATCGCGCGCGTCCGGCTTGAACCCGGCCGCGCGCTGCCGTTTGACCGGGTCTGGGCGGTAGCGCACGAGGCGGCGAAGATCGCCCCGGGTCATGGCGAATGGGCGGCGAAGATGAACTTCCTGCGCGGCGTCGCCGGGCCGGAACTGATGGCCATCACCGCCGTGTCGCAGCCCGACGACCGCCGCGTGACGCTGCGCCATCCGCGCGCCGCCGCGATCACCGTCGCGCCCGACCAGCCGCAGGACGCGGCCCGGCTGATCGGCTGGCTCGGCCCGCTCTGGCCCGATACCCGCCCGGCGCCGGCCTTTGTCACCAGCGTGCCGGGCACGGCGCTGACCGACATGCCCGATCCGTTCATCTCGATCCTGAATCTTGAAACCAACCGCGAACTGGGCCGCCGCATGGGGCTTGACCTGTCGATCCACCGCTGGCGCGGCAACCTCTGGCTGGAGGGGCTGGCCGCATTCGCCGAATTCGGCCTGATCGGCCGCAGCCTGCGGATCGGCGATGCGGTGCTGACGATCCGCCAGCGCATCACCCGCTGCCGCGCGACCTGCGTCGATCCGGCCACCGGCCAGGAAGAGGGCGACACGCTTGCCGCGCTGAACGCGGCCTATGGCCATCAGGATTTCGGCGTCTATGCCACGGTCGAGACGGGCGGAGAGATCGCCGCCGGCGACGGGGTGGAGCTGGTCTGATGCAGTTCACCCTTGCCCCCGAGCCCGACGATGACGCCCGCGAGGCCGGGCGGCTGCTGTTCGCCGGGCCGGTCGATTTCGTCAAGGGCGTCACGGCGATGCCGGGCCTGCCGCCCGCCGACCGGATCGAGGTCTGCTTTGCCGGGCGGTCGAATGTCGGGAAATCCAGCCTGATCAACGCGCTGACCGGGCGCAAGAACCTGGCCCGGTCGTCGAACACGCCCGGACGGACGCAGGAGATCAACTATTTCGCGCTGGGCGATGCCCGCTACATGGTTGACCTGCCGGGCTATGGCTATGCCGAGGCGCCGGTTGCCGTGGTGGCGAAGTGGCAGGCGCTGCTGCGACAGTATCTTGCCGGCCGCGCCACGCTCCGCCGGGCCTTCGTGCTGATCGACACGCGGCACGGGGTCAAGGAGGTGGACGAGGAAATCCTGAAGCTTCTCGACCGGTCGGCCGTCACCTTCCAGGTGGTGATGACCAAGGCCGACAAGGTGAACCGCGCCACCCGCGAGGCCAATATCGCGCAGGTGATGGCGGCGCTGCGCAACCATCCGGCCGCCTATCCCGAAATCGTCGTGACCAGTTCCGAGAAGGGCGACGGGATCGAGACGCTGCGCGCGCTGATCGCCACGCTGGAGTAGGTCGCAAGGGGCTGGAAACGCCGCGGCCGCTGCGCCAGAGTGCGGCGCAAGGAGCGCCAGATGCCCGCCGACGACACGACGTCCCCGCTATCCCCCCTGCGCCACCCAAGCTTCCGGCTGATCTGGACGGCAACGCTGTTCTCGAACCTGGGTTCGCTGATCCAGGGGGTGGGTGCCGCGTGGAAGATGGCCGAACTGACGCCCTCGGAAGGGATGGTGGCGCTGGTCCAGGCATCGACCACGCTGCCGATCATGGTTCTGGCGGTGGCGGCGGGCGCCATCGCCGACAACTTCGACCGGCGCCGCGTCATGCTGGCGGCGCAGGTCTTCATGCTGGCCGTCTCGGTCGTGCTGACCATTGCCGCCTGGTTCGACGTGCTGGGGACGTGGAACCTTCTGGCGCTGACCTTCCTTCTGGGCCTGGGGTCGGCGATGCACCTGCCGTCATGGCAGGCGTCGATGCGCGATCTTGTGCCCCGCGAAGACCTGCCCGCCGCGGTGACGCTGAATTCGATGAGCTTCAACCTGATGCGCTCGGTCGGGCCGGCGCTGGGCGGGCTGATCGTGGCGGCGGCCGGGGCGCCCGCCGCCTTTGCGCTGAACGCGGTCAGCTATCTGGCGGTGATCTACGCGCTTTACCGCTGGCCGCACCGGCCCGAGGAGCGCAGCCTTCCCGCCGAACGGCTGGGCAGCGCGATCTGGGCGGGGCTGCGCTATGTGACGCTGTCGCCCAATCTGGTGCGGGTCATGGTGCGCGGCTTCCTGTTCGGCATCGCCGCGGTCGCGCTGCTGGCGCTGCTGCCGGTGGTCGCGCGCGACCGGCTGGGGGGTGGCGCCACGCTATTCGGCCTGATGCTGGGGGGCTTCGGCCTTGGCGCGATCGGCGGCGCGCTGGCGAGTCCGGCGATCCGCCGGCGGTGGTCCCTGGAGGCGGTCGTCGCCGGTTCCTTCCTCACCTTCGCCGCCGGATCGGCGCTGATGGCGGCGGCGACCAGCTTCTGGGCCGCGATCCCGGGCCTGCTGATCTCCGGGGCGGCCTGGGTACTGGCCCTGTCGCATTTCAACGTCTCGACCCAGCTGGCGACGCCGCGCTGGGTGGTGGGGCGGGCGCTGGCGATCTATCAGACGATGACCTTCGGCGGCATGGCGCTGGGCGCCTGGATCTGGGGGGCGCTGTCCGAGGCGACGAACGTGCCGACGGCGCTCTTTGCCGCGGCGGCGCTGCTGGTCGTCGGCGCGGCGGCCGGTCTGGCGCTGCCGATGCCCGGCCTGAACGACGTCAACCTTGATCCGGCGAACCGCTTCAACACGCCGGCGCTGCGGCTTGACCTGAAGCCGCGATCGGGGCCGATCATGGTGATGATCGACTGGGACATTCCCCATGACCGGACCGATGCCTTCCTCGCGCTGATGGCCGAGAGGCGCGGGATAAGGCGGCGCGACGGCGCCCGGCAATGGGCCCTGCTGCGCGATCTGGAAAACCCCGACATCTGGGTGGAAAGCTACCATGTCGCGACCTGGGTCGATTACCTGCGGCACAACCAGCGGCGGACCACCAGCGATGCTGCCAACTGGGACCGGATGATGGACCTGCACCGCGGGCCGGAACCGCCGCGCGTCCACCGGATGATCGAGCGGCAGACCGTGCCGCTGCACGATGACCTGACGCCGGTGCCCGATCCCGAAGGCTGAGCCCGGGGGAAGGCGGGGGCAGGGGGGGCCGTCAGACGTGCTGGGCGCCGTTCACCTCGATCTCGGCGCCCGAAATGTAGCTGGATTGATCCGAGCAGAGGAACCAGATCACGTCCGCCACCTCGCCCGGCTGGCCAAGGCGCTGCAGCGGCAGGCGTTCGACGATCTTCTCGGTGCCGGGCGACAGGATCGAGGTTTCCACCTCTCCCGGGGCGATGGCGTTGACGCGGACGCCGTAGGGGCCGAAGTCATGGGCCATTTCCCGCGTCAGCGCCGCCAGCGCCGCCTTCGACGTGGCATAGGCCGCGCCCGCGAACGGATGGACGCGGGCGCCCGCGATCGAGGTGACGTTGACGATGCTGCCCTTGGCCGCGGCCAGTTCGTCCTTCAGCCCGCGCGCCAGGATCACCGACGAGAAGAAGTTGACGTGGAAGACATGGCCCCAGGTCCTGAGGTCGGTTTCCAGCGTGTTGAGACGCGCGCCCCCGGGCCCCTTGGGGCTGATCCCGGCGTTGTTCACCAACGCGTGCACCTTGCCGTTCACCTTTTCGCGGATCGTGGCGATCGCGCCGATCGTGCGGTTGGGATCGGCCAGGTCGATCTGGATGTGGTTCGCCTCGGCATCGGGCCAGGGGCAGCGCGGGTCGAACGGCTGCCGCGAACAGGTCAGGACACGCCACCCCTCGGCCGAGAACCGCTTGACCGTGGCATGGCCTATGCCCCGCGATGCGCCTGTCAGGACAAGGGTTTTCGGATCGGACATCTCGCACCTCCGGTTGGGGGCGAGCCTACCGGGCGGCGCGCGGAAGGCAAGGCTTGGCAGGCGCGGCGAAAAGCACTATGCGGCGCCCATGACGGAGGCCCAGATGAAGCAGCAGACCGTGACCATGCAGAACGCGCTGAACACCGCCCGGATGCTGTCCGAGGCGCTGCCCTACCTGCAACGCTTCACCGGCGCCGTCGTGGTGGTGAAATTCGGCGGCAATGCGATGGGCGACGATGCGGCCATGGCGGAATTCGCCCGCGACATCGTGCTGATGAAGCAGGTGGGGATGCACCCGGTCGTCGTTCATGGCGGCGGGCCAATGATCAACGAGATGCTGGCGAAGCTGGGCATCAAGTCCGCATTCGTGAAGGGCAAGCGCGTCACCGACAAGGCCACGGTCGAGGTGGTCGAGATGATCCTGTCGGGCCTGGTGAACAAGCGGATCGTGCAGGCGATCATGGATGCGGGCGGCCGCGCGGTGGGCATTTCCGGCAAGGACGACGATCTGATGGTCTGCGAACCGGACGATCCCGAACTGGGCTATGTCGGCCGGCCGGTCGAGATGAACGTGCAGGTGCTGCGCGACCTTTATGACGCGGGGATCATTCCCGTGGTCGCCCCGGTCGCCACCGGCATGCAGGACAACGAGACGTTCAACGTGAACGGCGACACCGCCGCCGGCGCCATCGCCGGCGCGCTGAAGGCGGACCGGCTGCTGCTGCTGACCGATGTTTCCGGGGTGAAGGATGCGGCCGGCACGGTGATGACGCAGATCACGCCCGAAGAGGTGCGCCGGATGACCGAGGCGGGGGTGATTTCGGGCGGGATGATCCCCAAGACGGAAACCGCGCTGATGGCGATCGACGAAGGCGTGCGGGCAGTGACGATCCTCGACGGGCGGGTGCCGAACGCCTGCCTGATCGAGCTGTTCACCGACCACGGCGTCGGCAGCCAGATCCGCGCGACCGAGCCGCGGGTCAAGCCGCGCCCGCGCCGCTAGGGCGCAACCCCGCGGGCCGGCGCGGCCCTCTGGTTGCGGCGGCGCTTCGGCTGAACGGCAGGCTGCCGCCGGGCCTGTCACGCGGTATGGCCTTGATTTCCGGGCGCGCGCCGGTGCCAGAATGGGCCACCGGCCATGAACGCAGACTCACCCCCCCTGACGCTGGAAACGCTGGCCGTGCGGCTGGCGGAACACCGGCTTGCCGTGCTGGGGGGCTTCGGCACCGCACCGGATGAGGCCGGGCTGCAGCCCGGGACGCGCGCGCTGGTGCTGATCGGGCCGGGGGGGGCCGGCTATTGGCAGCATGTGACCACGCAGCCCGAATGGGACGGCGCGCCCGATCCGGTCGACCGCTGGTCGCGCCGGGTGATCGGGCGGCTGGCCTGCGATCTGGGGGCCAAGGCGCTTTTCCCGTTCGGCGGGCCGCCCTATCACCCGTTCTTCACCTGGGCCCTGCGGACGGGCCGCGCCTGGCAAAGCCCGGTGCGGTTGCTGGTGCATGACGAACAGGGGCTGTGGGTCAGCTTCCGCGGCGCGCTGGCCCTGAAACAGGCGCTGGACCTGCCGCGGGGACGGCGGCCCTGCGACACTTGCGCGGCGCCCTGCCTGACGGCCTGCCCGGCCGGGGCGCTGGGCGCCGGCGGCTATGACGTTCCCGCCTGCCACGCCTGGCTGGACACGGCGTCGGGGGCCGACTGCATGGCGGGCGGCTGCCGTGTGCGGCGCGCTTGCCCGGTCTCGGCCACCTATGCAAGGATGCCCGGACAATCGGCCTATCACATGAGGCAGTTCCATAGATGAAGCGCCTGATCCTGACGCGTCACGCCAAATCAAGCTGGGACGACCCGATGACGCCGGACCACGACAGGCCGCTGAACGAACGGGGCAAGGCGGCGGCGGCCGATCTGGGGCAATGGCTCGCCTCGCGCGGCTATGTTCCGGAAGAGGTTCTGTGTTCCGACAGCCTGCGCACCCGCAAGACCTTCTCGGGCATCGCGCCCGCCCTGCCCGGAACGCCGGTGCTTGAGCTGAAACCGTCGCTCTACCACGCCGGGCCGGATGTGATGATGGCTGTCCTGCGCCATGCCCGGGCGGATGTGGTGATGATGATCGGCCACAACCCCGGCATCGCCGAATTCGCCCACCGCCTTGTGTCGAAAACCCCGATGAGCGCGCAATTCACCCGCTACCCGACCGGCGCGACGCTGGTCGTCGACTTTGCCGTCGAAAGCTGGGCCGATGTCAGTTTCGGCCATGGGGTGACGGTCGATTTCGTGGTCCCGAAAGAGATCGCCGCCTGAGTGGAGGCCGCCGAAGGGCGGGTAGCGGTCCGGGCCTTCGTGCCGCTGGTGTTGGATGAGAAACCCGGCTTGCCGGTGTGATCGGCCCGCACGAAATACACTACCCCGCCTTCGATTAGGGCGACCCCGGCCCTCGCAGGTTTGCGCGGGCGTTCGGTGCTGACGTCCTTCCACCGGAAGGCCGTCCGGGCGCGCCGCACCCCAGCCTTTCCAGACATATTCCCGGATCAGCGCGCGGTTCAGTCAAGGTCACAACCCTGACTCTGATAGTTCCATGAACCACCTTTATCCAAACAGTTGTCGATGGATAGTTGCCTGTATGCCCAGACAAACCCGAGAGTGAGAGCCGCAGAAATTATGATCCCTGTGGTCCACCTCTTCTTGCACATCAGTACGTCCTCGGTAGGCCATGGGGTCTATGTGGAACGCAAATTTCTTGACAGGAGTTCATAGGGTTGTCGACCGCACCGCAACGCCCATGTGCGTTCGCAAATTCATCTGTCAATGAATCGAGCGCCGTATTTCATTTCACCCATCAAGGCCCTTCGGGTGCGCCTCAACCCAGCTGTTCCGGACATATCCCCGATCAGCGCGCCGGAGGTTTCGCTATGTGTCGCGGTCTGCCTAACTTGGTTGTCGAAGGAAGAATGAGGCGTGGCAGTCGAGCGTCCAGAGACTGGTAGCCGATATTGGTCTCTACTGATTTCCCAGTTTATGGTCCAAATGATCATGTGATAGTGGTGCAGTTTTCTCTATACTCTATTTTCTCGAAATAAGCTTGAAGCCGTAAACGCCTACACAGGTCATCAATAAGAAACTTGTAACAATCTGGGCGAGAAATTCATTCTCGCCTATGCGGTCAGATCGATTCATTTCCATCAGTATGGCAACAACACCACCAAGTTGGATAACCATATGCGCAATAATTCTGCTTCGCAACAATGAAAGAGTTCGAGATGCCACAATCATCAGCGCGAGCATGATGGCGGGAATCAAAAGGAAGGCAATCCACTGCATATTAATTATCCGATGCAAAAGCGTTGAACAAGGTAACCGGGTCTGATGCGAAATATCCTGTTATGCCACCGATAGTCTCCCTCACCATCTCTCTGGCTCGGCTGTTGTCGCACCTGCCCCAATCGCTCCGACGCCAAGGTTGGTAAGCCCAAGAAAAACCGCCCCCGTTGCAGCACCGATTGCTCCGCAAACCAGCGAACCCGTCCACACCCGGTTTCACTGTAACCAACCGCAGCACCTATTGCTGCACCAGCAATCACGATTGTTGGTATGAACTCGCCGTGAGGATCGCTCCACCTCCCCGGATTCTGCCTGACATACATATACCCACAGACACTCGCCCCACCCACCAGCCCCAGCGGGTCCGCCTGCAGATACCTCCCCGTGGTCGGATCGTAGTCCCGCATCCAGTTCCGATACAACCCGCTCCCGGATTGATACCGCCGCGCCGGGAAGCGGTTCTCGGGCGGGGCGCCGGTCGAGGTGTGGGTGCCGCCGAAGCGCAGGTGCTGGCGGTCCACACCTTCACGCCGGCGGCGTTGGTTAGGAAATCCGGCTTGCCGATGTGATCGGTCCGGACGAAGCAGGCCGCCGGCCCCGATCAGCGTGACCGATGCGCGGATGAGGAGGACATGTGCCAACGCACCGGACGGCGGGCATCTGTCCCTGCCTGTTCCATCGCTGATTCCCGGCGGCGCGGTAGCTGCGCTGATATGGCCGACCGGCGCCGGAAACCCGCCGTCCGACACGGACGCGTGGGACTGTCGGACGACGAAACCGTTGCTTGTCCGCAAGTTACTGATTTTTAGGGAAAATGGCGGACCCGGAGCGATTCGAACGCCCGACCCCCAGATTCGTAGTCTGGTGCTCTATCCAGCTGAGCTACGGGTCCGTCGTGGGGGGCGATGTAGCGGCGTGGCCCGGGCTTTGCAAGGGCCAATCGCGGGATCGGTCCTCTGGATCAGTCCTCGGGGATCAGGCCGCCGCGGGGCAGGTGGATGGCGAAGTCGGTGCCCTCGCTGTCGGTCCTGACCAGTTCAAGCCGGCCGCCGTGGCCGCGCACCAGTTCGGCGGCGATGGCAAGGCCAAGCCCGGTGCCGCCCTTGCGCGCGCCGCCCTGGAAGGCCGCGAACAGGTGTTCGCGGGCGCGCTGCGGCAGGCCCGGCCCGGTGTCGCCGACGCGGATCGTCCATTCCGCCTCGTCCTCGGTGGCGGAGACCTCGATCGTGCCGGGCCCGCCGGTCGCCTCGATCGCCTGGCGCGCGTTGCGGATCAGGTTCGACAGCACCCGGAACAGCTGTTCGCGGTCGGCACGGATCGTCAGGCCCTGGGCGATGTCGATCAGGCAGGTGACCGGCCCGCCATCGTCGCCAAGGCCCTCGGCCTCGGCCACCTCGCCCACCAGCGGCGCCAGGGCAAAGCGCGCGAGGCGCGGCGGCGGCTCTTCGGCCTTGCCGAAGGCCAGCGTCGCCTCGCAGAGGTTGACGGCGCGGGTGATCGAGCCGACCAGCTTGGGCGCCGCCCGCGCCACCGCCGGGTCGGCGCTGCCCTCGATCCGGTCGGCGAAAAGCTGGGCCGAGGTCAGGATGTTGCGCAGGTCATGGCTGATCTTGGCGACCGCGCCGCCCAGCTGCGCCAGCCGCTCCTTCTGTTTCAGGGCGCCGGTCAGCTGGGTCTGCATCATCGCCAGCACCTCTTCGGCCTGGCGCAGTTCGGCCACGTTCGAGGTGGGAGAGATCACCCGCCGCGCATCCTCGGGCGCCTCGGCGTAAAGCTGCATGTGCCGCACCACCCGCCGCGTGGGGATGACCATCAGCCGCTGCACCGCCAGGAACAGCAAGACCGCCGTCACCGCCGAGATCAGCGCCGAAAGGATGAGGATGCGCCCGGCATAGGCCAGGATCGCCTTGCGCAGGGGCCGCGTCTCAAGCGTGATCTCGATCAGCTGGCCGCCTTCCTGCACCGGATTGCCGATCACCCGGACGATGCGGGTTTCGGGGTCAAGGATCAGCGTCACCGCGTCGCGGATCAGATCCCAGGGGCCGGCGGTGCGCAGGTCGAAATCGGCATGGACCGGGGCCGGCACGGGTGACGAGAGGACAAGCTGGCGCACGTCGTCGCGGCGGAGGACGACGTTGAAGACCTCGGCATTGCGCAGAAGCTCGGCCTCCAGTTCGGGGCTGATCATCTCGTCCGAGGCCAGCGTCACCAGGGCGGCGATCTGCCCCTGCTTCAGCTTTTCCAGAAGGTAGTCGGCCCGGAACCGCGCGACCGAGGGCACGAAGATCAGCACTTCGGCCAGGACGACGAAGGCCACCGTCAGGATGAGGAACCGGCCCGACAGCGTTCTGAAGAATGTGCCCGACCCGCCTTGTGCAGCCACGCCTTCCCGTCCCTCGCAACAGCGCCCGCCGGCCTGCCGGCCCCGGAACCGGACCGGCCGGCGCCCGCGTGCAGCGCTAACAGAACATGCCTGTGAAGGATAGGCACTCGGCGCGGTCTTCGCCAGTGCGCGCACCCCCGGAAACGACGGGGCAATCCGGCCGGCAGGCCGCTGATTTTGCCGATTGTTGCCCGGCGGCCGCGCCTGATGCGTTGACACCGGCCGCGGCGCACCCTAAAGGGCGGGCTTCAAGTTGACGTGCCCTCGAATCCCTTGCCGGGTTCGGGCCCCGATCCGATGGAGAGCCGCGATGAAGCGCACCTACCAACCGTCCAACCTGGTCCGCAAGCGGCGCCACGGTTTCCGCGCGCGCATGGCGACCAAGGGTGGCCGTCTTGTGCTGGCCGCGCGCCGCGCCAAGGGCCGCAAGGTCCTTTCGGCCTGATCGTCCCGCCCTTCGGGGCAGGAGCCAAGACATGACGCCGCCGGGGGCACAGGGTGACAGGCATATCGCCGGGGCGCCCGATGCGCACCCGGCGGTTTCCGTTTGTCCGCCGCCCGCGGTGGCAACGCTGCTCAACCGGCCGGATTTCCTGAAGGCCGCCTCGGCGCGGCGGCAGGGGACGGCCTCGTTCCTGCTGCAGGGGCGCGACCGGCGCGATGGCGACGGGCTGATCCGGGTGGGGTTCACCGCATCGAAGAAGACCGGCAACGCGGTGACCCGCAACCGGGCCAAGCGCCGCCTCAGGGCCGCGGCGCAGGAAATGGTGCCGCGGCTGGGCCGGCCCGGATGGGATTATGTGCTGGTCGCCCGCCCCGGCGCCACCGTGACCCGCCTGTTCGCCGATCTGTTGCGCGACCTTGAGGCGGCGCTTGCCGCCGTCCACGGCGGGGGAAAGGCCGGGCGCGGATGACGCCCCTTGCCCATATCGCTGCCCTGCCGGTGCGGGCCTACCGGCTGCTGCTTTCGCCCTGGGTCGGGCATGGCTGCCGCTATCAGCCCACCTGTTCGGCCTATGCGCTGGACGCGCTGGAACGGCACGGCGCGGTGCGCGGCGGCTGGCTGGCGGCGCGGCGCATCTGCCGCTGCCACCCCTGGGGCGGCCATGGCTATGACCCGGTGCCGGGCGCCGATCCCGACCACGACGCCGGCCGCGGCCTGCCGCCGGTTGACACCCGCCCCCCTGCCGCATAGGTCCGCCGCATGTCCGCCCTTACACCCTTTCTGCACGTCGCGCTTGGCGGGGCCATCGGCTCGGTGCTGCGGCATGCGGCCGTGACGGCCTTCGGCGCGCCCTGGGCCGTGATGGCGGTCAATGTCGCGGGCAGTTTCGCCATCGGCCTGCTGTTCGTGACGCTCGCCTCGCGCGTGCAGCTTTCGCCGCTGTTGATGACCGGCGTCCTTGGCGGGTTCACCACCTTCTCGGCCTTCTCGCTGGATACGCTGAAGCTGTGGGAGGCTGGGCGTCCGCTGACCGCGGTTGCCTATGCCGGCGGGTCGGTCCTGCTGTCGCTTGTCGCCGTCGCGGCGGGCGTCGCCCTTGCCCGAGGCCTGCAATGACCGGCGTCCAGACCCTGACCGTCGCCGATGACGAAGGCGAACAGCGGCTTGACCGCTGGCTGAAGCGGCGTTTCCCGCAGGTGACGCAGGGCGCGGTCGAAAAGATGTGCCGGACCGGCCAGCTGCGGGTGGATGGCGCGCGCGCCAAGGCGTCCGACCGGGTGGCGCCGGGCCAAAGCATCCGCATCCCGCCCTTGCCCGATGAAGAGGCGCCGGCCCGCCCGCGGGTCGAAGGCGTCAGCGCGGCGGATGCCAAGATGATCCAGGACGCGGTCCTGTGGAAGGACGAACACATGATCGTCCTGAACAAGCCGCCGGGCCTTGCCTCGCAGGGCGGATCGGGCCAGGGCGACCGCCATGTCGACGGGCTGACCGAGGCGCTGAAATTCGGCTACAAGGACCGGCCCAAGCTGGTGCACCGGCTGGACAAGGACACCTCCGGCATCCTCCTGCTGGCGCGCACCGACCGGGTGGCGCGGGCCCTGTCGGAAAGCCTGCGCCACCGGGCCGCGCGCAAGATCTATTGGGCGGTCGTCGCCGGCGTGCCGAACCCGAAGAAGGGTTCGATCAAGTTCTACCTGGAAAAGGCGCCGGGCCGCGGCCGGGGCGGCGAGGGCGAGAAGATGGTCTGCATCCATCCCGCCAAGGCCGCCGAACACCCCGAGGCCAAGCGGGCGCAGACGGATTACTTCACCCTGTGGTTCCTGGGCGGCCGGCTTTCGTGGATGGCGCTGGAGCCGATGACCGGCCGCACCCACCAGTTGCGCGCCCATATGGCCGAGATCGGCCACCCGATCCTTGGCGACGGCAAGTATGGCGGATCGGCGTCGGAGAATGCGGGCGACGGCTGGGGGGCTGCGGTCGGCGGCGACCTGTCGCGCAAGCTGCACCTTCATGCGCGCTCGATCAGCATCGAACACCCGATCACCAAGAAGACGGTGACCTTCACCGCGCCGCTGCCCGAGCATATGGCGCGCACCTGGAAGGCACTGGACTGGAAAGAGGATGACGTGCCCGCCGACCCGTTCGAGGCGTTCGGAGCGCGCTGATGGCGGACTGGGCGCCCAAGCGGTTCTGGACGGCGGCAACCGTCGCGCCCGTGGCCGGCGGTTTCACGGTTCATCTGGATGGCCGGCCGGTGCGGACGCCCGCCAAGGCGCCGCTGCTGCTGCCGACCGAGGCGCTGGCCCGGGCGGTGGCGGCGGAATGGGCCGCGCAAGAGGGCAGGCTGCAGCCTGAAACGATGCCGGCCACCCGCGCCGCCAATTCGGCGATCGACAAGGTGGCGCCGCAGCGCGCCGAAGTGGCCGCCCTGATCGCGGCCTATGGCGGGTCCGATCTTCTGTGCTACCGCGCCGATACGCCCGGAACCCTGGTCGCGCGGCAGGCGGCCGCCTGGAATCCGCTGCTGGACTGGGCGGCGGAGGCGCTGGGCGCGCCGCTGGCGGTGACGGCGGGCGTGGTGCCGGTGGACCAGCCCGAAGCCAGCCTTGCCCGCCTTGCGGCAGAGGTTGCGGCGCTGAACGACTTCGAACTTGCGGCGTTTCACGACCTTGTGGCGCTGTCGGGTTCGCTTGTCCTGGCGCTTGCCGTTGCCCGCGGCCGCCTTCTGCCCGAGGCCGCCTGGCAGGCCGCCCGAATCGACGAGGACTGGCAGATCGAGCAGTGGGGCGAGGACGAAGAAGCCGGCCGGACCGCCGCCCTGCGCCGGGCCGCATTCATGGATGCGCACCGATTCTTCGCATTGTGCCGGTGACAATCCGGCGGTTGTTGTTCCGCCCGGGTTTCGCAGATTGCATAATTACCGTTCAATGCACGGAAATCAGGCGTTTTTCATTGTCCGTCCTATCGGCACTTGACCATCCAAAGCGCTTTCCTGAAACTGCCCGGCACTGGGAGATACTCTTCTCCGAACAGTTGGCCCCTGCCCAGGCGGGGGAACACAAACACCCCCGATGCGAACCATGCGGGGGGGAAACACAGGATGAGGTAAGAATGAACAAATCCGCATTCCTCGGCGCGCTCGCGGCCACCACGATGCTCGCGGGTGCCGCCATGTCCGCCACGCTGGATGACGTGAAGGCCCGGGGCGAGCTGATCTGCGGCTCGAACACCGGCCTGACCGGCTTCGGCGCGCCGGACGCCAACAACAACTGGACCGGCTTCGACGTGGATCTGTGCCGCGCCGTGGCCGCCGCCGTGCTTGGCGACCCGACCAAGATCAAGTTCGTTCCGACCACCGGCGAAACCCGTTTCACCGCGCTGGCCTCGGGCGAAGTGGACGTGCTGGTCCGCAACTCGACCTGGACCTTCTCGCGCGATGTGGACCTGAAGCTCGATTTCGTGGCCGTGAACTACTATGACGGCCAGGGCTTCATGGTGAAGAAGGAACTTGGCGTTTCCTCGGCCAAGGAACTGGACGGCGCCACGATCTGCATCCAGACCGGCACCACGACCGAGCTGAACCTGGCCGACTTCTTCAAGTCGAACAACATCAGCTATACCCCGGTCACCGTGGCCGACGACAGCGAGGCGCAGCGCCAGTATGTCGCCGGCGCCTGCGACGCCTTCACCACCGACGCCTCGGGCCTTGCCGCCACCCGCGCCACGCTGCCGGATGCCGACAACCACATCATCCTGCCCGAGATCATCTCGAAGGAACCGCTCGGCCCGGTCGTGCGCCATGGCGACAACCAGTGGGGCGATGTCGTCCGCTGGACCTTCTTCGCGCTGCTTGTCGCCGAGGAGAAGGGCATCACCAAGGCCAACCTCGAGGAAGTCGCCACGTCGACCACCGACCCCGAGGTGAAGCGCCTTCTGGGGCTTGAAGGCGACATGGGCGCCATGTTCGGCCTTGATGCCGAATGGGCGAAGCGCGCGATCCTTGCCGGCGGCAACTATGGCGAGATTTTCGAGGCCAACATCGGTGCATCGACCCCGATCGGTCTTGCGCGCGGGCTGAACGCGCTCTGGACCCAGGGCGGCCTGCAATACGCCCCGCCCTTCCGCTGATCTTCCCCGGGGCGCGCTGAAAGGCGCGCCCCATTCCGTTCTGCACAGCACATAAACCGACCCGGCGCGCCCGACGCACGCAACATAACCGGCACAAAGCCGGAATACCGGTCGGCCCAGGGGGTAATGAATGGCAACGGCCACAGAGGTGCCGAAAGCTGACTTTCGGCTCAGCCAACTCGTATACGACACGCGCTATCGCGGCTACACGATCCAGATCGTGGTGCTGATCCTTGTGTTCCTGTTCGTCGCCTGGCTGGTCGACAACACGATCGCGAACCTTGCCGCCAAGGACAAGGACATCAGTTTCAACTTCCTGTGGCAGCGCGCCGGCTATGACATCGACCAGCGCCTGATCCCCTATACCAACGATTCAAGCCACGGCCGCGCCGCGATCGTCGGGCTCTTGAACACGCTGGTCGTGGCCTTCTTCGGCTGCATCTTTGCCACGATCATCGGCGTCTTCGCCGGCGTCCTGCGGCTGTCGAAGAACTGGCTCGTGTCGCGGATCATGACCGTCTATGTCGAGACCTTCCGCAACGTGCCGCTGCTGCTGTGGATCATCCTGTCCTACACCGTCTTTTCCGAGACGATGCCGCAGCCGAACGAATTCAAGATCACGCCGGAAATCGCCGCCAGCTGGAACAACGACGATCCGGCGGACGACCTGTTCCCCGCGGCCGAAAAATCGTTCTTCGGCACCGTGGCCTTCACCAACCGCGGCACCAACGTGCCCTTCCCGCTGGCCTCGCGCGGGCTCGGCTCGGTCGAGGTTTTCGGCATCCCCTTCAACCTGTCGTTCTGGGTCACGCTTGCCATCATCGGGCTTTCGATCTGGGGCTACCGCCGCATCCAGAAGGATGCCAAGGCGAAGCAGGAAGCGACGGGCGTCCGACCGGTGACATGGTGGAAATCCGCGCTGGTCCTTCTGGCGCCGACCATCGTGTTCCTTGCCGCGATCGGCCTGCATTTCGATATCCCGCACTTCCGCACGGCCGCCGACTGCGACCCGGCGGAGATGTACTGTGCCTCGACCGGGTTCAACTTCGTCGGCGGGCTGAGCATCGCCAACAGTTTCACCGCGCTGCTTCTTGCCATCTCGCTTTACACCGGCGCCTTCATCGCCGAGGTGGTGCGCGCCGGCATCCAGGCCATCAGCCGCGGCCAGTCCGAGGCGGCCTATGCGCTGGGCCTGCGGCCGGGGCGGACGATGAACCTGGTGATCCTGCCGCAGGCGCTGCGCGTCATCATCCCGCCCTTGATCAGCCAGTATCTGAACCTGACCAAGAACACGACCCTGGGCTTCGCGATCAGCTACCTTGACCTCAAGGGCACGCTGGGCGGCATCACGCTGAACCAGACCGGGCGCGAGCTGGAATGCATGCTGTTGATGATGCTGACCTACCTGATCCTCAGCCTGATCATCTCGGCGATCATGAACGTCTACAACAACGCAGTCCGGCTGAAGGAGCGCTGAGATGGCCAGACCGGCTAATTCCTCTGCCTCCGGCGCGGCCTTCGTCCGCAACGAGATGCTGGCCCCGCAAGAGCCGCCGCTGTCGCAGCGCGGGCTGGTGAAATGGGTGATGGAGAACCTGCTCTCGGGCCCGGTCAACACCATCCTGACCGTGCTGGGCGTTGGCTTCGTGATCTGGATTGCCGCGCTGGCGCTGCCGTGGTTCCTGAACGGCGTCTGGAGCGCCGGTTCGCTGTCCGAGTGCCGCGAGATCATCGCCGCCAATGCCGGCGCCCATGCCGAAGGCGCCTGCTGGGCGATCATCCGCACCCGCTGGCACCAGTTCATCTTCGGGGCCTATCCGCTTGACCTTTACTGGCGGCCGATCCTGGCCTTCGCGCTGATGTTCGTGGCGCTGGCGCCGATCCTCTACTTCGACCAGCGCCGGGTGAACCTGTGGATCATCGGCGTCGCCGGCGTGCTGGCGCTGCTTGCGATCCTGGGCGTGCGGCATTTCGTACCGCTGGCGAACGCCCCGGTTCAGGAACTGGGCAGCGACAGCCCCTGGGTCATCCTGCTGGTGCTGGTCCTGTTCGGCGGCGCGCTGGCGATCGCCTGGATACGGCCGCGGCTGCTGTTCTGGTTCGCGCTGGTCTATCCGGCGGTCGGCTTCTACCTCTTGTGGGGCGGGTCGGTATGGGGGCCGATCGGGGTGCTGGCGGGCTTCGTCATCCTCTACTTCGTGCTGCGCTTCCTGCAGCCGCTGACCGGCCCCGCCGTCGCCGCCGGCGCGGGGCTTGTCGTCGCCGCAGTCTGGTGGATGTGGCTGCAAACCTATGTGACCAGCGCGCTGGCCCGCGTGATCCCGATCGGCATGCAGTATGTCCGCAGCGACGATTTCGGCGGCTTCCTGCTGGCCTTCGTGATCGGCGTCACCTCGATCGCCGCCTCGCTGCCCCTGGGCATCCTGCTGGCGCTTGGCCGCCGGTCGGACATGCCGCTGGTCAAGTCGCTCTGCGTCGGCTTCATCGAATTCGTCCGCGGCGTGCCGCTGATCACGATGCTGTTCGTCGCCTCGCTGCTGCTGCAATACTTCCTGCCGCCGCGGTCGAACTTCGACCTGATCCTGCGGGTCATCATCCTGGTGACGCTGTTCTCGGCCGCCTACATCGCCGAGGTCATCCGCGGCGGGCTTGCGGCCCTGCCCCGCGGCCAGTTCGAGGCGGCCGATGCGCTGGGCCTTGATTACTGGCAGGCGCAGCGGCTCATCGTCATGCCGCAGGCGCTGAAGATCTCGATCCCGGGGATCGTCTCGTCCTTCATCGGGCTTTTCAAGGACACGACGCTGGTTGCCATCGTCGGCCTGATGGACCCGCTGCAGGGCGTCCGCAAGATCGTTCTCGCCGACATGAACTGGAAGGGCATCTACTGGGAACCCTTCCTGTTCGTCGGTTTCATCTTCTTCCTCGTCTGCTTCGGCATGTCGCGCTACTCGATGTATCTCGAGCGCAAGCTGAAGACCGACCATCGCTAGGAGTCCCACCATGGCTGAAGCACAGAAAATGCAGGTCTCCGACGAGGTCGCGATCCAGATCACGCAGATGAACAAGTGGTATGGCCAGTTCCACGTGCTGCGCGACATCAACATGACGGTGATGAAGGGCGAACGCATCGTCATCTGCGGCCCGTCCGGTTCGGGCAAGTCGACGATGATCCGCTGCATCAACCGGCTTGAGGAACACCAGTCGGGCGAGATCGTCGTCGACGGGGTCGAACTGACCTCCGACCTGAAGAACATCGACAAGGTCCGGTCCGAAGTCGGGATGGTGTTCCAGCACTTCAACCTCTTCCCGCATCTGACGATCCTGGAAAACTGCACGCTTGCGCCGATCTGGGTTCGCAAGACCCCGAAGAAAGAGGCGGAAGAGACGGCGATGCACTTCCTGACCAAGGTCAAGATTCCCGAACAGGCGCACAAATACCCCGGTCAGCTTTCGGGCGGGCAGCAGCAGCGGGTGGCCATCGCCCGGTCGCTCTGCATGCGGCCGCGCATCATGCTGTTTGACGAGCCGACCTCGGCCCTTGATCCCGAGATGATCAAGGAAGTGCTGGATACGATGATCGGTCTCGCCGAGGAGGGGATGACGATGCTTTGCGTCACCCACGAGATGGGCTTTGCCCAGGCGGTGGCGAACCGGGTGATCTTCATGGCCGATGGCCAGATCGTCGAGCAGAACAATCCGAAGGACTTCTTCAACAACCCGCAAAGCGAGCGGACGAAGCAGTTCCTGTCGCAGATTCTGGGCCACTGAACGCGCGGGTCGGCGGGTCAGCCGGCTGCCGCCCGGGCCAGCGCCGCATCCACCCAGGTGCTGCAAAGCCGGACCGCCTCGTCCGGGGTGAATGAGCGCGGGTCAAGGCTCCATTCGATCCACAGCCCGTCGATCATCGCCAGAAGCCCGATGGCGGCAAGGCGGGTGTCGGGCAGCGGCGCGCGACGTTCGGCCGCGAACCGGTGCAGAAGCGTTTCGAGGTAGCGGCGATAGTCGCCGTAGGTGCGGTCGTGCACCTCGCGCAGGCTGGTGCCGTCCTGGATCATGCTCCAGAACACCATCCAAGAGCGCAGCGTGCCCGGATCAAGCGCCGGGCCGGACAGGAGCGCGCGGATGAAGGCGGTCAGCCGATCGCGCGGGGCTGGACCCGCCGCATCAACCGCGGCCTTGGCCGCCTCCAGCATCGACACAGTCAGGGTTTCGTAGGCCTGGGCGACCAGGCGTTCCTTGCTGGCGTAATGGTGGTTGATCAGGCCGACCGAAATGCCGGCGGCGGCGCTGATCTTGCGGATCGACAGCCCGTCATGGCCCTCGGCCGACAGGCAGCGCAACGTGGCGTCGATCAGCGCCCGGCGGCGGTCCTCGGGCAGCTTGCGTTCGAACTTGCCGGTTCCGGCCATGGAGCGGCCTAGGCGCCGCGGGCCTGACGGACGGCGGTTTCGACCGCGGGAACCAGCAGGTCCACAAGCTCGGCCAGTTCGGCCTCGGTCGCGTTGTAGGGCGGTGCGACGATCAGCGTGTCGCCGCGGATGCCGTCCACGTTTCCCGTGCAGGGGTAGATGATCAGCCCCCGCTCAAACGCGGCGGCGCCGATCCGGGCGTGCAACTGGCTTTCGGCGGGGAAGGGCGCGCGGGTTTCCGGATCGGTGACAAGTTCGATGCCGATGAAATAGCCGCGCCCGCGCACGTCGCCGACTTCGGGGATATGCGACAGGGCGGTGCGCAGGTCGTGCTGCAACCGGGCGCCCCGGTTGCGGACGCGGTCGACAAGCCCTTCCCGGTCAATGATTTTCTGCACGGCAACGCCCGCGGCGCAGGCGGCGGTGTGGCCGGTGAACGTGTGCCCGGTCTGCGCGCCGCCGTGGGCGGCGAGAATGGCGTCGGCGATCTTATGGCTGTAAAGTGCCGCGCCCAGCGGAATGTAGCCACCGGCGAGACCCTTGGCGATCGACATCAGGTCAGGCTTGACGCCGTAATGTTCCAGCGCGCGCCAGTGGCCGGTGCGGCCCGAACCGCACATCACTTCGTCCGCGATCATCAGGATGTCGTGGCGCCGGCAGACCGCTTCCACCGCCTTCGCATATCCCGCCGGGGCGGGCACGACGCCACCCGCGGCGCCGACGACGGGCTCGAAGATGAAGGCCGCCACCCTGTCGGCACCGACGCGCAGGATTTCGTCTTCCAGTTCCTGCGCCAGATGGGTGGCAAGATCGGCCGATGCCACGCCCTCCGGCCGACGATAGTCGTTCGCGGCCGAGACGAAGGACACGTCCAGGAGGCTCCCCTCGAACGAGGCGCGGCGGGTCTTGAAATCCGACATCGACAGCGCGCCCAGCGTGTTGCCGTGCCACGACCGGCGGCGCGAGATGAAGCGGCGCTTGCCGGGCCGGCCGACCGCCGACCAGTATTGCAGCGCCAGCTTCAGGCAGGATTCCACCGCCTCGGACCCGCTGGAGACAAAGACCATCCGGTGAAAGCAGCCGTCGGTGCGGTTCAGCACCATTTCCTGCAGTTCATCAGATGCGTCCGAGGTGAAGATGTAGCGGTAGGCATGGGCGATCCGGTCCATCTGCGCGCGGATCGCCGCGTTCACCTCGGCATTGGCGTGGCCGACCGAGAAGACTGCGGGGCCGCCCGAGCCATCGAGATAGCGCTTGCCGGTCACGTCAAAGACATGGCTGCCCTTCCCGTGCGAGATGCGGGGCAACTGATCGACGCCGAAGCTGCTGGTCGTGGCCTGATGGGCGCTGTAGTCGGACATGTGCTGCCTGCCGTTCGGGGCCGCGGGGGCCGTTGCGTCAGGCCGGGCTAGCAGAAATTCAACAGGCGTTCAACAGTGTCCATCAGGCCCGCCGCGGCGCGCGGCGGCGGACGCTGGCCGGGCGGCCGGGAAGGTCAAGCGCCGCATCGCCGCGCGCCGTGCGCGAAACGACCCGGCCCTTCGACACCACCGCCAGCCGCGCCGGGCGCAGGCGGACGGCCTCGGTCGGGTTGGCGGCATCAAGGACGACCAGCGAGGCCAGCGCCCCCTTGCGCAGCCCGTGGTCGGCAAGGCCCATGATCGCGGCATTGGTTTCCGTGACCATGGTGAAGCAGCGGGCCATTTCCGCCGGATGCGTCATCTGCGCGACATGCAGGCCCATGAAGGCCACATCCAGCATGTCGGCCGTGCCCAGCGAATACCACGGGTCTAGCACGCAATCCTGCCCCCAGCCGACCGGGATGCCCAGGGCCTGCATTTCCTTGACCCGGGTCAGCCCGCGCCGCTTGGGGAAAGTGTCATGGCGGCCCTGCAGGACGATGTTGATCAGCGGGTTCGGGATCGCCGCGATCCCGGCCTCGGCGATCAGGGGCAGAAGCTTGGACACATAGTAGTTGTCCATCGAATGCATCGAGGTCAGGTGCGAGCCCGCCACCCGGCCCTTCAGGCCATGGCGCTGTGCTTCCTGCGCCAGCGTTTCGATATGGCGGCTGAGCGGATCGTCGGTTTCATCGCAATGAATGTCGACCATCAGCCCGCGGTCGGCGGCGATGCGGCAGAGGTCGGCCAGAGAATCCGCCCCCGCCTGCATGGTCCGTTCGAAATGCGGGATGCCGCCCACGACATCCACGCCCATGTCCAGCGCGCGGATCAGGTTCGCCCGGCCCGTGGCGCTGCGGTAAAGCCCGTCCTGCGGGAAGGCGACAAGCTGAAGGTCGATGTAGGGCCTTACCCGTTCACGCACCTCCAGCATGGCGGTGACGGTGTTCAGGTGGTCCGGCGTGGTGTCCACGTGGCTGCGGATCGCCAGCAGGCCCATCGACACCGCCCAGTCGCAATAGGAAAGCGCGCGGTCAACCATTTCGTCGACGGTGGCCAGATCGCGCAATTCGCCCCAAAGGGCGATGCCTTCCAGCAGCGTGCCCGACGCGTTCACCCGCGGCAGGCCGTAGGACAGCGTCGCGTCCATGTGGAAATGCGGGTCGACGAAGGGGGGCGCGACAAGATCGCCCGCCGCGTCGATCACCTCGCGGGCGTCGGCGTCGATCCGGGGGGCGATTTCGGATATCCGGTCGCCGGTGATGGCGATGTCGGCGGTCTGGCCATCGGGCAGGATGCCGCCGCGGACGATCAGGTCGAACATCATCTTTCCCCCTTGTTGAACGGCACCATCAGCGCCGCCGGCACTTCGGCCCGCCGCGACATCAGCACAAGCGCCAGGATCGACAGGACGTAAGGCAGCATCAGGAACAGCTGGTAGGGCACAAGCGTGCCAAGCGCAGTCTGCTGCAGGCGGATCTGCAGCGCGTCGAAGGCGGCGAAGAGGATGGCACCCAGCAGCGCCTTGCCCGGCCGCCAGGCGCCGAAGACGACAAGCGCGATGCAGATCCAGCCGCGACCGTTCACCATCTCGAAGAAGAAGCTGTCGAAGGCCGAAAGCGTCAGGAAGGCGCCGCCCACCGCCATCAGCCCCGATCCGAAGATCACCGCCCCCATGCGGATCGCCGTGACCGACAGGCCCTGCGCGGCCACGGCCTGCGGGCTTTCGCCGGCCGCGCGGACAGCAAGGCCCAGGGGCGTGCGGTAAAGGACCAGCGCCACGGCGGCGACCAGCAGATAGGCGGCATAGGTCAGCGGCGTCTGCGCGAACAGCGCCGGGCCGATGACGGGAATGTCGGAGAGGAGGGGAATCTCGACCGGCGCGAAGGCGGTGATCTTCGGCGGCGACGACACTTCGGGCAGGACGGTGCGGTAGGTGTAGAAGGTCAGCGAGGTGGCCAGAAGCGTGATCCCCACGCCCACCACATGCTGCGACAGGCCGAAGGGCACCGTCAGCGTCGCATGAAGCGCGCCGAAGGCCATGCCGGCGGTGAAGGCGACGGCGACCCCGCCCCAAAGCGGCAGGCCCGCCCAGACCGCGATCCAGCCCGCGAAGGCGCCGGCGACCATGATCCCCTCGATCCCAAGGTTCAGGACGCCCGCGCGTTCGCAGATCAATTCGCCCAGCGTGGCAAAGATCAGGGGCGAGGCGATGCGGATCGCGGCGGTCCAGAACGCGGCCGAGGCGAGGATGTCGATAAGTTCCATCTCAGTCCCTCACCACGCGGAAGCGGGTCAGGAGGATCGCCAGCACCATGAGGAGGAGCGCGGTCGCAAGCAGGATGTCGGCCAGATAGGTGGGCACGCCCAGGGCCCGGCTCATGCTGTCGGCGCCGACGAAGATCGCCGCGACGAACAGCGCCGCCAGAACCACGCCCAGCGGATGCAGCAGCGCCAGCATGGCGACGACGATGCCGGTATAGCCGAAGCCGGGCGACAGGTCGCGGTCGAGCGACCCCTTCAGCCCCGCCACTTCGGAAAACCCGGCCAAAGCGGCCAGCCCGCCCGACAGAAGCGCGGTCTTCAGGATCACCCGCGTCACCGGAATGCCGGCGAAACGGGCGGCCTCGGCGTTCTGGCCAACGGCGCGCATCTCGAAGCCCAGCGTCGTGCGGCTTTCGATGATCCAGAGGACGAAGGCGGCGATCAGGGCCAGCGCAAAGCCCCAGTGCAGCCGCAGCCCTTCGACAATGCGGGGAAGGCGGGCCTCGTCGATCAGCCGGGCGGATTTGGGCCAGCCCATGCCCATCGGGTCTTTCAGCGGGCCTTCCAGAAGGTAGGACACGAAGAGCAGAAAGATGAAGTTGAAGAGAAGCGTCGTCACCACCTCATCCACGCCCAGCCGGGTCTTCAGCAGCGCCGGCCCCAGCAGCACCAGCGCGCCGGCGACCATCGCGGCCATCGCGGTCAGCGGCAGCAGCAGGGGCGCGGGCAGCGTCAGCGCGCCGGTGCCAAGGACAACGGTGACCACCGCGCCGGCGTAAAGCTGCGCCTCGGCCCCGATGTTCCAGAGCCGGGCCCGGAAGGCGACGGCGACGGCCAGGCCGGTGAAGATCAGCGGCGTCGCCCGGTTCAGGGTTTCCAGCAGGGCGAATTTCGATCCGGCAGCGCCGGTCACGATGGCGCCGAAGACCGCCAGCGGATCGCCGCCGGCGATCATCGCCAGCAGGGCGGCGAAGGCGAAGCTTGCCGCCAGCGCCAGCGCGGGGGGCACGATCCTGCGGGGCAGCGTCGGGCTGGCGATCGGTTCAAGGCGCATGGGCGGTGTCCGTCCCCGGGGCGGCCTCGGCAAAGGATGCGCCGGCCATCCAGCTTCCCAGCGCCTCGGCCGTCATCGTGCCGCGGGCGAAGGGCGGGCTGAGCCGCCCGCGCGAGATGACGTGGATCACGTCCGAGAGTTTCATGATCTCGTCCAGGTCTTCTGAAATCAGCAGGATCGCCGCGCCGCGGTCGCGCGCCTCGGCCAGGCGGCCGTGAACATAGTTGACCGCGCCGATGTCCAGGCCGCGGACGGGCTGATTAGCGAGGATGATGGCAGGCCGGGTTTCCAGCACCCGGCCCAGGATCAGCTTTTGCATGTTGCCGCCCGACAGCAGGCGGATGCGGGTGTCGGGGCCGGGGCAGCGCACGTCGTAGGTGGCGATCAGCGTCTCGGCGTGGCGGCGGGCGGCGCGCCAGTCCAGCCAGCCGCGGCGGGCGAACCGGGTGGCGTAGGTTTCAAGGATCGCGTTCCCGGTCAGGTCGAAATCGGCGACGGTGCCGGTGTGGTGGCGGTCTTCGGGGATGCGGCCGATCCCCTGTTCCACCGCCTGCCGCGGCGACCACCGGGCGAGGGGCCGGCCGGTCACGGCGAAGCTGCCCGCTTCCGGCACGGCAAGGCCCGAGATCAGGTCGGACAGCGCCTTCTGCCCGTTGCCGGAAACGCCGGCCAGGCCGGTGATCTGCCCGGCGTGAAGTGTCAGCGTCGCGCGGTCCAGCCCCGGCGATCCGGCAGTCGTGACCCGGTCAAGCTGCAACAGTGCCGGGCCGGGCGGGCGCGCCTCGATCACCGGGGCGGCGACGGTGCCGCCGACCATCAGCGCGGCAAGTTCCGGGCCCGAGGTATCGCCGGTCGCCCGTTCGGCGACAAGGCGGCCGTGGCGCAGCACGATCACCCGGTCGGAAATCGCCATCACCTCGTGCAGCTTGTGCGAGATGAAGACCACCGACAGGCCCATGGCCGTTGCCTGCCGCAGCGTGGTGAACAGCGCCCCGGCCTCTTGCGGGGTCAGGACGGCGGTCGGTTCGTCGAGGATCAGGATGCGCGTGTCGCGGTAAAGCGCCTTGAGGATTTCGACCCGCTGGCGTTCGCCGACCGACAGGCGGCCGACGCGCGCGTCCGGATTGACGGCCAGGTGGAAGCGGGCCGCCAGGTCGGCGATGCGGGCGCGGGCGGCAGCCGCGTTCAGCCGGGGCGACCGCAGCGGCCGGGTGCCAAGGACGATGTTTTCCCAGACCGTCAGGTTGCCGGCCAGGGTGAAGTGCTGGTGCACCATGCCGACCCCGGCATCCAGCGCGGCGCGCGGATTGCCGGGGGGCAGGGGGCGGCCGAAGACCTCGACCGTGCCCTCGTCGGCGGTGTACTGGCCGAAGAGGATGTTCATCAGCGTGGTCTTGCCGGCGCCGTTCTCGCCCAGAAGGGCGATCACCTCGCCGGCATGAAGGTCGAAGCTGACCGCGTCATTCGCGGTCAGCGCGCCGAAGCGCTTGGTGATGTTCGAAAGGCGCAGGACGGGCCCTGTCCCGGCCTCTGCCACTTCCGCCTGCGCCGGGGTCACGACGACTTGGGTTCTTCGTCGTTGATTTCCACGGTGAACGACCCGTCCATGATCGCCGCCATGCGCGCGGCCACCAGATCAAGCGCGGCCTGCGGCACCTTGCCCTCGAACGTGCCCAGGGGCGCCATCGAACAGCCGCCCTCGCGCATGAAGGAATAGGTGCCGTAGTTGGCGGCGGTGAAGCTGCCGGCCTTCACTTCGGCGATCGCCTTGTCGAGCGTCGGCTCGAAATGCCACAGCGCCGAGGCGACCACCGTCTCGGGATAGTCGGCCTGGGTGTCGATGACGTTGCCGATGGCAAGGATACCCTTCTCCTTGGCGGCGTCGGACACGCCGAAGCGTTCGGCGTAAAGGACATCGGCGCCGCCCTCGATCATCGCATAGGCGGTTTCCTTGGCCTTGGGCGGATCGAACCACGAGCCGATGAACGCCACCTGGAACCTGATGTCGGGATTCATTTCCCTGGCGCCGGCCATGAAGGCGTGCATCAGGCGGTTCACCTCGGGGATCGGGAAGCCGCCGACCATGCCGATGTTGGCCGATTTCGTCATGGCGCCGGCGATGATGCCGGTCAGGTAGGACGCGTCCTGGATGTAGTTGTCGAAGACGGCAAGGTTCGGATTGGCCGCGTCTTCCAGGAAGGACGACCCCATCAGGAACGCGGTATCCGGGTATTCGGCCGCAACCTCGCGCGCCTCCTGCTCGACCCCGAAGATTTCGCCGACGATCAGGTCATGGCCGCCCTCGGCATATTCGCGCATCACGCGGGGATAGTCGGTGTTGGCGGTGTTCTCGGAGAAGACATAGGTGATATCGCCGCGTTCCTGCGCGGCCAGCGCGGCAATGTGGATGCGGCTGACCCATTGCTGCTCGACGGGCACGGTGTAGATGCCGGCAACCTTCAGCGGTTCCTGCGCGCGGGCGCGGCCGGGGAAAAGGCCGGCAAGGGCGCCGGTGGCAAGGGCCGCCTGCAGAAGCGCGCGGCGCGAAAGCGGCATGTGACGAAGCTGGCTGGCCATGGTTCTTCCCCCTGTGGTTTGGCTGCCGGCAGCATTGCAGAATTTTGATCGTTTGGTGAAACTTTTTGCAGGCCGGCGGACGGCCTGCCGCGCGTCGGCGCGACTGCCGCCGAAATGGGCAAAGGCCGCGCCTTGCGGCGCGGCCTTGGGCAGTTCCGGCGGGCGGGTCGCGCTACTGCAGGTCGCCGAACACGCGCTGCAGCCGAGCGACCGCATCGGCCACCTGTGCGCGGGGCGCGGCAAGGTTGAAGCGCAGGTGGTTCTCGCCGCCGGCGCCGAAGCTTTCGCCGTAGTTGGTGGCGATGTGGCCCTGCTTCTCAACCCGGTTGACGATCTCTTCGGCCGGCATGCCGGTGCCGTTGAAATCGACCCATGCCAGATAGGTCGCCTCAAGCCGCATCGAGCGGATGCCGGGCAGCGCGTTCACCGCGTCGTCGAACAGGCGGCGGTTGCCGTCGATATAGGCCATCAGGCTGTCGACCCAGGCCGCGCCCTCGGGCGAGTAGGCGGCGGTGACCATGTTCATGCCGAAGCTGTTGGGCGAGATGCCCATCGCGTTCATCCGCCGGGCAAACCGGGCGCGCAGGTCGGGATCGGCGATGATGACATTGCCGATATGGGCGCCGGCGATGTTGAAGGTCTTGGTGGCGGCGGTCATCATCACCAGACGGTCGGCGATGCCGGGCACCGCTGCGGCCATCGGCAGGTGCCGCGGGGCGCCGGGATAGACCAGATCGGCGTGGATTTCGTCCGAGACGAGGATCAGGTCATGCCTGCGGCAGAAGTCGGCCACGGCCTGCAGTTCCGCCTTCGTCCAGACCCGGCCGCCCGGATTGTGCGGCGAGCAGAGGATCAGCATCTTCTCGCGCCCGGTCATCTGCGCGTCCCAGGCGGCGAAGTCCATCTCGTGCCGCCCGTCGCGCACCGCCAGCCGGCATTCGGTGACCGTGCGGTCGGCGGCGCGGATGATGCGGGCGAAGGCGTGATAGACGGGCGTCATCAGCACGATCGCGTCGCCGGGCCGGGTGAAGGCGTCGATGCAGAGCGCCGTGCCGTTCACCAGCCCGTGCGTGGTGAAGACATGCGCCGGGTCGACGGTCCAGCCATGGCGGTTCTCCATCCACCAGGTGACCGCCTCCAGATAGGCGCGGTCGTCGCCGAAATAGCCGTAGATGCCGTGGTCCAGCATCTTCTGCAGCGCGCGCTGCACGGCGGCGGGGGGCGGAAACTCCATGTCGGCGACCCACATGGCCAAGCCGCTGTCGGCCGGCAGGCCGTAAAGGGTTTCCATCATGTCCCACTTCACGCAGTGGGTGCCCTTGCGGGGGATCGGTGTGTCGAAGCTCATCTCACGCGCGCTGAAAGTTGACATCGTTCCAGTTAGTGATTTCTGTTTGGGAAATCATCCCGATTTGTGATCATAATGTAAAACTATGTCCCGATATGCATTGAATATGCGGAAAATCCATCCCGGTGACCCTTGCCGCCGGCTGCCCCTTGCGCGGCTGACCACAGTTCTCATAGATCATGGGCATGATCCGCCCCATCCTTATCCATCCCGACCCGCGTCTCAAGAAGCCTTGCGATCCCGTCACCGGGATCACCGACGAGGTGAGGCAACTGGCCGCCGAGATGCTTGAGACGATGTATGACGCCCCCGGCGTCGGCCTTGCGGCGCCGCAGGTCGGGGTGATGAAGCGGATCGTGGTGATGGATTGCGCCAAGAACGGCCCGCCCGAGCCCTTGGTGCTGATCAATCCCGAAAAGGTCTGGCTGTCCGAGGATGTGACGATCAGCGAAGAGGGCTGCCTGTCGATCCCCGACCAGTATGCCGAGGTCGCGCGCCCGTCGCTGGTGACCGTCCGCTGGACGGACCTTGACGGGGCCGAGCAGGAGCGGACGTTCGAGGGGCTGTGGTCGGTCTGCGCCCAGCACGAGATCGACCATCTCGATGGCAAGCTGTTCATCGACTATCTCGGCCCGCTGAAGCGCCAGATCATCACCCGCAAGATGGAAAAGCTGAAACGCGAGCGGGCAAGGCTGGGCTGACGCCGCATCGCGGGCCGTTGCGCGACGCTGCATCGCGGCCGTGACTTTCGGGCCGCCCGTGTCTATCACGCGGATCGTGCCGACCGAGGAACCCCGATGATCCTGCCCATCCTGCGCTGGCCCGACGCGCTTCTGTCCACACGCTGCGCGGCGGCCGTTCTGGACGATGACCTGCGCCGGCTTGCCGCCGACATGCTGGAAACGATGTATGCCGCACCCGGGCGCGGGCTGGCGGCGCCGCAGGTGGGGCGGCTGGTGCGGATGTTCGTGATGGATACCGCATGGAAAGAGGGCAATGCCGAACCGGTGGTGATGGTGAACCCCGAGATCGTCGCCCTTGGCGAGGCCCGCGTGACCGGGCCTGAAGGCTGCCTGTCGATCCCCGGGCCGCTGACGCTGGTCGACGGGCCAGCGAGGTGACGATGCGCTGGACCGACCTTGACGACACGCTCTGGCTGCGGCGACTGACCGGGTTCGACGCGATCTGCGCCCAGCACGAATACGATCACCTTGACGGTATCCTGACGCTGGACCGGCTGACCGCGGAAGACCGCGCGCGGGCCGAGGCCGAGGTTCTGGCATGACGGCGCGGCCCTGCCTGCCCTGGCCGCATCCGATGCTGCGGGCGCCGGCGGCCGAGGTGGCGGCGATCACGGATCAGGTTCGCGCGGTCTGGCGCGACATGGTCGACACGATGGAGGCGATGCCCGGCTATGGCCTGGCGGCGGTGCAGATCGGCGTGCCGCTGCGGCTGGCGGTGGTCGACTGTTCCGAAACCCGGGGGCAGGCCGTCCTGATGGCCAACCCCGAGGTGCTGCATGCGAGCGTCCAACTGCGCGAGCATCAGGAAGCCTCACCCAACCTGCCGGGCGTTTCGGCCGTGGTGTCGCGGCCGCGGGCGGTGACGGTGCGGTTCCTGAATGCGGACGGCGCGGTGGAAGAGCGCGATTTCGTCGGGCTCTGGGCGACCAGCGTGCAGCACCAGATCGACCATCTGGCGGGCCGGATGTATTTCGACCGGCTGAGCAAGCTGAAGCGCGACATCCTTCTGCGCAAGGCACGGAAGGCGGGCTGAGGCATGCGGGTCATCTTCATGGGAACGCCGGAGTTTTCCGTGCCGGCGCTTGAGGCGCTGGCGGCGCAGCATCAGGTGGCCTGTGTCTATTCCCAGCCGCCGCGGCCGGCGGGGCGGGGCAAGGAATTGCGGAAATCGCCGGTGCATCAGCGGGCCGAGGCGCTGGGCCTGCCGGTCCGCACCCCGGCGCGGCTGCGCGATCCGGCCGAGCAGCAGGCGTTCGCCGCGCTGGGGGCGGATGTGGCGGTGGTGGTGGCCTACGGGCTCATCCTGCCGCAGCCGGTGCTGGACGCGCCGCGGCTGGGCTGCCTGAACATCCATGCCAGCCTTCTGCCCCGGTGGCGGGGTGCGGCGCCGATCCACCGGGCGATCATGGCGGGCGACCGGGAGACCGGGGTCTCGATCATGCAGATGGAGGCCGGGCTGGACACCGGGCCGGTCCTTCTGCGCGAGGCGGTGCCGATCGGGACGGAGGAGACGACGGCGGCGCTGCATGACCGGCTGAGCGTGCTGGGCGCGCAGCTGATCGTTTCGGCGCTGGACCGGCTGCCCGATCTGGTGCCGGTGCCGCAGCCGGAGGCGGGCGTGACCTATGCCGCCAAGATCGACAAGGCCGAGGCGCGGGTGGATTGGTCCCGCCCGGCCCGGGAAGTGGACCGGCTGATCCGAGGCCTGTCGCCCTTTCCGGGGGCCTGGGTCGAGGTCGGGGGCGAGCGGGTGAAGCTGCTGGGCTCGCGCCTTGCGGCCGGAGAGGGCGCGCCGGGCGCGGTGCTGGGCGGCTTCACCGTGGCCTGCGGCACAGGCGCCGTCGAGGTGACGGTGGCGCAGCGCGAGGGCAAGCGGCCCCTGCCGGCGGTGGAGGTTCTGAAGGGGCTGGACCTGCCGGCGCGGCTGGGCTGAGGACGCGCCGTCCCGGGGGGCGAGAGCGGCGTGATTTCAAATGGTTGTCGGGGCGCTTCGCGGGATGGCGGGCGCCCCCTACCCCGACCCCTCCCACAAGGGGAGGGGCGCGTCCCGGGTTGTCTCGGGGCCGGGCGGCCGGATCGACGTTTGACGGGCGTCCGCGTTTGGCGGCAGGGCTGCCGGCGAAACGGTCGCGTCAGGCGACCGGACGGCCACAGGGGGCGTGTCGGATCGTGGGCAGAACACCCGGGCCGCAGCGCGCAACCTGGTGCCGCGCGCAATTGGCCCTTGAGGCGCGGCCGGCAAGCCCCATATTCGCCGCAGGTGCAGGAGGCGGACATGGGATTCTTCGGCCTGATCATCATCGGCGCGGCGGCGGGGTTTCTGGCGACCCGGCTGATGCGGGTTGATACCGATGTGCCGACGACCGTCGCCATCGGCATTTTCGGCGCGCTGATCGGCGGCCTTGTGCTGCGGTTCCTGATCGCGGCGCTGGGCGCTGCGGCGGGCTTCGTCGGTGCGGTTCTGGGGGCGATCGCGCTGATCTGGCTGTGGCAGCGCTACGTCCGGTAGCGAGCGGCGATCAGGTCAGGCGCCGGGCCAGTTCCTTGATGCCGGATGCGGCGCCATCCCAGAGAAGCTGACCCTGCCACGCGGCGAAAATGGCCTGCGCGGCGGTCCGCGCCTTTTCGCCCTGGCCCAGACGCGCCGCAAGGCCGGTTTCGATCCGGGCACGCCAGTCGGCCGCCCGGTCGCGGGCCGCGGGACTGCGCGCGCCCAGCGACAGAAGAACCGGCACATCATGCGCGTCGATCAGCTTCAGGTATCCCTGCGGGCCCTTGCCGTCGGCGGCGATCAGGGCGGCGTCGGCGGCCTCGATCAGCGCCTCCCACCCCTGCAGGGCGGCAGCGGACAGCATGCCCTCGACCGAGCCATAGCGTTGCGCAAGGGTTGACGGGGCAAGGCCGGCGGCCTGGCCGACGGTGCCGAAGCTGACCGCCTTTTCCCCCTGCGCCGCGAACAGGCCGCGGACAAGCGAGAGGACTTCGGCATCGGGGACCGAGCGTTTGCGGGGCATGGGCCAAGGCTAGGCGAACGGGTGTTCGCAATCAAGCCCCGCGAAGCGGGGCGGCCGTCAGCCGCCGGTCGCGGCCGCCGCGGGGGGCCGGGGCTTGAAGGGCGCCATGCCGGCCCGGGCCAGCGCATCGGCCCGTTCATTCTCGGCATGGCCGGCATGGCCCTTGATCCATTTCCACGTCACGCTGTGGCGGGACTGGGCGGTGTCAAGCCTTTGCCACAACTCGGCATTCTTGACGGGCTTCCTGTCGGCGGTGCGCCAGCCGTTCGCCTTCCAGCCGTGAATCCAGCCGGTGACGCCGTTCTTCACATAGGCGCTGTCGGTGACGACGGTGATGGTAGAGGCGCGGGTCAGGCTTTCCAGCGCGTGGATCGCGGCCAGAAGCTCCATCCGGTTGTTGGTGGTATCGGCCTCGCCGCCCTTCAGTTCACGCTCCTTGAGGACGGCGTCGCCCTCGCGGGCAATCAAGAGCGCACCCCAGCCGCCGGGGCCGGGATTTCCGGAGCATGCCCCGTCCGTATAGGCGAAAAGCTGGGGCATGGGCGGTCAGGGGGCCTTGGCCTGCGTCCGGGCGGCGGTGATCGCCCCCCCGGGCGTATGGTTGCGGAGGATTTCAAGGACTTCGGCCACCCGGGCGGCGTCCTCTTCGCGCGGATCACCGGGCAGGCGGATCGCTGCGCCGTCGAAGAATACCGCGCCGTGGAACGAGCCGCCGCCGACCATGGGGTCAGCCGAATCCTGCGGCGGGTTGGCCGCGATGGCGGGCAGAAGGGGGGCCAGCGCCTCGACCAGGCTGGCGTATTTCGCCTTCGAGAGGCGCCGGGTGACGGTGGCGCAGCCGGGGGGCGTTTCCTCATACCCCTTGCAGTAGGTGACCGACACGCGGCGGTCGTCGGTGAAGGTGGCCATGTAGTCCCAGGCGTATTCCGGCGGCAGCGAGCCCGAGTCCTCGCCCCAGCGCGCGATCGGGGCGGCGTCCTCGGCCAGGGCGGGCAGGGAGGCCAGGCAAAGGACCGGCAGCAGGGTGCGCAGGATCACGGGGTTTTCTCCATCGGGTCGCGCAGGATGCGCGGCACCTTGAATTCAATGTCCTCGACGGCGGTTTCCACCTGTTCCACCGTCACGGCGAACCGGGCGCGGAAGGCGTCGATCACCTCGGCGATCAGCACTTCGGGCGCGCTGGCCCCGGCGGTGACGCCGACCGACCGGATGCCGGAAAGGGCGCGCCAGTCGATGTCGGCGGCGCGCTGCACCAGTTGCGCATAGGCGCAGCCGGCGGCGCGGCCGACCTCGACCAGACGCTTCGAGTTGGACGAATTGGGCGCGCCGACGACGAGAAGCGCGTCGATCCGGGGGGCAATGGCCTTGACCGCCGCCTGCCGGTTGGTGGTGGCATAGCAGATGTCTTCGTGCCCCGGCCCGGTGATCGCCGGGAAGCGGGCCTTCAGCGCGGCGACGATGGCGGCGGTGTCGTCGACCGAAAGCGTGGTCTGGGTGGCGAAGGCCAGCCGGCTTTCGTCGCGCACCGACAGCGCGGCCACGTCTTCGGGCGTCTCGACCAGCAGCACCTCGCCCGCGGGCAGCTGGCCCATGGTGCCGACGGTTTCGGGGTGGCCGGCATGGCCGATGAACACCAGCTGCAGGCCGTTCGCCTGATGGCGGGCAGCCTCGTTATGGACCTTGGTGACAAGGGGGCAGGTGGCGTCGACGGCGATCATCTCGCGCCGCGCTGCCTCGGCCGGGACGGATTTCGGCACGCCATGGGCGGAAAACACCACGGGCCGGTCGTCGGGGCAGTCGTCCAGTTCCTCGACGAAGACGGCGCCCTGCGCGCGCAGCCCGTCGACGACAAAGCGGTTGTGGACGATCTCGTGCCGGACATAGACCGGCGCGCCCCATTTCGCGAGCGCCATCTCGACGATCTTGATCGCTCGGTCGACGCCCGCGCAGAAGCCGCGCGGGGCGGCGAGGTAGAGCGTGAGGGGCGGCTTCGGGGTCATGGCGCGGTTCCGGCTTCGGGCGCAGAGGTAAGGCGAAAGGGCCCGCGGGTCCAGTGGGCGGGGGCGGTTCGCCGGTCACATCTGGCCGAAAAACCCGGTGGCCGCGGCGGCAAGGGCGGCGTAGCGCGCGGTCTTGGCCAGCGCGACGAGGATCAGGAAGGCCGGGACGGGCACGCGCATGACGCCGGCGAGTGCGACGATCAGATCGCCGCCGGGCGCCCAGGAAAGAAGCAGCGACCAGAGGCCCCAGCGCCCCCACCAGCGCTGCGCCCGGTTAAGTGCTGCCGGGGCAAGCGGAAACCAGGGCCGGCCGCGGAAACGTTCGGCGCCGCGGCCGATGGCATAGGTGACGCAGGAGCCGAGCGTGTTGAAGACCGAGGCGACAAGGACCAGCGGCAGCAGCGGCCAGCCCGCCGCCTGAAGCGCCAGGAAGACCACTTCGGACTGCATGGGAACGGGCGTTGCGGCAAGGAAGGCCGCAAGCGCCAGACCGGCAAGGCCGGTCATGGCGGCCATGACCCCGGGCGCGGGTGGCACCCGGGGGGCGCAGGCGTCACTTCGCCTCGACCGTGGCTTCCTCGGCCGGGGCGGGGCGCGGTTCGCGCGGCGGACGGCCGATGACTTCGCGCAACTCGTCCAGCTCGATGAAGTTGTCGGCCTGGCGGCGCAGTTCGTCGGCGATCATCGGCGGCTGGCTGCGGATGGTCGAGACGACCGAGACGCGGACGCCCTGGCGCTGCAGGCTTTCGACCAGCGGCTTGAAGTCGCCGTCGCCCGAGAACAGCACCACATGATCAAGCCGCGGGGCGAGTTCCATGGCATCGACCGTCAGCTCGATGTCCATGTTGCCCTTGACCTTACGGCGGCCCTGGCTGTCGGTGTATTCCTTGGCGGGTTTGGTGCGCATGGTGAAGCCGTTGTAATGCAACCAGTCCACCAGCGGCCGGATCGGCGAATAATCGTCGTTTTCCAGAAGCGCCGTGTAGTAGAACGCGCGCAGGAGCTTGCCGCGCCGCATGAACTCCATCCGCAGGAGCTTGTAGTCGATGTCGAACCCGAGCGCCTTTGCGGCTGCATACAGATTCGACCCGTCGATGAACAGCGCGAGCCGTTCGTCCTTGTAGAACATTCCGTCATCCCCTCGAAAATGTCGTTCTGCGAGTGCTTTCCAAAGAACCAACCCGGGTAATACGAGCCTTGAGTAGAAATCCGCCGCGAGAACCAGATTTGGCAATTGTGGAACAGCAGTCCGACGCAGGAACAATAGGGCATGATTGGCATCCGCGACACCCAAAACCCGCAGGCGCTGCTTGCTTTCGGCGCAAACCTGCCCTTCGTGGGGCAGGAGCCTGCCACGACGATCCGGGCGGCCCTGCAAGCGCTTGAGAGAGAAGGATTGCAATTGCTGAATGTTAGCCGCCTCTTTGCCACGCCGGCCTTCCCGGCGGGGGCGGGGCCGGACTATGTGAACGGTGCGGCGGTTGCCGTAGGGGAAGTTCTGGCCGATGCGGCGGCGACGCTGGCGCTTCTGCACCGGATCGAGGCGCGTTTCGGGCGCGAACGGCAGGGAAGATGGGGGATGCGGACGCTGGACATCGACCTTCTGGCGATCGGTGATTCGGTCGTTCCGGACGCGGCGACCCAGGATCGTTGGCGCCGGCTTGACCCCGCAACGCAGCGAAGCGCCGTGCCGGACCGGCCGATCCTGCCGCATCCGCGGCTGCAGGACCGGGCCTTCGTGCTGGTGCCGCTGGCCGAGGTGGCGCCCGGCTGGCGGCACCCGCGGACGGGCCTGACGGTTGCCGAGATGCTGGCCCTACTGCCCGAAGCCGATCGCGCTGGGGTGAAACCCCTGTGAGCGCGGCGATTCGGCGCTTGTCAAGCGGCGCGTTCGGGCTTAGAGAAGCCACTTCCTGATCCATGTGACAGAGGTGGACGATGGCCCGCGTGACGGTCGAAGATTGCGTTGACAAGGTGCCGAACCGGTTCGAGCTGGTGATGCTGGCCGCCCACCGGGCGCGCGAGGTTGCCGCCGGCGCGCCGATCACGATTGACCGCGACAACGACAAGAACCCCGTCGTCGCCCTGCGCGAGATCGCCGAGGAAACCCAGTCGGCCGAGGTCCTGCGCGAGCGAATGATCGAATCCTACCAGACGCAGATCGAGGTGGACGAGCCCGAGGAAGACCAGATGGCGCTTCTGATGGCGGGCGAGATCGACCGGCCGGTGGTCGACGACATGTCGGAGGAAAAGCTTCTGCGCGCACTGATGGAAGCGCAGGGAGAGCACTGACCGGGCCCATGGCCCGGCAGGCGGGGCGGCGATGATTGACGTTGATGACCTCGTCGCCCTGGTCAAGAACTACAACCCGCGCTGCAACGAGGATCTGCTCCGCAAGGCCTATGCCTATGGCAAGGCCATGCATGACGGCCAGTTCCGCAAGTCGGGCGAGCCGTATTTCACCCATCCCGTCGCGGTCGCCGCGATCCTGACCGAACAGTCGCTGGACGACGCGACGATCGTCACAGCACTTCTGCACGACACGATCGAGGACACGCGGTCCACCTATACCGAGATTCTCGCCAAGTTCGGCGAGGATGTGGCCGAACTGGTGGACGGCGTCACCAAGCTGACCAACCTGCAGCTTTCCTCAAGCCAGAGCCAGCAGGCCGAGAACTTCCGCAAGCTGTTCATGGCGATGTCCAAGGATCTGCGGGTGATCCTGGTGAAGCTGGCCGACCGGCTGCACAACATGCGCACGATCCGCAGCATGTCGGCCGACAAGCAGGCCCAGAAGGCGCGCGAGACGATGGAAATCTTCGCGCCGCTGGCGGGGCGGATGGGCATGCAGTCCATGCGCGACGAACTGGAAGACCTTGCCTTCAAGGTGCTGAACCCCGAGGCGCGGAACTCCATCCTGCGGCGCTACCTGATGCTGCAGAAGGAATCGGGCGATGTCGTCCACAAGATCACCGGCGACATCAGGCACGAGCTTGAGAAGGCGGGGATCGAGGCGGCGGTGTTCGGCCGGGCGAAGAAGCCCTATTCGATCTGGCGCAAGATGCAGGAAAAGGACCTGGCGTTCAGCCGGTTGTCCGACATCTACGGCTTCCGCATCATCTGCGGGCCGATGCAGGACTGCTATCGCATCCTGGGGGTGATCCATCAGCGGTGGCGGGCGGTGCCCGGCAGGTTCAAGGACTATATCAGCCAGCCGAAATCGAACGGCTACCGCTCGATCCACACCACGGTTTCGGGCCGCGACGGCAAGCGGGTCGAGGTGCAGATCAGGACGCGCGAGATGCACGAGGTGGCCGAGGCCGGGGTGGCGGCGCACTGGTCCTATCGCGAAGGGGTGCGGGCGAAGAACCCCTTCGCCGTGGACCCGGCGAAGTGGATCGCCTCGCTGACCGAACGGCTGGACCAGGGCGATCACGACGAGTTTCTCGAAAACGTCAAGCTTGAGATGTATTCCGACCAGGTGTTCTGCTTCACGCCCAAGGGCGACGTGGTGCAGCTGCCGCGGGGCGCGACGCCGCTGGATTTTGCCTATGCGATCCATACCCGGATCGGCAACAGCACGGTTTCGGCCAAGGTGGACGGCATCCGCGTGCCCTTGTGGACGCGGCTGAAGAACGGCCAGTCGGTCGAGGTCATCACCGCCGAGGGGCAAAGGCCGCAGGCCAGCTGGATCGACATCGTGACCACGGGCCGGGCCAAGGCGGCGATCCGGCGGTCCTTGCGCGAAGAGGACCGCGGGCGGTTCGTGCGGCTGGGGCAGGAACTGGCGCGGGCGGCCTTCGACCATGTCGGCAAGAAGGCCACGGAAAAGGCGCTGCGCACGGCGGCGCGGATGATGGGCCTGGCCGACGAGACCGATCTTCTGGCGCGGCTGGGCAGCGCCGAGATCGCCGGGCGGCGGGTGGTGGAACTGCTGTATCCCGAACTGGTGATGGCCCAGGCCGATGAGGTGGACGAGAAACGCCCCGTCCTTGGCCTGCTGGCGGGGCAGGACTATCGCCGCGCGCCCTGCTGCCAGCCGCTGCCGGGCGAGCGGATCGTCGGCATCACCTATCGCGGCAAGGGCGTGGTGGCCCATGCCATCGACTGCCCGGCGCTGGAAGAGTTCGAGGACCAGACGGAACGCTGGGCCGACCTGCACTGGAAATCGGGCAGGCATGCCCCGGTGAACACCGTGTCGCTTGACCTGACCATATCCAACGACGCGGGCGTGCTGGGGCGGATTTGCACATTGATCGGCGAACAGAAGGCCAATATCTCGGACCTGCGATTCACGGACCGCAAACCGGATTTTTACCGGCTGATCGTTGACGTGGACCTGCGGGATGTCGAGCATCTGCACATGGTGATGACCGCGATGGACGCGGAAACGGATGTGGCGCAGGTGTCGCGGCATCGCGATCTGACGAAGAAACCCTGAGGCCGGGACGGGCGGACGGGCAGGAAGGCGCGGCCGGAGCGGACCGCGGGAGAAGGAACGAGGGTGGTTTTCAGGCGCCGAGATCCGATGTCGTGGGGCGCGTGGCTGCGCGAGCAGGTCTATCCGCGCAGCGGCTTTCGCCGGGCCACGCGCTATGTGATCCACCGGATGCGCCGCCTGCCCGATCAGCCGCACCGGGTGGCGCGCGGGGTGTTCGCGGGGTCGCTGATCGGGTTCCTGCCGCTGCCGGGGCTGCAGTTCGTCGCGGCCTGGCTGGCCAGCCGGGCGATCCGGGGCAATCTTCTTGCGGCGCTGCTGGCGACGTTCAACACCAACCCGATCACCACGCCGTTCTTCGCCGTCCTGGCCATGACGCTTGGCCACTGGATCATGGGGATCGAGGCGCCATTGAACGCCGAATACATCGGCGCGGCCTTCGCCGACGCCGGGCGCGACCTGTGGTTCAACTTCACCGCCCTCTTCGGCCCGGAAAAGGCGCGCTGGCACGGGCTCTACAAGTTCTGGCACGAAATCTATGTGCCCTATTTCATCGGCGCGCTGGGGCCGGGGCTGATCCTCAGCCTGATCGCGTATTACATCACCATCCCGCTGGTCGAGGCCTATCAGAAGGCCCGCGCCGCCAAGGCCAAGGAACGCAACGAACGGCGCGGACGGCTGCGCGCGGCGCTGGCCGAGGCGGCGGCGCGGATCAAGCACCGGACCGAGGATGACGGGGCGAAAGGCGACGCTGCCAAGGGTGACGTGGCGAAAGGTGGCGGCCCGCGCGTTGCGATGACGGATGACGACGCGCCGGGTTCGCCCTAGGCTGGCACCGGAACGGCAGGAACGGGGCGCAGGATGGCAGGACGGGGCAGGCTGAGGCTGGGGGTCAACATCGACCATGTGGCGACGGTCAGGAACGCGCGGGGCAGCGCCTGGCCCGATCCCCTGCGCGCGGCGATCCTGGCGGAAGCGTCGGGTGCCGACGGGATCACCGCGCATCTGCGCGAGGACCGGCGCCATATCCGCGATGCCGACATGGAGGCGCTGCGGGCCGGGACCGGCATTCCGCTGAACTTCGAATGCGCCGCGACCGCCGAGATGCAGGCGATCCTTCTGCAGCTGAAACCGCACGCCGCCTGCCTGGTGCCCGAGCGGCGGGAAGAGCGGACGACCGAGGGCGGGCTGGATGTCGCCGGCGACCAGCACCGGCTGAAGGCCTTCGTCGCGCCGCTGCGCGAGGCGGGCATCCGGGTTTCCATGTTCATCGGCCACGATCCGCGGCAGATCGAGGCCAGCGCGCGGATCGGCGCGGCGGTGGTGGAACTGCATACCGGCCATTATTCCGACCTGCATGCCGAGGGCCGCACGGCCGAGGCCGAGGAGGAACTGGCGGCGCTGCGCCGGGGGGCGGCGCAGGCGGCGGCGCTGGGGCTTGAGGTCCATGCCGGCCACGGGCTGACCTACGAGAATGTGGAGCCGGTGGCGGCGATCCCGCAGCTGATGGAGCTGAACATCGGCCATTTCCTGATCGGCGAGGCGATTTTCCGCGGGCTGGGGCCGGCGATCGAGGAGATGCGCCGGCGCATGGATGCGGCGCGCGGTCTGGGTTAGGCTGGCGCCGGTCCCTGAACCAAGGAGAATCCGATGCCCAACTGGAAGCTGATCATCACCGTCGGCGTGCTGGCGATCCTTGCCGGGATCGTGGCGCTGGTCTTTCCGCTGCCCGCATCGCTGACGGTGAATGCCTTCGTCGGCGCGAGTCTGGCGATTGCCGGCGCGCTGGGCGCCTGGGGCGCATTGCAGGGGCCGGGGGGAAGCGACCGGACATGGGGCGTCCTGCTGGGCCTGGCCATGCTGCTTCTGGGCGCGATCATGCTTCTGAACCCGATCGCGGGCCTGCAGACGCTGACCATGGTGCTGGCGGCGGCCTTCCTTGCCTCGGGCATCTTCAAGCTGATGCTGGGCTGGCGGCTGCCCGATCCGGCGTGGAAATGGGCGGTGGTCCTTTCGGGCGCGGTGTCGGTGCTGCTGGCGGTGATGATCGTCACCGGCCTGCCGAGTTCGGCCATCGTGGTGCCGGGCATCCTGCTGGCGATCGAGCTTCTGTCCTACGGCTGGGGGCTGGTGTTCCTGGGCCTTGCGTGGAAGCGCGGCGGGCCTTGACCGCATGATCCTGGGAATCGGCACCGACCTTGCCAATATCGAGCGGATCGAGGCGACGCTGGCGCGCTTCGGCGACCGGTTCCGCGACCGGGTGTTCACGCCGCGCGAACAGGCCAAGGCCGAAAGCCGGCCGCGCGCGGTGGCCGCGACCTATGCGAAGCGCTGGGCGGCCAAGGAAGCCTGTTCCAAGGCGCTGGGCACCGGGCTGCGGATGGGCATTTCCTGGAAGGACATGGCGGTAACGAACCTGCGCTCGGGCCAGCCGGTGATGCATGTGACCGGCTGGGCGGCCGAGCGGCTGGCCGCGATGACGCCCGCCGGGCACGAGGCGGTGATCCATGTCACCCTGACCGACGACCACCCCTGGGCGCAGGCCTTCGTGGTGATCGAGGCGCGCGCCATCGGCCGGCCCGCGACTTGACTTGCCCCGCCCCGGCGCGCAAACACCCCCCGGACACGAGCACAAGAGGCGGCGGAATGGCGAAGGCGAAAAGCGAAGGCGGCATCGTCGAGACGGTGAAGACCGTCTTCTGGGCGCTGGTCATCGCGGGGGTGTTCCGGACGCTGTTCTTCCAGCCGTTCTGGATTCCCTCGGAATCGATGAAGGACACGCTCTTGGTCGGCGATTTCCTCTTCGTCAACAAGATGGCCTATGGCTATTCCAGGTATTCCTGCCCCTTCGCCATGTGCCCGTTTTCGGGCCGCATCTTCGCAAGCGACCCCGAGCGCGGCGATGTGGTGGTCTTCCGCCACCCGGGGACGGGGGCGGATTTCATCAAGCGGCTGATCGGCCTGCCGGGCGACCGCATCCAGGTGAAGGACGGCGTCCTTTACATCAACGACGCGCAAGTGCCGCAGGAACCGGCGGGCATCTTCGAAGAGGTGATGGAACTGCAGGGTCCGATGAAAAGCCGGCCGCTCTGCGAGAACGGCATCGTCGGCGAAGGCGCGATCTGCCAGAAATCGCGGTCGGTCGAGACGCTGCCCAACGGGGTGAAGCACAATGTCCTGAACGTGCGGGACAACGGGCCGGGCGACAATACCGATGTATTCACCGTTCCGGACGGCCATTATTTCTTCATGGGCGACAATCGCGACAACAGCAGCGACAGCCGTTTCTCGGTCGCGGCCGGGGGCGTGGGGATGCTGCCGGCGGAATACTTGATCGGCCGGGCGGACAGGATCGTCTTTTCCTCGGCCGGAAGCCGCATCTGGTATTTCTGGACCTGGCGGTCGGACCGCTTCTTCAAGGCGATCGAATGAGGCGCGGGGCGTGAGGCTGTCGGCCGAGCTTCGGGCCTTCCAGGGCCGGATCGGACACGAGTTCCGCGAGCCGGCGCAGCTGATCCGGGCGGTGACGCATGCCTCGATCTCGGCCCCCAGCCGGCCCGACAACCAGCGGCTTGAGTTTCTGGGCGACCGGGTGCTGGGGCTGGTGATGGCCGAGGCGCTGCTGGCGGCCGACCCGGCGGCGACCGAGGGCCAGCTTGCGCCGCGGTTCAACGCGCTGGTGCGCAAGGAAACCTGCGCCGAGGTGGCGCGCGAGGTCGGGCTGGGCGAGGTGCTGAAGCTCGGCCGGTCCGAGATGCTGTCGGGCGGGCGGCGGAAAGAGGCGCTGCTGGCCGATGCGATGGAGGCGGTGATCGCCGCGGTCTATCTGGACGGCGGGTTCGGCCCGGCGAAGGATGCGGTGCTGCGGCTCTGGGCCGGGCGGATCGGCGCGGTCGAGGCGGATGCGCGCGACCCGAAGACCAGCCTGCAGGAATGGGCGCAGGCGCGAGGGATGCCGCCCCCCGCCTATGCCGAAACCGGCCGCGCCGGGCCGGATCACCAGCCGGTCTTTACCGTCGAGGTGGTGCTGGCCGACGGCGCCCGGGCCGAGGCGACGGCAGGATCGAAGCGGCTGGCCGAACAGACGGCGGCAAGGGCGCTTCTGGCGCGGCTGGAGGGTGGAAATGGCTGAGACGACGCAGGAAACCCGCGCGGGCTTTGTCGCCCTGATCGGCGAGCCGAATGCCGGCAAGTCCACGCTTCTGAACCGGATGGTGGGCGCGAAAGTGTCGATCGTCACCCACAAGGTGCAGACGACGCGGACGCGCATCCGGGGGGTCTGCATGGAGGGACAGGCGCAGATCGTGTTCGTCGATACGCCGGGCCTGTTCCGGCCGCGGCGGCGGCTGGACCGGGCGATGGTCAAGGCGGCCTGGGGCGGTGCGGCAGATGCCGATATCGTCGTCCTTTTGATTGAGGCGCAGCGCGGGCTGACCGAAGGCGTGGAGGCGATCATCGACCGGCTGAAGGACGAACTGCCGCAGGGCCGGCCGGTCGCGCTGGCGATCAACAAGATCGACCGTGTGAAGGCGGAAACCCTGCTGGCGCTGGCCGAGAAGATGAACGCGGCCTTCCCGTTCGCCAAGACCTTCATGATCAGCGCCGAGCGGGGGCATGGCGTCGGCGACCTGCGGCAATGGCTGGCGGGGGAACTGCCGGCGGGTCCGTGGTTCTATCCCGAGGACCAGCTGGCCGACCTGCCCTTGCGGATGATCGCGGCCGAGATGACGCGCGAGAAGCTGACGCTGCGGCTGCATGAGGAAATTCCCTACCAGCTGACAGTCGAGACCGAGAAATGGGAGGACCGGCCGGACGGATCGGCGCGGATCGATCAGGTGGTCTATGTCGCCCGCGAGGGTCACAAGGGGATTGTGCTGGGCAATCGGGGCGAGACGATCAAGGCCATCGGCAGCGCGGCGCGGGCCGAGATATCGGATTTCCTTGACCGGACGGTGCACCTGTTCCTGACGGTGAAGGTGCGGCCGAACTGGCTGGACGAGGCCGAGCGCTATACCGAGATGGGGCTCGACTTCAAGGACGGCGACTAGGACCGGCGGCCGAGGCGAGCCTTCAGCGCGGCCCAGCCGGCCCATATGAGGCCACCGGCCGCGATGAGGCCGGTCGAGGTCCTGGCGACGGGATCGCGGCCAAGGCCCTTGCGGTCGGCCAGCAGGCCGCCAAGGCCAAGGGCTGCAATCAAGAGCGCGAACCGCGCGCCAAGGGGGGTGCGGGCCTTGCGGGACATCGGGCGCCTCCTCGCATCGGGGACGGGTTCAATATAGGATCGCCGCGGCGGAATGCACGGGTTCGGGCGATGGAACGGCTGACGGCGGAAATCTGGGTGAAGGCCTATCTGCGCCGGCTGCAGCTGGCGGCGATCCCGGCCTATGTCACGCGGCGGGGCGATGCCACGGCGGGGGCGGTCGTCGTCAAGCTCGCCACGCTGGACGGGCGGGCCGTCGCGCACGAACGGCAATGGGACATGGCGACCGGCGGTCGCCGCTGGGCGGTGCTGGCCGAGGGCGACGAGGCGGCGGTCGATGCGGTCCTGTCGCGGGCGCGGGCGCGCGACCCGGACCTGTGGATCATCGAGGTCGAGGACCGGGCAGGCCGGTCGTTGCTGGACGAACCGGGGCTTTCCGGCGACTGACCGCCGATGCGCTTGGCGCGGCCACGGGGCGGTTACATATCTGGTGTGGCCTGACCCTGGCCCATCGCCCCTGCCGACCGCAGCCCCGCCGCCCGAGGACCGTATGACCCGACCAAGCCGCACCGAAAGCCAAGCCACGCGCCGCCAGCGCCGCCGGGCGCGGCTGGACCGGCAGTTCGACAGGCTGCGGCGGATGCTGCCCTGGCTGGATGGCTGGATCGGGCACCTGCAGTCGGACCGGGCGGCGCTGATCCGGCTGCCGGTCGCGCTGGTGCTGACGTTCGGCGGGTTCCTGGGGTTCCTGCCGGTCCTTGGCTTCTGGATGCTGCCGGCGGGGCTGTTGCTGCTGGCGGTGGACGTGCCGGCGCTGCAGACGCCGGTTGCGGCCTGGTTCATCCGCGCGCGCCGCTGGTGGGCGCAGCGGCGCAAGGCGTGGCGGCGCTAGAGCCTGTCCGATGCAGATAGAAGCATCGGACAGGCTCCAGCTCTATAGCGGTCGCCTGTCTTTCGACAAAACCGGATTCCACTTTTGTCGGACAGGCTCCAGGCCGCGCGGGGCCTTGTGCGCGGGAAGGGCCGGGCCGATAGTCGCGCGATGGACTGGCGCGACGAGGGCGTGATCCTTGCCATGCGGACGCATGGCGAAAGCGCCGCGATCATCGAGGTGTTCACCCGCGCGCATGGCCGGCACGCGGGCGTGGTGCGGGGCGGGGCCTCGCGCCGGATGGCGGCGCATCTGCAGCCGGGCACGCAGGTCATGGCGGACTGGCGCGCGCGGCTGGCCGAACATCTGGGCGCCTTCACCGTCGATCCGTTGCGTAGCCGGGCGCATGCCATGGCGGACCGGCTGTCGCTGGCGGGGCTGACCTCGGTCTGTGCGCTGCTGGCCGCGGCGCTGCCCGAGCGCGAGCCGCATCCCGCCCTTTGGGACGAGACCCTGCCGCTTCTGGATACGCTGGGCGAAGCGGGCTGGCCCGCGGCCTATCTGCGCTGGGAACTGCGGCTCCTGGAGGAAACCGGCTTCGGGCTGGACCTTTCGGCCTGCGCGGTGACCGGGGCGACCGGGGGGCTGGCCTATGTCAGCCCGCGGACGGGCCGCGCGGTCAGCCGGGAAGGGGCGGGCGGCTGGGCGGACAAGCTGTTCCATCTGCCCGAGGGGCTGGTGGGGACGGGGCCGCTGGACCGGGCGGCGCTGGCGCAGGGATTTCAGATCACCACCCATTTCCTGACCCGCGAACTGGCCGGGGCGCAGGGCCGCCGCCCGCTGCCCGAGGCGCGGGGGCGGTTGGTCGATCTGCTGATACGGGCGTGAAACGACACTGAATGTCGGCTTCCTGACAGACGGAACCGCGGGCCAGCGTGTTCCTGCGGCATGGCCCTGCGTTACATTCCCCTGGCGCTGAAACACACGCCGACGCCGCAAGTCGAACATTTCGCCCTTCTGGCCGGACTTGAGGCGGCGGTGCGCGGCACGCTGATCTCGGTCATGCCGATCTATGCCTATCAGGTGATGGGCGACGCGCAGTCGGTATCGCTGGCCTATCTGGCGGCGGGGATCGTGGCGCTGGTCTGGGGCCTCCTGGTGCCCTGGGCGACCGGGATCGTGCCGCGGCGCTGGGTCTATACCGGGGGGACGCTGCTTTACGTGGCGGCGATGGCGCTGGCCATCACCGGAACCGACGCCAGCGTGCATGCGGCGCTGATCCTGAACGCGATGGCGACGGCGACGACCTTCGTCTGCTTCAACGCCTATGTGCTGGACTATGTGGCGCGGGAAAACCTGGGGCGCAGCCAGTCGGTGCAGATGGCCTATGCGGCGGCGCCGTGGTCCATCGGGCCGCTGACGGGCGTGGCGCTGCAGAACATCTGGGGGCCGGCGCCGTTCCTGCTGGCGGGCAGCTTCGCGCTGGTCCTGCTGACGGTGTTCTGGATCCTGCGGCTGGGCAATGGCAAGCAGATCGCGCGGGCGCGGGGGCCGGCGGTCAACCCGGTGGGCTATCTGGCGCGGTTCTTCCGCCAGCCGCGGCTGATTGCGGGCTGGTTCTTCGCGGTGATGCGCAGCTGCGGCTGGTGGGTCTATGTCGTCTACCTGCCGATCTTCTGCGTCGAGGCGGGGCTCAGCGACAAGGTCGGCGCGGTGGCGCTCTCGATATCGAACGCGTTCCTGTTCATCGCGCCGATGGTCAACCGCTGGGCGCGGCGGATGTCGGTGCGGCGGTCGGTCCGGCTGGCGTTCTTCTGCTGCGGCGGGCTGATGATGGGGGCAGCGCTTCTGTCCTTCATGCCGTGGATCACCGTGGCGCTGGCCTTCGCATCGTCGTTCTTCCTGGTCCTGCTGGATGTGGTGGGCGGGCTGCCGTTCCTGATGTCGGTGAAGCCCAGCGAGCGGACCGAGATGAGCGCGGTCTATTCCAGCTTCCGCGACGTGTCGGGCATCCTGACGCCGGGTGCGGCGTGGATCGTGCTGTTCTTCCTGCCCTTGCCGGGGATTTTCGCCGCCAGCGCGATCGGGCTGTTCGCCAGCTGGGCGATCGCCGGGCGGCTGCATCCGCGGCTGGGCGCGGCCCGGCCGTCACGCGGCGGGGCGGTGCCGGCCGAATAGGTCAGGCCCAGACCTTGCCGTTCGCCACCAGCCAGTCGGCGCTGGCGCGCATCGCCTGGGATACCGGGATGAAACGCATGTCCATTTCCTGCTGCGCCCGCTGGTTCGAGACGCGTTCCAGCCGGCCAAGCTTCGGCAGGTGGACCTTCAGCGACGTGTCGAAAAGCGAGAGGAGCCGGACCGCAAAACCCGGCGCCTCGCGCACGGGGAAGCGGCGGGCGGGCCAGGCTTTCTTGAACTGCTGGGCGATACCGGCAAGCGTGACCGACCCGGCCGCGGCGATGTAGCGCCGGCCGGCGGTCTGCGGCCGTTCCAGCGCCCGCAGGTGCATTTCGGCGACATCGCGGACATCGACCCACGGCAGGCCGTAGGGCATCATCATCGGATCGCGCGCCTTCATGATGCGCAGCACCAGATCAAGCGAACTGCCGAAATGCCCGTCCAGCGGTGGGCCGGCGACCATGCCGGGGTTGATCGTGGTCAGCGCCATGCCGTTTGTCCGGGCGAAATCCCAGGCGGCCCGTTCGGCCAGCGTCTTCGACCGGGCATAGGCCGTGGTGCCGGGAAGGTTCAGGTCGCACCAGTCGTCTTCGTCCTGCAGCGCGTCCTTGCCGTCGTTGATCACCGCGACGCAGGACGAGGTCAGGACGACCCGCTTCACCCCGGCCGCCAGCGCCGTGCGAAGGACGCGCGTCGTGCCTTCGACGGCGGGCCGGACCAGGGTGTCGGCGTCCTTCGGCTGGGCCAGCGGGAAGGGAGAGGCGCAGTGGATCAGCGCCGTCGCCCCGGCCATCGCCGCATCCCAGCCGGCATCGGCTTCCAGATCGGCGGCGTGGAAGGTCAGCCGGTCCAGCGCCGCCGGGTCGGTCAGGTGCGGGCGAAGGGCGTCGCGCACCTCTTCCGCCCGGGCCATGCTGCGCAGCGTGCCGCGCAAGGTATGGCCGCGGTTCAGCGCGGCAAGGGCGATGTGCTTGGCGATGAAGCCGGAGATGCCGGTCAGGACGATGGTCTCGGGCATGGGCGCGCTCCGCCGGTGGTGGGTCCGGCCATGTTCCATGACCGGGCCGCGCGCGTCCATCCGAAACGGCGTCAGTCCAGCAGGCGGCGGGCGATGACCTGGGCCTGAATCTCGGCGGCGCCTTCGAAAATCGACAGGATGCGCGCGTCGCAGAGGATGCGGCTGATCCGGTATTCCAGCGCGAATCCGTTGCCGCCATGAATCTGCAGCGCATTGTCGGCCGCGGCCCAGGCAACGCGGGCGCCCAGAAGCTTGGCCATCCCCGCCTCAAGATCGCAGCGCCGGTCATGGTCTTTCTGCCATGCGGAATGGTAGGTCAGCTGCCGCGCGATCATGATCTCGACCGCCATCATCGCCAGCTTGCCGGCGATGCGGGGAAACTCGACCAGCGGCTTGCCGAACTGTTTGCGGTCCAGCGCATATTGCATGCCGGTTTCCAGGGCCGACTGCGCCACGCCGATGGCGCGAGCGCCGGTCTGGATGCGGGCGCTCTCGAAGGTCTGCATCAGTTGCTTGAAGCCCTGACCGGGCTGGCCGCCCAGCAGGTTTTCCGACTTCACCCGGAAGCCGTCGAAGCCAAGCTCGTATTCCTTCATGCCGCGGTAACCCAGAACCGGAATCTCACCGCCGGTCATGCCGGGGGTCGGGAAAGGGTTTTCATCGGTGCCGGGGGTCTTTTCGGCCAGGAACATCGAAAGGCCGCGCCAGTCGGTCGTGTCGGGATCGGTGCGGGCCAGCAGCGTCATCACATGGGTGCGGGAGGCATGGGTGATCCAGGTCTTGTTGCCGGTGATCTTCCAGCCGTCCCCGGTGCGTTCCGCCCTGGTCCGCAGGCTGCCAAGGTCCGACCCGGTGTTCGGTTCGGTGAAGACGGCGGTGGGCAGGATTTCGCCCGAGGCGAGTTTCGGCAGCCAGGCGGCCTTCTGTTCCGGCGTGCCGCCGCAGAGGATCAGTTCGGCGGCGATCTCGCTGCGGGTGCCAAGCGAGCCGACGCCGATATAGCCGCGCGACAGTTCCTCGGACACGACGACCATCGACGCCTTGGAGAGGCCGAAGCCGCCGAATTCCTCGGGTATGGTCAGGCCGAAGACGCCCATTTCCGCCAGTTCGGCGATGACCTCCATCGGGATGAGTTCATCCTTCAGGTGCCAGTCATGCGCGAAGGGGATGACCTTCTCGTCCGCATAGCGGCGGAACTGGTCGCGGATCATCTCAAGCTCGTCATCCAGCCCGGTTGCGCCGAAGGTGGCGCGGCCGTGGTTGTCCTGCATCAGGGCGACAAGGCGGGCACGGGCGGCGGGGGTGTTGCCTTCCGCGATCAGCGTGGCGGCGGCGGCATCGGGCGCCCATGTCAGGCCCAGGTCGGCAAGGCGGGCGATTTCGCCCTGGCTCATCGGGATGCCGCCGGCGATCTGGGCCAGGTATTCGCCAAAGCCGATCTGCAGGATCAGCGCCTCGATCTCGCCGAAGGTGCCGGCCTCGGTCAGGCGGCCGGCCCAGGCGTCGAGCTGGCGCAGCGCCTCGGCATAGGTGGCGAGCCACGACAGCGTGTGGGCGGCGACCTGGTGTTCCTCCATCGCCGCTGCGGACACCTTGCCCCCCGTCGCCACGCGGCTGCGCAATGCCTCGCGCGCGGCGGTGAAAAGCGCGTCGATTGCCGGCAGGGTCTGCGCCGTCAGGCCGCGCAGGTTGGCAAGAAGGGGCGAGGCTGGCACAGGCGGGCCATCATGCGGCATCGGAAGCTCCGGACGTCAGATTCTGCACCGGCGAAGACATATCGCCTTCGCAGCCGCAGCGCAATATCGTTTCGCAATGGCGACAAAAAGCGAATGAAAATGTCCCTCGGCCGGCAGGATCAGGAAGTCGCGTTGCAGCTTGCGGCGATGCCGGGGCGGGTTTCGGCGGGAACCACAAGGAATTCGACACGGTAAAGCCGGGTGTCGCCATTCCAGCCTTCGATCGCCCAGCGGCCGGGTGTCAGTTCGTCGGCGCGGTCGAAGCGGAAGAAGGCCAGCGTCGGCCCTACATCGCTGATGTCCGAGGCCCAGGTTTCCGGCGCCGCGCGGCCGGGGCGGTGGACCCGCACCTCGGCCGCGGCGGTGGCCCAGCCGGGTTTGCCGGTCGCCTTGACCCCGAAGGCAAGGCCGATCACCGCCGGCACGGTCTGTTCGTCGGGCCAGTGGAAGGTGATCTCGTCGCGGGGGACATGGATCCAGCCGGTTTCCGTGCCCGGCGCCGGGGCGCGGTCCATCGCCTGCCCGGCGCAGAAGATGCCCCATTCCAGATGGCTGACGGCGGCCGAGAGTTCGGGCGGCGGCGGTTCGGCGCCCGGATTGGCGGCCGCGGACAGCGGCAGAAGGGCAAGGACGGCGGCAAGGAGGAGAAGGCGCATGGCGGGATCAGACCACGGCGGCGGCGCATTCTCAACCCCGGGCGGCGGGGTGACGGGTGCGGGAAACCTTGCCTTGCGGCGAAGGCGGGCATATGGCGGCGGAAACCCGACCGGAGGCCCCGATGCCCACCTATTCCGCGCTGACCACCCTGCAAGGCGAAGAGGCCGCGCGCGCCCTGGGCGAGGCGATGGAACGGATGGACCCCGAGCCCTATGGCGTCGGCGTGTTCGAGGTCGAGGACGGGTCCGGCATCTGGGAGGTGGGCGGCTATTTCCTGGCGCCGCCCGATGCGATCGTGCTGGAAATCCTGGCGACGGCCTTCGCGGCGAAGGGCTTTGCCGTCAGCAAACTGCCCGACGTGGACTGGGTGGCCAAGGTGCAGCGCGAGTTGCACCCGGTCGATGCCGGGCGGTTCTTCGTCTTTGGCAGCCACGATGCCGACCGCGTGCCCGAAGGGCGGATCGCGCTGCAGGTCGAGGCGACGATGGCCTTCGGCACCGGCCACCACAACACGACGCTGGGCTGCCTGCTGGCCTTCGACCGGCTGTTTCAGGCGGGGTTCCGGCCGGGACGCGTGGTCGACATCGGCTGCGGCACGGCGGTCCTCGCCATGGCGGCGGCAAAGGTTCTGCCCGGGGCGCAGGTCATTGCCAGCGACATCGACCGGGTGGCGGTGGATGTGGCCGAGGCCAATGTCGCGATCAACGGGCTGGAGGGGCGGATCGAATGCCTTGAGGCCGCGGGCTTCGACCACCGGCGCATTGCCGCGGCGGCGCCCTATGACCTGATCTTCGCCAATATCCTGAAGGGACCGCTGATCGAACTGGCGCCGGCGATGGCGCGCCATGCCGCCGCCGAGGGCGTCGTGATTCTGTCGGGATTGCTGGTGGTGCAGGCCGAAGCGGTGATTGCCGCCTACGAAGGCGCCGGGTTCCGTCTGCAGGACAGAAACGATCTGGGCGAGTGGGGGGTATTGGTCATGGTTCGGAACAAATGACTGAATTAATTCACAAAAATTCCTAAATTGCCGCATTCCGACGGCGTTCGCAGCGGTTCCTGCCTCATTCCTGCCACAATCCGGCAGCATCAATTTCCTTTACGGCGGGGGCCGATTGCAGTGGTGAACGAGATGTGGGCTGACCCGAATCTCAATGAGTTTTACGGACGCGTCGCGCGGATCGAACGGTTGCACCGCAAGGGCTATGGGTTCGAGGCTGCGGGCACCCTGGGCCGTTCGGCCACGTTCCGCCGGGAACGCAACCTGGGCAAGATGCTGCGCTCGGCCTTCGCGGTCGTCGCCATGGGGTTCGTGCTGAAGGGCGCGATCCTGTTCTACGTCGGCGATGCCGTCTACGAACAGCGCGTGGCCGAACTTGCCACCGGAACCGGCTTTGACCCCGTCGCCGCGACGCTGATGTCGGCCGATCCGGTGACGCGCGTCATCTCGGCCTTCCTGGGCGAAGTCTTCCCCGGCTGACGCACCGGCCCTGCGGGCCGGCACCACCCATTCCCGACTTTCATCAAGACCTTTTCATCGGGCCTTTCTTGCGCCCTTTTCAAGGATGTGGAAAGAAGAAGGCCGCCCGCAGGTTTCCTGCCGGGCGGCCTTTTCTGTCCTGCGACCGTTCGGTCGGGCGCGGTTCAGCGCCCCAGCATCTCGATGTCGCCACGGCAGAGGCCGATGTCGTCAAGCTCACGATCCGAGAGCTTGGCAAGGGCCTTGCGGGTGACGCGGGCGTCGTTCAATGCGGCGAAGGTCGCAATGACATTCTGCAGCGCATTGACGGCGCGGTAGGTCGTGATGGCGCCGAACGGCGCGGGACGGCTCGTTTCGATGGCGGCCATGTTCGTGTTCCTCGTTTCAACTTTGCCTAGTCCGAGGGCGTTTCCCTCGACGAGAGGTGAAATAATGCGGCTGTATAGGAACGGCAAGCTGATGCGCTGCATTGCAGCATTGCAGCCGACGCATGGCTGTAGCCGCTGTTCCGCCACATTGGCGGCGTTGCGCCGCGTAACCGCCGGTCAGGCGACCGAAAGCGTCGTTTTCAGGCATCGGCCGGTCGGTTTCGGGATGAGCCATGCGTCAGGGGCAGGCGGTGCAGGGTGCCGAATGGCCTGTGGCGCATGTTCCCCTTTCGTGCTATGCCGTGGCAAAACGACAACAGAGGCCGGGATTCCATACGGGAACCGGCCGCGAGGCGGGGCGGCAGGCGGCAGAGATGCGGGTCATCGGCATAGATCCAGGGCTTCGGAACCTTGGCTGGGGCGTGATCGAGGTTGACGGCGGGCGAATCCGCCATGTCGCCAACGGGATTTGCCACACCGAAAGCGGGTCTGGCGACCTGGCGCAGCGGCTGGCGCGGCTGCACGGGGCGCTGACGGCAGTGTTCCGCGACTGGGCGCCCGAGGCGGCGGCGGTGGAACATACGTTCGTCAACAAGGACGCGGTGGCCACGTTGAAGCTGGGGCAGGCGCGGGGGATCGCCCTGCTGGTGCCGGCGCAGTTCGGGCTGACGGTCGGGGAATATGCGCCGAACGCGGTGAAGAAGACGGTGGTCGGCGTCGGCCATGCGGCGAAGGTGCAGGTGGACCATATGGTGCGGCTGCACCTGCCGGGGGTGAAGGTCGAAGGGCCCGATGCGGCGGATGCGCTGGCGGTGGCGATCTGCCACGCGCATCACCTGCAATCGGCGGGCCGGCTGGCGCAGGCCTTGAAACGGGCGGCGGGATGATCGGGCGGATCGCGGGGCGGATCGACTGGAAGGGCACGGATCAGGTGCTGATCGACGTGCGCGGCGTCGGCTACATCGTCCATGTCAACGACCGGACGCTGGCGGCGCTGCCGCCCGCGGGCGAGGCGGCGGCGCTTTATACCGATCTTCTGGTGCGCGAAGACCTGCTGCAGCTGTTCGGCTTCCCGACGATGCTGGAACGGGAATGGCACCGGCTGTTGATGACGGTGCAGGGCGTGGGGGCCAAGGCCAGCATGGCGATCCTGGGCGCGCTGGGGGCCGAGGGCGTGGCGCGGGCGATCACCCTGGGCGATGCGCGGGCGGTGCAGGCGACGCCGGGCGTGGGGCCGAAACTTGCGCAGCGGGTGATCCTGGAACTGAAGGCCAAGGCGCCGGGCATCATGGCGATGGGCGGCCGGCTGGCCGCTGCGGCCCCGCCGCAGGACGAGGTGATCGAGCCGCCGGCGCCCGCGGTGCGTGTGGCGAAGGCGGCGGTGCCGGCTGCCGCGCAGGCGCGGGCCGCCCATTCGGCCGATGCGCTGTCGGCGCTGGTGAACCTTGGCTACGGGCAGGGCGATGCGGCCGAGGCGGTGGCCGTGGCGGCGGGCGAGGCGCCCGAGGCGGATACCGCGGCGCTGATCCGGCTGGCGCTGAAACGGCTGGCGCCGCGGTGACCTGCGGCATCCGGGCCCGGGGGCAAGCGGCTTGCAATGGCCCCGCTGTTCGGGGATTGTTCCGGCCATGATCGCCCCCGACCCCCAGCTTCGCCCCGACCGCCTGCCCGAAGATGCCGACCGGGCGCTGCGGCCGCAGGTGCTGGATGAATTCATCGGCCAGCAGGAGGCGCGGGCGAACCTGAAGGTCTTCATCGAAAGCGCCCGGATGCGGGCCGAGGCGATGGACCATACGCTGTTCCACGGGCCGCCGGGCCTGGGCAAGACGACGCTGGCGCAGATCATGGCGCGGGAACTGGGGGTGGGGTTCCGCATGACCTCCGGCCCGGTGCTGGCGAAGCCGGGCGACCTGGCGGCGATCCTGACCAATCTTGAACCGCGCGACGTGCTGTTCATCGACGAGATACACCGGCTGTCGCCGGTGGTCGAGGAAGTGCTTTATCCGGCGATGGAGGATTTCGCGCTGGATCTGGTGATCGGCGAGGGGCCGGCGGCGCGGACGGTGCGGATCGACCTGCAGCCCTTCACGCTGGTTGGTGCCACCACGCGGCTGGGCCTGCTGACCACGCCGTTGCGCGACCGGTTCGGCATTCCGACGCGGCTGCAGTTCTATACCGAGGGCGAGTTGAACGAGATCGTCACCCGGGGCGCGCGGCTTCTGGGCGTCGAGGCCGACCCCGAGGGATGCCTTGAAATCGCCCGCCGCGCGCGGGGGACGCCGCGGATCGCCGGGCGGCTGTTGCGCCGGGTGGTGGATTTCGCGCTGGTCGAGGGCGGCGGGCGGATCAGCCGCGCGCTGGCCGACCGGGCGCTGACCCGGCTGGGGGTAGATCACCTGGGCCTCGATGGCGCCGACCGGCGGTATCTGGTGCTGCTGGCCGAGAACTACGGCGGCGGGCCGGTCGGGGTCGAGACGATCGCCGCGGCGCTGAGCGAGCCGCGCGACGCGATCGAGGAGGTGATCGAGCCGTTCCTTCTGCAGCAGGGCCTGATCCTGCGCACCCCGCGCGGGCGGATGCTGGGCGCCAAGGCCTGGCGGCACCTGGGGCTTGAGGCGCCGAAGGTGCCGGGGCAGGGCGAATTGTTCGACGGCTGACCCGGTTGCGCGGCCGCGGCTGATGAGGGGCGCTGCCCCTCAAGCTCCCCGGGATATTTGCGCCGAGATGAAGGGGGATGGGGCTTGACCGCCGGGCGCGGCAAGGGGAAACCCGGCCGCGACCGTGCAGGGGGGCCCGGATGACTGCGGACGAGATTCAGGCGATGTTCACCCGCGCCGACGGCGGGTTTCTTTGCGCCCGCTGGGGGCGGCCGATCGTGCCGGTGGTCTTCGGCGTCGAGAATGCCACGCTGGCGGTGGTGAAGGGCGCGATCGAGGCGGCGGTGGCGCTGGCCGGGCACCGGATGGCCGAGACCGATCCCGAGCTTGGCGCGAACCTGATGATCTTCTTCCTGCGCGACTGGGCCGAACTGCCGGGGGTGCCGAACCTTGACCGGCTGATCCCGGGCCTTGGGCCGCTCTGCGACAGGCTGGTGGCGGAAGGGGCGAACCAGTACCGGACGTTCCGGTTCGATGCTGGCGGCGCGATAAGGGCGGCCTTCGTCTTCCTGCGGATGGATGCGCATCTTGCCGCCATCCCGGCCGAGGCACTGGCGCTGGCGCAGGCGGTGGAGGTGATGCTGTCGTGGGGCGAGGGCGCCTTTGCCGGCACATCGCCGCTGGCGCGGGCGGGCGAACGGCTGGTGCTGCGGCCCGGGATCGCCGCCCTGATCCGCGCCGCCTACGATCCGGTGCTGCCCGCCGCCGCCCGCGACCGGAGCCATGCGCTGCGGCTGGCGGCGCGGATTGCCGACCGGGGGTGACCGCCGCGGGGTTGCGTCACGCGGCGCGGCCCGGCAGGGTGGCGACATGCCCCCCGGGCATGCCCCCGGACGGAGCCGCCATGCATGAGATAACCCTGCGCGTCTATTACGAGGACACCGATCTTGCCGGCATCGTCTATTACGCCAACTACCTGAAATTCATCGAACGCGGCCGCACCGAATGGGTGCGTTCGCTGGGCGTGGACCAGGCGGCGCTGCGGGCCGAGACCGGGATCGTCTTTGCCGTGCGGCGGATCGAGGCCGATTATCTGCGACCGGCGAAGTTCGGGGACGACCTCGTTGTGACGACGCGGCTGGTGCAGATCGGCGGGGCGCGGATCGTGGTCGAGCAGGCGGTGCTGCGGCTGGGCGAGCGGCTGTTTGCCGCGCAGGTGGTGCTGGTCTGCCTGGGCGAGGACGGGCACGCGGCGCGTATCCCGCCCGGGCTGCGGGCGCGGCTTTCGCCGCCGGTTCACTAGCGCCGGCCGGCCCCGCGCCGGGACGCCGCCATTTGCGGCAACAGGCGGCGGAGGCCCGCTGCTGACCAACTTGTGTTGGCATTCCCCCTGTAACCTTGATAGAATCAGGGGTAACGGACCGGCACAACGGCCCGACCACAAAAGAGCAGGCGTAATGGAAACGGAAACCCTTGCGATGGCGCAGGAGATCGACTTCTCCTTGCTCGCCCTATTCGCACGCGCGACGCTGACGGTGCAGATCGTCATGGTCCTTCTACTGATCATGTCCTTCTGGTCCTGGTCGATCATCATCCAGAAGCACATCCTTTTCCGTGCCGCCAAGCGCGAGGCGTCGATCTTCGACCGCGCCTTCTGGTCGGGTGAGCCGCTGGATGAACTGTATGAACGTATCGGCCCCGATCCGCAGGGCGCGTCCGAGAAGGTGTTCGGCGCCGGGATGCTGGAATGGCGGCGCAGCCACAAGCCGGACGGGGCGCTGATCCCCGGGGCGCAGGCGCGGATCGACCGGGCGATGGACGTGGCCATCGCGCGCGAGAGCGAAAGGCTGAACAAGGGGCTGTCGTTCCTGGCGACCACCGGGTCCACCGCGCCCTTCATCGGGCTTTTCGGCACGATCTGGGGCATCAAGTATTCGTTCGAGCAGATCGCCATCAGCCAGAACACCAGCCTTGCCGTGGTGGCGCCGGGGATCGCCGAGGCGCTGCTGGCCACCGGGATCGGCCTGGTCGCGGCCATTCCGGCGGTGGTGTTCTACAACAAGCTGAACGCCGACAGCGAGCATATCCAGGGCGGATACGAAAGCTTTGCCGACGAGTTCGCGACGATCCTGTCGCGCCAGTTGGACAGCTGAGCCATGGGTGCCGGGGTCATCAAGAAAAGCGGCGGCAGCCATCGCCGCCGCCGTCGCGGCACAGCGGCCGCGATGAGCGAGATCAACGTCACGCCCTTCGTCGACGTGATGCTGGTGCTCTTGATCATCTTCATGGTCGCGGCACCCCTCATGACCGTGGGCGTGCCGGTCGAACTGCCGAAGACGGCGGCCAGCGCGCTGCCGACCGAGCAGGAAGAGCCCCTGATCATCACGCTGACGGCGGACGGGCTGATCCTGATCATGACCAACGAGGTGGAAGAGGCGAACCTTATCCCGCAGCTCAAGGCCATCGCGGCCGAGCGCGCGTCGGACAAGGTGTTCCTGCGGGCCGACGGCGCGCTTTCCTATGAACGCGTGGCCCAGGTGATGGGCGCGCTGAACGCCGGCGGCTTCTCCAACATCGGCCTTGTGACCGAAGGCCAGGGGCCTGACTTCGGCGCCGGGAACTAGGGAAGGCGGGCGCGGTGCAGACCGGGGCACAGAACGGGGTGCAGACGGGCACGGTCTATTCCGGCATCGGCCACGCGGGCCTTGTCCTCTGGGTGGTGCTGGGGGACTGGCTTTTCGCGCCGCAGGCCGCGATCGAGCTGCAGTCGACCCAGGTCTCGTTCGTGACCGAGGCGGAACTTGCCGCGATGCAGTCGACGACGCCGACCCCGGGGGCAGAGGCGACCGAGGCGCCGCCCGCGCCCGAACCCGTCGAGCCGGCGACGCCCGAGCCACCCGCGCCCGAACCCCTGCCGGAACCCGAGCCTGCCGTCGAACCGGCCCCCGCGCCCGAACCGGAACCGCTGCCCGAGCCGGTGCCCGAGGTGGCGCCGGAACCGCAGCCCCTGCCCGAACCGCCGGCGCCCGAACCGGAACCCCTGCCCGAGCCGGTGCCAGAACCCGTGCCGGAACCGTTGCCAGAGCCCGAGCCGCAGCCTGAACCGCTGCCGCCGGCGCCGGAGCCCGCGCCCGAGGACGTGGCGATCGCGCCCGAGGATCAGCCGCTGCCGTCGATGTCGTCCTCGATGCGGCCCAAGCCCAAGCCGGCCGAGATCGTCGCGCCGAACCCGGTGGAGGTGCCGGAAGAGGCGCCGACCTCGGAGACGCCGGAACCGGCGGTCAGCGAGACGCCGAGCGAGACGCCGCAGGAGCCGCTGGAAGCGACCGAGGAAGTGCTGCCCGAAGAAACCGGCGACATCCTGGAAACCGAGGCGACCGAGGAACAGGACGAGGCGATGGGGATGACCGCCTCGGTCCGGCCGAAATCGCGGCCGAGCCGCCCGGCGCCCTCCGAGACCCCGGCCGAGACGCCCGCAGCCGAACCCGCTGCAAGCGAGACGGCCGCGGCGCCGGATGATCCGGCATCCTCGTCCACCGACGATGCGATCGCCGCGGCGCTGGCCGAGGCGGAGACGGGCGCCACGGACGAGCCTGCCGCAACCAGCGGTCGCGACGCGCCAAGCGGGCCGCCGCTGAACGCGGGTGAGATCGGCGACATATCCTCGGCCATCGGGCGCAACTGGAACGTGGGCTCGCTGTCGACCGACGCGCTAAGCTCGACCGTGGTGCTGCGGGTCGAATTCTCGCCCGACGGGCGGCCGGGCAACATCAGCCTGATCGAAAGCAGCGGGCCAAGTCAGGCGGGCGTGCAGGTCGCGTTCGAGGCGGCGCGGCGTGCGGTGCTGATCGCCTATCGCGACGGCGGCATCCCGCTGCCGCCCGACAAGTACGAGACCTGGAAAGTCCTGGAATTCGCCTTCGACGCCAACGGGATGCGGTTGCGATGACCGCGCATCGGACGGAAACGGGAACCGGCGTCGCACCGATGCGCTTTCCCGGTGCAATCCCCGCCCCGCGGGCAATGGAAACGAGAAACGGAGCACGAGGCACATGAGAACCAGCTTCCGACTGCTGACTGCGCTGATCGCGCTTGGTCTTGCGGCCGCGACGGCCCCCGCCGCGCTGGCCCAGGACGGACGGCCGCCGCGGATCGACATCACCGTGGGCGTGATCGAGCCGATGCCGATTGCGGTGCCGGTCTTCGTCGACGAAGGGGGCGCCGGCGACTATGCGGTGCAGCTGAGCCGGGTGGTGGCGCAGGATCTGGCCGGAACCGGGCTTTTCCGCGAGATTCCGGGCGATGCGCATATCGGCCGCGTCACCAGTTTCGACGGCGGGGTCGCCTTCGAGGACTGGCGCGCGATCAATGCGCGGGTGCTGATCACCGGCGCGGTTTCGGTGGCGGGCGACCGGATCACCGTGAAGTTCCGCGCCTATGACGTTGAGAACGGCACGCCGATCGAGGGCGCGGCGCAGTTCCAGGGCGGCACCGGCGGCTGGCGGCGGATGGCGCACAAGGTGGCCGATGTCGTCTATTCCAAGGTGACGGGCGAAAGCGGCTATTTCGACAGCCGGGTGGTCTTTGTCAGCGAGAGCGGGCCGAAGAACGCGCGGGCCAAGCGGCTGGCGGTGATGGATTACGATGGCGCCAACGTGCAGTATCTGACGGATTCGGCATCCATCGTGCTGGCGCCGCGGTTTTCGCCGGCCGGGGACCGCATCCTTTACACCAGCTATGAAACCGGATTTCCCCGCATCACGCTGATGGACGTGGGGTCGCTGCAGCGGCAGACCCTGGGCGAGCAGCCGGGGACGATGACCTTCGCGCCGCGGTTTTCGCCTGATGGCGCGACGGTGGTCTTCTCGCTGGAACGCGGCGGCAATACCGACATCTATGCGCTGAACCTGGCGTCGGGCGGGTTGTCGCAGCTGACCAACGCGCCCTCGATCGAGACCGCGCCCAGCTTCAGCCCGGACGGCAGCCAGATCGTCTTTGAAAGCGACCGGTCGGGGACGCAGCAGGTCTATGTCATGCCGGCCTCGGGCGGCGAGGGGCGGCGGATTTCCGGCGGCGAGGGGCGCTATGGCACCCCGGTCTGGTCGCCGCGGGGCGACCTGATCGCCTTCACCAAGCAGAATGCCGGGCGGTTCCACATCGGCGTGATGCGGGTGGACGGCAGCGAGGAACGGCTGCTGACCGCAAGCTTCCTGGACGAAGGCCCGACCTGGGCGCCGAACGGGCGGGTGATCATGTTCACGCGCGAAACCTCGGGCGCGGGCGGGCAGGCGAGCCTGTGGTCGGTCGACATCACCGGCCGGAACCTGAAGCAGATCCCGACCGAGGGTCCGGCCAGCGACCCGGCCTGGTCGCCCCTGCTGCCATGAACGTGAGTCGCGCCCGGATTCCCATCCGGGCGCAAAGCTGTTAACCTGCCGGCGAGGCGCGACCGCGGCCCGATCGAGCGCAAAAGAACGAGGACAATCGCCCATGACCCTGACCCCGAAGGCCCTCATGATCCTGGCCACGCTGACGCTGGCCGCCTGCCAGAACCCCGACCGCTATGGCGCGGGCGGTGCCGATGGCGCCGGCGGCGCGGGCGGCTATATCGACTCGACCGGCCTTGGCGACCCGAGCGATCCGCGCTCGATCGCCTATTTCAACCAGACGGTCGGCGACAAGGTGCTGTTCGCGGTCGACCAGTCGACGCTGTCGCCCGAGGCGCGCACGATCCTGACGGCGCAGGCGGGCTGGCTGAACCAGAACGCGGCCTATGCGATCATCATCGAGGGCCATGCCGACGAGCAGGGGACGCGGGAATACAACCTTGCCCTTGGCGCGCGCCGCGCGGCGGCGGTGCAGCAGTTCCTGGTCAGCCAGGGCGTTGCGGCGGGCCGGATGAAGACGATCAGCTATGGCAAGGAACGCCCGATCGAAGTGTGCTCGGACGAGGCCTGCTATTCCAAGAACCGCCGCGCGGTGACGGTGCTTTCGGCCGGCGCGGGCGCCTGAGGTGACGGGCATCCGCTTCACCATCGTCGCGCTGGCGCTGGCCCTGTCGGGGCCGGCGCGGGCCGAAACGCTGGCCGATATCAGGGCCGAGCTTGGCCAGCTGGCGGCCGAGTTCAACGCGCTGAAGGCCGAGATGACGACGACCGGCGCCTCGGTTTCGGCGGGCGGCGGCGATGCGTTGCAGCGGATGGACGCGATCGAGGCCGAGCTGTCGCGGCTGACCGCGCGGGCCGAGGAGATCGAGTTGCGGCTGAACCGGGTGGTGACCGACGGCACGCGCCGGATCGGCGACATCGAGTTCCGCCTGTGCGAGCAGACGCCGGGCTGCGACCCCTTGAACCTGCCGCCGACGACGGCGCTGGGCGGCGATGCCACGGCGGCGACGCCCCCCGCGGCACCGGAAGCGCCGGCCGAGGCGGGCGCGGGCGCGACCGGGCCTGAACTGGCCGTAGCCGAGAAGGCGGACTTCGACCGGGCCAAGGAGGTGCTCGGTCAGGGTGACTTTCGCGGTGCTGCAGAGCTCTTTGCGACCTATGCCCAATCCTATCCTGGCGGGCCGCTGATCCCCGAGGCGCATTTCCTGCGCGGCGAGGCGCTGCGCCAGCTGGGTGAGACATCGGGCGCGGCGCGGGCCTATCTCGACTGCTATTCCAGCAATCCGCAGGGCCAGTTCGCGCCGGACGCGCTGCTGAAACTGGGCGAGGCGCTGGGCGCCCTTGGCCAGACGCCCGAAGCCTGCGTGACGCTGGCCGAGGTGACGGTGCAGTATCCCGGCACGATGGCCGCGACGCAGGCGCCGATCGCGATGCAGGGGCTGGGGTGCCAGTGAAGGGCTGCTAGCCGATGGAGGCGTTCCGCGACTGGCTGAATGCCCAGCCGGCAGAGGACCGCGACCTTGTGCTGGCCGCGACCGGCGGCGACCGCGGCGATCAGGTGCTGCCGGGGCCGATGCGGGTGGGCGTTGCCGTCTCGGGCGGCGGGGATTCCATGGCGCTGCTGCACCTGCTGGCCAGCGCGGCGGGGCCTGCCGGCTTCGGGATCGAGGCCGCGACCGTTGACCACCGTCTGCGCCCCGAGGCTGCAGAGGAGGCCGCCTTCGTTGCCCGGACCTGCGCCACGCTTGGCGTGTCGCACCGGACGCTGGTTTGGGACGACCATCCCCCGACTGGAAACCTGATGGAAAAGGCAAGCGAGGCGCGCCGGAGGCTTCTGGCGGAATGGGCGCGGTCGCGCGGGCTTGCGCGCATTGCCATGGCGCATACTGCCGACGATCAGGCCGAGGGGTTTCTGATGGCGCTGGCGCGCGGCACCGGGCTGGACGGGCTGGCCGGGATGCGGCGCGACTGGCGCGAGGACGGCATGGACTTCGTCCGCCCGCTCTTGACGGTCGAGCGTGAGGCGCTGCGCGACTATCTGCGCCGCCATGGCCACGAATGGCGCGATGACCCGACCAATGCCGATGACCGGTATCTTCGCGCGCGGGCGCGCAAGGCGCTGGTCGCGCTGGAGCCTTTGGGCATTGGCGTCGGGCGGCTGACCGAGGCGATGCGCAATCTGGCTGATGCAAGAAGGGTGTTCACCGGCACGCTTGCCGGATATGCGGAACGATCCGTCGAAGAGACGGCGGGGGCGCTGTTCCTCCGCAGGGCGGTGTATCTGGACATGCCGCACGAATTGCGCCGCCGGTTGCTGATCATGACAATCCGATGGATGTCAGGGCGGCGGCATCCGCCGACGCGGGACCAGCTTTTCGGATTGCGGATGTCGCTGCGTGACAAGGGTACCCATACATTGGGCGGCTGCCACTTTGTCAACGACGGCAGGGTGATCGGCATCGTCCGCGAAGCCGCGCGCACTGCAGGACGGGTGCCGGCGGGGCAATCGTGGGACAATCGCTGGCAGGTAGAGGGGCCTTTCGCGCCAGGAATGCAGATTGGCGCGCTGGGCGAGGCGGGGCTGACGAACTGCTCGGACTGGCGGGCGACGGGTCACGGACGTCAGCAACTGATCGTCTCGCCGGCGGTCTGGATGGGCGACCGGCTGGTCGCTGCGCCTCTTGCCGGGCAAGGGGGGCCAGAATGGGCGGCAAGGACCGACCCGTCCTTTGCCGCTTTCGCGATATCGCATTGAACCCGGCCCGCGATTGACTATCTTGGGATCAAAGCCCGCTGGCGGAGCCGCCTTCCGGGCCTTTACGGGAGTCTCATGTGAATAACGCACGCAACATCGCGTTCTGGGTCGTCCTTCTGCTGCTGATCCTTGCGCTCTTCAACCTGTTCTCGGGCGGGCAGGCGACGCTCTCTTCGCGGTCGCTGTCCTATTCCGACTTCATCGCGCAGGTCGAGGCGGACAAGGTCGACTCGGTGACGCTGGACGGTGAGCGGGTCATCATCAAGGCGCGCGACGGCACCACCTATACGGCGATCAAGCCCGATGGCGAGAACATCACCGACCGGCTGATCGCCAAGGGCGTGGACGTGCAGGCGACGCCGCAGGAACAGTCGGGCTTCATGTCGCTGATCTCGCTCTGGCTGCCCTTCCTGGTGCTGATCGGCATCTGGATATTCTTCATGAACCGGATGCAGGGCGGCGGGCGCGGCGGGGCGATGGGCTTTGGCAAGTCGCGGGCGAAGCTGCTGACGGAAAAGCAGGGGCGCGTCACCTTTGACGACGTGGCCGGGATCGACGAGGCCAAGGAAGAGCTTGAGGAAATCGTCGAGTTCCTGCGGAACCCGCAGAAATTCAGCCGTCTGGGCGGCAAAATCCCGAAAGGCGCGCTGCTGGTCGGCCCGCCCGGCACCGGCAAGACGCTGCTGGCCCGCGCCATCGCGGGTGAGGCGGGGGTGCCGTTCTTCACCATCTCGGGGTCCGACTTCGTGGAAATGTTCGTCGGCGTCGGCGCCTCCCGCGTGCGCGACATGTTCGAACAGGCGAAGAAGAACGCGCCCTGCATCGTCTTCATCGACGAGATCGACGCGGTGGGCCGGGCGCGCGGCGTCGGCATCGGCGGCGGCAACGACGAGCGTGAGCAGACGCTGAACCAGTTGCTGGTGGAAATGGACGGGTTCGAGGCGAACGAGGGCGTCATCATCATCGCCGCCACCAACCGCAAGGACGTGCTGGACCCGGCGCTGCTGCGGCCCGGCCGGTTCGACCGGCAGATCCATGTGCCGAACCCCGACATCAAGGGGCGCGAGAAGATCCTGTCGGTCCATGCCCGCAAGGTGCCGCTGGGGCCGGATGTGGACCTGCGCACCATCGCGCGCGGCAGCCCGGGCTTTTCCGGCGCCGACCTGATGAACCTGGTCAACGAGGCGGCGCTGATGGCCGCCCGCGTCGGCCGTCGTTTCGTCACCATGGAGGACTTCGAGAACGCGAAGGACAAGGTGATGATGGGGGCGGAACGCCGCAGCATGGTGCTGACGCCCGAGCAGAAGGAAATGACTGCCTATCACGAGGCCGGCCATGCCATCGTCGGCATGAGCCTGCCGAAATGCGACCCGGTCTACAAGGCAACGATCATCCCGCGCGGCGGCGCCCTTGGCATGGTGATGAGCCTGCCCGAGATGGACCGGCTGAACTGGCACAAGGACCAGTGCGAGCAGCGGATCGCCATGACCATGGCCGGCAAGGCCGCCGAAATCCTGAAATACGGCGCCGAAGCCGTGTCGAACGGGCCTTCGGGCGATATCCAGCAGGCCAGCGCCCTGTCGCGCGCCATGGTCTTGCGCTGGGGCATGTCGGACGTGGTGGGCAACATCGACTATGCCGAGGCGCATGAAGGCTACCAGGGCAATGCCGGGGGCTTCTCGGTCAGTGCCGAGACCAAGCGCGCGATCGAGCAGGAGGTGAAGCGCCTGATCGACGAGGGCTATGAGACGGCGCGGAAGATCCTGATCGAGCGCCGCGAAGACTGGGAGCGGCTGGCGAAGGGGCTTCTGGAGTATGAGACGCTGACCGGCGACGAGATTCGCAAGGTCATTGCCGGCGAGAAGCCGGGCGAGGGCGACGATGTCGATACGCCCGCGCCAGGCGGCGGCACCGCATCCGTCGCGTCGATCCCGAAGACCCGCCGGCCGCGCAAGGCGAAGCCGGGGCCCGAACCGGAACCGGCGCCGCTGTAAGCCGGACGCCGCCGAAGAAGGCCCCGCATCCGGCGGGGCCTTGGTTTTTCCGCCGGATCGCCATGTCGCTGCCGGGCTTTGTTGCCAGTTCCGCCGATGCGGATGTCTGGCAGAAGGGAAACAGGCGATGGCGACGACGGTTCGGATCGAGAAACGGCAGCGGGGCCTTTTCGGCTGGGTGTTCCTGGTGCTGTTCTGGGGCTTCAACGCGCTGATGGCGGTGGGGTTGTTCCGGGGGCTGGCGGACAATGCCGCCACCATCGACACGCTGACCGACGATGCCCAGCGCGCGGGCGCGGCCATCGGCACGGCGCTGGGCGCGGGGATGGTGCTGACCATCTGGATGGCGGGCGCGGTGATCCTGGGGCTTTGCGTCCTGCTGACCCGGGGCCGGAAGATCATCACCGAGACGGTGAAAGGCTGATCTGCCGCCCGCGGGGCCTTTTGCTTGCAAACCTGCAGGGCTAGCATCCGCCCCTGTCGGTCGGGCGGGCGATCGGATGCGGAGGCAGGGATGATCACGGCATATCGGTCGCACGGGGCGCGGCTTGAACGGCTGGACCTGAACCGCCACGGCCTGCGCGAGGCCTGCTGGATCGACCTTGAGTCGCCCACGCTGGCCGAGGAAGAGGCGGTCGAGGCGGCGATCGGCATCGGCATCCCGACGCACGAGGACATGCAGGAGATCGAGGCCTCGTCCCGCGCCTATGTCGAGCATGGCGCGCTGTTCCTGACGGCACAGGTTCTGGCGACGTCGCCGGGGCACCAGATCGACATCGCGCCGGTGACCTTTGCCATCACGCCCGAGCGGATGATCACCATCCATTATCACCACCCGGGGTCGTTCGATTTCTTCGTCGACTGGGCGGCGCGGCACGACACGCCGCTGGCTTCGGGCGCGGCCGCCTGCCTTGGGCTGCTGGAATCGGTGGTGGACCGGCTGGCCGACATTCTTGAGGCGCAGGCGCGCAAGCTGGACCTGCTGTCGCGCACGATCTTCGAGGCGCACCGGCCGAACGGCAAGGCCGAGACGCTGGCCGTCGTGGTGCAGCGCATCGGGCGGGCCGAGGACATGAACGGCAAGTCGGTGGAAAGCCTGTCGACCATTCACCGGATGCTCGGGCTTATGGCCGTGCCCGGCCTGCCGGGGATGCAGCCGAAGATCACCGGGCTGGACAAGGGGCAGCTGAAATTGCTGATCCAGGACGTCAAATCGCTGCGCGAGGTGGCCGAGGGGCAATCGGCCAAGGTGCGCTTTCTGCTGGATGCGACACTGGGGGTGATCAACATCCGCCAGTCGGACATCATCAAGATATTCTCGGTCGTCGCCTTCGTCTTCCTGCCGCCGACGCTGATCGCCAGCATCTACGGCATGAACTTCGAGGTGATGCCGGAACTGAAATGGACCTGGGGCTATCCGGCGGCGCTGGGGCTGATGGTGGTGTCGGCGGTGGTGCCCTGGCTGATCTTCCGGTGGAAAAGATGGCTGTAGACTGGAACCCGGCGCTTTATGCGTCTTTCCGCGGGCTGCGGCTGCGGCCGGCGCTGGACCTTGTGGCGCAGGTCGGCGATCTGCCGGCGGGCGACGTGGTCGATCTGGGCTGCGGCGACGGCGCGGCAGCGGCGGCGCTGCGGGCCCGGTTTCCCGGGCGAAGGCTGGTGGGCGTGGATGGAAGCCCGGCCATGCTGGCGCGCGCGGCGGGATATGACGCGACCGATCTGGCAGACATTGCCGGCTGGCGGCCGGACGTGCCGCCCGCGCTGATCTTTTCCAACGCGGCGCTGCAATGGCTGGGGTCGCATGAGGTGCTGCTGCCGCGGCTTGCGGGGATGGTGGCGCCGGGGGGATGGTTCGCGGTGCAGATGCCGGGCAACCATTTCGCGCCGTCGCATGCGCTATTGCGCCGGGTGGCGGCGGCGATGTTTCCCGACCGGTTCAGCGAGGACGGCTATCGCCCGCCGGTTCACCGGCCGGCCGACTACTGGCGCATCCTGTCGCCGCTGGGCGAAACGGCGGTGTGGGAAACCGAGTATCTGCAGGTGCTGGACCCGGTTGCAGCCGGCCATCCGGTGCGGCGCTTTACCGAAAGCACGGCGATGCGGCCCTTCGCCGACCGGCTGAGCGAAGCCGAGGCCGGGGCCTTCGTCGCGGCCTATGACGCGGCGCTTGACGATGCCTATCCCCTGTTGCCCGGCGGCGGGGCGCTTTTCCCCTTCCGCCGCCTGTTCCTGACCCTGCGGAGGCCCGGCTGATGCCCACCCTGTTGCCCACCGGACATGTCGGCCGCGTCACCTGGCTGGGCACGCAGCGGCGGCCGGTCGAGAAGCTGGAAATCTTCGGCGAGCCGGTGGACGAGATGCCGCTGACCTTTGCCGGGTTTGCGGAAGAGGTGCATGCCGGGCTGACCCGGCCGTCCTGCAACCGCGTGCTGGCCCAGCATCCGCGCGGCACCGAAATCAGGAACGTGCGGCAGCTGTGTGTCGTGTCGGCCGAGGAGATGGCCGAGGTTGCCGCCCGGCTGGGGATGGCGCGGATCGACCCGGCCTGGGTCGGGGCAAGCCTGGTGGTCGAGGGCATTCCCGATTTCACCCATGTGCCGCCGTCAAGCCGGCTGCAGGGGCCGGACGGGGTGACGCTGGTCGTCGACATGGAAAACCGCCCCTGCCAGGAGCCGGCGGTGACCATGGCGCGGGCGACCGGCGGGCAGGGCAAGACGTTCAAGACCGCGGCCGAGGGGATGCGCGGCATCACCGCCTGGGTCGAGCGCGAGGGGGTGCTGCGGATCGGCGACAGGCTGCGGCTGCATGTGCCCGACCAGCGCGCCTGGGCGCATCTGGATGCGGCGCGGGCGGGGGCCAAGGGCTGAAAGACGGGCCCGCCGCGCATGTTTGCCGGCGCATTTGGCTGGTCGCTTGTCGCTCGGGGCACGTTCGGCGGCGCTTCGCGGCGCTATCAAGAGACCCGACGGAGGAGGGCGCGCAGAGGAGCGCGCCCCAGCGGAGGATTGCGGAGAATGGCCTTCAAGACCGACATCGAGATTGCCCGCGAGGCGAAGAAGAAGCCGATCATGGAGATCGGGGCCAAGCTGGGCATCCCGTCCGAACACCTGCTGCCCTATGGGCATGACAAGGCGAAGGTCGGGCAGGAGTTCATCAAATCGCTGGCGGGCAAGCCCGATGGCAAGCTGGTGCTGGTGACGGCGATCAACCCGACGCCCGCGGGCGAGGGCAAGACAACGACCACGGTCGGTCTGGGCGACGGTCTGAACCGGATCGGCAAGAAGGCGGTGGTCTGCATCCGCGAGGCCAGCCTCGGCCCGAACTTCGGCATGAAGGGCGGGGCGGCCGGCGGCGGCATGGCGCAGGTCGTGCCGATGGAGGAGATGAACCTTCACTTCACAGGCGATTTCCACGCGATCACCAGCGCCCACAACCTGCTGTCGGCGATGATCGACAATCACATCTACTGGGGCAACGACCTTGGCATCGACGAACGCCGCGTCGTCTGGCGCCGCGTGATGGACATGAACGACCGGGCGCTACGGGATATCGTCGTCTCGCTGGGCGGCGTGTCGAATGGCTTCCCGCGCCAGACGGGTTTTGACATCACCGTGGCTTCGGAAGTCATGGCGATCCTGTGTCTCTCGAACGACCTGGAAGACCTGCAGAAGCGGCTGGGCGACATCGTCGTCGCCTATACCCGCGACAAGAAGGCGATCTACTGCCGCGACATCAAGGCCGACGGCGCGATGACGGTGCTGCTGAAAGACGCGATGCAGCCGAACCTGGTGCAGACGCTCGAGAACAACCCGGCCTTCGTGCATGGCGGTCCGTTCGCCAACATCGCCCACGGCTGCAACTCGGTCATCGCGACCAAGACCGCGCTGAAGCTGGGCGAGTATGTGGTTACGGAAGCGGGCTTCGGGGCCGACCTTGGCGCGGAGAAGTTCTTCGACATCAAGTGCCGCAAGGCCGGGCTGAAACCGGCAGCGGCGGTGATCGTGGCCACGGTCCGCGCGATGAAGATGAACGGCGGGGTGGCGAAGGCCGACCTTGGGGCCGAGAATGTGGAAGTGGTGAAGAAGGGCTGCCCGAACCTGGGCCGTCACATCGCCAACGTGAAGTCGTTCGGCGTGCCGGTGGTGGTGGCGATCAACCACTTCTATTCGGACACCGATGCCGAAGTGGCCGCGGTGAAGGCCTATGTCGCCGAGCAGGGCGCGGAGGCGATCCTCTGCAAGCACTGGGCCAACGGCTCGGCCGGGATCGAGGATCTGGCGAAGAAGGTCGTGGCCCTGGCGGAAGGCGGCAGCGCCAATTTCGCGCCGCTTTACCCCGACGAGATGCCGCTCTTCCAGAAGCTGCAGACCATCGCCAAGCGCATCTACCACGCCGACGACGTGATCGCCGACAAGTCGATCCGTGACCAGCTGAAGGCCTGGGAAGCCGCCGGCTACGGCAACCTGCCGATCTGCGTGGCGAAGACGCAGTACAGCTTCACCACCGACCCGACGGTGCGCGGCGCGCCCACCGGCCACACCGTTCCGGTGCGCGAAGTGCGGCTTTCGGCCGGGGCCGGGTTCATCGTCGCGATCTGCGGCGAGATCATGACCATGCCGGGCCTGCCCAAGGTGCCGAGCGCGGAAGTGATCCGGCTGAACGAAGCCGGCCATGTGGAAGGGCTGTTCTGACGGGGTGCGTTGCCCTTCGCCGCGCCGCGGCTTATGTCAGGCGCGGGCGAAGGGGGAGACATCCGATGCGCACACCTGCGGAATGTCAGACGATGGACGAGCTGCGCGCCGAGATCGACCGGCTGGACGAAGAGCTGGTCGTGCTGTTCGCCCGGCGCGCGGCCTACATCGACCGCGCGGCCGTGATCAAGGCCGGGGCAGACCTGCCGGCGCGGATCACGCCGCGGGTCGAGGAGGTGGTGGCAAACGTGCGCCGCCATGCCGCCGCGCAGGGGTTGCCGCCCGATCTGGTCGAGAAACTGTGGCGTCGGCTGATCGACTGGTCGATCGCGCGCGAGGAAAGCCACCTCGGGCCCGACAGCCTGCGGAAGGGATGAGGGAATGACGGCGAAAGTGATTGACGGCAAGGCCTTCGCGGCCGATGTGCGGGCGCGGGTTGCCGCCCATGTGGCGCGGCTGAAGGAAGAACAGGGTCTGGTGCCCGGCCTTGCCGTGGTGCTGGTGGGCGAGGACCCGGCCAGCCAGGTCTATGTGCGGAACAAGGGCGTCCAGACGGTCGAGGCCGGGATGGCCAGTTTCGAGCACAAGCTGCCGGCCGACACCACCGAGGCGGCGCTGCTGGCGCTGGTCCGGCAGCTGAACGCCGATCCGGCGGTGCATGGCATCCTGGTGCAACTGCCGCTGCCGAAGCATCTGGATTCCGACCTGGTGATCAACACGATCGACCCGGCCAAGGATGTGGACGGGTTCCATATCTCGAACGTCGGGCTTCTGGGGACGGGGCAGAAGTCGATGGTGCCCTGCACGCCCCTTGGCTGCCTGATGATGCTGCGCGACCATCACGGGTCGCTGGCCGGGCTGAACGCGGTGGTGGTCGGCCGGTCGAACATCGTCGGCAAGCCGATGGCGCAGCTTCTTCTGGGCGACAGCTGCACGGTGACCATCGCGCATTCGCGGACGAAAGACCTGGCCGCGGTCTGCCGGGGCGCCGACATTCTGGTCGCGGCCGTGGGCCGGCCCGAGATGGTGAAGGGCGACTGGGTGAAGCCGGGCGCCACGGTGATCGACGTCGGCATCAACCGGATCGAGCGGGACGGCAAGGCCCGGCTGGTGGGGGATGTCGACTATGCCTCGGCGGCGGCCGTCGCCGGCGCGATCACCCCGGTGCCGGGCGGCGTCGGGCCGATGACCATCGCCTGCCTCTTGGCCAACACGCTGACAGCCTGCTGCCGGGCGAACGGCCTGCCCGAGCCCGAGGGGCTGACGGCCTGAACCGTCAGGCCGGGCAGCGCATCAGAAGAAGCGGCGCCTCGGCCAGCGGCTGCACCAGAAGAAGACTGTCGCCGACCGGCAGCAGCGTCAGGTAGCCGAGCCAGAGGTTCGCGGTCAGCGTCGAATGCAGCATGTTCGGGTCAAGCTCCTCAACCGGCTTGGCGCCGAACAGCCGCTTGATCTGGCCCGCTTCATCGTAGCTGGCGACATAGGTCATGCCGCCGGCATATTGCAGGCGGGCGACCGCGGCCCCGTCGCGCCACAGTTGGGTTGCCGTCAGCGTGGCGATTCCCGCCGGCGCAAGCTCGATCGGGGTGCGTTCGCAGGCGGTGGCGATCGTCTCGGCCGCAGGCATGGCGCGGTCATCGCCCATCAAGAGGCTGAGCGCGATCCAGCGCCCCTGAACCTGGGCGATCAGCGCGGTGTTTGCCGTCAGTTGGTCGCCGGGGCCGCGCTGGAAGGTGAGGGCGGGGATCAGTTCCTGCAGCCGGGAATAGTCCTCGGCTGGGTCGGCCATGGCGGCGGTTGCGGTCGTGCAAAGGGCAGCAAGAAGGGTGCGGCACAGCATCATTGAACCTTTGTGCAATGGCGGGACCGGAAGACGCTAGCATTGCAGCCCGCGCCCGCCTAGCGCGGCATCGGCATCGCCAGGGCGCGCGGGCCGGTCAGGACGGCCACGGCGTCGGGGCGCATCAGCGCGGCAAGCGCGGGATCGCGGCAGGCGAGGCCGCCGGTATAGGTGCCGAAGGCCGGCAGCAGGATACGGTCGGCATCGGCAAGGAAGCAGGGGCCGGACCGCCCGGCAAGCGCGGCCTTGGGGTGGTAGTGGCCCGAAACCTCAAGCCTTTCGCCGGGGCGGGCGATGTGGCGGAAGATCAGGGGGCCGACCCGCGCCTCGGCCCGGTGGGTGCCGCCAAGGGGCAGGGGGCCGGGGTCGTGGTTGCCCTCGATCCAGATCCATTCGCGCCCGGCCATCAGGCGGGCCAGCCAGAGCGCCTGATCCTCGGGCAGCGCATCGGCGGCGGCGAGGTCGTCGAACGTATCGCCAAGGCAGATGACCGTGGCGGGGGACAGGCGGGCCACTTCGGCATCAAGGCGTTCCAGCGTCGCCTGGGTTTCATAGGGCGGCAGCAGCGTGCCGCCACGGCGGGCGATGCGGCCGGACTTGCCAAGGTGCAGGTCCGACACCGCAAGAACCCGGCGCGCGGGCCAGAAAAGCGCGCCCGAGGGCAGCGCGTGCAGGGTTTCCGGGCCAAGGGGCAGCGTGTGGTGCATGGGGTGATTTGCGCCGCCGTCCGCGCCGGTTGCAAGGGGCGGGCAAGGATCAGGCAAGGCCCGCCGCCTGCATCAGCGCAAGCGCCGCGGATTCCGCCAGCCGTTCGCGGCCGTGGCCATAGATCGGCACCTTGCCGTGTTCCAGGAACAGCGGCGCGGCCAGCGGCGTGACGCGGGTCAGGCGGCGCAGGTCGATCCGGCCATGGATGCGGTCGAGCAGCGCCTCGATCCGGGCAAAGTCGATCAGGCCGCGCATCGCCTCGTCCCTTGTGATCTGCAGCAGCAGGTGGTCGGGATCGTAGCGGCGAAGCGTGTCATAGATGATGTCGGACGAGAAGGTGGCCTGCCGGCCGGTCTTGCGCTTGCCCTGATGGCTGCGCTCGATCAGCCCGGCGATGAGGGCGACGTTGCGGAAGGTGCGCTTCATCAGCGCATTGCCGCGCAGCCAGTGGTCCAGCCCCTGCCGCAGCGTTTCGCGGGCGAACAGGGGGGCGGGGTCGGTCACGGGTTCAAGGCCCCAGATCAGGGTGGCGTAGTCGGTGGCGACAAAGCCAAGCGGGGCAAGGCCCTGATCCTCCATCTGCTTGGTCAGGAGAAGGCCAAGGGTCTGCTGGGCGTTGCGGCCGGCGAAACCGTAGACGCAAAGGTGTTCGCGGCCTTCGTGCGGGAAGCTTTCCAGCAGCAGCGTGTCGCGGTCGGGCAGGCGCGAGACCTGCCTTTGCAGCGACAGCCAGGCGGCAGTATGGGGCGGAAGGTCGGGCCAGGTGTCCTGCGCGAGGATTTCAAGGATGCGGCCGGTCAGAAGGGTGGAGGTGGAAAACTTGGTGCCCGAGAAGACCGCCACCTTCGGATCGCGGCCGGGGGCGCGGGACACTTCGACCGTCAGCTCGTTCAGCCCCTCGTAGCGGACCACCTCTCCACCGATCAGGAAGGTGTCGCCGGGGGTCAGCGAGGCGGCGAAACTTTCCTCGACCTCGCCCAAGGGCTGACCGCGGCCGCGCAGGCGGACCTTCAGGGTCTCGGTGTCGGTGATCGTGCCAAGGTTCTGGCGGATCAGCGCGGCGGCGCGCGGGTCGCGCAGGTGCCAGTGGTCGCCCGTCCGTTTCAGGCGCTGCCAGCGGTCATAGGCCCGAAGCGCATAGCCGCCGGTGGCGACGAAATCGAGGACGGCGTCGAATTCGGCGCGCGTCAGGGCGGCATAGGGGCCGGCGGCAGTGACCTCGGCGAAAAGGTCATCGGCGCGGAAGGGGCCGGCGCAGGCGGCGATCAGGATGTGCTGGCAAAGGACATCGCGCGGGCCGGGACCGCGGGGTTCGCCGTCAAGCGCGTGGTCGCGCACGGCATCCAGCGCGGCCCGGCATTCGACCACCTCGAACCGGTTTGCCGGCACCAGAAGCGCGCGCGAGGGGGCGTTGTAGCGGTGGTTGGCGCGGCCGATCCGCTGGACCAGCCGCTTCACGTTCTTCGGCGCGCCGACCTGGATCACCAGGTCCACATCGCCCCAGTCGATGCCAAGGTCGAGCGATCCGGTGCAGACCACTGCGCGCAACTGGCCCGCCGCCATCGCCGCCTCGACCCGTTCGCGGCTTTCGCGGGACAGCGAGCCGTGGTGGATGCCGATGGGCAGGCCCTCGGCATTGGCAAGCCAGAGGTCGCGGAAGAACAGTTCGGCCTGGGCGCGGGTGTTGTGGAAGACCAGCGTCGTCCGGTGCGCGCGGATCTGCTGCAGGATCGCCGGAATGGCATGGCGCCCGCCGCCGCCGGCCCAGGGCGGCGGGGCATCGCTCTCCAGCATGGCGATGTCGGGGTCGGGGCCGGGATCGGCGTGCAGGATGCGGGTGTCCGGGCCAAGGAAGCGGGCCAGCGCCGGCGGATCCTCGACCGTGGCGGAAAGGCCGACGCGGCGCAGCCCGGGGGCCATCCGCTGCAGCCGGGCAAGAAGCAGCATCAGCTGATCGCCGCGCTTCGATTCGGCAAGGGCGTGGATTTCATCCAGGATGACGCGCTGCAGGCTGCTGAAAAGACGCGGCGAATCCTCGTAGGACAGGAGAAGCGCCAGGCTTTCCGGCGTGGTCAGCAGGATATGCGGCGGGTCGGCGCGCTGGCGCTTGCGCTGCAGGGCGCCGGTGTCGCCGGTCCGGTCCTCGACCCGGACGGGAAGGCCCGCACCTTCGACGGGTGCGCGCAGGTTGCGGCGGATATCGGCGGCCAGCGCCTTCAGCGGCGAGATGTAAAGCGTGTGGAGGCCGGGGGCGGGATCGGCCGCGATCTCGCAGAGGCTGGGCAGGAAGCCGGCCAGCGTCTTGCCGCCGCCGGTGGGCGCGATCAGCAGCGTCGAGGCGGCACCGGACGCGGCGAGCATCTGATGCTGGTGGGGGTGAAGCGTCCAGCCCCTTGCGGCGAACCAGTCTGACAGCGCGGCGGGAAGGGTGGACATGGGCGCAGGGTAGGGCCGCCGGGCGCCGCGTCAACCGGCGACCGGCGATCCGCGGCCGCAGCGGACGATCGCCCCCCTTGCGGTGCGCCGCGGCCGGGCGTAAGGGCCGGGGATGCGGCTGCTTTTTCTGGGCGATGTGATGGGGCGGACGGGACGCGCGGCGGTGGCCGAGCGCCTGCCGAAGCTGCGCGCCGACTGGCGGCTGGATTTCGTCGTGGTCAACGGCGAGAACGCGACCGGCGGCATGGGCCTTTCGGCGGAACACGCGAAGGCCCTGCTGGCGTCGGGGGCCGATGTCGTCACGCTGGGCGACCATGCCTTCGACCAGAAGGACATCGTGCCGCTTCTGGAGGAAGAGCCGCGGATCATCCGGCCGATCAACTATTCCAGGCTGGCGCCGGGGCGCGGCGCGCGGGTCTATGATGCGCCGGGCGGGCGCAAGGTTCTGGTGGCGCAGGTGCTGGGCCGGGTGTTCATGAAACAGCCCTTCGACGATCCGTTCAGCGCGATCGAACCGGTGCTGAAGGCGCATCCGCTGGGCGGTTCGGTGCAGGCGACGATCGTCGATGTCCATGCCGAGGCCACGTCCGAGAAGATGGGGCTGGGCCACTGGTGCGACGGGCAGGCGTCGCTGGTCGTCGGCACCCATACCCATGTGCCGACGGGCGATGCGGTGATCCTGTCGGGCGGCACGGCCTACATGACCGACGCGGGCATGTGCGGCGACTATGACAGCGTGATCGGGATGGAGAAGCTGGAGCCGATGCGCCGTTTCGTCACCGGCCTGTCGAAGGCGCGGTTCGAACCGGCGGCGGGCGCGGCGACGCTGTCGGGCGTCTTTGTCGAGACCGACGACCGCACCGGGCGCGCGCTGCGCGTGGCCATGGTGCGGCAGGGCGGCCGGCTGCAGGAGTCCGCGCCATGAGCCGGCGGGGCTATGTCGCGGTCCTTCTGGCCATGGGCCTTGGCTGGGGGATGACGCAGCCCCTGGGCAAGATGGCGACCGAGACCGGCTACAAGCCCTTCGGCCTGATCTTCTGGCAGCTGGCGGTCTGCGTGGCGGTGCTGGGGGCGATCACGCTGCTGCGGGGTCGCCGGCTGCCGCTGCATGCCCGCGCGCTGCGGTTCTATGTGGTGATCGCGGTGATCGGAACGCTGATCCCGAACTACACCTTCTACCTGTCGGTCGAGCGGCTGCCCGCGGCGATCATGTCGGTCATCACCGCGTCGATCCCGATGATTGCCTTCCCGATCGGCCTTGCCCTTGGGATGGAACGGTTTTCGGGCGTCAGGCTGCTGGGTCTGGGGCTGGGCCTTTGCGGCGTGGCGCTGATCGCGGCGCCGGGGGCGGCGCTGCCCGATCCGGCGATGGCGGCCTATCTGCCGGTGGCGATGATCGGCCCGCTTTTCTATGCGCTGGAAGGAACCTATGTCGCCCGGACCGGTGCCGAAGGGCTGGACCCGGTCGAGGCGATGCTGGGCGCGTCGCTGGCGGGGCTGGTGATGTGCCTGCCGCTGGCGCTGGCCATGGGGCAGTTCTTCGTGCCGCCGCCGGTGCCGGGCCGCGCGGAATGGGCGCTGGCCGCATCCTCTGCGATGCATGCGATCATCTATGCGACCTATGTCTGGCTCGCCGCCCGGACGGGCGCGGTCTTCGCCGGGCAGGTCAGCTATGTCGTGACGGTGGCGGGCGTCTTCTGGGCGGCGGCGCTTCTGGGGGAACGGCCGGGTCCGGGCATCTGGCTGGCGGCGGCGCTGGTCATGGGCGGAATGTTCCTGGTGCGGCCGCGCGAAAATCAGGCAGCCGCCGCTTAACACGACCGGGTTTGTAGAATATTCTTCCCCGTTCCCGGTCTTGCGCCTATAAGCGCGGCAAATGGCAAGGGGATGCGATGCTGGGCCTGGAACTCGACCAGACGGTGCAGGCGATCGTCGCGCTGACGATCCTTCTTGGGATGTTCGCGCTGTTCGTTTCCGAGGTGGTTCCCGTCGAGGTGACGGCAATCGGCGGCGCCGGGCTGATGATGGTCCTGGGCATCCTGCCGGTGGCCGAGGCGGGCGCGGTGCTGGCAAACCCGGCGCCCTGGACGATTGTCTTCATGTTCCTGGTCATGGGCGGCATGGTGCGCACCGGCGCGGTCGAGGCGATCATCCGCGCGGCCGAGCGGCATGTCGACGGGCGCCCGAAGGCGACGATCGTCGTCCTCTTCGGCATTGTCGCCATCGCCTCGGCCTTCATGAACAACACGCCGCTGGTTGCCGTGATGATCCCGGTGGTGATCCAGATCGCGGTCAAGGTGGGAACGGCGCCATCCAAGTTGCTGATTCCGCTCAGCTACATGACGGTCCTTGGCGGCATGATCACGCTGATCGGCACATCGACCAACCTGCTGGTCGACGGGGTGGCGGTGAAGCAGGGGCTGGAGCATTTCAGCCTGTTCGAGATCGCGCCCCTTGGCATTGCAGTGTCGGTGGCGGGCGCCCTGTTCCTTGGGCTGTTCGCCGGCCGCCTTCTGCCGGTGCGGCAATCCATGGGCGTCCTTCTCAGCGACCGGCGGAAGATGAAGTTCTTCACCGAGGTGGCCATCCCCGAGGACAGCGCGCTGGTCGGGCAGGCGCCGCTGGAGATCGACCTTTTCCGCCGCGACGGCGTCAGGGTGATCGACGTGCTGCGCGGCGATGCCTCGCTCAGGCGCGATCTGGCGCCGGTGCTGCTGGAACCCGGTGACCGGGTGGTCCTGCGCACCGAGATGGCCGAGCTGATGGACCTGCACCGCCGCAAGGACGTGCATCTGATCGACAAGCTGTCGAGCGTGAAGACCGAGACGGTCGAGGTGCTGATCGGCCCCGGCTGCCGGATGGAGGGGCAGCGGCTGGGCGACCTGAGGCTGCGGCGGCGCTATGGCGTCTACGTGCTGGCGGCGCACCGGCGCAACCAGAACATCGGGCGGCAGCTGGACGATCTGGTGGTGCGGGTCGGCGACACACTGCTGCTTGAAGGCGCGATCGAGGACATCCAGCGGCTTGCGGCGGACATGGACATGGTCGACATCTCGCGCCCGTCGATCCGGCCGTTCCGCCGGTCCAAGGCGCCGATCGCGGTGGGCGCGCTGCTGTTCATCGTCGTGCTTTCGGCCTTCGAACTGGCACCGATCCAGGTTCTGGCCTTCCTTGCGGTGGCGGTGATCCTTGTCACCCGCTGCGTCGACAGCGACGAGGCGTTCGAATTCGTCGATGGCCGGCTGCTGGCGATGATCTTCGCCATGCTGGCGGTCGGCGAGGGGCTGGACCAGTCCGGTGCGGTCGAGATGATCGTGACCGGCGTCGCCCCCTGGCTTGAGGGGCTTGGTCCCTTCGCGCTGATCCTTGCGGTCTATTTCCTGGGCCTGGTGCTGACCGAGTTCCTGTCGAACAACGCGGTGGCGGTGATCTACACGCCGATTGCCATCGAACTTGCGGAAAAGCTGGGCCACGACCCGCGGCCCTTCGTGGTGGCGGTGATGTTCTCGGCCACGCTCGCCTTCGCGACGCCGGTGGGCTACCAGACGAACATGATGGTCTATGGCCCGGGGGGCTACAGGTTTTCCGACTTCACCAGGGTCGGCCTGCCGCTGAACATCATCGTGATGCTGGTCAGCTGTGCGCTGATTCCGATATTCTGGCCGCTGTAGGAAGAGGGTCGCCGATGCGTGCTGCGGTTGTGATGGGTGTTCTGCTGCTGGCGGGCTGCGGCGCGGCTCCGGGGCCGGTCGAGCCGGTGTCGCTGCGGCTGGGGGCCGAGGTGCTGCGCCTGCGGCTGAGCGACGGCACCACCTGCGAGAAGCGCTGGGTCGGGGAACCGGCCGGGCGGCTTGACGGCTGCGGGCCGGGCTATGGCTATGCTGTCCATGTCGAGGAAAACCCGAACCTTCTGCGGCAACTGGCCGAGGGGCTGGTGCTGGCGCTGGGGGGCCGGGGCATCCTTGCGCCGATGGCCGAGGTGGTGATCACCGATCCGGCCGGGACCGACTGGGTCTTCGCCTCGCCGCCGCCGGCCGAATAGCGCGCCGGCCGCCGCGGCCTTGCCCTTGGGCGGGCGGGCGGTGTAGAGGGGCGGCACACCAGAACTCGGACCGGAGTGCAGGGCCATGGCAGGCCATTCGAAATGGGCGAACATCCAGCACCGCAAGGGCAAGCAGGATGCGATCCGCTCAAAGATGTTTTCCAAGCTGTCGAAGGAAATCACCGTCGCCGCCAAGATGGGCGACCCGGACCCCGAGAAGAACCCCCGGCTGCGGCTGGCGGTAAAGGCGGCCAAGGCGCAGTCGATGCCGAAGGACGTGATCGACCGCGCGATCAAGAAATCGCAGATGGGCGATGCGGCGGACTATACCGAAATCCGCTATGAAGGTTACGGCGCCGGCGGCATCGCCGTCATCGTCGAGGCGATGACCGACAACCTGAACCGCACGGCGTCGAACGTGCGCAGCTATTTCACCAAGGCGGGCGGCAACATGGGGCAGACCGGATCGGTCAGCCACAGCTTCGACCGGGTGGGCGAGATTTCCTATCCGGCCGGCGCCGGTTCGGCCGACGAGGTGATGATGGCGGCGATCGAGGCCGGCGCGGACGATGTGGAATCGGACGAGGACGGCCACTGGATCTATTGCAAGGTCGAGGACCTGCCGGCGGTGACCGAGGCGCTGGAAGCGAATTTGGGTGAATCGACCGAGGCCAAGCTGGTCTGGCGGCCGCAAAGCCGCACCGAGGTCGATCTTGATACCGCGCAGAAGCTGATGAAGCTGGTCGATCTGCTGGAAGAGGATGACGACGTGCAGTCGGTGACGCATAGTTTCGACGTGCCCGAAGAGGTTGCCGCTCAGCTTTGATGGGGGAGGCCGGCATGGCCCCGAAATTCGGCACGTCGGGCCTGCGCGGGCTGGTCGTCGACCTGACGCCCGGGCTGGTGGCCGACCATGCGCGCGCCTTCCTGCGGGCCTGCAACCACGGCACCGGCCTTTTCGTCGGGCGCGACCTGCGCGAGTCCTCGCCCGCGCTGGCCGGGGTGGTCAAGACTGCGGCGCTGGAGGCGGGGGTGGATGTCACCGATTGCGGCGCGGTGCCGACGCCGGCGCTGGCGATGGCCGCGATGCGGGCCGGGGCGGGCGCGGTGATGGTCACGGGAAGCCATATCCCGGCCGACCGGAACGGGCTGAAATTCTATACGCCCGGCGGCGAGATCACCAAGGCGGACGAGGCGGCGATCCTGGCTGCGCTGGGGGCCGTGCCGGCGGGCGCCCGTCCGGCGGTGCAATCCGTGGACGGATCAGTCGCGGCGGCCTATGCGGCGCGCTACACCACGGTCTTCGCCGGCGCGCTGCAGGGGCTGCGCATCGGCGCCTATGAACATTCCTCGGTCGCGCGCGACATTCTGGCGGATGTGCTGGCGGCCTGCGGCGCCGAAGTGGTTCGGCTGGGGCGGTCGGGGCATTTCATCCCGGTCGACACCGAGGCGGTCGATCCCGCGGTGCGGCTGCAGGTGGCGGCCTGGGCGGCGGAGCATGGGCTGGATGCCGTGGTGTCGACCGATGGCGATGCCGACCGGCCGATGGTCGCCGATAACGACGGGCGGATCGTGGCCGGCGATGTGCTGGGGGTGCTGACCGCCGGCTGGCTGGGCGCGCGGGCGGTGGTGACGCCGGTTTCGTCGAACACCTCGGTCGACCTGACCGGGCGCTACGCGGTGCAGCGGACGAAGATCGGATCGCCCTTCGTGATCGCCGGGATGGAGGCGGTTCTGGCCGCGGACCCCGACGCGAAAGTGGTGGGATACGAGGCGAACGGCGGCTTCCTGCTGGGCTTCGACGCCTGCAATGGCGCGTTGCCGGCGCTGATGACGCGCGATGCCTTCCTGCCGATCCTGGCGCCCCTTGCCGCGGCGCGGGCGGCGGGGCTGACGCTGGCCGGGCTGGCCGCCGCGCTGCCGCCGCGGTTCACGGCGACCGACCGGATCGAGGGGATCGCGCCCGAGGCGGCGAAGGCGTTCCTTGCCGGGCTTGACGGCGGGGCGGGGGCGCTGCTTTCGGCGGCCGGCCTTGCCGGCGAAGTGTCGCGCGACCTGACGGACGGGCTGCGGATGACGCTGGCCGACGGAACCGTGCTGCACCTGCGCCCTTCGGGCAATGCGCCCGAATTCCGCGTCTATGCCGAGGCCGGAAGCGCGGACCGCGCCGGCGCGATGCTGGCCGCGGCGCTTGCCGCCGTGACGGGCGCGCTGGGCGGCTGATCCGGCTGCGCGCGGTGACCGTCGCGCTGGCGCGGGGGCCGGTCGCAAGCGACGCGCCGCCTTCGCGGGAGATGTCAGACAAGGACGCGGGCGGCCTCGGCACGGATCGCCGCGGTCAGTGGCTTCAGCGCCGGGGCGGCCAGGCGCGTGAATTGCCAATGCAGGGGCACGTCGAACGGGTGGTCCGGGGCCAGATCGACCAGCCGGCCGGCGGCGATATGGCCGGCGACCAGAGCCTCGGGGTTGAGCGCCCAGCCAAGGCCCAGAAGGCAGGCGTCGACAAAGCCGTGGCTTGAGGCGAGGCGATGGCTGGGGAAGGCCAGCGCCGTGCCGGTGACCGCAGTCACCCACAGATCCTGCAGCCTGTCCTGTTCGGAAAAGCGGATCGCCGGCGCCGCGGCAAGCGCGGCGGCGGTGGGGCCGTCGGGCAGCCAGCGGGCGCGGAAACCCGGGCCGGCGGTGGCGCGGTAGCGCAGCGCGCCCAGGGGGATGGAGTCGCAGCCCTGCAGCGGGCCGGGGTGGCCGGTGACGGCCGCCACGACCTCGCCCCGGCGAAGCCAGTCCTGGCTGACATCCTGATCGTCGATCACCAGATCGAACAGAAAGCCCGGCGTCGCGGCCAGCGCCGGCAGCACCCAGGTGGCAAGGCTGTCGGCGTTCACGGCGATGCGCAGCGTGGCGGGGCCGGAGGCAAGGGCCGGCAGGTCGGCCGCCAGTTCGGATTCCAGAAGGCGCACCGCATCATGGTGGCGGATCAGCCGCAGGCCGGCGGGCGTGGCGGTGGCGGGCGGGCCGCGGCGCAGGAGAAGGGTTCCGGCCGCCTCTTCCAGCGCGCGGATGCGTTGCGAGATGGCCGAGGGGGTGACGTTCAGCTCGGCCGCGGCCCGGTCGAAGGCGCCGCGGCGATGGACGGCGGCAAGGGCGGCAAGCTGGGCAGGGTCGGGCATGGCGGGCGCCAGATTGAATTCGGCTAATGTCAGATCAGAAACATTAACTGGATTTCTGCGACCCGGCAATGCAGGACAGGCCGGCGAAAGGCGGTGGGTCATGGCGGGCGAACGGGATCTGAAACGGCTTCTGGCGACGATGCAGCCCGAGCTGCGCGGGCGCGACTGGGGATATGCGGTGGTGCCGGCCCTGCCGCCGGGCTTGGCGCCCTTTGCCACCGTGGCCGAGGATGAGGGGCTGACGCTGGTGGCGCCGATGGCCGCGCTGCAGGCGGCCGGCCTGCGGCCCGAGGGGCCGCTGGCGCGGATCACGCTGCAGGTGCATTCCTCGCTGGCCGCGGTCGGGCTGACGGCGGCCGTTTCCGGCGCGCTGGCGGCCCGGGGGATCAGCGCCAATGTGGTGGCGGGGTTCCATCACGACCACATCTTCCTGCCCGCGGCGGATGCCGACCGGGCGATCGCCGTGCTGCGGGACCTGTCCGATGCTTGAGGCGGCGGTTGCGGGCTATCTGACCGGGCTCAGCCTGATCCTAGCGATCGGGGCGCAGAATGCCTTTGTGCTGCGGCAGGGGCTGCGGCGGGAACATGTGGGCGCGGTGGTGGCGATCTGCGCGGGATCGGATGCGCTGCTGATTGCGGCGGGCGTTGCCGGTTTCGGCGCGGTGTCGGCGGCGGCGCCCTGGCTGGCAGGCCTCTTGCGCTGGGGCGGCGTCGCCTTCCTGCTGGTCTATGGCGCGCTGCGATTCCGCGCCGCGGCGCGCGGGGGTGCGGCGCTGCAGCCGGCGGCGGGCGAAGGCGCGCGCCTGGGCCGCGTCGTGGCGACCTGCCTTCTTTTCACCTGGGCCAATCCGCATGTCTGGCTGGATACGGTGGTCCTGCTCGGCTCGGTCTCGGCGCAATACGCGCCGCACGGGCTGGCCTTCGGACTGGCGGCCACGGTGGCGTCGCTGAGCTTCTTTTCCGCGCTGGGTTATGGTGCGCGCCTTCTGGCGCCGGTCTTCGCGCGGCCGCGGGCCTGGGTCTGGCTTGAGGTCGGCGTGGGTGTCGTCATGTGGACGATCGCGGCGGGGCTTGCCTTTTCCTGAAGGCCGGTGTCTGGCTGGCGCCATGACGCGCGCGCCGAATGCCCAGATTGTCAGGGGAATCCTGTGGATGGTGCTGTGCACGCTGGCGATGGTGGGCGTGAACGGCGTCATCAAGCACCTGGGAACGGCGGTCCCGGCGGCGCAGTCGGCGCTGATCCGGTTCCTGTTCGCGGTGGTGTTCTTCCTGCCGATGCTGGGGCCGATCCTCAGGGCGGGCTATCCGGCGCGGGTCTGGCGGCTCTTTGGCTGGCGCGGTCTCGGGCATGTGGCCGGGGTGCTTCTGTGGTTCTACGCGATGGCGCGGGTGCCGGTGGCCGAGATGGCGGCGATCGGCTTCCTGAACCCGGTGCTGGTCCTGGCGATCGGCGGGCTGATCCTGGGCGAGGGTCTGGGCGCGCGGCGGGTTCTGGTGGCGCTGGTGGCGTTCGTCGGCGCGATGGTCGTCCTGCGGCCCGGCCTGCGCGAGATCACCCCCGGGCACTGGGCGCAGATGGCGGCGACGCTGTGCTTCGCCTCCAGCTACATCGTCGCCAAAAGGCTGAGCGCCGAGGTGCCGGCGGGCGTGGTGGTGGCGATGATGACCTTCTCGGCAACCCTTGGCCTGCTGCCGCTGGCGCTTTGGGTGTGGCAGCCGGTGACGCTGGCACAGGTCCTGTGGCTGGGTGCGGCGGCGGGGTTCGCGACGCTGGGCCATTATGCGATGACGCGGGCCTTCGCGCTGGCGCCGCTGGCGGCGACGCAGCCGGTGGGTTTCCTGCAGATCGTCTGGGCGGCGACGCTTGGCGCGCTGGCCTTCGGCGAGGCGGTCGATCCCTACGTGATCCTGGGCGGGGGGATCATCATCGGGGCGGTCAGCCTGAACACCCTGGCCGAGGCGCGGCGCGGCCGGCGGGCCGAGGTGCCGGCCGAGGGCGTTGCGCCCTGACCGGGGCCGGCGCGCGGCAGGGTCACGCCGCGGCAAGGAACACCTGCCTAGGGTCGCGCGACACGGCGTTCCCGCGGAGATTCCCATGCCCGACGATACCACGATCCTGGGGCTTCCCCTGATCCTTGCCAACCAGGCGCAGAAACATGTCACCCACAACGAGGCGCTGGCGATCCTGGATGCCGTGGTGCAGCTGGCGGTGATCGACCGCAACCGGACGGTGGCGCCGGTGCTGGCGGCGCCGGGGGACCGGCATATCGTGGCGCCGGGCGGCGTGGTCGAATGGGCCGGGCAGGACGGCCGGGTGGCGGTGATGACCACCGCAGGCTGGCAGTTCCACACGCCGCGGCCCGGCTGGCGCGCGCATGTCCTGGCCGAGGGCGAGACGGTGGTCTTCGACGGGATCGGCTGGGCGGCGCCGTCCGAAGGGGCGGCGGAATTCGCCCGGCTGGGGGTTTCGTCCACGGCCGATGCGACGAACCGGCTGGCGGTATCGTCGCCCGCGGTCCTGCTGAACCACGCCGGCGCCGGGCATCAGCTGAAGCTGAACAAGGCCGCGGCCGGGCATACCGCCAGCCTGCTGTTCCAGACCGGATTTTCCGGCCGGGCCGAGATGGGCACCGCGGGCAGCGACAGCTTCCAGATCAAGGCCAGCGCCGATGGCAGCGCCTGGTTCACCGGGCTTTCGATCGCGGGGGCAAGCGGTCTCTGCAGCTTCCCCGGGGGCCTTGATGCGGCCGACCTGACACGGGCGGGCGCGGCGGTCTACGGGCGCGACAACGTGCTGGGCACGGTGTCGCAGGTGGCAGGCCAGCCGACCGGTGCGGTGGTCGAGCGTGGATCGAACGCCAACGGCGACTGGCTGCGCCTGGCCGACGGGACGCAGCTTTGCTGGCGCAGCGGGCTGTCGGCGGCGAATGCCGGCACGGCGGATGGCGCACTGTTCCGCTCGGCCAATGTGGGCTGGACCTTCCCGGTCGCGTTCAGCGCCGTGCCGGTGGTGATGCCGGGGCAGGCGGGCGATGCCGACTGCTTCGTTTCGGTGCAGGTGCCGACGACGGCCGCGGTCAACGCGCGGGTGCGTTCGACCGTCAGCAAGGCGGCGGCCGTGGGGTTCAGCCTGGCTGCGACGGGCCGCTGGTACTGATTGCCGCAGTTTGACATCGCCCGCGCCTGCGGCCAGAGTCCGCCGCGAAACCGGAGGACGGGCGATGAAAATTGCAATGATCGGCACGGGTTATGTCGGTCTGGTGTCGGGGGTCTGCTTTTCGGACTTCGGCCATGACGTGATCTGCGTCGACAGGGACCCCGGCAAGATCGAGAAGCTGAACGCGGGCGAGGTGCCGATCTACGAGCCCGGCCTTGACGCGCTGATGGCAAAGAACGTGGCCGCGGGGCGGCTGTCGTTCACCACCGACCTGCCCGGCGCGGTCGCCGGGGCCGAGGCGGTGTTCATCGCCGTCGGCACGCCGACGCGGCGCGGCGACGGCCATGCCGACCTGACCTATGTGATCGCCGCGGCCGAGGAGATCGGCCGGGCGCTGACCGGCTATGCGGTGATCGTCACCAAGTCGACCGTTCCGGTGGGCACCAACCGCAAGGTGGCCGAAACGGTGAAGGCCGCCAATCCGGCCGCCGATTTCGACGTGGCCTCGAACCCCGAATTCCTGCGCGAGGGTGCGGCGATCGACGATTTCATGCGCCCCGACCGCGTGGTCGTCGGCGTCGAATCCGAGCGTGCGAGGAAGGTCATGGCCGAGCTTTACCGGCCGCTTTACCTGCGCGAGTTTCCGGTGGTCTATACCGGGCTCGAAAGCGCCGAGATGATCAAATATGCGGCCAATGCCTTCCTTGCGACCAAGATCACCTTCATCAACGAGATTGCCGCGCTTTGCGAACGCGTCGGCGCCGATGTGAAGGCGGTGGCCCGCGGCATGGGCATGGACGGGCGGATCGGCAACAAGTTCCTGCATGCCGGGCCGGGCTACGGCGGGTCGTGCTTTCCCAAGGATACCAAGGCTTTGGCCCGCATGGGTCAGGAACATGCCGCGCCGATCCAGATCGTCGAGACGGTGATCAAGGTCAATGACGAGGTGAAGCGCCGGATGATCGCCAAGATCGAGGATCTGTGCGGCGGCGTGTTGCGCGACAAGGTGATCGCCGTTCTGGGCGTGACCTTCAAGCCCAACACCGACGACATGCGCGATGCGCCGTCGCTGACCATCGTGCCCGCGCTGGTGGGGGCGGGGGCGAAGGTGCGGGTCTGCGATCCGCAGGGCCAGCACGAGGGCGAGGCGCTGCTGCCCGGCGTGAAGTGGGCCGAGAACGCCTATCAGGCGGCGCAGGGGGCCGATCTGGTGGTGCTGCTGACCGAGTGGAACGAATTCCGCGCGCTGGACCTTGCCCGGCTGGCGCGGCGGATGACCACGGCCCGGATGGCGGACCTGCGCAACGTCTATGACGCCGACGAGGTCAGGGCCGCGGGGTTCGAGACCTATGCCAGCATCGGCCGCTGATCAGAGAAGCCCGAGGCAGGCCGAGGCGAGCATGAGCGCGGTTCCCCCCGCGCTCGACCGGCGCAGGCCCAGCCGGTAAAGCCGGGCGGCGCGGGCCGGCCCCCCCTTCGGTGCCGCTAGGAAGCCGTCAAGCGTCGCGCGCGCCTCTGGCGTCAGCAGCGGCGCGACGGTGGCCAGCGCCCGTGCCTGCGCCTGCATGTGGCCGCCCCATGTGCCGTCCAGAACCTGCGCCAGCCGGCGCAGCCCGCCGCGGCCGCCGCCCGATCCACCCAGCGCGTTGGCGCCGTGCTGGCGGTAGCGGGCGACGGTCGCCGGATCAAGCACCATGCGGCCGCCGGTTCCCGCGACCAGCTGGTATATCCACCAGTCATGATAGGCGATGCCCGCGGGCAGGCCGGCGCCACGGACCAGCGCCAGCACGCCCGCATCCAGCATCATCGTGTGGCCGCCGAACAGGTTCTGGCACAGCGCGGGCGCAAAGCCGGGCCGGGCGCGCCCCGCGGTCGATGCCCGCAGCGGCCGCAGCGCGGCATCGGTCAGGACGCTTTCGGCGGCATAGAGAAGCGGGCCATTCCCCGCGGAAGCCGCCATGCGGCGCAGGCCGCGGGCCAGCTTGCCCTCCAGCCAGACATCGTCCTGATCGGCCAGCGCGATGGTGCCGGGCGCAAGGTCGGGGTGGCAAAGGGCGGTCAGGAAGTTGGCGGCGGCGCCGCGACGCGGGCCCTGCACCACCCGCACCGGAAAGCGGCGGGCGAACCGGTCAAGGATGGCAAGCGTATCGTCGGTCGACCCGTCGTCCGATACGAACAGCTGCCAGTCGCGATGGGTCTGCGCCTCGATGCTGGCAAGTTGCTCGGGCAGGTGGGCCGCGCCGTTCAGCGTCGCCATCACGATGGTGACCTTGGTATTGCCTGCCGTCATTGCAGCTTCCCGCGCCCGTCGCGCCCGTCTTGGCGCAAAGGGCGGGGCGGCGCAATCCGTCAACTTCGCCGGATTTCCCCGGGGCGGTCCACCGTTCGGCAAGGTTTCGCCCGATAGGCTGCGCGACCATGAGGCCGGCAGGCGGCCATTGCGCGAAGGGGAAAGGGTGCCCGGCTTCACGGTTCTTGAGACATTCGCCACCGCCCCGCTCCATCTGATTTCCGGCATCGGCCGTATGCTGGTGATGGAGACGCAGGGCGGGCCGGTCCTTTATGCCGCCACGCGGGGCGGCGGCGGGCTGACGGCCTTCGACATCAGCGGCGGCATGGCGCTGGTCGATCAGGAAAGCCTGATCTCCCCCAGCCAGCTGCCGGCCGAGCCGTCGCTTGACGTGGTCCTGATCGGCGGGCAGCCGCATCTGGTGGCCAGCGGGCTGCACCAGACGACGCTGCTGGCCTACCAGCTTGACGGCGACGGGATGATCGGCGGCCAGGTGCGGCCCGCGGGGGGGCCGGTCGGCGTGATCTCGGCGCAGGCGATGGCCGCGCTTCAGGGCGGCACCCAGATGTTCGCCGCGCTGGCGAACGATGGCGCGGTGCGCAGCTACCGGATGGCGCCCGACGGTTCGCTGACACTGGTGCAGACGCTGGTGCTGGCGCCGGGCGTGCCCGGGGTGAATATCGCCGGGCTGGCCACGCTGCAGGTCGGCGGCGCCACCTTCCTTGCCGCCGCCTCGCCCGCGGCCGACCGCATCTCGCTGATGCGGGTCGCGTCCGATGGCGGGATTTCACTCGTCTCGTCCATCGGCGCGGCCGACGGGCTGGGGATCGGCGATCCGACCGGGCTTTCCGTCGTCGCCGCCCATGGCACGACCTGGCTTGCGGTCGCCTCGGGCGCGTCCTCGTCGATCAGCCTGATCGCGGTCGCGCCGGATGGCGGGCTGCGGGTCACCGACCATCTGGTCGACACGCTCGACACGCGGTTCCAGGGGGTCCGGGTGGTTGAGACATTCACCTGCGCCGGCCGGGCGTTCGTTCTGGCCGGCGGCGGCGACCGAGGGCTGACGCTGTTCGAAATCCTGCCGGACGGGCGCATGGTTCTGTCGGCGATGCTGCTTGACGATCCGGCCCTGGCGCTGGACGGCATCGGCGCGCTGGCGCTGCGGCAGACGGCCACCGGGGTTGAGGTCTTCGTCGCGGGCGAGGGCACGGGGATCACGCGGCTGACGCTGGACCTGACCGGGCTTGCAGCGCCGGTATCCGGCGGGGCCGGCAACGATTCCCTCACCGGCGGGGCCGGGCACGACCTGTTGTCCGGCGGCGCGGGCGATGATTCGCTGACCGGCGGGGCGGGCGGCGACGTGCTGCAGGACGGTTCCTGCGCCGATCAGCTTTGGGGCGGGGCCGGGGCCGATCTCTTCGTCCTGGCCGCCGATGGCGCCGTGGATGTGATCCGCGACTTCCAGCCGGGCATCGACCGGATCGACCTGTCGGCCTGGGGTCGGGTCTACGACCTTGCCGAGATCGCGGTCACGCCGATGCCCTGGGGCGCGCGCCTGCAGTTCGGGACCGAGGTGCTGGATGTCTGCAGCGCGAACGGCCTGCCATTGAGCCTGGCGCAGCTGGATGCGGCGGGGCTGTTCGACCTTTGGCATGCGGTCGGGCCGCTGCGGGGGCCCGACGGCACGTTCATGGGACACGCCGGCGCCGATTTCATCGAGGGTGGCACGGGCAACGACCTGTTCCTCCATTCGGCGGGCAACGACACGCTGGTCGGCGGCGCGGGGTTCGACACGCTGGACCTTGGCGGGGCAGATGCCGGATCGCGCGTTGACCTGGCCCTCGGCCGTGGCGAGACGGGGGCCGCGGCGGGGCAGACCTATCTGTCGATCGAGGCGGCGCTGGGATCGGCCTTCGACGATGTGCTTCTGGGCGGCGCCGGGGCCAACCTGCTTGACGGGCGGGGCGGCAACGACCTGCTGCAGGGCCGGGCCGGCGACGACCAGCTTGCCGGCGGTGACGGCGACGACACGCTGCAGGGCGGACCGGGCGCCGATGTGCTGCAAGGCGGCGCCGGGGTGGACTGGGCGGTCTGCTGGAACGCGGCAGCGGGGGTGCGGGTCGACCTGGTGACCCCGGCGATCGCGACCGGCGAGGCGGCAGGCGACCGGTTCTTCGGGATCGAGAACCTGGCCGGATCGTTCTTCGCCGACACGCTGGCCGGCGACGCGCTGGCCAACCGGATCGACGGGCTGGCGGGGAATGACGTGCTGACCGGCCGCGCCGGCAGTGACACGCTGGTCGGCGGCGACGGCGCCGACACGCTGCAGGGCGGGCTGGACAGCGACATGCTGCATGGCGGCGCCGGGGTGGACTGGGCGGTCTACTGGAACGCGGCGGCAGGCGTCCGGGCCGACCTGACCACGCCGGCCGATTCGGCGGGAGAGGCGGCCGGTGACGTGTTCGTGGCGATCGAGAACCTGGCCGGATCGTTCCTTGCCGACACGCTGGCCGGCGATGCGCTGGCCAACCGGATCGACGGGCTGGCGGGGAACGACCTGCTGCTCGGCCGCGCCGGCAACGACACGCTGGTTGCCGCCGACGGCGACGACACGCTGGAAGGCGGCGCCGGGGCCGACGCGCTTCACGGCGGCGCGGGGGCGGACTGGGCGGTCTATTGGGACGCCGCCGCCGGCGTCCGCGCCGATCTGACCACGGCGGCCGGTTCGGTCGGAGAGGCGGCCGGTGACCTGTTCACAGCCATCGAGAACCTGGCCGGATCATCCTTCGCCGACACACTGCTGGGCGACGCGCTGGCCAACAGGATCGACGGGCTGGCGGGGAACGACCTGCTGCTCGGTCGCGCCGGCAGCGACACGCTGGTCGGCGGCGACGGCGCCGACACGCTGCAGGGTGGCACCGGGGCGGACGCGCTTCATGGCGGTGCCGGGGTGGACTGGGCGGTCTACTGGAACGCGGCAGCAGGGGTGCGGGCCGACCTGACCACGCTGGCGGGTGCAACCGGCGATGCTGCGGGCGACCGGTTCTTCGGGGTGGAGAATCTGGCCGGGTCCTATTTCGCCGACACGCTGGCCGGCGACGCGCTTGCCAACCGGATCGACGGCTTGGCGGGGAACGACGTGCTGACCGGCCGCGCCGGCAACGACACGCTGGTCGGCGGCGACGGCGCCGACACGCTGCAGGGCGGCGCCGGCAACGATATTCTCTGGGGCGGGGCCGGGGCCGACACGTTCGTGATCTCCGCAGGCGAGGACCGCATCATGGATTTCCAGCGGGGCGTCGACCTGATCCGCCTTGACGCGGCCATGTGGGGCGGCGCTGCCATGACGGTCGCCGAGGTTCTGGCCCATGCCACGGTGGATCTGACCGCGGCGATCCTCTGGCTTGAACTCGGGTCCGGTCACCGGCTGGCAGTGCATGGCATCACCGATCCGGCACAGCTGTCGGCGTCGCTGACCATCGCCTGACCGGCGGTCAGGCCATCTGCATCGCCTTGTCGTGGTAGCGGATGCCTTCCTCGACATCCTCGAACCAGATCAGGCGCCCCTGGTCCAGCACCAGAACCTTGGTGCACAATTCGCGGATCACCGGCATCGCGTGGTTCACCACGATGGCGCCCGCGTGCCGCATCCGGTCAAGGAACACCCTTTGCGATTTCTGCCGGAACGCGGCATCGCCGACCGCCGTCACCTCGTCCACCAGATAGGTGTCGAAGGATATGCCCATCGACACGCCGAAGGCCAGGCGCGAGCGCATGCCGGACGAATAGGTGCGCAACGGCAGGTGGAAATGGCCGCCGACCTCGGCGAAGTCCTGGGTGAAGGCGACAAGCTCGTCGCTGTCGACGCCATAGATGCGCGCGACATAGCGCGCGTTCTGCGCGCCGGTCAGGTCCGGGTGGAAACTGCCGGAGAAACCGACGGGCCAGGAGATCGAGCCATGCACGTCGATCCGGCCCGAGGTGGGCGGCTGCGTGCCGGCGATCATGCTGAGCAGGGTGGACTTGCCTGCCCCGTTCCTGCCGATGAGGCCGATCGAGGTGCGCGAGGGCAATGTCATCGTGACGTTGTCAAGAACGGTCTTGCGCACACCGTTCAGCCGGAAGGTCTTGGTGAGGTTGACGAAGCGGATCATCGCCCGGCCCCCATCGCCATCAGCGCCGGTCGCGGGCCGAGTAGAAGATCAGCACCAGGATCGACCAGATCATCACAAGCAGGACACCCAGAACCCCCAGCAGCAGGCCGCGTTCCGGATAGCGCGAGCTTTCGGCCAGGGTCGGCTTCACATGCGCGGCCAGATAGCGCGTCCGCCGGCTGACTTCGGCAAGGGCGGCATCATAGGTCGCGCGGGCGGCAAGATAGGAGGTTTCGGTGAATTCCCGGTCGGCGGCCAGCCGTTCGTATTCCGCGATGACGGCGGCGGCAGCCTCGCCGCCACCGGTATCAAGCCCAAGGCCCAGTTTCGCCTTCTCGACCTTGATCCGCTCTTCGATCACGCGGATGCGCCGCTGGATCGGGATAAGCCGCTGGTCGCTGGCGACGCTGGTTTCCTTCAGCAGCTGAAGCTCGATCTCGGCCGCTGCCAGCTGTTCCTGCAGCGATCCGACGACGGTCATCTGCGCCGTCAGGTCGGCCTCGGGGTCGACGATCTGATAGCGGTTGCGGTACACCGTCATTTCCTGGCGCGCCTCGATCACCGCCTGGTGGGTCTTCTCAAGCTCGGAGCGGGCATGGCTGACCGCATCCTCGACCGCCATGTCGTTCATCCGGTTGATCATCTCGGTCGACCGGGTGAAGATCGCCTCGGAAATCCGCTGGGCATCCCGCGGGTCGAAGGCAAGAACGCGCACCTCGATCAGGCGGGTGGTGCTGTCGTAGTGGACCTTGACCATGTCGGCCCAGTAGTCGACCAGATCCTCGATCGTCCCCGTCTCGTCGAAACGGAAGAAGAAATCGTTCGCCGGCGTGGACCAGATCGACCGCAGGTCAAGCTCGGCGTCGATCTCGGCCACCAGTTCCTGGCTGTAGATATAGGTATAGATCACGTCGGTGTCGGGCGAACTTGAACCCGAAACGCTGGACAGGCCGGAAATGCCGCTCAGCAGCTCCAGCGCCGATCCGCCGCCGTCTTCCTGATGGACCGAGAAGCCCAGCGTCGACGCATACTGGTCCACCGCGCGGAAGAACATGTACCAGGTCGACACCAGCAGGGGCAGCAGCACCATCAGCAGGAACGAGGCGATCAGCCCGACATGGCGCCGGCGCAGCCGGCTGCTGCTGGCGGGCATGCGGACGGTGCCGCCGCTGTGCTGGAAGACCGCCGGGGTCTGGCGGGCGGGCAGATGCGCCGGCGCCGCGCCGGTCAGCGGCAGCGGTGCCGGATCAAACCCGCGGGTGGCGATCAGCGTCGGCGGGGCGGCGATCGGCTTCGGCGCCGGGGGCACCACCGAAAGCGCGGGTTGCGCCGCTGCGGCCTGCGCCGGGGTGGCAGGCGGCTGCGGAACTGCGGATTGGGGGGCTGCCTGGGACGGTGCGGGCTCGGCAGCCGGAACTCCGTCCTCTGCGGCCTTGCCCGCGATAGCCTGATCTTTTTGCGTCACGACAACCTGCGGCCTGTATCGCCTTTGCAGCAAAGTCTAGACGGCATCGGCCGGAAACGCCAGTGGCCCGTGCAGAAGCGGCGGAAACCGCGCGCTTGCGGCAACGGCACCCCGGATGCTAAATGCACCTCGCCGCGGCCCCCCTGGCCGCTTCCGGCCGCCGGCCGGACCTCCGGACCCTGACATGACCGCTCGCCCTGCCTCACCGCAAGTTCCCAGGCTCGCCGCAATGCAGCGGCGGCGGCGGTTTGCAAGCCTGCGGTCGATCATCGCGCTGATGCTGCGCGAGATGGCGACGACCTACGGCAAGTCGCCGGGCGGCTATTTCTGGGCCATCCTGGAGCCGGTGGCCGGGATCGCGGTCCTGACCTTCGCCTTCTCGTTCCTGTTCGACAAGCCGCCGATCGGCAGCAGTTTCGAACTGTTCTACGCAACGGGGATGCTGCCCTTCTTCATGTTCACGACGATCAGCGGCCGCATCGGCTCGGCCCTGGTCTTCTCCAAGCCGCTGCTGGCCTATCCGGCGGTGACCTTCGTCGATGCCATCATCGCGCGGTTCCTGGTGAATTTCCTGACCGAGCTGCTGGTCTTCTACCTGGTGATGGCCGGCATCTTCTATTTCTATGACACCCGCACCGTGCTGGACGTTGCGCGGATCGCCGAGGGGCTGGCGCTGGTCTCGTTCTTCGCGCTGGCGGTCGGTACGCTGAATGCCTACCTCTTCCTCAGGTTCCACGTCTGGCACGTGTTCTGGGCCATCATCTCGCGGCCGCTGTTCCTGATCTCGGGCGGCTTCTTCATGTTCGACGCGCTGCCCCGGCCGCTGCCCGACTATCTGTGGTTCAACCCGCTGATCCACGTGGTCGGCCTGATGCGGGCGGGCTTCTTCCCGACCTATTCGCCCCACTATGTCTCGGCCACCTACGTGATCGGCGTCTCGCTCGGGCTGATCCTGATCGGGCTGTGGCTGCTGTCGTGGCAGGGAAAACGGCTCTTGCACGAAAGCTGAGGGGGCGGGCTGGCGCCTGTCGTCAGGTCTTGGCTGCGGACTCGAGCATGTCCAGCGCCCGGTCCATGTCGCCCGTCATGAACGCAAGGCGGGTTTCGCGGATACGTGTGTCCGGCCAGGTCCACCATTCCAGAGCAAGCAGTCGCGCGATGTGCTCGTCGCTGAAGCGCTTGCGTATCGGGCGGGCGGGAATGCCGGCCACGACCGCGTAGGGATCGACGTCGCGCGTGACCAGAGCCCGGGTACCGATCACCGCACCGTGCCCGATCGAGACGCCAGACTGGATTATCGCGCCGCGGCCGATCCAGACATCGGCGCCGATGGTGACGTCAAGCCTTGCTTGATGCGCGGCGGGCCGTTCGGCCCCGGCCGCATGTCCGAATACCATCGCCATCGGATAGGTCGATACGAAATCAAGGGAGTGCATTCCCTGCGACCCGACGTAGATCGCGACTTCCGCGGCGATCGAGCAGAACGGGCCGATCCGCAGGCGATGGGTGGTCTTTTCGCCCTCGCTCCAGTGCAGGGACGGGGTTCCGTAGGTATAGTTCCCGACCTCGATGTCGAAGCCACGCTCGACCCATGGCCACAGGTGGAACGCCGTTGCAGGCGGCATGTTCGGATGATGGCGTTCGATCGGATTCTTGTCGGCAGGCATCGGGCGGGCTCAGTTGCGCTGAAGGAAAACGACGATCTGGCCCGGCTGCAGATGGCTGATGTCGGTGCCGACCAGCTTCCATCCCTTCCACGCCCTGCGGACATAGTCGATGCTTGTCGATGTTTCCCCGAAGAAGGCCTCGGCATCGCGCGTTCCCAGGTTGCCGCCGACAAGATGCGCAAAGCCCGTCTCGCGGTGCTGCCGCATCATCTCTTCCCGGATACTCGGGTCGAAGCGAGGCGCCATCCAGAAGCTTTCGCGCCTGATCGTTGCGGCCATGACGCCGCCCGGCGCGATCCGGTCGCGCAGCGCCTCCAGCACCTTGAACTGATACTTCTCGTTCAGGTGGGTGAACACGCTGAAGACATTGATCAGGTCGAATGTGCGGCCGGGCGAAAGCGGCAGCGATTCCGGGTAGGCATCGCACTGCCGATAGGTGCCCGGAACATTGTCGCGGGCGCATATGGCAAGCGATTCCGTCATCGGATCAAGGCCGAACAGCTGGTCGGCGGGAATGAAGCGCGACAGGAACCGCGGAATCCTTCCCCAACCGCATCCATGGTCAAGGAAGACCATCTCGGACGCCGGCTTGCCTGTCAGCAGTGCCGCATGGCCAAGCAGCGACTTGATGTAGGCCGAGGCGACGGCAACCATATGCGCGCCCGAGGTTCCCGTCCACTTCACTTGCTCGTCCTCGGACGGCGCGCGCGGCAGCAGTTCGCCCAGACGCCCGCCGGGGCGACGGACGAACTGCAGCAGCCCGTAGATCTCGAGCGGGATTTCGCGGAATACTGAATCCAGCCTGGGGTCGGTGGCGGCAGCGGTTTCGGCGCGGTCGATCAGGTACCGGAAATCCGTATCCTCGAGAAGTGTCGGGTCGATCATCGGGAAAGTGTCCTTGCCTGGGCGGCAACCGGGTTGCAGTGCCGCAGAGATGGGGTTCAGGATTGCTCGACGATGCCGAACTTCTGCATCCGCGTCCGCACGAATGCATCGAAATCCTGGTCGTCGCTTGGCACGCGGCTCATGAAACGCTCGGCGCCTTCGGAAATCACGATGTCTGCCCCGACGCGCCTTGCGTAGTCGAAGTCGACGCTGGCCGTCCAAAGGAAGTGGGTCTCGCGAAAGGTCTCGGCGAGGAGGCCGCTGAGAAGGTGGGGCCGGTATTCCGAGAAGCTGTCGCCGAAGAGCACGACCTTCCGTTCGATCGCGCCGGGATCGTCGTTCCGGAATACCACCTGGGTGCCGACATGCAGCTCGCTTTCCGAGAAGCGCCGGTTGCTTTCCTGAAAGGTGACAAGCGGATTTGCGTGGATGCGCCGGGCCTTGCTGAGCACGCGGTAGAACCTGCCACGCTCTTGCTGCGGCGTGGCAAGCTTGCCGCCCAGGTCGAAGGTCAGGTCGCCCTCGGAGAAGGGCCGGCCCTGCAAGGTGCGGTCGAATGGCAGGCCCAGTCGTGTCATCAGCAGCTGATAAGCCGCGAAACAGCCGAAGAATGTCCAGTGCGTATCGGTCTTCCAGTAGAGCTTGGCGTTGTTCTTGACCGTGCCGAAGAAGGCGACCGGGTCGACCAGCAACTCGGCCAGCTCGCCGGTCATATGCCGGCGCAACTGGGCGCCGGGGCGGACCGAGGTATCAAGCTCGCCCCGGAAGTATTCGGGATAGACGCTCAGCTTCTCGGGCGCGATCAGGTGCATGTAGCGCGCGCCGAATGCGGCGGCGCGGTTTTGTCGACTGGTAAGTAGATTGACCCAATCTTCTCGTATATCAGGCGTGAATGGCGTCCTCGGTGCAGAATAGAGATCTAGCGCATTGTTCGAACCACCGATTAGGAAGAGCCAGCCATCGTGACCGATGTGCACGTCGTTCTCGATCTTTGCTGCCTGACGCGAACGCGGCTGTCTTGGCGGCGCAAGTGGTGTGAATTCAAGCTTTGAGAGGTCACAGAACGTCTTGTAGCTTGGATATAGCAATTCGGCGAGACGGTTGAAGTTTTTCACCGAAAGATCACCGATGTCGCTTCCTGTCGAGTGGCGGAAAGCGCCGAAGCTTGGGTCGACATGGTGCTTCAGGCCAAGCTTGTCAAAGACGCGCCGCATCGTGCCTTCAGGTTTCTTGAGCAACTCGGCATTTGTCAGAACTGTCAAGGCGTCACGCCCAAAGACGGCGTTGTAGGCATTGAATCTTGGCAAATAGGCACTGAAGCCTAGTGCAAGGTACAGCGCGAAAGCGCGTGGATCCTCTTGGGTCAGTGCGCGCGAGAAGTCCTGCGAGAAGAACTCATCCGCGGTTAGATTGGCCAACGCGGGATTCTTGACCACGGTTTTCAAGTGGTGAAAGTGCGAGACCGCTCTGGCGATAGGGTCGCGGACGATCAGGAAGAGGTGCGCCTCAGGCAAGATTGCCTTTATGTGTGCAGGGATCGCCCTGTTGTCGGCCAGATCGAAGTAAGTCGGACTGGCATCGATGGCCATCACATTGTCGGGCACATCGGTGAACTGTTCGGCATACCAGTCAAGCCCGCGATCGCGGTGCAGCGAGAAGTAATGGATCTCCTTTGCCGTCCCGCCGGAGATTTCGGGGTGAGTGCACATGTGATCGTAAAGCGCGGTGGTTCCGCCCTTCATCGTTCCGACTATCAGTATCTGCGGTAACTTGTGCCGAGGGTTACCGTTGGTATCAAACGCAGGCTTGATGACTCTCGGGCGGCCCGTGCCTCTTGCGTCGGTGGTTTCCTTCGTGAGGTCAGGTCTTGGCGATTCTGTGGTGCCAGGCAAGGATCAGTTCCTTAGGAAGGGACGCCGGCCGGATTCCCGTAGTTCCAGGGCTCCCGCAACTGACGCATACACACCTGTTGATTTCACTCGTTCCGTGGGACAATGCAAGTCGCCCTCCACCTGACCAGCGCCAACCCCGTCGAGATTGGCGTGGCTTCTCCAGGCGTAGTTTGCTTGCTAGCGTTTCAGGTTGAACTGGCGGATCAGCGTTTCGACATAGGCCGCTGCGGTGGCGGCGAGGCGTGTGGTGTCCGCAAGGCGGGCGGCGGTGGCCTGCATCCGTTCGATCTCTTCAAGTTCTGGCCATCCGAACCGGCGTAGCGTGACGCTTTCGTCGTGGCGCCTGTGACTATTAAGCGGTGTCGCGGTGTAAGCGCAACCACCCCGGGTCAGGAGATGGGCATATACGCACCAGTCGCCTGCGACCCGGTAGCTGAGGATTTCATCAATGTGTTCGCGCATCGTCCTGACCAGCGCCGCGCGCCGGAAAACCACGGCGCTGACATTGGGGATGGTGTTCTTCACGCTCAGCCCCTCGGCAATCTCGGCGGTCCCGGGGCGGATGTAGTCGGCCTTCCAGCGGGCGGGCGAGATGTCGGCCACATAGTCCAGATAGGTGTCGGCCAGGATACGCCCGTCCTGCGCCATCTGCCGCGACTGGGCATAGCTGAGGACGATTTCGTCCTGCCGCATCGCGGCCATGGTGCGCGACAGGAAATCGGGTTCGGCCAGATCGTCGGCTTCGGCGATCCAGAGGCATTCGCCGGTAGCGGCCTCGGCCCCCTTCTGCCACTGACGGAAGACCGATCCCGAGTTCCGGTCGTTCAGGATGATGTTGACCGGAATGTCGATCCTTGGAAGAAGGGCGTCGATCACGGCCCGGCTGTCGTCGGTCGAGGCGTCATCAAGGATCACCAGCTCGGAAACCGGATAGGTCTGGTTCAGGATGCTGTCGATCCGCGCGGGCAGGAACCGGGCATAGTTGAAGTTCGGCACCACCGCCGAAACCCGCTTCGGGCCGGTTCCGGCAAGGTCCAGAAGATCGTGGACATAGGCCGGGAATGAAATCTCGGGCCGGCGCCAGAACGCACGCGCGCGTTCAAGGCGGGCCGCGGCCGTCGCGCCTTCGGCAAGGCCGGCCAGCGCGGCGGCCAGCGCGCCTGCATCCTCGGCCGGGACCAGCCGCCCGCCGCAATCCGCGATCAGGCCGTCCGTCCCCGTCGCGCCGGCGAAACCGGCGACGGGCAGCCCGACGTCCAGCGCCTCAAGCACGACGGAAGGATAGGGGTCTTCGCGCGAGGTCAGGGCAAGGACATCGGCGCCGGCATAGAAATCGTCGGTGTCGGTCATCCGGCCGGGAAGGACCAGTCGCTTGTCGGCCTTCAGCTGGCCAACCCGGCCGGCAAGGCCCGACTGCAGCCGCAGGTCGTGGTGGCCGATCCAGACAAAGACGGTGTCATCCCGCCGGGCCAGCCGCTCGGCCGCTTCCACGAACAGGTCGAACCCCTTGCGGCGGTCGGCAAAGCCGACGCCGAGGACGATCCTTGCGCCGGCCGCAAGGCCAAGCCGGGCGCGCAGGGCGCGGTAGGGGGTGCTGCCCGGCCCGAAGCCCGCGCGGAGGCTGTTGCGCTTGTAGGCGCCCTGCGGTCGCAGCACCGCCTTTTCGGCGGCAAGGCCGGTCAACTCGGCAAAGCTGTCGCGGACCACGGGCGCGGCAAAGACGATCCGGTCGGCCGCGCCGGCAAGTGCCGCGGCCGAATCGCCAAGGCCGAGCGATGCGATCACGCCGGGAAGTTCATGCACCAGCCCGACGACGCGGATTCCTGCCTGCGCCAGCGTGGCGGCGAACGGGCCCGAGACCGTGGTGTTGCAGATCGCCACGCCTATGCCGTCGTCGCGCAGGCGCGCGGCAAGGGCCTTCGCCTCGGCCCCATCGGGCGCGCGGCCGGCAAGATCGTGCACCCTGCGGGCCGCCGCCGCAAATTCCGGTGCCAGCGGCCCCGGCCCCAGAAGCACACAATCCACCGTCTTGCCGAACCTGCCCGCCAGCGTGCGGCAAAGATTGAGCGCCAGGTACTGCGCGCCGTGCGGATGGGCGTCATGCGACACGACTGCGATCCGCCCGGGGTGAGTGCCGCCGCCATCCACCGTCGCCAGCGACCCCAGGACATCGGCCGTTTCCTGCAGGTAGCCATAGCCGAAGCGGCGGTCAGGCTCCAGATGCGCGCCCTCGGCCCATTCGTTCCAGGCGTTGACAAAGACGAAGGGCGGCTGTTCCGGATTGGCCGCCATGGCGTCCTGCGTCATCCGGCAGGCGCGCCGCAACCACGCCCCATAGGCGGCCGGCGTGGCGCCATGGAAGATGTGGCCCTTGCCGGGCTTGCGCGCCTCGTTATCCCAGCCGGGGCTGACCGTCTTGATGAGCGGATAGTCGCGGCCGGTATCGGTGTAGGAAGTGGCCATCCCCTCGAAATCATAGACGATGCCGCTGAAGTCCGGGTTCGCCAGGCTGATGTGGTCGGTAATGTCGACGCGGCCGGCGTTATGGGGTGGAAACTCGATCGCCGCGTCAAAGCCGTAGGGGCGCGGATCGGTGATGCCGAAGCTGCGCGCCGCGACAAGGTACAGCTCGCCGATCCCCTCGCGCCGACAATAGTCGCGCCAGCGTTCGGCCGTCGCGCGGGCATCGGGAAGCTGCGTCACGCGATAGACGATCAGGATTGGCCTGCCGTCGTGGCGGATGTAGCGCGGATCGCGCATCGCGGGTGCGATGTCGGCGATGAAGGCCAGGTCATCCTCGGGCGTGTGGTTCTGCCCGATGAGGATGTCATCCTCCATCCCGTCCCAGCGGCGCGTCCAGTTCTCGTTCGCCCAGCAGAGGCAGAAGGGCAGGTCAATCTGGGGGTTTGCAAGAATCTGGTTGAACGGACGCTCCAGCAGGCGCCGCCCGGCAAACCAGTAGTGGTGATAGCAGAAACCGTGGACGCCGTAGTGGCGCGCGAGTTCGGCCTGCTGGCGCTGCACGTCCACCAGTCGCAGGTCGTAGAACCCCAACTCGCCCGGCAGATGCGGCTGGTAGTGGCCGGCGAATTGCGGCGCGGCCTTGGTGACGTTGGTCCATTCGGTGAAACCCGTGCCCCACCAGGCGTCGTTCTCGGGGATCGGGTGGAACTGGGGCAGGTAGAAGGCGATGGTCTTGATCGGGCTGGCCGAAACATCCGCCGGCAGAGCGGCCTTCGACACATATTCTGCCCCTTGTGCCGGGTCGCGCCGCGCGTTGGCAAGGATCTGGCCTACATAGCCATCGGGGGCGGGGGCAGAACGTGTTCCGGTTTTCGCGCCGCCCGGTGCAGGCGGCGCTGACCGAAGCGCAATGCCCATCCTCTCGCGAATGCCGCGAATTCCTTCCTGCCGCACGACGCGCAGCGTCCTGCCGATTGTTGGCAGGATGCCGCCCCCAAGCCTGACCGAGGCCACCGCCGCCCGCGGCAGCCTGCGCAGCGCCCGTGCTGCGCCGCCCGCGCCGCGCAGTGGCCGGGTCACGCGCCACGACAGCGATCCGCGAAAGTCCTGCTCCATGCGGTGAAGCTTGACCTGCAGGTCCTCGACCCAGGCCCGGGTCGCGTCCAGATCGCGCGCCGTATGACCAAGGGCCGTTTCAAGGCCAGCAGCGCGATCGGACTCGGCGAGGCGGGCGGTCCGTTCGGCTTCCTCGCGCTCTGCCAGGAAGAGCGTCTCCCTGCGCTGCGCTTCGGCCTCGGCCAGCGCCTTGTTGCGGCTTTCTACCACACGGTCCAGGTAAGGCATCGCACGGCCGAATTCGGCGGCGATACGATCAAGCGCCGCCCGCGCCGCGCGGACATCCCTTTCCGCTTCAAGGACGCGCAGTGCCGCGTAGGCATCGGCGACCCAGCCGGCAACCTGCGGGTCGATCTGTGCCTCGTCAGGGCGCCGGGCATGGTGGCGGTGGCCCGGATCGACGAAACCGGCGATTTCGGCAGCCATCTCGCTGACGCTGGCGGGCGTTTTCAGCCCCAGCGAACGGACCACCCGGTCGATGACGGCGACGGGTTGCTCGGCCAGCGCCTCGAACGAAACCACAGCATGCGGATAGGCCCGCGCGGCACGTTCGGCGCCCAGCATGTGCGAAAGCCACAGCAGCGCCGCATCGAAGCGGTCAAATCCCTTGGGCCAGAATATGCTGCGCGCAACCAGCGAATCCATCACGTCCAGCGGGTTGCGCAAGGCGACGACAATCCGCACGTCATAGCCCGCAGCCTCGACCGCGCTGATGAAGAAATCGGCGAAACGGGCGGTGCGCGGTTCCTTGACGATGATCAGCGGCTCGGTTCCAAAATCCTTGGCCAGGATTTGGCCGATCTTGCCGGAAATCCCTTCCAGCTCGGCTTTGGACCGCTGTGCCAGATCAAGGGGCCGCCAGTCGTGCCATGCGGAATGAAGGTCGGCCAGAAGGCCGTCATGGTAGTCGACAAGGGCCGCTGGCTCCCAATGGCCAGCCTCATTTCCCGGCGCGGCGCCGACCAATCTCGTTGGCAGGGCGGCACCAAGCATGCTGATCGACCGCGCCAGCGCGCTGGTGCCTGACCGGTGCATTCCCAGGACAAGAACGCAGGTCTTTCGCGCCGCTGGCGTCTTGTCGACGGTCCGTGCCGCGACCGCCGATGCGGCCACCGCCTTCGCCCCGCGCTTTCCGGATTCTTTCTTCGCGCCGGGTGCCTTGCCGCCGGCGGGGGAACCTGTTTTCTTGCCCTGCATTCGCCCTGACCGACGTGACATCCCCGCGTCAGCCGCGCAATGCGCGACCGTGCCGCTTGTTATTACAGATGCCGGAAATGTTCCATCCGCCAGATGGCGCAGGGCGGCGGTCTGCCCAACCGGTCAGATCAGCCCGGTAAGGGCGGAAAACCAGAAGGCCGCGCGCGCGCCGGCCCCCTGGTGATAGGCGCCCGACGCCCGCAACGGCGCAATGCGGTGCAACGGCCGGGCGTCCAGTGCGGTCGCAAAATCATGCAGAACGCGCCGGTTGGCAGGTGTCAGCCGGTGTTCCGATCGCAGCAGGACGGCCACGTTCTGCCGATACCACTGGCCATGCGCGCCGCGCAGGTGACGCCAGATACGGCGGGGAAGTGCCTGGAATCCCGCGTTGGACCCGACGACGTTTTCGCCGTGCTGACGGTAGAGCACCCCGACCTCGGGGTCCAGCACCGTGGCGGCCCCGGCGCCCGACAGGATCTGGTAGGCCCACCAGTCGTGCAGCAGGATCGCGCCGCCGCCGCCCGCCTCGGCCTCTGCCGCGCCAAGGATCGCCGCGGCAGAGGCGTTCATCGCCATGCCATTGCCGCTGAAGACATTCTGGACCAGGGCATTGCGAAATCCGGTCGGGTATCTGGGAAGCGGCGAAAGGCCGGTCTGCCGCAGGTCGGCATCGCAATAGGCAAGCCGGCATCCGTAGAGGACCGGCGTGGGCGCGGCTTCGATCTGCGCCACTGCCCGTGCCAGATGATCGGTGTGCCAGACATCGTCCTGATCGGCGAAGGCAAGCGCTCCGCCGCCGGTTTCGGCATGGTGGCGCAGCAGGAACCGGAAATTCTCGGCCGCGCCGTGCTGCGGCCCTGTCATCAGTGTCACTTGCCCAGCTGACCGGCCGGCCGCGAAGGCGCGGACCAGACCCGCGGAACCGTCTTCCGATCCATCGTCCGAAACCACCAGCCGCCAGTCGGGGAAAGACTGGCCGGCGATGCTGCGCAACTGGTCGGGCAGGAAGGCCGCGCCGTTCCGCACGGCCATGAGGATGGCAAGCCGGTCCAAGAATGCGCACTCCGCCTTTCGGCGAATATGTGATGGCCGCGTCCCGCAGGCAAGCATTGGCAATGCTGCACCGCGCCGCGCCGCCGCCCGCGCCTTGTCAGACCACCAGGAAATCCGACAGGTTCACGACTGTCCCCGCGCTCAGCGTGGCGATCAGCGTCTGTGCGCCCGCACCGTTGCCGTCGGCGTCATAGAACAACTGCCCCGTTGCCTGGTTGTAGATCACCCGGTGTGCAGCGGTGGTGGCTGCCGCACCCTGGTTGAACGCAGTCCCCGCAAGCCCGCCAAGCGCAAGGCCGGTGAAGATCGCGTCGTCGAAGACGATCGTATCGTCAACCGAGGCGAAGTCGTTGATGCCGTCGGCCTGACCGGCACCGATCGCGGTGTTGAAGAAGAAGGTGTCCTGGCCGATGCCGCCCACCAGCGTGTCGGCGCCTTGCTGGCCGAACAGCGCATCGTTGCCCGAGCCGCCGTTCAGCACGTCATTGCCGAGGCGTCCAAGCAGGACGTCGTCGCCATCCAGCCCCGACATGTTGTTGCCGCCGTTGTCACCCCGAATGGTATCGGCAAAGACCGTCCCCGCGACGTTCTCGACATAGACCAGAATGTCGCCAAGGGCCTCGCCCGTGGCAAGGCTGCCGTTCATCATGTCGATGGTCAACCCGGTCGCGGCGGTCGCATAGGTCGCCAGGTCGATCCCGTCCTCGCCGATCAGCCGGTCCGCACCCGCGCCACCGTTGAGCGTGTCATTGCCCGCGCCGCCATAGAGCGAGTCATTGCCGCCGCGCCCTTCAAGGCTGTCGTCGCCGGCGTAGGAGATCAGCCGGTTGATCGCGCCATCGCCGCGCAGGATGTCGGCGAAGGACGAACCGCCGACGTCGTGGATCTGCATGTAGACGTCGCCTGCGGCATCTCCGGTATTCGCGACCGTGTTGACCAGGTCGACGGTGACGCCGCTTGCTGCCGTGAAATAGGCCGCGGTATTGACGCCCGCACCCCCCACCAGCGTATCGGCGCCCTGGCCGCCGACCAGCGTGTCGTTGTTCGCCCCGCCGTTCAGGCGGTCGTTGCCGCCACGACCGTTCAGTTCGTCGTTTCCATTGTATCCGTCCAGGACGTTGGCCAGGTTGTTGCCCCGCAGTATGTCGGCAAAGTTCGTCCCGGCGAGGTTCGAGATGTTGACCAGCACATCGCCGGCCGCCTCGCCGGTGCTGGCGCCGCCGTTCATGAGGTCGACGGTCACACCAGCCGTTGCTGTCCAGTAGCCGGCGGTCGTCGACACGCCGTTGCCGACAAGCCGGTCTGCCCCGACGCCGCCATTCAGAAGGTCGGAACCCGCGCCGCCGGTCAGCGTGTCGTTGCCCTGGCTGCCGAACAGCGTATCGTTGCCCGATCCGCCGTCCAGAACATCGTTGCCCGCGTTGCCCTGCAGCACGTTCGCCGCGGCGTTGCCCGTGATCGTATCCCGCCCGCTGCCGCCGTTGGCGTTCTCGATCACCACGCCGCGGGCGATGCCAAGGTTGTGGCGGCCGCCAAGGACGGACGACAGCGATTCAGCGATCAGCGAGATGATCTGGTTCTGGCTGGTGTTCGCGAGGTTCAGCGTATCGGTGCCGCCGCTGTCGTAGATGGTCATCGACATCAGCGCGCCGGAATTGACCGCCTGGTCGATGGCGGCGACGCCGGTGTTGGAGCCGAAGCCCCAGGTGGTGTTGCCGGTGAAGGCGGTGGTGTGGGGGCCGTAAAGCCGCTGGATCGCGATGATGTCGGCGATCTGCGGGGTGAAGATATAGCGCGACGACCCGTCGACGAAGGTGTTCCAGTCGCTGGCGCCGCCGAAGTCGAACTCGTCGTTGTCGGTCTGCATGTAGGACATGATCGACCAGGCGAGCGAATCGTTGAGATAGAAGTTGTCGATCCCGTAGGTGGCGCTGCCGTTGTAGTTGCCGCCGTGGCCAAGGCCCAGGGCATGGCCGATCTCGTGGATGTAGGTCTCGAAGGAATAGCTGTTCAGCGAGGTGCCGAAGCTCGTCAGCCAGTCGGGGCCGACGTTGACGGTCGAACTGGTGATCGTGCTGCCGCTGGTGAAGGTGTTGGCATAGGCGCCGCTGTCGGAATCGTCGAAGGTGATCTCGGCCGCGCCGGAGGTTTCCTGAAAGACGATGCCGGTCACGCTGGTCCAGGCCAGCAGCGCCTGGCGGGCAAGATACTGGCCCTGCGCCGTCAGCCCGGTCAGGTTCACCGTCAGCCTGCCGTCGACGCCGACGTTGAAGGCCGCCGCCTCGGTCGAGCCGAAGAACGCCTCGCCGTTGTTGGTCAGCTGCCAGGCGATCTCGTCGGCGGTGAAGACCATGCCGTTGGAATTGTAGCTTCCCACGGTGAGAAGGTAGTTGCCGGTCTGGCTGGAGTAGGCATCGGCCTCGACATAGTAGGTGCCGGTCGTGGTGGCGGTGAAGATCAGCCGCGAATCCGCCTCATGCGTGCCGGAGGAGGAGGTGAACCCGTCGTCGTTGCTGGCGATGATCGTGCCCGCCGAATTGCGGATGTTCACCCAGGGGTCGGTCAGGAAGCTGGCGCCGACGCCCAGAAGCCGGATGTCGTAGGTTTGGCCGGCGACCAGCTGGATGGCATACCAGTCCTCGTCGGTGCTGCTGGAGATCGTGCCGTAGATCGACCGGTTCACGACCGTCGAATAGGCGGTTCCGGTGCTTTCGGCGGCGTCCGCGCCCTCCTGCACCGCGCCCAGCCCGACCCAGAACCGGTCGCCGAACGCCGCGGGCGAGGCGGATGAAGACGACGCGTGCTGGTCAAGGCCGGCAAGCGGATCGGCCGGGTTCTGGTTCGCGCAGATCATGCACATGATGGTTACCTCTGTGGACGGGCCGAAGGGTCAGAAGGGCAGGGGGTTCTGGTTCAGGAAGGCGGTGTAGAATGACTTGCGCCGCGCCGGGCTGGCCGGGCGGTCGTAGAAACTGGCCTGAAGCGGCAGGCCGTCGGTCGCGGCGCCGGTGCCGGAAATCCAGGTCACGGTCAGCCCGACGCTGCGTTCGTTCGCCTGGGTGACGGTGAATTCGGCCCGCGGATTGCCTGCGCCGCCAGGGTGGAAGGTCCGGTCGGGATAGGTGTCCCGCAGCACGGCAAGGAATTCGCTGCAGATCGTATCGGCGTTTTCGGGGGCAAGTCCGGCGCCCGCGCGGCACAGGACGCTGATTTCCGTGGCCATGGCGGTTCCCCCTGCCAGTATCGGTGCGGCAGACGCCAGCGCACCCGCTGCAAGGCCGATCGCCAGCGACCGCAGGGGCCGTCCGACGCGTCCCGCTGTCAAATGCCTTGTCAAGATCGCAACATTTTCCATCAATTCCAGCGCACAAATACCTTTTCTGCAGCCTATGGCATAGCCGCCTGCCGATCAACTGAGCGTTTCCTGACCAGCACAACCGCCCCCGCCCGGCCGGCGGGTTCGACAACGCCGGGGGATTGCGCTAACGCTCGGGCGGTTGGGGCGGCGGGGCAGGACGGCATGACGGATCGGATTCTGGTGACGGGTGGGGCGGGCTATATCGGGTCGCATGCCTGCAAGGCGCTGGCGCGCGCGGGCTTCGTGCCGGTTGCCTTCGACAACCTCTCTACCGGCTGGGCCGAGGCGGTGCGGTTCGGGCCGCTGGTGACGGGCGACCTGATGGATCGCGCGGCCATCGACGCAGCACTTGCCGAACACCGGCCCGTCGCCGTGATGCATTTCGCGGCGCTGTCGCTGGTGGGCGACTCGATGGCGGACCCCGGGCGCTACTGGCGCGTCAATGTCGGGGGGGCGCTGAACCTGATCGAGGCGACGGTGGCGGCGGGCATCCGCAGCTTCGTCTTTTCCTCGACCTGCGCCACCTATGGCGATCAGGACGGCGTGGTGCTGACCGAGGAGACGCCGCAGCATCCGATCAACGCCTATGGCGGGTCGAAGCGGGCGATCGAGAACATCCTGACCGATTTCGGCGCGGCCTTCGGGCTGAACCACGTGATCTTCCGCTATTTCAACGTGGCCGGCGCCGACCCCGAAGGCGAGATCGGCGAGCAGCACCGGCCCGAGACGCATCTTATTCCGCTGATGCTGGATGCGGTCGCCGGGCGGCGGCCGGCGCTGACCGTCTTCGGCAGCGACTATCCGACGCGCGACGGCACCTGCGTGCGCGACTATGTGCATGTCAGCGATCTGGTGGCGGCGCATATGCTCGGGCTCAGGTGGCTCTTGGACGGCAGGGGGACGCGGGCCTTCAACCTGGGCACCGGGACGGGCTTTTCGGTGCGCGAGGTGATCGAGGCCAGCCGCGCGGTGACGAACCGCGAGGTGCCGGTGATCGAGGGCGCGCGGCGCGCCGGCGATGCGGTGGCACTGGTCTCGGGCTCGGCGCGGGCGGTGCAGGAACTGGGCTGGCAACCGGCGCGGTCGAACCTGCGGCAGATGATCGGCGATGCCTGGGCCTGGGCGCAGAAACCGGGATACCAGCGCTGATCCGGCCGCCGGCTGCGGTCAGAATTCCCAGTCCAGCTTTGGTTTCGCCGCGGCGGCCGGCGCGGTCAGCCGCAGCCAGCCGCCAAGGATCGGCAGCTTGCGTTCCGCCCCCCAGTCGCCGGTGACGGTCAGCACGTCGCCGTCCAGCATCACCCCCGCGACCATCTGGCCGGTAGGCCAGCGGATCGCCCCGGTGATGTGGCGCAACTCGACCGTGCCGGTCGGGTCCAGCGCGACAAGGGGCGGCTGGCCGGCGGCCGACAGCGGATCGGGCGTTTCCCGCGACGAAAGGCCAAGGACGGGCAGGGCCGCCCCTTCCTCGACCCCAAGGCAGCCGCGGTGGCGGCCGTTCCACGGCGCGTAGTCGCGGCCGCCGTTGGAATGCCAGAGCATCGTCATCGGCAGCGCGGCGGGGTTCTTCAGCGACAGGTAAAGGTCGCCCTCCTCGGGGCGGACCACCGCGGTCCAGCCAAGGCGCGAGGCCGGGTCCTCGACCCCGGTCACGAAATCCTCATGCGCGTCACCCCAGGGGTAGCGGTGAAGGTTCACGAAGCTGCCGTCGGCGGCGGGAAATTCGGCCGCATCCTCGGCCCGGCGGGGATAGGCCAGGCGCGACCGGCCGCGGGAAGGGTCGGGTTCCGGCGGTTCCGCCAGCGTCTCGAACCAGCGCTTGCGCGAGAAGGAAAGCTTCGCCCCGTTCGGGACGGCGACCATGGCGTGATTGGCCAGCGGCAGGGCGCCGGCGCCGCCGATGAACAGGTGGCGCTGGTAGACGAAGGGGTGGCCGTCGGTCAGGGCGAGTTCCTTCACCACCGTGGCGCCCATGACCGGGGTGGGCAGGACGGCGCGGAGCGTGCGGGGGGCCGAGGGGGTGACAGACCAGGCGTGGTTGGCGGCGGGGCCGTGAAGGCCGTGGTCGCCGGGGCCCATCGGGGCGGCAAGGAAATCGCCCGCCAGCCAGCGCTGGTGCGGGACCGCGTCGGCGGGAACCTCGCCCTCGGCCCAGGGGGCGGCGTGAAGCGGGGCGACGGTGGCCCCTTCGTCGCTGACGGTGAAGGCGGCGAGGGCGCCGCCCCGGGGCGAGAAATCCAGCGAGATGCCGGCGGCGGCCAGGGTGATCCGGTCTGTCATCTTCCTCTCCTCCTCGGTCGCCGGAGAGGGTAGGGGCAAGAGGCCGGGGCAGACAAGGGAAAGGGCGCCCCGGGGTGGGGCGCCCTGACGGGCATTGGGATCAACGGGTTGACCGGGCCTTGCCGGCGGTTGCCCCGCGCGATCCCGGTGGATCAGCGCGCGGTATGGGCCGGCGTGGCCGCGTCGTCCCGCGTCTTCCACAGTGACCACAGAAGCCCCGCGCCAAGGATCGCGAAGGTCACGATCAGCGACCATTCGGCGGGGAACTTCTGCCAGCCGAAGAGATCGGCCACGAAGACCTTGGAGCCGATGAAGATCAGCAGCACGGCCAGCGCGTATTTCAGGTAGTGGAAGCGGTGGATCATCGCCGCCAGCGCGAAGTAAAGCGCGCGCAGGCCGAGGATGGCGAAGATGTTCGAGGTGTAGACGATGAACGGATCGGCGGTGATCGCGAAAACGGCGGGGACCGAGTCGACGGCAAAGACCAGATCGGCGATCTCGACCAGCACCAGCGCCAGGAAAAGTGGCGTCGCGAAGGTGATGACGCGGCCGGTCTGCGGATGCGCCTCGCGCACGAAGAAGGCGCGGCCGCGCAGCCCGTCGGTGACGTTCAGCACGCGGCGCATCAGGCGCAGGACCGGGTTCTTCGAAATGTCGACCTCCTTCTCGTCCGTCACCAGCATCTTGATGCCGGTCAGCACCAGGAAGGCCGCGAAGAGGTAGAGGATCCAGGCATACTGGGCCACCAGCGCGGCGCCGAGGCCGATCATCAGGCCGCGCAGCAGGATGACGCCAAGGATGCCCCAGAAAAGGACGCGGTGCTGGTGTTCGCGGGGAATGGCGAAATAGGAAAAGATCAGCGCGATGACAAAGACGTTGTCCATCGCCAGCGTCTTTTCCACCACGAAGGCGGTCAGGTAGAGCTTTGCCGCCTCGGCATCCATCTGCCACCAGACGAAGCCGCCGAAGGCGACGCCAAGGGTGATGTAGAAGGCCGACAGGCGCAGGCTGCGGGAAACCCCGATCTCGCCCCCGCCGCGGTTCAGGATGCCAAGGTCAAGCGCCAGAAGGACGATGACGGTGCCGATGAAGGTGGCCCACATCCAGAGGGGTGTGCCAAGGAAGAGTGTGCTGAGGAGGTCCATCCCCTGATGCCTTTTCTCATGGGCGCCGAGGATCAGGCGGGAACCGCCGCGAAAGCGGGGTCCGGGTGCCGGGCTGACCATCGGGCGCGTGTTTCCCGATGCGGTCCGACATCACGACTGGCGTCGTCAGAGGGGCCCGGCCCGCAGGTGGCATGTGGGCGGGCCGGGGCGGATTTCAAGGGGCGGCGGAGATTTTCTGCGGCGCGGCGCAGGCGCCGGGGGGCTTTGCGCCCCCCGGACCCCCCGCAGGATATTTGCAGGCAGAAGATGCAACGGGCGCATTGCGAACTGGCATGTCAGTTTGGTGCGGGCTAGGCTCGCCGACGTGAATGCGAAGGAGGAACGGATGGCGCGGTTGGCGGGCAAGACCTGTGTGGTCACGGCGGCGGGGCAGGGGATCGGGCGGGCCTCGGCCCTTGCCATGAAGGCCGAAGGCGCGCGGGTGATCGCGACCGACATCAACAGCCGGACGCTGGGCGAACTGGCAGAACAGGGGATCGAGACGCGGCTGCTGAACGTGCGCGACGGCGCGGCGGTGGCGGCGATCGCGGCGGAGATGGCCGGGACGGATGTGCTGTTCAACTGCGCGGGCTTCGTGGCGAACGGCACGATCCTTGACTGCAGCGACGAGGACTGGGCCTTCTCGGTCGACCTGAACGTGACGGCGATGTTCCGGATGTGCCGCGCCTTCCTGCCCGGGATGATCGCGAAGGGCGGCGGGTCGATCATCAACATGGCATCGGCGGTGTCGTCGATCATCGCGGCGCCGAACCGCTTCGTCTATGGCGTGACCAAGGCGGGGGTGATCGGGCTGACCAAGGCGGTGGCGGCCGATTTCGTGACGCAGGGCATCAGGTGCAACGCGATCTGCCCCGGCACGGTGGAAAGCCCGAGCCTGCATGAAAGGCTGCGGGCGACCGGCGACTACGAGGCGGCGATGAAGGCCTTCGTGGCGCGGCAGCCGATGGGGCGGATCGCGAAGGCCGAGGAGATTGCGCAGCTGGTGGTCTATCTCGCCTCGGACGAAAGCGCGTTCACCACCGGCACGGTCAATGTGATCGACGGGGGCTGGTCGAACGTCTGAACCGGCGAAGGGGCGCGCGATGGACCTGATCGACACGCATCAGCACCTGATCCTGCGGGGGCCCCTGGGCTATGCCCGGGCCAACACGATCCCGGCGCTGGCGGGCAGGATTTCGACCGCGACGATTATGCCCGGCTGGTGGATCTTGCGGGGGCGGGGCTGCCGGGCTGGATCGGGATGACGCGCGACCTTCTGGCGGGGTTGTCGGCGGTGGAGCGGACTTCCATCGGGTCGGGCAATGCGCGGCACCTTTATCTTGCCTGACGGCCGGCAACGGAACGGAAGACCACGGGCGTATCAGTCCTGCGCGCCAGCAAAAAGGAGCCACGCATGAACACCAGAGCCGGATATTCCACCGCTCAGATCGCGCTTCACTGGCTGATCGCCGTGCTGATCCCGCTGGCCTGGCTTTCGGGCGAGGGGGCGGAAGACGCGCTGGATGCCGTTCGCGATGGCGGCACCGCGGGCTTCGTGCCGCATGTCGCCTTTGGCCTGGCGATCCTGGCGCTTGTCACGCTGCGGCTTGTGGTGCGGCTGTCGCGCGGGGCGCCCGCCGCCCCCGGAACGCCCGGCAGCCTGCCGGTCCTGGCGGCGGTCTGGGGCCACAGGCTGATCTATCTGCTGATGATCGCCGTTCCGCTGGGCGGGATATCCGTCTGGTTCCTGGGCCTTCGGGTCGGCGGAATTCACGCGCTGGCGGCGAATTTCCTGATGCTGGTGGTGCTGGGCCACACGCTGATGGCGCTTTATCACCAGTATGTGCTGAAGGACGGGCTGATCCGCCGGATGATGCGGGCGGGATAGGGTGCCGTTGCCCCGTCCCGCGCCGCCCCGGGGGAGGCGCGGGAGGGTGGTCACGTTCGGGAATCAGGCCTTGATCAGGCCCATCGATTCCAGCGTCAGCAGCACCTGGTGGGCGCAATGGTCCACTTCGGTGTTTTCGGTGTCGAGCCGCAGTTCCGGCTTTTCCGGCGCCTCGTAGGGGTCGGAAATCCCGGTGAACTCCTTGATCTTGCCTTCGCGCGCCAGCTTGTAGAGACCCTTGCGGTCGCGGCGTTCGCATTCCTCGATCGAGGTTGCGACATGCACCTCGACGAAGGCGCCGAAGGCTTCGATCATCTCGCGCACGGCGCGGCGGGTGGCGGTGTAGGGGGCGATCGGCGCGCAGATGGCGATGCCGCCGTTCTTGGTGATCTCGGACGCGACATAGCCGATGCGGCGGATGTTGATGTCGCGGTGTTCCTTCGAGAAGCCGAGTTCGGACGACAGGTGTTTCCGCACCACGTCACCGTCAAGCAGCGTCGTTGGCCGGCCGCCCATCTCCATCAGCTTGACCATCAGCGCGTTGGCGATGGTCGACTTGCCCGACCCGCTAAGGCCGGTGAAGAACACGGTGAAGCCCTGTTTCGACCGCGGCGGCGAGGTGCGGCGGAGTTCGGTCACCACTTCGGGGAACGAGAACCATTCCGGGATGTCCAGCCCCTCGCGCAGGCGGCGGCGCAGTTCGGTGCCGGAAATGTCCAGCACGGTGCCGCCTTCGGGCAGTTCGTTCGCGGGGTAGTACTGGGCCTTCTCCTGCACATAGACCATGTGCTTGAAGTCGACCATGGTGATGCCGATTTCCGCGGCGTGCTGGGCGAAAAGCTCCTGCGCGGCGTAGGGGTCGTAGAAATCCTTGCCCTGGCTGTTCTTGCCCGGGCCGGCGTGGTCGCGGCCGACGATCATGTGGGTGCAGCCGTGGTTCTTGCGGATCAGCCCGTGCCAGACCGCCTCGCGCGGGCCGGCCATGCGCATCGCAAGGTTCAGAAGCGACAGGTGCGTCGTCTGCGCCGGATACTTGTCCAGCACCGCCTCATAGCAGCGGACGCGGGTGAAATGGTCGACGTCGCCCGGCTTGGTCATGCCGACGACCGGGTGGATCAGAAGGTTCGCCTCGGCCTCGCGCGCGGCGCGGAAGGTCAGTTCCTGATGCGCGCGGTGCAGCGGGTTGCGCGTCTGGAAGGCCACGATCTTGCGCCAGCCCAGCTTGCGGAAATAGGCGCGAAGTTCGTTCGGCGTGTCGCGGCGGGCCTTGAAGTCATAGTGGACGGGCTGCTGGATGCCGGTGACCGGGCCGCCCAGATAGACCTTGCCGGCGACGTTGTGCAGGTAGTTGACGGCGGGGTGGGCCAGATCGTCGGCGCCGAAGACCTTCTCGGCCTCGTTCGCCTTGTTCGGCACCCATTTGTCGGTGACCGACAGGATGGCAAGGATCACGCCCTCGGCGTCGCGAAGGGCGATGTCCTGGCCCGGCTCGATGCTTTCGGCGAATTTCTCCGACACGTCGAGGGTGATCGGCATCGGGAACAGCGCGCCGTCGGCCAGACGCATCTTCTCGACCACGCCGTCATAATCGGCCTCGGACATGAACCCTTTCAGCGGGTGGAAGCCGCCGTTCATCAGCAGTTCAAGGTCGCAGATTTGGCGCTGGGTCAGATCCCATGACGGCAGGCTGGCCGCCTCGTGCTTGAGCTTCTGCGCGGAATCGTATGAGACGTAAAGCTCCGGGATCGGGGCCAGATTGGGAAGGGTCATCGAGCAAGCCTTTCGAACGCGCCGGCGCCCGGCATCCTCTGCGGGTCGGCATCCGGGCGGGCCATACCCCGCGGTTGTGGCAGAATTCAAGCGAAAGGGCCGGGATCGGCGTCAGAAAAGGCGGAAATGCTGCGGGTGCAGCATCATTCCGCGCATCGTTCCGGTTTTCCGTGCCGCGGGCGGGGGAAGTTCCGAAGCGGCGGCCGGGAAAGGGCCGTTGTCGCGGGCGGATGAAGGCGAGGCACTGCCTCGCCCCGCCCGTGTGCGCCACGGTTCAACCGGAGACGGCAGCCATGCGCGCCGACGAGAGGCCGGCGCCCGACCGGCGGGCGAGAAGCGCCCGCCAGGGGCGGGGCGGGCGCTGGCCGGGTGCCGGGACACCCGGCCGTGCAAGGTGCAACGTTGCGCCGTGGCGAAGGCGATGGCCTTCGCCAGAGAAGCCGGAAACCCCTGTCCCGATCCGACCTAGTCCTGCTCGGCCAGCCAGCGTTCGGCATCCAGCGCCGCCATGCAGCCCATGCCGGCGCTGGTGACGGCCTGGCGATAGACGTGGTCGGTCAGGTCGCCCGCGGCAAAGACACCGGGGATCGAGGTGCGGGTCGAACCCGGCTCGACCTTCACATAGCCGCCGTGGTGCAACTCCAGCTGGTCCTTGACCAGTTCGCTGGCCGGGGCATGGCCGATGGCCACGAAGAAGCCCGCGCAGGGAATGTCGGTTTCGGCGCCGGTGCCGGTGTGCCTGATCTTCACCCCGGTCACGCCAAGCGGGGTGTTGGTGCCCAGAACCTCGACCACCTCGCTGTCCCAGATCACAGTGATCTTGGGGTGCTTGAACAGGCGGTCCTGCAGGATTTTCTCGGCGCGGAAGGCGTTGCGGCGGTGGACGACGGTGACCTTCGAGGCGAAGTTGGTCAGGAACAGCGCCTCTTCCACCGCCGTGTTGCCGCCGCCGATCACCACCACGTCCTTGCCGCGGTAGAAGAACCCGTCGCAGGTGGCGCAGGCCGAGACGCCAAAGCCCTTGAAGCGTTCCTCGGACGGCAGGCCCAGCCATTTCGCCTGCGCGCCGGTCGCCAGGATCACGGCATCGGCGGTATAGGTGGTGCCGCTGTCCGACCTCGCGGTGAAGGGGCGTTTCGACAGGTCAAGCCCGGTGATGATGTCCGACACCACCTCGGCCCCCATCTCGCGGGCGTGGTCCTCCATGCGGACCATCAGGTCGGGGCCCATCACCGCCTTGTCGCCGGGCCAGTTTTCCACATCGGTCGTGGTGGTCAGCTGCCCGCCGGGCTGGATGCCCTGGACAAGGACCGGCGCCAGCATGGCGCGGGCGGCATAGACCGCCGCGGTATAGCCCGCCGGGCCCGACCCGATGATCAGCGCCCGCGTGTGTTTCGTGTCGGCCATGGTCCCACCCCGTTCCTGCGCCCCCGATATAGACAGCAGAGGCAGCGGCCGGAAGCCCTGCCGCGTTGCGTTCCGCCGCGGCAATGCGCAATCAAGCCGGTTTGGATGGCGCGGGGATTGAAACTTTGTTGCGCGGAATGGGGCGATTGCCTAGACAGGCGGCAACGAGGGAGAGAACCATGGCGGGCCACAAGCTTGACGAGATCGACCGGCACATCCTGGCCGAGCTTCAGGCCGACGGGCGGATGACCAATGTCGAACTGGCCAGCCGGGTCGGGATTTCGGCGCCGCCCTGCCTCAGGCGGGTGCGCACGCTGGAAGAACAGGGCTATATCACCGGCTATCACGCCGAGATCGACCCGCGCGAACTGGGGTTCGAGGTGGCGGTCTTCGCCATGGTGCGGCTGAATTCGCAGGCCGAGGCCGACCTGGCGGCGTTCGAGGAGCGTTGCCGCGGCTGGCCGCTGGTCCGCGAATGCCACATGCTGAACGGCGAGATCGACTTCATCCTGAAATGCGTGGCGCCGGATCTGTCGACCTTCCAGGGCTTCCTGACCGGCGAATTGCTGAAGGCCGCACATGTGGCAAACGTCAAGACCAGCCTGGTGATCCGTGGCGCCAAGCAGGAACCGGGAGTGCCCTTCGACGTGCTTGAGGCGCGGCTGGCGCGGACGGCCTGACCCCCGCGCCGGAACGGGTGCCCCAAAAGCGAAAACGGCCCCTTGATGGTGCCAGAGGAGCACCGGGGCCGTCTTCCCGAGCGGGGCCCCGACACCTGCCAAGGCGGCGTTCGGGCTGCTGTGCAGTGGGACATCTGCTGAAACCGAACGTGTCGGAATTGCGGCGGGCTGTCAAATCCCTTCCGCAATCCCGTGCCGAACCGTGAACAATCGTGACCTGTCTTCGGGGACTGTTGAGCAACTCAAGGTTGAATCGCCGCTTTTTCCTGCCGCCGCCCCGCGGCGACGATTCGTGTCGGCGGGTCGTGTCAGCGCGCGGCCGCGGAGGAGCGCCGGCCGAACAGCGCAACCTTGACCGAGGCCGGGCGCTTGGCCGGGCGCGGGGGCGCTTCCTCGGCCGCCGGGGCGACCATGGCGGCGGGACGCCGGCGCTCGCTGCGCATCCAGGGGAAATTGGGAAGCGGTTCGGCCGAGGCGGCGATCACGGCACGAAGCCAGCGACGACGCGTCTGGATTTCCTTGATCATGTCTGCTCTCCGGGTTCTGGCACTGACGGCCTTTCCGGCAAGATCACGGTCCAATGCGGCGGGGTTTGGGCTGATTGGTGATGAATTGGGGCCATTTCCGGACCGTGGACAGACGGGCGGCCGGCGCCTGATTGTTTCGAAATCCCGGCGGAACAGCTGATTTTCGTGGAAAATCAGTTCCCTGTGGCGCGGCTGTTTCAGAAATTGCGACAGATCAGAGGCGGATGGCCGAAATCAGCCGGCCATAGTCGGCCTCGCCGGCATGGGTGGTGCGGCGGAAGCTGAAGAACCGCTCCGAATCGCGATAGGTGCAGTGGCGCGTCCATTCCGCCTGGCCCACGCCGGCCGCGCGCAGCCGGGAAAGGCCGAAGGCCGGCAGGTCGAACAGCATCCGGTCGCCCGTGCCGTTGACGAAGAAGCGGGCGTTCGCCGGATCGTCGTCGGCGAACCCGTAGAAGAATTCCGGCCCGACCTCATAGGCGGCCTGGCTGATCGTCGGGCCGATGACGGCGGCGATGTCCTGCCGGCGGGCGCCCATCGCCTCCATCGCGTCGACCGTCGCCTCAAGGACGCCGTCCAGCGCGCCGCGCCAGCCGGCATGGGCGGCGCCGATCACGCCCGCCGTCGCATCGGCGAAAAGGACGGGCTGGCAGTCGGCGGTCAGGACGGCAAGGGCGATGCCCGGCGTCGCGGTGACCATCGCATCGGCGCGGGGCCGGTCGGGCAGCGGGCCGGAGACGGGCACGACATGCGCCGAATGCACCTGGTTCACCGTCACCAGACCCTCCGCGCCCACGCCCATCGCATCGGCCACGCGGGCGCGGTTGATGGCGACGATCTCGGACTGGTCCGACGATCCGGTGCCGCAGTTCAGCCCGGCGAAGACGCCCGAGGACGCACCGCCCTTGCGGGTGAAGAACCCGTGGCGGAAGGGGATCGTGCCGGAGGTGATGATCTCGAGCATTCGGGGCCTTCAGGCGAAACCGGGCGGAACGGGCGCGGCGGGCGGATGGAGGGCGAGCACCTTGAACAACTCACCCATTTCCTGCGGGTGGGTCAAGCGGCGGCAGGCGGCGCGGTGGCTGTCGAGCGCCGAACCCGTCAGCCGTTCGGCCAGCCGGTCGGCGCGCGCTTCGATGCCAAGGGCGGCAAGGAACGCGCCCTGCGTGGTGTAGCGGGGCGTCAGGCCGGGGGCCGCCGCGGCCAGCGCCGCGAAATCGACATGCGCGGTCAGGTCGGCCTGGCCCGGTTCGGCCAGCGGGGCGGCATAGGCATGGCCGCGCATCGCCTGGAACGTATCGCCGGTGCCACGCCAGCCGCCGTAGTCGATGATCAGGGCAAGACCGCCCTGCGTGGCGATGCGCCGGGCAATCCCGGCGATGATCGGCGCCGCCTGCGGGCAGGTCTCCACCACGTCGCCTTCGGCCGTGTCGGCAAGGCGATGGTCCAGTGCGGCGACGGGCGCCGGGGGGGACAGGCCGAAGGCCAGCCCGCCGCCCGGGCCAAGGCCGACCATGCGTTCGGCCCAGCCGGCGGCCCGGCGCTGGAACTGCCGGATCGGCAGCGCGTCGAAGAATTCGTTGGCGATCAGCAACAGCGGCGCATCGGGCAGGTCTTCCGCGCCGCCGATCCAGCGCGCGGGATGCCCGGCCAGCGCCGCCCGCTGCCGGTCACGCAAGGCGGGCGAGGCTTCGGCCAGCACCACCTGTGCGGCGGCGTGAAACCCCGGCACGCCGCGGGTGGCACGCAGGACATCGGCCATCAGCGTGCCGCGGCCGGGGCCAAGCTCGGCCAGGGTGAAGGGGGCCGGCCGCCCGGTGTCCAGCCAGTATTGCGCCAGCGCAAGGCCCACCAGTTCGCCGAACATCTGGCTGATCTCGGGCGCGGTGGTGAAGTCGCCCGCGGCGCCGAAGGGGGTCTGCGTGGTGTAGTAGCCGTGCCGGGGGTGCAGCAGGCATTCGGCCATGAAGTCGGCCAGTGTCATCGGCCCGGTGGCGCGGATGCGGTCGGCCAGAATCCGGGCCAGTGGCGTCATGCGCGGGCGGGTGCGGCGGCGCGGGCGCGGGCGATGAACCAGAGGCCCGCCGCCAGCATCGGCAGCGACAGGATCTGGCCCATGGTCAGGCCATAGCCGCCCAGATGCAGCGCAAGGCCCAGCGGGTTGCCCTCGGACACGAACTGCGCATCGGGCTGGCGGACGAATTCCACGGCAAAGCGGGCCAGCGCATAGCCGGCAAGGAAGGTGCCCATGATCCGGCCGGGAAAGCGCAGCGCGCCGCCGCGGAAGGCCATCCACAGGACGATGGCGCCCAGGATCAGCCCCTCCAGCGCGGCCTCGTAAAGCTGGCTGGGGTGGCGGGCACAGGGAGTGGCGGTGGCGCAGGCCTGCGCGGCCTCACCCGGGAAGATGACGCCCCAGGGCAGGTCTGTCGGGCGGCCCCACAGTTCGGCGTTGATGAAATTGGCGATGCGGCCAAGCAGCAGGCCCGCCGGCGTTGCCAGCGCCATCAGGTCGCCGGCCGAGAGGGGTGCGATCCCCTCGCGCCGGCAGAACCAGAGGCCGGCGACGACCACGCCAAGAAAGCCGCCGTGGAAGGACATGCCGCCTTCCCAGACCTTCAGGATGTCGGCCGGGTTCGTCAGATACTGGCCCGGCTGGTAGAACAGGACATAGCCGAGACGCCCGCCGATGATCACGCCAAGGATGACCCAGGTCAGCAGCCGCTCTACCTGTTCGCCGGTCATCGGCGGGCCGCCGGGCCAAAGCCGCGCGGTGCGCACGGCGCGGGCGACAAGCCACCAGCCGATCAGCAGCCCGACGATATAGGCCAGCGCATACCAGCGCAGCGAGAAGGTCATCCCGCCGATCGGAATGGTGAAAATCTCGGGCGAGATGTCGGGAAACTGGATCATGCCTGCCTGTCCTGCGGGGCCGTGTCAGCCGCTTGTCGGGCGGGCGGGGGGCGAAGTCAACCGGCGCGCGCGGGGCCCTGCGGCCTTGTGATCGCGGGCGGCGGTGCGCATATTGACCGGACCGAACGGAGGTCTGCCATGCAAAGCCGCAACAAGTTCCTTGACGACATGAGTCAGTTGATGACCAACGCCATGGGCGTGGCGCAGGGCGCGCGGACCGAGGCGGAGACCGCGTTCAAGGGCTGGATCGACCGCTGGATGGCCGAGCACAACTTCGTCTCGCGCGAGGAATTCGATGCGGTGCGCGCCATGGCGCAGAAGGCCCGCGAAGAGAACGAGGCGCTGGCGGCGCGGATCGCCGCGCTTGAGGCGGCGGCCGCGGGCCGCAAGAAGGGCTGAGGCCGTCCCCCGCGAATCCGCTCAGGTTCTGTGCGGGTTTCGCTCTATGTGAATGGTCCGGCCGGGGTTATGTTCATGACCGAACAGACGCAACCCCGCCGGAGACCCGCCATGTCCATCCTGCCCGCCGAGGCGCAGACCGCCATCGACCAGACCCCGCCGATTCCCGCCGGGACGCGGATCGGCCATGTCCACCTGAAGGTCGCCGATCTGGAACGCGCGATCGGCTTCTATTCCGGCATCCTGGGGTTTGACCTGATGCAACGCTACGGCACGCAGGCGGCGTTCCTGTCGGCCGGCGGCTACCACCACCATATCGGGCTGAACACCTGGGAATCGAAGGGCGCCTCGCCGCCGCCGCCCGGCCATACCGGGCTTTACCACACGGCGATCCTTTACCCCGACCGCAAGGGTCTGGCGAATGCGCTGAAGCGGCTGGTGCTGGCCGGCTGGCCCCTGGACGGCGCGTCGGACCACGGGGTCAGCGAGGCGCTTTACCTGACCGACCCGGACGGCAACGGGGTGGAGCTTTACCGCGACCGCGCGCCCGAAGACTGGCCGCGCGAGGCGGACGGGACGCTCTCCATGGTGACGCGGCGGCTGGACGTGAACGCGCTTCTGGCCGAGGCGGACTGAAAGCCGCGCGGCCCGTCAGATGCGGATGAAGCGGAACGCGGCCGAGGCCGCCCAGCCGCAGAAGGCCGCAAGCAGCAGCGAGACCAGGCCGTAGACCAGCGGCCGGTCCTGCGCGAGGTTGAAGACCGCGCGTTCCAGCCCTTCCTTGCGGACGCCGATCAGCCGGTCCTGCGCGGCGACCACCTCTCCGCCGCGCAGCAGGAACAGCCGCACGCGATAGGCGCCCTCGGTCAGGTTGGCGGGCAGGGCCACGTCGGCGCGGAACAGCGTCTGGTCGGTCAGCTGGACCATGCCCTCCATCAGCCGGTAGCGGCCTTCGTTGGCGCGGACGCGGACCAGTGCCTCGACAAAGGCCTCGTGTCCGTCGGCCTCGGCGCTGATGCCGACGGCGCGGATGACCTGGTCGATGGTGATGCCCTGGCGCAGGTTCTCGGTGTTCGACAGGATGCGGTCGAGCGGGCCGGTGGTGACGACCGAATAGAACGACGGCGCGCTGTCCACATAGACCGCCGCGTCGTTGACCCAGATGCCGGCGACCCGGTCCTTGCGGCGGACGACGGCCGGGGCCGAGGGGCCCTCGACGGTGATGATCACCTCAAGCGGCCCCGCCGGTGCCGGCGCCTCGCGCTTGACCGCGCCATAGACAAGGATTTCCGACCCGTCGAAATTCGCGGTGATCGAGACGCGGTTCTGGCTGAGGCCCGAGACGATGGATTCGTCCTGCCCCGCATCGCCGCCCGAATTCGCGCCGAGGTCGACGCTTTCCTGCGCCGCGGCGGCGGTGGCAAGCAGCATCAGCGCCAGCAGGGCGGGCAGGCGGCGGATCACGGCAGCACCCCCGGCATGACGCTGTAAAGTTCGTCCGGACGCCAGAGAAGATCGGCCGCGATGCGGAGCGAGACGCCAAGCACCAGCAGCGACAGGAGGACGCGCAGCTGTTCGGCCTTGAGCCGGACCCCGACCCGCGTGCCGATCTGCGCGCCGATCACGCCGCCGATGATCAGCATCAGCGCCAGCATCATGTCGACCGTCTGGCTGGTGACGGCATGCATGACGGTGGTGAAGGCGGTGACGAAGATGATCTGGAACAGCGAGGTGCCGATGACGACCTTGGTCGGCATGCCCAGAAGGTAGATCATCGCGGGCACCATGATGAACCCGCCGCCGACGCCCATGATCGCGGCCATGAAGCCGACCAGCGCGCCCACCATCAGCGGCGGGATCACGCTGATGTAAAGGCCGCTCGCCCGGAACTTCATCTTGAAGGGCAGGCCATGCACCCAGTTGTGGGTGTGGCCGCGCCGGACCGCGCCGCCGGCCTTGCCGGCACGCAGCAGCGCACGGACGGATTCCTGCAGCATCATCGCGCCGATCAGGCCCAGGAAGACGACATAGGACAGCTGCACGAACAGGTCGACCTGGCCCTTCGCCGTCATCAGGGCAAAGACCCAGATGCCCACCGCCGACCCCGCCATGCCGCCGGCCAGCAGGACGCCGCCCATGCGGAAATCCACCGCCTTGCGCTTCAGCTGCGCCAGGACGCCCGAGACCGAGGAGGCGACGACCTGGTTCGCGCCGGTTGCCACGGCGACGGCCGGCGGCACGCCGATGAAGAACAGAAGCGGCGTGATCAGGAAGCCGCCGCCGACGCCGAACATGCCCGACAGGAACCCCACGACGCCGCCGATCCCGAGGATCAGGAAGGCGTCGACCGAGACCTCGGCGATGGGGAGGTAAATCTGCATCGGGCTGCCCGGAAAGGGATGCTGTTCCGAGGCTTGCGCCGCTTCATCCGCGAAGTCAAATGCGCCTGTGGCTCAGGCGCGGGCGCGCAGGAATTGCCGCAGGATGCGTTCCAGTTTTGCCGCACCAAGGGGCGCCATCGCCTTGGTGTGTTCATGGCTGATCTTCTCGTCGCTCATGCCGGCGGCCATGTTGGTGACGGTCGAGATGGCGGCGACCTCAAGCCCCAGGAAGCGGGCAAGGATCACCTCGGGCACCGTCGACATGCCCACCGCATCGCCGCCCAGAAGCTTCAGCATGCGGATTTCGGCCGGCGTCTCGAACGAGGGGCCGGAATACCAGCAGTAGACGCCTTCGGGCAGGGGCAGGCCCTCGGCCGCGGCGGCGGCCTTCAGCGCGGCGCGCAGGCGGGGGGAATGGGCATCGGTCATCGGCACGAAGCGGGCATCGGTCTTCTCGCCGATCAGAGGGTTCAGCCCGGAATAGTTGATGTGGTCGGAAAGAAGCATCAGGTCGCCGGGCCGGATATCGGGGCGCAGGCTGCCCGCGGCATTGGTCAGGATCAGGTCGCGCGCGCCAAGCGCCTGCAGCGTGGCCAGCGCATGGCGCATCGCCGCCGGATTGCCGCTTTCGTAATAGTGTTCGCGCGCGCCGAAGACGGCGACGCGGACGCCGTCCAGCGTGCCGACATGCAGGTTCGGGTTGTGGCCCGAGACGCCGGCATGCGGGAAGCCAGGCAGGTCGGCATAGGGGATGGCAGTGCCGTCGACGGCATGGGCCAGATGGCCAAGGCCCGACCCGAGGATCAGGCCAAGGGACACCGGCGCATCGCCGGCGCGGGTGCGGATCAGGGCGGCGGTGGCGGCGGGGTCATGCATCGGTCAGGGCCTTCGCTGGGGGAGAGGGCGGCCGGGGGTTTCACACCCCCGGACCCCCGTGGGATATTTCCGGAAGGGGAAGCCGGTATCGCCTGTCCTCGATTTCCCCTTCTCCAAATATCCTCGGGGGGTCCGGGGGGCGAAGCGCCCCCGGCTCTTGATGCGGGCGCGGCGGTCAGCGTTCCTTCACATAGGGTTCGCCCCCGGCGCGGGGCGGGATCGCCTTGCCGACGAAACCGGCAAGGACAAGGACGGTCAGGATATAGGGCAGCGCGTCAAGGAACGGGACCGGCACCTTGACCCGGACCACCGCCTCGACCACGTCGGCGCGCAGTGCCAGCGCCTGGAAGAAGCCGAAAAGGAGGCAGGCCCACATCGCCGCAATCGGCCGCCATTTGGCGAAGATCAGCGCTGCCAGCGCGATGTAGCCGCGGCCCGCCGTCATCTCCTTGCCGAAGCCCGCCTGAAGCGCGGTCGCCATGTAGGCGCCGGCCAGCCCGCAAAGGACGCCGGTGATGAGAAGCGCGGTATAGCGCAGTCGCGTGACCGAGACACCGGCGGTGTCCACGGCGGCGGGATTTTCGCCCACCGCCCGCAGCCGCAGGCCGAAGCGGGTGCGGTAGAGCGCCCACCAGGTCAGCGCCACCGTCGCGAAGCCTATGTAGACAAGGATCGCGTGACCCGAGATCACCTCGGCGTAGAGCGGGCCAAGGACGGGGACGCCGCGCAATTCCTCGGCGAAGGGAAGGGTGATCGGGTTGAATCGGGCGTCGCCGGCCAGGGGCGGCGTGCGACCGCCCTGCCCGAAGAGGCGCTGCGCGACAAGGACCGTCAGCCCGGATGCGAGGAAGTTCAGCGCCACGCCCGAGATCAGCTGGTTGCCGCGGAAGGTGATCGAGGTCAGCCCGTGGATCAGCGCGAATAGGAGCGAGCCTGCGATGGCGGCAAGAAGCCCCAGCCAGACCGAGCCGGTCAGGAACGAGACCGCACCCGCGCACATCGCGGCCGAGAGCATCTTGCCTTCAAGCCCGATGTCGAAGACGCCCGAACGTTCCGAGTAAAGCCCGGCGAGGCAGGCGAAAAGCAAGGGTGTCGCGAAGCGGATCGCGGTGTCGAGGATCTGCAGGATGGTGTTGTAGTCCATCACGCGGCCCCCCCTGCTGCGGTGCGGCCGGGCGTGCGGAAGAGGCTGAAGATGCGGGTCAGGAGCATCCGCACCGCCATGTCGAGCGCGCCGGTGAAGAGGATCACAAGACCCTGGACGACGATCCGCATCTCGATGGGGATTTTCGTCCACATGCCCAGTTCCGCCCCGCCCTGGAAGAGGAAGCCGAAGAGTAGGGCCGCAAGGACGACGCCGAGCGGGTGGTTGCGGCCCATCAGCGCCACGGCGATGCCGATGAAGCCCGCGCCCGAGGCAGAGTTGCCGACCAGCTTCTCCGTCTCGCCCATGACATTGTTGACGGCCATCAGCCCGGCCAGCGCACCGGACAGGAGAAGCGCGATCATGGTGATCTTCGTCGCGTCGATGCCGGCGTATTTCGCCGCCGGCTGCGACTTGCCGAAGGCGCGGATTCGGTAGCCAAGCCTTGTGTGCCACAGAAGCACCCAGACGCCGAAAGCCATGGCCAGCGCGATGAAGAGGGTGACGTTGGCCCGCACCTCCTGGGTGAAGAAGAGGTTCAGGACCGGCAGTTCGTTCAGCTTGGGCAGGTTCGTCACGTCGGGGAAGCGGGCGGTTGCCGGTTCCTGCACGCCGACGGGGCGCAGCACATCGACCAGCATGAAGATCATCAGGCTGGCGGCGATGTAGTTGAACATGATCGTGGTGATGACGATGTGGCTGCCGCGCTTCGCCTGCAGCCAAGCGGGTATGGCGATCCAGGCCGCGCCGAAGGCCGCCCCGGCGATGGCGGCGCCGATCAGCGCCAGCGTCCAGTGCGGCCATGGGATCATCAGGCAGGCCAGCGCCACGCCCAGGCCGCCCAGCTGGGCCTGCCCTTCGCCGCCGATGTTGAAGAGGCCGGCATGGAAGGCGACGGTCACCGCAAGGCCGGTGAAGATGAAGCTGGTGGTGTAGTAAAGCGTGTAGCCCCAGCCATAGGCCGACATCAGGCTGCCCTGCACCATGACGGTGATCGCCTCCCACGGGTCCTGCCCGATGGCGAGGATCACCAGCGCCGAGATGATGGCGGCCAGAAGAAGCGAGACAAGGGGGACAAGCACGATGTCCGCCCACGTGGGAAGACCGCCCGATCCCGGGCTGAGCCCCCCGAAATCAAGCGCACCACGCACATAGGGCAAGTTAGAGAATCTATGTCCTTGCTTGGTCGGTAGTGCCCAAAGCACCATAAGGATGAGTAGTCCGCCAGGAACTAGCATGAGCAACAACCACCATGCTGAGAACCCGATGTCGTGGAGCCTGCAGGCTCCCGCGTTAAGAATTGGAACAAGCGTTAGTAATCCGAAGCCGAATACCAACCAACTTGGCGAGAAGTCAAAGATGAAGAAATCTGCAAGCGAAAGCACAGTGCTCGCGGCAAGAAGCGATAGGTAGAATACCCAGAAAGTGCTTGCGCGCATTCGGCGCCCAGTGGTGTGTGCTGCGTCATCAAATGAAAGTGCGGACCGATTGTCCATCAGGCGGCCCCCCCGGTTCCGGTGATGCCGGCCATCATGAGGCCAAGCTCGCGTTCGTTGGTCGTTTCGGGGTCGCGCAGGCCCATGATGCGGCCGTCGAACATCACGGCGATCCGGTCCGAAAGCGACATGATCTCATCGAGTTCGACCGAGACCAGCAGGATCGCCGCGCCGGCGTCGCGGAGCGCGATCAGCTGCTTGTGGATGAACTCGATCGCGCCGATGTCCACCCCTCGGGTCGGCTGGCCGACAAGAAGGAGGGCCGGGTTCTGCTCGAACTCGCGCGCGACGACGATCTTCTGCTGGTTGCCGCCCGAGAAGCTTTTGGCGGCAAGGCCGGGGATCGGCGGGCGCACGTCGAAGGTTTCCATCTTCCGCGCCGTGTCGGCCTTGAGGGCGGCGTTGTCGAGGAGGATGCCCTTGCGGTATTCCGGCTCATCCTCGTAGCCGAAGGCGACGTTTTCCCAGGCGGAGAAATCGAGGATCAGGCCATAGTGCTGGCGGTCTTCGGGGACATGGCCGATGCCGGCCTTGCGGCGCGACTTGGCGTCGGCGCCGCGGCCCGACAGGGGCAGCGGCCGGTCGTTCAATGTGACCTGGCCGGTTGCGGGCATCATGCCGCCAAGGGCCGCCAGAAGCTCGGACTGGCCGTTGCCGGCGACACCGGCGATGCCAAGGATTTCGCCGGCGCAGATGTCGAGGCTGACGCCCTTCAGCCGTTCGACCCCGTGTTCGTCGCGGACCCGCAGGTCGTGGACCATCAGCACCTGGCGGCCCAGTTTCGCGGGGCCCTTCTCGACTTCCAGCAGCACCTTGCGGCCGACCATCAGCTCGGCCAGCTGTTCGGGGCTGGTGTCGTCGGTCCGGACCGTCGCCACCATCGTGCCGCGGCGCATCACGCTGACGTTGTCGGTCGCCTCCATGATCTCGCGCAGCTTGTGGGTGATCAGGATGATCGTCTTGCCCTGGTCCCTGAGGCCGCGCAGGATGCGGAACAGGTGGTCGGCCTCGGCCGGGGTCAACACGCCGGTCGGTTCGTCAAGGATCAGGATGTCGGCCTGCCGGTAAAGCGCCTTGAGGATTTCGACCCGCTGCTGGTGGCCGACCGAGAGGTCTTCGATCAGCGCATCGGGATCGACGTCCAGTTCGTATTCCTGGGCAAGGCGTTCCAGTTCGGCGCGCGCCTTGCGCAGGCTGGTGCCAAGAAGGGGGCCGTCCTCGGCACCAAGGACGATGTTTTCAAGGACGGTGAAATTCTGCACCAACTTGAAATGCTGGAAGACCATGCCGATGCCGGCGCGGATGGCGGCCTGGCTGTCGTGGATCGGGGTCGGCTGGCCGTTCACGAAGATCTGGCCGCTGTCGGCGCGGTAGAAGCCGTAAAGGATGGACATCAGCGTGGACTTGCCCGCGCCGTTTTCACCGATGATGCCGTGAATCGTGCCCTTGGGGACGGCGATGTTGATGTCCTTGTTCGCCTGGACCGGTCCGAAGGCCTTGGAGATGCCCTTCAACTCGATCGCGAAGGGGGCGGCCTTGGCTGGCCGCCCCTCCGTTGCCGGAGCAAATGCCGCGGCGACCATTCAGAAGGTCGCGGCGGGGCAGGTGTTGTCGGTGCGGTAGTCGTGCACGGCCAGTTCGCCCGAGATGATCTTGGCGGCGGCCTCGTCGACGGCGGCCTTCATTTCGGGCGAGACGAGGGCGGCGTTGTTGTCGTCAAGCGCATAGCCGACGCCCTCTTCCTTCAGGCCAAGCGTCTGGGGCGTGGTATCCAGCGCATCGCCGGCGACGAACGAGTTGTAGACGGCCACATCGACCCGCTTCAGCATCGAGGTCAGGACCGCGCCGGGGTGCAGGTGGTTCTGGTTCGAATCGACGCCGATCGACAGGATGCCCTCGTCGGTGGCGGCCTGCAGCACGCCGATGCCGGTGCCGCCGGCGGCGGCATAGATCACGTCGGCGCCCTGGCCCTTCTGCGCCTTGGCAAGCTCGGCGCCCTTCACCGGGTCGTTCCAGGCGGCCGGCGTGGTGCCGGTCATCGACGAGACGAAGGTGATGTCGGGGTTCACCGCCTTGGCGCCCTGGGCATAGCCGCAGGCGAAGTTGCGGATCAGCGGGATGTCCATGCCGCCGATGAAGCCGACCGTGCCGGATTTCGACGCCATCGCCGCCATCATGCCGACGAGATACGACCCTTCATGTTCGGAGAAGCCGATCGACAGCACGTTCGGGTTGGCCGCCGGGTCGACCCAGCCGTCGATCGTCACGAACTTGGTGTCCGGGAAGTCGGGGGCGACCTTCGAGATCGGGTCCGACATGGCGAAACCGGTGGTGACGATCGGGTTGGCGCCCGCCTCGGCCAGACGGCGCAGCGCCTGTTCGCGCTGGGCTTCGTCCTGCATTTCCAGTTCCTTGTAGGTGCCGCCGGTTTCCTTGGCCCATTTCTCGGCCCCGTTGAACGCGGCTTCGTTGAAGGATTTGTCGAACTTGCCGCCAAGGTCGTAGATGATCGCCGGTTCCGCCAGCGCGGCGCCTGCCATCAGGGCCAAGGCGGCGGTCGCGCCCGCGAGGGATTTCATCAGGGTCATGGGTTCTCTCCCGGTTGAACAAACCATTGCCACCCTGTCCGCCGGCTGCCTGTGAAGGCGTCCGGTCGCGGGCGGATCGTGGGGCGATTACGCGCCAAGGCATTGCAGGGGTCAAGAAGGATTCGATGGCGCGGCGGGCGTTTCCTGACCCGATGGTCAGGAAACGGTCGCGCAGGCGGGATCAGAGGTCGCGCGACAGGACCAGCGCGTCGATGCGCCGGCCGGCGGGATCGGCGTAGTAGCCCCTGCGGCGCCCAGCCGGCGCGAAGCCCGCCGATTCGTAAAGCGCGATGGCGGGGGCGTTTTCGGCCGAAACTTCCAGGAAGGCGCTTTCCGCGCCACGAAGCCGCGCCTGATAGAGGAAGCGCGCGACCAGCCCGCGCCCAAGGCCCCGGCGCCGCGCCTCGGGCGCGACGGCCAGCGTCAGCAGCTCGGCCTCGCCGGCGACGGTGCGGCCGACAAGGAAGCCGGCATCGCTCTCGACCAGCAGGAAGGCCAGCGGGTCGGCCAGGAAGCCGGCGAATTCGGCCGCATTCCACGGGCGGGGGGTGGCGAAGCAGCGCCGGTGCAGGGTGGCGAGGTCTTCGGGCGTCATCGGGGCGCCGCGCCTTGCGCCGGTGCCGCCATGCCCGGCGCATGCCCCCCCACCCCGACCCTCCCCCACCGGGGGGAGGGAGGCGGGCCGGGGGGCGTGGCGCGGGCCGGGGCGTGGATCACGGCAGGATCACCGGCGGCGGGTCGGCGGGCGGGGCGGCATCGGCGCCGCGCAGGTAGAAGGGGGCGGGGCGCGGCGCGGGCGCGCGGGCGCGGGCGGCGCCGATGCGGGCCATCGCCTCGGCCAGCGGCATTGCCGGCGGCAGGGCGGCGGGGCCGGCGGCGCTGCCCGTCACGGCGCCGGCGGGCGGCGGCAGGGCCGATGCGGGCATCAGCGCGGCGGTTCCCGGGCCATCGGCGCCGAAGTCCTGCACATAGACCTCGCCGCGCCTTGCATCCTCGATCACCGTCAGCGGGCGGGGCAGGGCATGGGCCAGCGCCTCAAGCCGGGTGACCCCCACCGCCGGGATGCCCAGACCCAGCGCGAGCCCGCGCGCGGCGGCAACGGCGATGCGGACGCCGGTGAAATTGCCCGGGCCGGTGCCGACGGCGATGGCGGTCAGGTCGCGCCAGCCGATGCCGCCTTGGCCAAGCAGTTCGCCAAGCAGCGGGATCAGCCGTTCGGCCTGGCCCTTTTCCATCGGTTCCAGCCGGGTGAAGACGCGGCCGCCGGGCAGAAGCAAAGCGGCGGCGCAATGCGCCGCCGATGTGTCGAACGCCAGAACCGTCTCAGGCCGCGACAGGGCGGACCTCGGTGACTTCGGGGATGTAGTGTCTGAGCAGGTTCTCGATCCCCATCTTGAGCGTCAGGGTCGAGGACGGGCAGCCGGCGCAGGCGCCCTGCATGTGCAGGTAGACGACGCCGCGGTCGAAGCCGTGGAAGGTGATGTCGCCGCCATCCTGCGCCACGGCGGGGCGGACGCGGGTGTCGAGCAGTTCCTTGATCTGGCGGACGATGTCGCCATCCTCGCCGGTGTGGGCGGCGTGGCCGCCGGTCGGGGCGCCGCCTTCGATGGCGGGTGCGCCCGACTGGAAATGTTCCATGATGGCGCCAAGGATGGCGGGCTTGATGTGCTGCCAGTCGACATCCTCGGCCTTGGTGACGGTCACGAAATCCGAGCCGAGGAAGACGCCGGTCACGCCGCCGGCGGCAAAGATGCGCCGGGCAAGGGGCGAGGCCGCCGCCGCCTCGACGGTGGGGAAATCGGCGGTGCCAAGATCAAGAACCTCCTGCCCGGGCAGGAACTTCAGCGTGGCGGGGTTCGGGGTCGATTCCGTCTGGATGAACATCGGCTTTCTCCGACAATGCCTGTCGGATATGCGCCCGGGGGGCGGCCAAGTCAAGTTTGGAACGATTCCAAATCTGACCCCGGCCGTCCGGTGCGGGTCCGGTGCGGGTCAGGCGCGGTCGCTGCCCCAGTAGGCATACATCTGGTCAAGTGCTGTCAGCGCCCGCAGCTTGACGGCGCGCAGGATGGCGCGTTCTTCGGCATGGAAGCCGATCGACGGGCTTTGCGGGGCGGAACGCAGGGTTTCACGCGCGGGATTCTGGACGGTCATTGCCGTGCTCCGTTCTTCTGATGCTCCCTCGTCGCCGGATATAGACCCGCGCTGCGATGCAGAAAACCGGGACGGGTGCAAATCCGGATTGCGCCGGGCGCATGGCCCGGGAAGCCCCGCGGGAGTCGGGCGAACGGCGGGGCTTCCGGGCTAACCGCATGAAATTCAGCGGGTCACAGGCGCGAGACAACCGGCGGCAATGCCGGAGTCATGCGCCGGGCAGGCCAAAAGCCATGCGCCAGTTGCATGGATTTCCCGAAATGCCGGCCGCGGCGCTACTGGTAGCAGTGCAGCGGCACCACCGCGTCGGCCACGCCCTGCGGCACCTCGCCCGACATCTCGCCGCTGGTGCCGTCGCCCTGTGGCCGGGTGATCCGGTTCTGCGCAAGGAAGGTCAGCAGCGGGCCGGAGGGCACGGCAAAGTTCATGTTCTGCGGCAGCGTGCCGGTTTCTTCCAGAACCGCCAGATCGTCCATGCGGCTGACCACCACGCCGATGACCGCGCCCTTCTTGTTCAGCAGCGGCCCGCCGGAATTGCCGGGCTGCACCGGGGCGGTGATCATCACCCGGTTCGACGACCCGTCGGCCCCGCGCAGCGCGCTGACATTGCCGCTGGTGACGGTCAGGCCCTGGTCAAGCGAGGTGTAGTAGGGATAGCCCAGCACGGTGACCGCCTCGCCCAGCTTCGGCACTTCCAGCGCGGAAAGCTTGAGCCAGGCCCCGGCATCCGGCGCGCCGGTCAGGACGGCGACATCAAGGCTGGAATCGGAGGCGATCAGTTCGAGCGGCGTGCCGTCGACCATCGCCACCGCGCCGCAGGGTTCGATCACATGCGCGGCGGTGACCAGGGTCGTGGGCGTGATGTAGAAGCCCGTCCCCGAACCCATCAGCGTGCCGCTGATCTTGGGCTTGGGCGTGTCGTCCGGCTTGTCGGCGACGACCGGCATGTCGCCGGGCGCGGTGCCGGGCGCCAGGATCGGGGCAGGACCGCCGGGGCCGGTGCCGATGCCGCCGGGCGCCGGTGCGATCGGCGCCGGAACGCCCGGCGACGGCGTGGCGACCGGGGTCGTCTCGGGCAGGGCCCCGGGCGTGGGTGCCGGCGTCGTGCCGGGCGGCGGCGTGCCAAGCGTCGGCGGGTTGGGGGTGGGGGCCACGCCAACCTCGACCGGCGCCGGGCCGGGGCCGGGTTCGACCGTGACCGGCGGCGGCTCGGGGGCGGGCACGGCCGCCACGCCGGGCGGCGTCGGGCGGCGGACCTGATCCTTCGGATCGCTCGGGCCTGCGGGCGCGGCGGGGGCGACGCTGGCGGTTTCGCCGCCGTTGATCAACTGGTCGATCACGCCGCCGGGGGTCCAGATCAGCGTGGCGGGGCTGCCGCCGACCGTCACCGAACTGGCCAGCAGGTTCAGCTGCGGGAAATATTCCGGCCGGATGACGATCGACAGGGTGGACCACTGGTTGTTGTAAAGGTCCGACCGCGCATAGGCGATGAAGTCGTCGTTGATCTCGGCCGAGGTGATCCACATCGTGCTGCCCGTGCTCTGGAACGGGTCAGAGCCGGCGATGGCCTTGCCCATGAACCAGTCGTGCACGCTTTTCATCCCGCCGAAATCGTCGAAGCGGACGATCATCGAGAACCCCTCGTCTTCCGACAGGAATTCGACCGCGGCATCGTTCTCGACCTCTTTCAGAAGCTCGAACGGGTGGAGATACGAGGTGTTGGAGGTTTCGGAATAGAAAAGCTGCCAGCCGTTCTTCACCCGCTCGTCCTCAAGGTCGAGGATCAGATCGGTCAGGTCGCGGAACCGCGGCTGGCTGGTCGCCTCCTCGCGCTGGAGATAGGCCTCAAGCGCGGTCTGGGCATCGTTGTTCCAGATGCCGTCAAGGAAGCCGTAGTAGTCGCCCGAGAAGGCGAGCGCCGCCTGCAGCGTGGCGATGTCCTCCCGGCTCATGATCGAGGGATCGAAGGGCTGGTCAAGCCAGGCCTGGGCCTGGGCGCGCTGCGGCGGCAGCAGCGCGAGGGAAATCACAAGGATGAAAAGGGCGGCAAGGGCGCGCATGGCGGAATCCTGAAAGCAATGGCCAGAGCCTTGGGCCATGCTGGCGCGGATCGGCGCGGCATTTCAAGCGAATATTGCGTGAACAGGGGTCGGGGATACCGCAGGTCGGCCGGGCGCATCGCCCCGTCCGGCCCGGCACCCGGGGCCGGCCCGACGGATCAGGTGATCTTTTCCAGCCGTTCCTTCGACATGTCGCCCGGCACGATGGTGATCGGGATCGGCAGGCTGCCGGAACTGCGGCTCATCGCAGTGACAAGGGGGCCGGGGCCGTGCTTTTCCGTGCCGGCGCCAAGGACGAGGACGCCGATTTCCGCATCGTCCTGCACCTGTGCCAGTATCTCGGCCACGGCGTCGCCTTCGCGGATCACCAGTTCCGGGTTCACGCCCTGCTTGTCGCGCATCCATTTGGCGAAGACCTCGAAATGCGCCTCGATCCGTTCGCGGGCCTCGGCGCGCATCAGATCGGCGACGCCCATCCAGTGCTGGTACTCCTCGGGCGGGATGATCGACAGGATCTGCACCCCCGCCCCGGTATGGGCGGCCCGAAGCGCGGCGTAGCGCATCGCGTTCAGGCATTCGCGGCTGTCGTCGAGGACGACAAGGAACTTGCGCATTGCCGGGTCTCCTGATGGCGGGCGGATTGTGGAACGGCGGACGGGGGAAAGGCAAGCCTCAGGCGGCGGTGCCAAGGGCGGCGCGGCTTTCGGCGCGGGCGATGGCCTCGGGGTAGCGCAGCCCCATGAGGACCGAGCGCGACAGGTTCAGCACCATCAGCCCGGCCCAGAGCCCGTGGTTGGCGAAAAGGGGCACCAGCAGGCAGAGCGATGCGGCATAGATCGCGGCGCAGAGGACGGCGACCTGCCGCATGGCGCGGGTCAGCGTGGCGCCGATGAAGACGCCGTCCCAGGTCCAGGCGGCGGTGCCGATCAGCGGCGCGGCCACCAGCCAGGGCAGGAAGAGGCGCGCCTCGGCCCGCACCTCGGGGGCGGTGGCCATCAGGTCGATGATCGGCCCGCCCGTCAGGGCGAAGACCGCCGCCAGCAGGACCGCGCCGGCGATGCCCCAGATCATCGCCAGCCGCGTCGCCTGACGCACGCCCGCCACCGACCGCGCGCCGACCGCCTGGCCGACCAGCGTCTCGGCCGCGAAGGCAAAGCCGTCAAGCGCATAGGCGGTGATTTCCAGGAACTGCAGCAGCACCTGGTTTGCGGCCAGCGTCACGTCGCCGAACCGGGCGCCAAGGAAGATGAAGGTGGTGAAGCACAGCTGCAGCAGCACGGACCGCAGCATGATGTCGCGGTTCACGTCCAGCATCAGCCGCAGCGCCACGCGGTCGCCAAGGCGGGCGCGGGCGGCGGCAAGGGGTGCGCCGCGCAGGGCGCCGCGGCAGAGCCAGAGGCCAAGCGCCAGCCCCGACCATTCGGCGATCAGCGATGCGACGGCCACCCCCGGCACACCCCAGCCAAGGCCAAGGACGAACCACAGGTCGAGGACGACGTTCACCCCGTTGATCCAGAGCTGCACCGCCACCATGCCGCGCGAGCGTTCCACCGCCAGAAGCCAGCCGGTCACGGCGTAAAGCGCGATCGTCGCCGGCGCGCCCCAGATGCGGATCGCCAGATAGGTGCGGGCAAGGCCCTCGACCTCGGCGCTGGCGGGGGCGATGGCAAAGGCGCCGCGCAAGAGAAGGCCCTGAAGCGCGATCAGGAACAGCCCCGCCGCCGCGGCGACGATCAGCCCGCGCAACAGGACGGCGGTGCTTTCGGCGGCGTTGCCCGCGCCATGCGCCTGCGCGGCCAGCCCGCTGGTGCCCATGCGGAGAAAGCCGAATATCCAGTAGATCGTGGCCAGGATCACGGCGCCGAGGCCGACGGCGCCGATCGGTGCGGCCAGGCCCATCTGGCCAACGACCCCGGTATCGACCGCGCCGATCAGCGGCACGGTGGCGTTCGACAGCACGATCGGCCCGGCGATGCGCCAGATCCGGCGGTGGGTCAGTGGCGGTGCGGGCCGACCGGAATCGTCGGCGCCGCGCATCAGGCCGCGTCCTGCGGCATCAGGAAATGGCCGGTGCCCTGGGCGAAAAGCCGGGTCCGGCTTTCCTGCCAGGCCTCGACGTGGACGCTGGCGTAGCGGCGGCCGGACCGGACGATCCGCGCCTCGGCCCAGGCGTTGCGGGCGGCGCCGGGGCGCAGGTAGTCGACCGTCAGGTCGATGGTCTTCGGAAGCGCGCCCTTCAGCGACTCGGGCGTCGCGCCCTCGGCCATGCCCTGCCAGACCAGGCCGACGATGGCCGTCACCTCAAGGAAGGCCGCGGTCACCCCGCCGTGCAGCGCGGGGATCAGCGGATTGCCGATCAGCATCGGCTGGAACGGCAGCACGGCGTGAAGCGCCGCCCCGTCGCGTTCGAACCGCAGCCCCAGGAACCGCAGGTAGGGGATGGATTCGACAAGGCCGGCCAGCAGGCCGTCGCGCGGGTCGGTCATCGGCGGATGTCCACGGTGAAGGCGCCATGGCCCATGGCGACGGGGCGGGCGGTGTCGTCATCGGTCGCGACGACGCGGACAAAGGCGACCGACCGGGTGACATGGTGGCACTCGGCGCGGGCGCGGATGGTCTGGCCGGGCGTCGCCGGGCGCATGTAGTCTATCCGCAGGTCCAGCGTGGCGGTCGAGCCTGTCCCCGCCGGGTGGCACATCACCGCGGTGCCCGAGGCGGTATCCATCAGGGTCGACACCGCGCCGCCGGCGATGACGCCGGTCGCCGGGTCGCCGATCAGCCGTTCGTCGTAGGGCATGGCGATCACCACCTTGCCGTCGCCGATCTCTTCCAGGTCAAGGCGCAGCGCGTGGGCGTGCGGCAGCGCCTCGATGAACTGCCGCGCAAGGGTCCGGATGTCGTTCATGCGGCCATGAAACGCCGAGCGGCCGGCAGACGCAAGGGCCGGTCTCTTGCCGCCGCCGGGCCGCGGCTGTTGCGTTCCGGCCGGGCTTGGCCCTACGATCCGGGGCGGAGGAGAGCCATGCCCGAAGACCTTCGTCTCAGCTTCAAGGAGATGTGCGCCCGCTTCGAGGCGACGCCGCGCACCCTGCGCTACTACGAATACATCGAGCTTCTGAAGCCCGAGAAGGAAGGCCGCGCCCGGTTCTACGGCCCGCGTGAGGTGGCGCGGATGAAGCTGATCCTCAGGGGGCGCCGCTTCGGCTTCAGCCTTGAGGAAATCCGCCAGTGGCTGTTGATCTACGGCAAAAGCGGCGAACGGCCGCAGCTTGAGGAATGGCTGCGGCTGGCCGACCGGCAGCTTCTGGCGCTTGACCGGCAGCGGGGCGAGCTGGACGCGACGATCGCCGACCTTCGCGCGCTGCGCGAGACGGCGGCGACCGAGATGGACCGGCTGGCCGGCGGGCCCGGCTGATTCCGTTCGGCAGGGCAGGTTCGGCGGGAGCAGCGGCCCGTATCCATGGCCGGCGAAAGGCCTGTGCCGCCTGTGTCGGGCGGGCCCCCGGGGTCTGACGTGACGTCACAGTGACGTTAACGTAAAGTGATCTGGTATGGCATCTTCCCGATGCACATTTCCTTTGCCAGACATTTCCCCAACGAGCCACCGATGACCAGCACCGAAGACCTCATGTCGATCCGCGAAATGTGCGATGCCTTCGAAGTCACGCCCCGGACCCTGCGCTTCTACGAGGCGAAGGAACTGTTGCGGCCGATCCGGCAGGGAACCCGCCGGCTTTACACCCGGCGCGACCGGGCGCGGCTGAAGCTGATCCTGCGCGGCAAGCGCTTCGGCTTCAGCCTTGAGGACATCCGGCAGACGCTGGACCTTTACGACCGCGACGGATCGAACCTGCAGCAGATGCTGCATACCTACGATCTGGCGCGGCAGCGGCTGGCGACGATGGAGGCCCAGCGGGCCGAGCTGGATGTCGCCATTGCCGAGCTGAAGGCAGAGCTTGACGCGGGCGCGGCCATGATCGCCGGCATCCGCAAGGCGGCGGAATAGCGCCGCGTCGGCGGCGGGAAGACCAAGGGAGGAGACCTCGAATGACGATCTACACGCCCCCCGTCCGGGACATGCAGTTCCTGCTGCACGATGTTCTGGGAATCTCTGCCCAGGACGTGCCGGGCTACGGCGACCTGGACGAAGGCTTCACCGCCGCCGTACTGGAAGAGGCGGGCAAGGTGGCGGCCGATGTGCTGGCCCCCCTGAACGCCGTGGGCGACCGCGAGGGCTGCGTCCTTGAAAACGGCGTGGTGCGCACGCCGGAGGGTTTCAAGGCGGCGTTCGCCGCGATGAAGGACGGCGGCTGGACCGCGCTTGACTGCGACCCCGATTATGGCGGGCAGGGCCTGCCCTACCTCCTGAACTCGGCCGTGGGCGAGATGTTCGTTTCGGCGAACATGGCCTTCAACATGTATCAGGGCCTGACGCACGGCGCCTATTCGGCGATCCATGCGCATGGCACGGCGGAACAGAAGGCAACCTATCTGCCGAAGATGGTGACCTGCGACTGGACCGGCACCATGAACCTGACCGAGCCGCATTGCGGCACCGACCTGGGGCTGCTGCGGACCAAGGCGGAACCGCAGGCGGATGGCAGCTACCGGATCACCGGGCAGAAAATCTTCATCTCGGCCGGCGAGCATGATCTGGCCGAGAACATCATTCACCTGGTCCTTGCCAAGGCGCCCGGCGGCGGCGAGGGGACGAAGGGCATCTCGCTTTTCATCGTGCCGAAGCTCCTGGTGAACGGCGACGGCAGCCTTGGCGCAAGGAACGGCGTCAGCGTCGGCAAGATCGAAGACAAGATGGGCATCCACGGCAATGCCACCTGCGTGATGAACTATGACGGGGCGACCGGCTGGCTGCTGGGCGATCTGCACAAGGGCATGCGCGCCATGTTCACCATGATGAACGAGGCGCGGCTTGGCGTCGGCCTGCAGGGCTATGCCGTGGCCGAGGCCGCCTATCAGAACGCTGTCGCCTATGCCAAGGACCGGCTGCAGGGCCGCGCGGTGACGGGGGCGGTGAACAAGGCCGGCCCGGCCGATCCGCTGATCGTCCATCCCGACATCCGCCGCAACCTGTTGGAGCAGAAGAGCTTTGTCGAAGGCGCCCGCGCGCTGACCTTCTGGGGCGCCAGCCTGATCGACCGGGCGCACCGGATGAGTGATGCCGATGCCGACGGTCTGGTCGGACTGCTGACCCCGGTCATCAAGGGGTTCCAGACCGACAAGGGGTTCGAGGCGGCGGTGGCGGCGCAGCAGGTGTTCGGCGGCCATGGCTATATCGAGGAACAGGGCATGTCCCAGTTCGCCCGCGATGCGCGGATCGCCATGATCTACGAAGGCGCGAACGGCGTGCAGGCGCTGGACCTGGTCGGCCGCAAGCTGGCGACCGACGGCGGCAAGCATGTGATGGCCTTCTTCGAGCTGGTGAAGGCCGAGGTGAAGGTGCATGACGGCGACGAGCGGATGAAGGAATTCACCGAGCCGTTGAAGGGAGCGTCCAAGCAGCTGCAGGCGGCGGGGATGTATTTCATGCAGGCCGGCATGAAGAACCCCGATGCCGCGCTCGCCGGGTCTTACGACTTCATGCACCTGATGGGCCATGTCTGCCTTGGCCTGATGTGGGTGCGGATGGCGAAGGCGGCGCTGGCGGCGCTGGACGAAGGGCGCGGCGACCGCGCGTTCCTTGAAGCCAAGCTTGCGACGGCGCGGTTCTACATGAAGCGCCAGCTTCCCGCCTGCGCCGCGCATCTGGCGCGGATCGAAAGCGGCGCCGATCCGGTGATGGCCCTTCCCGCCGAGGCGTTCTAGGCTGGGGCGGAAGGCGATCCTTCGGCGAAGGGTCGCTGCCCGACCGACCGGAGGTTCCGATGCCGAAACGCTTCCGCCTGACCCGCCGCTTCCCCGTCGCCATGACCGAGGACGGCTATCGCCGGCTGAAGCGCTTCGCGGCCGAGGCCGGGCTCGATGAAGGCGAGGCGCTGTCGTTCCTGTTCGAGCATTTCGACAGCGTCACCGACAAGGACAACCTGACCCACCGGCTGCGGCTGTTCAATTCGGAGCTGGACGACCGCAAGCGGTGACGGGTGGCGCGGCCCGGAAGGAAGGATGCCTCCGGCGGGGATATCCGGGCCGGGATGAAGGGGCCAGGCGTTCCACCCTGTCCCGTCTGCACCCCCGGCCTCGGATCCGGTTGGACGGGACAGGGCTTCACCTCGGGCGGCCATCGGCTTCCCAGCCTGTGCCGCGACGTAAGACTTGCAGGGGAACGGTTAACAGATCGTTCTTCATCTTGGCGAAAATATCCTCCGGGGGTCCGGGGGTGGAAAACCCCCGGCTCCGGCCGTGGTCAGGGAGGACGCGGATGACGGCACAGCTTTATTGCTTCGGCGAATCCGGCAATGCCTACAAGGTGGCGCTGATGCTGACCCTGACCGGCACGCCGTGGCAGCCGGTCTTCGTCGATTTCTTCAACGGCACGGCGCGCGGCCCGGCGTTCCGGGCGATCAACCCCATGGGCGAGGTGCCGGTCCTGGTGACCGGCGGCCTCAGCCTTTCGCAATCGGCGGTGATCCTGCGCCACCTTGCCCGGGAAACCGGCCAGTTCGGCTGGACCTCGGAGGCGGAAGACGATGAAATCCTGCGCTGGCTGATGTGGGACAACCACAAGCTGTCGACGCAGGCCGGCACCACCCGGTTCCTGATGAACTTCCTGGCCGAAGAGAAGCGGCCGCAGGGGGTGATCCCGTTCCAGCAGGGCAGGCTGAAGGCCGCCTACACCGTCCTGAACGACCATCTGGCCGGCCGCGACTGGGTGGCCACGGCAAGGCCGACCATCGCCGACCTGTCGCTCTGTTCCTACCTCTACTACCCCGAACCCTTCGGCTTCACCCGCGCCGACTGGCCGCAGATCGACGCCTGGCTTGACCGCATCGCCGCGCTGCCGGGATGGAAGCACCCCTATGACCTGATGCAACGGGCCTTCCCGCCCGCCACCGCCTGAGGAGACGACCATGTCCGAAGCCTATATCTACGACGCCGTCCGCACCCCCCGCGGCAAGGGCCGCCCGGACGGGGCATTGCACGAGGTGACCTCGGTCGGGCTTTCAGCCGGCATCCTGAACGCGGTGAAGGACCGCAACGGTCTGGCGGGCCACGCGGTCGAGGATGTGATCTGGGGCAACGTGACCCAGGTCGGCGAACAGGGCGGCTGCCTTGCGCGGTCGGCCGTGCTGCTGTCCGATCTTGACGAATCCATCCCCGGCCTTGCCATCAACCGCTTCTGCGCCTCCGGCATGGAGGCGGTGAACCTGGCCGCGAACCAGGTGAAGGGCGGCGCCGGCCAGGCCTATATCGCCGGCGGGGTCGAGATGATGGGCCGCGTCGCCATGGGCAGCGACGGGGCGGCGATCGCCGTCGATCCGGCGCTGGCGATGAAAACCTATTTCGTGCCGCAGGGGATTTCGGCCGACATCATCGCCACCGAATACGGCTTCACCCGCGACCAGGCCGATGCGCTGGCGGTGGAATCGCAGCGCCGCGCGGCCGAGGCGTGGAAGGCCGGGCGCTTCGCCGGTTCCGTGGTGCCGGTCACGGACCGGAACGGCCTGACCATCCTGTCGAACGACGAATACATGCGTCCGGGCACCGACATGCAGGCGCTGGGCGCGCTGAAACCCAGTTTCAAGGACATGGGCGAGGTGATGCCCGGCTTCGACAAGCTGGCGCTGATGAAATACCCGCATCTTGAGAAGATCGAGCATATCCACCACGCCGGGAACTCTTCGGGCATCGTCGACGGCGCGGCGGCGGTGCTGATCGGCTCCAAGGCCTTCGGTGAGGCGCAGGGCCTGAAACCCCGCGCCCGCATCCGTGCGACGGCGAAGATCGGCACCGATCCGACGATCATGCTGACCGGGCCGGTGCCGGTGACCGAGAAAATCCTGCGCGATTCCGGCATGTCGATCCGCGACATCGACCTTTTCGAGGTGAACGAGGCCTTCGCGTCGGTCGTCCTGCGCTTCATGCAGGTCTTCGACGTCGATCCGGCGCTGGTGAACCCGAACGGCGGGTCGATCGCCATGGGTCACCCGCTGGGCGCGACCGGCGCGATCATCATCGGCACGCTCTTGGATGAACTGGAACGCACCGGCAAGGGCACCGGGCTTGCCACGCTCTGCATCGCCAGCGGCATGGGCGCGGCCACGATCATCGAGCGGGTCTGATGCCCAAGCTCGACCTCGCCACCGTGCCGGTCAAGACCGGCTCGATCTACCCCGAACCCTATGCCGCGATGATGGCCGGGCGGTCGTCCTTGCGGCTGGGGCAGGCGGCGGGGCTGACGCAGTTCGGCGTCAACCTGGTGACGCTTGAGCCGGGGGCGGTGTCCAGCCTGCGCCACTGGCACCTGGCCGAGGATGAATTCGTGATGGTCCTGTCGGGCGAACTGGTGCTGGTGCAGGACGAGGGCGACATTCCGATGCGGCCCGGCGATTGCGCCGGCTGGCCGGCGGGCGACACCAACGGCCATTGCTTCAGGAACGACACCGACCGGGTGGCGACCTTCCTTGTGATCGGCAGCAAGGCCGCGCGCGAGGTTGCCACCTATTCCGACCACGACCTGCGGGTCGAGATCGAGGGCGGCGCGGCGCGGTTCACCTATCGCGACGGCAGCGACTGGAAGGGCGTCAGATGAAGGTCGACGCCGCCGCAGCCCCCTTGAACCGGTCCGGGACCGGCACGGAAACCCTGCATCTGTCCGATGCCGGCGGGCTGCGGCAGTTCGGCTGCTATCTCGAGTCGCTGCCGCCCGGCGCGGTCTCGTCCGACCGGCACTGGCATTCGGCCGAGGACGAGTTCCTGTTCCTGCTGTCCGGCACGGCGACGGTGATCGACGATGACGGCGCCCATCTGCTGTTGCCCGGCGATGCCGCGGTGTGGCGGCGGGGCGATCCGAACGCCCACCATGTCAGGAACGACGGCGATGGTCCCTGCCGCTATGTCATTGCCGGGTCGCGGGTGCGGGACGATATCTGCACCTATCCCGACCTTGGCCGCCGTCTGGTCAATACCGCGACCGACTGGCGGGTCGAAGGCGCGGACGGGGCGATCCTGCGCGCGGGCACCCTGCCGCCGGCGCTGACCGGGCTGTCGCCGGACTGGGGGGTGCCCTTCGATCCGGCCCTTGCGCCGCGGCGCATCCAGCGCGCGGCCGGCCGGGAATGGGTGCTGGAAGACGGCTATGAACATCCGGTGCTGGGCGGCGGGCTTGGCCCCTATCGCCACGCCATCATTGGCGATCCCGGCGGGCTGACCCAGTTCGGCGTGCATCTTGAAGAGCTGCCGCCCGGGGGACATTCGTCCTTCCGCCACTGGCACGAGGCCGAAGACGAGATGATCCTTGTCCTTTCCGGCCACCCCGTCCTGATCGAGGACGAGGAGACGCAGCTTGCCCCCGGCGATGCCGCCTGCTGGCCGGCCGGGGCGCCCGTTGGCCATTGCCTTGAGAACCGCGCGGATGCGCCCGCCGTCTATCTGACCATCGGCACGCGCCTGCCGCGTGACCGCATCCACTATCCTGACCACGACCTGATCACCGAAAAGGACGGGCCTGCCCGGCGCTACAGCCACGCCGACGGAAGCCCCCGCACGAAGGGAGAAAGCGAATGACCGATTTCACCATGGCCACCGGCGCCGACGGCGTGGCCGTCATCACCTGGGATGTGCCCGGCAAGAGCATGAATGTCATGTCGACGGCGGGCTTCGCGCTGCTGAGCGACCTGGTGGATCAGGCGCTGGCCGATCCGGCGGTGAAGGGCATCGTCATCACCAGCGCGAAAAAGGATTTCGCCGGCGGGATGGACCTGAACGTCATCGCCCAGATGCGGGCGGGCGGGGCCGGGGCGATTTTCGACGGCGTGATGACCATGCACCGGGTGCTGCGCAAGATCGAGCTTGCCGGCATGGACATGAAGACCAAGAAGGGCGGCAAGCCGATTGCGGCGGCGCTGCCCGGCACGGCGCTGGGGATCGGGCTGGAACTGCCGCTGTCGACCCACCGCATCTTCGCCGCCGACAATCCGAAGGCCAAGATCGGCCTGCCCGAGATCATGGTCGGCATCTTCCCCGGCGCCGGCGGCACGACGCGGCTGGTGCGCAAGATGGGCGCCATGGTCGCAGCACCCTTCCTGCTGGAGGGCAAGCTGAGCGATCCGAAGGCCGCCAAGGCCGCCGGGCTGATCGACGAGGTGGTGCCCGCGGACCAGCTTCTGGACCGGGCGAGGGAATGGGTTCTGGCCGCGAAGGACGCCGATCTGGTGAAGCCCTGGGATGACAAGGGCTACAAGATGCCGGGCGGCGCGCCCTATCACCCGTCGGGGTTCATGACCTTTGTCGGCGCCAATGCGATGGTGCATGGCAAGACGATGGGCGTCTATCCGGCGGCCAAGGCGCTTCTGGGCGCGGCCTACGAAGGGGCGCTGGTTCCCTTCGACACCGCGCTGAAGATCGAGGCGCGGCAGTTCACGTCGGTGCTGATGAACCCGTCCTCGACGGCGATGATCCGCAGCCTCTTCATCAACAAGGAGGCGCTGGAGAAGGGCGCGAACCGGCCGAAGGCCGATGACCAGACCGTCCGCAAGCTGGGCGTGATCGGCGCGGGCATGATGGGGGCCGGCATCGCCTATGTCGCCGCCAATGCCGGGATCGAGGTGGTGCTGATCGACGCCACGCAAGAGGCGGCGGATCGCGGCAGGAAACATTCCGAAGACCTGCTCGACAAGGGCGTGAAGCGCGGCAAGGTGACGGCCGGGAAGAAGGCCGAGGTGCTGGGCCGCATCGCCGCCACCACCGATTATGCCGCGCTGAAGGGCACCGACCTGATCGTCGAGGCAGTGTTCGAAGACCCGAAGGTTAAGGCCGAGGTGATGAAGAAGATCGAGGCCGCGGTTGGTGCGGGCGTGATCGTCGCCTCGAACACCTCGACCCTGCCGATCACCAGCCTTGCGGCCAGCGCCGCATCGCCGGCCGATTTCATCGGCATCCATTTCTTCAGCCCGGTCGACAAGATGATGCTGGTCGAGATCATCCGCGGCCGCGAGACGCAGGACCGCGCGGTGGCCAAGGCGCTGGATTTCGTGCGCCAGATCCGCAAGACCCCGATCGTCGTCAACGACGCGCGGTTCTTCTACGCCAACCGCTGCATCATCCCCTACATCAACGAAGGCATCCGCATGGTGGCCGAGGGGGTGGAGCCGGCGCTGGTGGAAAACGCCGCCAAGCTGGTCGGCATGCCGCTCGGCCCGCTGCAGCTGGTGGACGAGACCTCGATCGACCTGGGGGTGAAGATCGCCAAGGCGACCAAGGCGGCGATGGGCGCCGACTACCCGGATGAGGCGGTGGACAAGGTGATCTTCTGGATGGCCGACCAGGGCCGTCTGGGCCGCAAGAACGGCGCGGGCTTCTATGCCTATTCCGACAAGGGCGAACGTCTGGGCCTGTGGGAGGGGCTGGGTGCCAAGTATCCGCTCGACAAGGCGCAGCCGTCGCTGGCCGATGTGCAGCACCGGCTGCTGATGATCCAGACGCTGGAAGCCGTCCGCGCGCTGGAAGAGGGCGTGCTGACCGACATCCGCGAGGGCGATGTCGGCGCGATCCTCGGCTGGGGTTTCGCGCCCTGGTCGGGCGGGCCGTTCTCGTGGCTGGACATCATCGGCGCAGGCCGGGCGGTCGAAATCTGCCGCGGCCTGACCGCGCAGTTCGGCCACCGGTTCGAGGCGCCGGCCCTTCTGCGCGACATCGCGGCCAAGGGCGACACGTTCTATGGCCGGTTCGGCGGCGGCGCGGCCAAGGCGGCGTGAAGGTCGCGTGCTGGCACGCACCGCTACCTGCGGCGGGATGAAACCACCAGACCGGCGCCGATCAGCGCGGCGCCGGCCAGGTGGAACGTCTCGATCCTTTCGCCCAGGAAGACCACCGCCAGCACGCTGCCGAAGACCGGCAGCAGGTGGATGAACAGCCCGGCGCGCCCGGCGCCCACCAGTTCGACCCCGCGGTTGAAGCAGAGGTATGAAAGGAAGCTGGGGAAGATCACCAGATAGGCCATGGCCGCGATGTTCCGCCCGGTCAGCGCCAGGACATGACCGGACAGGTGTTCGCGCAGGTAGAAGGGCAGGATCGCCAGCGCGCCGATGGTGAAGATCGCCGCCAGGAAAGCGAGCGGGTTGAGCGGCGGGCGCTTGCGCAGCAGCGCCGAATAGAAGGCATAGGCGACGACGGCGGCCAGCACCCATAGGTCGCCCCGGTTCACCGCCAGCCGGGCAATCGCCTCGGGATGGCCGCGCGTGGCGATGAAGGCCACGCCCGACAGCGACAGGACCACGCCGATCAGCTGCAGCATGCTGGGCCTTTCGCCGAACAGCAGGAAGCAGACCAGCAGGATCAGCACCGGGATCACCGATTGCAGCAGCATGGCGTTGACCGAAGCCGTCTCGCGCAGGCCGAGGTAGACGAAGCTGTTGAAACAGGCGATGCCCAGCACGGCCAGCACCACCACCACCGGCAGGTGCGGCCGCAAGACGCGCCATTCGTGGCCGAAATCGACCCGGCCGCGCGCCAGCAAGAGGACCGGGATCAGCGCCAGCACCCAGCGCCAGAAGGCCAGCGCCACCGGCGGCGCCTCGGTCAGGATCGCCCGGCCGACGACGAAGTTGCCAGACCAGAAAAGCGGCGCCAGCGTCAGCAGAAGCCAGGGATTGCCCCAAAGCCGCGCCCGGAGTCCGCGCCCTGGCCCCATGTGTTCGCCGGTCATGCCGTTCCCCGCCCTGTCCGGCGCGCAGCTTCCCCCCGCTGCGGCGCAGCGTCAAGCCGGTCCGGTGGCGGGATCGGGATCGAAGCCATAGCCGAAGCGGGCGATGTCCGGCGCACAGGTGGCGGCAACCAGCGCGGCGTCGGCGTCGGAATAATAGCCCCGCCAGTCCTTTTCGCGCGCGCTTTGGTTGACGCGGGACAGCGTAGGGGCAAAGCCCAGATGCGCCGCGAAGGGGGCGGCGTCCCTGGCGAAATGTTCCAGCCGGATGAAAAGGCTGGGCTTTTCCGTCCCATCGGCGCGGCGCATCCAGGCGCCATAGGGCCAGTCGCGGAAACCGGCCTGCGTCTGGGGATGGTGCAGGAAGGCGCTGAAGTCCAGCGCCCGGGCCAGCGTCACCGCCGGATGGGCGAACCCTTGGACCCGCAGCCAGTGGTAATAGCTGACCGCGCGGTCCCAGGGGTTGCGGACCAGGGTGACGGTCAGGAAATCCTCGATCTCGGCCGGGGTCACCAGCCCGACAATATCGGCAAGGGTAGAGTGCTTCCACAGCCGCCCCGCCGTCTGCGCCCCCTTCCAGCGCCGCGCCCGGGCCCGCGCCTTCGGCGTGTCGCCGATCAATATGTCGTCCTTCATCGCCCGCGCCTCAAGCGCCAGCGCCAGCGCCGTGCCGCCGGTCTTGGGGATATGGACGAAAATATAGCGCCGCCCGCGTGAGATGATCATGCGCTGACGGGGTTCGGCAGCGGCCGCCCCTCGGCGAAGGCGGCAAGGTTGGCGACGGCCATCATCCCCATGCCCTCGCGCACCTCAAGGCAGGCGGTGCCGAGATGGGGGAGGAGAACGACATTCTCCATCGCGCGCAGTTCGGCGGGAACCGCGGGTTCGTGTTCGTAGACGTCCAACCCCGCCGCTGCGATCCGGCCTTCGCGCAGCGCGGCGATCAGCGCTGTCTCGTCCACCACGTCGCCGCGGCTGATGTTCACAAGGATGCCCGAAGGCCGCATCATCGCCAGCGCGGCGGCGTCGATCAGGTGATGGGTGGCCGGGCCGCCCGGAACGGCGACCACCACGAAATCGGCCGCCATCGCCGTTTCCATCGGCACCTGCGCCGCCGGAAGCCCGGGGTCGGCGACCGGGCTGCGGTTGCAGAACACCACCTCCATGCCGAAACCGTGGTGGCAGCGCCGGGCGATCGCCTTGCCGATCCGGCCATAGCCGACCAGCCCAAGCCTTTTGCCGCCGACATGGGTGCCCAGCATCTGCACCGGATGCCAGCCCTGCCAGAGGCCGGCGCGCAGCATCCGCTCGCCCTCGCCCAGACGGCGGGCGGCCATCAGAATCAGCGACACCGCGATGTCGGCCGTGGCATCGGTCACCGCGCCGGGGGTGTTGGTCACGGCAATGCCCGCCTGTTGGGCCGCCGCCACGTCAATGTGGTTGTAGCCGGCGCCGAAATTGGCCAGCAGCCGCGCCCGGGGTGCGGGCACATCGGCGAAGACCCCGGCATCGAACCGGTCGCCCAGCGTCGGCAGCACCAGGTCAAAATCACGCAGCGCCGCGCGCAGCTCTTCCGGCGCCAAGGGATCGGTCCGGTCGCGCAGCACGGTGTCGAACCGCGCCCGCGCGGCGGCGGTCACGGTTTCGGGCAGGCGCCGGGTGATCAGCAGCCGCATCAGAACATCCGCCCGCCCAGGGGCACCTCGTGCCCCGGGCCCAACAGCACCACCTCGCCGTCGTCGTCGGGGACGCCAAGGATCAGCGCCTCGCTGCGGAAGGGGCCGATCTGGCGGGGCGGAAAGTTCACCACCCCCACCACCTGCCGGCCAACCAGCGCGTCGGGCGCATAGTGGCGGGTGATCTGGGCCGAGGAGCGGCGGATGCCGATCTCGCCGCCGAAATCGACCCAGAGCTTCAGGGCGGGTTTCCGCGCCTCGGGGAAGGGTTCGGCCTTCACCACGCGGCCGACGCGGATGTCGATCTTCAGGAAATCGTTGAACGTGGTTTCCGGCGTCACTTGCCCAGTTCCCTGCCGCGGTCCGCCGCCGCCTTGACGGCGCGTTTCAGCAGCGCCGGAAAGCCGGTTTCGGCATCCATCAGCACCGCCAGCGCCGCCGCCGTGGTGCCGCCCGGCGAGGTGACGTTGATCCGCAACTGCGCAGCGCTGTCAGGCGACCGCCAGGCGAGTTCGCCGGCACCGCAGACGGTGGCGCGGGCCAGTTCCATCGCCACGTCGGCCGGCAGGCCCTCGGCCTCGCCCGCCGCCGCCATCGCCTCGATCAGGTGGAAGACATAGGCGGGGCCCGATCCCGAGACCGCCGTCACCGCGTCGATCTGGTGTTCGCCTTCCAGGTCGACCACCTTGCCCACCGCCGCCATCAGCGCCCGGGCCAGCGCCAGTTGCGCCGGCGTGGTGTTGGCGTTACCGCAGAGCCCGCTGATGCCGCGGCCGACCATGGCCGGCGTGTTCGGCATGACGCGGACGACCGGCGTCCGCGCGCCCAGCACGCCCTCCAGCGTGGCGATGGTCGTGCCCGCCGCAATCGAGATGAAAAGGGTCTTGCCGTTGCCGATGGCCTGCAAGGCGGGCAGCGCCGCGCCCATCATCTGCGGCTTCACTGCCAGAAGGGCGACGGCCGGCGCGGGCGGCACGCCCCGGTTCAGGTGCGTGCCAAGACCCGCCAGCCAGTCGGACGGATGGGGTTCGATCACCCAGACGGATGCGGGCGGCAGCCCGGCGTCCAGCCATCCGGCCAGAAGGGCGGACCCCATCTTGCCGCAGCCCAAAAGCACGATGCCGTTGCGTGCAACCACTTCCAAAGCCATGCGAACCCCCATCTCCGGGGGGCGAGGTTAGGCGCGGCCGTAGGCTTCGGCAATGGCGACTTTCATCGCATCGGCCGGGGTGCGGTTGCCCCAGGCGACCATCTGGAACGCCGGGTAGAAGCGTTCCGATGCCATGACCGCGCTGGCGATCAGCCGGTCGATCTGTTCTGGCCCGGCGATCTGGCCGCCGGCCAGGCACAGGCCATAGCGCCAGACCATCAGCTTCTGTTCGGCCCACCAGGTGAAGGCGCCGGTCCAGACCATGTCGTTGCAGCGGTTCAGCACCTCATAGAGCGCTGCCATCCGTTCCTCGGGCGGTTCCATCTCGAAGGTGCAGATCAGCCGCAGGGTTTCGTCCTGCGGGCTCCAGGCGAGCGTCAGGGCATAGCTGCGCCACTGGCCCTCGACCGACATGGCGATCTGGTCGTCGGTCACCCGGTCGAATTCCCAGGCGTGGTGTTCGGCCAGCGTCTCGACGATGTCGATCGGGTGGATTTCGTCCGACAGCAGATAGTCTTCGGAAAGCGACATGCCCGGCCTCGTTCTTGCGCCCCTTGGGCGCGCGGCCTCAAGAAGCTGAGCTTCCGGCAATCCGCTGCGGTTCGCGCGGGCCAAATCACCAGATGTTGGGCCATCGTGTGATCAAAGCCGGAATCTGTAAAGCAGTTTCTTGTGGAGTGGCTTGTGGAAAACACAGGTTATTGTGGGCAAATCAAGATATGGCGGGCGCTTCAGCCTGAAACCGGGGAAGCGGCGCCGGGGCCGGAATCCTCGATCAGCAGAAGGTCGTCGGGCAGGGGGCGCTGCAGCGCCGCCGCCTGCGGCCAGGGCGCCGTCAGCCAGAGCTGCCAGTCGCGCGGGTCCGCCAGGATGACCGGCATCGCCCTGGGGTGGATCGCGCCGACCACCGCATTCGGTTCGGTGGTGAGAAAACCGAACAGGTCGGCCGTCACCCCGCCCTCGGCCAGCCTGCGGACCGAATGCCAGCCGCGCACGATCAGCCCGGCGAGGAAGGCGGGCCGGTCGTCGCGCATCCGGAACCAGACGTTGCCGCCACCCGGCCGCGGCTCGGCAAACCGGTCGAAGGGGACAAGGCAGCGATGCGCCGGGCCAAGCCAGGGCCGCCAGTGCGGCGATGCCGGGTTGCGGACATTCGTCACGCCGCGGTCGGTCTTCCTGCCCCGAAGATGGGCGGCCGGCGTCGGCAGGCCCCAGCGCGCCATGTCAAGCCGCAGGCCGGCGCCGTCGGCCACCACGACCGGGGCGGTCTGGTCGGGGTAGATTTCCGGCCGGGGCGGCAGGTTTGTGCCCTGCGTCGCCAGGGGCTGCGGCGCGAACAGCTGGCGCATCGCCTCGACCGCGCGGGTCTGGCTGTAAAGGTTGCACATGCCGCCCCCCGTTTTCGCGCAAGCATAGCGCGGCGGGGCGGCAAGAAAAGGCGGGCCCCGGCAGAAGGCGACCCCGGAAAAAATGGCCCCCGTGCGAGGGGACACACGGGGGCCGAAGGGGCGGGCCCTTGCGGCCCGGCAGGGGCCGCAGGAGAACGGGGCAGGGGACAGCCCGCCCGCACAGCCAATGCATAGCCCGGCCGCGATTCAGGCGTGTGACAGAGGCCGGTCAGGCGAGGCGCCGCGCCGTCCTGCGCAGGGCGCGAAGCAGGGCCGATTGCAGCGCCGCGGCGATGGCGCCGCCGATCGACAGGAACAGGCCGACGATCCCGGTCACCAGCGCCGCCGCCTCGTCCGAAAGGCGCAGACCCGCGCGCATGAAGCGCGACTTGCCCAGGATTTCGATCGCGCCCAGCGTGCGTGGGCCCAGCGTGCCGGCCGCATCGGCCAGCCGCCGCGCATCGTCGGGCCCGTCGACATAGCGCAAGAGATGCAGCGTCCGCGTCGTGTCCAGCGTGTCATTCACCCGCCCCATGTCCGAGGCGAGCGCGGCGATGGGCGCCACCACCTCGGGCACGACCAGCCGCGCCGGATCGGTGACCGAATCCCAGCGCAGCGCCTCGTCCCAGCGCAGGCCGCGCCGCGCGGTGTCGACCAGCAGCGACATCAGCCTTGGCGAGAGGAGCGACATTTTCCGCGCCAGCCGCAGAAGCGACGCGCCGGCCTTCAGCGTGTAGGACGTGCCGCCCGTCGCCACCACCGCGACCGTCGCGCCAAGGCCGATGGCCGAAAGGGCAACGTCGATCCGGTCGATCTCGGCCCCGGTCGCGGCGGCATAGGCGCCCTTGCCCAGCCCGATCGCATCGCCCACCGGCGTCAGCGCGACCGGGGCGTTGCAGATCAGCGCTTCGGACAGCGAACAGCCGGACGCGTCGACCATGCAGGCAAGGCAGGCGCCGGCGACGGTCAGCATGCCGGAATCCGCGTCCCAGGCCGCCATGCGCGCGGCCAGAACCCCGGCGGGCAGGGCGATGGCCCGGTCTGCCGCCACCTCCTCGACAGCCTGGATGGCAATCCAGTTGCGCGGGTCTTCCGCCAGCAGCGCCGTCAGCCGCGCGGCGATGGCCTCGGGCGTGGCGGCCTCGGCCAGGTCGCGCTCCAGCGCGGCGGCGAATTCGGCCGCGGCGCGTTCGGCAAAGGGCCGGACCAGCGGATTGCCGGCGATGCGCGCGACCGACCAGCCGGTCAGGCCCAGCGACAGGACGACAAGGACCGTCAGCCCTGCCCGTGCCGTCCAGCGGGCGACCCGCCCGAACATCAGCCCGGGCGGTGCGAGCGGATCATGCCCACGATGTCGTAGGTCCGCGCCAGGATCGGGTCGGCGATGGCGCGGGCGCGCCCGGCGCCCTGGCCAAGGATGCGGTCGATCTCGGCCGGGTCCTTCATCAGCCGGTTCATCTCGGTCGAGATCGGGCCAAGCTTCGCCACCGCCAGATCAGCGAGCCGCGGCTTGAAGGTGCCGAACTGGGCGCCGGCATATTCCGCCACCACCTGCGCCGCCGTCTGGCCGGAAAGGGCGGCGTAGATGTTCACCAGATTGCGCGCCTCGGGCCGGTCGCGCAGGCCATCCAGCACCTCGGGCAGCGGGTCGGGGTCGGTCTTGGCGCGGCGGATCTTCCTGGCGATGGCGTCGGCATCGTCGGTCAGGTTGATGCGGGAATTGTCCGAAGGATCGGACTTCGACATTTTCTTGGTGCCGTCGGCCAGGCTCATCACCCTTGTGCCGGCGCCCTCGATCACCGGCTCGGTCACCGGGAAGAAATCCACCTTGTAGTCGTGGTTGAACTTGATCGCGATGTCGCGGGTCAGTTCAAGATGCTGCTTCTGGTCCTCGCCCACCGGGACCATGGTCGCGTGGTAAAGCAGGATGTCGGCCGCCATCAGCGACGGATAGGCCAGCAGGCCGAGCGACGAGTTTTCCGCGTTCTTGCCGGCGGTCTTGTCCTTGAACTGCGTCATCCGGTACATCCAGCCGATGCGGGCGACGCAGTTGAAGACCCAGGCCAGCTCGGCATGGCCGGGCACCTGGCTCTGGTTGAACAGGATCGACCGCGCCGGGTCGATCCCCGCCGCGATGAACCCGGCCGCCGCCTCGCGCGTCTGGTGGCGCAGTTTCTCGGGGTCTTGCCAGACGGTGATCGCATGCATGTCGACAAGGCAATAGACCGTCTCGATCCCCTCGTCCTGCTTTTCGACAAAGCGCTTCAGCGCGCCAAGGTAGTTGCCGAGGGTCAGCCCGCCCGAGGGCTGGATGCCCGAGAAGATGCGGGGTTTGAAGGTCGCGGTCATCGCAGTCTCCGTGCGGGGCACATCCGGCTTCTGGCAAAACCGGCGGGTCGGGGGTAGACGATGGGGCGATGGGCGTCAACGGGCGCGAGGAGGGATGGATGAGCTTTCAGGACCGGAACGCCCCGCCGCTGAACCCCTTGCCGTGGATCGTCTGGGCGCTGGCGCTGCCGGTGATCGCCATCGAGGCGGTGGTGCAGCTGCGCGGATCGGCGCTTGGCGGCGGGGCGCTGGACGTGCGGATGCAGGCCGTCCAGCATTTCGCCTTCGCGCCCGACTGGCTGCGCGACGATCTGGCGACGGGGCGGTTTCTGGAACGGGCCTACCGGATGGTCAGCTATGCCTTCGTGAACGGCAGCGTGACCCAGACGATCTTTGCCGTGGTGATGCTTCTGGCGCTGGGCAAGATGGTGGGCGAGATTTTCCGCTGGTGGGCGGTGGCGCTGGTCTTCCTTGCCTCGGCCGCCGTGGGGGCGGGGGTCTATGCCTTTGCGGTGCCGGGAAACCAGGTGCCGCTGATCGGGACGTTCCCGGCGGTCTACGGGCTGATCGGCGCCTTCACCTTCCTTCTCTGGGTGCGGCTGGCCCAGACCGGGGGCAGCCAGGCGCGCGCCTTCACGCTGATCGGGCTGCTGCTTGGCATCCAGCTGGTGTTCGGCGTGCTCTTCGGCGGCAACTGGGAATGGGTGGCCGATCTGGCCGGCTTCGGGGCGGGTTTCCTCTTGAGCTTCGTCGTCAGCCCCGGCGGCTGGCGCCGGGTGGTGGCGCGGCTGCGCGACAGGTAGCGCCGTGCCGGTCAGGGGAACCTATGGCGCGGCCCGGTCGCTTTGGCTACCGGGCGGACGTGCTGCGCCGGATAGACCTGCCGGAACAGGCGAAAACACCCCGGCAGGGCCGGGGTGTTTCGGAGTTTCAAGGGCGTCCGGCCGCTGTCAGTCGCGGGTCCATTCGATGCCCTGGCCGTCGATGATCGTGTCGCCGTCGACCACGGTGACGATGCTTTTCTCGTCGACCACGCTGGTCGTCGTCGGCGGATAGCCAAGCGACGGGATGGTCACGGTCGAGGTCGAGGACAGCACGAGGTCGATGTTGCCGTCGGGCCGCTTCACCGCGGTCCAGGTGCCGGTCGTCTCGACCACGACCTCGTAGATGGTGGAGCCAAGGCCCGGCACCGTGGTCAGGATCGTGCCCGAGGCGGTGTAGCTGCCGTCGGGGTGGAAGATCTGGACGATGTCGGCATCGACCTCGCCCATGCCGGGGACGGTGATCACGTCATCGACATACCATTCGCCGACGACGAAGGTCGCATCGCCCGAGGCATCGGCCTTGGGGGCCGGTGAGGGAGAGGGCGCGGGCTTCGCACCCTTGGCCTCGTCCTCGCTGACGCCGAGCGCCGATTTCCTGCCCGGGTCTTCCTGCGGTTCCAGCAGGGCCGCGACCTCGGTCACTTCGGCGGCCTTGGTCCAGTCGCCCATGCCTTCGGTCCAGACCAGGGTGTCGCCGGTCAGTTCGCCTTTGGCGGCCATCTCGCGCAGCGCGGCCTCGTCCAGCGGGCCGACCGGCTTGCCGTCGACGCCGACATAATAGTCGGGCATCGCCGGCAGCGGCGGCGGCGTCACCTCGACCGGCAGGGGCGGCGGGGTGACCGCACCTTCGGCGGGCGCCTCGGCGACGACGGGGGCGTCAGCGGGGGCTTCGGCGGGGGTCTCTACCGCCGGCATCGCGGGGGTTTCGGCAACCGGCGCCTCGGCCACGACCGGCGCGGGGTTCGCGGGGGAGACCGGGGAAACGACGGCGGGCGCCTCGGCCGCGCCGGGCACGCCGACCGGCGCCGGGGTGCCGATCTGGGCCTGGATCGCGGTGGTGGAAAGCAGCGTGCCAAGCACGAAGGCGGATGCGAAAGCGGGTTTGCGGAAGGTCATTTCTCTGTCCTCTCTGCCTATCTGAAGGTCTGATCTGGGGGGGCCGCTCATGCGGATTTCATGGGCAGAGAGATGCCGTGAAAGCCCTTGCGGATCAAATGACAAGGGCTGTCATGAAAGGGAATCCGCGGGTGCCGGGTGGTGGCCGCGCGGTGGCGGGGTCAGCCCTCGTCCGTCCCGGCCGGTCCGGCCGCGGGCGGGCGGCGGCGGCGCAGGAAGCCTTTCAATTCGCCAGGGCTCATCGCGCCGGTCAGGGCCGCGGCGGCGAAATAGACCGCGGCGCCGACAAGGACCAGGATGCCCAGCGACAGCGTGCGCGTGCCGCGGGCCAGCACCATGTCGCCCATCGCCCACCAGAGCGCGACCAGTACCACCCCCATCAGCAGCGCCGACAGGACGATGCGCGGCAGGCGGCTGCGGAAGCGGGCGTCGGTCAGGGCCGCCTCACCCATCCGGCGCGAGCCGAGCCAGAGTTGCCCGACCATGACCCAGGACGAAAGCGTGGTCGCCAGTGCCGCGGCAAGATAGCCCAGGAACGGCATCAGCCCGAAGGCAAGGGCCGCGTTCACCACCATCGAGACGACGGCATAGTTGAACGGGCGGCGCGTATCCTCACGCGCGTAGAACAGCGGCTGCAGCACCTTGTGCAAGACGAAGGCGGGCAGGCCGGCGGCATAGATCGCCAGCACCGGCGCGGTCATCATCGTGTCGTTCGTGGTGAATTCGCGCCGCTCGAACAGGACCGAGATGATGGGGACGGCAATGGCGATCAGCGCGACGGCGGCCGGCAGCGTCAGGAACAGCGCGAATTCCATGCCGCGGTTGAAGCTTGCACGCCCGCCGCCGGCGTCGCCTGCGCGCAGGCGGCGCGACAGGTCGGGCAGCAGGACGACGCCGATGGCGATGCCGACGACGCCAAGGGGCAACTGATACAGCCGGTCGGCGTAGTAAAGCCAGGACACCGCCCCCTCGGTGAAGCTGGCGACCTGCCGGCCGACCAGCAGGTTGACCTGTACCACGCCGCCGGCAAGGACGGCCGGGGCGGCGATGATCGCCAGCCGCTTCAGTTCCGGCGTCAGGCGGGGCCGGCGGAAGGGGATGCGGAAGCCCTGCATCCTGAGCACCACCCAGACGAAGAACAGCTGCAGCACGCCCGAGAGGGTGACCGTCCAGGCCAGCGTGCGGCCGATGTCCCAGCCGAACCAGTCGGCCGAGAACATCGAAAGGACAAGGAAGACGTTCATCAGCACCGGCGCGATGGCGGTGGCGAAGAAGCGGCCCATGGCGTTCAGCACGCCCGACAGAAGCGCCGTCAGCGAGATGAAGAGGATGTAGGGAAAGCATATCTGCCCAAGGACGACCGCCAGGCCGAACCGTTCGTCGCCGTGAAAGCCCGAGGCCATGGCCAGCACCAGCCAGGGCATCAGCACATGGCCAAGGGCCGAGAAGGCCACCAGCAGCGCCGCCATGCCCCAGTAGGCATCGCGGGCGAAGCCTTCGGCATCCTCGCCGCCTTCCAGCTTTTTCGCGAACATCGGCACGAAGGCCATGTTGAAGGCGCCCTCGGCGAAGAAGCGGCGGAACATGTTCGGCAGCGACTGGGCGACGATGAATGCCTCGGCGACCGGGCCCGATCCCAGCCAGGCCGCGACCATCGCGTCGCGGACGAAGCCGACGATGCGCGAGATCAGCGTCCAGGCGCCCACGGTAAGGAAGCCCGACACCAGGCGGATCGGTTTCATGCCTGGCCTTTCGCCCGCTCGGCGCCTTCGGCCACGGCCTGCAGAAGCTTGCGTTCCAGCGAGTCCTGCTTGGCCTTCTGGTGCAGCTTCAGGCCGAACATGTCCTTGACGTAGAACGTGTCCACCGCCTGCGCGCCATAGGTGGCGATCACCGCCGAGACGATCGAGATGTTGTTGTTGGCCAGCGTCCGGGTCAGGTCGTACAGAAGGCCGGGCCGGTCGCGGGTATCGACCTCGATGATCGTGTAGATGTCCGATCCGTCGTTGTCGAACATGATATGGGTCGGGAAGCGGAACTCGCGTTCGCGCTTCTTCACCTTGTCGCGGTCCTTCAGCGCCTCGCGGGCGATGACCTGGCCCTTCAGCGTCTTGTCGATGATCTGGCGCAGGCGGGGCAGGCGGCTGGCCTCATACGGGCGGCCGTCGGCGTCCTGCACCCAGAAGACCGGCGTCGCATAGCCGTCCTTGGTGGTGTAGGTGCGCGCATCGCGGACATTGGCGCCGACCAGCGCCAGCGCGCCGGCAAGGCGGCTGAAGATGCCGGGATGGTCGGCCAGCGCAAAGCAGACCCGGGTCGCGTCGCGCGCATCGTCGGGATGCAGGTCGATGCGGATTTCATCATCGCCGATCCCCAGCAGCAGCCGGGCAAAGACCGCATGGGTATCGGTCGACAGCGCCTGCCAGTAGGGCGGGTAGTGGCGGGCGGTCTCATGCCGCAGATCGCGCGCCTCCCAGGCGGCAAGGCGGGCGCGCAGCGCCTGTTTCGCCTCGTCCTCGCGGTTCTCGCGGTTGAGCGATTCAAGGCCCGCCTCCAGCGCCTCGGCCGTCAGCTTGTAAAGCTGGCGGATCAGCATGGCCTTCCAGTTGTTCCAGGTGCCGGGGCCGACGCCGCGGATGTCGCAGACGGTCAGGACGGTCAGAAGGTCCAGCCGGCGGCGCGTCTTCACTGCCTTGGCGAAGTCGCGCACCGTCCGCGGATCGCCGATGTCGCGCTTCTGCGCCATGTCCGACATCAGCAGGTGATAGCGCACCAGCCATTCGACGGTCTCGCATTCCTCATCCGTCAGGCCCAGGCGGGGGGCGACGCGGCGGGCGATCTGGGCGCCAAGGATGGAATGGTCCTCGGGCCGGCCCTTGCCGATGTCGTGAAGAAGCAGCGCCACGTAAAGGACGCGGCGGTTCACCCCGGCCTTCAGGATCGACGACGACAGCGGCAGCTCCTCGACCAGCTCGCCGCGCTCGATCTGGGCCAGGGTCGAGATGCACTGGATGATGTGTTCATCCACCGTGTAGTGGTGGTAGAGGTTGAACTGCATCATCGCGACGATCGGCTCGAACTCGGGGATGAAGGCCGAGAGGACGCCCAGCTCGTTCATCCGGCGCAGGGACCGTTCGGGGTTGCCGTGCTTCAGCAGCAGGTCAAGGAAGATGCGCTGCGCTTCCGGGTCGGCGCGCATGTCGTCGTCGATCATCTCAAGGTTGGCGGCGACCAGGCGCATGACGTTCGGGTGCAGCAGATAGCCGGTGCGCAGCCCTTCCTCGAAGACCCGCAGCAGGTTCAGCTTGCTTTTCAGGAAGTCGCGCGGATCGCGCAGGTCGATCCGGCCCTGCACCAGCTTGTAGCCCGATTTCACCCGCTTGCCGCGCCGGAAGATGCCCAGAAGCGAGGCTTCGCGCTTGGCGTGGCGGGCCTCAAGCTCGGTCAGGAAGATGCGGGTCAGTTCGCCGACGCGGGTGGCGTGCCGGAAATAATCCTGCATGAACACCTCGACATCGCGCCGTCCGCCTTGGTCGCGATAGCCCATGCGGGCGGCCACCTCGGGCTGCAGGTCGAAGCTCAGGACATCGGTCGGGCGGGCGGTGATGAAATGCAGATGGCAGCGCACCGCCCAGAGGAAGGTTTCGGCCCGGGTGAAGGTGTCGTATTCGTCGCGCGTCAGCAGCCCGGCCGCGACCAGCCCCTCGGCCGTGGGGCTGCGGTGCAGGTATTTGCCGATCCAGTAGAGCGTCTGCAGGTCGCGCAGGCCGCCCTTGCCTTCCTTGACGTTCGGTTCCAGCACATAGCGCTGGCCGCCCTGCCGGCGGTGACGCTCGGCCCGTTCGGCAAGCTTCGCCTCGATGAATTCGGGCAGGGTGCCGCGGAACAACTCGCCCCAGAGCCGGTCGCCCAGTTCGGTGGCCAGGGGTTCGTAGCCGGCGACGAAGCGGTGTTCCAGCAGCGCCGTGCGGATCGTCACGTCGTCGCGGGCCAGGCGCAGGCAATCCTTCACCGTGCGGCTGGCGTGGCCGACCTTCAGCTTCAGGTCCCACAGGATGTAAAGCATGCTTTCGATCACGCTTTCCGCCCAGGGGGTGATCTTCCACGGCGTCAGGAACAGCAGGTCGACGTCCGAGAAGGGCGCCATCTCGGCCCGGCCATAGCCGCCGACGGCCAGGATGGTGATCCGCTCGGCCTCGGTCGGGGTGGGCAGGGGGTGCAGCAGCCGCGCCACCTCGAAGGCGGTAGTGACCAGGCCGTCGGTCAGCCAGGAGATCGAGGATACCAGAAGCCGCGCCTCGCGCGGGCGGGCGGCAAAGGCATCGGCAAGGGCGGCCATCCCGGTCGCGCGCGCCTCGGCCAGGTGCCGGACGGCGGCGGCCCGCGCCTCGCGCAGGTCGGTGATCGTGGCCATCTCGGCCCGGATCGCGGCCAGGAGCGGCCCCGGCCGGACGACCTCTTCCGCCGGAAGGAGCAGCGCCGTGGGGGTGGGGCCGCCGCCGCCGCGCATCCCGGCGGGCGGGGGCGTTGCGGGATCAGAGGCCGGCGCCGGCAAAGCTTCTGGGTGCGGGGTCAATCACGACGACCTGGTTCTGGCGGATCTCGGCGATGGCGAGGCCGCGTTCGTTGGTGCCGTCGGCGCGCAGGCGGAAGATGCCCGACACGCCGGCGAAGCCCGCGCCCTGCGTGAGCGAACCGACCGAAAGGTCGCGCCCCTGCCGGGTCAGCGCCCCGATCGCGGCGATCCCGTCATAGGCAAGGCCGGCAATCGGATGCGGCGCGGTGCCGTAGGCGGCCTGATAGCGGCTCTGGAACTGGGCGTAAAGGCCGGGGTCGGGCAGCGCGAACCAGCCGCCCTGCACGCCGGGCAGGCCCAGCGTCTGCGAGGGGATGTCCCAGCGCGTCAGGCCGATGAACCTGGTCGCGGTCCGGTCAAGCCCGGCCTCGACCAGCATCTGGCTGAGAAGGGGCAGCGCGCCGGCGGTGTCGGCGGTCAGGAACAGGGCGGCGGCGCCGGCGCTTTTCGCGGTTGCGACGATGCCCGGCGCCGCGCCCGAGACGCCGGCCTGCGAGAATTCGTAGGAACTGACGGCGACGACGCTGCCGCCGGCGGCGGCGACGCCACGCTCGATCGCGGCGCGCCCCGCCTCGCCGGCGGTGTTCTTGTCATGGACGACCATGATCCGGCCCTTGCCGTTGCGGACCGCATAGCCGGCCAGGCGGCGCGCGGTATTGTCGAAGGTCGGGCCAAGGATGAAGACATTGCCGCCGGCGATGGCGGTGTTGTTCGAGAAGGCAAGGACGTTCAGCCCGCGGCTGGCCATGGCGACGCCGACCGCGTTCGCCTCTTGCGCGAAGACGGGGCCGAGGATGATCTTCGCCCCCTCGTCGGCGGCCTGGACGGCCAGCGCGCCGGCCTGCCCCGGATTGCCGCCGGTCTGGTAGACGCGCAGGTCGATCCGGACGCCGCCCAGGTCGGCAACCGCCATCCGCGCGGCGTTGACCAGGCTGTCGGCAAGGATCTGGTCGCTGGCCGAGCCGCCGCCGCCGGGAACCAGCAGCGCCACCTGCACCGTGCCGTCGGGATCGGCGCGGCCGCCGCTGCCGCCGCCGCCCGAGGGCACGCAGGCGGCCATGGCCAGCGTCACGACGACAAGCGCGAGGCGGCCCAAGGACTTGCGGGCCGATTGGATTGCGGACAACATGGATTTCCTCATCAACGGCGGGGTGCGACGATCTTGGGCAGGTTAGTGGCTTCCGGATGCGAAGTAAACTTGCGCCGGGGCCGGGCATGACCGCGGCGGCGGGTTCCGGCGCGGGCCAGCCGCAGCCCGCAGGCGGGATCGCGCCGGGGCTGCATCTGGTGGCGACGCCGATCGGCGCGGCGCGCGACATCACGCTGCGCGCGCTGGACCTGCTGGCCGGGGCCGATGTGCTGGCGGCCGAGGATACGCGGACGCTGCGGCACCTGATGGAGATACATGGCATCGCGCTGGCCGGCCGGCCGCTGGTTGCCTGCCACGACCACAACGAGGCCGAGGTCGCGCCGCGCATCCTGGGCGCGCTGGCGGCGGGCAAGACGGTCGCCTATGCGTCCGAGGCGGGGACGCCCCTGGTGTCGGACCCGGGCTTCGTCCTGGTCCGGGCGGCGACCGCGGCGGGCCATCCGGTCCATGCGGCGCCCGGCGCCTCGGCGGTGCTGGCGGCGCTGACCGTGGCGGGCCTGCCGACCGACCGCTTCCTCTTCGCGGGCTTCGCGCCGGCGGCGGCCGGGGAACGGACGCGGTTCCTGGCCGATCTGGCCGGGATGCAGGCGACACTCGTCCTGTACGAATCGCCGCGCCGGGTGCGCCGGACGCTGGAGGACATGGCGGCCGCCTTCGGCCCGGACCGCTGCGCCGCACTCTGCCGCGAACTGACCAAGCGGCATGAGGAAGTGCTGCGCGGCACGCTGGCCGGGATCCGCGCCGCGCTGGGCGAGGCCGATCCGAAGGGCGAGATCGTCCTGGTCATCGACCGCGCCCCGCCGGCCGAGGTCGGCGCCGATGCCGTGGAGGCGGCGCTGAAAACCGCGCTTGCGACGATGAGCGTTAAGGATGCAGCAAGTTTCGTGTCGCAAACTCTGGGGGTCCAGCGCAAGATCGTCTACCGGCTGGCGCTTGACCTCGAACGCGGCTGACGCCGGCGCAGGGGGTGAAAGGATCACGATGGCGCTCGATCTTCTGCCTGAAACCGAATGTGGCGCCGCGCCGGAACGGATGCGGCGCGGGCAGGTCGCCTATCACGGCGGCCTCGCCGCCGAGGATGCGGTGGCGCGCCACTACCATGCGCGCGGCTATGCCGTTGCCGCCCGGCGCTGGCGCGGGCTGTCGGGCGAGATCGACCTGGTGCTTGAAGGGCCGGACGACGTGATCTTCGTCGAGGTCAAGCAGGCCCGCACCCATGCGACCGCCGCCGAAAGGCTGGGCCGGGCGCAGGTGCTGCGCATCCATGGCGCGTCGGACGAATATGCCGACCGGGTGCTGGGCCGGCCGTTCATCGACCGGCAGTTCCATCTGGCGCTGGTCGACGGGGCGGGGCGGATTTCCATCATCGAGGATGCCTTTCTGGTGATGTAGCGGCCGCGCGCCCGCGCCGGGCGCCGTTTGCATCGGCCGGTGCGATGCGCCATCAAGGACGCGCATGAAGGATGGAGCGCGCCATGGCCCTGAAGGTTGCCCTGCAGATGGACCCGATCGGGTCGGTCAACATCAACGCCGATTCGACCTTCCGCATCGCGATCGAGGCGCAGGCGCGGGGGCATTCGCTGTTCTTCTACACGCCCGACAAGCTCGCCTTCGTCGAGGGGCGGGTGATGGCGCGGGGCTTCCCGGTCGACCTCCGGCGCGAGCAGGGAAACCATGTCAGCTACGGGGCCGAGGCCGAGGTCGACCTTGCCGGTTTCGACGTGGTCTGGCTGCGGCAGGACCCGCCTTTCGACATGGCCTATATCACCTCGACCCATCTTCTCGACATGATCCACCCGAAGACGCTGGTGGTGAACGATCCGTTCTGGGTGCGCAACTACCCCGAGAAGCTTCTGGTGCTGCGGTTTCCCGAACTTACCCCGCCGACGGCGATCGCGCGTGATCTGGCAACGATCCGGGCCTTCAAGGCGCGGCATGGCGACATCATCCTGAAGCCGCTTTACGGCAACGGCGGCGCGGGCGTGTTCCGGCTGGACGCGAACGACCGCAACCTTTCCTCGCTCTACGAGCTGTTCACCGGCTTCTCGCGCGAACCGATGATCGTGCAGAAGTTCCTGCCCGCGGTCGCGCAGGGCGACAAGCGGGTGATCCTGGTCGACGGAGAGCCGGTGGGCGCCATCAACCGCGTGCCCCAGGCGGGCGAGACGCGGTCGAACATGCATGTCGGCGGCCGGCCGGAAAAGGTGGGGCTGACCGCGCGCGATCTGGAAATCTGCCGGACGATCGGCCCGACGCTGCGCGAGAAGGGGCAGGTCTTTGTCGGCATCGACGTGATCGGCGACTGGCTGACCGAGATCAACGTCACCTCGCCCACCGGCATACAGGAGCTGGAGCGGTTCGACGGCACAAATGCGGCCGAGCGCATCTGGCAGGCGATCGAGGCGCGGCGGGCCGGGTAGGGCGGCGCAGGTCATGCTCCTCCACGGCCTCCGGCCGGTCGTCGCGCGCCGAGGAGAGACGAAGTCGTCGACGAGGCGGGGTCAGCCGGGCTTCACCGCCAGGCGGTAGCTGACCGCCTCGGCCACATGCGGCTGGCGGACCTGCGGCGAGGCGTCGAGATCGGCGATGGTGCGGGCGACCCGCAGGATGCGGTGGTAGCCGCGGGCGGAAAGGCCCATGCGTTCGGCGACGCGCAACAGCAGGTCCTTGCCCTGCGGATCGGGGGTGGCCGTGTCTTCCAGGAGGCCGCCTTCCAGATCGGCGTTGACGCGGGCGCCCGGATGGCCGTGGAAGCGGGCGGTCTGCAGCGCCCGGGCGCGGGCGACGCGGGCGGCCACCGCGGCCGATCCCTCGCCCGCGGCCGGCAGGTCCAGATCGGTGAAGGCGACGGGCGGCACGTCGACCCGCAGGTCGAAGCGGTCCATCAGCGGACCGGAGATGCGGCCGAGATAATCCTCGCCGCAGAGGGGCGCGCGGGAACAGGCGCGGGCGGGGTCGGTCAGGTAGCCGCATTTGCAGGGGTTCGCCGCGGCGACCAGAAGGAACCGGCAGGGATAGCGGACATGGGCATTGGCGCGGGCGACCATGACCTCGCCCGTCTCGATCGGCTGGCGCAGGGTTTCGAGGACGGCGCGGGGGAATTCGGGAAACTCGTCCAGGAACAGCACGCCATTGTGCGCCAGCGAGATTTCGCCCGGCTTCGCCCCCTTGCCGCCGCCGACGATCGCCGCCATCGAGGCGGTGTGGTGCGGTTCGCGGAACGGCCGCTGCCGGCTGATGCCGCCTTCGGTCAAGAGCCCGGCCAGCGAATGGATCATCGAGGTTTCCAGCGCCTCGGCCGGCGAGAGCGGCGGCAGGATGCCGGGCAGCCGCGCCGCCAGCATCGACTTGCCCGAACCGGGGGTGCCGACCATGAACAGGTGATGCCGCCCGGCGGCGGCGATTTCCAGCGCGCGCTTCGCCCGTTCCTGGCCCTTGACGTCGCTCAGGTCGCGGCCGGCGGGCGGGGCCAGCACCTCGCCGGCCTCGGCCGTGGCAAGCGGGGACTGGCCGGTATAGTGGCGCACCACCTCATCCAGTGACCCCGCGGCGATCACCTCGGCCGCGCCGACCCAGGCGGCCTCGGCCCCGCAGGCGCGCGGGCAAAGCAGCGCCCGGTCCTCTTCCGCCGCGGCCATGGCGGCGGGCAAGGCGCCGATCACCGGCATCAGCCTGCCGTCCAGCGACAATTCCCCCAGGGCGACGGTATGTTCCACCTCGTCCTTGGGCACGATTTCCAGTGCCGCCAGCAGCGAGAGCGCGATCGGCAGGTCGAAATGGCTGCCTTCCTTCGGCAGGTCGGCGGGCGACAGGTTGATGGTGATCCGCTTCGTCGGCAGCGCGATCGACATCGCCTGCAGCGCCGCACGCACCCGTTCGCGCGCCTCGGACACCGCCTTGTCGGGCAGGCCGACCAGGTTGAAGGCGGGCGCGCCGTTCGACAGCGCACACTGCACCTCGACCATCCGCGCCTCGACCCCTTCGAACGCCACCGTATAGGCGCGTGCCATCATGCAAGACCTGCCGCTTTAACCTTGGTTAAGGCGTAGCCGGCAAATGGTTAGGGATCGGTAAACGCCGTCCCGCGGTCAGGCGGCGCGGACCAGCGCCATGAAGGCGGGCCAGGCTTCGGGATCGGCCACGGTCTTGTCGCGGCAGAAGGCGTTGCAGAAGCCGAAGCGCCGCCCCTGCAGTTCAAGGACATGGGTGACGGGCTTGCCGGAATAGGGGCAGGCGTCATTCTCGGCCTTGTCGCCGGTCACGGCCCGGGCCGGCAGCGGCACCGGACCGGGCCAGTCGCGCCGCGGCCAGCCGCGGCGGTAGAAATCCTGATCGGCCCCGTCGACCATGCCCATCGCCCGCCATTTGCGGAAGGACGGATGGGCGAGATGGGCGTTGACATAGGCCATGGCCTCGGCACCGACGGGCAGGTTGTAGGTGGCGATGCGGCTGGCGACGGGGGCAAAGAACGCATCGGCCGCGGAATAGCCGCCGCAAAGCCACGGGGTCTTCGACCCGGTGGTCTGCCGCGCCCAGGACCATAGAACCTCAAGCCGGGCGACATCGGCCAGCACCTCGGCCGGGGGCGCGCAGCCGGTGTAGGAAACGCGCAGGTTCATCGGGCAGTGGTTGCGGAGTGCCACGAACCCCGCATGCATTTCGGCCGCAAGGACGCGGGCGGTGGCGCGGGCATGGGGGTCGGCGGGCCAGATACCGGCTTCGGGGTGGCGCGCGGCCAGTTCCTCGGCGATGGCGATGGTTTCGGGAATGACGGTGCCCTCGGGCGTGCGCAGCGTCGGCGCGGTGCGCGCCGGGAAGAACCCCTCGGCCAGAAGTTTCGGCAATTCGTCGGTATATAGCCGCGCCGTGCGCACCCTGACCGGAATGCCGAAGGCATCGCACAGAAGCCAGCCGCGCAGCGACCAGCTGGAATAGGCGCGGTCGCCGATCACAAGGTCATGGGTCATCGCATTCTCCGGTTTGCGCGCGGCAGGTTAGGGCCGGATAACCCTGCCGGGAAACGAAGTTTCGTGGCCCGCGCCATCACGGAAGATGATTGATGCGGTGGACGCGAGGGCGCGGGCCCAGGTCCAGCCGCGTGACCGAAAGGTTGTCGATCCGGTGCGACAGCGCGGCTTCGGGCGACAGGCCCTCGGCCATCTGGATCGCGGCAACGATCGGGCCGAAATGCGTGACGACGATCACCTCGTCATGCAGGGCCGCCAGCCGCTCCAGCGCATCGGCGACACGGGCGCAAAGGTCATCCCAGCTTTCGCCGCCCGGTGCGCGGACGGAGCCCGGGGTCTCCCAGAAGGCGCGGATCAGGGCGGGGTCTTCGGCCTCGACCTCGGCAAAGGGGCGCATCTCCCAGCGGCCGAAGTGGATTTCGCGCAAGGCAGGATCATGGGCCAGCCGGCGGCGCGGCGCCAGCGCCCCGGCGGTGGCAACCGCGCGGGAAAGGTCGGACGAGATCACCGGCACATCGGGCAGATGGGCATCCAGCCGGGCCAAGGCGGCGGTATCGGACAGGTCGGCGGCAAGGTCGGTCCAGCCGACCATGGCCTTGGCATGCGTCGGCCCGTGCCGCACCAGCCAGAGCCGCGTCACGGCAGCTGCCCCTTCAGCGCCAGAGGAAGGCCGGACAGGACGGCGACGACAAGCCCGGCCGCGGCGGCAAGGCGCTGGTTCAGCCGCCCCTGTTCATCGCGGAAGGCGCGGGCAAGGGCGTTCTCCGGCACGATGCCCCAGCCGACCTCATTCGTGACCACGATCACCGGGCCGCGGGCGGTGGCCAGCGCCGCCAGCAGACGCTCGGTCTCGGCCGCAAGGTCGTGGCCGGCAAGCAGGTGGTTCGTCAGCCAGAGCGTCGCGCAATCGACCAGCGTCACGCTGCCGGGCAGGGCGCCGGCCATGGCGGGGGCCAGGTCAAGCGGCGCCTCAAGCGTCTCCCAGCCGGGGCCGCGGTCGGCGCGGTGCTGGGCGATGCGGTCGGCCATCTCGGCGTCGAGCGGCTGGGCCGTGGCGACATAGCGCAGCCGCAACCCGCTTTGCCGGGCCAGCGACTCCGCCAACCGTGACTTGCCGGAACGGGCGCCGCCGGTGATCAGCGCAAGCGGGGGAAGGGCGGCGGGCATGGGCGGAACCTGCGTCGGGATGCTGGCCGGGTATAGCGGCGGGGCCGGCGGTCGCCAAGCCGGCGGCGCGGGATTGCGCCCGCCGCCGCGGCCGTGGCAGGGTGCGGCGATGCGATACCTCCCCGTCCTTGCGGCACTTCTGGCGCTGGCCCTGCCCCTGCGCGCCGGCGAAATCGCGCCCGCGGCGCTGGATGCGCTGCCACCGGCCGATGTGGTGGTGCTGGGCGAATTGCACGACAACCCCGCCCATCACGCCAATCAGGCGCGGGCGGTGGCGGCCCTGCAACCCGCGGCGCTGGTCTTCGAGATGCTAACCCCGGCCGAGGCCGCGCTGGTGCCGGGTGACCGGACCGACCGCGCGGCAGTCGCGGCGGCGACGGGGTGGGACGCCTCAGGCTGGCCGGATTTCGCCATGTATCACCCGATCTTCCTCGCCGCGCCTGGGGCCCGCGTCTATGGGGCCGAGGTCGAGCGCGCGGATGCCCGCCGTGCGGTGACCGAAGGGGCGGCGGCGGTCTTCGGGCCGGATGCGGCGCGCTATGGGCTGGACCGGCCGCTGCCGCCCGCCGAACAGGCCGCGCGCGAGGCCGAACAGTTCGCCGCGCATTGCGAGGCGATGCCGGTCGAAATGATGGGCGGCATGGTCGCGGCGCAGCGCCTGCGCGATGCGGCGCTGGCGCGGGCGGTGGTGCAGGCGCTGGACGAAACCGGCGGGCCGGTCGCGGTGATCACCGGGTCCGGCCATGCGCGGCGCGACTGGGGTGTGCCGGCGGTTCTGGTCGTGGCGGCGCCCGGGGCGACGGTCCTTGCCATCGGCCAGGTCGAGGCCGATCCCGGCCCGGATGCGCCCTGGGACATGTGGCTGATCGCCGATCCCGCGCCGCGCGACGATCCCTGCGCCGCCTTCACGGATGGATAGGCCGGCCAGCGCCGCCGTTGAGTTTGCCGCGCGCCGGCACTAGGGTCGCCTCAGGCCGGAGGTGCCCATGCTGGCGGACAAGCGCGTTCTTCTGATCATCGGCGGCGGGATCGCGGCCTACAAGGTGCTGGACCTGATCCGCCGCCTGCGCGAACGCGGGGCCGGGGTGCGCGCGGTGATGACGGCGGCGGCGCAGGAATTCATCACGCCCCTTTCGGTGGGGGCGCTGACTGCCGACCATGTGTTCACCGGGCTTTTCGACCGGCAGGACGAACAGGACGTCGGCCATATCCGCCTGTCGCGCGAGGCCGACCTTGTGGTCGTCGCCCCGGCCACGGCCGACCTGATGGCGAAACTTGCCAATGGGCTGGCGAACGACCTGGCCTCGGCCGTGCTTCTTGCCACTGACAAGCCGGTGCTGATGGCGCCGGCGATGAATCCCATGATGTGGGTGCATCCGGCGACGCGGAGGAACCGCGAAACCCTTGGCAGGGATGGCGTTCTCTTCGTCGGCCCGAACCGGGGCGAGATGGCCGAGACGGGCGAGGCCGGCGAAGGCCGGATGGCCGAACCCCTGGAAATCGTCGCGGCGATCGAGGCGGCGCTGGCGGCGCGCATGCAGGGGGGCGGGCCCCTGGCTGGGCGGCATGTCGTCGTCACATCCGGCCCGACGCATGAACCGATTGACCCCGTGCGCTACATCGCCAACCGCTCCTCGGGCGCACAGGGCACGGCGCTGGCGGCGGCGCTGCGCGATCTGGGCGCGCGGGTGACCTTCGTCACCGGCCCGGCGAGCGTCGCCCCCCCGCCGGGCGTTGCGGTCGCAAGGGTGGAAACCGCGCGCGAGATGCTGGCGGCGGTTCAGGCGGCGCTGCCGGCCGACGCCGCGGTGATGGCGGCGGCGGTGGCCGACTGGCGGGTGGCGAACGCCGCCGGCCAGAAGATGAAGAAGGACGGGTCGGGCCGCCCGCCCGCGCTGGAATTCGCCGAGAACCCCGACATCCTGGCGACGGTCGCGAAAGGCGCGAACCGGCCGCGGCTGGTGGTCGGCTTTGCCGCCGAGACCGAGAAGGTCGTCGACCACGCCACGGCCAAGCGCCTGCGCAAGGGTTGTGACTGGATCGTCGCCAATGACGTCTCGCCGGCGACCGGCATCATGGGCGGGGCGGAAAACGCCGTGGTCCTGATCACCGAAGCCGGGGCCGAGACCTGGCCGCGCCTGGCGAAGGAAGAGGTCGCGCGCCGTCTGGCGGCGCGGATCGCCGAGGCGCTGCAATGAGCGTGGTGGTGGCGATCCTGCGCGAGGACTGGGCCGATCCGTCCGTTCCGCTGCCCGCCTACCAGACGGCCGGCGCGGCCGGCGCCGACATCTGCGCGAATTTCCCCGCGGGCCAGCGCGAGGCAGGCCTGACGTTGGCACCCCTGCAGCGCACCATCTGCCCCACCGGCCTGCGCGTCGCCATTCCCGACGGGTTCGAGATGCAGATCCGCCCGCGCTCCGGGCTGGCGACACGGCACGGCATCACCCTGCCGAACACGCCCGGCACCATCGACAGCGACTATCGCGGCCCGCTTGGCGTGGCGCTGGTGAACCTGGGGACCGAACCCTGGACGATCCGCCACGGCGACCGGGTGGCGCAGGCGGTGGTCGCGCCGGTCGTCAGGGCGCGCTTTGCCGTGGTCGACAGCCTTGACGCCACCGACCGGGGCGAGGGCGGTTTCGGTTCCACCGGCTTCGGCGCGGCCGGGGCGGGATGACCGGGCTTGCAGGCTTTGCGCTCCTCTGGGCGGCGGGCCGCTGGTTCGGCTGGCCCGGGCGGCTGGTGGTGGCGCTTCTGGCCCTGTGGTGGGCGTTCCTGGTGCTGGTGACGGCGCCGGCGATCGGCGCGCCGGGCCTTGCGGCGCTGGTCGGCGGCGAATTCCGCGCCTGGGTGCTGCTGGGGCCGGCGGCGGCGCTGGTCATGGGCTATCGCGCCCTGCTTCTTCGGCTGAAGGCCCGCGCCCGGCCGGTTGCCGCGCCCGCATCGGCGCCCTTCTCGGCGGCCGAGCTTGACCGCTATGCCCGCCACATCCTTCTGCGCGAAATCGGCGGCCCGGGGCAGCGGCGGCTGAAGGACGCGAAGGTTCTGGTCGTCGGCGCCGGCGGCCTCGGCTCGCCCGCGCTCCTGTATCTGGCGGCTTCGGGTGTGGGTCATATCGGCGTGGTCGATCCCGATACGGTCGAGCCGTCGAACCTGCAGCGGCAGGTGATCCATGCCGAGGACCGGGTCGGCATGCCGAAGGTGTTTTCCGCCGAACGGGCGATGCGGGCGCTGAACCCGTTCATCGAGGTGCGGCCCTTTCACCGCGCGCTGGACGGGGAAAACGCCGCCGCGCTGATCGCCGAACATGATCTGGTGCTGGACGGCACCGACAATTTCGACACGCGCGAACTGGTGAACCGGGTCTGCGCGGCCGAGGGCAAGCCGCTGGTCGCCGGCGCGATCACCCAGTGGGAGGGGCAGCTGTCGGTCTGGGATCCGGCAAGCGGCGCGCCCTGCCATGCCTGCGTCTTCCCGGCCCGTCCCGCGCCCGGCATGGTGCCGACCTGCGCCGAGGCCGGGGTGGCGTCGCCGCTGCCGGGGGTGATCGGGGCGATGATGGCGGTCGAGGCGGTGAAGATCATCACCGGCGCGGGCGAACCGCTGCGCGGGCGGCTGCTGATCCACGACGCGCTTTTCGCCGAGACGCGGGTGATCACCGTGAAGCGCCGCGCCGATTGCCCGGTCTGCGGCAGCCACTGACCGCGCCCTAAGCCGATTCTCGGCGAAAACCGGCGCCCGCTTGCAAGCGGCGCAGCGCCGGGCATAGTGGAGAAAACCAACCGGGAGCCTGACCCATGAAACTGACCGCTGCCCTTGGCGCCATGGCGCTGTCCTTCTCTGCCCTTGCCGCCGCGGCACAGGAGGTGCCCGATCTTGCCGGCCGCGAGGTGGTGGTGGTGACCGAGAACGCCTATCCGCCGCTGCAGTTCGTCGATGCCGCGGGCGCGGCGGTGGGCTGGGAGTATGACGCGATGGCGGAAATCGCCAAGCGGCTGAACATCACGGTGAAATACGAAAACATCAGCTGGGACGCGATGATCCCGGCGGTGTCGGAAGGCCAGTTCGACCTGGGCATGACCGGCATCACCATCCGCGACGACCGGAAGGAGATGGTCGATTTCTCGGACAGCTACATGACATCCGAGATGGTGATGATGGTGCGCGGCGACGAGGCGCGCTTCACCGATGCCGCGTCCTTCGCGGCGAACCCCGATCTGCTGATGGCGGCGCAGCCGGGCACCACGCCGTTCTATGTCGGCGTCTACGAGGTGCTGGACGGTGACGAGGCGAACCCGCGGATCAAGCTTTTCGAGACTTTCGGCGCCACGGTCGAGGCGTTGAAGGCCGGCGATGTCGACCTTGTCCTGACCGACGGCACCGCCGGCGCGGGCTATGTCGAGGCCTCGGGCGGCGGGCTCAAGATCGTGGGCGAGAAGCTCGGGACCGAGGATTTCGGCTTCATCTTCCCCAAGGGCTCTGACCTGGTGGCGCCGATCAACGCCGCCATCGCCGCGATGAAGGCCGACGGCACGATCGAGGCGCTGAACAAGAAGTGGTTCCTTGACTACAAGATGGGCGGCTGATCGCCCCGATCCCCGCGGGCGCAGCCGCGCCGGCGGGGACAGCCGCCGATGACCCCGCAGCCGAAGCCCGACGCAGATTTTCCCTGGTGGCTGGTGATCCTCGGGATCGCCGGCCTCTGGCTGATGTGGGAAATCCTTGCCGATCCGCACTACAGCGCCGCGCTCAGGACGCTGGCGCGCGGGGTCTGGGTGACGGTCGCCGTCGCCGTCATCGCCTATCTGGGCGCCTGCGTGATCGGGCTTGGCCTTGCGGTCATGGGGCTGTCGAAACACCTGATCCTGCGGCAGATCGCGCGGCTTTACATCGAGGTGATGCGCGGCGTCCCGATCATCGTCCTGCTGCTTTACGTCGCCTTCGTCCTTGCCCCGGCACTGGTCTGGGCGGTGAATGCGCTGGCCGGCTGGCTGGGGGCCGAAGACCCGGTCTGGCGCACCCGCGACTTTCCCCTGATCGCGCGGGCGGTGATCGCGCTGATGCTGGCCTATTCGGCCTTCCTGGCCGAGATTTTCCGCGCCGGGCTGCAGGCGGTGGGCAAGGGCCAGGTCGAGGCGGCAATGGCGCTGGGCCTGACCGGCTGGCAAAGGTTCCGGCTGATCGTCCTGCCGCAGGGGTTCCGGATGATCCTGCCGCCCCTCGGCAATGATTTCGTGGCGATGGTGAAGGATTCCTCGCTGGTCAGCGTCCTTGGCGTCACCGACATCACCCAACTGGCCAAGGTGACGGCGGCGGGCAACTTCCGCTATTTCGAGACCTACAACGTCGCCGCGCTGATCTACCTGATGATGACGATCACGCTGTCGCTGCTGTTGCGCGACTTCGAGGCGCGGATGCGCCGGCGCGGCGCGGGGTAGGGGCAGGGGGCGCTGCCCCCGCCGGGCCTTGCGGCCCGACTCCCCCGGGATATTTATGGACAGAAGATGGCAGAGGCGGAGAGACCGGAATGAACGTGTTGCTGGATAGTTGGGATACGCCCTTCGGCCTGCCGCCCTTTGCCGCGATCCGGGACGAGGATTTCGCCCCCGCCTTCGATGCCGCACTTGCGCGGGCACGGGCGGTGGTCGCGGCCATTGCCGATGGGCCGGGGGCCGGCTTTGCCGAAGTGATCGAGGCCCTGGAACTGGCCGAGGGCGATCTCGACCGGGTGTCGGGGGTTTTCTACAACCTTGCCGGCGCCGATTCCAACGATGCGCGCGAGGCGCTGCAGCGCGACCTGGCCCCGAAGATGAGCGCCTTTGCCAGCGAGGTGACGAACAACAAGGCGCTTTTCGCCAGGATCGAGGCGCTGTGGCAGGGGCGCGAGGCGCTGGGGCTGACCGCCGAACAGGCGCGCGTGCTGGAGCTGTACCGGCAGATGTTCGTCCGCTCGGGCGCCGCACTGGAAGGCGCGGCGGCCGAGCGGCTGACCGCGGTCAAGACGCGGCTGGCGGTGCTGGGCACCCAGTTCAGCCAGAACCTCTTGGCCGACGAACGGTCATGGTTCATGGAACTGGCCGAGGATGATCTGGCCGGGCTGCCGGATTTCGTGACCGACGCCGCCCGCGCTGCGGGGGCCGAGCGGCGGCTGGGTCCGGTGGTGACGCTGAACCGCTCGCTGATCGTGCCGTTCCTGCAATTCTCGCCCCGCCGGGCGCTGCGGCAGCGCGCCTACGAGGCCTGGGTGGCGCGGGGCGCGAACGGCGGCGCGACCGACAACCGCGCCGTCGCGGCCGAAATCCTGAAGCTGCGCGAGGAACGGGCGCATCTGCTTGGCTACGGCGATTTTGCCGCCTTCAAGCTGGAACCCGAGATGGCGAAGACGCCCGAAGCGGTGCGCGACCTTCTGATGCGGGTCTGGGTGCCGGCCAAGGCCAGGGCCGCGGCCGATGCGGAGGTGCTGCAGGCGATGCTGCACGCCGACGGCATCGCCGGGCCGCTGGAAGCCTGGGACTGGCGCTACTATTCGGAAAGGCGGCGCAAGGCCGAGCATGACCTGGACGAGGCGGCCTTGAAGCCGTTCCTGTCCCTGCCGGCGATGCTGGGCGCGATGTTCGACTGCGCCGGGCGGTTGTTCGGGCTGGAATTCCGCGAGATCGACGGGCCGTTCTACCACCCCGACGTGCGCGGCTGGGATGTCACCCGCCGGGGCGAACATGTCGCGGTCTTCCTCGGCGACTATTTCGCCCGCGGATCGAAACGCTCGGGCGCCTGGTGTTCGGCGATGCGGTCGCAGAAGAAGCTGGGCGGCGACCAGCGGCCGGTCGTGGTCAATGTCTGCAACTTCGCCAAGGGCGATCCCTGCCTTCTCAGCTACGACGACGCGCGGACGCTGTTCCACGAATTCGGCCACGCGCTGCACCAGATGCTGTCGGATGTGACCTATGGCTTCATCTCGGGCACATCCGTCGCCCGCGATTTCGTCGAACTCCCGAGCCAGCTTTACGAACACTGGCTGGAAGTGCCGGCCGTCCTGGAAACCCACGCCCGCCACTGGCGGACGGGTGAGCCGATGCCGGCCGACATGCGGACGCGGCTGCTGGACGCCGCCACCTATGACCAGGGCTTTGCCACGGTGGAATTCGTCGCCTCGGCGCTGGTCGACCTGGCCTTCCATGCCGGCCCCGCCCCGACCGATCCGATGCAGAAACAGGCCGAGGTGCTGGCGGATCTGGGCATGCCGCATGCGATCCGCATGCGCCACGCGACGCCGCATTTCGCCCATGTGTTTTCCGGCGACGGCTATTCCAGCGGCTATTACAGCTACATGTGGTCCGAGGTGATGGACGCCGACGCCTTCGCTGCCTTCGAGGAGGCGGGCGATCCTTTCGATCCCGAAACCGCGGCGCGGCTGGAGAAGTTCATCCTGTCCGCCGGCGGCTCGGAAGATGCCGAGGCGCTGTATCTGAAGTTCCGCGGCAAGATGCCGGGGGTCGAGGCGCTCTTGAAGGGCCGCGGGCTGCTGGAGGCGGTATGACGCAGTATCGCGGCGCGCTCGATGAACTGGGCGGGGTGTTCGACCGGCTGGACGAAGGCGCGGTGGCGGCGCTGGTCGAGACCCTGGCCGGGGCGCGGCGGATCGTGGTCGCGGGCGCGGGGCGCGAGCGACTGCAGGTCATGGGGCTGGCGATGCGGCTGGCGCATCTGGGGCTTGATGCGCATGTGGCGGGTGACATGGGCTGCCCGCCGGTGGGGCCTGGCGATCTGCTGCTGGTCACCTGCGGGCCGGGGCATCTGCCGACCATTGCCGCGCTGATGGTCGGGGCGCGGGCGGCGGGGGCGCAGGTGGCGGCAATCACCGCGCAGCCCGGCGGCGCGGACATGGCGCTGGCCGATCTGGTGCTGCATCTGCCGGCGCAGACCATGGCCGATGACCAGGGTGCGCGGAAAACCTCGATCCTGCCGATGGGCAGCCTGTTCGAGGGCGCGCTGTTCCTGCTGTTCGAAATGGTCGTGCTGCAGCTGATGCCGCGGCTGGGGGTAACGGCCGATCAGATGCGGGCGCGGCACACCAATCTGGAATAGGACCATCGGGAGCGGGCGATGACGGGCGAAGAACGCGAAACGCGGCTGGCGATGATCGCGACCTGCCGCGCGATGGAGGCGAAGGGCATCAACCAGGGCAGTTCGGGCAACCTGTCGCTGCGCCGGGACGAGGGGTTCCTGATCACGCCGTCGTCCCTGCCCTATGACGGGATGGAGCCCGAGGATATCGTCGCCATGGGCTGGGACGGCGTGCCGGCGGCGGGCAACCGCGAAGGGCGGCGGCCATCTTCCGAATGGCGCTTCCACCGCGACATCCTGCAGGCGCGGACCGATGTCGCGGTGGTGCTGCACTGCCATTCCGCCCATGCGACCGCCATCGCCTGCCACCACCGCGACATTCCGGCCTTTCACTACATGGTGGGGGTGATGGGCGGCACGACGCTGCGCTGTGCGGACTATGCCACCTTCGGCACGCAGGAACTGTCGGATGCGGCGCTTCGGGCGCTGGACGGGCGGATGGCCTGCCTGCTGGGCCAGCACGGGCAGATCGCGCTGGGCCGCACGCTGGAAGGCGCCCTTGCCATGGCGGTCGAGGTCGAGGCGCTGGCGCGGGTCTATCTGCTGGCGCTGGCGATCGGCGAACCGCCGGTCCTGCCCGAGGATGAGATGGCGCGGGTGATCGGCCGGATGAAGCGGATGTCCTACGGGCTGCCGCCCGAAGATGGCGCCGCCGGCCCGCGCGACGGCTGACCGCGGCGCAGCGCGCCGGGCGGATGGCCGAAGGCGCGGCGGAAGGCGCGGTTCAGCGTCGCCGGGCCGGAAAATCCGGTGCGCAGCGCCACATCGGCCAGGGGATGCGCCGTGTCGGTCAGCATCCGCCGCGCCGCCTGCAGCCGCAGCGACAGGCCATGCGCGCCCGGCGTCGCGCCGAAGGCCAGGCGGAACAACGTTTCCAGCCGCCGCGGCGACAGGCCGACGGCGGCGGCGGTTTCCGCCACCGTCTCGGGGCTGTCGATCCGCGCCTCCATCCGCCGGACGGCGGCGGCGACGCGCGGATCAAGGCCCGGGTCGCGGCGCGCGGGCGCGACCTGCGGGTCGGTCCCGGCCTGCTCGACGGTCAGGAAGCTGTTCGTCACCTGCCGGGCCAGCGCCGCGCCGTGCCGGGCGCGGATCAGGTGCAGCATGAAATCCGCCGCCGGCGCCGCGCCGCCGATGGTCACCCGGTTGCGGTCGATCACGAAACGGTCGGGCACCACCTCGATCTCGGGGTGGGCGGCGGCCAGGTCTTCCTGATCCTCCCAATGCACGGTGGCGCGGTAGCCGTCCAGCAGACCGGCCCGCGCCATGACCCATGGCCCGGCATCCACCCCGCCGACCAGCGCGAAACGCGGCGCGATGCGGCGCAACTCGCGGATCAGCGGCCGGGTCGCCACGTCGTTCAGCCGGTAGCCGGCGATCACGATGAGCGCATCAGCCCCCAGCGCCGCCGCCGGTGGGCCGGAGGCGGGCAGCGACAGGCCGCAGGTCAGGGCGACCGGCGCCCCGTCGGGCGAGACCACACGCCAGCGATAGGCCTCGTGCCCCAGGTGGCGGTTGGCGTTGCGCAGGGGATCAAGCGCCGAGGCCACTTCAAGGATCGACGCCTGCGGCAGCACCAGAAGCGCGATGGTCAGCGGGCCGGTCGCGGCGGCAAAGATTGCGTTTTCCGTCATGCAGATTTCGTAATCCGCAAAGCGCGCGCCGGCAAGACCGCTAATCTGCTGCCCAGCCAGGAGGGGATTCCATGCCGCTGACCATGAACCGCGAAGTCTTCATCACCTGCGCCGTCACCGGATCGGGCGGCACGCAGGACCGCAGCCCCCATGTGCCGCGCAGCCCGAAGCAGATCGCCGAAAGCGCGATCGCGGCGGCCAAGGCGGGCGCGGCGGTGGTCCATTGCCATGTGCGCGACCCGGAAACCGGCAAACCGTCGCGCAAGCTGGAATACTACCGCGAGGTGACGGAGCGCATCCGCGACAGCGACACCGATGTTGTGCTGAACCTGACGGCTGGCATGGGCGGCGACCTTCTCTTCGACGGGACCGAGGCGATGGACCGCATGGGCCCCAGGTCCGACATGGCGGGCGCCGAGGAACGGGTGGCGCATGTCGTCGACTGCCGGCCGGAAATCTGCACGCTCGACTGCGGCACAATGAACTTCAACGAAGCCGACTACGTGATGGTAAACACGCCCGGCATGCTGCGCGACATGGCCAAGCGCATGGTCGCCTCGGGCACGCGGATCGAGATCGAGGCCTTCGACACCGGCCACCTGTGGCTGGCGAAGTCGTTGGCGGATGAGGGGATCATCCCCGATCCGGTGCTGGTGCAGCTCTGCATGGGCGTGCCGTGGGGCGCGCCGGACGACCTGAACACCTACCTTGCGATGGTGAACAACGTGCCGAAGCACTGGCACTGGTCGGCCTTCTCGCTGGGCCGCCACCAGATGCCCTATGTCGCCGCGGCGGTGCTGGGCGGCGGCAATGTGCGGGTCGGGCTGGAAGACAACCTCTGGCTCGACAAGGGCGTGCTGGCGACCAACGCGCAGCTGGTGGAACGCGCGGCGGGGATCATCGAGAACCTTGGCGCCCGGGTGATCACGCCGGCCGAGGTGCGGGCGAAGCTGAAACTGGAAAAGCGTGCGCCGGTGGGGCGCTAGCCCCCTACCCTCTCCCTCCCCCACAAGGGGGAGGGGACGCTTGCCTGCAACGGCGGCGCAAGCACGGACACGGGCATCTCCCTCCCCCTCGTGGGGAGGGATGGGGAGGGGGGAACCCCGGTGGAAAGGAAGACCATGGCACGCAAGGCGGCAATTATCGGCGGCGGGGTTATCGGCGGCGGCTGGGCGGCGCGGTTCCTGCTCAACGGCTGGGACGTGCAGGTCTTCGACCCCGACCCCGAGGCCGAGCGCAAGATCGCGGCGGTGATGGCGAATGCCCGCCTCGCCCTGCCGGCGCTTTCGGACGTGCCGATGCCGCCCGAGGGCAAGCTCACCTTCCACGGCACCATCGGCGAGGCGGTCGAGGGCGCGGAATACGTGCAGGAATCGGTCTCGGAACGGATCGAGCTGAAGCACAAGGTCTATGCCCAGTTGCAGCAATCGAACCCCGGGGTGCTGATCGGCTCGTCCACCAGCGGCTTCACGGCGACGGATTTGCAGAAAGGCAGCCCCGCGCCCGAAAACATCATCGTCGCCCACCCGTTCAACCCGGTCTACCTGCTGCCCCTTTCGGAGGTTTCCGGCAGCCCGGCGAACCCGCCCGAAGTGGTGGCCCGCACGGTGCAGATCATGAAGGACATCGGGATGTTCCCGCTGGTGATCCGCAAGGAGATCGACGCCTTCCTCGGCAACCGCTTCCTCGAGGCCGTCTGGCGCGAGGCCTTGTGGATGCTGAAGGACGGCGTCGCCACCACCGAGGAAATCGACGAGGCGATCCGCATGGGCTTCGGCCTGCGCTGGGGGCAGATGGGGCTTTTCGAGACCTACCGGATTGCGGGCGGCGAGGCCGGGATGCGGCATTTCATGGCCCAGTTCGGCCCGGCGCTGAAATGGCCCTGGACCAAGCTGATGGACGTGCCCGAATTCAACGACGAACTGGTGGAACTGGTCTCCAGCCAGTCCGACGCGCAGTCCGGCCAGTATGGCATCCGCGAACTGGAACGCATCCGCGACCAGAACCTTGTCGGCTTCCTGCGCGTCCTCAAGGAACGCAACTGGGGCGCGGGCAAGGTGCTGCGCGACCATGACGAAGCCCGCGCCGCCGCCTTCCATGCCCAGACCGACAGCGCGCCGGCGGACCGGCCGCTGGTCATGGCCCATATGCAGGTGCTGCCCGGCTGGATCGACTACAACGGCCACATGACCGAAAGCCGCTATCTCTTTGCCGCGTCGGAAACCTCCGACGCCTTCCTGCGGCTGATCGGCTCGGACATAGATTATGTCGCCACGGGCTTCAGCTACTACACCGCCGAAAGCCACATCATGCACCTCGACGAGGCAAAGCTTGGCGACCGGCTGACCGGCACGGTGCAGGTCCTGGGCTTCGACGACAAGCGGCTTCACCTCTTCTTCCGCATCATGAAGGGGGACACCGCGGTCGCGACGGTGGAACAGATGCTGCTGCATGTCGACATGAAGGCGGGCAAGTCCTGCGCCGCGCCGGAACGGATACTGGGCGCGGTGCGCCGGATCGCGGCGGCGCATGCGGGGCTGGAACAGCCGGCGGCGGCGGGCCGCCATGTCGGCCAGCGGAAGGGGTAGGCGATGGATTTCGGGCTGAACGAAGAACAGCGGATGATCGTCGAGACGACGCGGAATTTCGTCGAGACAGAGCTTTATCCGCATGAGCAGGAGGTCGAGCGGACCGGCATCCTGCGCGAAGACCTGCGCAGGGAATTGTCGCGGAAGGCGATGGCGGCCGGTCTTTACGCTGCCAACATGCCGGCCGAACTGGGCGGCGCCGGCCTCGATACGCTGACCTGGCTGCTTTACGAAAAGGAACTTGGGCGCGCCAACTATGCGCTCCACTGGACCACGGTCTGTCGACCTTCGAACATTCTTCTCGCCTGCGAGGGCGACCAGCGCGACCGCTACCTGATGCCCTGCATCCGCGGCGAAAGGCACGACTGCCAGGCGATGACGGAACCGGGCGCGGGGTCCGACCTGCGGGGAATGAAGTCGTCGGCGCGGGAAGACGGCGGCGATTTCGTGCTGAACGGGACGAAGCATTTCATCAGCCACGCCGATGTGGCCGACTTCGCCATCGTCTGGGTGGCGACCGGCGAGGAAGAGACGCCGCGCGGGACGAAGAAGCTGATCACCGCCTTCCTGGTCGACAAGGGCAGCCCCGGCTTCACCGTGCGCGAGGGCTACCGGAACGTCAGCCACCGCGGCTACAACAACATGATCCTTGAGTTCGACGAATGCCGGCTGCCCCGGTCGCAGATCCTGGGCGAGGTTCACAAGGGGTTCGAGGTCGCGGGCAAGTGGCTGGGCGCGACGCGGCTGCAGGTCGCCAGCACCTGCCTTGGCCGGGCGGAACGCGCGCTGGGCCTGGCGCTGGCCTATGCGGCGGAAAGGAAGCAGTTCGGCCAGCTGATCGGCAAGTTCCAGGGCATCAGCTTCAAGCTGGCCGACATGGCGACCGAGTTGAAGGCCGCCGAACTCCTGACGCGCGAGGCGGCCTGGAAATACGATCAGGGCACGGTGACCGAGGGCGACATGGCCATGGCCAAGGTCAAGGCGACCGAGGTGCTGGCGATGATCGCCGACGAGGCGATCCAGATTCACGGCGGCATGGGGCTGATGGACGAACTGCCGCTGGAACGCATCTGGCGCGACGCAAGGGTGGAACGCATCTGGGAAGGCACGTCGGAAATCCAGCGCCACATCATCAGCCGCGAGTTGCTGCGGCCGCTGGGCGCCTGACGGCGCCCTTGCAGCAGGCGCCGGGGGTTTCACACCCCCGCACCCCCGTGGGATATTTGCAAAGAGAAGAAGCAACGAGATGTTAACCCCGACCGGCAATCCTGAAATCGCGGTACAGGCGGGGACGCCGATGACCGCAAGAGGAGAAGGCACCCTGTCCGGCCCCGGTCGGGCAGGGTGTCGCCGCCGCCTGCGTTTCTTCTCTTCGCAAATATCCTCGGGGGTCCGGGGGCAGACGGCCCCCGGCCTTGTCACCGGGCGCGGGGGTTGGGCATGAGCCGGCTCGACCGCCTGCTGCGTCCGCGCCACATCGCCGTTCTGGGCGCCGGCTGGGCGCTGAACGTGATCGAGCAATGCCGCAAGATGGGCTTTGCCGGGCCGGTCTGGCCGGTGCATCCGACCAAGGACCAGATCGGCGGGCTGAAGGCCTATGCGCGCCTCGCCGACCTGCCGGAGCCGCCCGATGCCGTCTTCGTCGGCGTCAACCGTTTTGCCACGATCGAGGTGGTCGAGGAATTGCGGCGGATGGGCGCCGGCGGGGCGATCTGCTTTGCCTCGGGCTGGGAAGAGGCGGGCGAGGCGGGGTTGCAGGAAAGGCTGGTCGCGGCGGCGGGCGAGATGCCGATCCTTGGCCCCAACTGCTATGGCGTGATCAACTATCTCGACGGCGCGCTGCTCTGGCCCGACCAGCACGGCGGGGTGCGGCTCGACCGCGGCGTGGCGCTGGTCAGCCAGTCCTCGAACATCGTGATCAATCTGGGCATGCAGCAGCGCGGCCTGCCGGTGGCCTATGTCGCCTGTCTGGGGAATGCCGCCGTGGTCGGGCTGGCGGAACTGACCGGCGCGCTTCTGGACGATCCGCGCGTCACCGCGGTCGGCCTTTACATCGAGGGGATCGACGACGCCCCGGCCTTTGCCGCGCTGGCGGAAAAGGCGCGGGGACTGGGCAAGGGGGTGGTGGCGATCAAGTCGGGCAAGACCGAGCTTTCGCGCAGCGCCGCGGCCAGTCATACCGCCTCGCTCGCCGGTGGTGGTGCGGCGTCATCGGCCTTCCTGCGGCAGATCGGCGTGGCCGAGGTGAACACCCCCTCGGAACTGATCGAGACGCTGAAGATTTTCCACGTCCACGGGGCCCAGATCGGCCGCCGCATCTGCTCGCTCTCCTGTTCGGGGGGCGAGGCCGGGCTGGTGGCCGATCTGGCCGCGCCCTTCGGTATCGACTTCCCGGCCGTCCCGCAGGTGACGCACGACCGGCTGTTCGCGGTGCTTGGGGAAATCCCCACCATCGCCAACCCCCTGGATTACCACACCTTCATCTGGGGCGACGGGCCGAAGACGACCGAGGTCTTCACCGCCATGCTCGATGCCTATGACGCGGCGATCTACATCATCGACACGCCGCGCACCGACCGCTGTTCCGACGCCTGGTATCAGCCGGCGCTGGACGCCATCGTGGCGGCGCAGCAGGCCACCGGCAAGATCGCCCTTCCCGTCGCCTCGATGGCCGAGAATTTCGGCGAGGGCCGGGTGCAGGCGATGATGGCGCAGGGCGTCTGCACGCTGCTGGGTCTGGAAACCGCGCTGGCGGCGATCCGCGCGGCGCAGGTGCCGGCGGGTCCGGCCGGCTGGCGGCCGGCGCGGGCGCTGCCCCCGCGCGAGACGCGGATGCTGAGCGAGGCCGAGGGCAAGGCGCTGCTGGCCGCGGCCGGCGTGCCGGTGCCGCGGTCGGCGACGGCGCCGCGGCTCGATGCGCTGGATGTCGCCGGCCTGACGCCTCCCTTCGCGCTGAAGGGCCTGGGCTTTGCCCACAAGACCGAGGCCGGGGCGGTGCGCCTTGGCCTGACGACGCTGGCGGGCGAGGCGGAAATGCCGGGCGCCGAAGGCTATCTGGTCGAGGAGATGGTGACCGGCACCCTGGCCGAAATCCTGCTCGGCCTCAGGCGCGACCCGGTCTATGGCGTGACGCTGACCCTTGGCATGGGCGGCGTCACCGCCGAGGTTCTGGCCGATACAGTCACGCTGGTCCTGCCGGCGACCGAGACCGAGGTGCTGGATGCCGCGCGGCGCCTGCGGCTCTGGCCGCTGCTGGACGGCTATCGCGGCCGGCCGAAGGCCGACATGGCGGCGGTCGCCGCGATCGCGGTCAGGCTGGGCGCGCTGATGCTGGGTGACGAAAGCCTTGAGGAAATCGAGATCAACCCCGTCCTCGTGCGCAAAACCGGCGCCGTGGCGGTGGATGCGCTGATCAGGAGGGGATGAGATGCCGGAAATGCAGATGCGGACCGAAGGTCCGGTGAAGACCCGCCGCGAGGGCGCGGTGCTTGAATTCACGCTCGACGTGCCCAAGGCCAATGCGATCAGCCTGAAGACCAGCCGCCTGATGGGCCTCGCCTTCCGCGAGTTCCGCGACGATGAGTCCTTGCGCGTCTGCATCGTCCGCGCGGCGGGCGAGAAATTCTTCTGCCCCGGCTGGGACCTGAAGGCCGCGGCCGAGGGCGACGCGGTCGATGGCGACTATGGCGTCGGCGGCTTCGGCGGGTTGCAGGAACTGCCGAACCTGAACAAGCCCGTCATCATGGCGGTGCAGGGCATCTGCTGCGGCGGGGGCCTCGAACTGGCGCTCTCGGGCGACATCATCCTCTGCTCCACCACCGCGACCTTCGCGCTGCCGGAAATCCGTTCCGGCACCGTCGCCGATGCCGCCTCGATCAAGCTGCCGAAGCGCATCCCCTATCACGTGGCGATGGACCTCTTGCTGACCGGCCGCTGGTTCGACGCCGAAGAGGCGTTCCGCTGGGGGCTGGTCAAGGAAATCTGCCAGCCCGATCAACTGCTTGACAAGGCATGGGAACTGGCGCGGCTCCTGGAATCCGGCCCGCCGCTTGTCTATGCCGCGATCAAGGAAGTGGTGCGCGAGGCCGAGAACATGCGCTTCCAGGATGCGCTGAACCGGGTATCGAAGCGCCTGCTGCCCACCGTCGACCGGCTTTATTCCAGCGAGGATCAGCTGGAAGGCGCCCGCGCCTTCGCCGAAAAGCGCGACCCGGTCTGGAAGGGCAAGTGAGCGAGGGGCTGGAACGCTTCGTCGCGGCGCAGGATGCCGTCTGGCCCCGGCCGCTGACCGAGGTGCGCGCCGGCCGCAAGGACAGCCACTGGATGTGGTTCGTCTGGCCGCAGCTGCGCGGGCTGGGCCTGTCGCCGATGGCGCATCGCTACGGCATCGCCGACACGGCCGAGGCCGCGGCCTATCTGGCGCATCCGGTGCTGGGCCCGCGCCTGCGCGAGATCAGCCGGGTGATGCTGGCGCAGCGCGCCCGCCCCGCGGCCGAGGTGCTGGGCCATGTCGACGCGCTGAAGCTGCGCTCGTCGATGACGCTTTTCGCCCAGGTGCCGGGGGCCGACCCGGTGTTCGCCGCGGTGCTGGCCGCCTTCTTCGCCGGCCTGCCTTGCGAGAAAACCGTTGCGATGCTGGCGGTCGCCGGCTGACACTGGCAGGCGACAACGGCAGGGGCAGGGCATGGCATTGAAGATCAGCGCGGCCGGGATGGTCGCCGCCGCCCGGGCGCGGATCGACGAGGTGGAAACCGGCGCGGCGCTGGCGCTGGCCGGCGACCCTTCGGTCCTGTTCGTCGACCTGCGCGACCCGCGCGAGCGTGAACGGGAAGGCTTCATCCCCGGCGCCTTCCACTGTCCGCGCGGCATGCTGGAATTCTGGGTCGATCCCGATAGCCCCTATTTCAAGCCGGTCTTCGGCGAGGACCGGCAGTTCATCCTCTACTGCGCCTCGGGCTGGCGGTCGGCGCTGGCCACGGCGGTCCTGCAGGACATGGGCTTTGCCGCCGCGCATCTGCGCGAGGGGTTTTCCGGCTGGCAGCGGGCCGGCGGGCCGGTGGCCTTCCCGGCGCCGCGCTGACGCCGGCACCGACATCGCCGGTCGCAAACCGCCAAGGGACGGCGCGGCGCCGGGCTAAGGTGGCCGTCGCGGGAAGGGGCCGGGCATGGCGGACGAAACGGATTACATCATCGTCGGCTCGGGCAGCGCCGGCTGCGTGCTGGCAAACCGGCTGACGGCGACCGGCCGGCACCGCGTGACGGTGCTGGAAGCGGGCGGCACCGATCGGCGCTTCTTCGTCCAGATGCCGCTGGGCTATGGCAAGCTTTTCTACAACCCGGATGTCAACTGGCTTTACCGGGCCGAGCCGGACCCCGGCCTGAACGGGCAGGAGGACCATATCCCGCGCGGGCGCCTGCTTGGCGGATCGTCCTCGATCAACGCGATGGTCTGGATCAGGGGCCACCGGCAGGATTACGAGGACTGGAAAGCCGCCGGAAACCCCGGCTGGGGCTGGGACGACGTGCTGCCCGCCTATCGCGCGATCGAGGACAACGAGGCCGGCGCCGATGACTGGCGCGGCGCCGGCGGGCCCTTGTTCATCAGCCGCAACCGCCGCGGGCTGCACTGGCTGGTCGAGGATTACATCGCCGCCTGCGGCGAGGCGGGGCTTGCCTACAACGCCGATTTCAACGGCGCCGAACAGGAAGGTGCGGGCACCTACCAGATGACGATCAGGGGCCGCCGCCGGAATTCCGCCGCGCGCGCCTTCCTGCGCCCGGCGATGCGGCGCAAAAACCTGCGCGTCGTCACCGGCGCCATGGTGACGCGGGTGATCCTGGAAGGCGGCCGCGCGGTCGGCGTCGAATACCTGAAGGACGGCCAGCGGCAGCAACTGCGCTGCCGGGCCGAGGTGGTGCTTGCCGGCGGCGCGATCAACTCGCCCCAGCTGCTGATGCTGTCGGGGATCGGGCCGGGGGCGCATCTTGCCGCCATGGGCCTGCCGGTCGCGGTCGCGAACCCGAACGTGGGCGACCACTACACCGACCATCACGGGCTGAACTACACCTGGCGGATGAAGGTGCCGACCTACAACAACATCCTGCGGCCGTGGTTCGGCAAGGCGATCGTCGGGCTCTGGTATCTGGCGCTGGGTGGCGGGCCGCTCGCCAAGTCGATCAACCATGGCGGCGGCTTCTTCCGTACCCGGCCCGAATACGACCGGCCGAACATGCAGCTTTACATGCAGGCCTTTTCCACCCTGCTGCCCCGCGCCGGCGAACGGCCGCTCCTGACGCCCGACCCGTTCCCCGGCCTGTCGCTGGGCCTTTCCAACTGCCGCCCCACCAGCCGCGGGCATGTGCAGCTGAAATCGCCCGATCCGCTGGCGCATCCGGCGATCACCGCCAATGCCTATGCGACGGAAGAGGACGTGACCGAGATGCTGGCGGCGGTGAAATTCCTGCGCAGGATCGCCGCGCAGCCCAGCTTTGCCCGCTGGGTTGAAGAGGAACTTCGCCCCGGGCCGGATGTGCAGACCGACGCCGCCCTGATCGACGATTTCCGCGCCCGGTCGGGCACCGTCTACCACCCCAGCTGCACCTGCCGCATGGGGCCGGACCCGGCGACCAGCGTCATCGACGCGCGGCTGCGGGTGCATGGCATCGCCGGTCTGCGGGTGGCCGATGCCTCAAGCTTCCCGAACCTGATCGCCGGCAACACCAACGCGCCTGCCATGCTGGTCGGCTGGATCGGGGCCGACCGCATCCTTGCCGACGCCCGGTAGAAACGCGCGGCCGCAGGGCGGCCGCAAGCCCTGCCTCTCGCCTCTGGCGCGTTCCGCGCCAACCGGCTCGGCCCTGCCTCCGGCGGGGATATTTGGCGAAGGGGAAGCGCCCTGCATTTCCCCTTCCGGAAATATCCCGGGGGTGCGGGGGCTGGCCCCCGCCGCCTTGCCAGGGGTCACTCGCCGCGGGGGAAGCGCTTCGATTCCTCCAGCACGTTCAGGTCCATGTGGTTGCGCATGTAGCGTTCCGACGCCGCGCGCAGCGGCTGATGGTCCCAGGGGAAATAGGCGCCGTTCCGAAGCGCCTCATAGACCACCCAGCGGCGGGCCTGGCTTTCGCGCACCTCGGCGTCATAGGCGGCAAGGTTCCAGCGCAGGTCGGCAAGGGCGCGGAACCGGGCCAGCACCCCGGCCGCGCGCGGGTCGGCGGCAAGGTTCGCCCGTTCGCCCGGGTCGCTTGCCAGATCGAACAGCTGTTCGGGGTCGGCGGCGCAGCGCGTGTACTTCCAGGGGCCATCGCGCAAGCCGACGAGGGGCGTGATCGAGCCTTCGGCGGCATATTCCATCGGCACCGGCCCGCGCTCCGCCCCCGCCGCGACCGGCAGCAGGTTCACGCCATCGGTCCAGGGCATCACTTCGGTCATGTCGATCCCGGCCAGCGCCGCCAGCGTCGGCGTGACGTCGACGGTCGAGACCGGCGTGTCGATCCGCCCCGGCGCCAGGCCCGGCGCGGCGATCATCAGCGGCACCCGCGCCGAGCCCTCGAAGAAGTTCATCTTGAACCACAGACCCCGCTCACCCAGCATGTCGCCGTGGTCCGAGACGAAGACGACGACCGCCTCCTGCCGGGTTGCCGCCAGCACCGCCAGAATCTCGCCGATCTTGTCGTCGATATAGGAGATATTGGCGAAATAGCCCTGCCGGGCGCGGCGGATCTGCTCGGGCGAAATGTCTAAGGCGCGCCAGTCGCAGGCATCCATCAGCCGCTGCGCATGCGGGTCCATGTCGGCGTAGGGGATAGCCGCGGGCGGTTCCAGTTCCGGCGCGCCCTCGTAGAGGTCCCAGTATTTCCGCCGCGCGACATAGGGGTCGTGCGGATGGGTGAAGCTGACCGTCAGGCACCAGGGCCGGGCATCGCCACCGCGCGACAGGTCGTAGATTTTCTGCACCGCCTGGAAGGCCACGTCGTCGTCATATTCCAGCTGGTTGGTGATTTCCGCCACCCCCGCGCCGGTGACGGACCCCAGATTGTGATACCACCAGTCGATCCGCTCACCCGGCTTGCGGTAGTCGGGGGTCCAGCCGAAATCGGCGGGGTAGATGTCGGTCGTCAGCCGCTCCTCGAACCCGTGCAGCTGGTCGGGGCCGACGAAATGCATCTTGCCGGAAAGGGCGGTCTGATAGCCCGCGCGCCGCAGGTGATGGGCATAGGTCGGGATATCCGAGCAGAACTCGGCGGCGTTGTCATAGACCCTTGTGCGGCGCGGCAACTGGCCCGACATGAAGCTTGCCCGCGCCGGGGCGCAGAGCGGCGATCCGGTATAGGCATTGGCGAACCGGGCCGACCGCGCGGCCAGCCGCGCGAGGTGCGGCGCGTGCAGGAACGGCGCCGGGCCGTCGGGAAACAGCGTCCCGTTCAGCTGGTCGACCATCAGGATCAGGATGTTCGGGCGTTGGGTCATCGCAGGGCTCCGGCCACGTGTCGCGTCATGCGTGGCCCGGGCCGACGCACCGCGCAAGCACCGTTTTTCGCGCCTGTCGCAAACGCGGGCCGAAGCGCCGCAAACCGCCCGCATCGCCTGCGGGCGGCGATAATCATTCGCTGGGCGCGGGGCAGGGCAAAGGCTGCGGATGACGATCAGGACCGACTTCCCCCGTGCGATCCGCGTGGTCGAGGACATGCGCATCCCGATGCCCGACGGCATCAGCCTTTCGGCCCGGGTCTGGCTGCCCGAGGATGCCGAAACCGCGCCGGTCCCGGCGGTCCTGGAATATATCCCCTACCGCAAGCGCGACGGCACCCTGCCGCGGGACGAGCTGATGCATCCCTACGTCGCCGGCCACGGCTATGCCTGCGTCCGGGTCGACATGCGCGGCAACGGCGACAGCCACGGCCTGATGACCGACGAATACAGCCGGCAGGAAATGGACGATGCGGCTTCCGTCATCGGCTGGCTGGCGGCGCAGAACTGGTGCAGCGGCAGCGTCGGCATGATGGGCAAGTCCTGGGGCGGCTTCAACTGCCTGCAGACCGCGTGGAACGGGCATCCGGCGCTGAAGGCGGTGGTCAGCGTCTATGCGACGACCGACCGCTTCGCCGACGACATCCATTTCAAGGGCGGCGCCCTGCTGGGCGAGAATTTCGGCTGGGGCACTGTGATGCTCTCCTATTCCAGCCGCCCGCCCGATCCGGCGCTGCGCAACGACTGGCGCGAGGAGTGGCTCGGGCGGCTTGAGGCGGAACCCTGGCTTGCGCCGCGCTGGGCCGGGCATCAGGCGCTGGACGATTACTGGCGGCACGGCTCGGTTGGGGCCGACTGGTCGCGCAACAGCGTGCCGGCGATGATCTGGGGCGGCTGGGCCGACAATTACATGAACACCACCGCGGCGCTGGCGGAACATGCGCCCGGGCCGGTCAAGGCGGTGGTCGGGCCCTGGGTGCACCAGTATCCGCACACCGCGGTGCCGGGGCCCCAGGTCGGCTTCCTGCAGATGGCGCTGCGCTGGTGGGACCGCTGGCTGAAGGGCATGGCCAACGGGGCCGAGGATGACCCGGCCTTCCGCGCCTATATCCTGCATTCGCAGCCGCCCGATGCGGCGGCGTCCTGCCGGGCCGGCCACTGGGTCGCCGAGGCGGACTGGCCGTCGCCGCGCGTCGCGCCGGTGGTCCTGCATCTGGCGGCGCCGGGGGTTTCACACCCCCGGACCCCCGCGGGATATTTGGGCCGAGATGAAGGGCCGGCGTTTTCGGTTTCCATCGCCACGCCGCAGCACCTTGGGCTGGCGGCGGGCGAATTCTTCCCGATGGGGCTCAATGCGGAAATGGCCGGCGACCAGGCGCCGGATGATGCGATGTCGGTCTGTTTCGACGGCGAGGTGCTGGCAGAAGACCTGCAGATGCTGGGCCGGGCGCAGCTGCAACTGCGGCTTTCGTCCAGCCGGCCGCGGGCCTTTGTGGTGGCGCGGCTCTGCGATGTGGCGCCGGACGGGTCCAGCGTGCGGATCGCCCATGGCATCCTGAACCTCTGCCACCGCGACGACCGGGCGAACCCCGGCCCGATGGTGCCGGGCGAGGCGGTCGATGTGTCCTTCGCGCTGGACCTGATGGGCTATCGCGTCGCGGCCGGCCACCGGCTGCGGCTGGCGCTGTCGAACAGCTATTGGCCCTTCGTCTGGCCCTCGCCCGAGCCGGTGGCGCTGACCCTGACCGCGGGCAGCCTGACCCTGCCGCTGCACCGGGGCGGCGATCTGCCGGAATGGGTGCCGCCGCCGGCCGAACATGCGGCGCCCTGGGCGCATCGGGTGCTGCGCGCCGGGCGGACGTCGCGGCGGGTGGAGCGCGACCTGATCGCCGGCCGCTGGGCGCTGGTGGTCGAGGACGACACCGGCGAGGTCGAGAATCTGGCGCACGGTCTGGTGACGGGCGAGACGATGTCGGAGCGCTGGGAAATCCACCCCGACGACCCGGCAAGCGCCCGGGCGGTGCATGTCTGGGAACAGCGTCTGTCGCGTGAAGGCTGGTCGGTCCGCACCCGGGCCGAGGCCGAGATGACCGGCAACGCCACGCATCTGCGCATGAAGGCGCGGCTGAGCGCATGGGAAGGCGATTTGCTGGTCTTCGAACGCGACTGGGACGACGAAGTGGAGCGCCGCTTTGTCTGACGACGGAAAAAACCTTTGCCGCGGGGGGCTGTTCGCGGTTTATTGATTCACAAGTCAACAAAAGAATCCCGGGCAACGACCCGGAAAACCACAGGGAGATGACAATGAACGACAAGCATCGCCAGCTTGACTGGATGATCGACGAAGCCCGCAAGGGCAGGATGAGCCGCCGCGAGTTCATCGGCCGGACCACGGCCTTGGGCGTCTCGGCGGCGCTGTCCGCGGCGCTTTACGGCAAGGCGGCCATGGCGCAGGACACGCCCAAGAAGGGTGGCGTCATCCGCGTCGGCATGCAGGGCGGCGAATCCACCAACAGCCTTGACCCGGCGCTGGCGGCCTCGGAAGTGCCGTTCCAGGTGAACATGACCTGGGGCGAGATGCTGGTCGACGTGAACCCCGACGGGTCGATCGACCACCGGATCGCGGAAGAGGTCAGCTCGTCCCCCGATGCGACGGAATGGAAGTTCAAGATTCGCGCCGGCGTCGAATACCATGACGGCGGCACCGTCACCGCCGAGGACGTGGTGGCGACGATGAAGCGCCACACTGACGAAAACGCACAGTCGGGCGCCCTTGGCATCGTGCAGGGCATCACCGACATGAAGGCCGAAGGCGACATGGTCACCCTGACCCTGGGCGCGGCCAACGCCGACCTTCCCTATCTGATGGCCGACTATCACCTGATCATCCAGAAGGGCGGCGGGGTGGACAATCCGGTCTCGGGCATCGGCGCCGGACCCTACAAGGTGGTGGTGAACGAACCGGGCGTGCGGCACACATTCGTCAAGCACGCCAACTACTTCGACTCGACCATCGGCCATGCCGACGAGGTGGAAATCCTGGTGATCAACGACAACACCGCCCGCACCGCGGCGCTGCAGTCGGGCCAGGTCCACATGATCAACCGGGTGGACCCGAAGATCGTTGAACTGCTGAAGGGCGTGCCGGGGGTGCGGATCACCGCCGATGCGGGCCGCGGCCACTATGTCTTCATCATGCATGTCGACAAGGCCCCCTTCGACAACAACGACCTGCGGATGGCGCTGAAGCTTGCCGTCAACCGGCAGGAGATGGTCGACAAGATCCTCGGCGGCCTTGGCAGCCGCGGCAACGACTTCCCGATCAACGCGGCCTATCCGCTGTTCGACGACACGATCCCGCAGCGCGAATACGATGCGGCGGCGGCGGCGGACTATTACAAGAAATCCGGCCACGACGGTTCGCCCATCATCCTGCGCGCCGCCCCCGGCGCCTTCCCCGGCGCGGTGGACGCGGCGAACCTCTTCGCCGCATCGGCCAATGCCGCGGGCATCCCGCTCAGCGTCAAGCTGGAACCGGATGACGGCTACTGGTCGAACGTCTGGAACGTCGAACCCTTCTGCGCCAGCTACTGGGGCGGCCGCCCGGTGCAGGACCAGATGTATTCGACCGCCTACCTGTCGACCGCCGAATGGAACGACACCAAGTTCAAGAACGCCCGCTTCGACGAGCTGCTGCTTGCCGCCCGCGGCGAACTGGATGAACCGAAGCGCCGCAGCATGTATGCCGAGATGGCCCATATCCTGCGCGACGAGGGCGGCCTGATCCTGCCGATGTTCAACGACTTCGTCTCGGGCGTCAGCGAGACCATCGCCGGCTGGCGCGACGATCCGAACGGCGAGCTGATGAACGGGCGCGCGCAAGTGCGCTGCTGGCTGGCCTGAGGCCCGGCCGGTGCATCCCCTATTGACCCTGGTGGTCCAGCGCCTCGCGCTGGGCCTCCTGCTGCTTCTCGCCTGCTCCGCGGTGATCTTCCTTGGCGTCGAGGCGCTGCCGGGGGATACCGCGCAGGCGATCCTCGGGCAGCAGGCCACGCCGCAGGCGCTTGAAAACCTGCGGGCGAAGATGGGCCTCGATCAGCCGCCGCTGACCCGCTACTTCCAGTGGCTGGGGGGTGTGCTGACCGGCGATCTTGGCACGGCGCTGACGAACGGCGCCGACATCGCCCAGTCGATCGGGCAGCGGCTGGGGAACACGCTCTTCCTGGCCGGATGTGCGGCGGTGATCTCGGTGCCGCTGGCCATCCTCCTGGGCCTGGTCGCCGCCCGCTACGCCGGGCGCTGGCCCGACAAGCTGATTTCCGGGGTGACGCTGACCACGATCAGCCTGCCCGAATTCGTGGCCGGCTATTTCGTCATCTACGTGCTGACCCAGCTGATCCCGGTCTTCCAGCCGGTCGCCATGGTGTTTCCGGGCATGTCCTTCGGCGCCAAGCTGCATGCCGTCGCCCTGCCGGTGATCGTCCTCGTCCTTGTCGTGCTGGCGCATATGATGCGGATGACCCGGGCCGCCATCCTGAACGTCATGCAGTCGGCCTATATCGAGACGGCGGAACTGAAGGGCCTGTCGCCGATGACGGTGATCTGGCGCCACGCCTTCCCGAACGCCATCGCCCCGGTCGTCAGCGTCGTCATGCTGAACCTGGCCTATCTGGTGGTCGGCGTCGTCGTGGTCGAGGTGGTCTTCGGCTACAACGCCCTTGGCCAGTATCTTGTGGATCACGTCACCAAGCGCGACCTGCCGGTGGTGCAGGCGGTGGGGCTGATCTTCGCCGCGGTCTACATCGGGCTGAACATGCTGGCCGATGTGATCGCCATCGTCGCCAACCCGCGGCTGAGGCATCCGAAATGAGGATACCGCTTTCCGCCATCATCGGGCTGACGCTGACCGGCCTGTTCCTGTTCACCGCGATCTTCGCCAACCTGATCGCGCCCTATCCGATCGACGCCGCGGTGGGCGGCGTCTGGGAAAACCCCTCGGCCAAGTTCTGGCTGGGGACCGACACGATCGGCCGCGACATCCTTTCGCGGCTGATCTACGGCGGGCAGGTCACCATCTTCGTGGCGCTGGCCTCGTCGATCCTCGCCTTCTCGCTGGGGTCGTTCTTCGGCTTTCTTGCCGCGGTGCAGGGGGGCTGGGTCGACCAGTTCCTCAGCCGGCTGGTCGATCTGATGATGGCGATCCCGTCGCTGATCGTCGCGCTGGTCATGCTGTCGGTGCTGCCCCTGAACCTGACCGTGCTGATCCTGGTGATCGGCGTCCTCGATTCCACCCGGGTCTTCCGCCTGTCGCGTGCCGTCGCGATGGACATCACGGTGATGGACTATGTCGAGGCGGCGAAGCTCCGCGGCGAACGCGGCGGCTGGGTGATCTTCCGCGAAATCCTGCCCAACGCGCTGTCGCCGCTGGTGGCCGAATTCGGGCTGCGCTTCATCTTCGCGGTGCTGTTCATCTCGACCCTGTCGTTCCTTGGCCTTGGCGTGCAGCCGCCCTTGGCGGACTGGGGCGGCATGGTGAAGGAAAACAAGGACGGGCTGATCTACGGCAAGTCGGCGGCGCTGGTTCCGGCGCTGGCGATCGCGGCGCTGGCGATTTCGGTCAACCTTGTGGCCGACTGGGTGCTGACCCGCACCTCCAGCCTGAAAGGGGGACGCGGTGGCTGACGACCTGCTTCTCGACATCAAGGGCCTTGTGATCGAGGCCACTTCCTACCCGCCGGGCGAACCGCCGAAGAAGGTCACGCTGGTGCATGGCGTCGACCTGACGCTGAAGAAGGGCCGCGTCCTTGGCCTGATCGGCGAATCCGGGGCGGGCAAATCCACCATCGGCCTGTCGTCCATGGCCTTCGGGCGCGGCGGCGTGCGGCTGACCGGCGGCACGATCCGGCTGAACGGCCGGGAAATCCGCACCGCCGGCCCCGGCGAGTTGCGCAAGCTGCGCGGGCGCGAGGTGACCTATGTCGCGCAAAGCGCGGCGGCGGCCTTCAACCCGGCGCGCCGCCTGATGGAGCAGGTGATCGAGACCAGCCTTGCCCATGGCATCATGTCCAAGGCCGAGGCCGAGAAGCGCGCGGTGATGTTGTTCCGCAAGCTGGGCCTGCCGAACCCCGACACCTTCGGCCAGCGCTATCCGCATCAGGTTTCGGGCGGGCAGCTGCAGCGGGCGATGACGGCGATGGCGCTGTGTCCCAAGCCCGATCTCGTGGTCTTCGACGAACCGACCACGGCGCTGGACGTGACGACGCAGATCGACGTCCTTGCCGCGATCAAGGAGGCGATCCGCGACACCCATGTCGCCGCGCTCTACATCACCCATGACCTTGCCGTCGTGGCGCAGGTCGCCGACGAGATCATGGTGCTGCGGCACGGCAGGATGGTGGAACTGGGCACCACCGACCAGATCATCAACCGCCCGGCGCAGGACTATACCCGTGCGCTGGTGTCGGTCCGCAGTCTGGACCATGCCGAAAAGCCGCCCGCCACGCCGATCCTTTCGGTCGAGGGGATCACCGCGCGCTACCGGGGCACCAACTTCGACGTGCTGAAGAACGTCACGGTCGATCTGGCGCCCGGGCAGACGCTGGCGGTCGTCGGGGAATCCGGTTCGGGCAAGTCGACGCTTGCCCGCGCGATCACCGGGCTTCTGCCGCCGTCGAAGGGCCGCATCACCTTCAACGGGCGGGTGCTGTCGCCCGACATGCCGTCGCGCCAGCGCGACGACCTGCGCCAGATCCAGATGATCTACCAGATGGCCGACACGGCGATGAACCCGCGCCAGACCGTCGGCACGATCATCGGCCGGCCGCTGGAATTCTACTACGGCCTGAAGGGCGCCGAACGCGACCGCCGGGTGCAGGACCTGCTGGACGAGATCGAGATGGGCAAGGGTTTCGCCGACCGTTATCCGGCGGAACTCTCGGGCGGGCAGAAGCAGCGCGTCTGCATCGCCCGCGCGCTGGCCGCGCAGCCGAAGATGATCATCTGCGACGAGGTGACATCGGCGCTGGACCCGCTGGTCGCCGACGGCATCCTCAAGCTTCTGCTCAAGCTTCAGGCCGAAGAGAAGGTGGCCTATCTCTTCATCACCCACGACCTTGCGACGGTGCGCGCCATCGCCGACAAGATCGCGGTGATGTACAAGGGCGCCGTGGTCCGCTACGGCCAGAAGACCGACGTGCTGTCCCCGCCCTATGACGACTATACCGACCTGCTTCTGTCGTCGGTCCCCGAGATGGAACTGGGCTGGCTGGAAAAGGTGATCGCGCATCGCAAGATGGAAAGTGCCGGGAACTGACGGCCGTGTCGCCGGATTCGCGGAAGACGTTTGCAAGACGGCGGGAAGACGTTCGGAAGACATGGTGAAACTGCTTTTGATCATCCTTGACGGCGTGCCCTACGCCAACTGGCGCCGTCTGTTCGGCAATCTGGAAGGCTGGGTCGAACATGGCGATGCGCGGGTCTGGCGGATGCGCGCCGTCCTGCCCTCGACCAGCGCCTCCTGCTATGCCTCGATCCACACCGGCCTGCCGCCGCAGGTGCATGGCATCTGGGACAACGCCGACATCCGCCGGCTGGAATTCCCCGACGTGTTTTCCGAACTGACCCGGGCGGGGCGGAAGACCGGGGCGGTAACCCATTCATATTGGTCGGAATTCTTCAACCGCGCGCCCTTCGACGTGGTGACCGACATCGAATATGACGAACCCCGGGGCCCGATCACCCACGGCCGGTTCCACACGATGAAGGGCTATGGCCACGCCAACCAGATGACGCCGGCCGACTATGACCTGTTCGGCACGCTGACCCGTCTGGCCGAGGTCAAGGGCATCGACTACGGCATCCTGCACACCTGCACGCTCGACAGCATGGGCCACCGTTTCTTCCACGACTGCGAGGAGATGGACCACGCCTGCTTTGCCATGGACGCAACCCTGGCGCCCTTCATAAGCCGTTGGCGCAAAAAGGGTTTTGAGGTGATCGTCACCGCCGACCACGGCCAGGACGCCCGCGGCCACCACGGCGGCACCGGCGAGGCGCAGCGCGATTTCGCCTTCTACTACTTCGGCGAAAGCGCCATGCCGGCCGGCGATGTGGTGCTGGACCAGCTGGCCCTTGCCCCGTCGATCCTGACGCGGATGGGCGTGCCGGTGCCGGCGACGATGAAGGCGAAACCCTTCATGTCGGCCTGACCTGGGGCCACGACCCGGGGCCGCCCGTCAGGCCGCGTAGTCGTTGCCTTCGGCATCAAGGATCGCCTTCATCTCGCGCAGATGCATCTCGGCGAAGCCCGGATATTCCTCCCACTCCCGCGCGGTCTTCTCGGCCACGTCATCGGCCAGCACCCTGAGCGGCCGCCCGGTCTGCAGCGCCCGGACATAGGTCTCGGCCGCGCGTTCGAAGTAGTAAAGCCGGTTGAACGTCTCGGCCACCGTTCGGCCGATGACCAGGACGCCGTGGTTGCCCATGACCATCGTGGTGATCTTCGGATCGGCCAGCAGGGCCGCGCAGCGCGCGCCCTCGTCGCCGAAGGCCATGCCGCCGTAATGGTCGTCAACGACATGCCGGCCGAAGAACATCGCCGTGTTCTGGTCGATCGCCGGCAGCCGCGAATCCGCCAGCGAGGCCAGCACGGTTGGGTGGACCGAATGCACATGCATCACGCAGCGGGCATGGGCACAGGCGCGGTGGATGCTGCCATGCAGGCCCCAGGCCGTTGGATCGGGCGCATCCGGCCGCGTCATCGTGGCGGGATCGTTGGCGTCCAGTTCCAGGAGGGAGGACGCGGTGATCCGGCTGAAATGCCGGCCGTTCGGGTTGATCAGGAAGCGCGTCCCCTCGGCGTTCACCGCCAGCGAGAAATGGTTGGCCACGGCCTCGTGCATGTTCAGCCGCGCAGTCCAGCGGAAGGCGGCGGCCATGTCCACGCGATCGGCCCAATGGGTGATGTTGGCGCGGGTGTTCATGGCGTTTCTCCGTAGGGCCAGTGGTTGCGGGCGAAGGCGGAAATGGCGGTGGTGACGCGGGCAAAGCTGGCTGCGGCGCGGGGAACGGTGGTGCGGGCGCGCAGGTAACCGTGGACAAGGCCGCGCTCCACCACGGCCTGCGCCCGGCCGCCGGCGGCGTTGATGCGTCCGGCATAGGCCGCCGCATCGTCGCAAAGCGGATCGCATTCGGCGCCGATGGCAAGCGTCATCGGCAGGCGGGAAAAATCCGTGTCCTGCAAAGGGGATACGGTCGGGTCGCCTGGCGGTGGCGCCACGCCGCCATGCCGGATGCCGGCGTAGAAATCGAGGTCGGCGGCGGTCAGCATCGGCGCAAATGCATGGGTGACATAGCTGCCGCGGCTGCGGTCGCCGCCGAGGCCCGGGTAGATCAGCACCTGCCCCAGGATGCGGGGATCGCGCAGCCGGTGCGCCGCGGCGGCGCAGAGGTTGCCGCCGGCGCTGTCGCCGGCAAGGACCAGTGGCCCCGGCACGGCGCGGATGACGGCGCAGACATCGTCGAAGGCGGCCGGATGGGCGTGTTCCGGGGCAAGCCGGTAGTCGACCGAGATCACCGTCAGCCCGGTGACGCCGCGGATTTCGGCGCAGACATCGTCATGGCTGTGCAGCCCGCCGACGACAAAGCCGCCGCCGTGGCAGTAGATCACCGTTGCCGGCCCCGCGCCCGGATAGCGCCGGCAGGGCACGCCGGCCAGCGGCACGTCCTTTGCCGTCACGCCGGGCGGGTAGAACTGGAAGAAGACGCGGCACATCCCGTCATAGATGCGGCGCTGGTCGGCGATGGTCAGGCTGGCCGTATCCGGCGGACAGGCCGCGTCGGTGGCGCGGATGAAGGCCCAGGTCGGGGCGTCGATAAGGGTTTCGTAATCGGGGGCTGGCATCCTTGGCTCCGGCACGGCTGCTTGGCGCCAGAATGCGCGGTTTCCATAGCGTGGGCAATCGGGCGGAAATGGGGCGCATAGGCACGATCTTTTCCCGATTTCCCCTCACAAACACCCAAGTCGGCGGTCAGTGTCGCGGAAACGGGGCCGATCCGGCCCAGCGGGCCAAGGGGACGCGACATGCAGATCACCCACGATTTCGACGAAGGCATGGCGCTGCCGGTTGGCTGGGGGGTGCGGGTGCTGGTGCTGGCGACGGCCGAACAGGACGCGCTGGTGCGGCGGGTGTCCGCCCTTGGCGGCCCGGTCGAGGTCGAGACCGAGCTTTACGCCGCCCTTTCGGCGATGATCGACGATCCCTCGGGCTATGGGCTGTTCGTGATGGATTGCGATGCCTTCGGCGGGATCGAGGCGGGAATGCGGGCCTTCCGCGCGCTGGTCGCGGTGCAGTCGCGCATTCCGGTGATCCTTTTCAGCCGCGACAATGACCGTCAGGTCTTTCCGCAGGAACGCGACGCGGCCATCTGCCTGCGCGCCCCGGTCAGCCCGGTCAGCCTGCGTGTCGGGTTTGAACATGCGTTGCGCGACCGGCTGATCTGGCGCGCCGCCTGAAACCGTTCAGGATGGGTGAGGGGCCGATCCGGGGACCGGCCCACCTTTGGCTGCGGCCGATCAGGCCAGCGCCAGGTTCGTCGCCGATTCGCGGCCGTCGCGGCCCGACTCGATGTCGAAGGTGACCGCCTGGCCATCCTTCAGGCCGCGCAGGCCGGCGCGTTCCAGGGCGGTGATGTGGACGAACACGTCCTTCTTGCCGCCTTCAGGGGCGATGAAACCATAGCCCTTCGTTTCGTTGAACCATTTCACGGTGCCCTTGGCCATCGTGATTCTCCTAGCATGTCGCCGCCCGCGGAAGTGCGGCGGCCCGGCGCAGTCAGCTTAGGTCGATGCTGTGCCGATGAACGGAGACAGGTCGAGAGAGATAACGTCGCGCGTCACCTATCGCGCAGGATGTGGCAGGAATCAAGAGAAGCCGCATTTTGCCTGAAAAATGGGCGGAAATCGGGGGCGCGGGCGCGGGCTTCAACTGTGCCGTGCTGCCGGCCCGGGCGCGCGCCGGGGCACCGGCGCGGCCGTCGCTTCCCGCGGGGAAGCGGCAGGTGGCGGTCAGGCGGTAAGCGGTTCTTCCATGGGCGCCATCGAGACGATGACGGCCATGGCCGCGCCGGCGATGGCGGCCAGCGACCAGATGGCGATGGCGGCGACGATGCCGGCGCCGAAGACGAAGGCCAGGAGCGCGGCAAAGAAGCCCAGCGAGCCGGCGATGACGAGGATGAAGGGAGCCATTTCGTTCCTCCTTGTTTTTCTTGAGTTTGGCCCGTTGGAGGTGGCAATTTTGCGGCCGGACTTGGGTTTCTTGGCGACCGGCCGGGTTCGTTGTGGCAGACGGAAGTTGCCACAAGCTTAACCGGGCCGCCCCGGTGCAGAAGGGCCCTTGTTGGGGGGTATGGGGGCGCCGGCACTTTCCGGCCGATGGATTTGCCGCGCTTCGGCGATTCCGCGCCACGGGCCATTCCGGGCGGCCGGGATTGCGCGCAACAGTGCTGCGCGGCGAATGCAACCAGAAGGCGAAGTTAACTCAATCTTAGGTTGTCTTAAAAATACCCCGAGATTAGCCGAAATTCACCGGGAAGCCGCCAGTTTTTCAACACAATCAACCAACAATGTTAATCTCAGGACGTAAATGTGGCGAAAGCCGGAAAATCGCGATAGCGCAACAGGAGAAAACGGAAATGACTGATTTTGCTGAAAAAGCCCGTCAAGGTCGCCTGAACGCCCTTTCCGGCAATGGAAACATTTCCCGCTTTGGCGCGGGATCGTCCACGGCCAATGCACGACTCCGCGCTGTTGGCCGTCAGGATACCGTCATTTTCGTGTCGTCGCGGGGCCGTCAGGGCGGTTCCAGCCTGCCCCTCTAATGCCACATTCCGCCTGAAGGGCGGGGGCGCAGCAGCTACCAATTGGGCGGAAAGACGCCCCCGTGCGATGGGCCGCACGGGGGCGTCTTCTATTCCGGCGGCCGTTTGCAGGGCGCGCCGGGCGAATCGGTCAGCAGGAAGGCCCGCAGGCGACGATTGGCGTCGGCGTGGGTCAGGTAGAGCAGATGACCGCCGTCGGGGTAGATGCAGAGCGTGGCACCCAGCGCGCGGGCAAGGCGACGGGCCTCGTCAGGCGGGAAGATCGCGTCGCGGCCGCCGTGCAGGATCAGGACGGGCATCCCCGGGTGCCGCGCCGCGGGCGAGAGCGTCCAGGTGAGGAGCGAGGCCGACTGGGCGCGGCCCCGGTTGTCGCCCGGGGTGATGATCCGGTTGCGCCAGCGTTCAAGGAAGGCCTCGCCCCGCGCCGCCAGTTCGGGCGACCGGCGCCAGCCGGGGCCGAGGAGGAGGGTCACGAAATATTCCTCCCACAGGCGGCGGGCGGAAAGGGTGCCGGTGACCAGCGCCGTGCCCGCGACCTGCAGCCCGCCGCGGACCGCCGCCAGCGCCGCGCCGGGGAAGGGGGTGGCGGGCGAGACGAGGGCGACGCGGACACGGGCGGGGCCGGTGATTCGGCCCGCAGCCTCGACCGCGACGGCGGCGCCGGTCGAGAAGCCGAGGAGGTTGATACGGGCATCGGGGTGGCGGTTCGCCTGCGCGGCCACCCAGTCGGCGGCGCGGTCGATCTGCAGGGCGGGGCGGAGCGGTTCGCCCTGCATGCCGGGCAGCCGGTATTCAAGGACGAGGTGGCCCGGGTCGCCTTGCCGCCATTCCGGCCCGAAAACCTCGGAGGTGGTCAGCGCGCCGGGAAGGAGGATCGTCACCATCCGGGGCCGGTCGGGCGTGGCGCTGGCCGTCACCGGGTAGAGCGGTGGCTTCGCCGCCGGCGCGGCGGCACAGGCGGCAAGGATGAGGGCCAGGATCAGGGCCAGCGGGCGCAGAATCGGGATCATGGCCCCATCCTGACGCGGGCCGTTGCCGGGGGAAAGGGGCGTCCCGCGGCGGGACGCCGGTTGCGCCAAGGGATTCCAACGGGTTAGCGGCGCGGACTCACCGGGCGCCAGGGAACGGGCAGGGTTCCATCCGGCCCGGCGCCGGGCGGTCAGAACACGTCAAGCAGGTAAAGGATGATGATGATAGGGATCGGGATGCCGATCAGCCAGGCCAGGATGCCGCGCATGGGATTCTCCGTCGCAGGGGTTGCGGAGGGGAACGCGGGCGGGACGGGGTGGGTTCCAAGGGGGTAGGGTGCGTGGTTCCACGCACCTGTCCCGGGGCGGTGCGTGCGAGCACGCACCCTACGCGGCGGGCTAGTTAGACAGGTCAGTGCGCATAAGAGATTTCAAAGTCTCGGTTGCAGCGACCCTTTCGGGAGAGCCGGGGACAGAGTCTGCCCAAGTGTTGAGCGCGTTAAAGACCGGCTCTGATGCCACGAGTTGCGCTCGCACGAGCCAATGTCCGACATCGCGGGCTGATTCAGGAGAGAATCCTGAATCCTCTTGTCTGACCCAAGCTTCAAGCAAACCGACATACGACTCCTTGCGTTCAGCAAAGAGGCGGTGATGCCGTTGCCTGACAGAGTCTAGCCACCACTGAACGCCCACAGACACGATGGACCCAACGCCGAAGGCCGTTAACAAAGCCAGCCAGTCCATCCCCCCTACCGCGCGAACTTCTTGTATTTCACCCGCTTCGGTTCGATCGAATCCGGGCCGAGGCGGCGCACCTTGTCTTCCTCGTAGGCCTCGAAGTTGCCCTCGAACCATTCGACATGGGCGTCGCCCTCGAACGAGAGGATATGGGTGCAGAGCCGGTCGAGGAAGAAACGGTCGTGGCTGATGATCACGGCGCAGCCGGCGAAATCTTCCAGTGCGGCTTCCAGCGCCTGCAGGGTTTCGACGTCAAGATCGTTCGTCGGTTCGTCAAGAAGAAGGACATTGCCGCCGGATTTCAGAAGCTTGGCCAGATGGACGCGGTTCCTTTCGCCGCCCGACAGCAGGCCGACCTTCTTCTGCTGGTCGCCGCCCTTGAAGTTGAAGGCGCCGCAATAGGCGCGGGAATTCATCGTGGCGTCGCCAAGCTCCAGCACCTCAAGCCCGTCGGAGATTTCCTCCCAGACGGTCTTGTTCGCATCCAGCGCATCGCGCGACTGGTCGACGTAGGAAAGCTTCACCGTGTCGCCGAAGGTGATGGTGCCGGCGTCGGGCTTTTCCTGTCCGGTCAGCATGCGGAAAAGCGTGGATTTGCCCGCGCCATTCGGGCCGATCACCCCGACGATGCCGCCGGGCGGCAGCGAGAAGGTCAGGTCCTCGATCAGCTGCTTGTCGCCATAGTGCTTCGCCAGACCCTCGATCTCGATCACCTTGCCGCCAAGGCGGGGGCCGTTGGGGATGATGATCTGGGCGGTGGTGATCTTTTCGCGTTCGGACTTGGCGGCCATTTCCTCATAGGCGTTGATCCGGGCCTTCTGCTTGGCCTGGCGCGCCTTGGCGCCGGCCCTGATCCATTCCAGTTCACGCTCCATGACCTTCTGGCGCGACTTGTCTTCGCGGGCTTCCTGTTCCAGCCGCCTGGCCTTCTGTTCCAGCCAGGCGGAATAATTTCCCTCGTAGGGAATGCCGCGGCCGCGGTCGAGTTCGAGAATCCAGCCGGTGATGTCGTCAAGGAAATAGCGGTCGTGGGTGACGATCAGGATCGTGCCCTTGTATTCGATCAGGTGCTTCTGCAGCCAGGCGATGGTTTCGGCGTCAAGGTGGTTCGTCGGTTCGTCCAGAAGCAGCATGTCGGGGGCTTCGAGCAGCAGCTTGCAGAGCGCGACGCGGCGGCGTTCGCCGCCCGACAGGGTTTCGACCGAGGCATCGTCGGGCGGGCAGCGCAGGGCCTCCATCGCGACGTCGATCTGGCTGTCGAGGTCCCAGAGGTTTTCGGCGTCGATCTGGTCCTGCAGTTGCGCCATCTCTTCGGCGGTGTCGTCCGAATAGTTCATGGCAAGGTCGTTGTAGCGGTCGAGCTTCGCCTGTTTCGCGGCAACGCCGAGCTTGACGTTCTCGCGCACGTTCAGCGCCTCGTCCAGCTTCGGTTCCTGCGGCAGGTAGCCGACGGTCGCGCCCTTGGCGGCCCAGGCTTCGCCCGAGAAATCCTTGTCCCAGCCGGCCATCACGCGGAGAAGGGTGGATTTCCCCGCGCCGTTGACGCCGACGACGCCGATCTTGACCCCGGGCAGGAAGTTCAGGCGGATGTTTTCGAACACCTTCTTGCCGCCGGGGTAGGCCTTGGACACGCCGTCCATGTGGTAGACATACTGGTAGCTGGCCATCGGGGACTCCATCTCGCGGGTTGGCCGTCACTTAGCTGCGCGGGGGGCGGGCTGCAACCGTTGCGCGCGGGTCAGAGCGTCTTGGCGAACCAGTGGGTCGCGGGAAAGCCGGAATAGGGCGGGATCGGCCGCCAGCCGGTCCGTTGGTAAAGGGCGATGGCGGCGGGAAGGCCCGCGTTGGTATCCAGGACAAGGCCGGCGTAGCCAAGCGATCGGGCGCGATCCTCGACCGCGTGCATGAGCCGGCGGGCAAGGCCCTGGCCGCGGGCTTCCGGCGCGACCCAGAGGCGCTTGACTTCGGCGATGCCCGTGGCGTGCGGGCGGAGCGAGACGCAGCCGAGGGGCGCGGCGCCGGCGCGGGCCAGCAGGAAGGCGCCGTCGGGGGGACGGAAGGCCGCGGCATCGTCAAGCGGCAGGGGCTGGCCGGGGAAGCCGGTGATCACGCCGGAGAGAAGGGCGAAATAGGCGGCAAGGCAGGCGATCGCGGCGGGATCGTCGGGGTCGGCATCCTGCAGGGAAACGGGCGTCGCGGGCATGATGGCATGCTGGTCGGCGCCCGGCCACGCGGTCAAGCCCGCTATACGGCTTGACTTTGCCCGGCCCGGCCCCGGAAAGAGGCGGACGAGGGGTTTGAGGGGCCGGGAATGCGGCAGGGGTTTCCGCCGGCGCGGCCGGGGATGGTCATCGGCCTTCTGGGCGGGTCGTTCGATCCCGCGCATGAAGGGCATGTCCATATCACGCGCGAGGCGCTGAAGCGGATGGGGCTGGACCGGGTCTGGTGGCTGGTCAGCCCGGGCAACCCGCTGAAGCCGCGGCAGCCGGCGCCGCTGGCGGTGCGGATCGCCCATGCCCGCGCGCTGGTCCGCGATCCGCGGGTGGTGGTCAGCGACATCGAGGCGCGGCTGGGCACGCGCTATACCGCCGACACGATCCGCCGGCTGCAGCAGCTTTACCCGGGCGTCACCTTCGTCTGGCTGATGGGGGCCGACAACCTGGCGCAGTTCCACCGCTGGGACCGCTGGCACGAGATCATGGCGCGGGTGCCGGTGGGGGTGCTGGCGCGGCCCGGGGCGGGGCTGCGGGCGCGGCTGTCGGTGGCGGCGCAGATCTACGGTGGCAACCGGCTGGGCCGGGGCGAAAACCTTGGCCGCGCCCGGCCGCCGGCCTGGGTCTTCGTGAACGTGCCGATGAACGACACGTCGTCCAGCGCGATCCGGGCCAGCGGCGGCTGGCGGCGCGGCTGATCCGGTGGCCTGTTCACGGCTTCGCGAGTAGAAGAAGGCGGGAAATCCGCTATCACGGGGCGGAACGGGCGAAGGGGAAGGACAGTGATTTCGCGACGTGCGCTGCTTCTGGGGCTGGCGGCCGGTGCGGCCACGCCCGGCTGGGCCGAGGTCATGGAACGCTCGCCCCGGCCGGTACCGCGCGGCGGCCGCCCGGTGGTGGCCGCGCCGGCGGGCGACGATCTGGTCGCGGCGGCGAAGCTGGGCGGGACGGTCGGCTATGTGCTGGCGGATGCGGCGACCGGCGCGATCCTGGAAGAACGCGAGGGCGGGGTGGCGCTGCCGCCGGCATCGGTCGCCAAGGCCGTCACCTCGCTTTATGCGATGGAGCGGCTGGGCACGGGATACCGCTTCGCGACGCGGGTCATCGCCACGGGGCCGATCGAGGCCGGCACGCTGCGCGGCGACCTGGTGCTGGCGGGGGGCGGCGATCCGACGCTGCAGACCGACCAGCTGGGCGATCTGGTGGCGCGGCTGGCCAAGGCGGGGCTGCGGGCGGTGACCGGGCGGTTCCTGGTGGCCGAAGGCGCGTTGCCGCGACTGGACCATGTGGCCGAGGACCAGCCGGCGCATGTGGGCTACAACCCGGCGATTTCGGGGGTGAACCTGAACTTCAACCGCGTGCATTTCGAATGGAAGCGCGCGGGCGGCGACTGGACCGTCGCCATGGACGCGCGGGGCGAACGGTTCCTGCCGACAGTGGATATCGCCCGCATGCAGGTGGTGAACCGCGAGGCGCCGCTTTTCACCTATGGCCGCGACGGCGCGCATGAGGACTGGACCGTCGCTTCGGCCGCGCTGGGCAAGGGGGGGAGCCGCTGGCTGCCGGTCCGCCAGCCTGGACTTTACGTGGGCGAGGTCTTCCGCACGCTGGCCCGGGCGCAGGGGATTGCCCTTCCCGAGGGCGAGGTCGTGGCGACGGCGCCGGCCGGAACCGAGATCGGCCGCGTCGACAGCGGCGCCCTGACCGAGGTCCTGCGTGACATGCTGCGGTTTTCCACCAACCTGACCGCCGAATGCGTGGGGCTGAGCGCGAGCCATGCGGCCAGCATCGGCGCTTCGGCCGGGGCGATGACCGACTGGGCGCGGGCGGCCTTCGGCGTTTCGGCCCGCTTTGCCGACCATTCGGGGCTGGGCGGCGCATCCCGCATCACCGCCGCCGAAATGGCGCATATCCTGCACCGCGCGCATGCCGAGGGGCGGGGGCTGAAGCCGATCCTGCGCGACGTGGGGATGAAGGACGACAAGGGGGCGGTCATCAAGGGCCACCCGGTCAGGGTGCTGGCCAAGTCGGGGACGCTGAACTTCGTGTCCGGCCTTGCCGGGCACATCGTGCCGCCCGCCACTTCTGCGAACGGTGGCCGCGAGATGGTGTTCGCGATCTTCACCGGAGACCCGGAACGGCGCGACGCGGTGCCGGTCGCCGAACGGGAACGGCCCGAGGGGGTGGAGGGCTGGACGAAACGGTCACGCCGGCTGCAGGGGCAGTTGATCAGCCGGTGGGCGGGGGTTTATGCGTGAGGATATCGCCGGCAAGACGAAGCGGGAACGAATGCGCGAACAATACAGCGGTTACCGATTGCCATTGACTTCAAGCGTTTATCGCACGCTGGTCGAATGGCGCTGCCCTGCGTGCGGTTCCGTCGATGTGAAGATGGCCGGACGGGGTCTGAGCATCCCTGACGCAGGCCACGTCACCCATAGAGAACACGCGCCGTGGCGGTGCCTGTCTTGCGGATATACCTCGGCAGGGAAGCTGTTCCTGTGGTCGTTTGCCGACCTTCCGACCGAGGCCAAGAAGCCGTGGGGCTATGCCAACCTTTCCGACGAGGAAATCGAGGCAGATGCTGATGTCATGCAGCAGTTGCGGGAGAATGCCGAGATGTTGGCAAGTCAGCGCCCGGACAAGGAGGCTGAAGCCCTGAGAATTATCGAAAGCCTCAGGAAAGAGGCGGAGCGGCGGGGCCGCGAGTCGAGGTGAGCTGAGCTTGGCGATGGTTTGTTCGGCAGAGGCGGCCGTATCGACGGGGAAGAGGAACCTACGCCGCCACGGAGGCGTGGGCGAGTCGGGCTGAAGCCCGGCCTACACCCGCATATGCCGCACCCTCGCCCCCCACTCGATCGCGGCGGCGTGCAGCCTGTCGATCTTCAGTTCCTCGCGCACTTCTTCCAGCATCCGCAGCTCGGTGTCGTTGTGCTTGCCGTCGGAGGTCACCACGTCGCAGGCCAGCGCGTAGGCGGTTTCGTGCAGGCGTTCGGGAAGCGCCTCGCGGATCAGGCCGAAGAGGGCGTCGAGGCCGTCTTCCTCTTCGAAGAGGTCGAAGACGGTGCGGCTGACGCGCTGGATGCGGTCGGGGTCGTAGGCGGCGAAGACGGGCATGTGGTTGACCATGCGGTTGATCGCCACCAGTTCGGCGGTGCGCATGTTCTGGTCCGAGGCCGAGCAGGCCACCATGACGGCGACAAGCGCATCCTGTGCGGACATCGGGGGCGTGTCGGTCATCGAAGGCTCCTTCCGGTTGGGCCAGAGATTATTGACGCGCCGGGATGGCGGCAATAGAGGACGAAGGCCCGGAAACAGGGTTCCGGCGGCAGATGGGATGCGTCAGATGGCGAGCTTGCGCGAAGCGGCGATGAATTCGAAGGCCTGGCCCTTTGAAGAGGCGCGCGCCGTCCTGAAACGCTATGAGAAGAAGCCGCCGGAAAAGGGCCATGTCCTCTTTGAGACGGGCTATGGCCCATCGGGCCTGCCGCATATCGGCACCTTCGGCGAGGTGGCGCGGACGACGATGATCCGCCGCGCGTTCGAGATCATCAGCGACATCCCGACGCGGCTGATCTGCTTTTCCGACGACGTGGACGGAATGCGGAAGGTGCCCGAGAACGTGCCGCAGCAGGAAATGCTGCGGGGCCACATGCAGAAGCCCCTGACCAGCGTGCCGGACCCCTATGGCGAGTTCGAGAGTTTCGGCCACCACAACAACGCGATGCTGCGGCGGTTCCTCGACACGTTCGGCTTTGCCTACGAGTTCATCTCGGCGACCGAGTTCTACAAGTCGGGTCGGTTCAATGACACGCTGCGGCTGGCGGCCGAACGCTATGACGCGATCATGGCGATCATGCTGGCGTCCTTGCGCGAGGAACGGCAGCAGACCTATTCCTGCTTCCTGCCGATCCACCCCGAGACGGGGCGCGTCCTCTATGTGCCGATGAAGGAGGTGAACGCCAGGGACGGCACGATCACCTTCGACGACGAGGACGGGCGCGAATGGACGCTGCCGGTGACCGACGGCCATGTGAAGCTGCAGTGGAAGCCCGATTTCGGCGCGCGCTGGGCGGCGCTGGATGTCGATTTCGAGATGTATGGCAAGGATCACAGCACCAACACGCCGATCTATGACGGCATCTGCGAGGTGCTGGGCGGGCGGAAGCCGAACCACTTCACCTATGAGCTGTTCCTGGACGAGGTGGGACAGAAGATTTCCAAGTCGAAGGGCAACGGGCTGACCATCGACGAATGGCTGACCTATGCGGCGACCGAGAGCCTGTCCTACTTCATGTACCAGAAGCCGAAGACGGCGAAGCGGCTGTGGTGGGACGTGATCCCGAAGGCGGTGGACGAATATCACCAGCAGCTTCAGGCCTATCCCGGCCAGACGGTCGAGCAGCAGGTGTCGAACCCGGTCTGGCACATCCACGGCGGCAAGCCGCCCGCCTCGACCATGGTGGTCAGCTTTGCCATGCTCTTGAACCTCGCCTCGGTTGCGGGGGCGAAGGATGCGGCGGGGCTCTGGGGTTTCATCCGGCGCTATGCGCCCGACGCCAGCCCCGAGGGCAATCCCGATCTGGATGCGGCGGCCGGATATGCGGTGCGCTACTTCCAGGACAAGATCGCGCCAACGCGGGTGTTCCGCCTGCCGACCGACAAGGAACGCGCGGCGATCGCCGACCTCAGGGCGCGGCTGGCGGCGCATGCCGGGCCGGAAGACGGCGTGGCCGAGGACGAGGCGCTGCAGAACATCTGCTATGCCGTGGGCAAGGAACACGCCTTCGATCCTTTGCGCGACTGGTTCAGGGCGCTTTACGAGGTGCTGCTGGGCGCTTCGGAAGGGCCGCGGTTCGGAGGCTTCATCGCACTTTACGGCGTGGATGAAACCATCGCGCTGATCGACCGGGCGCTGGCCGGCGAACTGGCGGGCTGATGCCATGGGGCGCGAGGCTGAAGGTCGCGCGCTGTGGGACGGTCAGGACGGGGCGGTGCGCGCGCTGCTGGAAAGCGATACGCTGATCCTGCGTGGCGGAGTGAAGGCGCGGCTGGCGCGCGCGGGCCTGGCCGGATGGCGGGCCGAGGGCGATGCGCTGCATCTGACCGCGGATGGCAGGCCGCTGGTCCTGCACCTGCCGGCGGGTGAGGCAGCGCGCTGGGTCAAGGCGCTGGACCGGCCGTTGCCGACGCTGGCCGAGAAGCTGGGGCTGGCGCCGGGGATGCCGGTGGCCGTGCTGGGCGATGCACCGCCCGAGGTTGCGGCGGCGCTGGCCGGTTGCGCGGCGGTGCCGCTGGCCGGCGCGGCGATGGTGATCGCGGTGCTGGCGGCGCCGGAGGATCTGATGGCGGTGCTGGCTGCCGGGGCAGGGGTTCCGGTCTGGTGCATCCATGGCAAGGGGAAGGCGGCGGGTGTCGGCGAGGCCGCGGTCCGCGCGGCATTCCGCGATGCGGGCTGGATCGACACCAAGACCAGCGCGGTTTCCGCCGCCTGGACCGCCACGCTCTACCGCCCGCGGCGGGGGTAGCGCGGCCGGGCCGCGAACCCGCTTTGATGGCGGGGCCGCCTGCGCTATCCTGCCTGCGGGGACATCATCACGATGAAGGGGGCCGCATCATGCGCCGTCTTTCCGCACCTGTCCTTGCCACCTGCCTTTTCCTTGCCGCAGCGCCCGTCGCCGCGCAGGAAGACGCGATCGAAGGCACGATCCGCGACCAGATCGCCGCCTTCCTGGCAGACGACTTTGCCACCGCCTTCACCTTCGCCAGCCCGAACATCCGGGCGATCTTCGGCAACCCTGAGAATTTCGGGCGGATGGTGACCAACGGCTATCCGATGGTCCACCGGCCGGCCGAGGTCGAGATGGGGCCCCTGCGTGAGGTGGCGGGGGCGCTGTGGCAGCGCGTCGAGATCATCGATGCCGAAGGGCAGCGCCATGCACTGGATTACCAGATGGTCGAAATGCCGGACGGCGCCTGGCGGATCAATGCGGTCCAGCTGCTGCGGGCCGAGGCGCCTTCGGTCTGAGGCGTTGCGGGCCGCCGCCCCGTCCCGCGCGGTGGGCTGAGCCTTCGTTAAAGCACCGTTGCTAATCCCTTGCCCGGCGCTGCCCGTTGCGGGCGGCCCTGTCCATGGCGGAACGAGGCGAGGGAACACGGGATGAACAAGGCGATTACCGACGGGCTGGTCCTGATGCCGCCGCCCTTTTCGGCGGGGCTGGCGCACTGGTCAAGCGCCGATGGCGTGCCGGGGGATGCATCCTACAATGGCGCGCCGAACGCGGCCGTGGTCACCAATGACCAGGATTTCGGTTCGTGCCTGGAGCTGCAGAAGACGGTGGCGACGCAGAAGCTGCGCGCCTTCGCCGAAACGCCGCTGCGGCCGGACATGATGATCCGCATCACCGCGCGGGTGAAGGCGGTGTCGGGCAACCTGCCGGCGGTGCGCATTGCCGCCTGGGCCGGGGGGGCGGGCGGGACCAACGTCGGCGCCGTGCCGCAGACCGGGGCGCCGGTGCAGCTGGAAACCTATGGCGAGGTGGTGACGGTCCGGGCGATCATCGGGTCGGGCAACCGGACGGGGGTCGATCTGGTCTGGGGCCTGGCCCCGGTCTTCGCCCATGTCGGGATCGACCTGACCGGCGCGACCGGGGGGGTGGTGCGGATCGACGACATCACGGTCGAGGATGTGACCGGGGTCTTCCTCCGCACCATGCTGGACGTGGTCGACGTGCGCGACTATGGCGCGGTCGGGAACGGTGTCGCGAACGATTTCGCGGCCTTCCAGGCGGCCGATCTGGCGGCGGGCGGCCGCACGATCCTGGTGCCGGCGGGCAGCTACCTGATCGCCGGCAACCTGACGGTCAATGCGCCGATCCGGTTCCTGGGGACGGTCAGCCAGCCGGCGGCGAACCGGATGGTGCTGACGCGGAACTTCGACCTTGACACCTATGCCGCGGCCTATGGCGGCGATGCCGAGGGGTTCCGCCGGGCGTTGCAGGCGCTGTTCTATTTCAGCGACCATGTGACCTTCGACATGTCGGGCCGCCGGGTGGACCTGACGGCGCCGGTGGATGTGGCCGCCGTTTCGGGGCTGACGAGTTTCGCCAACCGCCGCGTGCTGCGGAACGGTTCGCTGAACGCCGTCGCCTCGACCGGGTGGAACACCGAGACGGTGACATCGGTCGCGACCTATGCGGTGGCGAACCCGACGACGCTGACCGCGGTCGCCAATGTGGCGAACATTCCGGTCGGTGCGCTGGTCGTGGGGACGGGCGTCGGGCGCGAGGTCTATGTCCGGTCGAAGAACGTGGGCGCCGGCACGGTCGAGCTGTCGCAGCCGCTGTATGGTGCGGCGGGGACGCGGACCTATACGTTCCGGCGGTTCAAGTATCTTCTGGATTTCAGCGGCTTCTCGCAGCTTTCCCGCTTCGAGATGCACGAGATCGAGTTCAACAGCCTGGGGCTGGCCTCGGGGGTGATGCTGCCGCTTTCGGGGTCGGTCAACCGCTTCGACAGCTGCACCTTCAACCGGCCGATGGACCGGGGGATCACCTCGACCGGGACGGGCTGCCAGGGGCTGTTGCTGGACTATTGCCAGTTCCTGTCGAACGAACAGGCGTTGAATGCGCAGGACCGGGTGACGATCGCGCTGAACGTGCAGGCGAACGACGCCAAGATCAGGAACAACCGGATCGTCCGGTTCCGTCACTTCGCGGTGCTGAACGGCACCAGCCACATGATCTGCAACAACCATTTCTTCCAGGGCGATGACGCCACGGCGGGGGTGCGGCTGGCCGGGCTGGTCTTTACCCAGACCAATGTGGCGACGGTGGTGTCGGGCAACTACGTCGACAACTGCTTCATCGAATGGGGCAACGAGCATGATGCCGAGCCCGGGAACAACAACGAACTGTCGTTCGGCGGGCTGGCCGTCACCGGCAACATCTTCATCGCCTCGGACGTGTCGACGGCGTTCCGCTGGGTGGTGGTGAAGCCCTATGGGGCGGGCCATTACCTGAACGGGTTCAGCCTGGTGAACAACACCTTCCGGGTGTTCAACGCCTCGGTGGACCGGGTGGAGATGGTGGACACGAGTTTCGCCACGCTGGATTTCAGCCGGTCGCGCGATGTGCTGGTCGAGGGGAACACGTTCAACCAGGTGACCCAGCGCATCCAGAACCCGATCACCGCGCAGCATACCCAGAACACGGCGGCGGATACCTGGACGGTCGATGCCTCGGCCTATGTCCCGTTCGGCGGGCGGATCCGGCTGGTGGAAGCGGTGGTTGCGGATGGGGCGATCACCACCGCGGCCAATGCGGTGCGGTATGCGTTCCCCAATGCGCTGGCGGGGCAGGGCGCGGGCGCCAATCTGGTGCAGCTGCGCTGGGGCGAGGCGCTGAAGGGCAAGGCCGTGGTGCGGATGCGGATGGACGTGCCGGCCTGAGTGTGGCGTGGGTGGCCCCGGTCCGGGGCCGCCCGCGTCTCAGGGCGCAAGGTCGGACGGGGCCAGCCGGAAGGCGCGGGCAAAGCCGCCGTTCAGAAGCGCCGATTGCGGCACCAGGCGGACGAAGCTGAAATCGGGCAGGTCGGCGTAGGCCCTGGCCTTGGGGTTGCGGTCAAGCCAGCGGGCGCGCAGCGCGGCGCGATCGGCTGCGTCGGGCGCGACGAATTCGGCCATTGTGCGCACCATCAGCCGCGGATGCGTCATCGGGTCGCCCTTGGCACCGACCTCACCCACCATCAGGGCGCAGGCGGGTTGCGCCCGGAGCGCCGCGGTATGCGGGGCAAGGCCCGAGATCAGCGTCAAGGGCCCGGCCTCGGGGTCCAGCGCAAAGGCGACGCGGCTGATGCCGGGCGTGCCGGTTTCCGGGTCGGTCCAGGCGAGCGCGGCATGGCCGGCCCCCGACAGAAGCTGCAGCGCAAGGGCGCGGGCGTCGTCATCGGCCTGGGCCACGGGATCGGGGCGTTTCATGTCTGCTATGGTCCGCTGTTGACAAAGGGGCTGGCGGGGGAGTGATCTGTCTGCATTCAGGCTGACATGCCAGCAATATCTGGCGGCGATCCCTTGCTGGACAGCATCATGACCGACACGAGCCGCCATCTCAATGGCGCGACCGACTTCCTTCCCAAGATCGTCACGGTCTGGAAGGAGGGCTATTCCGCAAAGGACCTGCGCGCCGACATGCTGGCGGGGCTGACCGTGGCGATCGTGGCGCTGCCGCTGTCGATGGCGATCGCCATCGCTTCGGGCGTGGGGCCGGAGCGCGGGCTATACACCGCCATCATCGGCGGGTTCCTCGTCTCGGCCCTGGGGGGCAGCCGGTATCAGATCGGCGGGCCGGCGGGGGCGTTCATCGTGCTGGTCGCGGCCTGCGTCATCCAGACCGGCCTGCCGGGGCTGATCACCGCAACCTTCCTGTCGGGGTTCCTGCTGATCGCGGCGGGGGCGTTGCGGCTGGGCACCTATATACGCTTCATCCCCTATCCGGTGACGGTGGCCTTCACCGCGGGGATCGGCGTCATCATCCTCGCCAGCCAGATGCACGAGATGTTCGGGCTGACGCTGCCCGGCGCGGAACCTGCGGAAATCGTTGAAAAGCTGCAGGCGCTGTGGGCGGTGCGGGGCAGCGTGACCTGGGCGGCGGTCGGGATCGCGGCGCTGGCGATGGCGGTGATCCTGGGCCTGCGGCGGGTGCGGCCGCGCTGGCCGGGGATGCTGATCGCGGTTGTCGCGGCGGCGGTCGCGGCGCAGCTGCTGCGCCTGCCGGTCGAGACGATCGGCACCCGGTTCGGGGCGCTGCCGAACCTGCCGCCGGTGCCGGAACTGCCGCAGCTTGACCGCGCGACGCTGGCCGCGGCCCTGCCCTTCGCGCTGAGCTTCGCGCTTCTGGGGGCGATCGAGTCGCTGCTGTCGGCCGTGGTCGCCGACGGGATGAGCGGGTCGCGCCACCGGTCGAATGCGGAACTGGTGGGGCAGGGGCTGGCCAACATCGGATCGGCTCTGTTCGGCGGGTTCTGCGTGACCGGCACGATCGCGCGGACGGCAACCAACGTGCGCGCCGGCAGCCGCGGGCCGGTGTCGGGGATGCTGCACGCGCTGTTCCTGCTGGCGTTCATGGCGGTGGCGGCACCGCTTGCGGGTTACGTGCCGCTGGCGGCGCTGGCCGGGGTGCTGGCGGTCGTGTCCTGGGGCATGATCGAGAAGCAGGAGCTTTGGGCGCTGGTCCGGTCGTCGCGCGGGGATGCGCTGATCGTCACCACCACCTTCCTGCTGGTGGTCTTCCGCGACCTGACCGAGGGGATCGTCGTCGGCTTTGCCATCGCGGGCCTTGTGTTCATCAAGCGGATGTCGGGCACGGCGGGGCTGGAGGGGCAGGACAGCGCCCCCGGCAGCGCCGACGGTCACGCGGCGACGCAGCGCGGCGATACGGTGATCTACCGGCTGCACGGGCCGTTCTTCTTTGGCGCGGCGGCGCAGGTCGGGGCGGTGCTGGACCGGATCGCCGATCGCCCGGCGGCCTTCGCGCTGGATTTCACCGACGTGCCGCTGATCGACAGTTCCGGCGCGCGCAGCTTTGAACTTCTGTCGCACCGGATTTCCCGCAAGGGCGGGCAGCTTTACATCGTCGGCGCCCGGCCCGAGGTGCGGCGCGTGCTGCTGGCGCAGGGCCTTTCGCCGCCGGCGGCGCATTACCTGGCCGACCTTGCCGATCTGGACGCGCCGCCGCCCGCCGCCCCGGGCTGAGCCGAATCAACCTTCCCGCGACCTTGCTTCCCGGGGCGCGCGCGCCGTCCCGGCCCGGCCGCCTTGCCGGGGCGGTGCCGTTCCGACGTGGCGTCATTCTCGCGGGTTTGTGAAGGCGCAGCGCCTTGAAAAACCGGGCGATAGCCGCCCCGATTTTGACACGTTTTCATTATTCACACGCATCAAGTCAAGAACTTTACAGGAAAATGTTTGCGTTAAAAGGGTTTACGAAAAGTTTGACGGCAGGTTAATGTGCCGGCGGGAGATGTCGGCCCGGCGCCATGGGTCGAGGAGATCGCGGCATCTGCTGCGATGCATGAGAGTGGAGGACGCCATGAACGACCAGCCCGTCACCAGCGGAATGCACCCCGCTTCGGAAGAGTTCGTCGCCAGGGCCCATGTGAAGGCCGAGGATTATGACCGGCTCTATGCCGCCTCGGTCGACAATCCCGATGCCTTCTGGGCCGAGCAGGGCCAGCGGATCGACTGGATCCGCCCCTTCACCAAGGTGAAGAACACCAGCTTCGACTTCGGCCATGTCGATATCAAATGGTACGAGGACGGCACGCTGAACGTCAGCGCCAACTGCATCGACCGGCACCTGATTTCCCGCGCCGAACAGACCGCGATCATCTGGGAGCCGGACGATCCGAAGACCCCCGCCCGCCACATCACCTATCGCGAGCTGCTGGAACAGACCAGCCGGCTGGCCAATGTGCTGAAGGCGCATGGCGTGGGCAAGGGCGACCGGGTGGTGCTTTACCTGCCGATGATCCCCGAGGCGGCCTATGCGATGCTGGCCTGCGCGCGGATCGGCGCGATCCATTCCATCGTCTTCGCCGGCTTCTCGCCCGATGCGCTGGCGAACCGGATCAACGACAGCGAGGCGAAGATCGTCATCACCGCCGACTATGCCCCGCGCGGCGGCAAGAAGACGCCGCTGAAGGACAATACCGACAAGGCGCTGCTCCATTGTTCCGACCGGGTGAAGTGCCTGATGGTCCGCCACACCGGCGACGAGGCGCATCTGGTGCATGACCGCGACTTCGACCTGACGGCGGAGATGGCGGCGGCGAAGCCCTACTGCCCCTATACCGAGGTGGGCGCCGAAGACCCGCTGTTCATCCTTTACACCAGTGGATCGACCGGCAAGCCGAAGGGCGTGGTCCACACCACGGGCGGCTATCTGGTCTATGCGGCGCTGACCCACCAGCTGACCTTCGACTACCATGACGGCGACATTTTCTGGTGCACGGCCGATGTGGGCTGGGTCACCGGGCACAGCTACATCATCTACGGGCCGCTGGCGAACGGCGCCACCACGATCATGTTCGAGGGCGTGCCCACCTTCCCCGACGCGGGCCGCTTCTGGGAAGTCTGCGCCAAGCACAAGGTCACGCAGTTCTACACCGCGCCGACCGCGATCCGCAGCCTGATGGGCCTCGGCCCGGAATGGGTGGAGAAGCACGATCTGTCGTCGCTGCGCCTCTTGGGCTCGGTGGGCGAGCCGATCAACCCCGAGGCGTGGAACTGGTACGACACCCATGTCGGCAAGGGGAAATGCCCGATCGTCGACACGTTCTGGCAGACGGAAACCGGCGGCCACATGCTGACGCCCCTGCCCGGCGCGGTGCCGACCAAGCCCGGTTCGGCGACGGTGCCGTTCTTCGGGGTGAAGCCGGTGGTGCTGGAACCCGCCTCGGGCGCGGTGCAGGACGCGACCGAAACCGACGGCGTCCTCTGCATCGCCGACAGCTGGCCCGGCCAGATGCGCACCGTCTGGGGCGACCACCAGCGGTTCCAGGAAACCTACTTCCAGCAATACAAGGGCTACTACTTCACCGGCGACGGCTGCCGCCGCGATGCCGACGGCTATTACTGGATCACCGGCCGGGTGGATGACGTGATCAACGTCTCGGGCCACCGGATGGGCACGGCCGAGGTGGAAAGCGCGCTCGTCGCGCACGAGAAGGTGGCCGAGGCCGCGGTCGTCGGCTACCCGCACGACATCAAGGGGCAGGGCATCTATGCCTATGTCACGCTGATGAAGGGGGTCGAGCCGACCGATGCGCTGCGCAAGGAGCTTGAGGCCTTCGTCCGCCAGGAAATCGGCCCGATCGCCAAGCCCGACCTGATCCAGTGGGCGCCCGGCCTGCCGAAGACCCGGTCCGGCAAGATCATGCGCCGCATCCTCAGGAAGATCGCCGAGAACGATTTCGGCGCCCTGGGCGATACCTCGACGCTGGCCGATCCCTCGGTGGTGGACGACCTGATCGCCAACCGCATGAACAAGGGCTGAGGATGCGCGACGAACACGCCCCCGTCCTGATCCTGCTTGGCCCCCCCGGGGCCGGCAAGGGCACGCAGGCCCGGATGCTGGAAGAGGACTTCGGTCTGGTCCAGCTGTCGACCGGCGACATGCTGCGCGCCGCCGTCGCGGCCGGCACCGATGCGGGCCGCGCCGCCAAGGCGGTGATGGAGGCGGGGGGCCTGGTGTCTGACGCGATCGTGCTGGCGATCCTGAAGGACCGGATGGCAGAGCCCGATGTGGCCAAGGGCATCATCCTTGACGGATTTCCGCGCACCGAAGGCCAGGCGGCGGCGCTGGACGCGCTGCTGCAGGGGGCCGGGCAGAAGGTGACGGCGGCGATCAGCCTTGAGGTTGACGACGAGGCGATGGTCGACCGCGTCTCGGGCCGCTTCACCTGCGCCGGTTGCGGCGAGGGATACCACGACAGCTTCAAGACGCCCGCCGTCGCGGGCATTTGCGACAAATGCGGCGGCACGGCGATGAAGCGCCGCGCCGACGACAACGCCGGGACGGTGCGCGAAAGGCTGAGGGCCTACCACGCCCAGACGGCGCCGCTGATCAGCTACTACGACGGCCGGGGCGTTCTGGAACGCATCGACGCGATGGCCCCCATCGCCGAGGTGCGGGCGGCGCTGGGCCGGATCGTGGGGCAGGTGGCGGCCTGACAGGCCGGCATCCGGGAGGAGGGCCCGGGCGCCGGCAAGGGAAGGGGAGGGGGCGTGCCGCAGCGATGCGCAACCCTTCAGGGGACGGCCGGGCGCGCCAGGCGTGTCCGGTGAAACGGGTCCGGCCTGCGCCGTCCCATGCGGGGCAGGCAAGAGACCGGAAGTGAAAGGGACAGGTTCCGCCGGAGGCGGGCCACACAAGGAGGAAACCGATGGCTTTTACGGCAACGCCGGACGTGCGCGACCGCTCGCGTCCCATGACCGGGGAGGAGAAGAAGGTCATTCTCGCCTCTTCCGCCGGCACGATCTTCGAGTGGTATGACTTCTACCTTTACGGCTCGCTCGCCTCGATCATCGGCGCGCAGTTCTTCACGCCCTTCCCCGAAGCCACGCGCAACGTGTTCGCGCTGCTGGCCTTCGCCGCGGGCTTCATCGTGCGCCCGTTCGGCGCGCTGGTGTTCGGGATGCTGGGCGACCTGATCGGCCGCAAATACACCTTCCTGATGACGATCATGATCATGGGCCTGTCGACCTTCCTCGTCGGCCTGCTGCCCAGCTACTTCACCTGGGGCGTCGCCGCGCCGATCATCCTGATCGGGCTGCGGATGCTGCAGGGCCTGGCGCTTGGTGGTGAATACGGCGGGGCGGCGGTCTATGTGGCCGAACACGCGCCGCAGAACCAGCGCGGCTACTTCACCAGCTTCATCCAGACCACGGCGACGCTGGGGCTTCTCCTGTCGCTGATCGTGATCCTGATGGTGCAGGGCTATGTGAACGGCAACTACCCCGACCAGCCGGTGCTTGACGCCGCGGGCGCCGCGGTCGTTGCGGCCGACGGCACGCCGACCATGCAGAAGGCGTTCAACGCCTGGGGCTGGCGGATCCCGTTCCTCGGCTCGATCTTCCTGCTGGCGATCTCGCTCTACATCCGGCTGCAGATGAACGAATCCCCCGCCTTCAAGAAGATGAAGGAAGAAGGGGCCCAGTCCAAGGCGCCGCTGCGCGAGGCCTTCGGCAACTGGCGGAACGGCAAGATCGCGCTGATCGCGCTTCTGGGTCTTACCGCCGGCCAGGCCGTCGTCTGGTACTCGGGCCAGTTCTACGCGCTGTTCTTCGTGCAGAACGTGATCAAGGTCGACAGCTTCTCGGCCAACGTCTTCGTGGCCTGGTCGCTGATCCTCGGCACCTACGGCTTCATCTTCTGGGGCCGCCTCTCCGACAAGATCGGCCGCAAGCCGATCATCCTTGGCGGCTGCCTGATCGCGGCCATCACCTACTTCCCGGTCTTCGGGCTTCTGACCAAGACCGCGAACCCGATGCTTGCCGCCGCGCATGAAACCAGCATCGTGGTGACCGCCGATCCGGCCGACTGCTCGTTCCAGTTCAACCCGGTCGGGACCGCCAAGTTCACCAACTCGTGCGACATCCTGAAATCGGCGCTGACCTCGCGTGCGGCGAATTCCGAAACCGTGGATGCCGCTGCGGGCACCGTGGCCTCGGTCAAGGTGGGCGAGACGGAAATCGTCGGCTACTCGGCTGCGGGTGACGCGGCGGCCGTCGCCGAAGAGAAGAAGCGTTTCGACGCCGAACTGAACGCGGCCCTGACCGCGGCCGGCTATCCGATCGTCGCGGCCGACAACACGACCGTCGCCAAGGCGAACCACTTCTTCGACATCTTCACCGGCCAGAAGATCACGATCATCCTGATCCTGACCTATCTGATCATCCTGGTGACGATGGTCTACGGCCCGATCGCGGCCATGCTGGTGGAACTCTACCCGACCCGCATCCGCTACTCCGGCCTGTCGCTGCCCTACCACATCGGCAACGGCTGGTTCGGCGGCCTGCTGCCCGCGACGGCCTTCGCGATCTCGGCCCAGAGCGGCAACATCTACGCCGGTCTCTGGTATGCGATCGTGGTTGCGGTGATGACCGTGGTCGTCGGCACGCTCTTCGTGCCGGGCGGCACCCACAAGAAGGACATTTTCGCCGACCAGAACTGAGGTCGGCACGAGAAGGGGCCGCGCCGGGAAACCGGCGCGGCCCGCACCGGCCCTGCAAGCGGAGCCTCCGGGTGCCGCTTGCCAGACCGGGGCAACGGCCGGGCGCGCGGCGCCGGGTCAGCGGCGCGACCGGTCCCAGAGATGTGCGGCGACGAGCATGGGCACCAGCAGGATCACATTCGCGATCAGCCCCGCACCGATGGCCACCGGCAGGCCGGCCGCCGCCCCGAACTGCATGCTGAGGGGCAGAAGCACCGCCACGAAGACGCATCCCGCCGCAAGGGGGATGAAGGTGCCGGTCACTCCTTGCGTGCGCCGCTGGGTGATCACCAGACCGATCATCAGCGCGATGCGGAACGGGTCTTTCAGCGCCTCGGTCACCAGCGTGGCAAGATCGGTCGCGTCTGGCATGGCTCGGTCCTCCCTCACCCTCTCTTCCGGCCTTCAAGGCGCGAATGCAAGGGGCCTTCCATGCCGGTGAAGCACCCGCCCCGTCACCGTGTCCTGGTCGTCGAGGACGACGACAACATCGCGCTGGCGCTGGAATTCCTGATGACGCGCGAGGGCTACGATCACGCCCGTGTCGCCGACGGGGCGAAGGCGCTGGACAGCATCCGCCGCGCCCCGCCCGATCTGGTGCTGCTGGACGTGATGCTGCCCGGCCGCTCGGGCTATGAAGTGTGCCAGGACGTGCGGCTGGACCCGGCGCTGAAGGGCGTGAAGATCGTGATGATGACCGGGCGCGGATCGTCCCTGGAACGGCGCAGGGGTCTGGCGACCGGGGCCGACGGGTTCATCACCAAGCCGTTCGAGCTGCAGGAACTGCGCGCCGAGGTGCGGCGGCTGCTGGACGGCTGACCGCTGCGGCGGCGGTCGCAGGGAGGGGGCCTTCCGCCCCCTCGGCCTCCGGCCTCACCCCCCGAGGATATTTGGCGAAGGGGAAGCCGGCATTAACCCGGTCTTTACCCCGCCGCGCCGATCCTTCCGGCACGGAACAGGCGGGGACGCCGATGGCCGTGAAGGGGAAGACGCGCCCTGCGGCTTGGCCGGGCCTCCCGCAGCGGCGTGTCCGACCCGCTGCATTCCCCTTCGGCAAATATCCTCGGGGGGTCCGGGGGGCGAAGCGCCCCCGGCCTGCCGGGCTCAGCCCGCGAAAGGATCGGCCGGATAGGTGACGCCGGTCAGGTAAAGGCCCTGCGGCGGGGCGACGGGACCGCAGGCGGCACGGTCGCGGGCGGCAAGCGCCCGGGCCACGTCGGCGGGCGTCCAGGCGCCGGCGCCGGCGCGTTCCAGCGTGCCCACCATCGACCGCACCTGGTTGTGCAGGAAGCTGCGGGCGCGGAAGGCCAGCCGGTATTCGCTGCCGCCGGGGTAGGGGTGTTCGGTGACGCCGATCTCGTCCAGCGTCTTGACCGGGCTTTTCGACTGGCAGAGGGCCGCGCGGAAGGTGGTGAAATCGTGCCGCCCGGTCAGTTCCGCCGCGCCGGCCCGCAGGGCGGCAAGGTCAAGCGGGTGCTGGACCTGCCAGGCAAGGCCGCGGTCATGGGTCAGGGGGGCGCGGCGGGCGACGATGCGGAAGAGGTAGCGCCGTTCCGTGGCCGAGAAGCGGGCGTGGAAATCCTCGGCCACGCGGGCGCAGGCGATGACGGCGACCGGCAGGGGGCGCAGATGGGCATTCACCGCGCCCATCAGGCGGAACGGCTCCCAGTCCCGTGACAGATCGGCATGGGCGACCTGGCCCGTCGCATGGACGCCGGCATCGGTGCGCCCGGCGGTGGCGATCCGGTGGTCGCCCGGTTCCAGCCGGGCAAGCGCCGCTTCCACCGCGGCCTGCACCGAGGGCTGGCCACCCGCCTGCCGCTGCCAGCCATGGAAGGGGCCACCGTCGTAGTCGATCCTGAAGGCAAAGCGCGGCATGGGCGGCGCCATAGCGGATGGGGCATGGCCTGTCCACCTTCCCAAAGCCGCGCGCGCTGCCTATCTTGGCCCGGGACAAGGGCCCCTGCAGCGGCCGCGGACAGTGGACGGAACGATTGGCATTATTCGGCATCACGGATTCGCTGGCGCGCGGTGTCGAGAACCTTCAGGCCTCGGTTTCCGAGGCGCTGTTCGAGCCGGTGGTTCGGCTGGGCGTCACCGGCCTTTCCCGTGCCGGCAAGACGGTGTTCATCACCGGGCTGATCGCCAACCTGCTGAACCGGGGCCGGATGCCGCAGTTCGAGGCGGCGCGCGCGGGGCGGATCGAGGCGGTCTACCTGCAGCCGCAGCCCGACGACACGCTGCCGCGGTTCGACTATGAAGGGCATCTTGCGGCGCTGACGGGCGATGATCCGCGCTGGCCGCAATCGACGCGGTCGATCTCGGAACTGCGGCTGTCGTTCCGCTTCCGCCCGTCGGGCTGGCTTTCCGGGCTCAGGGGGCCGCAGGTGCTGCACCTTGATATCGTGGACTATCCCGGCGAATGGCTGCTGGACCTGGCGCTGATGGACAAGAGCTATGCCGAATGGTCCGAGGCGACGCTGGCGCGGCTGGAAAAGCGGCGCGAGGCGGCGGAATTCCTGGCGCTGGCGCGCGCCGAGGACGGGGCGCTGCGGCTGGACGAACCGCGGGCGCAAGGGTTGGCCGCGGCCTTCACCGGCTATCTGCGCGCGGCGCGGGCGGCGGGCTGGTCGGACTGCACGCCGGGCCGGTTCCTGCTGCCGGGCGATCTGGCGGGAAGCCCGGTCCTGACCTTCGCGCCGCTGCCGCGCCCGGCCGAGGCGCCGCGCGGCAGCCTGTGGCGTGAATTAGACCGGCGCTACGATTCCTACAAGGCGCGCGTCGTCACCCCGTTCTTCCGCGACCATTTCGCCCGGATCGACCGGCAGATCGTGCTGATGGACGTGCTGGGCGCCATCCATCAGGGGCCGCGCGCGGTGGAAGACCTGCGCCGCACCATGGCCGAAATCCTTGAGGCCTTCCGTATCGGCCGGACCGGCTGGCTGTCGTCGATGCTGGGGGCGCGGCGGGTGTCGAAAATCCTGTTCGCCGCCACCAAGGCCGACCACCTGCATCACGAACAGCACCCGCAGCTGACGGCGATCGTCCAGGCGATGCTGGCCGAGGCGCAGGCGCGCGCCGATTTCGCCGGGGCGGCGACGGCGGCCATGTCGCTGGCGGGCCTGCGCGCCACGGTCGAGGAGCGGGTGGAGCGTGACGGCGCCAGCCTGCCGGCGGTGCGGGGGCGGCTTCTCTCCACCGGCAAGGCGGCGGTGATGTATCCGGGCGCACTGCCGACCGACCCGGCGCGGCTGTTGTCGCCCGCGCGCGAGGGGGCCGAGGCCTGGCTGGATGCCGAATTCGGGCTGATGGCCTTTGCCCCGGCGCGGCTGACGCTGCGGCCGGGCGAGGGGCCGCCCCATATCCGCCTTGACCGGGCGGTGGAATTCCTGATCGGAGACCGGCTGTGACCGAGACGCCCGGCCCCGGGCCGAAACCCTTCGTGATCCATGACGCCGACGAGGCCGATCCCGGGGCCGCGCCGCCGGTGCCCGATGCGCTGCCCGAGGGGGCGGCGATGCAGGCGGCGGCGCAGGTGGTGACGGTGCGGGGCGGCGGCCTCTGGTCCTGGGCGGCCGCGGCCTTCGGGCTGCTCTTCAGCTTTGTCCTGTCGGTTGCGGCATGGGAATTCACCGCGGCGCTGTTTGCGCGCAACGCGGTGCTGGGCTGGCTGGCGCTGGCGCTGATCGTGGTGGCGCTGTTCTTCGGCCTGCTGCTGGCGCTGCGGGAATGGGCGGCCTTTGCCCGGCTGTCGCGGCTGGACACGTTCCGCAGCCATGCCGCCGATGCGATGGCGCGCGCCGACGTGGCGCTGGCGCGGCGGGTGGTGGCGAACCTGGTGCGGCTTTACGCCGGCCGGGGTGAGGCCGCCTGGGGCCGGGCGCGGCTGGCCGAGCGCGAGGCCGAGGTGATGGACGCCGACGGGCTGCTGGCCCTGGCGGAACACGAGCTGCTGTCGCCCCTTGACGCGCTGGCTCGGGCCGAGGTCGAGGCGGCGGCGCGGCGGGTGGCGCTGGTGACGGCGCTGGTGCCGATGGCGCTGGCCGATGTGGCGGCCGTCCTTTACTCGAACCTGCGGATGATCCGGCGCATCGCCGAAATCTACGGCGGCAGGTCGGGCACGTTCGGCAGCCTGGGCCTGTTGCGGCGCGTCTTCACCTCGCTGATCGCGACCGGCGCGGTGGCGCTGACCGATGACCTTCTGGGGTCGGTCGCCGGCGGCGGCGTGCTGTCGAAACTGTCGCGCCGCTTCGGCGAGGGCGTGGTGAACGGTGCCCTGACGGCGCGGGTCGGCGTGGCGGCGATGGAACTCTGCCGGCCGCTGCCGTTCGTGGCCGTGGAACGGCCGGGGGTTTCGGGCATCGTCAGCCGCGCGCTGGCCGGGCTGGTGCCGCGGGGCGAGCGGGGTTAGCGGAACCTGTCCAGCAGCCGCTGCAGCGGGTTGCGGTCGGCGCTGCCTTCGTTCGGTTCCGGCGGGGCCGGTGCGGCGGGTTTCAGGGCCGCCTCGGCCTTCGGCGCGGTGGTCGATGACCGGGGCGGCGCCACGCGCAGCGCGACCGCGTTCATGAACCGGGCGGCGTCACCGGCCGCCAGCGCCGGCGCACCGTCCGAGAGGCCACGCAGCAGGTCGTCCAGCCAGTCGGCGTCGGCCCTGGCGAAATCATGCAGCACGTAGCCGGCCACGGCATCCTTGTGGCCGGGATGGCCGATCCCCAGCCGGACGCGGGCATAGGTGTCGCCGATATGGGCGTGGAGTGACCGCAGGCCGTTGTGCCCGGCGTGCCCGCCGCCGGTCTTCACCCGCAACCGGCCGGGGGCAAGGTCAAGCTCGTCATGGAAGACGGTGATGTCTTCGGGCGCCAGCTTCCAGAAATCCGCGGCGGCGCGGACCGATTGGCCCGAGAGGTTCATGTAGGTTTCGGGCTTAAGGAGAACCAGCTTTTCCGGCCCCAGCCGCCCTTCGGCGACCAGCCCGTGATGCGCCTTGCGCCACGGGCCGAAGCCATGGTCGGCGGCGATGCGGTCCACCGCCATGAAACCGATGTTGTGCCGGTTTCCGGCATGTCGCGCGCCCGGATTTCCCAGCCCGACCCAGAGTTTCACCAGCCCTGCCTCCGTCCTCGCCGGCGCGGCCGCTGCGGCGCCTGCAGGCCGGCATATAGCGACGAAGCGCCCGCCGCTCAACGCCCTGGCGGCGGGATGGCGGCGTTTCAGCCGGCGGCGGAACGAAGAAGGGGGCCGCAGGGGCCCCCTTCGTGTCCGTCATGCGACGCTGGTCAGGCTTCGGCTTCGGCCGCGGCCAGGCCCGAGGGGGCCGCGATGTTCGCCACGGCGAAGTTGCGGCTGACCGTCGGGCGGGTGCCCTTGGGCAGGTCGATGTCGTTGATGTGGATGACGTCGCCGATCTGCTTGCCGGTCAGGTCGACCGTGATGTTGCCGGGGATGTCGCCCGCCAGCACCTCAAGCTCGACTTCCGGACGCATCACCGTCAGCGTGCCGCCGCGCTTCAGCCCGGGCGCCGCGTCGTGGTTCACGAAATCGACGTGGATGAAGAGGTTGATGCGGCTTTCGTCATGGATGCGCATGAAATCGACATGCGTCGGCAGGTCCTTCACCACGTCGCGCTGGACGCTGCGGCAGATGACATGCTGGTCCGCCTGCCCTTCGACCTTGAGGTTGAAGAGCGTCTGCAGGAAGCGGCCGGAACGCAGGCGCTTCAGAAGGTAGTTGTAGTTCAGGTTGATGGCGGTCGGCTCCTTGCCGTCGCCATAGACGATGCCGGGTACGTTGCCCTCTCTGCGGGCTTGACGGGCGGCCCCCTTGCCTGTCCCCGTCCGCACCACGGCCTGAAGATCGGGGATCTCGCGAGCCATTGGTTCTCTCCTAAAAATGCCGCCATCCTCCAAGGGTGCATGGCGGATGCGGGCCTATAGCGGGGAATCGCCGCGAAGGAAAGCCCGGAGTTTCGGGCGTGAGGGCGCGCGCGCGCTCAGGCGGCGGGCGGCTTCTTCTGGCCGATCTTCGGCTCGGTGCCGGCCTTCATCCGGGCAAGGTTCGTGCCGTGCCGGATGTAGATCAGCACGGTGAAGATGCCGGTCAGGATCAGCATCCGGCCGTGGTCGAAGACATAAAGCCAGATGACCGAAGTGCCGGCGGCCAGCAGGGCCGCGGCCGAGGACATGCGGGTGACGATCGCGCCGGCCAGCCAGACGCCACAGCAGGCAAGGCCCACCCGCCAGTCAAGCGCGATCATCGTGCCAAGGAAGGTGGCGACACCCTTGCCGCCCTTGAACTGCAGCCAGACCGGCCAGAGATGGCCGACGAAGACGGCAAGGCCCGCCACCTGTGCGGCATCCTCGGCCCCGACCAGCGCGCGGGCCAGCAGCACGGCCATCGCGCCCTTCGCCCCGTCCAGAAGCAGCGTCGCCAGCGCCGCGCCCTTGTTACCGGTGCGCAGGACGTTGGTCGCGCCGATATTGCCCGATCCGATCTGGCGCAGGTCGCCAAGACCAAGCGCACGGGTGATGACCACGCCGAAGGGGATCGAGCCCAGAAGATAGGCGCAGACCGCCGTCCAGATCAGCGTCGCGCCGTCGGTCAGAAGTTCGGGCATCAGTCCCCCCCGGCGCGGAAGACCTCGGCGCCGCCCACCCATGTGGCCAGCACCTTACCTTCCATCCTTGCGCCGTCAAACGGGGTGTTCTTCGACTTGGAGCGCAGGCGGAAGCGGTCCATCTGGAAGGGGGCATCGGGGTCGAACAGCACCAGATCGGCCGGCGCGCCGGGTGCAAGGCGCCCCTGCGGCAGGCCAAGGCGGGCGGCCGGGTTCAGCGCCATGGCGCGGAAAAGCGCGGGAAGCGCAAGGTGCCCGCCGTGGTAAAGCCGCATGGCGGCGGGCAGGAAGGTTTCCAGCCCCACCGCGCCGGCGGCCGCCTCTTCGAAGGGCAGGCGCTTCGATTCCTCGTCGGCCGGGGTGTGGAAGCTGGCCACCACGTCGATCAGCCCCTCGGCCAGCGCGGCGATCGTCGCCTGCCGGTCTTCCTCGGATCGCAAGGGCGGGGTCAGCTTGAAGAAGGTGCGGTAATCGCCGACGTCGAATTCGTTCAGCGTCAGGTGGTGGATCGAGGTGCCCGCGGTGACGTTCAGCCCCGCCGCCTTCGCACGGCGCAGGGCGGGCAGGGACTGGGCCGAGGTGATCTGGTCGGCGTGGTAGCGGACGCCCGTCATCTCGGCCAGCGCAAGGTCGCGCTCCAGCCCCATGCGTTCGGCCAGGGGCGAGACATGGGGCAGGCCGCGCAGGCTGGCGAACTTGCCGCCCGTGGCCGCGCCGCCGGCGGAAAGGCCGGGTTCCTGCGGGTGGCCGACGACCAGTGCGCCCAGCGACCGGGCATAGACCAGCGCGCGGGCCAGTGCCTTCGTCTCGGTCGAGACGGCGAAGACATCGGTGAAGGCCAGCGCGCCGGCGTCGAGGAGGAAGCCGATCTCGGTCATCTCGCGGCCCTGCCGGCCCTTGGTCAGCGCGGCCATGTGGCGGATGCGGACGGGGCTGGCGCCGGCGGCGCGGCGGGTGACGAATTCCAGCGTTTCGGGCGTGTCGATGGCGGGAAGCGTGTCGGGCCGGGCAATGATGGTGGTGACGCCGCCCGCCGCCGCCGCCAGCCCGGCCGAGCGGAAGCTTTCGCGGTGGCGTTCGCCCGGTTCGCCGATCTTGACGCCCCAGTCGACGATGCCGGGGGCAAGGCATTTGCCGCCGCAGTCGATGCGGGTGGCGCCCTTGACCTCGGACGCCGGGATTTTCGCGCCTTCGTCCCAGCGGCCGGCGATCATGCCGTCGCGGACCAGCAGGCTGCCGGGTGCATCGGTCATGGCTTCGGGGTCGATCAGCCGGGCATTGGTCAGAAGCGTGGTCATGTCTTTCCCGGTTGCCTTGGCCTGGCGGTTCATAGCGTGGCGGGGCGGCTGCGTCCATCGCCGGCCGCCGCGCCTTCGGGGGCGGCCAGCCGGGCAGATGCATCAAGCAGCAGCCGGTAGACGCGGCGCGCCTCGGCGATGCGTTCAAAGCCGATCCGCCGGGTGGTGCTGTAGGGGCCGCGGTAACGCCGGTTGTCGCCGGTGCCGCGCCAGCCGCCGGCGTGATGCGTCACCTCTTTCGCGAACCAGACGGTGCCGGGTTCGCCATCGTCAAGCTCGACCGTCATGCCGGGGGCAAGCGGGTAGCGCGCCAGCTTGCGCTGGCCGAAGAGGCTGGTGGCGACAAAGGCGGTGCGGTCGGTCAGCGTGTAATGGGTGCGGCCGCGCTGCCAGGCTTCCCAGAAGAGGCGCCCCCCCGCCATGTAAAGCCCGACCGCGATGAACGGCAGGCCGAAAAGCGGAAAGAGCCCGCCGAACATGCCCGAAGGGCCGCCCATCGAGGACGCCATCGCCACCCAGAAGACGGCGAAACCGGCGAAGAACAGGCCAAAGGCGGTGCGGGTGTCAAGGAGGTCGGCCCAGACCACGCCGCCCCCCGCCGGACCCTGCCAGAGGATGCGTTCGCCCGGCGCAAGGATGCCCTCCCACCCGGCGGGGGGCGGCGCGGCGGGGGGCAGGGGTTCGGCGGGTTCGACAAGTTCGGTCATTGGCGGGCCTCGTCGATCCGGGCGATCACCGCGCGGGCGTCGGCCATGTATTTCATCAGATGCTTCTCGCCCGTCCGGGTGACGATCTGCACATCGCCGAGGAACGGCCGCGCCACACGGATGCTGCCGAGGGGGATCGCCCGCCCGCCCGGGCCGAGCAGGCGCCGCGGCGTCAGCCGCCAGCGGTCGGTCAGCGCCTCGGACCGCAGGATGAAGGCGCGGGCGCCCACCGCCAGCACGGCGGCGACGGGGCCGGTCCAGGGATAGGCATTGCCCAGCCAGACAAGGATCAGCCCGGCCAGCGTGCCAAGGACCACCGCAAGGATCAGGTGGTTCTTCCAGTAGGCTGCGGGATCGGCCGTCCATTCGGCAAGGACGAATTCGCCGGGTTCAAGCGGGGCTTCGCGGGAAAGAAGGGGATCGCGGGTGATCTGCGCCATGGTCAGCCAAGGGATATGAAGATCAGGGTGAAGACGGCAAGGAAAACCAGAACGCCCAGTGCGACCATGCCGCCGGCGCGCATCTCGGACCTTGTGGGCTTGCGGTCGGGGTCGGGGGTCATCGCAGCGTCCCTTCCTGTATCTGCCGGATCAGGTTCATGACAGCGGCCCCTTCGGCGATGTTCTCGAACCCGGCGCGGACGGTGCCCAGATCGCCGTCCGAATCCCGTTCAAGCCGCGCGTGCAGCCAGACGGTTTCGGCCCGCCGGCCGGTTTCCAGCGCCAGCGCCGTGTCGGGGCGGATCGGATAGACCTCAAGCCGCGGCAGGGGCCAGGCGCGGCTGACATAGGCCGCGCGGGTGCTGAGCGCATAGCGCACATGGCGCGCGGCGGTCCTGGCCTCGACCAGCGGACCGAAGACAAGGAAGGCGCCGATGCCGCCGAAGGGAAGGGCGAAGGCGGTGAAGAACACGGCAAGACCCGCGTCCGAGACATTGGCCGCATGGATCAGCCGGTGAAGCCCGAAGAAGAAGATGGCGATGCCGATCACCAGGAAGGGCAGGCCGAAGATCATCAGGAACAGCGCCTTGCCGCGCTGGTGGAACCCGGGCAGGGGTGCGCCCTGCCACAGAAGCCGTTCGTCCGGCCGGAAATGCGCGTCCCACGAGGTGCCGGTCACACCATGGTTCCCACGATCTGCCGCCCGCGTTCGGCCCGCAGGTTGCGGGCCAGCAGGTCCATGCAGGCCATCCTGACCGCGACGCCCATTTCCACCTGGTCCTGGATCACGCTGCGGTTGATGTCGTCGGCAAGGTCGCCGTCGATCTCGATCCCGCGGTTCATAGGCCCCGGATGCATGACGATGGCGTCGGGCCTGGCATGGCGCAGCTTTTCGGCGTCCAGCCCGTAGCGGTGGTAGTATTCGCGTTCCGAGGGGATGAAGCCGCCGTCCATCCGTTCCTTCTGCAGGCGCAGCATCATCACCACGTCGGCATCCTGCAGGCCGGCGCGCATGTCGTCATAGACCTCGACCCCGAAGTCGCCGATTCCGGGCGGCATCAGCGTCGGCGGGCCGATCAGGCGGATGCGGTTTTCCATCTTGCCCAGCAGGATCAGGTTCGACCGGGCCACCCGGCTGTGGGCGATGTCGCCGCAGATGGCGATGGTCAGCCGGTTGAGCCGGCCCTTGGCGCGGCGGATGGTCAGCGCATCCAGCAGCGCCTGCGTCGGGTGTTCGTGCCGGCCGTCGCCGGCGTTCAGGACCGCGCAATCCACCTTCTGCGCCAGCAGGTTGACCGCCCCCGATGACGGGTGCCGCACCACCAGCAGGTCGGGATGCATGGCGTTCAGCGTCATCGCCGTGTCGATCAGCGTCTCGCCCTTCTTCACCGAGGAATTGGCGACCGACATGTTCATCACGTCTGCGCCAAGGCGCTTGCCGGCCAGTTCGAAACTGGACTGGGTGCGGGTCGAATTCTCGAAGAAAAGGTTGATCTGCGTCATCCCGGCCAGGAGGTCGGACTGTTTCACCGTGCGGCGGTTCAGGTCGACGTAGCGTTCGGCCAGGTCAAGGACGGAAGTGATTTCAAGGGGCGCAAGCGGCTCGATGCCGAGAAGATGGCGGGCACGGAAGGCCATGGGCGGTTCCCCTCTGGTTTGCCCGCTTATGGCAAAGTGGGCGCGGGCGGGCAAGCGTCAGGGCGCCGGTGGCCCGGTTGCCGGCGGGCCGCGCGAACCCTAGGCTGCGGCCATGGGAATCACATCCGACATCGCCGGGGACTGGGACGCTGCCCGCGCGGCGCTGGAATGGCTGGTCGAGGCGGGCGTGGACGAGGTGCTGGCCGAGGCGCCGGTCAACCGCTATGCGCTGGCGGCCGAGGCTGCGCCCCCCGTGAAGGCGGCGCCCGTTGCCGCCGCGCCTGCGGTTCATTCGGCGGCGGACGGGACTGCGGCCGATCCCGTGGCCGTCGCCCGCGCCGCGGCGGCAGGGGCCGCCACGCTTGAGGCGCTGCGCGAGGCGGTCGCCGCCTTCGACCTGTGCGAGTTGAAGAAGGGTGCGCGCAACACCGTCTTTGCCGACGGCAACCCCAAGGCGCGCGTCCTGATCCTGGGCGAGGCGCCGGGGCGGGACGAGGATATCGCCGGCCGGCCCTTCGTCGGCGCCGCCGGGCAATTGCTGGACCGGATGTTCGCCGCCATCGGCCTTGCCCGCACCAGCCCCGATGCCGAACACGCGCTTTACATCACCAATGTCATGTTCTGGCGCCCGCCGGGGAACCGCGACCCTGACCCGGCCGAAATCGCCATGATGCGCCCCTTTGTCGAGCGGCATATCGACCTGGCCGATCCCGAGGCGATCGTCGTCATGGGTAACACGCCGCTTCTGGCGCTGACCGGGCAGCGCGGCATCCTGCGGGCGCGGGGCAACTGGACCACGGCGCTGGGCCGGCCGATGCTGCCGATGACGCATCCGGCCTATCTGCTGCGCGAACCTTCCGCCAAGCGCGCGGCCTGGGCCGATCTCCTGTCGCTGCAGGCGCGGCTCCGGGGATGAGCGTGCTGCCGGTCGAGCCGCTGACGCTGATCGCCTTTGCCCCGGCGGCGCTGGCCCTGAACCTGACGCCGGGGGCCGACATGATGTTCTGCCTGGGCCAGGGGCTGAAGGGCGGCCCGCGGGCGGGGATGGCGGCCAACCTGGGGATCGCTGCCGGGGGGATGATCCAGATCGTCGCCGCCGGCCTTGGCCTTGGTGCGCTGGTCGCGGCGCATCCGGCCGCGTTCGAGGCGATCCGCTGGTTGGGCGTGGCCTATCTGCTGTGGCTGGCCGTCAGGGCGCTTTCGGGCGGCGGGCCGGTCCCGGCGGCGGTGCAGGCGGTGCCGATGGGCCGGGTCTTCCGCGAGGCGCTACTGGTCAACCTGTTGAATCCGAAGGTGATCCTCTTCATCCTGGCCTTCCTGCCGCAATTCGTGGACCCCGCGCGCCCGGTCCTGCCGCAGTTCCTGACGCTGGGCGCGGTGTTCTGCGCCGGCGGGCTGGCGGTGAACGGCGTGGTCGGCGGGTTCGCCGGTACGATCGGCGGCAGGCTGGCGCGGTCGGCGGCGCTGGCGCGCTGGCTCGGCCGGGCGACGGCGGGGATATTCGCGCTGCTGGCGCTGCGGCTCGCGGCGATGGAACGGGGGTAGCATGGGCAGGATTGACGAGACCAAGGATTTCGTCCCCGTCCGCATCGCGGTCCTGACCGTGTCGGACACCCGGACCGAAGCCGACGACCGGTCGGGCGACACGCTGGTCGAACGGCTGACGGCGGCGGGGCATGTGCTGGCCGCGCGCGGCATCCTGCCCGACGACCGGGGGCGGATCGCGGCGCGGCTGCGCGAATGGGTCGCCGACCCGGGGATCGACGTGATCCTGACCACGGGGGGCACCGGCCTCACCGGCCGCGATGTCACGGTCGAGGCGCACCGCGATGTCTATGAGAAAGAGATCGAGGCCTTCGCGACGGTCTTCACCATCGTCTCGATGCAGAAGATCGGCACTTCGGCCGTGCAAAGCCGGGCGACCGGGGGCGTTGCCGGGGGAACCTACCTCTTCGCCCTGCCGGGCAGCCCCGGTGCCTGCCGCGATGCCTGGGACGAGATCCTGGCGCCGCAACTGGACTACCGGCACCGGCCCTGCAACTTTGTCGAAATCTTCCCGCGGCTTGAGGAACACCGGCGCCGCAAGTGACGGCCGGCGTCAGGGCGCCGGGCAGCCCTTGACCTCGACCGCGCCCTTGTCGGAAATCACCGTCACGGTGACACCAGAGCGGTCCAGCGCGAAGGGGCCGCCCGATTGCGGGACCAGCTCGGCCACCGCGGTCAGCCGGCCGCCCTGGCGTTCGGTCGTGGCCTCGGACACCCAGACCGACGGGTCGGCGGTTTCCAGCGCCACCGTTTCCTCGCGCCCCTGCGGCGGCAGCGCCAGCGTCGCGGTCAGGCGAAGCCCGTCGCGGATCGGCTCGATCGCGCAGCTGATTGACGACAGGCCCGCTTCCCGGCCGGTCAGCGGCCGGGCGGCAAGCGCGGCGCTGATCGCGCTGTCCGGGGCGCCCGGCGCCTCGACCAGCGCGGAAAGGGCCAGCGAGGCGGGCATGCAGATGTCGCGGCAGATGCCAAGCTCGATCACCGCCGACAGGGTGACCGGGCGCGACGGATCGGCCGGCTCGATCTCGACCGGCAGCACCAGATGGTCGTGATAGCCGATGGTCGTGTATCCCGCCGTCTCGAACACCGAGGGCGAGGGCCAGTGGATCGCGACCCCGCGCAGGTTCTGCGACGAGGACCAGTCGAATTCCGGCGGGATGCCGGCATCGCCCGGGGCGCGCCAGTAGGTCTTCCAGCCGGGTGCAAGGTCCAGCCGCAGCGCCACCATCTGCGTGCCGCGTTCGGTGCGCCAGCCGGTCAGCACCGTCGCCTGCAGCACATCGTCCTGCGTCGTGGCGTTGGCCGTGCCCGGTGCAGCCGGCAGCGCCGCAAGCGCGGTGATCACGGCGGGGTGCCGCAGGGCGCGGCGCAGGCGGGTTCGGGCGGCAGTCATGGGGGCAACATAGGCAGGACGGGGGCGAACGGAAATCACATCCGGGCGACCGCAGCCGTGATGTGGCGCGCGGGCCGCAGCGTCCGGCTTGTGCAGCGGGGCGCCGCGCCCCATCTTGAAGGCAGGACAGGTGGCCCTGAGTCGAGGGGAACGGCTGTGTCGATGGAACTGGCGGGAAAGATCCTGATCGCGATGCCGGGCATGGGCGACCCGCGGTTTGCCCACAGTGTCATCCTGATGTGCGCGCATGACGGCGACAGTGCGATGGGCCTGATCGTCAACAAGCCCGCCCCGGAGCTGAGCTTCGACGGGCTTCTGCAGCATCTGGGCATCGCGCAGGCCGGGTCCGGCCGCGAGATACGCATCCTTTACGGCGGCCCGGTCGAACGCGGGCGGGGGTTCGTGCTGCATTCGCCCGACTGGGGCGGCGAGGCGGCGACGATGCAGGTTCCGGGTGGCTATTGCCTGACGGCGACGCTGGACGTGCTTGAGGCGCTGGCGGCGGGCGAGGGGCCGGAACGGGCGATCCTGGCGCTGGGCTATGCCGGCTGGGGGCCGGGGCAGCTGGAAAGCGAAATCCTGCGCAACGACTGGCTGGTGGCCGATGCGGTGCCCGAGATCGTCTTCGGCGCGCCCTGCGCCGAGAAATGGGCGCTGGCGCTGCGCGGGCTGGGGATCGACCCGATCATGCTGTCGCCGACCGCCGGCCGCGCCTGAGGCTTGGGCGCCGGGCGGCGAAACTGCCGTCGTTTCCGGCAATCGGGACAGGAACCGCCGGCGAAGACCATTGCGGCTATGCACGGGCCGGGAACCGTGCGAGACGGGAGGCAGGGCAACCGAAAGTTGAACCGGAGGCCGGTCAGTCAGATGAACGCCAGATGAACACCAGGTGGGCGGCACTCTTCTTCCTGATGGCGGCGGCGGATGGGGCCGCTGCGCAGGAACGCGTGACGCTGGGCTGGGGCCGGCTCTTCTCGAACGACGGCATCGGCGATGGCCATGACCGCTGGCGGACGGGCGCCTATACCGTCAGCCGCGTGCGCGGGCCGTCCTGGACCGGCGCACTGCCGGGGACGATGGGCGAGATTCTGGAATTCCGCTTCCAGGCGCAGATCGTCGCGCCGCGGAGCCTGACCCTGCCGCCGCCGGGCGACCGGCGCTATGCGGGCATGCTGTCCTTCGGCCTGCACAGCCATTTCGACTGGCAGGGGCTGGACACCAGCCTGGGCGCCGATCTGGTGGTGACCGGGCCGCAGACCGGGATCGGCCGGTTCCAGACCGAGTTGCACGACCTGGTCGGCGCGCCGGTGCCGACGATGCTGGACGACCAGATACCCGATGCCGTCCACCCCACGATCGTGGCCGAGGTCGGGCGCCGCTTCCGGCTGGGCGGCGCGGCCGAGATCAGGCCCTTTGCCGAGGCGCAGGCCGGGGTCGAAACCTTCGTCCGGCTGGGCGCCGACCTGTCGCTGGGGCGGTTCGGATCGGGCGGGCTGATGCTGCGCGAGTCGGTCACCGGGCAGCGCTACCGTGCGGTGCCGGGCGACATCGAACCCGGCCTGACGTTCACCCTTGGCGGCGACATCGCCCATGTCTGGGACAGCGCCCTGTTGCCCGAGGGGGGCGCTGCAGTCCTGTCCGAAGACCGCAGCCGGCTGCGCGCGGGCCTTGCCTGGCAGGGCGCCGGCGGCGGCGCCGTGTTCTACGGGCTGACCTGGCTTTCGCCGGAATATGAAGGCCAGTCCGAGGGGCAGCTTGTCGGCTCGCTCAACATCCAGCTGGATTTCTGACGGAAACGTCGCGGGTGTTGCAGGAATTCGCTAGCGGCGCCGCGCCGCGCCTGCTACCGTTCGGGCAATAAGAACGGCAACAAAAACAACAAGAGCAGGCAAGGACAGGCATGGGAACGGGCTTGCGGGCTACGTTCGTCATCTCCTGGTCACAGACGGAAGTGGACGGTCTTCGGACCAAGTCACCGCATGTGCTTGCGGTCGGCGCCGCATGGCGCTGGACCGGGGCGTCGGTGCGCATCGACGCACCCGGGGACGTGCTGCTTCTGGAAGGGGCCGAGGGCGGGGCGGACATCCGGCGCCGGGCGGCGCGGATGGTGGAACGGCTGATCGGGGTGGCAACGGGCGCGACCGCCCCCCCGGCCGGCGCAATGGTCATCGACGATGTGCCGGACCAGAGCTTCGTCGTCACCGACGGGTCAAGAACCCATATCGTGACGCTGCTGCCGGTGCGGGACCGCGGCGGATGGCTGTTGATGTGCCTGGGCGAGATGCCGCCTTCGGGGCGCGATCTCTGGGTCGTGCGCACCGACATCGACCGTTCGGGCGACGATCCCGATGGCCGGTCGCGCGGCGGGGTGATCTGCTTTGCCAGGGGCACGCGCATGCTGACGCCGCGCGGGCTGCGGCTGATCGAGGAGCTGCGCGAGGGCGACCTGATCCAGACCCGCGACAATGGCGCGCAGGAAATCGTCTGGGCCGGCAGCCGGCGGATGACCGGCGCCCGGCTTTACGCGATGCCGCACCTGCGGCCGATCCGCTTCCGCGCCGGCGCCTTCGGCATCGACCAGCCGGATGCGGACCTGCTGGTGTCGCCGCAGCACCGGATGCTGGTCAGGGGTGCGGCGGCGCGGACCCTCTTCAACGCCGAGGAGGTTCTGGTCGCGGCCGAGGATCTGGTGAACGACGGCGGCATCCAGGTCGACCGGTCGTTGCGCAAGGTGACCTATCACCACCTGCTGCTGGACCGGCATGACATCGTCATCGCCAACGGGATGGAAACCGAAAGCTTCCACCCCTCGGCCGCGGCGCTGGACACGATCGAGGCGCATGACCGCGCCCGGCTGCTGGCGACGCTGCCCGGGGTCGAGGTGGATCCGATGCGCTATGGCGCATTCGCGCGGCGCGGGTTGACCGCCTCCGAGGCGGCGATCCTGCGCTATGAACGCGCGGCGGGGCATGCGGCGTGATCGGCCCGAACCGGCCTGACGGAGGTTGACACGACCATCCGCGGCTGTATAAGCCCCCCGGTCCCGGGCCATGCGCCCGGGGCTTTTCATTGGTGTTGGCGGCCCGCGCAAGCGGATGCCTGTCGCCGGGGAAACCCGGAAAGGACAACGCCCTTCATCCGCGCCCCCCCGTGGCGCCACATACGAAGGAGAACAGGGGTGACCAAACGCACCGCTGCCAAGCACAAGATCGACCGCCGGATGGGCGAAAACATCTGGGGCCGCCCGAAATCGCCGCTGAACAAGCGCGAATACGGCCCCGGCCAGCACGGCCAGCGCCGCAAGGGCAAGCTTTCCGACTTCGGCACGCAGCTGCGCGCCAAGCAGAAGCTGAAGGGCTACTACGGCGACCTGACCGAGAAGCAGTTCAAGAAAATCTATGCCGAAGCCGCCCGGGTGACCGGCGACACCGGCGAGAACCTGATCGGCCTGCTGGAGCGCCGGCTTGACGCGCTGGTCTACCGCGCCAAGTTCGTGCCGACGATCTTCGCCGCCCGCCAGTTCGTGAACCACGGCCATGTGCAGGTGAACGGCAAGGCGGTCAACATCGCCTCCTACCGCCTGCGCGAGGGCGACGTGGTGGAAGTCCGGCAGAAGTCGAAGCAGATGGCCGTGATCGTCGAGGCGATCGCCCTGGCCGAGCGTGACGTGCCCGACTATCTGGAAGTCGACACCCACAAGCTGACGGCCAAGCTGGTGCGGGTGCCCGGCCTTTCGGACGTGCCCTATCCGGTGGTGATGGAGCCGAACCTCGTCGTCGAATACTACGCCAAGAACTGATCCTGACCGGATCGCCGGTTCGGGGCCGCGCCTTCGGGTGCGGCCCTTTGCTTTTGGCCGCCCGGTCAGGTTGCTGGAGGGGTCTTGCACCCCTCCAGACCTCCTCGCGGGATATTTCCGGGCAGAAGATGGAACAGGCCGCGGGCCGGCGAGACCCTCGGGTCGCGACAGCGGTGCAAGGGGAACGACCCTAGCGTTCGGTCAGCTTCAGCTCGATCCGGCGGTTCTGGGCGCGCGCCTCGGCACTGTCGCCGGCGGCGACCGGGCGGAATTCGCCGAATCCGGTGGCGGCCAGCCGGTCGGGCGGGAAGCCAAGGTCGTCCTGCATGTAGCGCACCACCGACAGCGCGCGCGCCTGGCTGAGTTCCCAGTTGTCGGCGAAGGCGCCGCTGCCTGAGACGGGCACGTCGTCGGTATGCCCGTCGACGCGGATGATCCAGTCGATCCCGGCGGGGATCGCCGCCCGCACGTCGTTCAGTATCTGCACCACGCCGGCGATCTGCGCCCGGCCTTCGGGGGCAAGATCGGCCGATCCGGGGTTGAACAGGACTTCGGAGGAAAAGACGAACCTGTCGCCCACCACGCGCACGCCTTCGCGCCCTTCAAGCAACTGGCTGAGCTGGCCGAAGAATTCCGACCGGAAGCGTTCCAGGTCGCGGTTCTCGGCCTCAAGCCTGATCCGCTCGGCCTCTTCCAGTTCGGCGCGGCGCTTCTGTTCGGCGGCGACCTGCGCCAGCGCGGCGTTCAGGTCGCGGCCGAGCGATTCCAGCTGCACCTCGGCCGCGATGCGTTCGGCCTCGGCCTCATCCAGGATGCCCTGCAAGGCGCCCAGCTGGTCGCGCAGCGCGGCGATCTGCTGGTTCAGCAGTTCGACCTCGCGGGCGGCGGCAAGGGCCTTTTCCTGTTCGGCCGACAGCAGCGCCTCGGCCTCGGCCAGCGCGGCGGCGCGGTCGGTCGCCACTTCGGCGCCCTCGGCCTCGGCCGCGCGGGCGGCGGCAAGCAGCGTCAGGGTTTCCTCGGCACGCTTCCGCTGTTCCTCAAGCGCCAGCGTCATCGCCGTCAGTTCGGTGTCCGCGCCTTCCAGCCGCTTGCGCAGCGCATCAAGCGCCGCTGCATCGGCCAGGCGCCGGGCCTCGGCCTCGGTCAGGTTCTTTTCGGCGGCGGCCAGTTCGGCCTCGGTCGCGGTCAGTTTCGCCGCGCCCTCGTCGCCGGCCGCCTGCAACTCCTTGACCAGCGCATCCAGCGCGTCGGCGCGCGCCGCAGCCAGCCGCGCGGTTTCGGCCCCGGCATCGACCTCCTCTCGCGCCCTGGCCAGCGCCAGCGTCATCGCCTCGGTCTCGGAGATCAGCTTCAGCTTCGCCGCCTCAAGCTCGGCCACGCTGGCGGCAAGGCCCTCGGCCCGCGCCTCGGCTGCGTCGCGTTCGCCCGTTGCGGTGGCAAGATCGCCGGTGACAACGGCAAGATCGGCGGTCAGCTTGTCGCGACTGGCGATCAGGGCGGCAACCTGCGCCTCGAAGGCGGTGATTTTCGACAGCGCCGCATCCAGTTCGCCCTGCCGCGCCGTCAGGTCGGCCTCAAGCCCGGCGATCACCCGGTCCTGCCTTACGCCTTCGGCCAGCGCGCCGGACAGCGAGGCGCGCAACTCGCCCATTTCGCCCTCAAGCTCGGTCACGCGGCTGCGTTCCAGACCCAGCGCCTGCGACAACGCGGCCACCTGTTCGGTCAGTTGCGAAAGCTCGGTGTTCTTGGCGGCGATTTCGCTGTCCTTGGCGGCAATCTCGTTGTCCTGCGTGGTGATCTGGTCGCGCAGGACCGATTGCATGACGGTGAAGATGGTCAGGACGAACATCATCACCATCAGCAGCGTCGTCACCGCGTCGACGAAGCCGGGCCAGATCAGGCTGGAATCGCGCCGGGTGCGGGAAAGGGCCATCGCCTAGCCCCGCCCGACGGTGCTGCGCGACAATTGCCGGATCGCCGTGGTCAGCGCCGCCAGATCGGCGCGCAGGTCGGCCACGGTTTCCTGCCGGCCGGCGGAAATCTCTTCGAGGATGCGCAGCATCTGCACGTCGATCGAGCGCAGGCGCATCCGGCTTTCGGCGTCGACCCCGCCCTCGGCCCGTTCGAGAAGCGCGTTCGACAGGCCGTCCTGGCCGTCGGCGATGCGGGCCAGAAGTGCTGTTCCGCCCGCCTCGGCCCCCATCTGCTTGGTCAGCCGGTCGACCGCCGTGGCCAGCGCCTGAACCCTTTCCTCCATCGCCTTGCGGGCGGCGTCGGCCCTGGCGTTCACCGCCTGCATCCCCTCCATCTGGCCGGCCATGTGGTCAAGGATCTGCACCATGGCCGACTGGTCGGCATTGCCGGTTTCGCCGTCGGTCAGGCCGATGCGGGTGATCGATGACAGCCATTCCTCAAGCTCGCGGTAGAAGCGGTTCTGGCCGTGGCCAGCGAAAAGCTCCAGCATGCCGACGACCAGCGAACCGGCCAGCCCCAGAAGCGAGGACGAGAAGGCGGTGCCCATGCCGCCCAGCTGGCTTTCAAGCCCGCCCATGAGTTTCGAGAACACGTCGAGCCCGCTTTCGCCTTCCTGCGGGGCAAGGCTGCGGATCGTCTCGACCACGGCGGGGACGGTGGTGGCAAGGCCCCAGAACGTGCCCAGAAGGCCAAGGAAGACCAGCAGGTTGATCAGATAGCGGGTGATGTCGCGCGCCTCGTCTATGCGCTGGGCGACGGAATCGAGGATCGACCGGGCGGAAGAGGCCGAGAGCGCCAGCACCCGGCCCGACCTTCCGCGCAGAAGGTTGGCCAGGGGCGCCAGAAGCAGGGGGGGCGTGGCATCCTCGGCCCCCGGGGCGTTCCGAAGCAGGTTCTCGATCCAGACGACCGACTGGGCCAGGATGAAGACCTGCCAGAAGCAGGTGAGGACGCCAAGGACGAAGACGACGCCGATGACGCCGTTCAGCAGTTCGTTCGCATGCAGGATGTCGATGATCGCGCCATAGAGGAACCATGCCGCGATGCCGACCAGCAGGCAGACCAGAAGCATGATGGTGATGGCGCGGATCGGCTGGCTGAAGGTCGTGCCCGGCGAATCCTCGGGTCGCTGCATGACGGTTGGCCTGCCCCTGGTCCTGTATTCGGGCCAGACTAGCAGGTCGGCCACGGATGCCAAAAACAAAATGCCGCGTGGTCAGGCGGCGGAACCGCAAAGGCTGTGGACGCGGGCGGAAAGCCATTCAAGTTCGGCGTCGGCGATGCCGAGTTCGGCAAGATGCGCGGCGGTGGACCAGAGGTAATCGCGGTTGGCGCCGCGGCCGCCGCTCGCCGTGGCGATGATGCCGGCCTGTTCCTCCAGCGGCAGGCCGCCGCAGTATTGCGCGTGGTCGGGGTCGATCACGAAGGCCAGCGCCTCGATCGCGCCTTGGGCGGTGGCAAGGGACAGCGTCACCTCAAGATAGGCCGACGAGATCAGTTCGCGTGCGCGCAAGAGGGCAAGCGTCCCGTCCTCGGCCCCCGGTTCGACCCGGAAGGCCACGCCATCGCAATGCGCGCCGGGCGCGCGGTCGAGGGCCAGCACCAGCCCCGGCGCCTGAACGCTGCCGCGGTGGTGGATCGAGCGCATGCAGAAGCTGCGGTGCCAGCCGGGCGCGCGGGCGATGCGGCGTTCCGCGACCGGAAATTCCGGGTTCCAGATCAGCGATCCGTAGCCGAAGACCCACATTGCGCCGTCCTTTGCTGGCCCTTGGTTCCCGCGCCCTGTAAACACCGGACCGGGCGGCAGGAAAAGGGGGCAGGCATGCGCTGGATACTGGGCATCGTCGTGGCGTTGTCGGCGCTGTGGTCGGGCTACTGGTTCGCCGGGTCTTCGGCGATCGAGCAGGGCGTCGACCAGTGGTTCGCCGACCAGGCGGCATCCGGCAGGCTGATGGCGGAAAAGACGGCGCTTTCGGTGGGCGGCTTCCCCTATCGCTTCGACGTGCGGCTGGCAGGGGTGAAGATCACCGATCCGGCGACCGGCGCGGGCTATGACGGGCCGTCGCTGCGGGTTCATGCGATGACCTGGAAGCCCTGGCATGTGATCGCGGAACTGCCGCAAAGCCAGGTGATCCGCCTTGCCGGCGACCAGATCACGCTGACCGGCGACAACCTGCTGGCCAGCCTGCGGCTGTCGCCGTCGACCGACCTGCCGCTGGCCGAGGCGCGGGTCGCTGGGCAAGAGGTTGCAACCATATCGGCGGCCGGCCAGCGCTTCGGACTGGCCGAGATGACCCTTGCCCTGCGGCACGAAGGGCCGGGGCCGGCCGATTATGCGCTGGGGCTGAACCTTGCCGGGCTGCGCCCCGATCCGGCCTTTCTGGCGGCACTGGCGGCGGTGACGCTGCCCGACCTGCCCGCCGCCGACCTGCCGGCCGAGGCGGGGCCGGTCAGGGCCGACATCCTGCTGCAACTGTCGGCGCCCTTGGACCGGCATGCGGGCGATGTCCGGCCGCATCTGCTGGGCCTTGAGCTGCGGGCGGTCGAACTGGACTGGGGGGTGCTGTCGGCGCGGGCGACGGGCCGGATCGCCCCGGATGCGCAGGGCTATGCCGCGGGCGAGATCGTGCTTGAGGTCACCAACTGGGACCGGCTGCCGGCGCTGCTGGTGGCCGCGGGGGCGGTGAAGCCGGAAATCGCGCCGACGATGGGCAACATGATGCGCGCGCTGGCGGCGGCAACGCCCGACCCGACGGTGCTGAAGCTGCCCTTGAAGCTGGCCGATGGCTGGATGACCTTCGGCCCCTTCCCGCTGGGGCCGGCGCCGCTGCTGGTGCCGCCTTCGGGCTGACGCCTGCCGCCGGCCCGGCGTCAGCGGCAATAGGCCGAACCGCCCTTGCGCACCGCGGTGTCAAGGTGAAGGTGGTCTTCGTGATAGCCGTCCGAACCGGGGCCAAGCGTCGTGGTGAAAAGGCCGCAGGCCGCCTTGTGAACCTTCCTCAGCGTCTTGTTGTAGCTGTCCTCGACCGTCAGCACCTTGCCGCTGGCCAGGACGAAGGCCGAGATGTCCACCGCCTTGCCGCGGCCGTGTTCGCTGACCTTGGCGCCCTTGATGTTGTTGCGCGACCGGCAGATGTAGTGCGCCGCCACCCGCAGTTCGACCACGTCGCCGCGGAAGGCCGGCTGCACCACCTGATCGACCCAGGTGTTGAGCGCGGTGGCGGTGGCGCAGTCGACGGTGATCGACTGGCTGAGCGCCACGCCCGAGACGCTGGTGACGCGAACGCCGTCCTTCAGGCCGCAGCCCTTCACCTTCGACCGGATGGTGGCGATCTTTTCGCCGCGGATCGCGTTGACGCCGCAGACCGAACCCTTCGTCGTCGCCCGCTCGGATTTCTTCTTCTTCGCTTTCGCCGCGGGCGCGGCGGCGGCCTCGACCGGGACTTCTTCGGGTTCCAGATCGTCGGGCCGGGCGGCGGGGCGCAGGCCCATCAGGTCAAGCCCGGGATCGGCGGCGGCGGGGCTGCGCGCGGCGGCGACCCGCGTCTCGATCGCGCCGGGGCGGGGGCGGGGGCGCAGCGAGGCGCCCATGGCGCCGGCCGGCATGCCGGCGCCGGATGCAGCCGCAACCGCCGGCACCAGTGCCGGCGCGGCGACGATGAAATGCGGGTTCGGTGCCGGCCGGGGCGAGGCGGTCAGTTCCTGCGCGGCGGCAGGGACCGCCCCAAGGAACACCAGCACCGCCGCAACCCGTCCGATCATTCGCCCGGCGTTCCCTGTCCTGTCCCGACCCCGCGGCCGAAATCCGGGGCGGCGGTGTCCTGTCCGGCCTCGATGATGCCACGGCGGATCGCCCGTGTCCGGGTGAAATAGGCGTGAAGGTGATCGCCGTCACCCATGCGGATGGCGCGCTGCAGCACGAACAGTTCCTCGGCGAAGCGGCCAAGGATGTCGAGCACCGCCTCCTTGTTGGTCAGGAACACGTCGCGCCACATCGTCGGGTCGCTGGCGGCGATGCGGGTGAAATCGCGAAAGCCCGAGGCGGAATACTTGATGACCTCGGCCTGGCTGACCCGGCGCATGTGATCGGCGACGCCGACCATGGTATAGGCAATCAGGTGCGGCGTGTGGCTGACGACAGCCAGCACCAGATCGTGCCGCCCGACCTCCATCTCGTCGACATTGGCGCCCATGGCTTCAAGCAACGCGCGCAGGCGGGCGACTTCGGCGGCATCGGTGCCGGGCAGCGGCGTCAGCAGCCACCAGCGGTTCTGGAAGAGGGTGGCAAAGCCCGACCGCGGCCCGGAATATTCCGTCCCGGCAAGGGGGTGGCCGGGAATGAAATGCACGGCTTCGGGCAGCTGGGGGGTGACCGCCTCGACCACGGCGCCCTTGACCGAACCCACGTCGGTGACCACAGCCCCCGGCTTCAGATGCGGGGCGATTTCGGCGGCGATGTCGCCCATGGCGCCCACGGGCACCGCCAGCACCACCAGATCGGCGCCTTCGACCGCGCGCGCGGCGCTCTCCTCGACCCGGTCACAGAAAAGGTCGCGGGCGATGGCGCGGGTCTCGGCCGATTTCGCGAAGCCGACGATTTCGCGCGCCAGCCCGCCCGCGCGCATCGCATGCGCCATGGAGGATGCGATCAGCCCCAGCCCGATCAGCGCGACGCGGTCATAGATCACCGTCATGCGGGCGCCCCCCCGCGCGACTGCGCCTCCTTGAACTGGGCGACGGCATGGGCGACGCGGCGGCAGCTTGCCTCATCGCCGATGGTGATGCGCAGGCAATGAGGCAGGTTGTAGCCGGCGACGCGGCGGACGATCAGCCCGCGCTGCTGCAGGAACAGATCGCAGGCCTCGGCCTCTTCGGTGCCGGCGAAGCGGGCAAGGATGAAGTTGGCCGAGGACACGTCGGAGGGCACGCCATGTTCGGCCAGCGCATTGGCCAGCCAGCCGCGCAGGCGCGTGTTTTCCGACCGGCACTTCGTGACCCAGTCCTGGTCCAGCACCGCCGCCTCGGCCGCGTCAAGCTGCGAGGTCGAGAGGTTGAACGGCTGGCGGACGCGGTTCAGCACGTCGATGACATGGGCCGGCCCGTAGCCCCAGCCGATGCGCAACCCGCCAAGGCCGTAGATTTTCGAGAAGGTCCGCGTCATCACCACGTTCTGCCGCGCTTCGATCAGGGCAAGGCCGGCATCGAAGCCGTCGACATATTCGGCATAGGCGCCGTCAAGGACAAGGATCGCCTGTTCCGGCAGCCCCTCGGCCAGGCGCTGCACCTCGGCGGCCGAGATCATCGTGCCGGTGGGGTTGTTCGGGTTGGCGATGAAAACCAGTTTCGTCCGGGGCCCGCAGGCGCGCAGGATGGCATCGACATCGGTCACCCGCTCACGCTCGGCCACCTCGACCGGGGTTGCGCCCACGGCCAGGGCACAGATCCTGTACATCAGGAAGCCGTGTTCGGTGAACACCACCTCATCCCCCGGGCCGGCATAGGCCTGGGCGAGCCACTGGATCACCTCGTCGCTGCCGACGCCGCAGATCAGCCGGTCGGCATCAATCCGGTGGACCTGCGCGATCGCCGCGCGCAGGCCGGCGTGGTCGGTCGAGGGGTAGCGGTGCAGGCTGTGGACGGCGCGCTGGTAGGCGTCCTTGACCCGGTCCGACGGGCCGAAGGGGTTTTCGTTCGACGAGAGCTTGGCCACGTTCGAGACGCCGGCGACATGGCTTGTCCCGCCCTGATAAAGGGCGATGTCAAGGATGCCGGGCTGCGGGCGAATGGCTTCGGACATGGGCCTCTCCTCTGGTCGTCCGGGTTCTAGCTGCAGGCCCGGTGCAAGGCCAGAGACGTGTTTGCCTATTTCTTCGCGACGTAGGACTTGGATTGCAGCCAGTCCATCAGCGCCATGAGGACGCCCGAGGCGACGAAGGTCAGGTGGATGACGACCAGCCATTTCAGCTCGGTCTCGCCGAAGGCGGTGGCGCTGTCGATGTCGCTGATCTCCATGAACCGCTTCAGCAGGTGAATCCCCGAGATGGCGACGATCGAGGCGATCAGCTTCATCTTCAGGCCGCCGAAATCGACCTTGCCCATCCAGCCGGGCCGGTCCTCGCCGACGTCGAAGTCGAATTTCGACACGAAATTCTCATAGCCCGAAAACATGACGATCAGGATCAGGTTGGCGGCGAGCGTCAGGTCGATCAGCGTCAGGGCGACAAGGATCACCTCTTCCGACTTCATCCCCATCAGTTGCGGCGCGTAATAGGCAAGGTCGCGCAGGAAGATGACCATCAGCATGCCTAGCGCCACGACAAGGCCCAGATACATCGGCGCCATCAGCCAGCGGCTGGCGAAGAGAAGCTTCTCGAAGGTCTGTTCCACCGGGCCGGGCGCGCCGCCGGGGGATGTGGTCTGGCTCTGGGGCATTCCGCGGCTCCGTCTCTGGGTGCCTTCCACATAGCCGGGGCCGGACGAAAGGCAAGGGGCAAGCGGCCGCGGGCGCCGGGGCCGGGGCGGCGGCGGTGCCGCTTCGGGGCCGTGCCGTTTCCCGGCACCGGCCCGCCCGCTTTCACGCGGCGCTGAAAAGCTGAACCCCCGCCGGGGCGGGGGTTCGGGGTCGTCGGTATCCGCCGGTTCGGCGCCGGATCATTCGGCTGTCAGAAGGGGCGGCTTCTGCCCGGTGATGCGGGGCTTCTGCGGTTCCTGCACCTGCAGGTCGATCGCCCCGTCCTTCACCGCGACGCGCACCACGCCGCCCTTGGTCAGCCGGCCGAACAGCAGTTCCTCGGCCAGGGGCTTCTTGATGTGCTCCTGGATCACGCGGGCAAGGGGGCGGGCGCCCATCCTGTCGTCATAGCCCTTTTCGCCCAGCCAGTCGGCCGCTTCGGGCGTCAGTTCGATATGGACGCCGCGGTCGATCAGCTGCGCCTCAAGCTGGAGGACGAACTTCTCGACCACCTGCAGGATGATCTCGCGGCCAAGCGGCGCGAAGCTGATCACCGCATCCAGACGGTTCCGGAATTCCGGCGTGAAGGTGCGTTCCACCGCCGCCGTATCCTCGCCGGTGCGGCGGTCGCGGCCAAAGCCGATGGCCGCCTTGGCCTGTTCCGTGGCGCCGACGTTCGAGGTCATGATCAGGATCACGTTGCGGAAATCGACCTGCCTGCCGTTGTGGTCGGTCAGCTTGCCGTGGTCCATCACCTGCAGCAGGATGTTGTAGACGTCCGGGTGCGCCTTCTCGATTTCATCGAGCAGCAGCACGCAATGCGGGTGCTGGTCGACGCCATCGGTCAGCATGCCGCCCTGATCGAAGCCGACATAGCCGGGCGGTGCGCCGATCAGCCGGGAAACCGCGTGCTTCTCCATGTATTCCGACATGTCGAAGCGCAGAAGCTCTACCCCCAGCGAGTTTGCCAGCTGCTTGGCCACCTCGGTCTTGCCGACGCCGGTCGGGCCGGTGAAAAGATAGTTGCCGATGGGCTTTTCCGGTTCGCGCAGGCCGGCGCGGGCCAGCTTGATCGACGAGGACAGCGCCTCGATCGCCTTTTCCTGGCCGAAGACCAGCCGCTTCAGCGTCCGTTCCAGGTCGCGCAGCACCTCGGCATCGTCCTTCGAGACGTTCTTCGGCGGGATGCGGGCGATCTTGGCCACCACGACCTCGATCTCCTTGGTGCCGATCACCTTCTTGCGCTTGCTGTCGGAAACCAGATGCTGCGCCGCCCCCGCCTCGTCGATCACGTCGATGGCGCTGTCGGGCAGCTTGCGGTCGTTGATGTAGCGGCTGGCCAGTTCCACCGCCGACTTGATCGCGTCGCTGGTGTAGCGCAGGTCGTGGTGCTTCTCGAAATGCGGCTTCAGACCCATCAGGATCTTGATCGCATCGGGCACCGAAGGTTCGTTCACGTCGATCTTCTGGAACCGGCGCGACAGCGCGCGGTCCTTTTCGAAGTGCTGACGGAATTCCTTGTAGGTGGTCGATCCCATGCAGCGCAGCTTGCCGCCCTGCAGTGCGGGCTTCAGCAGGTTCGACGCATCCATCGCCCCGCCCGAAGTGGCGCCGGCGCCGATGACGGTGTGAATCTCGTCGATGAACAGGATCGCGTCGGGGTGGTCTTCCAGTTCCTTGACCACCGCCTTCAGCCGTTCCTCGAAATCGCCGCGATAGCGGGTGCCGGCCAGAAGCGCGCCCATGTCGAGCGAGAAGATCGTCGCGCCGGAGAGAACCTCGGGCACCTCATGCTTGATGATCTTCCAGGCCAGCCCCTCGGCGATGGCGGTCTTGCCGACGCCCGGGTCGCCGACCAGCAGCGGGTTGTTCTTGCGGCGGCGGCAAAGCACCTGGATCGCCCGCTCAACCTCGGCCTCGCGGCCGATCAGCGGGTCGACGTCGCCCTTCTTCGCCTTCACGTTCAGGTCGACGCAGAATTTCGACAGGGCGGATTCCTTGGCCTCGCCCGCCTCGGCCTTCGGCGTCTCCTGCGGTTCGTCGGCGCCCTGCACCGGGCGGCTTTCGCCGAAGGCGGGGTTCTTCGCCACGCCATGCGCGATGAAGTTCACCGCGTCATAGCGCGTCATGTCCTGTTCCTGCAGGAAGTAGGCGGCGTTCGATTCCCGTTCGGCGAAGATGGCGACCAGGACGTTGGCGCCGGTCACTTCGGTGCGGCCCGAGGATTGCACATGGATCGCCGCGCGCTGGATCACCCGCTGGAAGGCGGCGGTCGGCACGGCCTCGCTCCCCTCGACATTGGTGACCAGCGTCGAAAGGTCGTCGTCGATGAAATCGGTCAGGGTCTTGCGCAACTCATCCAGGTCGACCGAGCAGGCCTTCATCACGCGGGCGGCGTCGGGTTCGTCGATCAGGGCCAGAAGAAGGTGTTCAAGCGTCGCCAGTTCATGACGGCGGGCATTGGCCAGGGCCAGCGCGCCGTGGATGGCTTGTTCAAGCGTTGAAGAGAATGACGGCACTTTCGCCTGCTCCTGTTGCTCGGGGCCGGATCGGGCGGGGCGCCCGGTCTGACCGTGGCCTCATAAGGTTAAAGATCGGGTTTATTGCCCGCACTTCAAGCACTATCTGCCGACCCGCCCTTTTTGTGACCGGCCATTGCATGAATGTGATGCAACGATCAAAACCTGTCTTTTCTGGCCCGGATTTCGGCAAAAACCGCGGCATTCGATGCGTCCGGCAGACCCACAGCCTGTTTCACCTCAGGCAGATGCGCCCTCAGGAACGGGTTGGTGGCCAGCTCTTCGGCTAGGGTCGAGGGCATGGGCAGGCGACCTTCGCGGCGCGACCGGGCCAAAGCCTCGATGCGCAATTTAAGTGCAGCGTTGCCCGGTTCAAGGGCAGAAGCGAAACGCAGGTTGCCATCGAGGTAGTCATGCCCCGATCCGATCCGCGTTTCGGGCGGCAGCGCCATCAGCTTGCCGAGCGAGGCCCACATCTCTTCTGCCGTGCCCTCGAACAGCCGGCCGCATCCGGCGGCCATCAGGCTGTCGGCGGTGAAGGCCATGCCGGAGGCCGGGAAATGAAAGGCGATGTGTCCCCGCGTATGGCCCGGCACGTCGATCACCGTGCCCGTCTCGGCCCCGACCGCCACCCGGTCGCCTTCCGCCAGTTCCCGGTCCAGCCGGGGCAGGCGGCGGCGGTCGGCGGCGGCGCCCTCGACGCGCGCGCCGGTCGCGGTGCGGATGTCATCGACCGCCTGGATATGGTCGTCGTGATGGTGGGTGATCAGGATCGTCGTCAGCCGCCAGCCGCGGTCGCGCAGCGCGGCCAGGACGGGCGCGGCCTCGGGCGCATCCACCAGCGCGGTGTCGCCGGTTTCCGCGTCATGCAGCAGGAAGGCGAAGTTGTCTTTCAGGCAGGGCACGACCACCAGTTCAAGCGCCATGGTTTTTCCCCCTTCGGCCGCTAAGATGCGGCGACTTTCGCCCGAAGGAGGGGCCGGCTGCAATGCACCTCGACGTGCAGGACCTGCGCGACTTCTATTACCGCACCGCGCTTGGCCGCGTGGCGCAGCGGGCGATCCGCAACCAGATGGTGCGGCTCTGGTCGCCGGCGCCGGGCTGGACGGTCGCGGGCTTCGGCTTTGCCGTGCCGCTGCTGCGGCCCTATCTGGCGGATGCGCGGCGGGTGATCGGGCTGATGCCCGGGCCGCAGGGGGTGATGCCCTGGCCGGCCGGCATGGCGAATGTCAGCGTCCTTTGCGAGGAAACCCTCTGGCCGGTGCCGACCGGGCTTGTCGACCGGCTGGTGATGATGCACGGGCTGGAAACCAGCGAGCAGCCGTCGTCGGTGCTGGACGAGGCGCATCGCGTGCTGGGCCCGGGCGGGCGGGCGCTTTTCGTGGTGCCGAACCGGACGGGCCTCTGGTCGCGGCGCGACGCCACCCCCTTCGGCTTTGGCCGCCCCTATTCCGGCACCCAGTTGGAGGCGCAGCTGCGCCGCCACGGCTTTACCCCCGAACGCAGCCTGACCGTGCTGCACGCGCCGCCCAGCCGGGCGCCGTTCTGGCTGCGCACCGCCGATTTCTGGGAAAGCGTCGGCCGCCGCCTGCCCTGGCTTTCCGGCGGCATCCTGATGGTCGAGGCGTCGAAGCAGGTCTATGCGCCGACGCGCGGCGGGCTGGGGGCCGTGGTCAAGCGGCCGTTGCGGGTGCTGGAAGGGGTGCGCGGCGCAACCGAACCGGCGCTTGGCCGGCAGGGCCCGGCCGGCGGGAGGTGACCCCGCGGGCGATGCGCGGCGCGCCGGCCGCGCGGGGCGTGCCGGCAGCAAAACGTCGCAGCTGCAGCATGCTAGCGCTGACAGGCGGAAAATCCTCTATCCGCCTCTCACGAAAGCGCGACCAATCCGGTTGCTAGGGGCGATGGCCTCTGCTAAGGACGCCCGCGAAATCGGGTGACGAGGGGCTGCTTCCGCCCATGGCCGGTGCATGACACGCGGCCATGACAGGGGAAGGTGATGCCCGCGACAGGGAAAGGAAAACCGTGGCCGAAGCAGCTTCGATCTCTCAGGGCATCGCCGCGCGTTACGCCACCGCGCTTTTCGACCTGGCCAAGGAAGCGGGCGCCCTGCCTGCGCTGGAATCCGACGCCGCCGCCCTTGGAGATGCGCTTGCCGCCTCGCCCGACCTGGGGGCGATGATCGCCTCGCCGGTGGTCAGCCGGGCCGAGCAGGGGGCCGCCCTTGCCGCCGTCGGCGCCAAGATGGGCCTGGGCGCGCTGATGCAGAACACGCTGGCGCTGATGGCGCAGAAGCGCCGTCTCTTCGTCCTGCCGCAGATGCTGCGCGAGGTTGCCGCCCTGATCGCGGACGAGAAGGGCGAGGTCACCGCCGAAGTCACCGCTGCCGCCAAGCTTTCCGCCGCCCAGTCGAAGAAACTGGCCGAGACGCTGAAGGCCAAGGTCGGCAAGACCGTGAAACTGAACACCACCGTCGATGAAAGCCTCATCGGCGGACTTGTCGTCAAGCTGGGCTCGACCATGATCGACACCTCGGTCAAGTCGAAGCTCGCTTCCCTGCAGAATGCCATGAAAGAGGTTGGGTGATGGGAATTCAGGCTGCCGAGATCTCTGCGATCCTGAAAGAGCAGATCAAGAACTTTGGCAAGGATGCCGAAGTGGCCGAGGTCGGCCGCGTCCTGTCGGTGGGCGACGGCATCGCCCGCGTCCACGGCCTTGACAACGTGCAGGCCGGCGAAATGGTCGAATTCCCCGGCGGCATCCGCGGCATGGCGCTGAACCTGGAAGTCGACAACGTCGGTATCGTTATCTTCGGGTCCGACCAGGACATCAAGGAAGGCGACACCGTCAAGCGCACCAAGGCGATCGTGGACGTGCCCGCGGGCGAGGGGCTTCTTGGCCGCGTCGTCGACGCGCTGGGCAACCCGATCGATGGCAAGGGCCCGATCAAGGCGTCCGAGCGCCGCATCGCCGACGTGAAGGCGCCGGGCATCATCCCGCGCAAGTCGGTGCATGAGCCGATGGCGACCGGCCTCAAGGCGGTGGACGCGATGATCCCGATCGGCCGCGGCCAGCGCGAGCTGATCATCGGTGACCGCCAGACCGGCAAGACCGCCGTGGCGCTGGACACGATCCTGAACCAGAAGTCCTACAACGAGGCCGCCGGTTCCGACGAATCGAAGAAGCTTTACTGCATCTACGTCGCCGTCGGGCAGAAGCGTTCGACCGTGGCGCAGCTGGTGAAGAAGCTGGAAGAGACCGGCGCGATGGCCTACACCGTCGTCGTCGCCGCCACCGCCTCGGACCCGGCGCCGATGCAGTTCCTGGCGCCCTTCTCCGGCACCGCGATCGGCGAATTTTTCCGCGACAACGGCCGCCACGCGCTGATGATCTATGACGACCTGTCGAAGCAGGCCGTGTCCTACCGGCAGATGTCGCTGCTGCTGCGCCGCCCGCCGGGGCGCGAGGCCTATCCGGGCGACGTGTTCTATCTGCACTCGCGCCTGCTGGAGCGTTCGGCCAAGCTGAACAGCGACTATGGCGCCGGTTCGCTGACCGCGCTGCCGATCATCGAGACGCAGGCCGGCGATATCTCGGCCTATATCCCGACCAACGTGATCTCGATCACCGACGGCCAGATTTTCCTTGAATCGGAACTGTTCTACCAGGGCATCCGCCCGGCGGTGAACACCGGCCTTTCGGTCAGCCGCGTGGGTTCGTCGGCCCAGACCAATGCGATGAAGACCGTTGCCGGCCCGGTGAAGCTGTCGCTCGCACAATACCGCGAGATGGCGGCCTTCGCGCAGTTCGGTTCGGACCTCGACGCCTCGACCCAGGCGCTGTTGAACCGGGGCGCGCGCCTGACGGAACTGATGAAGCAGCCGCAGTATTCGCCGCTGACCAACGCGGAAATCGTCTGCGTGATCTATTCCGGCACCGCGGGCTTCCTTGACAAGATCGCCGTCAAGGACGTGGGCCGGTTCGAGGCCGGGCTGCTGAACTTCCTGCGCACCAAGCGCAAGGATATCCTCGACTGGATCACCAGCGCCGACCCGAAGATCAAGGGCGCCGACGAAGACAAGCTGAAGTCCGCGATCACCGAATTCGCCAAAGACTTCGCTTGACCCTGGCCCTGAAGGAGAAGGCAGATGCCCAGCCTTAAGGACCTCAAGAACCGGATCGGAAGCGTCAAGAACACGCGGAAGATCACCAAGGCGATGCAGATGGTCGCCGCGGCCAAGCTGCGCCGCGCCCAGGATGCGGCCGAGGCGGCCCGTCCCTATGCCGAACGCATGGGGTCGGTGATCGCCTCGCTGGCCGCGGGCCAAGCCGGATCGGACGCCGCACCCGTGCTTCTGGCCGGAAACGGCCGGAGCCAGACCCACCTTCTGGTGGTGATGACATCCGAACGCGGCCTCTGCGGCGGCTTCAACTCGTCGATCGTCAAGCTTGCCCGTGCCCGCGCCGCCGCCCTGGTGGCCGAGGGCAAGACGGTGAAGATACTGACCGTCGGCAAGAAGGGGCGCGAGCAGCTGAAGCGCGACTGGTCGCAGGTCTTCACCGGCCATGTCGACCTGAGCGACGTGCGCCGCATCGGCTATGGCAACGCGCAGTCGATCGCGCGCGAAGTGCTGGCCGCCTTCCAGGGCGGCCAGGCGGATGTGGTGACGATCTTCTTCAACCGCTTCCAGTCGGTCATCAGCCAGGTGCCGACGGCGCGGCAGATCATCCCCGCCGCGTTCGAGGATACCGGCGTCAACGCGCTTTACGACTACGAGCCGGGCGAAGAGGCGATCCTTGCCGACCTTCTGCCCCGCGGCGTCGCGACCCAGATATTCACCGCCCTCCTTGAGAATGCCGCCAGCGAACAGGGCGCGCGGATGTCCGCCATGGACAACGCGACCCGCAACGCCGGCGAAATGATCAACAAGCTGACGATCCAGTACAACCGGAGCCGTCAGGCCGCGATCACCAAGGAACTCATCGAAATCATTTCGGGCGCCGAGGCGCTCTGACGAACCCGGAGTAGAGAGACATGGCAAGAGCCCCGAAAGCTTCCGCCGCAGCCGCCGCCGGCGCCGGCAAGGTCACCCAGGTCATCGGCGCCGTCGTGGACGTGCAGTTCGACGGCGCGCTGCCCGCGATCCTGAACGCGCTGGAAACCACCAACAACGGCAAGCGCCTTGTGCTGGAAGTGGCCCAGCACCTGGGCGAGAACACTGTCCGCTGCATCGCCATGGACGCGTCCGAGGGCCTGGTCCGCGGCACCCCGGTCAAGGACCTTGGCGCCCCGATCTCGGTTCCGGTGGGCGACGCGACGCTCGGCCGCATCCTGAACGTCATCGGCGAGCCGGTTGACGAGAAGGGCCCGGTGGTCGCCAAGGAAACCCGCGCGATCCACCAGCCCGCCCCCGACTTCGCCAGCCAGGCGACCGAACAGCAGATTCTGGTGACCGGGATCAAGGTCATCGACCTGCTGGCGCCTTATGCCAAGGGCGGCAAGATCGGCCTCTTCGGCGGCGCCGGCGTGGGCAAGACGGTTCTGATCATGGAACTGATCAACAACATCGCCAAGGTGCACTCGGGCTATTCGGTGTTTGCCGGCGTGGGCGAACGGACCCGCGAAGGCAACGACCTTTACCACGAGATGATCGAGTCGGGCGTTATCAAGACCGACAACCTGGCGGAATCGAAGGTGGCGCTGGTCTATGGCCAGATGAACGAACCCCCGGGGGCGCGGTCGCGCGTGGCGCTGACCGGCCTGACGCTGGCCGAACAGTTCCGCGACACTTCGGGCACCGACGTTCTGTTCTTCGTCGACAACATCTTCCGCTTCACCCAGGCGGGTTCGGAAGTGTCGGCTCTGCTGGGCCGTATCCCTTCGGCCGTGGGTTACCAGCCGACGCTGGCAACGGACATGGGCGCCCTGCAGGAACGCATCACCTCGACCAAGAACGGCTCGATCACCTCGGTGCAGGCGATCTACGTTCCGGCCGACGACCTGACCGACCCGGCGCCCGCGACCTCGTTCGCGCACCTTGACGCGACGACAACCCTGTCGCGCGCCATCTCGGAACTGGGCATCTATCCGGCGGTGGACCCGCTCGACTCGACCTCGCGGCTGATGGACCCGCAGATCGTGGGCGAGGAACACTATGCCGTCGCCCGCTCGGTGCAGGGCATCCTGCAACGCTACAAGTCGCTGCAGGACATCATCGCCATCCTTGGCATGGACGAACTCAGCGAAGAGGACAAGCTGACCGTGGCCCGCGCCCGGAAGATCCAGCGCTTCCTGTCGCAGCCGTTCGACGTCGCCAAGGTCTTCACCGGTTCGGACGGGGTGCAGGTGCCGCTGGATGTCACCATCGCCTCGTTCAAGGCGGTTGTGGCCGGCGAATACGACCACCTGCCCGAAGCGGCCTTCTACATGGTGGGCGGCATCGAGGAAGTGAAAGCCAAGGCTGCCAAACTCGCCGCGGCCGCGGCGTAAGGGGGAAGGAATGGCAGGGAATCTGCAATTCGACCTGGTCAGTCCGGAACGGAAGCTCGCCTCGGTCACCGCGACCGAGGTGCAGATTCCCGGAACCGATGGCGACATGACCGCGATGGAAGGGCACAGCCCGACCATCACCACGCTACGCCCCGGTGTCCTGAAGGTCATCTCGGCCGAAGGGACCAAGGCCTTCGTGGTGACCGGCGGTTTCGCCGAGATCAGCGCGGCAAGCGTTTCGGTCCTGGCCGAACGCGCCGTGCCGGTCGAGGAACTGACAGGTCCCGCGATCGAGGCGCTGATCGCCGAGACTGCGGCAGGCGGCGGCGCCGACCGCGACACGGATGACAAACTGGCTGCCGACCTGCAGGCGATGAAGGCGGCGGCCGGTTTCTAGGCTGCCCGTCTGTCGAGCAATCGCATCCGACGGACCCCGCGTTCCGCGGGGTCTTTCATTTTTCGGTCCCTCTTTCGCCCGTTTCACGGGATAGTTGTGGCCGAAACCGGAGAAACGCGAACATGTCGGTCTTCAAGTCGGGAATCGGTGTCCAGCAGGGGTCGCGCGTCCTATTCTCCGACTTCGCCGACGGCGGCCAGATGTGGACCGGGCAGGGCGAACGCGAAAGCCGCTTCGCCGTGACCTTCAAGCAGCCCTATGCGGCGCAGCCGGCTGTGATGGTCGGCCTGTCGATGTGGGACATCGACCACAAGACCAACTCGCGCGCCGACATTTCGGCCGAGAACGTCACCCGCAAGGGGTTCCAGATCGTGTTCCGCACCTGGGGCGACAGCCGGGTTGCGCGGGTGCGGGCCAGCTGGATCGCCATCGGCCCGGTCCGGGAAGACGACGACTGGGACGTGGAATAGGCTCAGGCCCCGGGCGCCGGCGCGGGCGGCACCAGGCGCGGAAACCGGCGCATCAGCCAGCCCGCCAGCGGCCAGGCCAGCATCGCGATGATCGCGCCGGCATATCCGTCCACCGCATAGTGCCAGGCCAGCAGCACCGAACCCAGCATGATGACAGTGGCAAAACCCGTCATCGCCCAGCCCAGCCCGCGGTTCAGGCGGAAGGCGTAGAGCGCCATCAGCACGGACGAGGCGACATGCATCGACGGGAAGGCCGAGATGCCGTTCAGGCTTTGCGCGGCGGCATAGTGGGCCCAGAGCAGGTCCTGCGTTTCCAGAACGGTGATCGGCTGGGCCGCGGCATGGGTCTGCAGCAGCTGCATCAGCGGCGCGAACATGTCGCCCAGGCCAAGGCGCGCGAAATAGACCGGCCCGGCCGAGGAGAAGACGGTGGCGACCAGATTGCCGCCGATCCCCCAGGTCAGGATGAAGGCCACCAGATACTGCATCCGCGCCGCGGGGTTTCCGGTGTTGAAGCAGGCAAACAGCAGGACGAAATACAGCAGGAACATCCAGAAGTTATAGGCGCCTGTTACAGCGGTCACCACCAGCGGGTGACCCATGACCGCATGCAGGATGCGCCAGGGATCGGCGCCAAGGTGCAGCGTCCTGTCCATCGCGGCAAAGGCGATGTCCCAGTCGAAGGGCTGCAGGATCGGGATCAGCCGCTTCAGCTGTGCGAAGGACAGCATGACCACGATCATCAGGACCACCGCGATCGCACCCGGCACCAGCCTGCCGCGGTCGGTTGCCATGCGGCGCAGGTCGCCCGCCATCCAGGCCATGCGCTGCTGCGGCCGGACCACGCGCACCATATGGACATAGCGCCAGATCAGCAGGAAGTAGGCCATCGCGGGTAGCATCTTGGCAAAGTCAAGAAACAGCACCGAAACCTTCTCGCTGCTGCCGGTGGCCGGATAGGCAAGGCTGAGCACCAGCGAGACGGCCGCATAGCCGGCGACAAGCACGATCAGAAGCGCATGCGCCCGCAGATGCGGCAGCAGCGTTGCGGGCCTGCGGTCGGCAAGGGGGGCGGCGGTGCTGTGCATGGGCGGTCCACGAATTCGACTGCGAAGGGACTGGCATCGCAATGTGGCCGCATCAGGGCGCGAACCCGCCGGTGGCGGGAACCCTTGGCTCAGCCCGTCGTGTACATGCCTTCGTAGATCGGGATCAGCGTTTCGTCCTCGAACAGCGACGACACCGACATGCCGCCCCAGATGTTCAGGATCGCCTGGGCGAACATCGGCGCGGTGGGGACGACGCGGATGTTCTTCGCGGCCACCACCTTGTCGCCCTGTTCGATGGAATCGGTGATGACCAGCGATTTCATCACCGACTTGCCGACGCGTTCGACCGCCGGGCCGGAAAGGACGCCGTGGGTGATGTAGGAATGCACTTCCTTGGCGCCCTGTTCCATCAGCACCTCGGCCGCCTTGCAAAGCGTTCCGGCCGTGTCGCAGATGTCGTCGACGATGATGCAGGTCTTGCCCTCGACGCTGCCGATCACCGTCATCTCGGCCACTTCGCCCGCCTTTTCCCGCCGCTTGTCGACAATTGCCAGCGGCGCGCCAATCCGCTTGGCCAGTTCGCGCGCCCGCGCCACGCCGCCCACGTCGGGCGAGACGACCATGATCTCGTCCAGACGGCCGCGGAAATGGTGGCGGATGTCCAAGCTGAAGACCGGGCTTGCATAAAGGTTGTCGACGGGCATGTCGAAGAAGCCCTGGATCTGCGCCGCGTGCAGGTCAAGCGTCAGCACCCGGTCGACCCCGGCCTGGGTGATCAGGTTCGCCACCAGCTTGGCACTGATCGGGGTGCGGGCCTTGGCGCGGCGGTCCTGGCGGGCATAGCCGAAATAGGGGATCACCGCGGTAATCCGCTGCGCGCTGGAGCGGCGCAGGGCATCGACCATGATCAGAAGTTCCATCAGGTTGTCGTTCGCCGGGTTGGATGTCGGCTGGATGATATACATGTCCTCGCCGCGGACGTTCTCGAACACCTCGACGAAGATTTCCTGATCGTTGAACCGTTCGACCCGGGCGTCGACCAGGTTGATCGACATTCCGCGGTGCATCGACATCCGCCGTGCGATCGACTTGGCCAGTGGAAGGTTCGCATTGCCGGAGATGAGCTTCGGCTCGGTGATGGCGGGCATGGCAAACCTCCGGTGGCGGCGGAATCGGTTGCGCCGGGGATAGCATCCGCGCGGCCGGGCGCAAGGGGGCGCTGCGCTGCGGAACGGGCGGCGTGGCAGAAAGACCGGGCGGGCGGTGGCGATTTTTCGTCGAAAAATCGCTGCGGTTAGTCGGTGGCGAAGGCCGCAAGGAAGCGGTCCACATCTTCCGCGCCGGTGGACCAGCTGGTCACCAGCCGCGCGCCCTCGCGGCCGTCGGGCAGACCCCAGGCGTAATACTGCGCCCCTGCCGCCTTCAGCCGGGCATGGGTGCCCGCGGCCCATTCGGGGAACATCATGTTCGCCTGAACCGGATGTTTCTGGGTGACGCTGTTCACGCGCGCCAGCCCGGCCGCCAGCCGGGCGCCCATCGCATTGGCCTGGCCCGCCAGACGCAGCCACAGCCCGCCCTCCAGATAGGCCGCCATCTGCGCCGACAGGAACCGGTGCTTGGAAAAGAGATGCCCGGCGCGTTTCCGGCGCAGCTCGAACTCCCAGGCGCGGGCGGGGTCGAAGATCACCACCGCCTCGACGCCAAGGCAGCCGTTCTTGGTGCCGCCCAGCGACAGAAGGTCGATCCCGGCCTTCCATGTCATCTCGGCCGGGGTCGCCCCGGTTGCGACGACCGCATTGGCAAAGCGCGCGCCGTCCAGATGGCAGGGCAGACCCTTTGCGCGGGCCAGCGCGGCCAGCGCGGCAATCTCGGCCGGGGCATAGACGGTGCCTGCCTCGGTCACGTTGGTGATGGTCAGCATGCCTTTCTGCAGGCTGTGGACGCCGCCGGCGCCGATCCTTTCCAGCTGCGGGGCCAGGGTTTCCGGCGTCATCCGCCCGTTCGCCCCCGGCACCAGAACCAGCTTGGCGCCGCCGGCAAAGAATTCGGGGGCGTTGCATTCGTCTTCCGCGACATGCGCCGACTGGTGGCAGAAGACCGCGCCCCAGGGCGGGCAGGTCAGCGCCACCGACAGCGCGTTGGCGGCGGTTCCGGTGGCCACAAGGTAGACCGCGGCCCCGGGCGCCTCGAACGTCTCGCGCACCGCTGCCGTGACCCGGTCCATCAGCGCGTCCACGCCGTAGCTGCGGGCATATCCGTCGTTCGCGGCCATGACGGCGGCCATGACTTCGGGCGCGGCACCCGAGGTATTGTCGGACGCAAAATGCATCAGGGGCTGTCCTCGATCAGGTGGTCTTCCCAGTCTTCTTCCGGCACGGTCAGTTCGGAAAGCGTGCGGCCCCGGATCGCGCCCGGCGCGCGGTGGGTGCTTTCGGGATCGCCGGTCACCAGCGGATGCCAGTCGGGCAGCGGCCGGCCCTGCGCCAGAAGCTTGTAGGCGCAGGTCGCCGGCATCCAGTAGAGGCTTTTCTTCAACGTCTTCGGCGTCAGCACCACGCATTCCGGCACCAGACGCTTGCGGTTGGCATAGTTGGAACAGCGGCAGGTCGCATTGTCGAACAGGCGGCAGGCGATGCGGGTATAGGCCACTTCGCCGGTATCCTCGAATTCCAGCTTGTTCAGGCAGCACTTGCCGCAGCCGTCGCACAGCGCCTCCCACTCATCGGGGGTCATGGCGGCAAGGGGCACGGTTTCCCAGAAGCGGGGGCGCAGCGTCGACATGGGCGCAACCTGCGACGAAGCGGCCGGGAAGGGAAGGGGGTCAGAGCGTCAGGCGCATCAGCGGCCGGATGCGCAGCGCATCCATCGTGAACCTCCGCGCAGGATGTTCACATCATGTTCATGTCCGCCCCGGCAGTCAACCGGCGGCCAGCACGGTGCGGGCCTGCGCGCAATCGGCCTCCATCTGCGCGATCAGCGCCGGCAGGCCGTCGAACTTCATTTCGGGCCGCAGATATTCGACCAGCGCGACCGAAAGGTGATGGCCGTAAAGGTCGCCCTTGAAATCAAGGATATAGGTCTCAAGGTTCGGCACCTCGCCCGCGAACATCGGGCGCACGCCCAGGCTTGCCGCGCCGATGTAGCTGCCGGCCTCGGGGCCGGTGCGCAGGTCGACCCGCACGGCATAGACGCCGAACCGCGGCAGATGCAGCCCGTCCAGTGCCATGTTGGCGGTCGGGAAGCCCAGTTCGCGCCCCCGCTTCTCGCCATGGATCACCTCGCCCTCGATCCGGTGCAGGTGGCCCAGCATCTCGGCGGCATCGCGGGGCCGCCCCTCGGTCAGGGCCTGCCGGATCGCGGTCGAGGATACGTCCTTGCCGCCGCGTTGCAGCAGCGGCGCAACCGTGGTGCGGAAGCCCAGCCGGTTGCCCAGCCGGACCATGTCGTCGGCAGTCCCGGCGCGGCCGCGGCCAAAGCAGAAATCGGCCCCGATCACCACATGCGATACGCCCAGGCCCTGCGCCAGCACCTCTTCGGCGAAAGCCTCGGGTGTCAGCGCGGCAAGCGCCCGGTTGAACGGCAGCTGATACAGGTGTTCGACCCCCAGCCGTTCCAGTTCATGCGCGCGGGCCTCGGCGTTCATCAGCCGGAAGGCGGGGGCCGCCGGCGCGAACACCTGCCGCGGATGCGGTTCGAAGGTCACGATGCCCAGCGGTGCCGCGCCGCGGGCAAGGTCGATCACGCTCCGGTGGCCCAGATGCACGCCGTCGAAATTGCCCAAGGCGACCGAGGCGCCGCGCGCCTCGGGCCGAAGCCATTGCCAGTCCTGGTGAATCTGCATCCCTGCCCCGGCAGCGGGGGCCGGGCCCCCTAGTCGAATTTGCGGCTTGGCGCCAGAACCAGCGCTTCGCCCTTCAGGACGAGTGTTTTACCCACCGAGGCGAGGGTTTCAAGCGTCACCCGGCGGCGGGCGTGGTCGATGTCCAGAACCCTGACCTCTGCCGTCACCATGTCGCCGGGGCGGACGGGGGCCAGGAACTTCAGGCTTTGGCCCAGATAGACGGTGCCGTGGCCGGGCAGCTGTTCGCCGATGACCGCCGAGATCAGCCCCGCCGTCAGCATCCCGTGGGCGATGCGGCCGGCAAAGATCGTGTCCTGGGCATAGGATTCGTCCAGATGCACCGGGTTCCGGTCGGTCGAGACCTCGGCGAACAGTTCGATATCCCGGTCCGTCACCTCTTTGGTCAGGCTGCGCATCATGCCGATTTCGAGATCCTCGATGCAGATCGTGCCGCGCGGCTGGTTGTGGCTGGTGTCAAGCATCGCCTGCATCCCCGGGGATTCCCTGAAAACTGCCGGCAGACTAGCAGATGCTGCGATGCGGCGCAATTCCGCAGCGTAATATTTTTTCTGATACGATACGAAAGTCGCAATTATCTTGCTGCGACGATCTGCCCCTACCGCAGATGCCCCATGGCGAAGGTCGGCATCATCTGGCGCGCGTCCAGCCAGTGCTGCAGCAGCACGGGGTCCGGGGCGGCGGCATCCGGTCCGAAGGCGGCGGCGTCGATCCCGCCGGTGATGAACAGCGTATCCAGCCCCTCGCCCATGCCGCCCTGGATGTCGGTGGCGATGCCGTCGCCGATGCACAGGACCGTGGGGTCGCCTTCGCGCAGGGCCGACAGGCGGCGGCGGGCAAGGTCGTAGATCGGCGGATGCGGCTTGCCGAAGTAAAGCGTCCGGCCGCCCTTCTCCTCATAGTCGCGGGCCAGCGCGCCGGCGCACCACAGCCGCCTGTCGCCGAAGTCGACCACGATGTCGGGGTTGGCGCAAAGCATCGGCAGGCCCAGCGTCCGGCCCATCAGCAGTTCGGCGCGGTAGTCGTCGGGCGTTTCGGTCAGGTCGTCGCGCAGGCCGGTGCAGACGATGCCCTCGGCCTCCTTCATCGGGACGCGCAGGATCGGCGGCTGGCTCCGGGCGTATTCGGCCAGATCGGGGGCGAATTCGGTGAAGAACGCCTCGTCCTTGCCCGGCGTGCCGATGTGGTGGACCCTGCGACCCACCGCGCCGGACAGAAGTGCGTATTGCGCCGCATCGCCCGAGGTGACCACCTCGTCCCAGCAGTCGCGCGGCACGCCCATGCCGTCCAGCTGCGCCACGACCGAGGGCTTCGGCCGCGGCGCGTTGGTCAGAAGGACGACGGCGCCACCCGCGGCCCGGAAGGCCTGCAGCGCGGCGACGGCGGCGGGAAAGGGCGCGCGGCCGTTGTGCAGGCACCCCCAGAGATCGCAGAAGACGGCGTCATAGCGCCCCCCGACTTCGGCCAGCGACGCAATGATCTGGGCCATCCTGCCCTCCTGGTTTCTTCTGCCCAAAAATATCCCACGGGGGTCCGGGGGTGTGAAACCCCCGGCGGTGCCACCGGGTTCCGGCCTCAGATCTTCAGCGCCGGCAGGATCTGCTTCTTCCGGCTCATGATCCCGGGCAGAACCACGGTATCGCCGGAAACGCTGGCGCCGAAGGACGCTTCCGCGATGCCCTTCACCAGGTCGTTCGGCACCAGAAGCGTCGCCTCTTCCTTCAGGATGTCGACGATGAACAGCAGAACCTGATCGGCGCCGTCGGCCCTGGCCACGCCGGGCATGGCGGCCATCAGGCTGGCCTTGCGGTCCAACAGCAGCTTGGGCGCGGTGGTTTCAAGGACCGACACCCGCAGTTCCTTGCCGCCGATGGCATATTCCTTCGAATCCATGCGCAAAAGCGCCTCGTCCGAGAATGCGGAGACGTCGGATTTCGCCTCGAACATTTTCGCGGCGAAGGCGGGGATCGAAACGCCCAGGTCGGCGGCCAGCTTCTCGGCCACGGCCTTGTCGTGCGGGGTGGTCGTGGGGCTGCGGAATTCCAGCGTGTCGGACAGGATGCAGGACAGCATCGCGCCCTTGATCGCCTTCGGCGCGCGGGCGAGGTCGGCGCCGATCAGGTCGTGCATCACGGTCGCCGTGCAGGCCAGCGGGCGGATGGTGATGTCGATCGGCGTCCTGGTCTTGATGCCGCCCACCAGCATGTGATGGTCGATGATCGCCTCGATACTGGTATCGTTGATCCCGTCGGGCAGTTCGGCCGGGTTGTTGGTGTCGACGATCACCACGCTGGTGCCGGCCTCGACGCCGCCGACGATCTCGGGCTTCGCAAGGCCCCAGTGCTTCAGCACGAAGGCGGCTTCGGTGTTCGGCTCGCCCAGGAGAACGGGTTTCGCCGGGGTGCCCTTCACCTCGGACAGGTACCAGGCCCAGATGATGGGGCTGCCGGTCGAATCGGTATCGGGCGACTTGTGGCCGAAGACGAGGGTGGTCATGGGCATTCCCTTTGGCAGTGCGATTGGAGACAGGATTTCGCGCGCGGTATAGGACGGGCGGTCCGGATTGTCACTCTGCCCGCCGGCGATTTCTGGCGCCGGATCATTTCGGTCGCATGCGGGCGGATCAGGCGGTGTGCCAGGCCCGCGATAGGTGCCAGAAGACCGCGGCGAAGACCACGGCACCGCCGGCCAGCGTGACGGTGGTCGGGGTTTCGCCAAAGACAAGCCAGACCCAGACCGGGGCGATCGGCGCCTCGAGCGCGCCAAGAAGCGCGGTCTCGATGGCCGGTATCCGGGACGAGCCGATCAGGAACAGGGTGAAGCCCAGCAGCGAATGGGCAAGGCCGAAGGTCGCCAGAACCAGCAACTGATCGGGGTCGGGCAGGGTGGCGCCGATAAAGGGCAGGGTGCCGAGGACGGTGATGAAGGTGGCCATCATCCCCGCGGACATCGCCGGAATCCCGGGGTATTTCCGGGCGAGGACCACAAGCACCGCCATGCCAAGGGTCATCACCATCGCCAGCGCATCGCCAAGGATCGTGCCCTCACCCCCAAGGCCGACCATGATGATCGCGCCAAGGAAGGCCACCGACGAGGCGATGACGGCCGAACGGTCGGGCCTTTCCCGCAATACCCACCAGGCAAGGCCGGCGGTCAGGAACGGCACCATCGCATAGATGATCGCCACATGGGCGATCGAGGTCAGGTAGAGGCTGCCCAGATAGGCCGGCAGGGTGATGACCGATACCAGCACATAGGCCCAGCCGGGCCGCCCGAGCCGGCGGAACTGCCCGAACCCGGCCCAGCCCTGAAAGGCCAGCAGCACGATGGCCATGCCCAGTGTCCCGAAAAGCCCGCGCCAGACGATGATGGTGGCAAGGTCCGTCTGCGCGGCCCGGGTGAACAGGCCGGCCGTGCTCCAGGCAAGGGTCGATGTGGCGACAAGGGCCAGGCCCAGGCGGTGCGAGCTGGTCATGCGCCGGCTTCCCGCAGCGGCGGGGCGCCGGGCCGGCTGATGGCGAATGTTCCATCGCGGAAGCGGTGGCCATGGCCGGAACCGCCCTCTGCGTCCTGCAATACCGGGGTGGGCGACAAGGCGCATCCTCGACTGGGTGGCGCGACGATACCGGGCGGAACGGGATCGGGTCAAACCCGCAGGTGATGGCGCGCGGGCACCGGCCTCCGGGGGTCGCGGCGGCGGGTTATGGCGCGGGAAGGGCCAGGGGCGAGATGGTCCAGCCGTTCCGCGCCAGAAGGTCCAGCACGCCGTCCCGGCCGGCCAGATGCAGCGCGCCGAAGGCGACGACCGCAGGCCCCCGGGCGGCCGCTTCCTCGATCCCTGGAATCCAGCTGCGGTTCCGCGCGGTCATCAGCAACTCTTCCATCAGGGCGAATTCGGCCTCGACCGTCGCGGCGTCGGCGCCGGGCAGGTCAAGTGCTATGGCGCGCATCAGCTCCCACATCAGCCGGCTTTCGCCCTGGAAATAGGCCTCGGACAGGGTGAAGGCGAAATCCTCGGCCTGTTCTTCGGTCGCAAGGGTGGATTCGATCATCGACAGTTCCTGTTCCGGCGTCAGGCCGCCGAAGAGTTTCAGGACCGTGTCGAAGGGTTCCAGCGCGCGGACCGGCACGCCGGCGGCGGTGGCCCGGTCGATCAGCATCCCGTCCAGACCCTTGGGATCGGCCATGGCGACCATGGCGCAGGGCGGCACCGCCAGCAGCATGGTGGCATACCAGGGCTGCAGCTTGGCCGCCATGAAGGCCGGGATGCCGCGTTCGGCCAGCGCGCGCGACAGGCGCAGCCACAGGTCCGGCGGCAGCCGTTCCAGAAGCGTCGATCCGGTGGTGATGAACATGGCCGAAGGATCGGCCGCCAGCCGGTCCATCAGCGCCTTCTCCTCGTCCGGGCCGGCCTCGACCAGCAGCGTTGCGGCGCCCTCGATCGCCGGCGCCAGGGCGGCGACCGTCGCCGCATGGCGCGGGTCGTCCAGGTGGTAGGTGCCGACGATGGTCAGCGTCGCGCCGTCCCGCGTGGCGGTCCAGGTGTTGCCCTGGGGAAAGGGCTGGGCGTCGGCCATGGCCTCGATCCGCGCCCGTTCGGCCGGGTCCATCGTTGCCAGAAGGTTTTCCCCGGCGCATTGCGCTGCCGCGGGCGGCGCCGGCCCAAGGACGGCAAGCGCAAGGGCAAGGACGGGGGCAAGGGCAGGGGCAAGGCGCATCGGCAGGTCCGCTCTGGTTTCCGCCAAGGTGGCATTCCTGCCGGCCGGGGTGAAGGGGCGCGGCGGAATTTCCTGCCCGCGCGGGTGTTGACAGGGCACCGGGCTTTGCCTATCTCGGCGCGGTTGGCACTCGGGAGGCGTGAGTGCTAACGGAATTGAACCTGGAACCCAAGGGAGTGTTGCCAGATGGCTTTCAAACCGCTGCACGATCGCGTGCTGGTCAAGCGCGTCCAGTCCGAGGAAAAGACCAAGGGCGGGCTGATCATCCCCGACACCGCCAAGGAAAAGCCCGCCGAGGGTGAGGTCGTCGCCGTCGGCGAAGGCGCGCGCAAGGATTCGGGCGAGCTGATCGCCCCGACCGTCAAGGCCGGTGACCGCATCCTGTTCGGCAAGTGGTCGGGCACCGAAGTGACGCTCGACGGAGAAGAGCTGCTGATCATGAAGGAAAGCGACATCCTCGGCGTCATCGCCTGAGGAACGGTGCGTGCAGGCACGCACCCTACCGCCTTTCCCCGAACCGAAACCGAAATCTGAGGAGTCTGCACGATGGGTGCGAAAGACGTTCGTTTCGATACCGATGCCCGCGACCGCATGCTGCGCGGCGTCAACATCCTGGCCGATGCGGTCAAGGTGACCCTGGGCCCGAAGGGCCGCAACGTGGTGATCGAGAAATCCTTCGGCGCGCCGCGCATCACCAAGGACGGCGTGACCGTCGCCAAGGAAATCGAACTGGCCGACAAGTTCGAGAACATGGGCGCGCAGATGGTGAAGGAAGTCGCTTCCCGCACCAATGACGAAGCCGGCGACGGCACCACCACCGCCACCGTGCTGGCGCAGGCGATCGTCCGCGAAGGCATGAAGTCGGTTGCCGCCGGCATGAACCCGATGGACCTGAAGCGCGGCATCGACCTGGCCACCGCCAAGGTCGTCGAGGCGATCAAGGCCGCGTCGCGCCCGGTGAAGGACAGCGACGAAGTGGCCCAGGTCGGCACGATCTCGGCCAACGGCGAAGCCGAAATTGGCCGCTTCATCGCCGACGCGATGCAGAAGGTCGGCAATGAAGGCGTGATCACCGTCGAGGAAAACAAGGGCCTTGCGACCGAGGTTGAGGTCGTCGAAGGCATGCAGTTCGACCGCGGCTACCTGTCGCCCTACTTCGTGACCAACGCCGACAAGATGGTCGCCGAACTGGAAGACGCGTTCATCCTGCTGCACGAAAAGAAACTGTCGTCGCTGCAGCCGATGGTGCCGCTCTTGGAAGCGGTGATCCAGTCGCAAAAGCCGCTGATCATCGTCGCCGAAGACGTCGAAGGCGAGGCTCTGGCCACGCTCGTCGTCAACAAGCTGCGTGGCGGGTTGAAGATCGCCGCCGTCAAGGCGCCGGGCTTCGGTGACCGCCGCAAGGCCATGCTGCAGGACATCGCCATCCTGACCGGCGGCCAGGTCATCTCGGACGACCTTGGCATGAAGCTGGAAAACGTCGGGCTCGACATGCTGGGCCGGGCGAAGAAGGTCATCATCAAGAAGGATGACACCACCGTCATCGACGGCGCCGGCGACAAGGCCGAGATCGAGGCCCGCGTGGCCCAGATCCGCGCCCAGATCGAGGAAACCACCAGCGATTACGACCGCGAGAAGCTGCAGGAACGTGTGGCGAAACTGGCGGGCGGCGTTGCGGTGATCCGCGTCGGCGGCATGACCGAAGTCGAGGTGAAAGAGCGCAAGGACCGCGTCGACGACGCCCTGAACGCCACCCGCGCGGCCGTGCAGGAAGGCGTGATCGTCGGCGGCGGCGTGGCGCTGGTGCAGGCGGCCCAGGGTCTTGACAAGGTCAAGGGCGCGAACAGCGACCAGGAAGCCGGCATCGCGATCGTCAAGCGCGCGCTGGAAGCGCCGCTGCGCCAGATCGCCGAAAACGCCGGCGTCGACGGCGCCGTGGTAGCCGGCAAGGTGCGTGAATCGAAGGACAAGAGCTTCGGCTTCAACGCCCAGACCGAAGAATACGGCGACATGTTCAAGTTCGGCGTGATCGACCCGGCCAAGGTCGTGCGCACCGCGCTGGAAGATGCGGCCTCGGTCGCCTCGCTCCTGATCACCACCGAGGCGATGATCGCCGACAAGCCGGCCGACAAGTCGGCGGCCCCGGCGATGCCCGGCGGCGGCATGGGCGGCATGGACTTCTGATCGCATTCCCCCCGGGGATGGGAAGGGGCGGCCTCCGGGCCGCCCCTTTTTCATTTGCAAGCGCCGGCGCCTGTGCCCATTCTTGCATATTTCAAACATGCGAGGCGCTGAAATGCCCGATCCGGCCCAACAGATGAAGACCAATCAATACGCCGCCCTGTTCATGGCGGCGGTGCTGCTTTTCGGCGCCTTCAACGCGGTGATGGTCACGGCGGACGAATACGACCCGGCCTTCTATGTCTGGTTCAACATCGCGCTGGACGCGGTGATGACCGGGCTTATGGCGGTGCTGCTGGTCGCGATCGCGCGGGGTGCGCCGGCCGGCGGCCTGAAATCCGCGGCACTGGGGCTGGGCGCGGTCGGGATACTGGCGGGGCTGGTGAAGCTTTATGCCCGGTTCAGCAGCGACCATGGCTGGTGGACGGGGCATTTCAACTATGCGCTGGGCGGCTAGGCAGGCAGCCGGGCACCGGGGCGCCGGTCAGAGCCGCTTCAGCAGCCGGTGGATGATGTGGCCGGTCCCGGCGTCATGCCGCGAGATGCCGGTCGGGGCGAAACCCTCGCGTTCCCAGAAGGCGCGTCCGCGGGGGTTGGCCTCCAGCACCGCGAGATAGAGGTTCGCCGCGCCCCTTCCACGGGCCAGCGCCTCGGCATGGGCGAGGGCCGCGCGGCCGTGGCCGGCGCCCCGCGCCCAAGGGCCAAGGATCATCAGGCCAAGATAGGCATCCTGCGGTTCCGGGAAACCGTAGGAGACCTCGACCACGCCCGATAGCCGGCCGTCAAGGAACAGGCCCAGCCGGTGACTGGTGGCGGGGTCGCAGCCGGGCGGGCCGTCGGTGAAGAACTCGGCCGCCTTCGTCTCCGGGTCGAAGGCGCCTTCGGCCAGAAGCCAGTAGTCCGGCGCATGGCGGTAGAAGGCCGCGACCAGCGGCAGATCGGCGACAGGGTCAAGCGGGCGGATCAGCATGGTCGATGCCCAGGATTTCCAGCGTCAGGTCACCCGACGGGCGCTTCCAGACCACCTCGTCCCCCGGCTGCGCGCCGATCAGGGCGCGGGCAAGCGGCGAATGGGGGGCGATGCGGCCAAGGGCGGCGTCCGCCTCGTCCTCGCCGGTGATTTCATAGGTGGTCTCGCGCCCGGCCGGATCGGCCACGGTGACGCGCAGGCCGAAGGCGACCTCGGTCAGGTCATGCGCCGCCGGGTCGACCAGGATCGCCGATTTCAGCCGCGCCTCAAGCCAGCGGATGTCGCGCTCGGCCGCCGCCTCGGGCAGCTTGTCGAGCCTGTCGGCACGGGCGCGCAGCGTGGCAAGATCGGCCAGCCGGGCGGCAAGGCGCGCCTGCAGCGCGGCAAACCCGCGGGGCGTCACGTAGTTCGGCCGGTCCGACAGCGGCAGGTCGGGCAATTCGGGCGGCCGGTCGGCGCCGGCATCTTCATTGACGAAGGCGCGGCTCATGGCACGATCACCTCAAGCGGATCATAAAGGCAGGCGTCGCCCCAGGCCGCATCGGGCAGCCGGTCGGGCTTGAAACGCAGGCGGCCCGAGGCAAGCTCGGCGCGCGAGACGAAGCGGCGCCGGGACACGACGCCCTCGGGGTCGATCCACGCGGGGTCGATGGCGCCCGCCACGATCCGGGCCCGGAAGAACAGGTCGACCTGATGAAAGCCGCTTTGCGGATCGTGGAATTCGTTCACCATCGCCGGGACGCCGACCGCGATCGTCAGGCCGGTTTCCTCATGCACCTCGCGCATCAGGTTCTGCGGCAGGGACTGGCCGGCTTCGGCCCCGCCGCCCGGCGCGCACCAGAGATCGGACCGATCGCCCGGATAGGCGTTGACCAGCAGCAGCCGGTCCTGATGCAGGATCAGCGCACGCACGGCAAGGCGGGGTTTGAAGCGAACGGCCATGCCGCAGGCTTGCCGCAGGTGGCGCGCCCTTGTCCAGAGGGGCGGCGCACGGCAATGCTTGCGCCGGACGGCCAGAGGCGGAGGATGCAATGGGCTACGCGGGTTTGGCGCGACGGGTGGCGCGGATATGCGGGCGACCGGCGGCCCTGATGGCGGCGGTGACCTTCCTGGTGATCTGGGGGATCAGCGGGCCGTTCTTCGGCTGGTCCGACACCTGGCAACTGGTGGCCAATACCGCGACCAGCCTGATCACCTTCGTCATGGTGTTCCTGATTCAGGGCAGCCAGGACCACGACACCGCGGCGATCCAGCTGAAACTGGACGAACTGATCCGGGCGACCAAGGGGGCGCACAACGCGCTTCTCGATCTTGAGGAACTGGACGAGAAGGCCATCGCCGAGTTTCGCGCCCGCTACATGCAACTGGCCCGCGCCGCGCGCGCGGCCAGGCTGCACGGCGGCGAGGACACGGACTCGCCCGAGGCATGAAAGCCATCGCCCACCGCAGGCCGGCCGGACGCGGCGAAAGCGTGGTGCTGCTGCACGGGCTGGCGCGGACCGACCGGTCGCTTCTGCCGATGGCGATGGCACTGCGGCAGGCGGGCTACCGGGTGATCAACTGGCGCTATCCTTCGACCGAGGCCGCGCCCGAGTCGCTGGCGGCACGGCTGGATGCGGCCTTCGAGAAGGCGGGGACGGGCACCGTTCATGCCGTCAGTCATTCGATGGGCGGCATCCTCTTGCGCGACTGGCTGTCACGGCACCGGCCGGCGCGGCTGGGGCGGGTGGTCATGCTGGCGCCGCCGAACCGGGGGTCGGAAATCGTCGACCGGCTTGGCGGCCTTGCGCCCTTCCGCTGGCTGAACGGGCCGGCGGGGCTGTCGCTCGGAACCGGGGCCGACAGCTGGCCGAACCGGCTGCCGCCGCCGGACTATCCGGTCGGCATCATCGCCGGAAGCTTCTCGGTCTCGCCCTGGTTTTCAACCCTGCTGCCGGGGCCGAACGATGGCAAGGTGACGGTCGAGAGCACCCGGCTGGACGGGATGGCCGACCATGTGGTGCTGCCGGTCAGCCATACCTGGATGATGATGAACCCCGCGGTGATCCGGCAGACGCTGGCCTTTCTCGAGACGGGGCGGTTCGATCACGGGGGCGCCGATGCGCCGCAGAAGCCGCCGGGCTGAAACGGTCTGGACGGGCTTAGCAAGGGTTGTCCGGTGGCGACTGCCCCGCCCGGTCGCTTCAGGCGACCGGGCCGCGCCGACCCGCCACCATGGGGCGGCGCGATGGCGCCACCCCGCGGGCCGGCGCGGCCCTACGTTGCGCCAGGGCATCATCTCGGATTCCGGCGGCCCTAGCCGCGGAGGATGCGGTTCACATGGCCCATCTTGCGGCCGGGCCGCGGTGCGCCCTTGCCGTAGAGATGCAGCGCCGCATCGCGTTCGCGTAGGATCGCGGGCACCTGCGCGACATCGTCGCCGATCAGGTTTTCCATCGCCACATCGGCGAAGCGCGCGCCATCGCCCAGGGGCAGGCCGGCCACGGCGCGGATGTGCTGCTCGAACTGGTCGACGGCACAGCCCGCCTGCGTCCAGTGGCCGGAATTGTGTACCCGGGGCGCGATCTCGTTCACGATCAGGCCCGAACGCGTGACGAAAAGCTCCACCCCCATGACGCCCACGTAGTCGAGCGCGTTCAGGATGCGCGCCGCGATCAGCACCGCGTCGGACCGCTGCGCCGGGGTCAGCCGGGCGGGCACCGTGGTGGTGTGCAGGATGCCGTCGCGATGGACGTTCTCGCCCGGGTCATAGGCGGCGACGCTGCCGTCGGCGCCCCGCGCACCGATGACCGAGACCTCATGCGTGAAGTCGATGAACCCTTCCAGCACCGCCGGCGCGCCCAGCATCGCCGCCAGCGCGGCCGGCGCATCGGCGAGCGACAGGATGCGGGCCTGCCCCTTGCCGTCATAGCCCAGCCGCGTGGTCTTGAGGATCGCCGGATGGCCGATCTTCAGCAGCGCCGCGTCAAGCTCGGCGGCGGTGGTGATGGCGGCATAGGGCGCGGTCACGAGGCCGATGCCGGAGAGGAAATCCTTCTCGGCGATCCGGTCCTGGCTGATGGCCAGCGCGCGGCGGTTCGGCCGGATCGGCCGCAGCGATTCCAGTAGGTCCAGCGCTGCGGTCGGCACGTTCTCGAATTCATAGGTGATGACATCGACGGCGGCGGCGAAGGCGCGCAGCGCGGCCTCGTCGGCATAGGGCGCGGTCGTCACGCGATGGGCGACATGGCCCGCCGGCGGCGCGGCGCCCGGTTCGTAGATGTGGCACAGGTATCCCAGCCGGCTGGCCGCGACCGACAGCATCCGGCCAAGCTGCCCGCCGCCCAGGATGCCGATCACCGCGCCCGGCGGCAAGGGATCAGTCATCCTTCGGCTCCTCGGGGATCGAGGCGGAAAGCGCGCTGCGCCAGGCGTCCAGCCGGGCGGCAAGGGCCGGGTCGGTCAGGGCAAGGATGCCCGCCGCCATCAGCCCGGCGTTCGCAGCACCCGCCGCGCCGATCGCCATGGTCGCGACCGGATAGCCCCGGGGCATCTGCACGATGGAATAAAGGCTGTCGACGCCCGACAGCGCCCGCGTCTGCACCGGCACGCCGATCACCGGGATGCGGGTCTTCGACGCCATCATCCCCGGCAGATGCGCCGCACCGCCCGCGCCGGCGATGATGACCTTCAGCCCGCGCGCGACGGCCGAGGTGCCATAATCCCAAAGCCGGTCGGGCGTGCGGTGGGCCGAGACGATGCGGCTTTCGTAGGGCACGCCCAGATCGTCAAGGATCAGCGCCGCCTCGCGCATCGTCGCCCAGTCGGACTGCGACCCCATGATGATGCCAACGGCTACGGTCATGTCCCCTCCGCCACGGTTCACCGGGCCATAGCGAAACCGGGGCCGGGGGGCAAGCGGCGGGCGGCGTCAGATGTCAGGCGTCAGGCGATGATGTCGGGGATCAGCTGATCCTCGATCCGGGTGATCGCGTCCTTCAGCGACAGCTTCTGCTTCTTCAGCCGGCGCAAGGTCAGCTGGTCGGGCCGGCCGGTGGTTTCCAGCGCATGAATCGCCTCGTCCAGGTCGCGGTGTTCGCGGCGAAGCACTTCAAGCTTCACGCGCAGCATCTCGTCGAAGTTCATTTCCGAGGGGGCGTTCATGGCGGCGCTCTGAGTCGCTTGGCTGTTTCCCCAGACTATATAGGCCGGTTCCCCGTTTTGCGAAATTTCTGTGCGCGGTGCCGTGGGCCCGCCATCCGGCGTCCCGCTGGCGGGGCGGTCTTGCGGGCCCCGTCCGTCCTACCCATATTGATGGCAGGCCGGGGTGCCCGATCCGGGGCCCATGGCCGGGACATGTCGCTTGCCGAAGGACATCCGAAGATGACGAAACTGACCTTTGGGGCCCATCCCTACCTTCTGGGCTTCGAGCAGCTGGAACGGCTGGTCGAGCGGACGGCGAAATCGGGCACCGAGGGCTATCCGCCCTACAATATCGAGGCGGTCAGCGAGAACGCCTATCGCATCACCCTTGCCGTGGCCGGCTTCCGCGAGGAAGACCTGGCGATCACGGTCGAGGACCGGCAGCTGGTGATCCGCGGCCGGCAGGCCGACGATGCAGCGGACCGGGTATTCCTGCACCGCGGCATCGCCGCGCGCGCCTTCCAGCGCAGTTTCGTCCTGGCCGACGGGGTCGAGGTGGCGGGCGCCGGCATGGAGCACGGGCTTCTCAACATCGACCTGCGCCGGGTTGTCCCCGACACGATCGTCCAGACCATTCCCATCGGCCGCGCAGATGCGGGCCGCAAGGACGGAGGCCGCAAATGAACACTCCCTTCGACAGATTCCCCGAGACGGGCGCGCGTATCGTCTATGTCCGCCCGGTTGCCGTGGCCGACCTGCCCGACGAAATCCGCGAACAGATCGGCGAAGCCGCGACCGTCTATTCGGTCCACGCGCCGGACGGGCAGCGGCTGGCGCTGGTCGCCGACAGGAACCTCGCCTTCCATCTGGCGCGCAGCCACGATTTCGCGCCGGTCAGCGTGCATTGACAGCCGCTCTGTCACGGGCGGGGCGCTGACCCCGGCGGCAGGTCAGCCGGGATGCGCCGCCAGCCGGACCAGCGCCGCGATCAGGTCGCTGCGGGTGACGATGCCGGAAATGCGGCCGCGGTCGACCACCGGAACCGCATCGCAATTGCCTTCCGCCAGCGCCGGCATCAGCGCGGCCAGCGGCGCATCCGACGTGACCCTTGGCTCGGTCACGCTCATCACGTCGCCGGCGACCGGGGCGGGCTTGCGCCCGGGGTCCAGCAGGCGGCGCATGGCGGCGCCGAACCCGCGGTGCAGGCGCAGCGCATCCTCGCGGCCCCTGCGGATCAGGTGAATCTGGAAGATCACCCCCAGATAGCGCATGTCCGGCCCGACCACCGGCAACGAGGTGAAACCGTGCTGGCGGAAGAGGTCGGCCACGCGCGCGAGCGGCGTTTCCGGCCCCACGGTCACCAGATCGCGCGACATGATGTCGGCCGCGGTCGTGCCCGTGTCATGGTGCAGGGCGATGCGCCGTTCGGTCGCCGCGATCAGCCGGGCCAGATCCTCGACGCCGATGTTGGCGCTTTGCCGGAATTCGCGCAGGATCGCGGCCAGTTCTTCGCGGGTGATCGGCAGGCGATCCTCGGGCCGGGTGTCGGTGGTGCCGCGGGCGGTTCCCTCTCCCGCCACGCGAAAGGGATAGCGCCGCCCGGTCGCGGGCGCGAAAGCCGCCGCGCAGGCGACAAGGACGGCCGTGCCAAGCGCGACCGGCACCAGCGCGAAGGTGGGTCCAAGGTCCTGGACCAGCCCGGGGTTCAGTGCCGCGGTCAGCGCGACCGCGCCGCCCGGCGGGTGCAGGGCGCGACACAGGTGCATGGCCAGGATCGACAGGCCGGAGGCCAGCGCGGCCCGCACCAGCGGATCATCGACCAACGCCAGGATTGCGACCGCCACCAGCGCCGAGACGGTGTTGCCGACAATCGCCGACCACGGCTGGGCAAGCGGGCTGTTCGGCAGGGCGAAGAGCAGCACGCCGGTCGCGGCAAAGGGCGCGATCAGCGTCATCCCGGCCAGTCCGCCCGCCGCGGCCGGGGGCATCAGCAGGCCGGCGATGCCGATGCCCAGCGCAAGGCCGGCGGCCGACCGCGCGGCTTCCCTCCAGCCGGAAAAGGCCATGGCCGGGCCGGCATGCAGCAGGTGGCGGCTTGGTCGGCGATCGGCCACGTATCGGTCATCCTTGCGTTCTGGTCCGGCACCCTGCGCCACGGCACCGGCAGGCGCCTGCGCCCTGCGGCGCTTGCCCCCCGATGTCGCGCCGCGATCCAGACGGGTTTTCGCCGCGGTTTCAAGGGCCGAACGCATTGCCCGTGCGCGGCCCGCAGCCTGATCGACGCTCGGAAGGGGATGGATGGTGCTGCAAGAGAGGATTGAACTCTCGACCTCTCCCTTACCAAGGGAGTGCTCTGCCACTGAGCTACTGCAGCGCCGTGGTGGCGGGGGAGATAGACGCAAAGGCGGGGCTTCGCAACCCCCTTTCGTGCCGCACTGGACCCTTCGCGCCGGCTGCGCTAAGGATCGGCGATGGGCAGACGCGAGACGCCACCGCCGCAGGACAAGGCCGGTAGGCCGGCGCCGGAACCACCGCGCGACGTGCGGCTGAAGGCGGCGCTGAAGGCGAACATGGCGCGGCGCAAGGCACAGGCGAAGGCGCGGGCAGAAGCCGCAAAGGCAGAACCGAAGGACGGGTGAGGCAGGAATGGATTCGATCCTGGTCAGGGGAAACGGGGCGCTGAACGGGGCGATCCCGATCGCGGGCGCGAAGAACGCCTGCCTGACGCTGATGCCGGCGACGCTCTTGTCCGAGGAACCGCTGACCCTGACCAATGCGCCGCGGCTTTCGGACATCGCCACGATGACCCAGCTTCTGCAGTCGCTGGGCGCCGAGGTGGCGGGCCTGCAGGACGGGCTGGTGCTGGCGATGTCCAGCCATGACATCACGAACCACCGGGCCGATTACGACATCGTCCGCAAGATGCGCGCCTCGATCCTGGTGCTGGGGCCGATGCTGGCGCGCGAGGGGCATGCGCAGGTGTCGCTGCCCGGCGGCTGCGCCATCGGCGCGCGGCCGGTGGACCTGCATCTCAGGGCGCTTGAGGCGATGGGGGCGGAACTTGACCTGCGCGACGGCTATGTCCATGCCCGCGCGCCGGGCGGGCGGCTGAAGGGCGCGGTGGTGGAATTCCCCCTCGTCTCGGTCGGCGCCACGGAAAACGCGCTGATGGCGGCGACGCTGGCCAAGGGCACGACCGTCCTGAAGAACGCCGCACGCGAACCCGAGATCGTCGATCTGGCGCGCTGCCTGCGCAAGATGGGCGCCGAGATCGAGGGCGAGGGGACGGCGACGATCACCGTCCAGGGGGTGGACCGGCTGCATGGCGCGACGCATCCGGTGGTGACGGACCGGATCGAGCTTGGCACCTACATGCTGGTCCCGGCGATCGCCGGGGGCGAGGTGGAATGCCTGGGCGGGCGGCTGGAACTGGTCGGCGCATTCGCCGAAAAGCTGGATGCCGCGGGTGTTTCGGTCACGGAAACCGAGCGCGGGCTGAAGGTCAGCCGCAGGAACGGCCGGGTGTCGGCAGTCGACGTGGTGACCGAACCCTTCCCCGGCTTCCCGACCGACCTGCAGGCGCAGATGATGGCGCTCCTTTGCACCGCCGACGGCGTTTCGGTGCTTGAGGAACGCATCTTCGAGAACCGCTTCATGCATGCGCCGGAACTGATCCGCATGGGCGCGCGCATCGACGTGCATGGCGGCACCGCCCGCGTCACCGGGGTTGACAGGCTGCGCGGCGCGCCGGTCATGGCAACCGACCTGCGCGCCAGCGTCAGCCTGATCCTGGCCGGCCTTGCGGCCGAGGGCGAGACGATCGTCAGCCGCGTCTACCACCTTGACCGCGGCTATGAGCGGGTCGAGGAGAAGCTTTCGGCCTGCGGTGCGAAGATCGAGCGGATCAGGGGCAACTGATGGCGGATGCGCGGTTCGAGGATGGCGACGAGGGGCCGCTTCGGCTGATCGCGCAGGAGGCCGCGGATGTGCCGGTGATCTCGGCCCTGCTGCAGGATTCCGTGTTACCCGTCACCGAAATGAACTGGAACCGGAAGAAGCGCCGCTTTGCCGCGCTGGTGAACCGGTTCCGCTGGGAAGACCTGGATCAGGCCCGCGCCCAGCAGCGGCCCTATGAACGGGTGCAAAGCCTGCTGGTGGTGTCGGATGTCACGGCGGTCCAAAGCCAGGGCATCGACCGGGCCGATGGCGACACGGTGCTGTCGATCCTGGCGCTGGAATGGCTGGCGGGCAGCGACGGCACCGGCCGGATCACGCTGATCCTTGCCGGCGACGGCGCCATCGCGCTTGAGGTCGAGGCGCTGGACATCCGGCTTGAGGATGTCTCGAAACCCTATGTCGCGCCGTCGCGCCGCCAGCCGCGGCACGGCGACTGAGGCGGACCGACTGACGCGAGGCCGGTCAGCCGCGGGTCTGCGCCAGCGGGCTGCGGTAGGTCATCCGGCGGACCGAGCCGGTCTTCGACCGCATCAGCAGCGTCTCGGTGGTGATCCAGCCGGGTTCGCGGCGGATGCCGGCCAGAAGCGAGCCGTTGGTCACCCCGGTCGCGGCAAAGATCACGTCGCCCTTCACCAGATCGTCGCGGGTATAGACGCGGTCGAAATTCTGGATGCCGGCCTTCTTCGCCCGCGCCCGTTCGTCATCGTTGCGGAAGAGAAGCTTGCCGAAGAACTGCCCGCCCATGCATTTCAGCGCCGCCGCGGCCAGCACCCCCTCGGGCGCGCCGCCCGATCCCATATACATGTCGATGCCGGTCACTTCCGGTTCGGCGCAATGCATGACGCCGGCGACATCGCCGTCGGTGATCAGCCGGATCGACGCGCCGGTCGAGCGGATTTCCTTGATCATCTCTTCGTGCCGCGGGCGTTCGAGGACGCAGACGGTGATGTTCTCGGTCGAGACGCCCTTGGCGGCGGCCAGCGCCGACACCCGTTCCGAGGGCGACATCGCCATGGTCACCACGCCGGTCTTGTAGCCGGGGCCGACCGCCAGCTTTTCCATATAGACGTCCGGCGCGTGCAGCAGCGTGCCGCGCGGCGCCATGGCGATCACGGTCAGGGCGTTGGGCATGTCCTTCGCGGTCAGCGTGGTGCCTTCCAGCGGGTCGAGCGCGATGTCGACGGCGGGGCCGTTGCCGGTGCCGACCTGCTCGCCGATGTAAAGCATCGGGGCTTCGTCGCGCTCGCCCTCGCCGATCACCACGACGCCGGCGATTTCCAGAAGGTTCAGCTGGTCACGCATCGCGTTGACGGCGGCCTGGTCGGCGGCCTTTTCATCGCCGCGGCCGACAAGGCGCGCGCTGGCAAGGGCGGCGGCCTCTGACACGCGGGCAAGGCCCAGTGAAAGCAGGCGGTCCTTAAACTCGGCTTTGTCGGCCATGATCGCTTTCCCGAAATGTCTATCCGGCAAAGCCTTAGCTTCCGGCGCGCCCCCGGGCAAGCAAAGTTGCGCCGTCGGGGTGCGTCAGGGTGCCCCTGGGGCGGCAATCCCGGCCAGGCAGCTTTGCGGGCGGGGGGCGGCGTCTGGCGTGCGCAGTTCGGCCAGAAGCAGCGATGCGCCCCGCGGCGTGGCCCAGAATTCGGCCGCCGGCACAAGTGCGACGGGCGGCACATGATATTCAAGGACGCGCGGCGGATAGGAATAGGCGCCGATCCAGTCGACGGCGCAGGTGGCGGGATCATCCGGGCAATGCGCGGCGCAGAGCGACTCGACCGCGCGAAAATCGCTTTCGCCGGCCAGCGCCGCCGCCGCGGTGGCGGCTTCGGCCGCGTCGGGGGCGGCATTCCGCAGGATCATCCGCAGAAGCAGGGCGGCCGTGGCCATGCGTTCGGCGGTGCGGTCCGCCGGCAGGCCGGCCGCCTCGGCCAGCCGGTCGACCGCGAACCGAGGCGTGCCGTCCGGTCCGGGGCGGGCAAGAACCATCCAGGCCGCCATGCGATCATCCTTCAGCAGGCGCAGGAGATCGGCATCGGCGGCGGGGCCGGGGGCCCAGGTCAGCCGCGCATCCAGCGCCATGGCGATCATCCAGTCGGGAATGTCGCTGTCATAGAGCCCATGCGGCGGCGGGCCGGACGCGGCGGTGATGTTGATCCAGAGCATCAGCAGTTCCCCGGCCTTTCCCGGCTCGTCCTCGGCCAGCAGCCGCTCGATCCGCAGGGGAAGGCTGTCGGGGTCGCTGCGCGCGGCGCCGGCCCAGTCGGCAATCGCCGGGAAGGCGGCGGCCAGGGCGTCGTCCAGCCGTTCGCCGTTGATCCGCCGCAGCTTGTTCTTTTCGGCCAGCGTGCCCTGCGGCGGCATCCAGGCAAGGACGAACGGCAGCGCCAGAAGGGCGGCGGAATTTCCCGCCTCGGCCGCGGCATGCAGGGCGGCGGGGATCGCGGGGTCGTCCTCGCCGGCCAGCGCGCGGGCAAAGGGTGCCGCGAAGGCCGGGTCGTCGCGGCCCGGGGCGGGTTCGGCCTGCGCGGGCAGGGCAAGGCCGGCGGCGATCAGGCCGGACACGACCATTCGGGCGGCGGAAAGGGCGGGGCGCATGGCAGCCTCCGGTGCTGGTGCCAGGCGGATGGTGCGCCAGCCGGCCCCCGCTGCCAAGGCAAAAGGCCGCGAGGCCGCGCCCTCAGACCTCTTCGATGCGGATCGCGACCGGCGCGCCGACCAGGACGCCGGTGCCGGCAAAACGCGCCATCGCATGCGCCACGTCCGAGGGCGCCGCCTTGTGGGTGACGATCAGCACGATCGCATCGTCATCCTCGTCGCCCTTCTGGTTGATCTGGCGCATCTGGTCGATCGAGACGCCGGCATCGCCCAGGCAGGTGGCGATCCGGGCCAGCGCGCCGGGTTTGTCCAAGAGCGTCACCCGCAGGTAGTAGGGCGCCGGGGTGGCGGCCAGGGCGGGGACGGGATCGGCAAGCTGCGCCGCCGGCACGCCGAAGGTCGGGATGCGCGTGCCGCGGGCAAGGTCGATCACATCGGCCATGACGGCGCTGGCCGTGGGCCCCTGGCCGGCGCCGGGGCCGCGCAGGACGATCTGGCCGACGCTGTCGCCTTCCAGCATCACCATGTTGGTGCCGCCCATCAGCGGGCCGAAGGGGCTGTCGGTCGGCACGAGGCAGGGCGTCATCCGCTGTTCCAGCCCGCGGCCGGTCATCTGGGCAACCCCCAGAAGCTTGATCCGGTAACCCATGTCGTCGGCCAGCCGGATGTCGTCGATCGACACGCTGCCGATCCCCTCAAGCTCGACCGCGTCGAAGCTGACGCGGGTGCCGAAGGCGATGGCGGCCAGAAGCGCAAGCTTGTGGCCCGCGTCGATGCCGCCGACGTCAAGGTTCGGGTCGGCCTCAAGATAGCCAAGCTGCCGCGCCTCCTCGAAGACCGTCTCGTAGGGGAGGCCCGCCGCCTGCATCCGGGTCAGGATGTAGTTGCAGGTGCCGTTCATCACCCCCATGACGCGCTTGATCCTGTTGCCCGCAAGCCCCTCGGTCAGCGCCTTGATCACCGGGATGCCGCCGGCCACCGCGGCTTCGAAGCGCAGGGCCACGCCCTCGCGTTCGGCCGCCTCGGCAAGCGCCTGTCCGTGGTGGGCGAGAAGCGCCTTGTTGGCGGTGACGACATGCTTGCCGTGCGCGATGGCCGCTTCGGTCGCCTGCTTGGCGGGGCCGCTGTGCCCGCCCATCACCTCGACGAAGACGTCGACATCTTCGCGGGCGGCCAGTACGACGGGATCGTCCTCCCAGGCGTAGCCGGACAGGTCGGCGTCGCGGTTGCGGGTGCGGTCGCGGGCCGACACGGCGGTGATGGTGATCGGCCGGCCGGCGCGCGCCGCGATCAGCGCCGCCTCGCGCTGCACGATCTTGACCACGCCGATTCCGACGGTGCCCAGACCGGCAAGACCCAGGCGAAGCGGCAAGGCAGACATCTGCGACGGACCTTTCGGCAATTGGCTTGCACGCCTGTTAGCCGTTCGCCCGGCAAGGCGCAACGTCGCGCGCGCCGGGGGCGGTCAGCCTGCCCCGGCCGCGATGGCCGTGGCCAGCCGGGCCCGGGTCGCAGGATCATGGACCGGCCCGCGCATCAGCGCCGCGCGGGCCTGCAGCCTTGCGCTGCGCGCGACCAGGGCCGCTGCCGAAGGTTCGGCCACCGGCGTTCCGTCTGCCTGCGCCAGCAGGTCTTGCAGCGGCACCAGCGCGGGCGCCGGCCCGGCGGCCTGTGGCAGCGGGCCGGACTGCGGCGCCTGCGCACAGGCGGCAATGCCAAGGACCGCGGCACAGGCCGCGGCGCGCAGGGCAGGGGGAAGGGGCGGGATCGGCATGGCCAGACCGGCAACGGGAACGCGCCGCAGCCTAGCGCCGGATGCGGCGGTGCGAAAGGCCCGCCGCCGCCTGCGTTACAGCGTTTCGGGGCAGGGCTGTTCGATCAGGCAGACCCGGCGATAGTAGCGCGGCCGTGTCACGACGAAATTGTCGAAGGTGTGATTGGTGATCCCGACCTCGAAGCCCGGATCGTAGGAAACCTCGGTTTCCACGATCACCACGCTGTCGTGGTTCGCCATCGTCGGGATGCGGTCGGCCATGCCCGCGACCGCTGCCGCGTTTAGTGTCGACAGCTCGTAGCCCGGCGAGCGCGAGAATAGGACGATATACTCACCCTCGTCCCCGTCCCACTCGATCGAGGTGATCCGCACCCGGACCGGAGAGCCGTTGGTGAGGTATTCCATCACCGTCTCCATTCCGTTCACGAAATCCAGGTCGATCTCGCTTTGCCGCGAGATCAGGTCCGAGACTGCGAAGGATGCCTTCTGCGCCTGGTTGATGGTGCGGAACGCGTCCCAGTAGATGAACAGCGCCATGAAGGTCCAGACAAGCAGCGGCAGCAGGATCAGGAACTCGGTCATCACGAGTCCGTCCTCGCTGTCGCGGAACCGGCGGAACTGGCGGCGAAGGGGCGTCATCCTGTCTGCTCTCCTTGATGTCCTGGCCTTCTGGCTCTTGTTCTGTTTCACTCAGCGCGGTTCGTTCACGAAGACGGTCGCGGCGATCAGCTGGTAGCCGCCTTCGGAATCCGCGCGCAGTTCAAGCCCGACGCCGGTCGAGGGGAAGATCGGGTCCTGGATCGCGCAGACGCGGATCACCATGATCTGGTTCGAGGCGCCCGGCAGGAAGATCGGGTCGTTCTCGATCACCGCGCCGCGGTCGACGCAGGTCGCCGGCTGGACCGGCATGGTCCAGGTGGCGGTGTCGACGGGTTCCAGGGCGACCTTCAGGATGCTCTGGCAGTCGTTCATGATCGGGGTCGCGTCGCAGATCAGGTCGCGCAGTTCGTCCTGGTCGACGGTGCCCAGCCGGCCCAGGCGGAATTCGCGCATGACCATGTCGACGCCGCGTTCCAGCATGACGTGGCGGATCATGTAGAAGCCGGCTTCGATCGAGGCCATGAAGATCATGATGACCATGGGCGTCACGATCACGAACTCGATCGTCGCGGTCCCGTCCTCGCGCCGCCAGAGCCGGCGGAGCCTGCCGCGCAGGGCTGTGAACAGGCCGGTCGTCATTGCGTCAGCCTGAGTTGCGACAGGTTCGACGCGATCAGCTCGAAGGCCGTGCCGATATCAAGCCCGTCGACGTCGAAGAAGTAGGTCGAGCTGGGGGTCGAGGAACAGTCGCGGATCGCGTCGACGCCGCCGGTGGGGGCCTCGAAGGCGATGCCGTAGATGATGACGCCCTGGTCCTTGGTCGCCTCGCACACTTCGTCAAGCCGCGAGTTCATCTCGGTCACCTCGGTATAGCCGGCGAAGCGGCCTTCCCAGAGGTTGTAGGTCGTCGTCCTGCAGGACGAGGTGGAGCAAAGCGGGCGGGCATACATCTGCCATGCGACCCAGTCGGTGCGGGCATAGGTCCAGACCTGGTTCCAGGTCAGCCGCGTCACGCCCGAATAGGTGGAGTTCGGCACGTAGCAGGCGGAAGACGACGGAGTCGTGCCGTTCCAGGGCCGCGAGTGCCAGGCGCCAAGATGGGGCACCCAGAACGGCCGGCTGTTGCAGATGTTGGTCGAGCTGGAGCTGTTCACCTTGGAGGCGTGGAAGGCCGACATGTAGGCGCTGCTGGTGTGGCGCCAGATGTCCGACGTCTCGGACCGGTAGTCCTCGCCGAAGCGTTCCTGGGTGAAGTTCTCGCCGTCGGTCATCAGCACGATGACCTTGAGCGTTTCCCTGTCGCCGTATTCGGCGGGGCGGGTGCTGAAGTAGTTCGGAACCTGACCGGCGAGCGCCATTTCCTCGGTGATCGAGCGCGACGACGGGTCGATCAGGAAGGCGCCCCATTTCATGCCGAGGTCGATCGAGGTGGCGCCGACGGCGACAAGCCCGTCGATCTGTCCCTTCAGCGTGGTGGCGTTGTTGTTGTGCATCCGGACGAAGTTGCCGGCGACCGGCTGGCACCAGGTGTTCGAGTAGAGCCCGCGGGTGCTGTCATAGCTCGGCGACTGGATCGCGACATAGCTGGTCGACTGCGAGGTGCCCGACCAGCTGTCGCCGAAGGGCGTCTGCGGATAGGCCGTCGTGCGCGAAAGCGTGGTGTCCGCATAGGTCGAGGTCGGCAGGTCGAGGCAATAGCTGTTGGTATAGCTGTGCGCGTCCGACTTGGTGAACTTGGAATAGAGTTGGGGACCGATGTTCACCTGGCCGTTATAGGGCACGATCGCGATGGAAATCTTGTTCTCGGTATCGGAGTCGAGAACGGTGTCGATGAAGTCCTTCGCGGCGGTCTTGAGGTTGGCGATCCGCGAGGGGGTGTTGTACATCGAGCCCGAGACGTCCAGCACCAGCGAGATTTCCACGTTGGTGACCCGCTGTTCGGCCTGGCTGCGGTTCTGCGCCTCGAGATAGGGGATGTCCATCATGGACATGAAGTAGTTGCCCGACTTCACGGTCGCCCGGGCCTGGACGATCCGGTAGTTCATCCCCTCGTCCACGGTGACCGAGTCGAGTTCCTCGGCAAGGCCGGACTTGTCGAAGTAGTCGTGGACCACGGCGATCGGTTCCAGGCTCTGTTCCAAGCTGGCGGCCGCCAGGGTCGCGCGGTCCATCGTGTTCTGCACCGCGACACGCCGGGTTTCGAAGCGCATCACGTCGACCGCGACGCCGCCGACCAGCAGCATGAGGAAGAAGAAGAACAGGATATGCGGGGCCATGATGCCCTGCTCGGCGGAAATGAACTGACGGGCGCGGCGCCCGAGGGCGCGGAATCCGGTCTCAATGCCTTGGGTGATCATTCTAACCAGTCCCTCAATACCGTGACCCGTTGGCCGGGCATGCGAATCCGCGCCCAGATAGGCGGCCAGTTCGGGCGGAATTGTGGCAGCGCCCGGGCGGCGATCGTACATTCCGGGATTGCAGAAACGGTCGGTCGGGCCGAACCGGATTGTCTAGGCCGGATGAACAGGCGCGCACAACCTTGCCGTGTGTCGGTCCGTGCGGCCCGCGGCGACCCCGGAAAGCCGAATCACTTTGCCCGGGAAGTCCTAAGAAATGACCGTCAGCGCCGGCGGGTTCGGCGGTTCTGCCCGTGCCTTTCGCCGATCATGCGCCTAGAGTGGGGGCGCATCCCGCGGGATGCGCACGCGAGGGAGGAGCGCGCATGCTTGCAGTCACTGAACCCGGTTTTCGGGAATCCGTCGATCTGATGTTCAACCGCGCGGTGCGGCTGATGGACCTGAGCCCGGGGCTGGAGCAGAAGATCCGGGTCTGCAACTCGACCTATACGGTGCGGTTCGGGGTGCGGTTGCGCGGCAAGATCGAGACCTTCACCGGCTATCGCTCGGTCCATTCCGAGCATATGGAGCCGGTCAAGGGCGGCATCCGCTATGCGCTGTCGGTGCATCAGGACGAGGTGGAGGCGCTGGCCGCGCTGATGACCTACAAATGCGCGCTGGTGGAGACGCCGTTCGGCGGCTCGAAAGGGGGCTTGTGCATCGACCCCCGCGCCTGGGACGAGCATGAGCTGGAAAGCATCACCCGCCGCTTCGCCTATGAGCTGATCAAGCGCGACCTGATCAACCCCGCGCAGAACGTGCCCGCCCCCGACATGGGCACCGGCGAGCGCGAGATGGCCTGGATCGCCGACCAGTATGCGCGGATGAACACCACCGACATCAACGCCAAGGCCTGCGTCACCGGCAAGCCGCCGCACGCCGGCGGCATCCAGGGCCGGGTCGAGGCGACGGGCCGCGGCGTGCAATATGCGCTGCGCGAGTTCTTCCGCCACCCCGAGGACGTGGCGGCGGCGCGGCAGACCGGCATCCTTGCCGGCAAGCGGGTGGTGGTGCAGGGCCTGGGCAATGTCGGCTATCACGCGGCGAAGTTCCTGGCCGAGGAGGACGGCTGCAGGATCACCGGCATCATCGAACGCGACGGCGCGCTGGTCGACGAGCGCGGCCTTGCGGTCGAGGAAGTGCGGGAATGGATCGCCCGGCACGGCGGCGTGAAGGGCTTCCCCGGCGCGACCCATGTCGAGGACGGGGCGAGCGTGCTTGAGGCCGACTGCGACATCCTGATCCCGGCGGCGATGGAGGGGGTGATCAACCTTGGCAATGCCAAGCGCATCCGCGCGCCGCTGATCATCGAGGCGGCCAACGGGCCGATCACCTTCGGCGCCGACGAAATCCTGCGCAAGAAGGGCACGCTGATCATCCCCGACATGTATGCCAACGCCGGCGGCGTGACGGTCAGCTATTTCGAATGGGTGAAGAACCTGTCGCATATCCGGTTCGGCCGGATGCAGCGCCGGGCCGAGGAATCGCGCTCGCGGCTCCTGGTCGAGGAGCTGGAGCGGCTGTCGGCCGACAAGGGGCTGGGCTGGACGCTGGCGGCCGACTTCAAGCAGAAGTTCCTGCAGGGCTCGGACGAGCTGGCGCTGGTCCGCTCGGGCCTCGATGACACGATGCGCACCGCCTATCAGTCGATGCGCGAGGTCTGGCACGGCAGGAACGACGTCGAGGACCTGCGCACCGCCGCCTACATCGTCGCCATCGACCGCGTCGCCAAGACCTACAGGTCAAAGGGCCTGTAGCGGACAGACCGGGAAGGGCACCGGCCGGGCCGCTGCCCCTCGCCGCCGTCCCTCAATGCGCATGGCCATGGCCGCGATGCGCCGCATCGCCGTGCCGGCCGGCCGCACCGTCGCAGCACGACAGGCCGTCGCCGGTCAGGACGGACGCCCCGGCGGTGCCGGCCGCGGCCTGCCGCATCTCGACCAGCGCGCGGGTCAGGATCTGCCAGGCCGACGACAGGAACAGCCCCGACATCGCGGCGGCCACCGCCAGGTCGGGCCAGGGTGTCGCGGTGATGCCGACCAGAAGGGCGGCCAGCATCACCGCCACATTGCCCACCGCATCGTTGCGCGAGCAAAGCCAGACCGAGCGCACGTTGGCATCCCCGTCGCGATAGCGCATCAGGATCAGCACGCTGGTCACGTTGGCCGCCAGCGCCATCGCGCCGACGACGCCCATCACCTCGGCCCGGGGCAGGCCGGGCCCGAACAGCAGCCAGACGGTCGAGCCGAAGACCCACAGGCCCATGGCCAGCAGCGACAGGCCCTTGAGCAGCGCGACCCGCGCCCGCAGGACCAGCGGCCTGCCGATCACCCAGAGGCTCAGCCCGTAGGTGGCCGCATCGGCAAGGAAGTCCAGCGCATCGGCCCGCAGGGCCTGCGATCCCGCCAGCGCGCCAGCGGTGATTTCCACCGCGAACATGCCCGCATTCAGCGCGATCACCGCCCAGAGCGCCCGCCGATACCCCGGCGAGGTGCCGTCGAAACTGACGTGATGCCCACAACTGGCCGACATTCTTCGTCTCCGTGCTTGATCCGACGAATCGGCGATAGCATCTACAGTGACTGTAGAGGCAAGGGGAAAGGTCGGGCGCCATGCGCGAAGTGACCATTGGCGAGGCGGCGCGGGAAAGCGGCGTCAAGGTGACGACGATCCGCTTCTACGAGGAGCGGGGCCTTCTGCCCGCGCCCGGGCGGAGCGACGGCGGCCAGAGGCTTTACGGCGCTTCGCAGATCGCCCGGCTGCGCTTCATCCGCCATGCGCGCGAACTGGGGTTCGACATGGTCGCACTGGCCGACCTGCTGGAACTTGCGGGCCATCCGGATGCCCCCTGCGCCATGGCGGACAAGCTGGCCGAGGCCCGGCTGGAAGATGTGCGCCGCAAGATACGGGCCCTGCAGGCGCTGGAGGGTGAGCTTGCGCGCATGCTGTCCGCCTGCCGGCAAGGCACGGCCGACCGCTGCGCCGTGCTGGAAAGCCTGGCCGACCATGCCCATTGCGCGGGCCCGCACGACCCGGCGGCGCGGAAGGACTGACCGTCGCAGGTGCCGTGCCCGACATGCCGCGTCGCTGGCGGGACAGGCATTCGCGCCATCCTCTTGAATAACTCGTCCTGACCCGGTTTGATGCCCGGGTCAGGGAAGGGCTGGACGATGCGATACTCGGGCTTCAGGGTCTTTGCCGAGGGGCTTCTGGGCAACACCGGCTGGAAGCCGGCCTGGCGCGATCCGGACCCCAGGGCGGAATATGACGCGATCATCATCGGCGGCGGCGGGCACGGGCTTTCCACCGCCTATTATCTGGCCAGGAACCACGGGCTGACCAACATTGCCGTGCTGGAAAAGGGCTATCTTGGCGGCGGCAACGTCGGGCGCAACACGACGATCGTGCGCGCGAACTACTTCCTCCCCGGCAACAGCGAATTCTACAGCCACAGCCTGAAGCTCTGGGAAGGGCTGGAGGCCAAGCTGAACTACAACGTGATGCATTCGCAGCGCGGGCTGATCAACCTCTTCCACTCCGACGGGCAGCGCGACGCCTTCGCCCGGCGCGGCAACATGATGCTGAGCCAGGGCGACGACGCCATCCTTCTGGACCGCGAGGGCGTGCGCGAACACCTGCCGTTCCTTGACTTCGAACAGGTGCGGTTCCCGATCTACGGCGGCCTCCTGCACCCGCGCGGCGGCACCGCGCGGCATGACGCGGTGGCCTGGGGCTATGCGCGGGGGGCGGATAGGCGGGGCGTGGACCTGATCCAGAACTGCGAGGTGACGGGGATCGACATCGAGAACGGCAAGGTCACCGGCGTCCAGACCACCCGCGGCGCGATCCGGGCCAGGAAGGTGGGGATCGTGGTCGCCGGCCGGTCGGGCCAAGTGGCCGCCATGGCCGGGATGCGGCTGCCGATCGAAAGCCACGTCCTGCAGGCCTTCGTGACCGAGGGGCTGAAGCCAGTGATCCACCATGTCATCAGCTTTGGCATGGGGCATTTCTACATCAGCCAGTCGGACAAGGGCGGGCTGGTCTTCGGCGGCGACCTCGACTTCTACGCAAGCTACGCCGCGCGGGGGAACCTGCCGATGGTGGAACATGTGATGGAAGCGGGGATGACGCTGATGCCGATGATCGGCCGCGCCCGCGTGCTGCGCAGTTGGGGTGGCATCATGGACATGTCGCCGGACGGATCGCCCATCATCGACAAGACCCATGTCGAGGGGCTTTTCATCGACTGCGGCTGGAACTACGGCGGGTTCAAGGCGGTGCCGGCGTCCGGCTGGTGCATGGCGCATCTGATGGCGACGGGTGAAAGCCACGAGGTCGCCCGCCGCTTCCGGCTTGACCGTTTCGCGACCGGCCATCTTCTGGACGAAGAAGGCACCGGCAGCCAGCACAACCTGCACTAAGGAGGGGTCTGTGCGGTCAGCCTTCCTTTCGGCCATCTGCGCGGTATCGCTTGCGCCACAGGCGCAGGCCGAAGTCTGCGCTGGCCTTGGGGCGGTCGTGGAATTCGGCAGCGGGGTGCAATTCGATGTTTGTCAGGTTGTCGATGCCGTTCGACGGGACCTCGGGCTGGTGACCTGGCCGGCGTCGAATGTCGCGCTGGAGATCGGCGGAGACGGAAATAGCCCGTTCGTCCGATACTGGATCGGCATAGGCCCCCTGAAACCGGACGCCGCGGCTGTTTCCAGTTCGGAACGCGCGGCCATCACGACCGCACTGGAAAAGCTTGTCTGCCTGTCGTCCGATCTCGGCGGTTTTGTCCGGGCCGGAGGGCGCGTGAGCATGGATATGGAACTGCTGTCCGCATCCGCCGACCCGATGACGATGCATGAACGCACCCCCCTGGCGGCCGTGACGGTCGCAAATTGCGAGGCCCTCTGATGCGCCTGAAATGCCCTTTCTGCGGCGACCGTGACCGGCGGGAGTTCTATTACTACGGCTCGGACGACTATCTGGATCGGCCTTCGGCGGATGCACCTGCGCAAGCCTGGGACGACTATCTGCATCTGCGCGACAACCCGGCCGGAATGACGCGCGACCTCTGGTATCACGAACAGGGCTGCGCCCAGTGGCTGATCGTCAGCCGCAACACCGTCACCCATGCGATTTCCGCGGTGGAACTGGTCGCGGGGAGGAAGCTGAAATGAGGATCGACGGCAAGGGTCTGGTCGACCGGACAAAGCCCGTCCGCTTCAGCTTCGACGGCCGGGCCTATGACGGGTTCAAGGGCGACACGCTGGCCTCGGCGCTGCTGGCCAACGGGGTGCGGCTGGTCGGGCGCAGTTTCAAGTATCACCGCCCGCGCGGCATCCTGACCGCCGGGTCCGAGGAACCGAACGCGCTGGTCGAGGTGATCGGCCCGAAGAACCAGACCCCGAACGTCCGCGCCACCGTGCAGGAGGTGTTCGACGGGCTTGAGGCGCGCAGCCAGAACCGGATGGGCAGCCTGCGCTTTGACCTGCTGGCGGTGAACGATCTTGTCTCGCCCTTCCTCAGCGCCGGCTTCTACTACAAGACGTTCATGTGGCCGCGCGCCTTCTGGGAACGCATCTACGAACCCGCCATCCGCCGCGCCGCCGGCCTTGGCAGCCTGTCGGGCCGGCATGACGAAGGGGTTTACGAAAAGGCCTTCGCCTTCTGCGACGTGCTGGTGATCGGGGCCGGGCCGGCCGGGCTGATGGCGGCGCTGACCGCGGGCCGCGCCGGGGCCGACGTGATCCTGGCCGAGGAAACGCCGCACCCGGGCGGGCGGCTGCTGTCGGACGGCGGCACGATCGGCGGCCAGCCGGCGGCCGACTGGGCCGCGGCCGCAGCCGCCGAACTGGCCGCCCTGCCGAACGTCCGGGTGATGACCCGGACGACCGTGACCGGCGCCTATGACGATGGCACCTATGGCGCGCTGGAGCGTGTGGGCCTGCACAGGCAGGCGCGGCCGAACCTGCCGCGCGAATGCTTCTGGCGGATCGTCGCCGGGCAGGCGGTCCTTGCCGCCGGCGCGCTGGAACGGCCTGTCGCCTTCCCGCTGAACGACCGGCCCGGCATCATGATGGCCTCGGCGGTGCGGACCTACCTCAACCGCTACGGCGTCAGCCCCGGCCGGCGGGTCACGCTGTTTGCCAATACCGACGCCGCGCGCGGCGTGGCGCGCGACCTGATGGCGGCGGGCGTGCAGGTGGCGGCGATCATCGACCCGCGCGAGGATGCCTCCACCGCCGAGGATTGCGTCGTCCATCGCGGCGGCGTGGTCACTTCGACCAGGGGTCGGCACGGGCTGCGCGAGATCACGGTGCGCAAGGGCGCTGAGGAAATCCGCATCGAGACCGACTGCCTGGCCATGTCGGGCGGCTGGAACCCGACGCTGCACCTGACCTGCCACATGAACGGCCGCCCGCGGTGGAGCGACGAGCTGGCCGCCTTTGTTCCGGTTGCGGGCGCGGTGCCCGGCCTGGTTGCGGTTGGCGCGGCCAACGGCACGATGTCCACCCATGGCGCGCTGTCCACCGGCCACGCCGCGGCGGCGGCTGCGCTGTCGGCGCTGGGCCGCAAGGTGCCCGACATTGCCCTGCCCGAAGCCGAGGATGCGCCCTATGCGGTGCGCGCGCTCTGGTCCGTGCCGGGCGACGGGCGGGCCTGGCTGGACTTTGCCAACGACGTGACGACGAAGGATGTCAGGCTCGCCGCGCAGGAGAACTATGCCAGCGTCGAGCATATGAAGCGCTACACGACGCAGGGCATGGCGCCCGACCAGGGCAAGAATTCCAACGTCGCCGCGCTGGCGATCCTGGCCGATGCCACGGGCCGCGGCATCCCCGAGACGGGGACCACCACCTATCGCCCGCCCTATGTGCCGGTCTCCATCGCCGCCATGGGGGCGGGGGCGCGGGGCGCCGGATTTGCGCCGCAACGCTTCCTGACCTCGGACCAGGCCAGCCGCGACCGGGGCGCGCCGATGATCGAGGCCGGGCTCTGGTATCGGCCCAGCTATTTCCCGAAGCCGGGCGAGGCGGACTGGCGCGCGGCCTGCAACCGCGAGGTCGCCATGGTGCGCGAGGCGGTCGGCGTGGCCGATGTCTCGACGCTGGGCAAGATCGACATCCAGGGCAGGGATGCGGGCCGTTTCCTTGACTTCGTCTATACCAACACCTTCAGCACGCTGCCGGTGGGCCGGGTCCGCTACGGGCTGATGCTGCGGGAAGACGGGCTGGTGCTGGACGACGGCACGACGGCGCGGCTGGGGGAAAACCGTTTCCTGATGACGACGACGACGGCCGCCGCCGGTCTGGTGATGCGGCACCTCGACTTCGTGCATCAGGCGTTCTGCGCCGGCTGGGATCTGCGGTTCATCAGCGTGACCGAAAGCTGGGCGCAATTCGCCGTGGCCGGGCCGAAGGCGCGCGCGCTCTTGAACTCGTTCCTTGACCAGCCGATTGCCGATTTCCCGTTCATGTCGGTCGGCGAAGTCCGCGTCGGCGGCGTTGCGGCGCGGCTTTTCCGCATCTCGTTCTCGGGCGAGGAAGGCTATGAGATCGCGGTGCCGACGCGCTATGGCGAAGCCTTGTTCCGCGATCTTGTGGCGCGGGCCGAGACGATGGGCGGCGGTCCCTACGGGATGGAGGCGCTGAACGTCCTCAGGATCGAGAAGGGCTTCATCACCCACGCCGAGATTCACGGCCGCACCACCGCCTTCGACATCGGCATGGAGCGGATGGTCAGCGCGAAGAAGGATTGCATCGGCAAGGGCGCGGCGCAGCGGCCGGGCCTGCTGGGGCCCGAACGGGAACAGCTTGTCGGCCTGATGGCGGATACGCCGATCAGCGCCGGCGCGCATCTCTACCGCCCGGGCGAACCGGCGGAGCGGGTGAACGACCAGGGCTATGTCACCTCGGTCTGCTGGTCGCCGACGCTGAATTCCTGGCTGGCGCTGGCCTTCCTGCGTGACGGTCGCGCGCGGCATGGCGAACGGGTCCGGCTGGTGGACGGGCTGCGCGGGATTGATGCGCTTTGCACCGTGGCGGACCCGGTGTTCCTTGACCCTGACGGAGGGCGGATGCGTGCCTGAACTGATCGCAAAGGGGCCGTTCGAGGGCCAGTCCGCCGAGACGCGGGCGGACGTGACGCTTGCACCCATCGCGCCCTGCGAAATCTGGTCGCTGGCGCTGTTTCCCGGCGCGGCGAAGCCGGCGGAAAGGGCGCTGAAAGAGCTTGGCCTTGCCTTCCCGGCCCCGAACGGGCTGACCGAGGGCAAGGCGGGGGCGCGGCTGGCCTGGACCGGCCGCGACCAGGCCTTCCTCTTCGGTGCCGCGCCGCCCGCCGGTCTTGACGGCCATGCCGCGCTGACCGACCAGTCGGACGGCTGGGCCGGCCTGCGCCTGTCGGGCAAGGGCGCCGCCGAGGTTCTGGCGCGGCTGGTGCCGGTCGACCTGCGCGATGCCGCCTTTCCCCCGGGCCGGGCGATCCGGGCGCCGGTGAACCACATGAGCGCGCTGATCCTGCGGACGATCGAGGGAATCGAGGTCTGGGTCTTCCGGTCCATGGCGCGGACCGCCTGGCACGAACTGTCCGAGGCGATGCAGCGGCGCGAGGCGCGGCTGGCACAGAAGGTGTGACAGCACGAATTTTCTACCGGATGTGGTGGCGGGGAAAGAAACAGGCGGCAGATTCCGGCCGGCAGTTACAAATGTCACTGGCGCGTTACCGGCAGGATGTTTACACAGTTCCTGAAGCGGACTTTCAGGATTGCTGAAATCATGGCCCCAGACGGACAGATCCTTGCGCCCAATGTCTATGACGCCGAGTCGATCCCCGAGGCTGCGCGCGCCGAGGTCGACCGGCTGCTGAGTTCGGGCGATCTTTTCCGCTACACCGCGCCGCAGGACGCGCCCGTCGCGCTGCTGGAGCAGGAATTCGCGGCGCTTCTGGGCGCGCGCTATGCGCTGGCGGTTTCGTCCTGTTCGGCGGCGCTGTTCCTGTCGCTCAAGGCGCTGGGCCTGCCGCGCGGGGCGCGGGTGCTGATCCCGGCCTTCACCTTCGCCGCCGTCCCCTCGTCCATCGTCCATGCCGACTGCGTGCCGGTGCTGGTCGAGGTCGGCGACAACTATCGCGTCGACATGGCGGATTTCGCGGCCAGGCTGCCGGGCGCCGATGCGGTGATGATCAGCCACATGCGCGGCCATACCTCGGACATGGACCGGATCATGGAACTGGCCGATGCGGCCGGCATCCCGGTGATCGAGGATGCGGCCCACAGCCTTGGCACCGAATGGCACGGCCGCAAGATCGGCACGATCGGCAAGGTCGGCTGTTTCAGCTTCCAGTCCTACAAGCTGGTCAACGCGGGCGAGGGCGGCATCCTGATCACCGACGACCCCGAGGTCGCGGCGCGGGCGATCATCATGTCGGGCGCCTATGAGGAGAACTGGAAGAAGCATCCGGGTCTCGCCAACAGCTGTGCGCACTGGCAGAACAAGCTGCCGCTTTACAATCTGCGCATGCAGAACCTGTCGGCGGCGGTGATCCGGCCGCAATTGCCACTGGTGGCCGAACGGGTGTCGAAGGGCCGCCAGAACCACGACCATGTGGCGGCGCAGCTGAACGCCTCGCCTTGGCTGAAGGTGCCCGAGGCGCTGCCGCCCGAGGAACGCGCGCCGGACTCGATCCAGTTCAACCTTGCCGGCGACTGGACCGATGATCAGGCCCGCGCCTTCCAGCGGGCGGCCAAGGCGCGCGGCGTTTCGGTTCAGGTGTTCGGCCTCTCCGAAGGCAATGCGCGGGCCTTCTGGAACTGGCAGTTCCTGGGCGACCTGCCCGACATGCCGCAGACCCGCGCCATGCTGATGCGCGCCTGCGACGTGCGGCTGCCGACGCGGCTGACCCGGGCCGAGCTTGACTTCATCGCCGAGGCGCTGGTGTCGGCGGCGACCGAGGTCAAGGCCTGACCCGGCCCGCCTGAGGCCTAAAGCACGGCCAGCGCCCCGCCGATCCAGGGCCAGGCCGCCTGCAGCGGATGCACCACCTCATCCTCGACCCGCCGGCGCAGGCGGGCGGCGATCTGTGCGGGAATGCCCTGCAGCACGCCCGACCGGGCCGACAGCGAAAGGCTGCGGCCGAAGGGTTCGAACGGCAGGGGGGTCACGTCGACCGCGGCGCGGAAGCGGCGGGCCTTGTGCAGCGCGAGCGGCGTCAGGATCGCCCAGCCCGCGCCGGCCGCCACCATCGCCAGGATCGCGTGATAGCTGTCCAGTTCGAACCGCGATGCCGGGCGGATGCCCAGCCGCGCCAGATGCGCCGCGATCTGCCGGCCCATCAGGTGCCGCGCGGTATAGTGGATCAGCGGCAGGTCGGCGGGCGTGCGGCCGGGCGGCACGACGGCCACGAAGGGTTCGCGCAGGATCGGGTGAACCTCGCGCCAGCCCGCATCCATCAACGGATCGTCGGCCATGTCGGCGGTGACGACCACATCCAGCGCCCGGCTTTCCAGCTGGTCGATCAGCCGGTGCGAGGGGCCGGTTTCCAGCAGGAAGCGGCAGCCGCGCAGGTCGGTCGCCAGGTCCGACAGCAGGTTCGGCGTCACGTCGGCCTCGAAATCCTCGATCATGCCCAGGCGCAGCGTGGTGAGGCCGGCCAGATCGGCGCGCGCCAGTTCCGCCCGCGCCTCTTGCGCGGCGTTCAGCATCACCTGCGCGTGGCGGCGGAACATCGTGCCTGCAGGCGTGATCTGGATCGGGCGCGACGAGCGGTCGAGAAGTGCGGCACCAAGCGCCGCCTCAAGCCCCGACAGTTGCTGGCTTACCGCCGAGGGGCTGACGCCCAGGCGCCGTGCGGCCGCAGAAATCGCACCCTCTTCGGCCGCGGCTAGAAAGACCTCGATGCCCCAGAGGGTGACGCGGCCTTCCGCCTCGGCCATGGGTCAAAGCTTCGCAAGCTTGGCCTGAAGTTCGGCGAGCTGTTTCTTGATCTCGGCGATGTCGTCGGGCGAGGACGGTTCGTCGCTGCGCGCCGGCCCGGTGGCGCCCCAGCCCGGCACGCCGCCCATCATCGACTTGAGGAACGCCTCCTGCTGCTTCCTCATCGCCTCGAACCCCGGAAGCGAGGCCATCGGGTTCGGGAAGGTCGAGAAGTTCTCCATCATCTTGGCCTGGCTGTTGCGCAGCATTTCAAAGCTGTTGGCTAGGAACTGCGGCATGATCGCCTGCATGCCGGTGGCATAGCTGCGGACAAGATCGGTCAGCACGTCGACGGGAAGGACATTCTCGCCCTTCGATTCATGTTCGGCCACGATCTGCAGCAGATATTGCCGGGTCAGGTCGTCGCCGGTCTTGAGATCGACGATCTGCACCTCGCGGCCCTTGCGGATGAAGCCGGCGATGTCTTCCAGCGTCACATAGTCCGACGTTTCGGTGTTGTAGAGGCGGCGGCTGGCGTAACGCTTGATCAGAAGCGGCTTGTCGGTATCGGCCATGCTGCGTCCCCTCCCCGGTTTCTGCACATGCAGAGAAGTGTAGGGGGTGAGCGGCCGCAAAAGCAAGGGCGGGCTGCAAGAGCCCGCCCTTCACGGTTTCCGTTGTGCTTGGCGGCCTTACTTGGCGGCCGAGGCAACCTTCTTCGCGGCGGTCGTGACTTCGGCGGTCGCCTTCTGCACGGCAGCGGTGGCTTCGGCCGACATGTCCTTGCCGGCGGCCAGCATCAGCTCGACGGTTTCCATCTGGACCTTCTTGGCGACTTCAGCGAAGGCAGCCAGGTTCTCGGCAGCCATTTCGGCCGCGGCCGAGGCGAAGTCCGAGACGGACTTGGTGTAGTCGGCCGGGTCAGCCTTGGCCTTCGAGACGTCGCCCAGCTTGGCGATCGCGTCCTTGGCCCACTTGGCCGAGATCTCGGTCGATTTTTCGGCGGCTTCCAGCGCCACCTTGGCGAATTTCTCGCCGAAGGCCGCTTGGGTCTTGAACGCGCTCTGGAAGGCGGCGGTGTCGACCGGGAACGAAGCCATCATGTCTTGCATCACTTTGGTGAAGTCGGGGGTCTTGGTCATTTCGGTATCTCCTGGGGGAAGGTCGTCTGTTTCCTGAGCATCCATATACATGCTGCGGCGCAGCATTTCAAGGGTCATTCTGCATTGCAGCATGAATGCCGGCAGGAAACCGCACTGACGGCGGCGACGCCACGCCGGGGGCGGGGCCGGGTCATCCCGGCCGGTGCAAGTGCTTGACCCGGGCCGAACTCCTGCCCGCCCGCAGGCGGTGCCGGCACCGGAACCGGCATGGCGGCGCAGGCGGCGGCATCCGGCGCCTGCCGGAAGCCGGCCCGCGCGGCGGCTGCGCGGGCCTTCGCGTCGAATCAGGCGGCGCGGGTTTTCGGCACCGCCACCACATAGGTGCCGGGCGCCGGCGCAAGGACCGGCGTTCCGTTCGCGCCCGGCACGCGGGCGGGGATCCGCGGGCCGGACATCCCGGCCAGCCATTCGCCCCAGCGCGGCCACCAGCTGCCCTGATGGAAGGTCGCGCCGGCCAGCCAGTCCTCGGGCGATCCGGCGACCGGGCCGGGATTGGTGTAGTGGCCGTATTTCCCCTTGGCGGGCGGGTTGATGATTCCGGCGATATGGCCCGACTGCGACAGGATGAAGGTCTTGTCAGGCGATCCCATCTGCCGGACGCCGTTGAAGCTGCCTTTCCAGTGGGCGATGTGGTCGGTCTCGCAGGCGATGGCGCAGAGCGGCACCTGAACCTCGCGCAGCGAGACCGGGCTGCCGAAGACCTTGAATTCGCCCTTCGCCAGACCGTCCTGCTGGCAGAGGCCACGCAGGTATTCGACCGCCATCCGCGCCGGCAGGTTCGTCGAGTCGCCGTTCCAGTAAAGCAGGTCGAAGGCGGGCGGCGCTTCGCCCATCATGTAGCTGCGGATCGCCGGCGAATAGATCAGGTCGTTCGAGCGCAGGAAGCTGAAGGTCCGCGACATGAACAGCCGCGACAGGATGCCGTCCTGCGCGGTCTGCCGTTCGATCCCGTCGACGAAATCGTCGCCCAGGAACACGCCCACCTCGCCCGGGTCCGAGAAATCGGTCAGCGTGGTGAAGAAGGTCGCCGCCTTGACCGACGGGTCGCCCGCCTTCTGCAGATGCGCCAGCGTCAGGGCCAGCGTGGTTCCGGCAATGCAGTAGCCGACGGCGTTGATCTGCTTTTCGCCGGTGATGCGGCGCGTCTCGGCCATGGCGCGGATGAACCCGTCGCGGATGTAGTCGTCCATGCCGATGCCGGCGTGGGACGCATCCGGGTTGACCCAGCTGACGACGAAAAGCGTGAACCCCTGTTCGACGATCCAGCGGATCAGCGAATTCTGCGGCTTGAGGTCCATGATGTAGAACTTGTTGATCCAGGGCGGAAAGATCAGCAGCGGCACCTGATGCACCGTTTCGGTCGCCGGCGCATACTGGATCAGCTCGAACAGGTGGTTGCGGTAGACCACGCTGCCCGGCGTGGTGGCGAGGTTGCCGCCGACGCGGAAGGCCTCCTTGTCGGCCAGCGACACCAGAAGCTCGCCGTTGTTCGCCTCGATGTCGCGGACAAGGTTCTCAAGCCCCTGCACAAGGCTTTCGCCGTCGGTTTCCACCGCCCGTTCCAGCGCATCCGGGTTGGTGCCGAGGAAGTTGGTCGGGCTGAACATGTCGATCAGCTGGCGGGTGAAGTATTCGACGCGGCGCCGGTCCTCGGGTGACAGGGTTTCAAGGCCGGCCGCAGCCGTGGTCATCGCTTCGGAGTTGAACTGGTATTGCTGCTTGAGGAAGTTGAAGAACGGATGCGTTTCCCAAAGGGGGTTGGAGAAACGGCGGTCCTTCTGGCCATGGTCGGACGGGGCCTTGAATTCGCCCTTCGCCAGCGTCTGCTGCGCCTCGACATAGTGTTTCAGCGTCTTGCCCCAGTAGGAAATCTGGTTCTCCAGCACGCGGGCGGGGTTCTGCATCAGTTCGGCCATATAGGCGGCGGCGGCCTTGGCATAGAGGTCGGCCGAAGGCCCGTGCAGGGAAGGATCATGCATCCGGCGATGGCTCAGGGCCTGGGCAAAGCGCTTGGCCAGACCGTCCAACCGCGCCAGATTTGCATCGAGCCGCGCGCGTCGTTCGGCCGCATCGTCCGATTCTGTTGTCATACCAACGATTCCCCCCTATCTTCGCTGCCGTGCAGCATAACGTCGCCAGACTCTCGGGGGGACATGCGACGGTTCAGCCGGGGCCCCTCCCGGGTCAGGAGACGTGATGAAGTATATGGCGACCTACGATCTGATGGAAAGCGTCCGCAACACGAATGAGTGGCTGGGCGCTTCCGCAAGGGCCTTTGCTTCCTATCCGCTTTTCGGCCTGTCGCTCAACCCGATGCTGCCGCTTCTTGCCGCCTGGGGCGAGGTGACGGAACGGTCGTTCGCGCGCATGGTGGCCAAGCCCGACTGGGGCATCCGGTCGATCGTCGGCCCCGACGGGCAGGATCACCTTGTCGACCTCCGGACCGTGGTCGAGAAGCCCTTCGGCACGCTCCTGCAGTTCTTCGTCCGCCGCCGGCCGCCGATGGCCCGCAAGATCCTCGTCGTCGCGCCGATGTCGGGCCATTATGCCACGCTCCTGCGCTCGACCGTGGCGTCGCTGCTGCCCGATGCCGATGTCTTCGTGACCGACTGGCACAATGCCCGCGACATTCCGGTCAGCGCCGGCAAGTTCGATATCGAGGACTATACGCTTTATGTCGTCGATTTCCTGCGCGAGCTTGGCCCCGACACCCATGTGATCGCCGTCTGCCAGCCGGTGCCGCTGGTCCTGGCGGCCACTGCCTATCTGGCGCAGGAAGACCCCGACGCCCAGCCCCGCAGCCTGACGCTGATGGGCGGCCCGGTCGACCCCGACGCCGCCGCAACCGAGGTGACGGATTTCGGCCGCCGGGTCACCATGGGCCAGCTGGAACAATGGTCGATCCAGCGGGTCGGCTACAAGTACAAGGGGGCCGGGCGGCTGGTCTATCCGGGGCTTGCCCAGCTGGCCGGCTTCATCTCGATGAATGCCGAACGCCATTCCAGGGCCTTCGCCGACCAGATTTTCAAGGTGGCGATGGGCGAGGCGGCGGATCATGACGCCCACAACCGGTTCTATGACGAATACCTGGCCGTCATGGACATGACCGCGGAATTCTACCTGTCGACGGTCGAGCGCATCTTCAAGAACCGCGAGATCGCCGAGAACAAGTTCAGCGTCGCCGGCAAGCGCGTCGACATCGGCGCGATCACCAGCGTTGCGGTCAAGGTCGTCGAAGGCGAGAATGACGACATCTCGGCCCCCGGCCAGTGTCTTGCCGCGCTGAACCTGCTGACCGGCCTGCCGGCCGAGAAGAAGGCCCAGCATCTTGAACCCGGCGCCGGCCACTACGGCATCTTTGCGGGCAAGAGCTGGCGGCTGAACATCCGGCCGCTGGTCCTGAACTTCATCGACGCGAATTCGCGCGCGCCGAAGCCGGTCAAGCGGTCGCCGATCAAGCTGGCGGCGTCGAACTGACCACGGTCAGCGCAGGACCAGGGGACCGGCCAGGAAATCGCGCAGCGCGGCGGTAACCGCCTCGGGCTGTTCCAGCTGCGGCATGTGGCCGGCATCCGCGATCACCACCAGCCGTCCCTGCGGCATCATGCCGGCCAGAAACTCCTGCCGGCGCACCGGCACGATCGGATCGGATGCCCCGGCCAGGACCAGCGCCGGCACGCGGAAGCGGCGCAGCGTCTTCTGCTGGTCGGGCCGGCGCTGCAGCGCGCGGGTCTGGCGGACGTAGCTCGCCAGTCCCAGCCGCAGGCCCATGTCCTGCACCAGCGACAGGATTTCGTCGCGCCAGTCGGTTTCGGCCAGCGCATCCGCCGGCATCTCGCGCCCCAGCGCATCGGCCAGCCGCCCGGCGCGGGCCGCGACCAGCCGCGCCTCGCGCGCCGCGGCGATGGCGGGCGGTTCGGACAGCGGATCGGTCGACACCAGCGCGATCCGGCCGACGCGTTCGGGCATCCGCCGCATCAGATCAATCGCCAGATCGCCGCCAAGCCCGTGGCCCAGCAGCGCGAAATGCTGCGGCAGGGCCGGCAGGGCGGCCAGGCTCATCTGTTCGATCGTCTCGGCCGCGTTCGGCAGGATCACGGTGATCGCCCGGTCGGCGCCAAGATCGGCGATCTGCGGCAGGAAGCCGCGTGCATCGGCCATGAAGCCCGGGATGACGACCAGCGGTTCCGTCATAGCCCGCGCGCCCAGTCCAGGATCAGCGCCGTCACCTCCTCGGTCTGCCCGGGCGACAGGATGTCGCCGGCGATCACATGCGACCAGGGATCGTCGCCCGCGGTCATGTGGCGTTCCTCGACCCGGACCGGCCCGCCCCAGTTCGATGCGACGGGGCCGATGGCGGCGGGGTCGATCACCTGGTCCTCGGGCGAATAGAAGATCAGCAGTGGCAGGGTGACGGCCGTGAAGTCGGCCCGCCGCGCCTCGCGCAGCAGGGCGGCCATGGGGAAGGCCGCGGCCGAGGGATAGGAGGTTGTCCAGTAGGCCGCGTGGTCGGCGTTGACCGGCTGGAATGAAATCGTGTCACCGGCCAAGAGCGGCGCCCACCAGCGCGCATAGGGCAGGTCCAGAAGGATTGCCGCGCGGTTCTTCACCCGGAAATTCGGCGAGACCATCACGATGCCGGCCATGCCCTCGGCAAGGGCGGGGTCGGTTGCGGCAAGGGCGGCCAGCGTCGCCCCGGTCGAGGTGGCGATCACCAGCACCCGGTCGCCCAGACGGCGGCCGACGGCCATCGCCTCGGCCATGTCCTCGATCCAGTCGCCGGCCACGGGTTCGGCCATCGCCGCCCCGTCGCGCCCGTGCCCCGCCAGCCGGGTGAAGAACAGGTTCGCGCCAAGCGCCTTGGCCACCTCGTCCGGGACGGGGCGGATTTCCCCGGAACTGGCGGAAAAGCCGTGGATGTAGATCACCGAGAGCGCGGTTTTCTGCCCCGTCGCGCCCGCCCAGATGATGCGCTTCGCCTGGCCCGGGCGGATGTCGGCAAACCGCGCCTCGCCCGCGGCAAGCCAGCCATCCAGATCGGCGGGGATCGCCGCCGCATCGAAGGCGAGTGTGCGATCCACCGGCTCGACCGGCGCGGTCCACCAGACCAGCCCGCCGGCAAGCGCCAGCCCGACCATGGCGGCTGCCAGCCGGCGCATGTCTCAGCCCCGTTCCAGAACGTCGGCGACCGTGGCCGCGATCAGGGCCAGGTTGTCGGGGTTGGAAAAGCGATGGTCCGCGTCCTTGACCAGCACCAGCCGCACATCGGGGCCGGTGACATGGTTCAGCAGGTTCACCGCCACATGCGGGCGCACGTCCATGTCGGCCGTTCCCTGCAGGAACCGCGCCGGGAAGGGCAGGTCCAGGGCCGCGGTCAGCACCAGATTGCGCGCGCCATCCTCGAACAGGCGGCGGGTGAAGACATAGGGCTGGTCGGCATAGGCCGAGGGCAGTTCCGTCCGCCCGTTCGTCAGCACCTCGCGGCGCTGGCGCGGGCCAAGTTCGGCGTTCCAGGTGATCACGGTGAAATCCGGCGCCGCGGCGATGCCGACCAGACCGGCGATCCGCCCCGGCATCCGGCGCGCCAGAAGCAGTGCGATCCAGCCGCCCATCGACGAGCCGACTAGGATCTGCGGCCCCTCGGTCAGCGCGGCGATCGCCGCCTCTGCATCCTCGGCCCAGTCGCCGATGGCGCCGTCCTCGAACACGCCGGACGACTGGCCGTGGCCGGAATAGTCGAACCGCAGGAAGGCACGCCCCTCCGCCCGCGCCCGGTCCTCCAGGAACAGGGCCTTCGTCCCCTCCATGTCCGACCGGAAGCCGCCCAGGAACACGATCCCGGGCCCCTTGCCCGGGCTGCGGTTGTAGGCCAGACGGCGGCCCTGCGGCGTGGTCAGGTAGTCGGGCATCCTGTGGCTCCTTCCGGCGTGACCCTAGCCCGCGTCGATCGACTGCGCCAGAACCCGGCCGATCTGGTTCAGCGTCATTCCGCTTTCCGCCTTCCAGGTGTTGAAGGCCGCCTGCGCCGCCTTCAGCGCCCTGGCCGAGGTGGCGGGGCCCGAGATCACCCCTTCGGCCTGCAGCCGCGCCACCACGTCGCGCGACAGGATGAAGCTTTCCTTGCCCATGAAGCGCAGCATGTATTGGCCGGTCGATCCGCCCAGACGGCTGAAGCGTTCGTTGAGGCGGATCACCAGCCCGGCGAAATCATCGACCGGCCAGTCGGCCACCAGACGGCCGAGGCCGGGGTGGGCGGCCAGTTCCACGGCATTGTCGCGGATCGCCACGATCTTCGCGCCCGAGCGGATGACGCGGGGATCGGCAAGCAGCGCCTCCAGCTCGTCGCCCTCGATCAGGGCGACGCGGCCGGGGGCGAAGCCATGGAAGGCGGCCTCGATTCCCGGCCATTTCGTCTGAACCACCGACCAGCTGATCCCGGCCTGGAAGATGCCCCTGGCCATCTGGGCAAGCCAGCGGTCGTCGGGAATGGCGGCCAGTTCGGCCGCGGATTTCACCGGCGCGGCCCCGGCCAGCACCGCCTCAAGGCTGCCCTTGCGGGCGGCGGCAATGGCGGCGATTTCGGCGAAGCTGCGCATCGGGGCCTCCGGGGGTTGCGGGCAGGCTAGCAGGCGGAACCGCGCCTTGCCAGCGCGCGCCCGGCGCGTGGTTTTGCGCCCCGGCAAGGAAAAGCCGAAGGCGCATGACGAGGCCCCGTTGACATCGCCCGGCGGCAAAGGCAGGTAAGCGCCCACATAACCCGCAACCGGGCGTTTCGTAGGCGCCAGAACGACGAGGAACAGGCCGATGGCCCAAATCTCCCTCACATTCCCCGATGGCAACCGGCGCGATTACCCCGCCGGCGTGACCCCGGCCGAGGTGGCGCAATCTATCGCGCCCTCGCTTGCCAAGGCGGCGATCTCGGCCCAGGTCAACGGCCGGCACTGGGACCTGCAATGGCCGATCCCGGCGGATGCCACGCTTTCCATCAACACGATGAAGGACGACGGCCCGGCGCTGGAACTGATCCGCCACGACTGCGCGCATATCATGGCCCGCGCGGTGCAGGAACTGTGGCCCGACACCAAGGTGACGATCGGCCCGGTGCGCGATCAGGGCTGGTTCTACGATTTCGACCGGGACGAACCGTTCACGCCGGAAGACCTTGGCGCCATCGAGGCGCGGATGAAGCAGATCATCAACGCCCGCGATCCGGTGCGGACGGAAGTCTGGCCGCGCGCGGCGGCGGTCGAGCACTACCGGGGCAAGGGCGAGCCGTTCAAGCTTGAACTCCTCGACCGCATCCCCGAGGGCGAGGACATCCGCATGTACTGGCACGGCAACTGGCAGGACCTGTGCCGGGGGCCGCATTTCCAGCATACGGGGCAGGTTCCGGCCGACGGGTTCAAGCTGACGCATGTCGCCGGCGCCTACTGGCTGGGCGATGCGTCCCGCCCGATGCTGCAGCGCATCTACGGCCTGGCGTTCAGGAACCGCGACGACCTGAAGGCGCATCTGCACATGCTGGAAGAGGCGGCGAAGCGCGACCACCGCAAGTTGGGCCGCGAGATGGGCCTCTACCACATGCAGGAGGAAGCGCCCGGCCAGGTGTTCTGGCACCCGGACGGCTGGACGATCTACACGACGCTGCAGGACTACATGCGCCGCCGCCAGCGCGACGACGGCTATGTCGAGGTCAACACGCCCCAGGTGGTGAACCGCAAGCTGTGGGAGGCGAGCGGGCACTGGGAGAACTACCGCGAGAACATGTTCATCGTCGAGGTCGACGAGGAAGGCGCGCGGGAAAAGGTCATCAACGCGCTGAAGCCGATGAACTGCCCCTGCCATGTGCAGATCTTCAACCAGGGCATAAAGAGCTACCGCGACCTGCCGCTCAGGATCGCCGAATTCGGCTCTTGCGCGCGCTACGAACCCTCGGGCGCGCTGCACGGGATCATGCGGGTGCGCGGCTTCACCCAGGACGATGCGCATATCTTCTGCACGCTGGACCAGGTCGAGGCGGAATCGAGGAAGTTCATCGAATTCCTGTCGCGCATCTATGCCGATCTCGGCTTCGACAGGTGGCGTATCAAGCTGTCGACGCGGCCGGAGAAGCGGGTCGGTTCGGACGAAATCTGGGACCGGATGGAAGCGGCGCTTGCCAATGCGGTGACGGCCGCGGGCTACCCTTACGAGATTTTCCCCGGCGAGGGCGCCTTCTACGCGCCCAAGCTGGAATTCGTGCTGACCGACGCCATCGGCCGCGACTGGCAATGCGGCACGCTGCAGCTTGACCCCAACCTGCCCGAGCGGCTGGATGCCAGCTATATCGGCGAGGACGGGGCGAAGCACCGGCCCTTCATGCTGCACCGCGCCTGCCTTGGCTCGTTCGAGCGGTTCATCGGCATCCTGATCGAGAACCACGCCGGCAAGCTGCCGTTCTGGCTGGCGCCGCGGCAGGTGGTGGTCGCCTCCATCGTCTCGGACGCCGATCCTTTCGTGGCCGAGGTGGTGGCGGCGCTGAAGAAGGCGGGCGTCCGGGCCGAGGCCGACATCAGGAACGAGAAGATCAACTACAAGGTCCGCGAGCATTCGGTGGCGAAGGTTCCGGTGATCCTGGCCGTCGGCATGCGCGAGGTGGAAGAGCGTTCCGTCTCGGTCCGGCGCCTGGGCGAGACGCGGACCGAGGCGCTGTCGCTGGAGGCGGCGGTGGCCGAATTCGCCCGCGCCGCGCTGCCGCCCGATCTGGGCTGACGGCGGGTCTGGCGGCGGCTCTGGCGGCGGCATTGCCGCCGCGCGGTGACCGCGCGCTGGGCATGTTCCGGCGCGCCCGGCGGCCAATGTGCCATAATTCTTGATTTTCCCGGGCAAGGTGGCATCCTTGGCCGCAGTAACGACAGACTTTCTGACTGCCTCTCACTGACGAAAGGCCCGGAAGACCTGGCGGCTACGCCCGGCGCAATGATGCCCCGGGGGGTTTCGGATGGGAGAGACGGAATGCCGACCGGCACCGTGAAGTGGTTCAATGCGACGAAGGGCTATGGGTTCATCGCGCCCGACGACGGGGGCAAGGACGTGTTCGTCCATATCTCGGCCGTCGAGCGGGCGGGGCTCAAGGGTCTGAACGACAACCAGAAGATTGCCTACGAACTTCTCTCGGGCCGCGACGGGCGGTCGTCGGCGGGGGATCTGAAACTGCTCTGAGGCGCGGCTGCGCGCCAGGGGTGACCGGGCCAGCCTGCGCGGCCGCGGGCTGGCCTATTTCGTCAGCGCGGCCTCGGTCGCGTCGTCCCAGCCGATGTGCCAGCCCTCGGCCCGGATCACCGGGCGCTTCATCACCGTGGGCTGCGCCCTGATCTGCGCCTCGGGGTCAGAGGCTTTCAGGAATTCACCGAAGCCGCGGTAGGTGGTGGACTGGCGGTTGACCGCCCGGTCGCCGAATTCGGCCACGATCGCGGCGATCTCGGTATCGGTCAGCGGCTCGGCCCGGATGTCGCGGAAGGTGACGTCCCGACCGGCCCGTTCGAGGGCCTTCAACGCCTTCTTCGTCGTGTCGCAGGTCGGGATGCCGTAGACGATCATGGGCGGGCCTTTCATCGGGGCGTGCCGGTGCAGGGCAGCGCGCGAGTTGTTTGAAATCAACGGTTTGCCGTTGCGGCTGCATGCCTTGTTAACAGGTTCCCGGCGCGGGGCAAGCGGTCTTCGGGCGCGGCCCCCCACCCCGACCCTCCCCCACGAGGGGGGAGGGAGGTGCGGCCGGCATAACGCTTCCTTAACCCTTGCCGTGCCGGGATGGGCCATGTCGCGCTACATCCGCCCCCGCGTGCCCGGAGCAACGGTGTTCTTCACGGTCAATCTGGTGGACCGGGGGGCGGATACGCTGACCCGGCATGTCGCGCTGTTGCGCGCGGCGGTGGCGGTGACAAAGGGAAAGCGGCCATTCGGGATCGACGCCTGGGTGGTGCTGCCGGACCACATGCATTGTGTCTGGACCTTGCCGGAGCGGGACGCGGATTTTTCGGGGAGGATGGCATCCATCAAGGCACAGTTCACGATGGGGTTGCGTAGGTCGGGCTTCAGCCCGACTCCCCTCCCCAACCCGCATGGCGCTATTGCGGGGCGGCGAAGAGTCGGGCTGAAGCCCGACCTACGGGGTGAAGCCCCACGGGGCAACGAAGCGCCCGTCTGGCAAAAGCGGTTCTGGGAACATCACATCCGGAACGACGAGGATTTCGCGGCGCATGTGCGGTATTGCTGGATCAACCCGGTGAAGCACGGGTTGGTGGCGCATCCGGGGGAATGGCCGTGGTCGTCGTGGCATCGGGATGGGGGTGGGGCGTAGGGCGGGGCGTGCCCCGCCGTTGAGAGTCGGGGCACGCCCCGACCTACCCCTCCTAACAAATGCTGTCGAAGTCATTCATATGGTGCGAGATGTCAATTGTGCCATTCAACAGATACTTTTGATTTTCAATCGAGATACGAAGGCTTATCGACGAACCATCTTTCAGAACACCCTGCGTTATCAATCTTCTAATGTCACTTGAAGGAAAGATTACGTACTTGTTCAGGAAACCAAGCGCGGTTGGTGTTCTCAGTACTATGATATAGAAGACCGATGTTGAGTGTCGAAAAGCTTTCTCACGAATTGCTGCTTGAAACGGTTTTCCGTCTGCAGAATTTGCCGTCTTAACCTGGATATGGAAATATTTCTCGTCCCTGGAAGCCACGACATCAATTCCGTCGTCGACTGTCATCTTGGAGGCATTGTATCCTCTGAAAAGTAGCTCGCTCAATACCGCAAACTCTCCGGCTGATCCGGTGAAGCTTGTGGATACCTTTGGCATTTCCTTTGGAGTGAGATCGAAAGCTTTTTGAGGCCTGATCCTGTATACGCCTCTACTGTAGCCACCCTTTGAATTCTTGACCTTAGAGTAGTCCGGGGTCTTTGATTTTACATTCCTAGCCAAGTAGCTTCCAAGCTTCGCGCTCAGGCTTTCTTTTGTTTCCCCGAAAGGAACTAGCTCCATCCTTACTGCAATTTCGGCGAGATCATCGATGTGGAACGTCTTCTTTTCGCCGAGTTCAAACAGTCTCTTGGTCAAAGCGGGCCAATCAACCTGTGCTATTTGACCTGATCTAAGCATCCCTCACCCCCAAACCCCCTCAAACTCCCGCCACTCGCCCTTGCTCATGCCGGAGCTTTCCTGCCCCACCACTTCCCCCGCCAGCCGCCGCTTCAACACCGCAATCGCCTTCGCCGACAGCGTTACGCCGCCCATCCGGTAATCCTCGAACGCCCCGAACGCCAGCGGCACCCAGTCCTTGACGCACTCAGCAATCGCCTCGGCATAGACGCGGATTTCGTATTGGGCGTGGGGGTCGGCCCTGAGCCGCAGGAAATGGAACAGGTTGTGCAGGTCCACCTTCCAGTACCATTGGGTGTAGATGTTCATCGGCAGGTTCATCCGCGCCAGTTCGCGGGCAAGGCCCTGCTGGCCGTCCTGGCTGAGCATCGCCTCGTAATCGTCATAGCACTGGGCGGCGTCGCGTTTCAGGGTTTCAAGGACGCGGGCGGCCTCGGGGCCTGTCAGCACCTCTCCCCTTCCCTGGTTGTTGACGGTCGACTGGGCGGCAAGCTGCGCCGGTTCGGGGATGTAGAATTCCCGGTCGAGGATCGAATAGCGGGCGGAATATTCGTTCACATTGGCGGTGCGGTGGCGGATCCACTGGCGGGCGACGAAGACCGGCAGTTTCACATGCAGCTTGACCTCGCACATCTCGAACGGGGTCGAATGCCAGTGCCGCATCAGGTAGCGGATCAGCCCCTCGTCGTTCTGGACGTGCTTCGTCCCGGCGCCGTAGGAGACGCGGGCGGCCTGCACGATGGCGCTGTCGTCGCCCATGTAGTCGATCACCCGGATGAAGCCGTGATCCAGCACCGGATGGGCGCGGTAGAGATGCGCCTCCATCCCTTCCGAGACGGCGCGGAGGGTGGGGCGGGGGGTGGCCCGGGCGGCTTCGATCTCGGCCAGCTGGTCATCGGTCAGGGGCATGGACGGCCTTTCGAAAGAAAACGGCTGTTGCAGGAAGATGCGAGTCGGCAGGACTATATCTGGTATGCCATCGCCAGAAAACCGCAGGATCAGGCGTGATGCGGGGCGGCAACGGATGGCGGCAAAACGGCGCGCGCGTCGTTTCCATTTTGACGATCCGGGGGTTTGGCGGCATGTTTCGCGTGGATTGTCCAATGCTTGAGGTTCCTCGCATGTCGCAACGCAGCATCCTGTTCCTGGCCCTGGCCGGTTTCCTGTCGGCCTGCGGCGGCAATCCGTTCGGCAATGCGGGCGAGGACGGTTCCGGCGGCGACAGCGGCGGTGGCGGCGGCGGCAGCGCGGCCACCATCCCCGAGTCGCTGCGCGGCCATGTGAACGAGGTCGCCTATAACGGCGTGACCCTGCGGATCGACATGGACGGGCTGGACAGCACGCCGGTCATGGTCACGTTCGAGCGCTATGCCGGGCTGGACGTGCCGGGCTACCAGGCGTTCAAGGTGCAGGAAGATGCGCTGGACCGGATGTTCGTGGCGCTGGCGGCCGAAAGCCAGGACGGATCGACCCGGGCGGTGGCGGTGGCCGACGGCGGCCAGTTCCAGCGCTATTTCGGCGGCGGATATTATGAACGCGACGGCGGGTTCGACCGGCCGACCATCGGCACCGGCCCCGGCGCGGGCCAGGTGTCCTATGCCGGCGACTATGCCGCCGTCACCAACGTCGGCGCGCCGGGCGGCGACCTGATCCCGCCCGCGCCGGGAACCGACCCGGCGCTGCTGCCCGAACAGCCGGCGCGGGTGACCGGCGACATTTTCCTGAACGTCAACTTCTCGGACAACCAGGTGAACGGCACGATCTACAACCGGGTGATCGTCGACGGCGGCTTCTCGCTGGACGACGTGATCCTGATCCCGACGACGATCGCGACGAACGGCACCTTCTCGGGCACGGTCGAGGGGGATGCGCCGAACGAGGGCGATGCCTCGGGCACCTATGGCGGGATTTTCGGCGGCACCGACTCGGCCTCGGTCGCGGGGGTGGTGCATCTGACCTCGTTCGACAGCGGGTTCGTGAACGAGCAGGAACACGGCGTCTTCGTGCTGACGCAATGCGGCCGGCCCGGCGACTCGGCGGTCTGCGACCAGGTCGCACCCTGACCTGGGGGCGCATCCGCGCCCGCAGCCGGGGGCTTGGCGCGGCGCTGGCCGTGGCGCTTCTTTGCGCAGGCGGCGCGGCGCGGGCCGAGGCGCCCGGCCTGCGCGACCTGCAGATGGCGGCCTTTGCGGCGGTCGAGGCGGGCGATGACGCGGCGGCGCGGCAACTGGCGCTGGCGATCCTGGAAAAGCATCCGCGCGACGGGCTGGCCGAATTCGTCCTGACCGTCGTCACCCTGCGGAACGGGCAGCTGGACGCGGCGCGCGGCCATGGCCGCCGCGCCTTCCGCTTTGCCGAACCGGGGCAGCAGAAGTTCCAGGCGGCGATGATCGCGGCCGATATCGCCGACCGCGAGGGCCGGCGGGTGGCGCTGCGCTACTGGCTGCGCGAGGCGGCCGACGAGGCGCCGAACGACAGGCTGCGAAGCGCGGCGCTGGCGGTGCTGAACCAGGAAAAGGCGCGCTCGCCGCTGAGCTTCGGCGTCGGCGTCGGCCTGACGCCGTCAAGCAACGTGAACAACGGCAGTTCCTCGCCCTACAGCGTGATCGACGGGTTGCCGATCGTCGGCGTGATCAGCGAGGAGGGGCAGGCGCTGGCCGGCTGGGAGGGCAGCCTGCGACTGTCGTTCGGGCTGCGGCTGGCTGAAACCGCGCGGTCGCGGACGCAGCTGATTTCGACGCTGACGCTCTATCGCGTGGCGCTTTCGGGCGCGGCCGAGCGCGAGGCGCCGGATTTCGATGCCGCCGACATGGCCGACAATGTGCTGACCTTCGGGCTGAAGCACAGTTTCCTCTTGCCGGGCGACCGGTCGAAGCTGGACCTGACGGTCGAGGCGGGGCGCGGCTGGGCCGGATCGGGCACGGGGCGCGACCTTGCCGAAATCGGCCTGCGCTGGTCGCGCGACCTGGGCGGCGGCCAAAGCCTGATCCTCGGGGCCGAGATGCAATGGACCCGGCCCGACATCGCCACGCGCGCGGACTACCGGCGCGGCAGCCTGACCTTCGGCTATGCGACGACACTGAAGTCGGGCGACACGCTTTACGGCGAGGTGGCGCTTTCGGACACGCATGCCGGGCCGGGCAGCGACCGCACCTCGCGCGAGGGGCAGACGGCGATGCTGCGGGTCGTCTGGGCGAAGAAGGAACCGATCGGCGTCTTCAGCCTGTCGGCCTCGGCCGGGGTGCAGTTCGCCGACTATCCCGACTACCGGCTGGGCTTCATCACCGTGCCGGGCGGGCGGCAGGACACGACGGGCTTTGCCGAAGTGTCACTGGGGCTGGACAGCTGGTCGGTCGCCGGGTTCCGCCCGGTGCTGTCGCTGCGGACGCTGCAGACGCGGTCGAACGTGTCGATCTTCGAGACGCGCGACACCGGCCTGGGGCTGAGCCTGTCGCGCGAGTTCTGAGCGGGCGCCGCCGGGCGCGGGTTGCCGTTGGCGCCGCGGGGCGGCAGGATGGGGCGTCGCCAGCATGGCCCCGCCGGAGGAAGCCCGATGAAGATCAGATACCTTCACACCATGGTCCGCGTGCTGGACCTTGAGAAATCCATGGCCTTCTACCGGCTTCTGGGGCTGGAGGAGACGCGGCGGACCGAGAACGAGGCCGGCCGCTTCACGCTGGTCTTCATGGCGCCGCCCGGCCAGCCGGAATGCCCGCTGGAACTGACCTGGAACTGGGACGGCGATACCGGCCTGCCGTCGGACAGCCGGCACTTCGGCCATCTCGCCTATGATGTCGAGGACATCTATGCGATGTGCGCGCATCTGCAGGCGAACGGCGTCACGATCAACCGGCCGCCGCGCGACGGGCGGATGGCATTCGTGCGCAGCCCCGACAACGTGTCGATCGAGCTTCTGCAGATGGGCGGGGCGAAGCCGCCGGCCGAACCCTGGGCCAGCATGGGCAATACCGGGCACTGGTAGGCGCGGGCCGCGCGTGCCGGGGGGCTGTCTGCCCCCCGGACCCCCCGGGGATACTTGGGCCGAGATGAAGGGTCAGAAGGACCAGAGGCTGTAGAGGTCGGGGCCGAACGTGCGATTTTCGCGCAGCTTCAGGCGCGGGGCCCGGGCGAGGCCGGGGAGCGCGAGGGGGCCGATCAGGGGACGGCCCTCGGCGCCGATCACAAGGCCGGCGGTATAGAGCGCAAGGTCGTCGGCAAGGTTCGCGGTGACAAGGGCGGCGGCGAGGGTGGCGCCGGCCTCGACCAGGATGCGGGTCAGCCCTTCGGCGGCAAGGCGGCGGAAGGCGGCGTCAAGGTCGAGGTGGTCGCCGGCCAGCGGGCATTCGATCAGGCGGGCGCCGGTTGCGGCCCAGCCGTCGCGGGCGGCGGCCGGCGCGGCCGGGCCGTGCAGCAGCCAGACCGGCGTGTCCTGCGCCGTCCGGCCAAGGCGGCTGTCGGGCCGGTGCGACAGCCGCGTGTCAAGGACGATGCGCAGCGGTTGGCGCGGCGGGGTGAAATGGCGGATCGTCAGGTCGGGGTCGTCGGCGATGGCGGTTGCCGAACCGACAAGCACCGCGTCATGCGCGAGCCGCAGGGCATGGACATGGGCGCGGGCGGCGGGGCCGGTGATCCAGCGGCTTTCGCCCGAGGCCATGGCGGTGCGGGCGTCGAGGCTGGCGGCAAGTTTCAGCGTGACGAACGGCAGGCCGCGGGTGACGCGCTTCAGGAAGCCGGCGGTGACGCGGGCGGATTCCGCCGCCAGCACGCCCTCGGTCACCTCGATTCCGGCGGCGCGCAGGATGGCGTGGCCTTGCCCGGCGACGCGGGGGTCGGGGTCGGTGATCGCGGTCACCACCCGGGCGACGCCCGAGGCCACCAGCGCCCCGGCGCAGGGCGTGGTCCGGCCGTGGTGGGCGCAGGGTTCCAGCGTGACATAGGCGGTGGCGCCGCGGGCGGCATTGCCGGCCTGCGCCAGCGCCACCCGTTCGGCATGCGGACGGCCCCCCGGCGCGGTGGTGCCGCGGCCGAGGATGATGCCGTCCCTGACGATGACGCAGCCGACCGAGGGGTTGGGCCATGTCGCCCCGTTTCCCCGCGCCGCAAGGCGCAGGGCGTGGGACATATGCGCCTCGTCCCCGGGGCGGATCACTCTTCCGTCTTGTCCGCGGGGCGAAGCTCGCTCACGAAGCGGTCGAAATCGTCGGCGGCCTGGAAGTTCTTGTAGACGCTGGCGAAGCGCACATAGGCGACCGTGTCGATCCGGGCGAGGGATTCCATGACGATTTCGCCGATGACGCGGCTGGGGATGTCGGTCTCGCCCAGGCTTTCCAGCCGGCGCACGATGCCGCTGATCATCTGGTCGATGCGCTCGGGGTCGATCGGGCGCTTCTGCATGGCGATGCGGATCGAGCGTTCCAGCTTGTCGCGATCGAAATCCTCGCGCTTGCTCGAGGATTTGATGACCACGAGATCGCGCAGCTGCACGCGTTCATAGGTGGTGAACCGTCCGCCGCAGGCGGGGCAGAAGCGGCGGCGGCGGATCGAGACGTGATCCTCGGCCGGGCGGCTGTCCTTCACCTGGGTGTCGATATTGCCGCAGAATGGGCAGCGCATCGCCCCTCCTTGCTTGTTGTTGTGGGCCTGCCTCTTGGTCCGGGGGTATGCCCCCGTTGTGCCACTGACTATAGATGAGGTGTCTGCATCTGGGCAAAGGCCGATTTCGCAACCACCCTATCTTGAAGGCCAGGGTGTGGCGAAGCGGACTCAGGCCCCGGATCACGCTGCTGTGTGCCGGACGCGGGCGGGAGTGGGGTAGGCTTCCGCTGCGAACAGCAGAGGAGGAAAGCAATGGCACGGATGACCGCGAAGGACTTCGACCAGGAGTTGCTTGAGCTTTACGACTATTACGCGCACGGCAAGATCAGCAAACGCGAGTTTCTGGACCGGGCCGGCAAGTTCGCCGTGGGCGGGCTGACGGCGGCGGCGATCCTGTCGATGATGAGCCCGGACTATGCGCTGGCCGAGCAGGTCAGCTTCAACGACCCGGATATCCTGGCGGATTATGTGATGTATCCCTCGCCCCTGGGGCATGGCGAGGTGCGGGGCTATCTGGTGCGCCCGGCCGCGGCGACGGGCAAGCTGCCCGCCGTGGTGGTGGTGCACGAGAACCGCGGGCTGAACCCCTATATCGAGGATGTCGCGCGGCGGCTGGCCAAGGCCGGGTTCCTGGCGCTGGCGCCCGACGGGCTGACCAGCGTCGGCGGCTATCCCGGCAATGACGAGAAGGGGCGCGAGTTGCAGTCGTCCGTCGACCCCGAGAAGCTGATGAACGATTTCTTCGCCGCGGTCGAGTTCCTGATGGGCCATGAGGGTTCGACCGGCAAGGTGGGGATCACCGGCTTCTGCTATGGCGGGGGCGTCGCGAATGCCGCGGCGGTGGCCTTCCCGGAACTGGGCGGGGCGGTCCCGTTCTACGGAAGGCAGCCCAAGGCCGAGGATGTGGCGAAGATCAAGGCGCCGCTGCTGATCCACTATGCGGGGCTGGACGAGCGGATCAACGAGGGCTGGCCCGCCTATGAGACGGCGCTGAAGGCGGCAGGCACCCGGTATGAGGCCCATATCTACGAGGGGGTGAACCACGGGTTCCACAACGATTCGACCCCCCGCTATGACGAGGCCGCCGCCAATCTGGCATGGGAGCGGACGATCGCCTTCTTCACCGCGAACCTGGCCTGATTTCCAGCGATGCCGGGGCCGGCCCTGCGCGAGGGGCCGGTCACATCTGGCGTAGGGAGGGGGTCGGGGGGCCAGATTTTGTGGTAGGGTGGCGAAGATTTCGCGGCCTGCGCGGCACGGCCGTGCTACGGTTCCGGGCATGACCGGACGAATCGCCCTGTGTTCCCTGATGCTTGCCGGCCTTGCCGCCCCGGTGCAGGCGGGTGATCCCATCGCGCAGGTCGTCTGTGCGCCGCGGGCCGACATGGTGGCGCGGCTGCAGAAGGGCTATGGCGCCGAACTGCGCGGCTCGGGCATGCGCAGCGAGGATTCGGTGATCGAGATATGGACGGATGCCAAGGGCGACTGGACGCTGGTCCAGACCTATGCCTCGGGCCGGTCCTGCATCCTGGCGATGGGCGAGGCGTGGGAGGTTGCCGGGCCGCTGCCGCCCGCGTAACCGGCGGCGGCGTGACGGGGATCAGGGGCAGGGGGCCGCTTGCCAGGCGAATGTCGCGTGGTTCCAGCATTGGCCGGTCGCCTCTTTCGCCGGGTAAAGCCGGTCGATCGCGCCGTCGACCGTGCCCGGCGTGCAGGTGAGTTGTGCGACAAGGCTGGCGCCGTCAAGGACGTTGATGCCGGCCTGTGTCGCCGCACCGGGCACCATCTTGTCGAGCGAGGTCCAGACTTCGTAGGTGACGCCGCGGTTCTCGAAGGCGACGGTTTCCCAGATCGCGCGGCCGATGCCGTTCCAGGGCGTATAGGCGACGCTTTCCACCGGCGACGACAGCGTGATTTCCGGCGCGCCGGCCGGACCGAAGGCATAGGTGACGGCGCCCTGCACAAGGCAGACCTCCAGCGCCTTGCGCCCGATCTGGCAGGACAGCACGGTTTCGCCGGGGCAGGCAGCAAGGACTGGCCCGGCGGCAAGCGCCAGGGCCACGGCGGAAAGACATCTGGCGCGCATCCCGAACTCCGTTACGGGGCCCAGGATGCCGGGGCCTGGCCGGTGGCGCAAGGACGGACGAGCCATCGCATTGCAGGGCGATGGCGGCGCATGCGGTGAGGCCCCGCGATGGGCAGTCTCAAGCAGCCTCCGGCGGCAACGGCAGCCGCCTTGCCGGGCGTCTGCAGCAGCACGGTAGTTGCCGGCCGGGCCGGGCGGTCGTCAGCCGGCCAGATGCAGCGCCACCTCGCCCGACCAGGGTTCGGTCACGCCGCGGCCGCCGCCAAGGTCTTCAAGGATCGGGCGCAGCTTGTCGAGGCTGGCGATCATCGCCGGCCGGGCCGCGACCAGCGCCTCATGGCTGTCCCATTCGCCGACGACGATGAAGCTGCGCTCGCCGGATTTCACCAGCCAGAAGTTGCGCCCGCCCTTCCAGGATTTGACGTCAAGATCCTTGTGCAGGCGGACATATTCCGCCTCCATCCCGGGCTTCACGCGCATATGCACGACATTCATGAAAGCCATGGCATACCCCTCCCCAGTTGCTGCCGCGGGAAAGGATAGCACGGAAAGGGCCTGAGTCGGGGGGCGTTCCACACCTAGTCCGGCACGAAGACCGCGAGCCAGAGGAAGGCCATGGATATGGCGGTGATCTGCATGTCGATCATCGCCAACCGCCGGGCATGGCGGGTCAGGAAACCGTGCAGCCAGGGGCGGCGCGGCGTAAGCGGCACCAGGGCCGCCAGGGCGTAGGTCGATCCGCCGACGACGGCATAGGCAATCGACATGGCGATCAGCGCGCTGCCCGTGCCGGCGCCGGTCTGCCGCAGGATCAGGAAACCAAGCGCGGCCAGCACCATCCCGACCAGCAGCGCCAGGAACACCTCGCCAAAGTGGACAAGGCCGAGCGCGTCCGACACGACCGCGATGGTGACGGCCGCCGCCACGATCATCAGCGGCACAAGATAGAACAGCGTGTCCGCCATCAGGTCGAGGCCGAAGATTTCGGCAAAGCTGGCCAGCGCAAAGCCCAGGAGCGTGACGTTGCGCCATTGCAGCGTGGTCCCGAAGGCGAAGTAGAGCCGGTGCAGCCGTTCGCCGACCATGACGCGGCCGGGCAGGTAGGACAGCGTATAGGCGGTCTGGACGAAGAAGCCGAAGGCGATCGAGAACATCAGTCCGGCGGTGCTGATCTGCACCGTCTCTTCCTCGCCGGTCCGTGCGAAGAGGCCGGCGAGAAGCACGATCCCGGTGATCGACACGGCGCCGAGCGTGGCCATCAGGCTCGCCTGCATCCGGGTAAGATCAATGATCTCCCACGGCAGCGGTTCGTCATGCGGCGCGCCCCGGCCGAGAAGGAGGGCGATTCCGGTGCCGATGAGGACGGCGATGCCGAAGGCGGCCACCAGGTCCATGGGTCCCCCGCTTGCGTGGCGGCACGTTAGGGCAGCGGGGGTGGGGTGGCAATGGAGGGCGTCAGTAGTGGTAGCGGCACTGGACGATGATCAGGCTTTCCCCGTCGACACGATAGACCAGCCGGTGCTCCCGATCGATGCGGCGGGACCACCAGCCGGAATAGTCGCCGCGCAGGGGTTCTGGTTTGCCTGTGCCCTCGAAGGGGTGGCGCTGGCATTCGCGGATCAGGCGGTTCAGCTTGCCGAGTCCGCTCCGGTCACCTTGCTGCCATTCGACATATTGCTCGAAGGCATCAGGTAGAAAGGTAACCCTCACTCGCGTTCCATCGCCTCAAGCTCTTCCATGGTCTTGACGACCACCGGCCCGCCGTCGCGCCATTGCTGGATGGCCCGGTCAAGCGCGGCCTTGTTGGCGGGTGAAGCGGTGAGATAGGTCGTCTCATCCATGCTTTGCCAGTCTTCAAGGCTGACCATGACCACAGGCTTGCCCTTGGCACGGGTGACGATGACCGGCTCATGGTCGTCGTTCACCTGGTCCATGACCGAGGAGAGGTTCTGGCGGAGTTCAGTGGAGGAGAGGGTGCGCATAGGATGGAATGTACGTGATTGCGTAACGGAACGCAACTGCGACCCTATCCCGCGGCCCGGATCATCGCCAGCCAGCGGACCGCGGTCGCCGCGTCGCGGATGCGCAGGGTGATCTCGCCCTTGGCATTCAGGTGCGCCTCGGGGAATGAGGCCATCACCGCCTCGCGCGTCAGGCGGCCCCGCCGTAACTCAGGCCGGCGGATGTAGCCCAGCACCCATTCATCATTGGGAATGTTGGAAAAGCAGTAGTCATCTCCGCGAAGCACCCGCAGGGTGTCGATGAAACCCTTGTGGTGGGGCAGCAGGCTGAGCCCTTCCATCGCCGAAAAGCCGGACACCAAGGCATCGAAGGCCGCCTTGGCGTCCGCGGCGGCGATTTCGTCGCGCAGATCGGCAATCTTCAGGTCCTGCGCGCTCACTGATCCAGAAAACTCCTGAGCTTCCTTGACCGGCTCGGATGCTTCAGCTTCCGCAGCGCTTTCGCCTCGATCTGCCGGATGCGTTCCCGCGTCACGCTGAACTGCTGGCCCACTTCCTCCAGCGTGTGATCGGTGTTCATGCCGATGCCGAACCGCATGCGCAGCACCCGCTCTTCGCGCGGGGTCAGGCTGGCCAGAACCCGGGTCGTGGTTTCCTTCAGGTTTTCCTGTATCGCCGAATCCAGCGGCAGGACGGCGTTCTTGTCCTCGATGAAATCGCCAAGCTGGCTGTCTTCCTCGTCGCCGATGGGGGTCTCCAGGGAAATCGGTTCCTTGGCGATCTTCATCACCTTGCGGACCTTTTCCAGCGGCATCTGCAGCTTCTCGGCCAGTTCCTCCGGCGTCGGCTCGCGGCCGATCTCGTGCAGCATCTGGCGGCCCGTCCGCACCAGTTTGTTGATCGTCTCGATCATGTGGACCGGGATGCGGATGGTGCGGGCCTGATCCGCAATCGACCGGGTGATCGCCTGGCGGATCCACCAGGTCGCATAAGTGCTGAACTTGTAGCCGCGGCGATACTCGAACTTGTCGACCGCCTTCATCAGGCCGATGTTGCCTTCCTGAATGAGATCAAGGAATTGCAGGCCCCGGTTGGTGTATTTCTTGGCGATCGAGATCACCAGCCGCAGGTTGGCCTCGACCATTTCCTTCTTGGCCTGCCGCGCCTCTTTCTCGCCCTTCTGCACCTGATTGACGATGCGGCGGAATTCGGTGATGTCGACGCCGACATACTGGCTGACCTGCGCCATTTCGGCGCGCAGGTCTTCCACCTGGGCGCGCGATTTCTCGAACAGGTATTGCCAGCCGCGGCCGGCCTTGGCAGCCATGCGGTCGATCCAGGTCGGGTCCAGTTCGTAGCCCTGATATTCGTCGATGAATTCGCGCCGGTTGATGCGCGCGGTATCGGCCAGTTTCACCATGCCCGAGTTGATCGACATGATGCGCTTGTTGATGCCGTAAAGCTGGTCGATCAGCGCCTCGATCCGGGAATTGTTCAGGTGGAGTTCATTCACCAGAAGCACGATTTCCGACCGCAGCTTCTGATAGGCCGCTTCCTCGGCCGGCGAGAAGCGCGAGGTCGAGGACAGCGTGGCGTTCATCCGGCTTTGCTGCATTTCGGCCAGCTTCGCATAGTCGCGCGCCACCAGCGCCAGGGTTTCCAGAACCTTGGGCTTCAGCGCCGCCTCCATCGCGGCAAGCGAGAGGTTCGAGCCTTCGTCGTCCTCGTCCTCGGCATCCTCGCGCAGGATCGGGTTGCCGTCGGCGTCCAGTTCGGGCTCGGCGCTTGAGGACCGGCGGGGTGCTGCCGAGGCGTCGATGTCCATCCCTTCCAGCGGCGGGCCTTCCAGTTCCTCGTCGCCGTCAAGGCTGCGGCCGAAGGTGGCCTCAAGGTCGATCACGTCGCGCAGGAGGATTTCCTCGGACAGAAGCTCGTCCCGCCAGAGGGTGATGGCCTTGAAGGTCAGCGGGCTTTCGCAAAGGCCCGCGATCATCGTGTTGCGGCCGGCCTCGATCCGCTTGGCGATGGCGATCTCGCCCTCGCGCGAGAGGAGTTCCACGCTGCCCATCTCGCGCAGATACATCCGCACGGGGTCATCGGTCCGGTCCAGCGTTTCCGACGCGGCGCCGGCCAGCGCGATCTCGCGCGAGGTCGAGGTTTCCACCAGTTCGCCGGCGGCGGGCGCGGCCTCGCCCTCGTCGGTCTCTTCATCCTCTTCGGCGACGCGGATGCCCATCTCGTCGAGCATGGCGAGGATGTCCTCGATCTGGTCGGACGAGGAGGTGTCGGCCGGCAGGACGGCGTTCAGCTGCGCCATGGTGATGAAGCCACGCTCGCGCGCGTCGGCGATCATCTTCTTCACGGCGGCCTGGCTCATGTCGAGCGACATGTCGGCGTCGTCGGTTTCGGGTTTGACGTCGTCGGTGTCCTTGAGAGCCATGGGCATTCCTTCGTCAGATGCGAATCGCGGGCCTGGTGCCGAATCAATAGCGCGAATCACGGGGAGGTGAACCCCGAATCACCCGGCGCACGGTGGTTCAGGGCCGGCTGCGGCCGCCGCGGGTGAAATCAATGGCATCGCGGAGGCGGCGGGCGCGATCCAGTTCGTCACGGTCAAGCTCCACGCCATTGGGCGCGATGACCGCCTCGGTCTTCTGCTCCTTCGGGCCGCGCGGGGCCGATTGCCGCGCCTCGGTCGCCTTGGATATGCGCCATGTCAGCCCCTCGTCGGCAAGCCGCGCCACGTCTTCCTGCGCCTCGGCCAGTTCGGCGCGGTGCGCGCGGTCGGCGTGCAGGCTTGCAAGGTCGGTCTCGACACAGGCGGCGGCAAAGCCGGCATCGGCACGGGGCTGCATCGCGGGTGCGATGCGCACATGGGGATTGGCCTGCAACCGGTCAAGGGCGGCCGGGCTGTCGGCGGCGATCAGGTCGGCGCAATCGGGCGCCTGGGCATGGGTCAGCAGGAGATTGCGCAGGCGGCGATGGTCGTCGGTGGCGGGTTCAAGCCGTTCCAGCGCGGTCTCGAAGCGGTGGACCAGTTCGGGAAAGCGCAATAGCACCGCCAGGACCACGGCTTCGCGCACCACCTCTTCCGGCGCGGTCGCGGCGGCCAGAAGCGAGGCGCGGGTGGCGGGCAGGGGGGCTGCGGGCGGGGCGAAGCGGCCGCGCGGGATCTGCCCCAGGCTGCCACGGGCGGCCGGGCGGCGGCCGGTGCCGAAAAGCTCCCAGCGCAGCGCCCTGATCTCTTCGCCGTAATGGGCGCGGATCGACGGGTCAGCGATGCGCTTCAGATGGGCGCGCAGCGACTTGTCCAGCGCGGCCTTGCGCTCGGGGCTGTCGAAGGTCCTGCCCTCGATCTCGCGGTTCCACAGCAGGCGCACCATCGGCTGCGCCGCTTCAAGGACGCGGTTCATCGCCGGCGCACCCTCGGCGCGGATCAGATCGTCGGGGTCCATGCCGCCGGGCAGCAGCGCGAAGCGCAGGCCCTTGCCCGCCTCCAGCAGCGGCAGGGCAAGGTCGACCACCCGCAGGCCGGCGCGGATGCCGGCGGTATCGCCGTCCAGCGCGATGACGGGTTCGTCACTGATGCGCCACATCAGGCGAAGCTGGTCTTCGGTGACGGCGGTGCCAAGGGGGGCGACGGCGGCGGCGAACCCGGCCTCGGCAAGGGCGATCACGTCCATGTAGCCTTCGGCGACGATCAGCTTCTGGCCCTTGCCGGCCGCTTCACGCGCAGGCGCATGGTTGAAAAGGCTGCGGCCCTTGTCGAACAGTTCGGTCTCGGGGCCGTTCAGGTATTTTGCCCTAGCATTGGGGTCAAGGCTGCGGCCGCCCAGGCTGATCGCGCGGCCGCGGGCGTCGCGGATGGGAAAGATGATGCGGCCATGGAAGCGGTCGTAAAGCCGGCCCGAATCCGACCGGGCGACCACGCCGGAGGCAACCATCAGATCGGGGGCGATGCCCTTGGCCGCCAGCGCGTCGACCACGGCCTGCGCGTTCTCGGGCGCCCAGCCGATTTCCCAGCGGTCCCAGGCGGGTTCCGCCAGCCGGCGCTTGCCGGTCAGGTAGTCGCGCGCCGCCGCACCGGCGCCAGTCCGAAGCTGCAGGCGGTAGAAGCGCACCGCCTCTTCCATCACGGCGGCAAGGTCGCGGCCCCGGTCGGCCTTTTCAACCGCGCGCGGGTCGCGTTCGGGAACCTGCATCCCCGCCTCGCGGGCAAGGATTTCCACCGCCTCGATGAAGGGCACGTTCTCGGTTTCCCGAACGAAGGTCAGCGCGTCGCCCTTGGCGTGGCAGCCGAAGCAGTAGTAATAGCCCTTGCGGTCATCGACATGGAAACTGGCCGACTTTTCCTGATGGAACGGGCAGGGCGCCCACCAGTCGCCCTTGGCCATGTTCGACTTGCGCATGTCCCAGTTGACCTTGCGCCCGACCACGGCGGAAAGCGACACGCGGCCGCGAAGCTCGTCAAGGAATCCGGGGGGCAGGGACATTGGCTAGATATGCGCCCTGCGGGCAGAGGAGTCGAGTGCGGCAAGGTCCCGGGGGCCAGCCCCCGGACCCCCGGGATATTTCGGGACAGAAGATGAAGGATGCGGTCTTCATCTCGGTCCAAATATCCCACGGGGGTCCGGGGGTGTGAAGCCCCCGGCGCGGGTCAGAGGCCCAGACGGTCGCGGGTGGAATACCAGGTCATCGCCAGCACCAGCATCGGCCAGCGCAGTGCCGCCCCGCCGGGGAAACGCGGTTGCGGCAGGCGGGCCAGCAGGTCGAAGCCGGCGGACTGGCTGGCGGTCGCCTCGGCCAGCAGCCGGCCGGCGAGGGTGGCGAGCGCCACGCCATGCCCGGAATAGCCCGAGGCCGACAGGACATTCGGATGCGGCCGGGCGAAGCAGGGCATCCGGTTCATGGTGATGGCAAGAGTGCCGCCCCAGGCGTGGTCGATCCTTGTTCCCTTCAGCTGGGGATAGACCTCCAGCATGGGTTTCGACACGGTCTTGACGATGTCAGGAAAGCGGTAGCCATAGCTTTCGCCACCGCCGAACAGCAGCCGGTTGTCGTCTGAAAGGCGCCAGTAGTTGACGACGAACCTTGTGTCATGGGCGGCGATCGGTTCGGCGAGGATATCCATCGCGCGGTCGCCCAGGGGTTCGGTCGCGAGGATGAAGTTGTTGATCGGCATGACGCGGGCGGCGATCGTTTGGTCAAGCCCGCCCAGATAGCCGTTGCCGGCCAGAACCACGTGCTTGCAGGTCACGTGGCCGTTGGCGGCATGGACCTGCGGCGCGGCGCCGTGGTCGATGCGGATCACCTCTGACGCCTCGAAGATACTGGCGCCGGCGGCAGCGGCGGCGGCGGCAAGGCCGATGGCGAAGTTCAGCGGGTGGATATGGCCGGCGCCATGGTCGACCTCGCCCCCCTTGTAGAGGGGCGAGCCGATCAGCCGGCGGATGCCGTCACGGTCCAGCGGTTCGATCCGGGTATAGCCGTAGTCGCGGTGCAGCTTTTCGGCGTAAAGATGCAGTTCGCGCGCTTCGGCCTCGGTCTCGCAGGCATGGGCGATGCCGGGGCGATAGGTCACCGGCATGGCGTGGCGGGCGATCAGGTCGCGCACCAGCGCCTTGGCATCCTCGGCCATGTCCCAGAGGCGGCGGGCATCCTCGCGCCCGGCCACCTTCTCGACCCAGACCTGATCCTGCCGCTGGCCCGAGCCGACCTGCCCGCCGTTCCGTCCCGAGGCGCCGAAGCCCACGCGATGCGCTTCCAGGAGGACGACCGACAGGCCGCGTCCGGCAAGGTGGAGGGCGGCGGAAAGGCCGGTGTAGCCGCCGCCGACGACGCAGACATCGGCCCTGACCTCGCCCGCAAGGGCGGGGAACGGCGCAAGGTCGGTGCGCGTCGCGGCGTAATACGACTGCGGGTATTCGCCCGTGCGGTCGTTTGCATGAAGAAGGTTCAGTCTCATGGTTCTGGGCGCATCAGACGTTCAGGAGCAGATGCTCACGCTCCCACGGGCTGATGACTTGCAGGAATTCCTTGTATTCATTGCGCTTCACGCTGTCATAGACCTTGCAGAAGTCGATCCCGACCACCTCCTGCAGGGCGCTGTCCTCTTCCAGAAGATCAAGCGCGTCGCCAAGGTTCACGGGGATGTCCTCGCTGTCGATATAGGCCGAGCCGGTGAATTCGGGGCGGGCCTGGACCTTGTTCATCAGGCCAAGGTAGCCGCAGGCCAGGGTGGAGGCGATGCCGAGGTAGGGGTTGCAGTCCATGCCGGGCAGGCGGTTTTCCACCCGGCGGGCGGCGGAGCCGGAGATCGGGATGCGCAGGCCGGTGGTGCGGTTGTCGCGGCCCCATTCCAGGTTGATCGGGGCGGCGAAGTCGGGGACGTAGCGGCGGTAGCTGTTCACATAGGGCGCAAAAAGCGCGACCGCGGCGCCAAGGTGCTTCTGCAACCCGCCGATGAAGTTCAGGAAGGCTTCGGTTTCCACCCCCTTGGGGCCGGCGAAGATGTTCTTCTTCGTCTCCACGTCCACGACCGAGGTGTGGATGTGCATGGCGGAACCCGGCTCGCCGGCGATCGGCTTGGCCATGAAGGTGGCGAAACAGTCGTGCCGCAGCGCCGCCTCGCGGATCAGGCGTTTGAAGAAGAACACGTCGTCGGCCAGCCGGACCGGGTCGCCATGGGCGAGGTTCAGCTCGATCTGGCCCGCGCCGCCTTCCTGCAGGATGCCGTCGATTTCAAGGCCCTGCGCCTCGGCGAAGTCATAGATGTCGTCGATGACCTTGCCGTATTCATCGACGGCCGACAGGGAATAGGCCTGTTTCCCGGCAGCCCGGCGGCCGGTGCGGCCCATCGGCGGGATCACCGGCATGTTCGGGTCGGTGTTGCGCGCGGTCAGGAAGAATTCCATCTCGGGCGCGACCACGGCCTTCCAGCCTTGCGCTGCATAAAGATCGCAGATGCGGCGCAGCACGTTGCGGGGGCTGAAGGGAACAGGGTTGCCCTGCTGATCCTTGGCGTCGTGGATCACCTGAAGGGTGATGTCGGCCGTCCAGGGCGCGGCGGTGGCGGTGGACCAGTCCGGTTCCAGGATCATGTCGGGTTCGGTGAAGGCGTCGAACGGATTGTCGGCCCATTCGCCGGTGATCGTCTGCAGGAAGATCGAATTCGGCAGGAAGTAGCTGGTCTGCTTGGCGAATTTCGCGGCGGGCATCGCCTTGCCGCGCGCCACGCCGGCGATGTCGCCGATCACGCATTCCACTTCGTCCACCCGGCGGTTGCCGATGTAGTCGCGCGCTGCATCCGGCAGCTGGTCGGTCCATTTGGACATATGTCACACAGGATTTGGGGTGGCCCCCGCGGCCGGGAATCAGGCGCGGAGCTTCTCGGCCCCTGTGGCTCGGGTCGTCTGGTGGGTCAGGAAGAAGGCCGCGATCCGGTCGGCCATGGTCGAGCGGTCAAGGTCGCGGCCAAGCTGCGCCGTCGCCGCGTCAAGCGTGGCATCCGGCACAAGGCCGCGGCCGCGCTTCTCGATCAGGCCCCGGATGAATTCGGGGCTGAACTCGGGATGCGCCTGCACGGTAAACATGCGGTCGTCGTAAAGCAGGGCCGCATTTTCGCAGAAGGCGTTCGTCGCCACCCGTTCGGCCGCGTCGGGCTTGACCGTCACCTGATCCTGGTGCCAGGCGTTCAGCGTCAGCTTCTCGCCGCCGAAATCATAGTCGGTGGGGCCGACCGACCAGCCGCCGGCGTATTTCTCGACCCGGCCGCCCATGGCCTGCGCGATGATCTGGTGGCCAAAGCAGATGCCGACGACCGGAACACGGCCGGCATAGGCCTTGCGGATGAAATCCTCGAGCGGGCGGATGAAGGGGTGGTCTTCATAGGCGCCGAAGCGCGAGCCGGTGATGAGCCAGCCCTCGCAATCGTGGATGTCGCCGGGAAACTCCATCCGCAGCACGGCATAGCGGCGGAAGGTCAGGCCGCGGCCGGCCAGCAGGGTTTCGAAGAAATCCGGGTAGTCGCCCATGGTCGGGCGAAGGGCGTCGGGCGATTCCCCGGTCTGCAGGATGCCGATCAGCATGTCACATCTTCCTCATCGCGCTCGGCCGATGGTGACGAATGGCCCCCCCGGCGGTCAAGGGGGGCCCCGGTCGTCACACGGTATCAAGATAGAGTTCCACCCGTTCCTCGGGCGAAAGCTCGTTCAGGTAGTGAAGTTCCTGCCGCTTGGTCTGCACAAGGTTGCGGATCAGTTCGCCCGGCAGGAACCGCGAAAGCAGCGCCGACGATTCGAAGGCGTCGATCGCGGCGTCCCAGGTTGCGGGGATCTGCGGCAGGTCCAGCGCATAGGCGTTGCCCGAGACGGCGGGCGGGGGTTCCATCTGGTCCTCGATCCCGGTCAGGGCGGCGCCCAGGATGGCGGCCAGCATCAGGTAGGGGTTCACGTCGCCCCCCGCGACGCGATGCTCGATCCGCCGCGCCTCGGGGTTGCCGGCGGGGATGCGGATGGCGGTGGTGCGGTTCTCGTATCCCCAGGCCACGGCGGTGGGGGCGTGGTTGTCGGGCACCAGCCGGTCATAGCTGTTCAGATGCGGCGCGAAGAGGAGCGTGGAATCCGGCATCGCGGCAAGGCAGCCGGCGACGGCATGGCGCAGAAGTGCTGTGCCCTTCGGGCCGCCGCTGTCGAATATGTTGTCGCCCCGGTCGTCCAGCACCGAGAAATGGGTGTGCAGGCCGGAACCGGAATAGTCGAGATAGGGCTTGGCCATGAAGCTGGCGGCAAAGCCATGCCGCCGCGCCAGGCCCTTGACCAGCATCTTGAAAAGCCAGGCATCGTCGGCCGCGCGCATGGCGTCTTCGCTGTGCATCAGGTTGACCTCGAACTGGCCAAGCCCGGTTTCCGAACTGGTGGTGTCGGCCGGGATGTCCATTGCCTCGCACGCGTCGTAGAGGTCGGTGAAGAAGACGTCGAAGGCGTCAAGTGCGCGGATCGACAGCGTCTCGGCCGCCTTGCGGCGCTTGCCGGAACGCGGGCTGGGCGGCACCTGCAGCGTCTTGCCGCTGTCGTCGATCAGGTAGAATTCCAGCTCCATCGCCACCACCGGCTTCAGGCCGCGGGCGTTGAAGCGGTCGACCACGGCGCGCAGCGCGTGGCGGGGGTCGCCTTCGTAGGGCTGGCCGTTCTCGCGGAACATCCAGATCGGCAACAGCGCGCTGGGCGCTTCAAGCCAGGGCATCGGCATGAAGCCGCGTTCGGTGGGCTTCAGGACGCCGTCCTGATCACCCTGTTCGAAGACAAGCGGGCTGTCGTCGATATCCTCGCCCCAGATGTCAAGGTTCAGGACAGAGAAGGGGAAGCGGGTTCCGTCCTTCACCACCTTGTCGGCAAAGCGCGCCGGCACGCGCTTGCCGCGCGCCTGACCGTTCAGGTCGGCTGCGGCCACGCGGATGGTGCGCACGTCGGGGTGCTTTCTAAGCCAGTCCTTCATGTTCATGTCAGTTCACGAAGGGCCGGTCCCCCCGCGCCGGGGCCGCCGCCAGCGGTCCGCCTTCGCAAGGATCTGGACCATGCCCTTGGTCCTTCCCCTGGGTTCGATCGCCTTCCGGCGGGGCGTTCCTGGCCCGGCGCCGGTCCGGGCGGGTGCCCGGATAATTTGATCAAATCCAAGGTTACTATCGGATCAGGTTCGGACGCAAGCGAATTCTCTGCCGCCGGTTCGATGGCAGGTGGCGGTTCAGCCTGCGGTTCACCGCGCCGTAGATGGCGGTCACCAGAAGCGTCAGCAGGATGAAGTAGAAGGCGACGATCGGATAGGGGACGAAGGGGTTGAAGGTCTTGTCGGCGAAGTAGCTGGCGTAATAGAGCGCGTCGCCCTTCTGGCCGAAGGCCGGGAAGCCCGAGAAATAGACCAGCGTCGTCGCGTGGAAGAGGAAGATCGCCTCGTTCGTGTAGCCGGGCCAGCCCAGGCGCAGCATGGTGGGCCATTCGATGCGGATGAACCTGCTCCATCCGGTCAGGCCGTAGGCCTCGGCCGCCTCGATGTCGCCCTTGGGGATGGATTTCAGCGCGCCGTAGAAGATTTCGGCCGAATAGGCGGCGGTGTTCAGGAACAGGACGAACAGCGCCCCGGCCCAGGCGCGGGTGGTCCAGGCGGTGTGGATGGTGATGCCGAAGACGTCGATCCCGGCCTTGGGCAGCATGACCAGCATTTCATAGGCCAGGAAGAACTGGATGAAGAGCGGAGAGCCGCGGAAGACGAAGACGAACCAGTCTGCCGGCTTGCGGATCAGCGGATTGCGGGCGGTGCGGGCCAGCGCGATGGCATTGGCCAGGAAGAAGCCGAAACCAAGGGCGAGGACGCCGAAGTAGATGTTCCAGATCAGGCCAGAGCCGATCAGCGTGAACTGCTGGCAAAGGGTGAAATCCGTCCGCGGCAGCAGGTTCTCGCCGATGCCGATCGAGCGCAGCCCGTAGGCCTGGATGGTTTCCCAGCAGGTCATGCCGCAGCCTTTCGCAGCGCTTCGCCTGCGGCCGTGGCCTGCCCGCGCGACAGCCGCCGCGACAGCCGGGCGATGCCGATTTCCGAGACCCGGGTGAAGGCAAGGTAGAAGACCATCAGCGCCAGGAAATACCAGAGCCGCCAGTCGCCGTGCGGATATTCATAGGCCTGGGTTTTCGACCCGCCCAGTTCGCGCGCGTAATAGACGATGTCCTTGACGCCCAGAAGGAAGAGAAGCGGCGTCGCCTTGATCAGGATCATCCAGAGGTTGCCCAGCCCCGGCAGGGCATAGACCCACATCTGTGGCACCAGCACGCGGCGGAACACCTGGCCGCGCGACATGCCGTAGGCCTCGGCCGTTTCAAGCTGCGCGCGGGGCACGGCCAGCATCGCGCCGTAAAGCACATTGGCGACGAAGGCGCCGAAGACGATGGCGAAGGTGATGACGGCCAGGAAGAAGCCATAGGCCTGGTGGGTGAAAGCGGGCGCCTTGGCGAGGGGGATTTTCGCCTCGGGGCAGACGCGGAATTCAAGCCCCTTGCGGATCGGCTCGGTCCATTCGGGGCAGACGATCTGGTGCTTGGTCCATTCGAAGGCCTGGTCCAGCGCGATGACGAAGAACAGGAAGAAAACGATGTCGGGCACGCCCCGCACCATCCAGATATATATCTTGCCCACCAGCGAGACGGGCGGAATGTGCGAGCGCGCCATCGTCGCCCCGCCGAAACCCATGGCCAGCGCGGCCGGGGCGGTGACGACGAGAAGCGCGAGGACGGTCAGGAACGACCAGTAGAAATCGAAATGCTTGGCCGAGGTCAGGTAGCAGACGGCCCAGGTCAGGCCCTCAAGCGTCTTGGGTTCGGCGCAGAATTCGAACATGCGGGCGCTCCGGCGGTGTGAACGGGACGGGGTCGGCCCCCGCCCCGTTCAGGGATTTCAGCAGCCTTCCTTGCCGGCGTCGCCCCAGGTCTTGGCCTCGGGCCCGAAGTATTCGGCGCGGGTGATCATCGCATCCAGCGTGCCGTCGCATTTCATCGACTTGATCGCCGCGTCGAACTTGCCGCGCAGGTCGTCGTCGCTGTCGCGGAAGCCAAGGCCCACGCCGCCGCCGATGGTTTCCTCGCGTTCAAGCAGCACCAGCGCGCCGCCGGATTCCGCCGCCATCGGGACGAGATAGTCCTTGTCGGCCAGCACCGCCACCGCCTCGCCGTTCTTCACGGCGGCGACGGTTTCTTCGGGCGTCGCATATTCGACAAGCGTCATGCCGTTCTCGGCGATGAAGGCGGCCTGGATCGTGCCAGTCTGTGCCGCGACCGGGCCCGACATCAGGTCGGTGTCGGCCGAAAGCGCCAGATAGGCCGAGGACGCCGCCGGCAGGTAGCCCTGGCTGAAGTCGATGACTTCCTCGCGTTCGTCGGTGATCGACATGCCGGCGACGATCACGTCATAGTTGCCGGACTGCAGGTTCGGGATGATCGAATCCCAGTCGTTGGTGACCCATTCGCAGGTCAGCCCGGCGCGCTTGCAGAGTTCGTCGCCGAACTCGCGCTCGAACCCGGCCACTTCACCGGCGTCGTTGATGAAGTTGTAGGGAGGGTAGGCCCCCTCGGTTCCAAGGCGCACCACATCCTGCGCGAAGGCGGCGGGCGCAATCGCCGCGAGTGCAGTGGCGAGAAGCAGTTTTTTCATTGAAGTCTCCCATTGGTCTTGCTTCGTTGCTTCGGTCTGCCGGTTCCATCCTAGAACCAGCGGTTTTCAAGTTCATCCAGCGTGCCGTCCGCCCACATCGCCGCGATGGCGGCGTCGAATTCGGTCCGCAGCGCTTCGTTCCCGCGGCAGAGGGCAATGCCGGTGCCGTCGTCGGGAATCTCGACCTGGTAGAGGAACTGGAACCCGTTCCCCTCGATCTGCGGCGCCAGGTCGGGCCGGTCGTTGAATGGCCCCAGCGCCAGATCGGCCTTGCCGGCAACCACGGCGCCAAGCGCCCCCGCCTCGGACGAATAGCCGCTGTGGTCATAGCCGTTGGCGCGCAGCCAGTCGGCGTGGATCGTGCCCGACTGCACGGCGATGCGGGCGCTTTCGGGCGGCGGCGCGCCGGCAAGGCCGACGAACCATTCCATCTCGCCGCCGTCGGTATAGGCTTCGGTGAAATCGACCAGCGCGCGGCGTTCGGGGGTGATCGCGATCCCGCCGATCACCGCGTCGAACCGGCCCGAGGCGACACCGGGCAGCAGTTCGTCAAAGGTCGCGACCTCAAAATCGCAGTCATGCGCGGTGCGGGCGCAGATTTCGGTCATCACGTCGATGTCGAAGCCCATCAGCGTGCCGGTGGTATCGGTCAGCACATAGGGCGGGAAGCTTTCGTCCGTGCCGATCACCAGTCGCCCGTCCTCGCCCGCCGAGGCGAGGATCAGCGCGGCGCCCAGGGCCGAGACGGTTGCGAGGCAGCCCATACCACCCCCGCTCAGGCTGCGGTCGCCGACAGGAAGCCGCGCAGCCGTTCGGTCTGCGGGGCGCCGAACAGGCGGGCGGGCGGGCCCTGTTCCTCGATCCGGCCCAGATGCAGGAAGATGACATGGTCGGAACAGTCGGCGGCCAGCTTCATGTCATGGGTGACCAGAAGCATCGTCCGCCCCTCGTCGGCCAGCGCCTTGATGACCTTGACCACTTCCTGTTCCAGCTCGGGGTCAAGCGCGCTGGTCGGCTCGTCGAAGAGAAGCGCCCGCGGTTCCATGCAGAGCGCGCGCGCGATGGCGGCGCGCTGCTGCTGGCCGCCCGACAGCTGGGCGGGCCAGGCATCGGCCTTGTCGCCGATCCCGACCTTGGCAAGGTAGTGGCGGGCCTTCTCCTCAACCTCCTTGGGGTCGCGTTTCAGCACCGTCACCGGCGCCTCCATCACGTTCTGCAGGATCGTCAGATGGGACCAGAGGTTGAACTGCTGGAACACCATCGACAGGTTGGTGCGGATGCGGGTGACCTGCGCCTTGTCGGCCGGGTGGCGGGCCAGGCCATGCCCCTTCCAGTGCACCTCTTCGCCCTCGAAGCGGATTTCGCCCTGCTGGCTGTCTTCCAGCAGGTTGCAGCAGCGCAGAAGCGTGGACTTGCCGGACCCGGACGAGCCGATGAGCGACACGACATGCCCGCGCGGCGCGGTCAGATCGACGCCCTTCAGCACCTCGAGATTGCCATAGCTCTTGTGGAGATCGCGGATTTCGATGACGGGCGTTTCGGCCATCCCCTGTTCCCTGTCGCTTTCCGTCCCGGCCTTCTGTGGACCGGGCTTGGCGTTCCTGCCAGTAGGGCGCAGTTTGGCAGGCTTTGCAACGGCGATTCCGCCGCATCAGGCGGCGGCCGCCGGTCATTTGATCACATTGTGCCGCCGAAATGTGCGGGCGGCGGCGGAATCGGAACGGCCAGGTAGGCGGTGGCGGGCAGGGCCACCAGTCCGCGCAGGTGCAGCGTCGCCCGGTCGTCGTCCGGCAGGGCGCCGATCGCGGCATCCAGCACGGCAAAGATCACCGGCCCGTCGGCGCCCGCGGCGGCGATATAGGGCAGCGCGGGGGTGGGTGGCGTTTCGGCCACCACCTTCAGCGCCGGGGCGGAAGGGTCGCCGTCTTCCAGCATCATCGTCCAGGTGACCGCGTCGAGCGCGGCCAGATCGGCCCGGCCTTCCGCCACGGCAAGCGCCGAGGCGCGGTGGCTGCCGGTGCGCAGCCGCGGGGCAAGGGCAATCCCCATGTCGACCGCCATGTTCGCCGGTGCGGCCCAGCCCGATTGCGACATGTCCTCGTTCCAGGCCATCGGCGCGCCGGCGAATTCGGCAAGACCGGCGCGCGGGTCATCCTTCCGCGCGACGATGACCGAACGGTAATGTCCGGGCGGGCAGCCGCGCAGCCCGTGGTCGGGGGTGCCGATCAGCGTCACCCTGCCGTGGAGGCGCGCCCGGTAGGGGTAGCCGCAGGTCTGGGCCAGCACCAGGTCGGGGCTTTCCCAGGCCGGCCAGTAGGCGCCTTCGCCGCGGGTCAGGCGCTCGGGTGCGCCGATGCCGCGGGCGCGCAGCCCGTCGCGCACCAGGGCCCAGAGCCTGTCATTCGCGCCGCGCGCGGGCCCGGCATCATACATGCCGAGCGCGGCGATCATACCTCGCGCTCCGCCCGCTGGCGGGCGCGGGCATTCTCGACATCGGTCAGGCCCAGAAGGCCGGCGACCATCCGCATCAGCCGGTCCTCGTCGGCGTCGCGGCTGCCGTCGGCCAGCGCCACGGCCCAGAGCGACTGGACCAGGTCGGCGCGGGCCTCAAGCTCGGTCGCGGCCTTCAGCGCGCGGGTGAAGCGGACGGTATCGGGCGCCTCGGATTCCAGCACCTCGGCATCGGACCGCAGGCGCGCCGCGTCGAAGGGGCCAAGGTTGTGGCGCATCATCAGCACCCGCTCGATCCGCGCCACTTCCTCGGCGGCGTAAAGCCCGTCGGTGCGGGCGATGCGGACCAGAAGCGCGGCAAGGGCAAGCCGCGCGTCGGGTTCGGGCAGGCGGGCGGGGGCGGGGGCCATAAGGCCGCGGAGAAGCGTTTCGAACATGCGCGGGAAGATAGGTGTTCGCCCGCCGTCGCGCCAGCGCGGCCTTTTCGGGGTCAAGCGATCGTGCGGTAAAGTGCCGTCAGGCGGGCAGCTTCATCCGCCATGCCCCAGGGCGGGTTGACGGTGAACAGGCCAGAGCCCTCCATCCGGTGCCCCTCGCGGGCGGGCGGGAAGGCGACCTCGTGGCAAAGCGCATCGGGAAACGCCGCCGCCAGCGCCTTCAGCATCGCCCGGTGGGGCGCGCCGCGCAGGATCGGATACCACAGCATCAGGATGCCGACGTTCCACTTGCGGGCGAGATGGGCAAATGTCTTCGGGATCGCCTCGTAATCCTCCTTCACCTCGTAGGACGGATCGCAGAGGAGAAGGCCGCGGCGCGGGGTGGGCGGCACCAGCGCCTGCGCCAGATCGAACCCGTCGCGCCGGTAGACATTTGCGCCCCATTTCCCCAGCGTGTCGGCCAGGGCTGCGTGTTCCTGCGGGTGAAGCTCGGCCAGATGAAGCCGGTCGGTCTCGCGCAGCGTCAGGGCCGCGATCAGCGGCGAGCCGGGGTAGGCATCCTGCCCGTAAAGCGCCCGGCAGTCGTGCAGCGCCCGGGCATAGGGGTGGTTTTCGGGAAACCAGTCGCCATGCGCAAGGATGCCCTGGCGGGCCTCGCCGGTCTTTTCGGCCTCGGGCGCGGTCAGCCGGTAAAGGCCGCGGCCGGCGTGGGTCTCGACATAGGAAAGGGGTTTGTCCTTGCGGATCAGGTAGTCCAGCGCCCAGGCCAGCAGCGCGTGCTTCTGGAGATCGGCCAGGTTCCCGGCGTGGTAGGCGTGCTGGTAGGAGAGCATGGGCCGGGGGTAGCAGGGGGGTCCGGGCCCCGCAAGGGATTCCGGCGGGGTGGGGGGGCGGGAGTCGGGCTGAAGCCCGACCTACGGGTCGTAGCCCTCGATGATGCAGAGGTCGGCCGTGGCGACGGGGTCGCGCAGCGCCTTGACCGCCTGGTATTCGGCCGAGGCGTAGCAGGCGCGGGCCTGGGCGAGATCGGGGAATTCAAGGACGATGGTGCGGGGCCGCATCTCGCCCTCGACCACCTCCTGCGGCGCGGCGCGGACAAGGAACCGCCCGCCGTAGCCGGCCAGCACATCCGGCACCGCCTGGCGATAGGCCGCGTAGGCATCGGGGTCGGAGACGGTAAGGTGGACGATCCAGTAGGCGCGCGGCATGGGGTGGCCTGAGGTTTGGGTCGGGTGAAGCTAGCGGAGGGCGCGGTGCGGGGCAATCGTGGGGGGCGTTGCGCGGCTGTGGCCGGCACGCCCAGCCTGCGCTTGCTGATGGGGCTGGCGACGACCTTCATCGCCGGATTGCTGAACCGCCACCGCTGGATCGCCTATACTGGCCTCGCGATCATCGTCTATGTGACGCTGAGCATGATCTGGGAAGGCTGGCACGAGGTCGAGCCGGTGGTGGTGGGGGTGGTGGGGTAGATACATAATACTAGGATTCGGGCAGATTCGCTCTAATGTAGTTGGGATACGGGAGCTTTCCATCGAAGGATCGATCCGATGAGGCGCAGAGATTTCCTTTCCAGTCTGTCGTCGCTGTCCATTGCTTTGGTGTTTCCTGGGCGGGTGTTCTCGCAAGTCCAAGCAGAACGGGTTCGCATCCTGAAAGATTGGATTTCCAGCAAGAAACGAAGCCACAATTATAAGAAGCTCGCCGACCCTACCGGAAGCGCACCTACAAACCGGGTTGAGAGGTTCGAGCTGCGCGGGGGTGACTGCTCGAATGATGGTGACTGCACACCGCGACCTCTGAACGGACGAAACGTCGCACGTGCGCGGACGGAACGCGTGCTCTCAACCGACATGCGGAATGGCGATGAGGGGCTGTTCTCGTACTATCTTTATATTCCCACCGCAGAATATGCCATCATTCCGCAAGTTGGCAGCACCTTCGGCCAATTGCTCGCCAGTTTCAGCCGAACACCTGGATCTGACGGTCGACCGATTTGTTCGCTCGACACAGACGAGCGACCGCAGCTTTACATACAATTCTCTGAAGCTGGCGTCTCCGAAGGTAATAGGACAAGAGAGAAGTCTGCTGCACTTGGTCGACTGTCGGAAGGCTCGACTTTGATGGATCGTTGGATCAAGTTCGAAATGTATTTCAAACTGTCCAGTTCTGACGACGGCTTTATCGAGGTCCGGGTGAACGGCAAGTCTTCAGGGCGCTTGGTCGCCAAGACCTTCCACCCGGATGGTGGATTGGAAGTGCGCTATGGAATTTACCAGACCGGGACGAACCAATACCCAGGCGGTGCCGGTGCCCTTCCACCGCAAGTGGTGTACTTCTCTGACGCAAAAATTGTGCGGCTTGTGCGATAGGTTGAAACGTTCTGGCATGCTGTTTCGGTCGTTTCCCTAAGCGACCTTCCCCACGCCGCCCATATCCCCCCGCCCGGCCATCAGACCGGCGACCGAGATGTCCTCGTCCAACGCCTCCCAATGCAGGCCCATGGGCGAAAGCGTCACGGCACGGCGTTCGTCGGGCGTGGCGTGCAGAAGGCGCGGGAACCAGGCGAGCGGCACGCCGAGGGTGCGGCCATCGCTGAGGGCGACCCACATGCTGTCTTCGTCGAAACTGACACGTTCAGGCGAAATGTTCATGCCATGCCCTCTCGATCATTTCCTTCCGCGCCTCGACCACGGCCGCGATGCGGCGGAGGGTTCTGGCGTCAAGCCCGTGGCTTTCCGCGACACTGGCCCCGGGATGCAGCCAGAATTTCGCTTCGCCGCCTTCGCCCATGACGTGAATGTGGGCGGGTTCACGAGGATTCCCCTCGTTCGAGTAGAAGAAGTAGCGAAAGCCGTCATGGCGGAAAACCGTGGGCATGATGGCAGGATACGCAGCAGGAACCCTTGGAGCAACGGGGTTGCGATGTCTGGGTAACCCCTCCCTCACACCAACCGCGACACCTCCACCGCCGCCCGCACGAAATCCGCGAACAGGGGATGGGGCGCAAACGGCTTCGACTTCAGCTCGGGGTGGAACTGGACGCCGATGAACCAGGGGTGGTCCTTGACCTCGACGATTTCGGGGAGCCTGCCGTCGGGGGACATGCCGCTGAAGATCAGGCCGCATTTTTCCAGGTCGTCGCGGTACTGGATGTCGACCTCGTAGCGGTGGCGGTGGCGTTCCTCGATCACGTTGGTGCCGTAGATGCGGGCGACGGCGGAGCCATCCTTCAGGTTCGCGGTATAGGCGCCGAGGCGCATGGTGCCGCCCTTGGCGTCGTCGGCCTTGCGGCGGACGGTGTGGTTGCCCTGCACCCATTCCTTCAGGTGGTAGACGACCGGGGTGAAGCGTTTCGCGCCGGCCTCATGGTCGAACTCTTCGCTCCCGGCGTTCTTGACGCCGACCAGGTTCCGCGCGGCCTCGATCACCGCCATCTGCATGCCGAGGCAGATGCCGAGGTAGGGCACCTTGCGCTGGCGGGCGAAGGTGGCGGCCTTGATCTTGCCCTCGGTCCCCCGTTCGCCGAAGCCACCGGGGACGAGGATGGCGTGGAAGCGTTCGAGGTAAGGAGCGGGGTCCTCGCGCTCGAAAATCTCGGCGTCGATCCATTCGGCGCGGACTTTCGTCCGGTTGGCCATGCCGCCGTGGGTCAGGGCTTCCGCAATGGATTTGTAGGCGTCTTCCAGCTGGGTGTACTTGCCGACGATTGCGACGCGCACCTCGCCTTCGGGATGGGTGATGCGGTCCATCACATCTTCCCAGCGGGCGAGGTTGGGCTTGGGCGCCGGGGTGATGCCGAAGGCGTCCAGCACCGCCTGGTCGAGGCCAGCGCGGTGATACGCGAGGGGGGCTTCGTAGATCGTCTTCAGGTCATAGGCGGGGATCACCGCCTCTTTCCGGACGTTGCAGAAGAGGGCGATCTTTTCCCGCTCGCGGTCCGGGATCGGGTGTTCGCTGCGGCAGACCAGCACATCGGGGGCAAGGCCGATCGACTGGAGTTCCTTGACACTGTGCTGGGTGGGCTTGGTCTTCAGCTCTCCGCTGGCCGCGAGGTATGGGAGCAGCGTCAGGTGCATCAGGATCGACTGGCCGCGCGGGCGTTCGTGGATGAACTGGCGGATCGCCTCGAAGAACGGCAGGCCCTCGATGTCGCCGACGGTGCCGCCGATCTCGCAGAGCATGAAGTCGACCTCGTCGTCGCCGATGCGCAGGAAGTCCTTGATCTCGTTGGTGACGTGGGGGATCACCTGGATGGTTTTCCCCAGGTAATCGCCGCGGCGTTCCTTTTCCAGCACGTTGGAATAGATGCGGCCCGAGGAGATGCTGTCGGTCTGGCGGGCGTGGACGCCGGTGAAGCGTTCGTAATGGCCGAGGTCGAGGTCGGTCTCGGCGCCGTCGTCGGTCACGAAGACCTCGCCATGTTCGAAGGGCGACATCGTGCCGGGGTCGACGTTCAGGTAGGGGTCGAGCTTCCTGAGCCGCACCGTGTAGCCCCGGGCCTGCAGAAGCGCGCCAAGGGCCGCGGACGCAAGGCCCTTGCCCAGCGACGAAACCACGCCGCCGGTGATGAAGATATAGCGCGCCATGCTGGGCCCCCGTAGTTCGCGAAAGCGCGATTCGAAGCGGTGGAATCGCTGCACCACGGGATTCGGGATATAGCGCCCTTCGCCCGGTCACGCAACTGCCCTGCCGCAAGATCATGTCTGCGGCGGGGCCGTGCCGTCAAAAGCTAGTGGTCAGTCGCCGGCGCCTTCGGTTTCGGCAGGCGCAGTTCCGGCGGGCGGCGTCGCGGCTTCGGCGGGGGCTTCGGCCGGTGCGGTGGCCGGCGCCTCGGGCGTTGCCGCTGCATCGCCGGCGGGCGGGACGGCCAGGTCGTCGGCCGGGGGAACCGCCGGGGTATCGGCGGGCCCGGGGGGCAGCAGGTCGGTTCCGGCGGGCACGGCCGGCGCGTCGGCGGGCGCATCGGCGGCGGGCGTGACGCTGTCGACGACCGAGCCGCCGTCGCCGCCGCGGGTGGCGATGACGGTCAGGGTGATCGAAGTGGCGATGAAGGCCACCGCGAAGACCCAGGTCAGCTTGGTCAGCGCCGTGGCCTGGCCGCGGGCCTGCATGTTGCCGCCGCCCGACAGAAGCGCGCCGCCCTCGTTCCTTTGCAGAAGCACCACGCCGATCAGGAGAAGGGCAAGGATCAGGTGGATGGTCAGGATGACGGCTTCCATTCGGGCGGGCTCCTTCCGGCGATGCGGCTAATTAGGCGCAAGCGGGTGCAGGCGCAAGAGCGGCGGGGGCGGGGCCATTGTTTCAGTGCCGGCGAATTGATGCCGCATGGCTGCGGGAGGCATGGGCGGCTTGTTGCCGGCGGCAGGGCCGTGGCCTAGGCTTCGGTTCCAAATCAGAAGCTTGAGGCGGGCGGCGATGCGATGGATTTTCAGGGCCGTCGGGGCCCTAGTCGTCTTGGTGCTGGTCGGGGCCGGGCTGATGCTGGCGGTGCCGGCCGAACGGATCGCGCAGGTTGCCGCCGGCCAGTTCGAGCGGCTGACCGGCCGCGCGCTGGTGATCGAGGGCGGGGTGACGCCCAGCCTCTGGCCCGTGCTGGGCGTCAGGACCGGGCCGGTCAGCATCGCCAATGCCGACTGGTCGGCGGAAGAGGCGCCGATGTTCGCCGCCGATGCCCTGACCATCGAGATCAACGCCGCGGCGCTGATCGGCGGCGAGGTGGAAATCCTTGGCCTGCGGGCAGAGCGGCCGGTGGTCCTGCTGGAGCGGGCCGCGGACGGGCGCGAGAACTGGGTCTTCGGCGGTGGCGGATCGGGCGGCGAGATCAGCGCCGCCACGCCCGGCGCGGGCCAGGCCTTCACGCTGGAGGACGGGCAGATCAGCGGCGGGACGATCCGGTTCCTGGACCATGCGGCGGGAACCGACATCACGCTGGACAATGTCGACCTTGCGCTGAAGGTGCCCGATTTCACCGGCCCCTTCACGCTGGACGCATCGGCCGTGTCGGCCGGACGGCCGGTTACGCTGGCGCTGGCGGCCGAGGTGTTTTCCGCCTTCGCCGATGGCCGGGTGGTGCCGCTGACCGCCGATGTCGCGGCTGGCGGGGCGCGGGCCAGTTTCGCCGGGCGGGCGGGATGGTCGCCGATGGCGGCCGAGGGCACGCTGAGCGCGGACCTTTCTGATCTTGCCGGGCTGGCGGGGCTTTTCGGTGCCGCCGCCCCCGACCTGCCCGCAGGGCTGGGGCGCGATGCGCTGTCGCTGACCGGACAGCTGACGCTGGACGGGACGGGGGCCGCCTTCCTGCGCGGCGCGCGGATCGAGGCCGATGGCAACGTGATTTCGGGCGACATCGACCTGACGCCCGGCGAGGCGCGGCCGAAGGTTTCGGCGCAGTTGCGGGCCGGGGGCCTGTCGCTGGCCGGGCTGGCGGGCGGGGGCGGCGGCGGTAGCGGCGGCGGCATGGCCGCGCCGTCCTGGCCGAAAGAGCGGATCGACGTTTCGGCGCTGGGCGCAGTCGACGCGGCGGTGGCGCTGAGCGCCGAATCGATCGACCTGGGCGTGGCGAAGCTGGGCGAGACGCGGGTCATGGTCACGGTCGACCGGGCGCGCGCCGTCTTCGACATCCGGCAGATGGCGGCCTATGGCGGCAGCGTCACCGGCGAATTCGTGGTGAACGGGCGGGGCGGCCTGTCGACCGGCGGGCGGCTGTCGCTGGCGAACCTGCAGATGCAGCCGCTGATGGCCGATCTGGCCGGCTGGGACCGGCTGGTGTCGCAGGGGAACCTGACGCTGCGCTTCCTTGGCGTCGGCAATTCGCTGGACGAGATCATGCGCAGCCTTGAGGGCGAGGGCACGCTGAGCCTGGGCAAGGGCGAGTTGCGGGGCCTGGACATCGCCGGGATGCTGCGGACGCTGGACACCTCCTATGTCGGCGACGGGCAGAAGACCATCTTCGACGGTGTCGCGGGCAGTTTCACCATTGCCGGCGGCGTGCTGTCGAACAGCGACCTGAAGCTGGTGGCGCCCTATGCGACGGCGACCGGATCGGGCAAGGTGGACATTGGCCAGCGGCGGCTGGACTACCGGCTGCGGCCGACGGCGCTGGCGGCCGAGGACGGGACCGGCGGGGTGATGGTGCCGCTGATGATCACCGGGCCCTGGGCCGACCCGAACTTCGCCCTGGATATGGAAAGCATCGCCCGCGAGAAGATGGAGGCCGAGGCCCGCGCCGCCGAGGAACGCGCGAAGGCGGAACTTGAAAAGCGGCTGGCCGAAGAGGGCATCGTGCCGCTTGAAGGCGAAAGCCTTGAGGACGCCGCCAGGCGCCGGGCGCAGGAGGCGCTTGAGGAAGAGGCCGGCAAGCTGCTCGAAGACCTGCTCGGCGGCAACTGAGGCGGAAGCGCCCCGGGTGCAGCGTCGTTCGTGTGCGCCGCCGCCCGGAAAAATGGGCGGCCCGAAGGCCGCCCATCGGTATCCGCTTTACCTGCGTGCGGTCATTCGGCGATGACCTCTTGCGTGGGGCGCGGCGTGCCGTCGGTTTCGGCCGGCAGGACCGGCAGCGAGACTTCGGGCATCGTTCCCGTCAGGCTGTCGAGGAAGGCGACGAGCTGCGCGGTTTCCTCGGGTTGCAGCGCCTCGCCCAACTGGCTTTCGGCCATGATCTCGACCGCGACCGACAGATCCCAGACCTTGCCCGAATGGAAGTAGGGCGCGGTCAGCGCGATGTTGCGCAGCGGTGCGGCGCGGAAGACATATTCGTCAGACGCGGTTTCGGTCACGGCGAAGCGGCCCTTGTCGCCGGGAGGCAGAACCTCGGAGCCGGGCTTTTCGATCAGGCCGAAGGGATAGTAGCCGTGTCCGCCGACGTTCACGCCAGAGTGGCAGGCCGAGCAGCCCTTGTCCATGAAGAGCGCGAGCCCCGCCTTGGCATCGTCCGTCAGCGCCGCGTCATCGCCGTTCAGCCAGGCGTCGAACGGTGCGGGCGTCAGCAGCGTGGCTTCGAAGGCCTCGATCGCCTTGGCCATGTTGTCAAAGCTTACCGGATCGGCTTCTTCGGGGAAGGCGGCGGTGAACCAGTCCACATACGCGGGCATGGATTTCAGCGTCACCACCACGTTGTCGGGCGTGTTCGCCATCTCGACGCCGGCCTGCACCGGACCCTTGGCCTGGGCCTTCAGGTCGTCGGCGCGCCCGTCCCAGAACTGCGCCTCGTTCAGCACCGCATTCAGCGCGGTGGGCGCGTTGCGCGGACCCTTCTGCCAGCCGTGGCCGACCGAGGTTTCCATGTTGTCGTCGCCGCCGGTGGTCAGGTTGTGGCACGAATAGCAGGAGAAGACGCCCGAGGCCGAGAGCCGCGGGTCGAAGAACAGCGCCTTGCCAAGGTCGATCTTGGCCGGGGTGATCGGGTTGCCGTCGACTGCGGGCGTGGTCGAGGGAAGGGCCTGGAAGGTCTGAAGGGCGGTGTCCCGCAGCTCGTCAGCCGCCGCCATTCCACCCAAACTGGCGGCAAGTGCGGTCGAGGCGAGCATCAGGAACATGTGGCTGCGCATGGAATGTCTCCGTCGTGACTGGGTTCGCGCCGGGATAAAAGACCACGGTTGCGCCGGGGCCGCCATGATTTAGATCAATTCTAAATTGCAAGTCCTGGGTATGTCTTTTCCCGCCATTCCCGGGCGGCGGCCCAGACGAAAAGGGCGGCCCGCCCGGGGCCGCCCGTCGGGGTCTGGCGCGGCGACCGGGCTAGCGGCGGCGGTCGCGGCGGGCGCTCATCGGCTGGAAGGCGACGCCGACATGCGCCTCGCAATAGGGCTTGCCGGGCAGCGACGGCAGGCCGCAGAACCAGAAATCCTCGGTCGCGGGGTCGCCGATCGGCCATTTGCAGGTGCGTTCGGTCAGTTCCATGAGCGTGAGCTTCTTCGCCCGCTTCTCGACCTCGCGCACCGAGGCAAGGGCCTCGGGGCTGATCTCGTTCAGGCCGGGCTGCGGCGGCAGGGGCTGGCCGGCGGGGACAATCGCCTTGCGCACCGGAAGCTGCGTCACGTTCGAGGGCGCGGGCCGTTCGGCCGCCGGCGCCGGCCGGGGCTGGGCCGAGGCGGGTTCGGGGCGTGCCGCCGCCGCTGCGGCGGGCGCCGTTCCCTCGGCCCGGCCGCCCGCGGCGGGTTCGGGCCGGGCGGGCGTTGCGGGCATGTCCTCGTCGTCCTTGCCGCCGACGCGGTTCGACAGGCCAAGCCGGTGGACCTTGCCGATCACCGCGTTGCGGGTGACGCCGCCCAGTTCCTTGGCGATCTGACTGGCCGACTGCCCCTCGGCCCACATGCGCTTGAGCGTCTCGACGCGCTCGTCCGTCCAGGACATCTGTCTCTCCGCCTGTCTGAAGTTCCGGGCATTGTAGCGGTTGCGGCATGTCGGCTGCAAGGTCCGCCGCGGGCGGGCCCCGGCTTTACCTTGGGGCGCACCCGCGCTATCCCGTGCCGCGCTGCCCGAGGAGGCCCGGATGCCCGTTTTCCTGAACACGCGCGACGCCGATTTCGCGGCCGGCTTTGCCGCACTTCTGGCGATGAAGCGCGAGGAGGCGGAAGATGTCGACGCGGCGGTGGCGGCGATCATCGCCGATGTGCGGGCGCGGGGCGACCGGGCCGTGATCGAACTGACGGCGCGGTTCGACCGGCTGGAACTGACGCCGGGGACGATGGCGTTCTCGGCCGACGAGATCGCGGCGCAGGTGGCGCTTGTGCCGGCGGCCGAACGCGCGGCGCTGGAACTGGCGGCGGCGCGCATCCGCGCCTATCACGAACGCCAGCGCCCGGCCGACGAAAGCTGGACCGATGCGGCGGGGGCGATGCTGGGTTGGCGCTGGACGCCGGTTTCGGCGGCGGGGCTTTACGTGCCGGGGGGGACGGCGTCCTATCCGTCGTCGGTCTTGATGAACGCCATCCCGGCCAAGGTCGCCGGCGTGCCGCGGCTGGTGATCGCCTGCCCGACGCCGGACGGCGCGGTCAATCCGCTGGTCCTGCTGGCGGCGCAGATCGCCGGGGTGGATACGGTCTACCGCATCGGCGGGGCGCAGGCGGTGGCGGCGCTGGCCTATGGCACGGAAACGGTGGCGCCGGTCGACAAGATCACCGGGCCGGGCAATGCCTATGTGGCGGCAGCGAAGCGGCGGGTGTTCGGCCGCGTCGGGATCGACATGATCGCCGGGCCCTCCGAGGTGCTGGTCATCGCCACGGGCGAGCAGAACCCCGACTGGGTGGCGATCGACCTGCTGAGCCAGGCCGAGCATGACGAAAGCGCGCAGGCGATCCTGATCACGCCGGATGCGGGTTTCGGGCAGCGGGTCGCGGCCGCGGTCGAGGCGCGGCTGGCGACCTTGCCGCGCCGCGCCATCGCCGGGGCCAGCTGGGCCGCGAACGGGGCGGTGATCGTGGTCGGCGACCTGGACGAGGCGGCGGAACTGTCGAACCGCATCGCGCCCGAGCACCTGGAAATCCTGACCCCCGATCCCGAGGCGGTCGCGGCGCGCTGTATCCACGCCGGGGCCATCTTCCTGGGCGCCTGGACGCCCGAGGCGATCGGCGACTATGTCGGCGGCCCGAACCACGTGTTGCCCACGGCGCGGTCGGCGCGGTTTTCCTCGGGCCTGTCGGTCCTTGACTTCATGAAGCGCACCACGCTGGCCCGGATGACGCCCGGGGCGCTGAAAGAGATCGGCCCGGCGGCCGAGGTGCTGGCCGGGTCGGAATCGCTGCTGGCGCACGGCCTGTCGGTCCGGGCGCGGCTTGACGGGCTGAACGGCTGACCCGTGCCGGCGCGGAAGGGCGTGCAAACGGTTGGCAATCGCGCCAGCGCCCGGCATATGGTGGCACGGATCAGGGAACCGGGCTGCCGATGACGAACCGCATCTGCCATATCGAGATCGACGAGAAGGGTCTGGCGCGGCCGACGCCCGAGATCGAGCAGGAACGGCGGGTGGCGATCTTCGACCTTCTCGAGGAGAACAGCTTTGGCCTGCCGGCGCGCGACGGCCGCGCCGTGCCCGCGGGCCCCTACCGGCTGCATCTGGGCATCCGCGAGAACCGGCTGGTCTTCGCCCTCTCGCGTGAGGATGAAACGCCCCTGGGCGAGTTCCATCTGTCGCTTGGTCCGTTCCGGCAGGTGGTGAAGGACTACTTCCAGATCTGCGAAAGCTATTTCGATGCGGTGAAGCGCCTGCCGCCCAGCCAGATCGAGGCGATCGACATGGCGCGGCGCGGCATCCACAACGAGGGTGCGGCGATCCTGCAGGAACGGCTTGACGGCAAGGCCGAGGTCGACCGGGACACCGCGCGCCGCCTGTTCACCCTGATCTGCGTGCTGCACTGGGGGTAAGGTTGGGGTCTTTCCCGCACTCGGTTCTCTTCTGCTGCGACCACAACGCCGTGCGGTCGCCGATGGCCGAAGGCATGATGAAGCGGTTCTACGGCCAGCGCGCCTATGTCCAGTCGGCGGGGGTCAGGAACGACATGGAGGTGGACGGGTTCTCCATCGCCGTCTGCCAGGAGATCGGGGTCGAGATTTCGCGCCACCGGTCGCGGTCGTTCGAGGAAATGCAGGAATGGGGCGATGACCTTGGCCAGTTCGACCTGATCGTGGCGCTGTCGCCGGCCAGTCAGCGGATGGCGCTGGAACTGACGCGGTATCATCATCTTGATGTGGAATACTGGCCGATCCTTGATCCGACCGGCCTGGGCGAGACGCGCGAGGCGAAGCTTGCCGCCTACCGGCAGGCGCGCGACCAGATCAGGACGCGGATGATCGAAAGGTTCGGCCCGCCGGAAGAGGCGCCTGGCGAATAGGCGGGCGGGCTGGCGTTACCAGACGCGGCGGTCGCGGCGCGACAGGTGGAAGCCGTGGCCGCTCTGGTTCTGGCAGGTCAGGCCGCTTTCGCGCGACGTGCAGGTGATGCCGCGCATATCCTCGGTCTGGCCATAGGGGAGAACCTGCCCGGCGTCGTAGCGGGCAAGGTGTTCGTCCGAGCAGATCATCTCGACCGGTCCGGTGTTGGCCATCTGGAAGGTATGCCCCCAATAGGCCATGCAGCCGGCAGGGGCCGGGGCGGGATCGGGACCGCTGAATTCGTAGATCATGCAGCGAATGTCGCTGAAGCCGGGCTCGTAGCCGACCGAGCAGACGATGTTCTGCGAGGGGGTGCCGAAAAGGAACACGTCGGCCTGCGCGGGCATGGTCAGAAGCGATGCGCCCAGACATCCGGCGGCGCGGGCAAGGAATGCGTGAAATGCCATCTGTAGTCCCCTTGAAAGGCGTGGGGAAAGTTTCGGCGCTTCGCGGCACCGGCGCAAACGAAATTCCTGCGTCGATCCTTCAGGCCGCCAGGGGTCTTGCGGCGAGGATCGCGCCAAGGTTGCCCTCGATCCAGCCGACAAGCGGGATCAGGTGGCGCGCGGCCTCGGCCCCAAGCGGCGTCAGTTCATAGTCGACATGCGGCGGCACCACGTCATGCGCGGTGCGCAGGACGAAGCCGTCGGCCTCAAGCTCCTTCAGCGTCTGGGACAGCATCCGTTCGCTGACCCCGCCCACGGCGCGGCGCAGTTGCGCAAAGCGGTGGGGGCCGGTCGCCAGCGCGACCATGACCAGCGTGCCCCAGCGGCTGGTCAGGTGCTGCAGTACGGGGCGCGAGGGGCAGTCGGCGGCAAGGACATTGCCGCGCTGCCAGCCGGCCAGAAGGCGTTGTGCATCTGCGTCGGGGGTCATGTGCGGGCCTGCGGTATACTTACGGAAATGTGCGTTCTTCCGTTTCATAAGTATTCCGGTATGGCTGATCCGTCAATCAAGGAATGGAGTTAGCAGATGACCATCGCCGTTACCGGAGCTACCGGCCAGCTGGGCCGCCTTGCCAATGCCGCGCTGAAGGCGCGCGGCGCGACCGAGGTGATCGCGCTGGCGCGCGACCCGGCCAAGGGCGCGGACCTTGGCGTGCCGGTCCGCGCCTTCGACTACAATGCGCCCGATCCCGCGGCGCTGGCCGGGGTCGACGTGCTCGTGCTGATCTCGTCCAACGATTTCACCGACCGGCCGGGGCAGCATGCCAAGGTGATTGCTGCGGCGAAGGCGGCCGGGGTGGGGCGGATCGTCTATACCTCGATCCTGAAGGCCGCGGGTTCGCCGATGAAGTTCCTGACCGCCGACCATGCGAAGACCGAGGCGGCGCTGGCGGCTTCGGGCCTTCCCCATACGCTTCTGCGCAACGGCTGGTATACCGAGAACCTGACCGGCGCGCTGGGCGCGGCCTTGGTGCATGGCGCGATCCTTGGCGCGTCGGGCGAGGGGCGCTATTCCGCCGCCGCCCGCAAGGACTATGCCGAGGCGATCGCGGTGGCGGCCATGGGCGCGGGGCACGCGGGCAAGGTCTATGAACTGGCCGGCGACGGGGCGTTCACCGGGGCCGATCTGGCGGCCGAGGTGGCGCGGCAATCGGGCAAGCCGGTCGCGCATGTGAACCTGGCCGAGGCGGATTTTGCGAGCGCGCTGGAAGGGTTCGGCCTGCCGGCGGGGTTTGCGGCCGTGCTGGCGGAATCGGACTTCTCGGCGTCCAGGGGGGCGCTCTTCGACGACAGCCGCACGCTTTCGGCGCTGATCGGCCGACCGACGACGCCGATGGCGGAAACGGTGAAGACGGCGCTGGCCGCGCTGTAGGGCGGTGCAGCATCGGGCGGCGGGGTCGGTTTCCCCGCCGCGCGGTCCGCTTTTGGGCCTCCCGCCGGCGGCGGCAGCGGCTATCGTGCAGCCGAACCCCTGCAGGAGCCGCCATGACCGCCGCCGAGACCCGCAAGCTGATCGACGCCTATTATGCCGCGTTCAACGCGCTGGACCCGGACGGGATGACCGCGCTGGTGACCGATGATGTCGAGCATCGGGTGAACGAGGGCGGCATCCGCCGGGGACGGGCGAAATTCGCCGAATTCGGCGCGCATATGGGCGTCAGCTACCGCGAGGTGCTGAAGGACATCGTGGTCTTCGTGAACGAGGACGGGTCGCGCGCGGCGGCGGAATTCGTGGTGCATGGCGAATACCTGAAGACCGACCCGGGCCTGCCGCCGGCAAAGGGGCAGAGATACATCCTGCCGGCCGGATCGTTCTTCGAGGTGAAGGGCGGCCGGATCGCGCGGATCACCACCTTCTACAACCTGAAGGACTGGATCGACCAGGTTTCCGCCTGATGGAGGTGCGCGCGCTGACCGGCGCGGCGCTCGAGGCGGCGCTGGACGATGTGGCGCGGCTGCGGATCGCGGTGTTCCGCGACTGGCCCTATCTCTATGACGGCGATCTGGACTATGAGCGCGGCTATCTTTCCGCCTATCGCGACAGCCCGGGCGCGGTGGTCGTCGGCGCCTTCGACGGCGGGCGGCTGGTTGGCGCGGCGACCGGCACGCCGATGGCCGACCACGCGGCCGAATTCGCCGCGCCTTTCGCCGGGGTCGGCGTGCCGCTGGACGACATTTTCTATTGCGCCGAGTCGGTGCTGCTGCCCGCCTATCGCGGCCGGGGCATCGGGCACGCGTTCTTTGACCTGAGAGAGGCGCACGCCCGCGCGCGGGCGGCCACGCATGCGGCCTTCTGTTCGGTGATCCGGCCCGATGATCATCCGCTGCGGCCCGCGGACGCCCGGTCGAACGATGCGTTCTGGACCAAGCGCGGCTATGCGCCGCTGCCCGGCGTGGTGGCCACCTTCCGCTGGCGCGACATCGGCGAGGCCGCGGAAACCGCCAAGCCGCTGCAGTTCTGGATGCGCCGCCTTTAGGTCGCACCGGTGCGCAGGCCGCAGATTCCGCTTGAAAACCTGCCCCTGCGGGCGCATATGCCGGCCCATGCGCCTGCGGTTTCCGCGGGCTGGTCCCCTTTCGGAGTGAACATGGCCAAGGAAGACATTCTCGAATTCCCCGGTGTCGTGAAGGAACTCCTGCCCAATGCGACATTCAAGGTCGAACTCGACAATGGCCATGAACTGATCGCGACGATGGCGGGAAAGATGCGCAAGAACCGCATCCGCGTTCTGGCCGGCGACAAGGTTCAGGTGGAAATGACGCCCTACGACCTGACCAAGGGTCGCATCAACTATCGCTTCAAGTAAGTTGCGCCTGATCCTCGGCTCTGCCAGCCCGCGCCGCAAGGAACTGCTGGCGCAGATGGGCGTGGTGCCCGACGCGATCCTGCCCCCCGACATCGACGAGGCGCCCCGGAAGGGCGAACTGCCGCGCCCCTATGCCGCGCGTCTGGCGCGGGAAAAGGCCGAAGCCGTGGCGGCGGGCGCGGATGACATCGTCCTTTGCGCCGACACGACCGTGGCGCTGGGCCGCCGCATCCTGGGCAAGCCCGCCGATGCGGCCGAGGCGGCGGCGTTCCTCACCCTGCTGGCCGGCCGGCGGCATGAAGTGATCACCGCCGTCGCGGTGCGCCGGGGCGGGCGGATATGGGCACGGGAAAGTGTCTCCATCGTCAAGATGAAGCGCCTGTCGGATGCCGAGCTGAACGGCTATCTTTCCAGTGGAGAGTGGCAGGGCAAGGCCGGCGCCTATGGCATTCAGGGCCTGGCGGGCGCGCTGATCCCGTGGATTTCCGGCAGCTACAGCGGCATCATGGGCCTGCCGGTGGCCGAGACGGCGGCGCTGCTGTCGGCGGCGGGCTGGCCGGTCTGGAGGCAGGAATGAAGGGCAGGGTTCTGGTCTTGGGCCAGATCGGCGAGGCCGCGGCCGCCGCGCTGATGGTGGACGGGCGGCTTGAGGAACTGGCGGTCGACCCCGTGGGCGACGACATCCTCCCCGGCGCGATCTTGCGCGCGGTCGCCGACCGGCCGATGAAGGGGCAGGGCGGCATGTTCGTGAAGCTGCCGGGGGGCGTGACCGGCTTCCTGCGGCAGACCGCGGGCATCGCGCCCGGCCAGCGTGTTCTGGTGCAGGCGAGCGGCCCTGCCGAACCGGGCAAGGCGCTGCCGGTGACGACGCGGCTTCTCTTCAAGTCGCGCCACGCGATCCTGACCCCCGGCGCGCCGGGGCTGAACATCAGCCGCCGCATCCGCGACGAAGCCCTGCGCGCGGCGCTTGAGGCGCTGGCGGCCAAAGCGATGGCGGGCGCGGACGAAGGGCTGGGGCTGATCCTGCGCTCGGCCTGCGCCGGTGCGGACATGGACGAGGTCGCCGGCGACCTGGCCGAGATGCGCCGGGTGGCCGAGGCGGTGCTGGCCGATCTGGACGGCGGGCCGGAACTGCTGCTGGATGCGCCCGGCGCGCATGACCTTGCGCTGCGCGACTGGATCGACCCGGCGCCGGACGAGGTGGCCGAGGGGCCGCGCGCCCTTGCCGACCATGGCGTGCTGGAGGCGATCGACGCCTTGCGCACGCCGCGCGTCGACCTGCCCGGCGGCGGCCACATGTGGCTGGAACAGACGCGGGCGCTGCTGGCGGTGGATGTGAACACCGGCGCAGACACCTCGCCCGCGGCGGCGTTGAAGGCCAATGTCGGCGCCGCGCGCGACCTGCCGCGGCAGTTGCGGCTGCGGGGCTTCGGCGGGCAGGTGGTGGTGGATTTCGCGCCGGTGCCGAAAAAGGACCGGCATATCCTCGATCAGGTGATCAAGGCCGCCTTCAAGGCCGAGGGCGAGGCGAACCTGGCCGGATGGACGCATCTTGGCCTTTACGAACTGACCCGCCGGCGCGACCGGCTGCCGTTGGCGGGGCTTCTGCCATGACCTGCCCGATCTGCGGCAAGCCCACGGTCGCGGCCTACCGCCCCTTCTGCTCGCGCCGCTGCGCCGACGTGGATCTCGCCCGCTGGCTGGGCGACGGCTACCGCATCCCCGGCGATCCGGCCGAGGGCGAGGACACCCCGCCGCCCGAAGCCGACCCCCGCCCCGGCCCGGCCCGCCGGGGGTGATTTATCACTGGACAGCCCCCCCGTGCTTCGCTATCACCCGCCCACCAAAACGGTGCCCAGATAGCTCAGTTGGTAGAGCAGCGGATTGAAAATCCGCGTGTCGCTGGTTCGATTCCGGCTCTGGGCACCACTTAAATCCCTGAAATCGCTAGGTTTTGTTTTCATTCCGATATCCCTTTCGGTTCGGGTTTGACGCTTTTGGCAGAAGGTTTGACAATCCGCGCCCGCCGCGCGTTCTCGGTTTCGAGAGTCGCCATCGTCTCGCGGTTCTTCGCCGCAAGGTTGGCAGAGCGCGAATAGTGCCGCGCCATGGACAGGGTTTTCTGCCCCAGAAGGTCGGCAATGCGGCGTTCATCCAGCCCCGCCTCGCGCAGCGTGGTGGCCACGGTGTGGCGCAGGCCCTTGAGGGTGAGGCCGGGCTGGATCAGCCCCTCGGCCTCCAATCCTGTCTTGAAGCGGTGCCAGACCGTAGAGAAACCGTTGTAGGTCCATTGCTCGCCGCGTGAGTTGGCCAGCAGGGCGGGCGCTTCGTGCTGCGGCGCTTGCTTCAGGGCCGTGTGAAGCGTCGGGCCAATGGGAATGGCGACTTCGACCCCGGTCTTTCCCCGCATGCCCCAGATCGTTTCGCCATCGATCTGATCGCGCCGCAGGTTCAGCGCGTCGGACGGATCGAGGCCGGTGTTCATCAGCACCGCCAGCACCACTCTCACATGTGGCGGAGCGTGTTCGAGGACGATGTCGCATTCCTCCGGCTCCCACGGGCGGTTTGCATAAGCGAGCTTTGCAGGGCGGGGTTTCGGTATCACTCCGGTAGCGAAGTTGGCGGAGATCAAGCCTTTGGGGATCGCGAAGCGAAAGACCTCGCTCAGGAAGGTCCGAAGCATGTTCGCACGCCGCCAGCCGATCTTCTGCGCGGCCTTGTCGTGGATACCCGCCACCAACGGCGTGTCGATGGTGTGGATGGGCGTGTCGCGGATGGGTTCCAGAAAGTCCGCGCACTGCCGGTAGTCGCGCCGCGTCGCGGGGGCGAGATTCTTGAAATGCTCGGTCTCGTAGTAGAACTGGATCAGCCCGCCGAGCGTGCCGACCTTCGGAGCCTTGGCCTTGTTCGCCTCGGCAATGGCCGTGATCTTCTCGCATTCGGTGAAGAAAGCAGCTGACCCGAGCGGGGCTTTCTCAAGGTCGATCTTATGGCCCGTCCCGCGGTGGTAGCAGCGCATCCGACCGTGGCGATCCTTGAAGATCTTGAAGCCCTTGATGCGCACCGACGTCATCAGAGGCGCGCCAGGATGGCGTCGTGCGTCGTGGCCTGCGTGCCCGTCTTCACATCGTCGATCCAGAGATCGAGGTCTCGCTTGTCCCAAAGCAGGACGCCCTGGCGCAGCTGGATCGGCTGCACCGGGCAGGCAATCTTGAAGTGCTTGACGGGAAGGCCGGCGTAGCTGGCCGCCTCCGTCTCCCTGAACATGCGTTTTTCGATTACGCTGATGTTGAGATTGGTGGTCGCCATCGGCTCTCTCCCTGATCAGATCACACCCGACACCGCCCCGACCCTCTCCCTCTCCGGCGACCGGACCTTCGTCGCCTCGCGCCGGAACCTTTCCCAGCCGGCCATCGTCAGCATCCGGGTTTTCGGGGAGATCTCGACGAACTCGAGCCGCCCGCCGTTCATCAACGCGCGAACCTGCGCCGTGCTGAGGCCGACGAGACCACCGAGTTCCTTGGGCGAAAGCAACTTTTCCTGGGTCAAATCCCCTCTCCTTTCATGCAACCGGACGAAACGCATTGAATGCGGCGCCGTGGCGTGCTTCGCTGGCACAAAGCGGCAATAACGCACATATGTGCGTATATGATGCTTCCGCGCGTCAATACAAGTGGATTGATGTCAAAAATGGTGAATCGTCCTGACGACTACCTTGGCGGCCTCGGCGCGCGCATGGCGATCGCGCGCAACGAGCTTGGCCTGTCGCAGGCCAGGCTGGCCGCGGCCCTCGGCATGTCGCTGCGCGCCTATCAGGGCTACGAACTCGGCAAACGGTCCATCCCGGTGGAGGCCCTGGTCGATATGCACCGGCGGTTCGGCGTCGATCTGAACTGGATCCTGCTGGGCGCCGATGTGGTCCGCCAGACCCACGACCTTGCGGCGCTGGAAAGCTTCGAGACGGCGCTGGACCGCCACCTCGCGGAGACCGGCACCCGCCTGAAGAGCGAGAAGCGCGGCGCCATCGTGGCCCGCTGGTACAGATACTTCCTCGACGGGAAGGAAATTCCCATGGACGATGTCCACACCTGGATCGAACTGCTGAGAGAGTGACTATGGACCTGAGACAATCCGAAACCTGGCGCCGCCACCAACTGGCCGCCGTCGAGCGCATGCAGGCCGATGTGGCGCGCTATACGCATCCGGTGATGCGGGCTGTCAGCCTGTCCGGGGTGACGTATCTCGCAGCATGGGCGGCGATCCTGACGCTTTGGCAGGACGGCGGCACGCCGGCGACGGTTGCGCTGGCGGCGGGACTGTCCGCTGCTGTCGTGCTGCTGGGCAGCCCGGCCTTCGCGCTTGCGGCGGGGCTGGAGTGGTACTTCCGGCGACGACTGAAGCGTATATAGGCAACGACTATCCGGCCTGACCAGGTTGCGTGTGACTGAGGCTCAAGCCTTGATTGTGGAATCCTGAGCCGCAGGGCGTGACAGTATCAGGGCCCTTACGGCACCCGCAGCATCTTGCGGAAATGCTCCGGCACGGGTTCGGGCAGGTCCCAGTCGACGGTGATCGGCTTTTCGCCATGCCAGCCTGCGAAATGATCGGTTGTGGTCATCCTTCACCGAAGCCCTGATCTCGCATGCGGCCCAGTGCCTCGAGTGCATGGCGTGACTGCAGGTCAGACGGCAGCCGACGTGGCATGGAGGCGCAGACATCGAGGATCTGCTGGTCCTTCGGCGTCAGTCGCTTCCGGTCTCGTCCCCAGGTGAGGACCTGCTTCCAGAAATCGGCCCCGAGGGTGACAACCTCCGACTGGGCGTTGATGCCATCGGTCATCGCCTTCTTCGCCTTTTCGTCGCGTTTTGCGGTGCGAGCGTTTTCGGCCAGCGTCAGGCAGGTTTCGAAGTCTTCATCATAGCTCAGCATGCGTCCCTTCATCCCGTTCCAGCACGCCTGCTGTTTTGCCCATTCCGACATGTTGCGAACGCCGGTCGGAGGGTGGGTGATGACGTCGTGGGCTTCAGCTGCAGCAAGAAGCAATGCGCGCTGCAGGGCATCCGGGACAGACTGACGCCGCCAGATTGCATCCAGATCCAGCACCTGCTTTTCACCATTGGCATGGCGACATTATACTTGACAAACCAAGGCCAAACTGGCATCTTGATTGCATAGATCGAGGAAGCCGCAATGTCCGTCCTGTCCGCCCCCTACATGCACGACGAAGCTGCCGCGTTCGCGCACGTGGAGGCGATGCTGTGGCCGACTGGTCCAATGTGTCCGGCCTGCGGCAGCACGACCGCGCCATATGTTCTGAACGGTGTCCGCTCCAAGGCAAGCGCCAAGAACCCGGAAGGCGTTGTGCGCCACGGCCTCAAGAAGTGCCGCGACTGCGGCAAGCAATACACCGTCCGCATGGGCACGATTTTCGAGGATAGCCACGTCGCCCTGCACCTGTGGCTGCAGGCCATCCACCTGATGTGCAGCAGCAAGAAGGGCATCAGCAGCAACCAGCTTCATCGCGTCCTGGGTGTGACCCTGAAGACCGCTTGGTTCATGTCCCACCGCATCCGCGAAGCGATGCGCGATGATGGTTCTGTCAACTTTGGGTCCGGCGGTGGCGTTGTGGAAGTGGACGAGACCTTCATCGGTCGTGAGCCGGGCAAGCCTGTCCGTCGCGGCGTCGGCCACAAGATGAAAGTCCTGACGCTGGTGGATCGCACCACGGGCGCGGCCAAGTCCGTTGTCGTGGACGATCTGAAAATCGCCACCCTTCTGCCGATCCTCAAGGCGAACATCGCCGCCGAAGCAGTCGTCCACACCGACGAGGCGATGCAATACGACAACCTGCGCGACCACTTCGCGAATCATGAGTCCGTCAACCACGGCGCGGAAGAATATGTGCGCGGCAGCGTGACCACCAACACCGTGGAAGGCTACTTCTCCATCTTCAAGCGCGGCATGAAGGGCGTCTATCAACATGCCAGCAAGAAGCACCTGCACCGCTACGCGGCAGAGTTCGCTTTCCGCTACAGCAACCGCGTGGCGAACGGCGTGAACGATCTTGGCCGAGCAGACCGTGCCCTTGCCGGCGCATCCGGGAAAAGGCTGCTTTACCGGGACTCGTTCGGTGTGTAGATTCTGCGCCAGAGGCGCAGGGCGGAAGCATGAGTGACTTCGAACGACTAGATTTTGATATTCCGGCCTTCACTCCGGAGACGATGCCGCTTGACCGCCTGATTGAATATTTGCAGCAAATTGCCCTGATCATTGGCGACACCAATAATTTGCACCTAATCGAGGTAGCCAAGGGAAGCACCGTGCCCGGCTTCTTGGTGCCCAAGAACATTGCGGGTATAGCCCGTGAACGAGCCGCCATGGTTGAACGTGGAGACGGCACCGTTGTTCAGATGCGGGCATATGATCGTGTCCGGCGAATGATCCGGAGAGACTCTGGTGGGTCCGAAAGGGTTGCGCGGCTTCGTAGTACGAACCGGATCATTCTAGAAATCCCGCCCGCACCAGATGACAGCGGTATCCTCGTCGGGATACGCCAACAATCCAGCATCGATGGCTGCTTGATCAGGATTGGTGGGTCTGGCGACAGCGCAGCCCTTCAAATGCAGGACATGGAAGGCCAAGTTCTTTCTGGTTTTACGGCCAGCAAGACGCTTGCTAAGGAAATGGCGGCGCTAATCTACGAGCCAATGCGTGTCAGCGGCGTAGCGTTGTGGAATCGTAGCGCTGAGGGTGTTTGGGAAATGGACCGGATGCAAGTCCAGTCTTATGAGCTTCTCGATGATGAGCCGGCGACGGTACTGCTTGATCGCCTGCGTGGACTGGACGTGAAGTGGCCAGATGACGCGGATCAGAAGCTTTCCGATGAACGCGGGGCGATGCCTTGAGTGCCGTCGCTTTCGACAACACGATGTTGAGCATTCTTCTCAACCCTTCGTGCCGGGTGCCCACAGACAAATCCACCGGGACTATTGTGGATTTGGCAAAGGAGCGAGCAGAATCCGTCGTGCTGCAGATTCAGAAGGCGCGGCGCAAGATCATTATTCCTGCTCCAGCCTGCGCGGAGCTTCTGACAGTAATAGGTCCTGACGCTCAGGCCTACATCAACTTGGTAGGTCGGTCGCGCGTCTTCACTATCGCGAGCTTCGATGCTCTTTGTGCGGCAGAACTTGCGTTGCTGAACCGGGATACATTCGGTCCAAACGATGCGAAGAACGGAGCGGAGCCATATCAGAAGATCAAGGTTGACCGCCAGATCATCGCGGTTTGCAGGGTCAACGGTGTCAGCGAAATCTACACCGATGATGGTGGCCTCGCTAACCGGGCGCGTATGTGTGGAATTATTCCCATTGGGATTGCGGAAGTTCCGATTCCAGACACAGCACGCCAAGGGAATCTCGATCTCCAACCGCACGATGCAATCCCGGAGCCGGACGATGAAGGCAGAGACAACACAGATTGAACGCTTCAAGGAGGCCGCCCGCGCGCTTGAGTGCGACGACGACGAAGCGCGGTTTGACGCGAAGCTGAAGAAGGTCGCCAAGGCACCGAAGCCGAAGGACGACGAAGAGGCGAAGCCAGAGTGAGGCGATCTATCGCGGGCATCTTCGCCGTCATTGGCGCGTTCAGTTGGTATATGCCAGGGTTCAACGGGGCATTCTTTGCCCCATCTTCAATATCCGCAGGAGAAGGTCAGATCGTTGGGGCCATACTTTTCGTTGGCGCTGCGGTCCTCTGGTTCATGCCTGAGCCAAAGTAAGGTTTGTCAAGTATAATATCGCCATTGGCATCGTGAAAGACCTTCGCCATGGCGTAGGTGACGATGTTGGCGCGATAGCCACCCTCATACCAAGGCTGCTTCGGAACTTCTGTCTCGAGCCAGCGAAACACGATCGCCTTGGAAATAAGTCGTTTGTACCAGAGCTCGTCGTATTTGGCATCGCTCTTCGACCAGGCATCGCCGATCTCCTTCGCGAATTCGGCAAAGTTCTTCTGGGCGCCCCGCGACACGAGGTGTGGCAGACCTGCTGCCGAGAATTCGAACTTCGCAACGTCGGTTTTGCTGAAGAGCTGGGTTTTCGGGAATTCGAGGTCAAAGCTCGCCTGAGCCTTGCCCTTTGTCTTCGGTCTCGCGTTGATGAACTGTCCGCGCGAGCGCTCGTAATACCACTTGCTGTCGTGGCGTTCGCCCTCGCGTGCCGTGAAGATGACATTGCGCGAAAACTGCTCGATCCGGATGTGGAATGGATGGTTCGAGAAGAAATCGGCCGCGTTTACCTTGTTCTGGGTGTTGGCGTATTCCGAAATCTTCGGCACGATGTCCTCGGATCGGTCGGGTGGCACGACCGTCAGCTTCATCTGTACAAAGACCTGCGGCAGCTGTTCCTTTGCTGATTTCAGCGCGGCATGGATCGATCCCGTGGTCTGTGCACCGTTGACGATCTGAAGATTGCTGATCGACGAGATCGCAAGCCCGTCGTCGTTTCGAACGCAGGTGACGGCGTCGGCCGTTGCCGATAGGCCGTTGTTGTAGGGAAAGAACAGGTCCGGTTCGTCCTTGATCGTCTTCTGGATGCCCTTGTTGGTCTTTGCTCTGGCCTGAAGGAATGACCGGACATTGCCCTCGAGCAGCTTTTCACCCCAGCGATCATATACGGCGGCCAACTGAGGACCGGGAATGATCATCAGATAGCTTTCCAGCGCCGCGCCGGTCTGCGAACCCTTGAGGGCCGGAACCGCGCCTCCGAAATCCTGCACAAGATCGATCTCGAGGTCTTCATTGCCTTTGACTTCGAAGCGCTCGAACCTCGCAAGATCCCAGACCGACCAGATGACCGGCACGTCGTCGAGTTCCTGCAGTTTCACAGCGTCGTCGCGGCCGATGTATTCCCGGTTCGAAACCAGGATCAACTTCACCTTGGAGACCTGCGGCCAGGTCGTGATGATCAGGTCGGAGACCTGGAAGGCAGGGTTCGCTTCGTTGAGTGAATCGCGGAACTCTTCGGTTCTTGCCTTTTTCAGGAAACGGATCAGAGGATTGAGGATCGGAGGAACGTCGGTCTTGCCGAATGTCCTGACATCTTCGCTGTCGACGAAATCACAGACGATCAGGCCGAGTATGCCTTCGCTGTCGCGCGGATCGCCCGCGTAACCGTCGATCCGCAGCCTCTGCGCGCCCTCACCACTCTGGAAATAGGCACGGTCGGCCACCTCCAGTTCGCCTGCCTCCGTCAACCGCTCCGTCATCTTGTCGAAAAAACGCCTCACCCATGATCACGCCACTGGCATCAGCCTCGCGGCGGATAACGGCCATAGGTTGGGTGCATCATGTAGTATGGCACCAACCCGGCACGCGCCAATTCCTCTATGTTGATCTTCCTGCGCTCCCATCTGCGCCAACCTCGGCTCATTTCACTACGCGCTGCGTGAGCGACCGGTTCTCCTGTTTCGCTGCGCCTGCCATGCTGCCCCTCCTGCAGGCAGCTTTTCGCCCACCGCCGCCACCTACGCTTCCCTTGCCGTCAGCCGCAGCACCCTCTGTTCGAACCCTCGCCGGACGGAGTCGCACAACCCACCGGGGAAGCCCGGCGGCATCGCTGCCACGGCGACCTCGAAGGCCTGCCTTGCCCTCGCCCTGACATCTTCGAACACCTGCACGACCTGTTCACGCGAGAAGCCTGCGGCAAGGCCCGTCTCGACGAAGTGCCGGCCCTGGATTTCCGAGACCTTGTAGTGTCGGCCTTTGCCTACCCGCATGGCAAGCTTCATGTCCTTGATCTGCAACTGCCCGGCATCCAGCAACGGCTGCACGGTCAGCACATCGTAGAGCGGCGTCATGGTGAAACGGCCGCCGGGCATGAGCGCGATGCTGAAGTTCTTGGCATGGCCGTCGGTCGCGCCGATCAGCCAGAAAAGCACATTGGCCTTCAGGAAATCGGCACGGTCGCGCAGCGGCTCGTCGCTGCCCTGGAGCAGCTCGCAGAACTCGACGATGCCGGGGCCGCCCTCGCTCTGGTATTTGCGGGTCGGCGGGACGGACAAGGCTTGGCAGCAATCCTCCTGCGGCAGGCGGATCAGGCGGCCGTCGCGGGCGCGCAGCCGGTCGAAGCGTTCCACGACCAGCGCCTTGGTCCCCGCGAAACGGACGATCTCGGTGCGGGCCACCTTCAGGCCGAAGGCTGCCATCAATCGCAGACAGAAATGCTCGTTCTCGATGCTGTCGGTCAGGTCCATGCCGTTGGGCAAGGTGCCGATCGCTGGCTTCAGGATATGCGTCGTGGGCGTCGTGCCGGTCGGCTCGACCCACTGGCCGTCATGGAACAGCAGCGCGGTCTTTTCCTGCGCGCCCGCGACGGAGATGCGGAAATCCCGCTCGGCCCGGATGCCGAGGGGGGTGCGGTGCAGATCCTTCAGCATCGCGGCGATCTGGGTGTCCGACAGGGGCTCACCCGTCAGCACGTCGCCGGCGCCCGGTTCCTCGCCCTCTGGCAGGAATTGCAAGGCGCCCACACAGTCCCGCCCGATCCGGGCCAGCAGGCTGTAGGCGTCCAGCCCGTCCGCGCCGACGCGTTCGGCCACGCGGCGGCGGATGTCGTCGCTGTCCGGCAGCAGGTTCTCGAAGACCGCGATGACCGGGGGGCCGACATACCGCTCCGGCCGCAGCGGCAGCGAGCGCGAGATGGGCATCGTGTTCTCCCATGCCAGCCAATCGGCGGCATAGGCGAAGGCGAAGGCCCCGTCCGGTTCGCGGAAGTACTGCCCCACCTTGCGGCGGTTCATATAGACGTCGAGCGGCGCGTAGGTGCGCTTGCGCCCCATCAGAAGATGTCCTCGAGATCGCCGGGCTTCATCTTGCTGCGCGGGACGATGTGGAGCTCGAGATCGAGCGCTGCGAGCAGGTCGAAGATCGTGTCGACCTTGGCCCCGCTGGCGCTGGTCTCGATGTTCGAAACCGTGCGCTGCCAGATGCCGGCGCGGCTGGCGAGCTCGGCCTGCGTCAGCCTCTGCGCCTTGCGGACATTGCGCAGGGCGTTGCCAAGGTCTTTCGTGGTGCGGGCGATCTGATCCATGGGCGATCCTTTCCCGGCAAGGATGACCCATGGATCATATTGTGTCAATATATCGCTACGATCATAATATGGATATATGACTTAAGAATCATTTTTGATGGCTATGCAGTTCGCGGACCTTCGCTGCATTACCCCCGGGGTCCCATGCATCGAGGATACGGAAGCCCTCTGTCAGCCCCCCAGCGTCGCCTTGACATCCGCCATGGGAATGTAAACCCGGGTCGGGTTGTCGGGATCGCCCAAGTGCCGAAACCCGAGATCCTCGTAGAAGCTCCGGCGCCGGTCGAAATGTACGTCTTCCAGCACATCCAGAACGATGGCCGCAGCCCCCATCTGCCCGGCGATGTCCAGGCACCGATTCATCGCATCGACGACAAGCGCCGTGCCAAGGCCCTTGCCCTGCATGTCCTGCCTGACCGCGACGGCGCGGATGTAGATCACCGGCACATCTGGCACCCGGGCGCGCTGCCACGCCTTAGGCCCGAACTCGGACCGGACCGCCAAGGCGCCGAGGGTGTAGAACCCGAGTACGGCGGGATCGTCGTCATCCGTCGCGATCCAGGCCGCCACCATCCCGGCCTTTATCTGGTCCGAGAGCGAGGATTTCAGGAAGTGGTCGATGGGGGCGAAGCCGCAGGAAAAGGCGCTGCGGTCATGCAGCGCCTTGTCGAACCTGGCGATGGTGAGGGCGGGCCGATCCGCGGGCGTCTCAGCCGGCATCCTTGAGCAGGCCTTTCGACGCCTCCGCCGCGCGTGCCAGACCGGGCACGCGTTTGCCCGGTGCTTCAACGGCGGCCTTGAACGCGTCGAAGGCCTTGACCGGCAGGATGGAGAGGGACAGCCGCCGCTCCACCTCCTGCGCCCGCAGAAGGGCGGCCTGACGTATGAAGTCAGCCTCCTGCAACCCGGTCGCGGCGGCCGCGGCGCGGATACGTTCCTCATCCGCGCGATGCAGCCGCAGCTCCTTGCGGGCGTCCATCTTGCCCGGTGTCGGGGTTGCCGGTGTCATGGCGAACATGGCGAATCTCCTTTGGCTTAAACATATACGGACAAACGCCGTACACATCAAGGGCTGCGGCGCCGGACGCTCGCCGAGGGGCCTGCGGCCCGCTCATGCTCCCCGGTTCCAAGCCCTTCCAGGGCCTTGTCCACTTCCCGGGACAGCTCGTCCGTTTTCGCGCGCCACAGAGCGTTGAAATCACTGGCTAGCGCGACCACGAAAACCATCACCTCGCGCAGGGAATTGTCGTCCTGGGCCGTGTAGGGCAGGGGCGCGCCCCTCAGCTTTGCCTCGTTCAGTCTCCGCGCAATCTGGTTGATCGCGGCGCCCAGACGCTGGAGTTCGGCATTCCAGCCGCCCAGCTTCCGGTTCACCTCCGCATCGGGGGTCATCAGCAGCCGGTCGGCGGCGCCAATGAGGCGACGCAGGGCTGCCGGGCGATCGGTGATGCCCCGGCGGGCGAGGCCCGCATCGAAATCCGCCAGGTGGTGGTCGCTGAGGCGTGTGGTCACCGTCCGGCTGCCGGCCGTTCGGTTCGCTCCGGGGTCCTGCGCCCGGCGCAGAGTGTCGTAGATCGCCCTGCGCGAGACGTTGAAACGGTGTGCGAGGTCAGTGGCCGGGGTCCCCTCGGCCCGCCCTGCGATGATCTGGCGGCGCTCGGTGTCGGTCAGTTTCCGATGATGCGGCATGTGAAGTTTACGCTCCTATTTCTTGCCAGCCTTCTCCAAGCCCCCCGCCTCCCAGCGACAGTGGAGGCGGGTCAGGGGCTTGGAGTCATTTCAGAAGGGGGGGCGCCGGACGATGCGCTGTCCGCCGCCTGCGCCAAGCGATCGCCCGGGGTCGCAGGGCGCATGATGCAGGGCACAGGATGCGGGACGCATTGGACATGCTGCAAAGCGCGTGATTCACAGTGCAGGAAACGGGATACAGGGGACGTGGTGCATTCCGCGCAGGGGCATCCTGCAATAAGCGCATCGGCCCTCCTCAAACCGCTAGCCCCGCAGCGCGCAGTTGCCCCTCGGTGACCAACCGGGCGGCAACAAGCGCCGCCACCTGATGGGCCGTGATGTGCTGGCACATCGGGCTGCGGTCGCGGATCCAGCCCGCCAGACGTACCTGGTGGCCGACCGCAGCGGCCGCCGAAGCTTCCCGTTCCTCCCGCATAGCCGCGATGAAACGCTGCCAGCGCCGCGACCCGAACCAGTTGTCCGCGAAACAGACCTTGGAGCGGGTGAATCCCGCACTCTCCGTGGCATAGGCCTGCACCGCGTGCAGCAGGTCATCGGGGTCGATCCCCTCCTTCACGGCCTCCTCGATCCGGGCCAGGCAGGCCACCTTCCCGCGCTGGCGGTCCTTCGGGTAGGCCGCCCAGATCCGTTCTAACCTCTCGGCCGCCTCCGCCCCCGCGCGCTCGCGCGTAGGGGGTTTATGGATGGTTTCCGGGTGGTTTGGGGTCCACGGTGGACCCCCTGCCGGGGTCAGTCCGGACGGGGTTCACCATGGACCCCGTCCCCTCATCAGGGTCGACAGAGCATTCCAGCGCCATGATCTGCGCCAGAACGATCCGGTAGATCACCGTATAGCCGTTTTTGCAGGGCCGCCGCCCGGTCTCGACCAATATGCCCTCACGCAGGAAATCGGTGATGGTCCGCTTGACCGTGCTTTCGCCCAGTTCCGTGTGGCGCTGGATCGTGCCCTTGGAACACCAGATGCCCGACCCGTCGTCGCTGGCCTTGTCGGCCAGGAACATGATGATCTGCTTGCGCGCCGGGCTTCCGAAAACCCGCTCGGCACAAAGATTGGCAACCTTCCAGCTCATGGCCGCACGCTCTGGCGAGACGCGCTCCGGCCTGTTAGAAACCACTGGCCAGGACGCTTGACACCACAGGCGCACCGGCCGTAACGGGCGGACTCATCCTCTTTCCGGCCTCTGATCCGGTTTGACAATCGTCCCGCAAGTGCTTGATTTCCCGTAGGGGGTTTGACGGAAATTTTGCCGCTAACCGTTTGACCTGCTTGCCCGGTAGACGGATTGAAAATCCGCGTGTCGCTGGTTCGATTCCGGCTCTGGGCACCACTTGAATCCGCGAGCTTTCTTATCACTCCGGTGCCGCTTTCGGCATTGGTTTCACGCGCTTTTTCGGAAGGTCTGAAAATCTGCGCCAGGGGCGCGTTCTTGATTTCGAGAGGCGCTATGGTCTCGCGGTTCCTGGCGGCGAGGTTGGCAGGCCGTGAACAGGGCCGCGCCACGGACAGGGTTTTCTGCCCGAGAGGTTCGGCGATGTGGCGTTCGTCGAGCCCCTCTTCGCCGTCATTCGCGACAGCGACAGGATCACGCCGGCTGCCTGCCCCAGCACAGCCCCGCCGCACAATCCGGTGTTGCCCCTTGCGGCATTGCCGGCACGCCCGCCCGGTGGCAGGCTGCCGGCGCGGCGCTGACCTGTTCCGTCACCACCGCCGCGCCACGCCCGAGGGGGTGGCGCCAGAGCGGTTCAGTCAGTCGCGTTGCCACGAGGCTGACCCGGCCGCCTTCACCGAGCCCTTGCGCCCAAGCAGGACGGCCAGCGTCTTTGCCAATGTCATAACCGGCCGCTTCGTCCGGTTCGGGCGGCGCAGGGGTCAGCCCTGGCCCCGCGCTTGGGCGTCGGGCTGGAACGGATCGCTCAGGCCTGAAAGCACCCCGTTCTCCCGCGCGACGCCGCTGGGGAAGGCGTAGAGTTTCGGGCCCACGTCATTCGGCGCGATCTCAAGGGTGTGCTTGGTCGCCAGGTGGTCCAGGACGGCCTGCCCGAGCCGCGGATCGGCGCGCACCGATCCGCGATGCGAGGCGTCCAGCCGGGGCGAATGCATCGCCTCTTCCAGCGTCATGCCGAAATCCAGCATGAGCGCGGCGATCTGTGCCACCGCCGGCATGATCAGGTCGCCGCCCGAGGCGCCGATGGCGAAGACCGCCTCTCCGTCCCGGACGGCGATCGTCGGGCACATGTTCGAACTGTTGATGCGCTTGCCGCCGGTCATCGTGGTGTTCAGGCCGGGGCGCGGGTCGAAATAGCTGACGCCGTTGTTCATGATGATGCCGGTGCCGGGCAGCGTCACGCCGCAGCCGAAGTGATCGAGGATCGTGTAGGTCATTGCCACCATGTTGCCTTCGGCATCGGCGGCCGAAAGCGACGAGGTATGGGCGCCGACCTCGGACAGGGTGCCGTTCTTGATGCGATGGGCGCGCCAGGCGGCCTCCAGCGCGTCGGCATAGACCAGCCAGCTTTCGGGCGAGGGGATGGCCGGCGGGGTCGGCAGCGCGTGCGCCACATGGGCCAGCATGTCGCCCAGACGTTGCCCGCCGCTTTGCGGACCCATGGTGAAGACTTCGGCGCCGCGATGGGTGGTCTGCATCGCCGGGCCGTCGATCACCCGATAGGCCGCCATATCCTGCATCGTGATGCGGTTGCCGCCGGCGCGCAGATCGGCGACCAGGCTTTCGGCCAGCCGGCCGCGGTAGAAATCCGCCGCGCCGTGATCCTGCAGCCGGCGCAGCGTTTCGGCCAGCTGCGGGATGAACATGCTGGCGCCGGGCTGCAACGGGCGGCCCTGCGGCATGTAGATGGAAGAACTGACCGGATCGGTCGCGATCACCTCGGCCTCTGTCGCGATCAGCAGGGTGGTGTACCAGCTGGCGGCGATGCCGGTTTCCGCCAGCGCGATCGCCGGGGCCAGGGCCGCACCGAAGCCCCGGGTGCCATAGGTCTGCGCCGCGTGCGACAGGCCCGCCACCGCGCCGGGCAGGGTTGCCGCAGATGCCCCGCGCGTGTTGCGCCAGTCCTTCACCGCCGGAAAGCCCATCAGGGTCGGCGGAAGGCCGGGGTCAAGCGGATAGTCCGCGGCGGTCAGCGCGGCCGGCAGCACGCCCTGGAAATCCAGCGCCACCGCGCGCTTTTCGCGCGCGCGCCAGATCACCATGAAACCGCTGCCGCCCAGGCCGCACATCCAGGGTTCGACCGCCGTCAGCGCCAGCGCGGCGGCGACGGCGGCATCCACCGCATTGCCGCCCTGGCGCAAGAGCGTGGCCCCGGCCTCGGCCGCCAGAACATGCTGGGCCGCGACCATGCCGCGGGCATCTTTCACGGCTGGCTTGCGGAGGGTCCATTGATCGCGCGGCCAGGGCAGAGAGGGCATGTGCGTCCTTCCCGATTTGTGAAGCGAGGGGGCTTGTGCGATGCGCCAAGCTGAATATACTGTCGATATATTGAAATAGGAGCGGTCCCGTGATCAAGCGGAAAAGCGATGAGGCCCATGCCATCCTGCGCCAGCGGATCATGAGCGCAGAGCTTGCCCCCGGTGCCGTCATCGACGATCGCGCGCTGATGGAGGAGTTGGGCATCGGCCGCACGCCGCTGCGCGAATCCATCGTCCGGCTGGAGCAGGAGGGGCTTGTCGTCTCGCGCGGCAGGCGAGGCTACTTCGTGGCCGAGACGTCGCCGATGGACCTGTTCCGCGCCTTCGAGATCCGCCGCGAGATCGAGTGTTTCGCCGCCGCCCGCGCCGCCGAACGGCGCAACGGCGAGGATCTGGCGGCCTTCGACGCCTTCCTCGCCCGGCTGGAGGAAGAACTGCCCGCGCGCCGGGCCGACATCCCCTGGAACCTGGATGCGGACGAGGAATTCCACCGCCTGATCGCGGCCGCTTCGGACAACCGCTTTGCCGCGCAGTATCAGTCCTTCCTCTTCGGCCTGTCGGTCCGCAGCCTCTATCTGTCGCGGGTGCCGGTCACGCTGGTGGATGAGGAGCTTGACAGCTACCGCGCCATGTTCGACGCGATCCGCAATCAGGATGCGGGTCAGGCCGAGGCGCTGATGCGCAAGCACCTGACGATCAGCCCGCTGCAGGGCCTGATGAACGAGGCCTCGGTCGCCAGCCTGCGGAGGTCCGTCTGATGCGGCGGGCGACGCGCGAGCGGCTGGTCACGACCGTGATGCTGGCCCCGTCGGTCCTGCTGCTGGCGGTCTTCGTGCTGATCCCGCTTTGCGTGGTGGCGGCCTACAGCTTCGCCGGGCGCGATGCCTATGGCGGGGTGGTGCCGGGCTTCAGCCTCGACAACTATCGGGCGCTCTTTGAAAGCAACTACCTGCTGGTCTTCGTGAATTCCTTCCAGCTGGCGGCCGCGACCACGGTGCTGACCCTGGCTCTGGGCTATCCCGTGGCCTATTTCATCGCCTTCCGCGCCGGTTCCTGGGGGCCGGTGCTGCTGGTGATGATGCTGATCCCGTTCTGGATCAACTTCCTGATCCGCATCTCGGCCTGGGTGGTCCTTCTGGGGCGCGGCGGGCTGGTCAACCAAAGCGCGATGACGCTGGGCCTGATCGACGCGCCGGTCGGGATGCTGGGAACATTCGGGGCGACCATGGTGGGCATGGTCTATGCCTTCCTGCCGCTGGCGGTGTTTCCGATCTACGCGGCCCTTCAGCCGATCGACCGCCGCCTGGTCGAGGCGGGCGCCGATCTGGGCGCTGGCCCGGCCGAGACCTTCTGGCGCATCACTCTGCCGCTGTCGTTGCCGGGCGTGCTGGCGGCGATCCTGTTCGTCTTCGTGCCGTCGATGGGAGTCTTTGCCATCCCGGTCCTGCTGGGCGGCGGCAAGTCGGTGATTTTGGGCAACCTGATCGTCCAGCTGTTCCTTGAATTCCGCAACATCCCCCTCGGGGCCGCGGTCTCGATGCTGATGCTGGGTTTCAGCGCTATCGGCATCCTGATCTACATGCGGGCGCTTGCCCGGATCGAGGGGGCAAGATGACCGGCCCGATGACCCGAGCGGGCAAACCGGGCTGGTTGCGCCGCACGTTCCTGCACGGAATTTCAGGCTGGGTAACGCTGGCGGTCTATCTGTTCATGTTCCTGCCGATCGTCATCCTGATCTTCTTCTCGTTCAACGACGCGAAATCGACCGTGGTCTGGAAAGGCTTTTCGCTGCGCTGGTATGGCGAGGTGATCGAAGACCGCAACATCGGCCGCGCGCTGCATGTCAGCCTGATCGTGGCGGTCGCCAGCGCGGTGATCTCGACCGCGATCGGCGCGCTTGCTGCGGTGGCGATCACCCGGCGCAGGTTCTGGGGGCAGAACCTGCTGGCGGCCGGTCTGGCAGCCCCGCTGGTCCTGCCCGAGATCGTGCTGGCGGTGGCGCTGCTGGTGGCGCTGTCCTTCGCCGGGGTGACGCTGGGCTATCCCTCGATGATCATGGGGCATGTGCTGGTGTCGATCCCCTTCGCCACGCTGATCGTCCGGGCGGCGGCCTCGTCTCTGGATGCGCGGACCGAGGATGCGGCGGCGGACCTGGGCGCGAACGAATGGCAGACCTTCCGCATGGTGACGCTGCCGCAGCTGGCGCCGGCGATCTTCACCGCGCTGATCCTGTCGGCCACGCTGTCCTTCGACAATCTGGTGATGTCCACCTTCACCAACGGCGTCGGCACCACGACGCTTCCCCTGCGCATATATTCGATGCTGAAGCTTGGCATCACCCCCGAGATCAACGCGCTGGGCGCGCTGATGGTGCTGGCCAACATCGTGGTCATCCTGATCGTGATGGGCCGGTATCTGCCCCTTCTCCTGAAAACCAACCGGCGGTGAACAGCCGGGCCATCTTCCACAGAGGAAACAGACCATGAAACGCCTGACCCAACCCCTTGTCCTGTCGCTTGGCGCATTGCTGCTGGCCAGCACCGCTTCGGCCGAAGACCTGCGCATCTTCGGCTGGGCCAACGAGATGCCCGACGAAGTGCTGGCGGATTTCGAAGCCGAAACCGGCATCACGGTGACCTTCGACACCTTCGATTCCAATGAATCGATGATCGCCAAGCTTGAGGCCGGCGCCTCGGGCTATGACCTGGTGAACCCGTCGCAATATGCGGTGCAGATCCTGAAGAACCGCGGCCTGGTGGACGAGCTGGACCATTCGAAGATCGAGACCTATGCCAACATCGGCGAGTCCTTCACCAAGGTCTCGTATGACGAAGGCAACGCCTATTCGATCCCCTATGTCTGGGGCACCACGGGCCTTGCCTACAACAAGACCTGCGTGAGCGAGCCGATCACCAGCTGGAAGGCGCTGTTCAGCGAGGAATATTCCGGCCGCATCTACATGCTCGACAACATGCTGGCCGCCTATATCGCCGGCCTTCAGATCAACGGCTTCTCGGCCAATTCCGCCGACCCGGCCGAAATCGAGAAGGCGACCGAGACGCTGATCGCGCAGAAAAAGCTTCTGGCGGGCTACAACTCGACCAACTTCGCCGATCTGGTGTCCTCGGGCGAGGCTTGCATCGTGCAAAGCTGGTCTTCCTCGGTGCTGCAGGCGATCGCCGACAATCCCGATGTGGTCTATGTCCTGCCCGAAGAGGGCGGCACCATGTGGATCGACGGCTATTCGATCCTGAAGGATGCGCCGAACAAGGACGCGGCCTACAAGTTCATCTCCTATATCCTGCGGCCGGAAGTGGCGGCCAAGACCACCGACCTGACCAAAACCGCGACCGTCGTGCCCGGAGCGAAAGAGCTGCTGCCGCCGGAAATCGCCAACAACTCGGCCATCTTCCCGGATGAGGCGACCATCGCGAATGCCGATTTCATCCTGGACCTGGGCGATGCGATGAAGTTCTACCAGGACGGCTGGACCCGCGTGAAGGCGGCCGAATAATCGCCTTCCGGCGCCGCCCCGCCGGGGCGGCGCTTCCTTCCCACCTTTCGACCGGCAAGCGAGACCATGGCGGATCACGCAGTAGAATTGCGCAACGTGACCAAGAGGTTCGGCGATTATGTCGCTGTGCGCGACATCAACCTGACCATTCACAAGGGCGAATTCTTCACCATGCTGGGCGCCTCGGGCTGTGGCAAGACCACGACGCTGCGCCTGATCGCCGGGTTCGAACTGCCCTCCGAGGGCCGGGTGATGATCGGCGGGCAGGACATGTCGGACAGCCCGGCCTATGCCCGCCCCGTGCATACCGTGTTCCAGTCCTATGCGCTGTTCCCGCATCTGAGCATCCTGGAAAACGTGGCCTTCCCGCTGCGCATCCGCCGCCTGCCCAAGGCCGAGCGCAACGCGCGCGCACGCGCCGCGCTTGATCTGGTGCAGATGGGGGCATTCGTGGACCGCAAGCCGTCGCAGCTCTCGGGCGGGCAGCAGCAGCGGATCGCGCTGGCGCGCGCCCTGGTCAATGAGCCCGAAGTGCTGCTGCTGGACGAACCCCTCGGCGCGCTGGACCTGAAGCTGCGCAAGGAAATGCAGCTGGAACTGAAGGAAATGCAGCGCCGGCTGGGCATCACCTTCGTCTTCGTCACCCATGATCAGGAAGAGGCGCTGACCATGTCGGACCGCATCGCCCTGATGCACGGCGGGCAGGTCGAACAGCTGGCCGATCCGGTCGCGCTCTATGACCGGCCCGTTTCCCGCTATGTCGCGGAATTCATCGGCGAGACCAACATCCTGCCCGGCACGATCCTTGCCGACGGCCGCGTCGAACTGTTCGGCCGGACCATCGCCATGCCGGAACCGGTGGCGGGGCATGGACCTGCCGCACTGGCGATCCGGCCGGAAACCGTGCGCCGCATCCTGCCGGGCGAGGCCTGCGATGCGCCGCTGTTCGACGCCACCCTGCGCGACCGGGTGTTCATCGGCACCGATCTTCGGCTGATCTATGACGTGGAGGGCGGCGGCGAGGTGGTCGTGCGCATCCAGAACCGCGGCGACACCGGCCCCGCGCCGGCCGTCGGCGAAAAGGTCCGGCTGGCGCTCAGGCCCGAAGACCTGCGCGCCTTCCCCAACTGACATTCACCCAGGACTTACAGGAATCCCGAGATGGGCGACTACATTCTGAACGCGCTGCCGCCGCAGATGGAGGCCACGCGGGCCAAGCGGCTCGCGCAGGTCGAGGCGGCGACGCTGGGCCACTACCTGCACGCCGGTTTTGCCGATACCGCCCTGCGGCCGATCACCCCGGGCCACCGGATCGCGGGCGCGGCGGTGACGGTGCAGATCGCCGGCCCCTGCTCGACGCTGCTTTACTACGCGATGGACCGGGTGCGTCCGGGCGACGTGCTGGTGATCGACCGCGCGGGCGACACGCGCCATGCCTGCTGGGGCGGGTTCATGGCGGCGGTGGCGCGGGTGCGCGGCCTTGCCGGCGTGATCGTCGACGGCTGCGTCACCGACCCCGAGGCGATCCGCGCCGAACGCGTCCCGACCTGGGGCCGCGCCACCTCGGCCATCACCACCAAGCTGCTGAACATGGGCGGTGCATTCAACGTGCCGGTGTCCATCGGCGGCGTGGCCATCACCCCTGGCGATGCGGTTCTGGCCGATGACTGCGGCATCGTGGTCGTGCCCGCCAGCCAGCTGGACGCGCTGACCGACCGCGCGCTGGAAGAACAGGCCGAGGAAGGCGACTGGGTGCGCCGGGTCGAGGCCGGCACCATGCTGCAAGAGCTGATTGATATCGAAACGATGATGGGACTGAAGCAATGACCGCGATTTCCCCGCATGCCTTCTGGCTTTCGACCCCGCATCAGCAGGCGGTCGAGATCGCCCATGGCCTTGGGTGCCGCAGCTTCGTCCTTGACGTGGAACACGGCTATTTCGAGCTGAACGCCACCGACAAGCTGGTGGCGCTGATCCTGGCGCTTGGTGCCAGGGTCTATGCCAAGGTGCTGGGGCCGGAGGCCATCGCCATCCAGCAGATGCTGGACATCGGCTGCACCGGCGTGATCATCCCGCATATCGGCGATGCCGCCCATGCGGCCCGGGTCTGCGCTTCGGCCAAGTATCCGGGGCTGGGCAACCGCAGCTTCTCGGGCACGCGGCCGGCGCGCTATGACGCGGTGGCGCCCGAATACTACGCCCGCCAGAACGAACTGACGAAATGCTATCCCATGGTGGAATCGGCCGAGGCGCTGGCGGATATCGACGCGATCCTGGCGCTGCCGACCGTGGACGGCGTCTTTGTCGGCCCGTCCGACCTGTCGCTGTCGCGCGGCCGCGGGGCCTACCGGAAGACGCCGGCGGATTTCGACGACCTGCGCAGCATCGCCGCGGCCTGCAAACGCGCGGGCAAGCCCTGGATCATGCCGGCCTGGAGCAAGGTGGAGCGGGAACTGGCAACCGAACTGGGCGCCGAATTCCTGGTGACGGTCGATGAATACGGCGCGATCTGGACGGGTCTGGAACAGGGGCTGAAATGACCAGTGTTGGCGTATGGCTGGGCGACAGGGCCGAGGATCAGGAATGGGTGGAACTGCTGACCCCGCTCTTGCCGGGGATAAAGGTCGCGCTGATGGATGAAGCCGGGGCCCCCGGGGTGGATTACGCCGTCGTCTGGGCGCCGCCTGCGGGGATGCTTGCCCGCCACCCCGACCTTCGTGCCGTGGTTTCGGTCGGCGCCGGGGTGGACCATGTGCTGAAGGACCCCGAACTGCCGAAGCATCTGCCGATCCTGCGCACCACCGGCCCCGACATGGTGCAGCGGCTGCGCGAATATGTGGCGCTGCATGTGCTGGCCCATCATCGCGGGCTGATGACCACCGACGCCCAGCAGCGCCGCGCCGAATGGAAGCAGCTTGTCACGCCGGTTGCGGGCAAGCGCCGCGTCGGCGTCATGGGCCTGGGCCGCATCGGGGCGGCCTGTGCGCAGACGCTGGCTGCCCTGGGGTTCGACACCCTGGGCTGGTCGCGCAGCCGGCACGAGATCGACGGCGTCACCACCTACGCCGGCGAAGCGGGGCTTGAGGCCTTCCTGTCGCGCGCGGAAATCCTGGTCTGCCTTCTGCCGCTGACCGACCAGACGCGCGATATCCTGAATGCCGCGCTCTTCGCCCGGCTGCCGCGCGGCGGCGCCGTGATCAACGCCGGTCGCGGCGGGCATCTGGTCGAGGCGGACCTGGGCGCGGCGCTGGACGGCGGCCAGCTTTCGGGCGCGACGCTGGATGTCTTCCGGGCCGAGCCCTTGGCCGCCGATCACCCGTTCTGGCGCCATCCGAAGGTCCGCGTCACGCCGCATGTCGCCTCGTATATCGACGCCGCAACCGGGGCCTCGGTGGTGGCCAACAGCATCAGGGCGTTTGAACGCGATGGCACCGCGCCCGATGTGGCGGATGCCAACCGCGGCTACTGAGACGCGGATGTCGCGCCGTGTCGCGCGCCGTTCCCGAACGGCGGGCTGCCCTTGGGCAATCGCCCGGTTTCATCCGGTCGCCGATGGGCAAGACCGGCGTCACCTGCCCCGGGGTCATCGGCCGGGGCCGGTTCCGCCGCCGGACCGCAGTTCGCCCCGATACTTCGCGACCGTCCGCCGCGCGACGGCCAGCCCCTCGGCCGCCAGAAGGGCGGCGAGGGCGCGGTCGCTCAGCCCCGCGGCCCCGGGGTTGGCCAGCAGTTCGGCCAGGCGCCTGCGCACCAGCGCGGCCGCGGGGCCGCTCTTGCCAAGCGGCCGGGCGATGAAGGCGCGCAGGGGCAGGGTTCCGCGCGGGGTGCGCAGCGTCACCGCGGCCAGGATGCGGTTCACCGTCGCCACATGCAGCCCGGTTTCCTGCGCCACCTCGGCAGTGGTCAGGGCCAGAAGGTCGCCGCCGTCCAGCCACCCCGCCTGTCGCCGCGCCAGAAGCGTGGCCACGGAAAGCGCCACCTGCTGCCGCCGCGCCACCGCCAGCCGGATCGCCGTTGCGGCCGCCGGATCGCCCGTGCCCGCACGGACGGAAACCACAGGCGCGGCCGGATTGACCGCAGCTTCCCACCCCGCCGCGTGGCGCAGCAGGACAAGGTCCGGCGGCGGCGGGGCAGGGGCGACATAGCCGAAGGCCAGCCCCGGCTTCGGGTCATAGGCGCGCAGCCTGGCCACGGCCTGCGCCACTTCGGCCAGCGGATGACCGGCCGCCGCCGCCAGCGCCGCCAGATCGCCGCCGGCCAGCAGCGGCAGGTTCTGCAGCACCGCGCACATGGCGGGCGTGGCCTCGCCGGATGCCTTCGCCTGCAAAAGCAGACACTCGGCCAGAGACCGGGCGAAAAGCCCGCCGGGCTCGATCGCCTGCAGCCGCGCCAGGATGGCCCCGACCTCGGCCTCGGTGGCGCCGCAGATGCGGGCGGCCGCGGGCAGCGTGGTGCCAAGCCAGCCGGTCGGCTCCAGCCCCTCGACCAGCACCAGCGCCATGGCCCGCTCGCGCGGGGCAAGGCGCAGATGGGCGACCTGATGCAGGACATGGGCGATCAGGCTGTCGGGCGGGGCAGCGGTGCCGTCGGGATCGAAGACCGGCCGCGGCACGCCGGTGCCCTGCGGCGGCATCAGCTGCAGCGCCGGGTTCGCCGCCGCCTCGACCGCCAGCCGCGCTGCCAGATCGGCCCCCGACAGCGCCAGAAGCGAGATCGCCTGCCGCAGGCCTGCGGTCATCCGCGGGGCGATCCGGGCCTCGGTCTGCAGCATGCGCGGGTTCTCCTTGTGGAAAACCTTGCCGAGCCCGGCCCGGGATGCAAGTCTGTTGCCGGGAGACGGGACCGGCGGGTTCCGAAGGAGACAGATGGCGACCCTGGTCAACGCAGCCGAACGGGGTGCGGCTCCGGCATTCGGAGAGCTTCTGGCGCAGGCGTCGATCCTTGTCGTCGATGACGAACCCGGCATGCGCCATTTCCTGCAACGCACGCTTGGCCCGCGCTGCCGTCACGTCGAGACCGCCGCCGATGTCGGGCGGGCCTCGGAACTGCTGGCGGCAGGGCACTACGATGTGGTGGTGCTGGACAATGTGATGAACGGGCGCCGCGGGGTTGACTGGCTGGCGGCCGAGCGGGCCTCGGGCTTCTTTCCCGCGACGATCCTGATCACCGCCTATGCCGATCTGGAAACCGCGATCCAGGCGCTGCAGGCGGGCGCATCGGATTTCCTGCTGAAACCCTTCCGGTCGAACCAGATCCTGAATGCGGTGGCGCGCTGCCTTGAACGGCTGCGGCTTGAGCGCGAGAACCACGTGCTGCGCCACGAGTTGCGGGCAAACTCCGACCATATCCTGCTGCGCGACCGGCTGATCGGCGAAAGCCCGGCGATCCGGGCCGTCCGCGAGACGCTGGCCCGGGTGGCGCCGCTGCCGTCATCGGTGCTTCTGACCGGCCAGTCGGGCACCGGCAAGGAAGTGGCGGCGCGGATGATCCACGCGCTGTCGCCGCGCGCGGCCAAGCCCTTCGTGCCGGTCAACTGCGCGGCGATCCCGGCCGACATGGTCGAGACAGAGCTTTTCGGCCATATCAAGGGCGCCTTCACCGGGGCGCATCAAAGCCGCGAGGGCCTGTTCCTGCATGCCCGCGGCGGCACGCTGTTCCTGGACGAGATCGGCGAACTGCCGCTGCCGATCCAGGCAAAGCTGCTGCGGGTGCTGGAAGACCGCCGCATCCGCCCGCTTGGCGCAGAGCGCGAGGTGGCGGTGGACGTGCGGCTGATCTTCGCCACCAATGCCGATCTGGAGAAGGCGGTGGCGGCAGGGCGGTTCCGGGCCGATTTGCTGTATCGGATCAATGTGATGACGATCCACATGCCGCCGCTGTGCGACCGCGGCGACGACATGCACGATCTGGCGGCGCTGTTCATGGCCAAGCTGGCGCAGCAGCTTGGCACGCCGCCGGTGCCGATCACGCCCGAGGTGCGGGCGGAATTCGCCGCCTATGACTGGCCCGGCAATGTGCGCGAGCTGCGCAACACGGTTGAACGCGCGCTGATCCTTGGCCGCTTCGCCTTTGACACCGCCGCCGCCGTTGCCGTGGCCGCGCCCGAGACGCTGGCCGATCTGGAGCGGCGGGCGATCCTGGCGGCGCTGGCCGCCTGTGCCGGCGACCGCGAGGCCGCGGCGCTGCGGCTTGGCATCTCGCGCAAGACGATAGACCGGCGGCTTGCCGACTGGCATGGCTGAGCCGCCACCCGTTCTGGCGCCCGTTCCGGCGCCCGTGCCGCAGCCCCGGGCGCGCTCGGTCCGTCACCGGCTGCTGGCGATCGCGCTCTTGCCGACGCTGGTGATCCTGCCCCTGCTTCTGGGCATCACGGTGATGCGCTGGCAGGCCAAGTTCGACGACCTGCTGATCACCAAGGTGAACAGCGACTTGACGGTGGCCCGGCAGTATCTGGCGCGCATCCTTGAAACCACGGGCGAGCGGGTGGGCGCGCTTGGCCGGTCGGTCGATTTCGCCACGGCCGGCGATCCGGCCCGGCTGCTGGCGGATGAGCGTGCGGCGCTGGGGCTTGATTTCCTCTATCTTGCCGACGGCGCCGGGCAGGGCGTGGCTGCCAGCCCGGCCGGGGCGCGGCTTCAGGCGGGGCAGCCGCTGGTTGCGGCGGCGCTGGCCGGCCGGGCGGGCACCGGCATCGCGATATTCGGCCAGGACGACCTGGCCGCCGTGTCGCCCGGTCTGGCGGCCCGCGCCCGGCTGGCGCTGGTCCCCACCCCCAATGCCGAGCCAACCGAACGCAAGGAAGAGGACCGCGGCATGGTCATCCTGGCCGCCGTGCCGGTGACGCGGCCCGACGGGCAGCCCGGGGTTCTGGTGGGCGGGCTGCTGCTGAACCAGAATCTCGCCTTCATCGACACGATCAACGACCTTGTCTATCGCGCCGGCAGCCTGCCCGAGGGCAGCGCGGGCACGGCGACGCTGTTTCTTGACGATGTGCGCATCTCGACCAATGTGCGGCTTTTCGAGGGGCAGCGCGCGCTTGGCACAAGGGTCTCGGCGGTGGTGCGCGACAAGGTGCTGACCCGGGGCGAAACCTGGCTGGACCGGGCCTTCGTGGTGAACGACTGGTATATCTCGGCCTACGAGCCGATCACCGACAGCGGCGGGGCGCGGGTCGGCATGCTGTATGTCGGATATCTGGAAACCCCCTTTGCCCGGGCGAAGCGCACGACGCTGTGGCTGATCGGCCTGGGCTTCCTGGGCGTCACGGCGATCTCGATCCCCATCTTCCTGCGATGGGCGCAGGGCGTGTTCCGTCCGCTGGAACAGGTCTCGGACACGATCGCCCGGGTCGAGACCGGCGATCTGGGCGCAAGGACCGGGGTGCAGGACCGGGGCGACGAGGTGGGTCGGGTGGCCAGCCACCTTGATCACCTGCTGGACCAGATACAGGACCGCGACGCCCAGCTGCGCCGCTGGAACGACGAGTTGAACGCGCGGGTCGAGGAAACCACCCGCAAGCTGATCCTGTCCGAGAAGCTGGCCACGATCGGCGAGATCACCGCCGCCGCCGCGCATGAGATCAACAATCCCGTCGCGGTGATCCAGGGCAATCTCGACGTGCTGCGCGAGCTGATGGGCGACCGGATCGGCCGGGCGGAAACCGAATTCCGCCTGATGGACGAACAGGTGCAGCGGATCAGCCAGATCGTGAACCGGCTGCTGCAATTCGCCCGGCCCGAGGAATATGCCGGCTGGGCGGCGCGCACCGATCCGCGCGATGCCGTGGCCGACTGCCGCCCGCTGGTGCGCCACCTCTTGACGCGCGGCGGCGTCACGCTGCGCCAGGACGGCGAGTCGAGCCGGCAGGTGCTGATGAACCGGACCGAGTTGCAGCAGGTGCTGGTCAACCTGATCGTGAACGCGATCAACGCCATGCCCGAGGGCGGCGAGATCGTGATCTCGCTGTCGGACGCCGACAGGGCGGGAACGCCGGGCGTCGGGATACGGGTCGCCGACACCGGCACCGGCATGGATGCGGCGACGCTGGCGAATATTTTCGAGCCGTTCTTCACCACCCGCGCACAGGGCGGCGGCACCGGGCTTGGCCTGTCGATCTGCCGCACGCTGGTCGAACGCCAGGGCGGCAGCATCGAGGCCGCCAGCACGCCGGGCCATGGCACCACCTTCACCGTCTGGCTGCCCGAGGCCGCCTGACGCCCCGGCCGGCCCGGTCCGGGCGCGCGCGCAGGGACAATCTGTCCGGCCGGACCCGACATTCTGTCCATTCCCGCCGCGGGAAATCCCTTCAAACCATGGAAAATCCGTATCGTCCGGGGTTGGCACGACCTGCGCATGACGGAAGGACGAGGGAGCTTCTCCGGTGCAGGGAGGGTTCGCGCCAGACGCGGCAAAGCCACCGGACAGGCCCTTCGCATCCGCCCCGTCGAGGGCAAGGGAGGGACAGAATGACTTCGATTTCCTACGGCTATCCCGGCGGCGGCGCCGGCATCCTGGACCGCGAGCGGATCGTCGCCAGGGCGGGCTTCAACCGCTGGCTGGTGCCGCCCGCCGCGCTGGCCATCCATCTGTGCATCGGCATGGCCTATGGCTTCTCGGTTTTCTGGCTGCCGCTTTCGGGCGCCATCCCCGGCGAGACATCGGATGCCTGCAGGGAGATGAGCATTTTCACCGCGCTCTTCACCACCAGCTGCAACTGGCGCATCGCCGATCTGGGCTGGATCTACACGCTGTTCTTTGTGCTTCTGGGGTCTTCCGCCGCGATCTGGGGCGGCTGGCTGGAACGCGTCGGCCCGCGCAAGGCGGGCGTCGTCTCGGCCTTGTGCTGGTGCGGCGGCATCGCCATCGCGGCCATCGGCGTCATCACCCACCAGCTCTGGCTGATGTGGCTGGGCGCGGGGTTCATCGGCGGCATCGGCCTTGGCCTTGGCTATATCTCGCCCGTCTCCACCCTGATCAAATGGTTCCCCGACCGGCGCGGCATGGCGACCGGCATGGCGATCATGGGCTTCGGCGGCGGCGCGATGGTCGGCTCGCCCTTGGCGCAGAGGCTGATGGAGTTCTTCAAGACCGACACCTCCCCCGGCGTGTGGGAGACCTTCCTGGTCATGGCGGCAGTCTATCTGGTCTTCATGATGTCGGGCGCCTTCGGCTACCGCATCCCGCCGGCAGGCTGGCGGCCCGAGGGCTGGACCCCGCCGGCGAAGAAGGCCAACGCGATGATCACCGAGCACCACGTCCACCTGCGCGACGCGCACAAGACCCGGCAGTTCTGGCTGATCTGGATCGTGCTTTGCATGAACGTCTCGGCCGGGATCGGCATCCTCGGCGCCGCCTCGCCGCTGTTGCAGGAAATCTTCGCCGGCCGCCTGATCGGCCTGCCGGAGCTGAGCTTCGCCGACCTCAACGCCGACCAGAAGCTTGCCATCGCCGGCATCGCGGCCGGCTTCACCTCGCTGCTGTCGCTCTTCAACATCGCAGGAAGGTTCTTCTGGGCCTCGATGTCGGACAGGCTGGGGCGGAAGAACACCTACTATGTCTTCTTCCTGCTGGGGATCGTCCTCTATGCCTCGGCGCCGACCTTCGCGCATATGGGCAACCAGCTGATGTTCGTCGCGGCCTTCTGCATCATCCTGTCGATGTATGGCGGCGGCTTCGCGACCGTGCCGGCCTATCTGGCCGACATCTTCGGCACCCAGTTCGTCGGCGCGATCCATGGCCGCCTGCTGACCGCCTGGGCCACCGCGGGCATCCTTGGCCCGGTGGTGGTGAACTACATCCGCCAATACCAGGTGAACCGCGGGCTTGAAGGGGCCGATGCCTATGCCGCCACGATCTACGTGCTTTGCGGCATGCTGGTGATCGGCCTGATCGCCAATTCCCTGGTCAGGCCGCTCGACGACAAATGGTTCATGAAACCCGAAGAGGTCGCGGCGCTGCAGGCCAAGTCCGCCTCGGCGGACGCCAGGATCGAACACGGTTCATTCGGCATCGACAAGGGCCGCTTCGACCTGACCGCGGCGCTGGCCTGGGCGGCCGTCGGCATCCCGGTGCTCTGGGGCGCCTGGTACACGCTGGTGAAGACCGCCGCGATGTTCTGATACCGGCGCCCCGCATCCCGGCCCGGCGCGCCGGCCGGGATGCGGTTTCATGCACAGGGCTTCGGTCGAATCCTGCAACATCAGCCAGCAGATCACCGCAGTCTTCGGGCGTCCCCGCGCCGGGACGGCAGCTTCAGGATGGTTGGTCGTTCCCGATGACGGCATGCCGGGCGGATGCGCCGCCGGTCCGTGATCGGTGGCAGGAGCCGGACAGACTGCTCAAGGCCGGCGACCTCAATTTACTACCGTCGCCAATCTGGTGGGCAGGGAATGCGGAGACATGTCCGAGGGCGATCCGGCCCGCGCCATGGCAAGGCTTTCGGGGTTTCAGCCGGTCGGCCGCGGCCTGCACGTGGCGGCTGCGGGGTCGTGCACGCTTGCCGGGGACGAGCAGCTACCCCTAGCTGTTTGATCCCACGGTTTGATGGTGTGATCCTTTCGTTGGAATGGAGGGAAGCCCTATGGGACAGATACGTCACGGGAGCGCCACGACCACGTTCGCCGTCCGAGCAGCGATACAGCGATCGGAAGCTTCGCTCGCGGCGCTGAGCCGGGAGTTGGGCATCAACCCGAAGACCGTAGCGAAGTGGCGGAAACGGGCAACGGTCGAGGATCTCAAGACGGGACCGAAGGAGCCGCGCTCGACCGTCCTGACCTGTTGATTTCCACTGAGAAGTGACCCGGGTAGGCGCGTAATTTCCATTGAGATTTGACCCATGTGACCCTCCCCCAAGCGAAGAGCGAGGGGGCCAAAGGAGTGATCGACATGGGACTACTGAAC